>ERZ778018.65-NODE-65-length-248387-cov-14.769869_pt1 | contig 248387 bp, 213 predicted proteins | sample MGYA00375748_ERZ778018 | MGnify/ENA primary metagenome ERZ778018 (study PRJEB29350, sample SAMN05509839) | bioreactor metagenome | biome: bioreactor; material: wastewater | place: South Africa: University of Cape Town | collected 2014-04-22 ... | reverse complement strand
TTGGCACTGACTTTCGGTACGCTGTTGAGTTCTCAAGGAACGGACGCGCACCCGTTCCGGTCTTCCAGCCGGTCTGGGGGCAACCCGATTAACGCTACCCGGTCCGGTGCGCAGTGTCAAACTGCCCGGCCCGACCCCGCGCTCCTGCCGACAGGCAGACGCTGCCCGCTCCGGTTTCCCGGAGTGAGCTGCTCGGGGGGTTATCGCTCTCGGTCCCTGTCGGGCCCCGCTGAGCAACAGGTGAAACATTACGGGTGGCCGATGAGGGTGTCAAACTCGCTGATCACAGGGTTGTCGTTCACCATCGCCGCTGGTCAGGCCGGGTGTCCGGGCCGGCAACGGCGGGCGCAGCCCGGCGCGTCCGCGGTGAGCTGTGCCACAGCCGGCAGAGCGGACAAGTGGTCCCCAACTACGTCGCACGACGGGGGTGGCCGGGACCGCCTCGTCACCGCCCTCAGCGGGTGACCCGAGCGCCGGCCACCGTTCGCCGGCCGCGCCGCAGCACGAGGTACTGGCCGAACAGCAGATCGCCCCCGGACGGCACGTAGTCCGCGTCGGCCACTCGGGCGTTGTTCAGGTACGCGCCGCCCTCGGAAACCGTCCGCCGCGCCTCACCCAGCGAGGACGCGAGCCCGGTGGCCTGCAGCAAGTGCGCCACGTCCGGCGCCGGCGAGGTCAGCTCGGTCAGGCCGGCCTCCGCGAGCGCCATCACCAGCGTTGCCTCGTCCACGTCGGCCAACTCGGCGCGCCCGAACAGCGCCCCGGCCGCCGCGATGGCGGCGTCGGCGGCCCGCTCGCCGTGTACCAGAGCGGTGACCTCCCGCGCCAGCACCTGCTGGGCACGACGCAGATGCGGGCGCTCGGCGAGATCGGTCTCCAACTCGGCGATCTCGTCACGGCTGCGGTCGGTGAACACCTTGATCAGGCCGATCACCGAGGCGTCCTCGATGTTGCGCCAGTACTGGTAGAAGGCGTACGGGCTGGTGAGCTCCGCGGACAGCCACACCGCGTTGCCCTCGGACTTGCCGAACTTGACGTCGTTGGAGTCGGTCAGCAACGGCGTCGCCAGCAGATGCGCGGCCGCGCCCTCGGCCTTGCGGATGAGCTCCACACCGGCGGTGAGGTTGCCCCACTGGTCCTGCCCGCCGGTCTGCAGCGTGCAGCCGTAGGTGCGGTACAGGTGCAGAAAGTCCAGCGCCTGCAGGATCTGGTAGCTGAATTCGGCGTAGCTGATGCCCTCGTCTCCGGCCAGTCGAGTCGCGACAACCTCTTTGCGGATCATGGTGCCGACCCGGAAGTGCTTGCCGATATCCCGCAGGAAGTCCAGCGCGGTCATCGGCGCGGTCCATTCCAGGTTGTCCACCAGCCGAGCCGGATTCTCGCCGTCGAAGGTCAAGAACGGACGCACCTGAGCCTTGATCTTGTCGACCCACTCGGCAGTCTGTTCTTTGGTCTTCAGGGCGCGCTCGGCGCCGGGGCGCGGATCGCCGATCAGTCCGGTGGACCCGCCGACCAGGCAGATCACCCGGTGCCCGGCGCGCTGTAGATGCCGCAGCACCACCAGTTGCACCAGGTTGCCGAAATGCAGGCTGGGTGCGGTGGGGTCGAATCCGCAGTAGACGGTGACGGGGCCGTCGGCGAGCGCCCGTGCCAGGGCCGCCCGGTCGGTGGACAGGGCGACCAGACCACGCCATTCCAGTTCGTCCAGTACGGAGGCAGGGCCGTCGACGGCGGTGGTACCGCCCGGTGCGCGGGCGCCGGGATCCGCCGGAGCTGCGGTGTCGGAGCCGGCGATCTCGTCGTGCGGGGAAGACATGATCCGATTCTCGCATCCGGCGCCGAGGGGAAATCTCCACACCGATGCCCCAGTGCAAGCCGTCGACCTCAGCGACGCAGGATCGAGTGCGGATCGTCTCGCGCACGCCGGACGGCCGGGCGCACCGGGACAACGAGTCCGACCGCCTGGGCACCGTCGAGCACGGCCGCTGGTGCCGCGGCGAGGACAATCTGTCCGGAGCGCACGACTCCCGCTATCCGGAGGGCACGGCTCCCGGGGTGCGCCGCCGCCGGCCGCCGGCACGGTAAGTCGAGACCGTTGGTGACGTGGGATCGAAGAAGCGCCAAGGGATCTCGCCGGCTGCGGCGACTCCGACCCGGGGGCCCGTCTGCACCGCCGGTGCCACCCCGTCGCCGGCACAGACCCGGAAGGGAGCCCCGGCAGAACACAGGTCGGCGCCGGAATCGGGCCCGGTCAGGCCGAGAGTGCTCGCCAGCCGTGCGGGGCCCTTGGCGAGATCGATGTCCCGGGGCACGGTGCCGCGGGGCGAACGCCGCCGGTCGCGAGCAGCCGGCAGATTTCCCGTCACCGCCGCGGCGCGCAGCAGCACCGCTGAGGCCTCGCCGTCCGTTCCGGTAACGATGTTGGCGCACCAATGCATGCCGTAGACGAAGTACACGTACAAGAATCCGGGCGGGCCGAACATCACCGCGGTGCGCGGGGTCGGGCCGCGGTAGGCATGCGAGGCCGGGTCCTGCTCCCCGTGGTAGGCCTCGACCTCGGTGACCCGCAGCGTGATCGGATCCCGGGGTGCGCCCGGAACCGGGGAGACCAGCACGGCGCCGATCAGCTCGCGGGCGACCTCCAGCGGCTCGCGGGCGAAGAACGATCGCGGCAGCGGCCGACGGCGCCCTGCCCTTGCCATCGTGGGCTCGCCCACCGACTTGCCGCCGCTCACGCCATCACCGTCACCGCTGCAGGCACGAAGTTCGTCCCGCCCGTCACACCAGCCCCAGAACGCCGAAGTTTGTGCATGCCATCCAACTTGATCCATGCGGACGGTGGCGGGACGGGAAGACGCAGATCATCAGCGAGGCCCGGCCCAGGTCCGGTCGGCGGAGATGCGCTCGCGCAGGTCGGCCAGTTGCTCGGCGACCCGGGCCGGGGCGGTTCCGCCGATGCCCTCTCGGGAGGCGATGGACCCAGCGACGGTCAGCACCGAGCGGACACTCGGGTCCAGCGCCGGGTTGATGGCGGCGAACTCGGCGTCGGTCAGCTGGTCCAGCTCGCGCCCGGTGGACTCGGCCAACGCCACGCACTCCCCCGCCGCCTCGTGCGCCACCCGGAACGGGATCCCCCGCTGCACCAGATACTCGGCGATGTCGGTGGCCAGCGAGAATCCGGCGCCGGCCAGCGCTGCCAGCCGATCGACGTCGAACGCGAGGGTCGCCGTCATCCCCGTCACCGCCGGCAGCACCAACTCCAGCTGTGCCACCGAGTCGATCAGCGGCTCCTTGTCCTCCTGCAGGTCCCGGTTGTAGGCCAGCGGCAGGCCCTTCAGGGTGGTCAGCAACCCGGTGAGGTTGCCGATGATGCGGCCGGCCTTGCCGCGAGCCAGCTCGGCGATGTCCGGGTTGCGCTTCTGCGGCATGATCGACGACCCGGTAGCGAACGAGTCGTGCAGCCGCGCATAGCCGAACTCGACCGTGGTGTAGATCACGACTTCCTCGGCCCAGCGGGAGATGTCGACCGCCAGCATGGCCAGGCAGAACGCCAGCTCGGCGGCGAAGTCCCGGGAGGCGGTGCCGTCGATCGAGTTGGCGACCGGCCCGGACAGGCCCAGTTCGGCCGCCACCGCTCCCGGGTCCAGGTGCAGCGACGATCCCGCCAGCGCGCCGGAGCCGTACGGGGACACCGCGGTCCGGCGGTCCCAGTCCTTGATGCGGTCGATATCGCGGGCCAGCGCCTGGGAGTGCGCGGCCAGGTGGTGGGCCAGCAGCACCGGCTGGGCGTGCTGGAAGTGGGTGCGTCCGGGCATCGGCGCGTCCGGGTGGGCGACGGCCTGATCCAGCAGCGCGGTCTGCAGATCGGTGACGGCGACGGCGATCCGACGGGCGGCGTCGCGCAGGTAGAGCCGGTACAGGGTGGCGACCTGGTCATTGCGCGACCGGCCGGCGCGCAGCTTGCCGCCCAGGTCCGGCCCCGCCCGGTCGATCAGCCCCCGTTCCAGGGCGGTGTGCACGTCCTCGTCGCCCGGGTCGGCGGTGAACGCCCCGGAGGCGACGTCGGCGGCGAGTTCGTCCAGGGCGGCGTGCATCCCTGCCAGCTCGTCGTCGGAGAGCAGCCCGGCGGCGTGCAGCACCCGGGAGTGCGCCCGGGAGGCGGCGATGTCGTACGGAGCGAGCACCCAATCGAACTGGGTGGAACGACTCAGCGCCGCCATCGCCGGAGCGGGCCCGGAGGAGAACCGGCCGCCCCAGAGCGCGGTGGGCTTGCGGTGGCCACGCTCGTTCCCGGCGGGGTCGCCACCCGTCGTCATCGTCACCGCTTGGTCCCTTCACTGGTCTGCGACCCGGGAGGGTCACCTCGATCCTGCCCGGCGCCCGCACCTGCCGCGTAACCGGCTAGCTGCGCGCCCACCTGCGCTCCGGTGCTGCCCTCGCGCGCCACCACCAGCAGCGTGTCGTCACCGGCGATCGTGCCCACGATGCCATCGGGGGCTGCCCGGTCGATCGCCGAGGCCAGGAACTGGGCGGCACCGGGCGGGGTGCGCAGCACGGCGAGATTGCCGGACGCGTCGTAGCCCAGCAGCAGTTCCGCGAGCAGCCGCGCCAACCGCTCCGTGCCGCCGGCCATCGGCCGCGGATGCCCGTCCTCCGGGATCACGTAGCTGCCGACCCCTCCGTCCACCCCGCGCAGCTTGACCGCGCCGAGCTCCTCCAGGTCCCGCGACAGGGTCGCCTGGGTGGCCTCGATGCCGTCCTCGGCCAGCAGCGCGGCGAGTTCGGTCTGCGACCGGACGGCGCGTTCGGCAATCAGTGCGGTGATCCGGCCCAGGCGCGCGGCCTTCGTCGGCAAGGTTGCCTGTGACGCGGCCGGCTGCGGAGCTGCGGCCCTGGTTTGCGCCGCAGCCGGTTTCGTCGCGGGTACCGCCGACTGATTCTGTGATGCAGGCGGTTTCGTGCCCGGCACGGTCAGACCAGGCCCGATTCGGCGAACAGGAAGGCCAGCAACGCCTTCTGCGCGTGCAGCCGGTTTTCCGCCTCGTCCCACACGGCGCTGGCCGGGCCGTCGATGACGTCGTCGGTGATCTCCATGCCCCGGTGCGCCGGCAGGCAATGCAGCACGATGGCGCCGTCGGCGGCGGTGCCGAGCAGGTCGGCATTGACCTGGTAGGGGCGGAACGGGGTGTGCCGGTCCAAGCCGTCGTTCTCCTGCCCCATGGAGGTCCAGGTATCGGTGACGAGCACGTCGGCACCGGCCACCGCCGCCCGCGGGTCGCCGATCAACTCGATGGAGCCACCGGTCTCGCCGGCCCGGTTCTTGGCGTCCAGCAGGATGTCCGGGTGCGGGGCGAACCCGTCGGGCGACGAGACCCGGATGTTCATCGCGGCGTTGGCGCCGCCCAGCATCAGCGAGTGCGCCATGTTGTTGGCCCCGTCGCCGAGGTAGGTCACAGTAAGACCAGCGAGGCTGCCCTTTCTTTCCCGGACGGTCTGCAGGTCGGCCAGCACCTGACAGGGGTGGAACTCGTCTGTCAGCGCGTTGACGACCGGGATGCTGGCGGCACCGGCCATGGCGTCGATGCGGCGCTGGGCGAACGTGCGGAACACCAGGCCGTCGGCGTAGCCGCACACCACCCGGGTGGTGTCCTCGATGGTCTCTTCGCGACCCATCTGGGAGGTGCGCCCGTCCACGATCACCGGTTGGCCGCCGAGCTGGGCGATGCCGATCTCGAAGGACAGCCGGGTGCGGGTGGAGTTCTTCTCGAACAGTGCCACCACGGCCTTGCCGCGTAGCGGGGTGGAGGTATCGGTGCCGGACTTGTAGGCGTCGGCGAGGTCCAGGACTCGGGTGAGCTCATCGGGGGTCAGGTCGTCGTCGCGCAGGTAGTGCCGGATCACGGTGGTTCTCCTTCGGTGCTGTTGCGTGCGGGCCGCGCTCGGGCCACGGCGCGATGGTTCACTGGCGGGCGCTGGCGTTCTGCCCCGCCAGACGGTGCAGAACGCTAGCGATGCCGATGACGTCGCCGCGATGTCGTCTCACGTCGCCGCGTCTCACGTCGTCGCCATCTCACGTCGCCGCGTCTCACGTCGTCGCCATCTCACGTCGCCGCGTCCAGGATGGTGGGCAGGGCGGTGACGAAGTCGTCGGCCTGCTCGGCGGTCAGGATCAGTGGCGGCGCCAGCCGGAGCACGTCGGGGGCGGCGGCGTTGGTCAGGTATCCAGCGGCGGCCGCCCGGGCGTTCGCCGCCGCGGCGACCGGCCCGGTCAGCTGGATGCCGATCAGCAGGCCCCTGCCACGGACCTGCGCGACGAGCGGGTGGTGCAGGCCCTCGATGGCGGTGACGAGGTGCTTGCCCAGCGCCGCGGTGTGGTCGAGCAGCCGATCGGCGGAGATGGTATCCAGCACCGCGAGCGCGGCGGCAGCGCAGACCGGGTTTCCGGCGAAGGTGGAGCCGTGCAGCCCGGGGGCGAGCAGTTCGGCGGCGTCGTCGTAGGCGATGACGGCGCCCATCGGCAGCCCCCCGCCCAGCCCCTTGGCCAGGGTCATGATGTCGGGCCGGATGCCGGCGTGCTGGTGGGCGAACCAATCCCCGGTGCGACCGATGCCGGTCTGCACCTCGTCCAGCATCAGCAGCGCGCCGGCGTCGGCCGTGATGCGCCGAGCGTCGGCCAGGTAGCCGTCCGGCGGCACGATGACGCCGGCCTCGCCCTGGATCGGCTCCAGCATCACCGCGGCGGTGCTGGAGTCGACGGCAGCGGCCAGCGCGTCACTGTCGCCGTAGGGCACAAACTCCACTCCCGGTGGCATCGGCTCGAACGGCTCGCGCTTGGCGGGCTGCCCCGTCATGGCCAGGGCGCCCATGGTGCGGCCATGAAACCCCTTGTCGGTGGCGATGATCCGGGGTCGACCGGTCAGCCGGGCGATCTTGAAGGCGGCCTCGTTGGACTCGGTGCCGGAATTGGTGAACAGCACTCGGCCGGCGCTGCCGGCGCCGGAGAGCTCCACCAGTCGCTCGGCCAGTGCCAGCACCGTCGGGTGCGAAAAGTAGTTGGATACGTGAGCCAGGGTGGCGATCTGCTCGGTGACGGCGCGCACCACGGCCGGGTGGGCATGGCCGAGGGCGTTGACCGCGATGCCGCCCAGCAGGTCCAGGTACTGCTTGCCGTCGGCGTCGGTGACGATCGCCCCGCGCCCGGACACCAACTCGATCTGCGGGGTGCCGTAGTTGCGCATCAACGCGGCGTCCCACCGCTGGGCGGCGGAGGCGTTGCCAGACCGTGGATCGTGGGTGGCCGGTGCGCTGGTCATGGGTTCTCCTGGGGGTGGGTGGCGCCGAGGTCAGGGGAGGACGTGGGGGGCACGACCATGGTGCCGATGCCGGCGGCGGTGACGATCTCCAGCAGGATGGCATGCGGGCGGCGGCCGTCGATGATGTGCGCCGCGGACACCCCGCCACGCACCGCGCGCAGCGCGCCCTCCATCTTGGGCACCATCCCGGCATCCAGCCGAGGCAGCATCCCAGTGAGCGCATCCGTGGTGATGCGGCTGATCAGCGAACCCCGATCCGGCCAGTTCGCGTACAGCCCCTCGACGTCGGTGAGGATCACCAGCTTGGTGGCGCGCAGGGCGATCGCGATCGCAGCGGCGGCGGTGTCGGCGTTGACGTTGTGCACCACACCGTCCGCGTCCGGTGCCACGGACGCGATGACCGGGATGCGACCGGCGTCCACCAGGTCCAGCACAGCGTCCGGATTGACGCGCGAGATGTCCCCGACCAGGCCGATGTCGGTGGCCACCCCGTCGACCAGCACGGTGCGCCGGGTGGCGGTGAGCAGGCCAGCGTCCTCGCCGCTCATGCCGACGGCCAGCGGGCCGTGCGAGTTGATCAGTCCCACCAGCTCGCGGCCGACCTGGCCGACCAGCACCATCCGGACCACGTCCATGGATTCGGGTGTAGTGACGCGGAATCCGCCCCGGAACTCGCCCGGCAGTCCGAGTCGGGTCAGCATGGCGGAGATCTGTGGCCCGCCGCCGTGCACCACCACCGGGCGCAGTCCCACCGTGCGCAGGAAGACCATGTCGGCGGCGAAAGCCCGCTGCAGGGCGGGGTCGGTCATGGCGTTGCCGCCGTATTTGACCACGATCAGCGCCCCGGCGAACCGGCGCAGCCACGGCAAGGCGCCGGCCAACACTTCGGCCTGGGCGGTCGCGTCCGTCAGGTCCGCAACATCGCGCTGCTCGATGCCGGCCGACGATCCTGAAACCGGCGCGGAACCGGATGCGGCACCGGTCATGTCGAGTACGCGGAGTTCTCGTGCACGTACCCGTGTGACAGATCGTTGGTCCAGATGGTGGCGCTGTGCTCGCCGGCGTGCAGGTCGATGAGGACGTGCACCGCCCGGCCGGACAGGTCGACGGCGGTGCGGTCCTCACCCGGGGCGCAACCCCGGCAGATCCACACCCCGTTGATCGCGACGTCCAGCGCGTCGGCGTCGAATCGCGCCGAGCCGGGCCCGGCCGAGTTCACCGTGCCGACCGCGGCGACGATGCGGCCCCAGTTCGGGTCGCCACCAAAGAACGCCGTCTTGACCAGGTTGTTGCGCGCCACCGCACGGCCGACCGCCACCGCCTCATCCTCACCGGCGGCGCCGACCACCTCGATGGCGATTTCCTTGGTGGCGCCCTCCGCGTCGGCCAGCAGCTGGATGGCAAGATCCGTGCAGGCGGCGGTGACGGCGACGCCCAGCGCCGCGAGGCCCGGCTCCGTGCCGCTGGCCCCGGAGGCGAGCAGCAGCACGGTGTCGTTGGTGGACATGGCGCCGTCGGAGTCCAGCCGGTCGAAGCTCACCCGGGTGGCCGCCCGCAGCGCCCTGTCGAGGTCGGCCGGGCTGGCAACAGCGTCGGTGGTGAGCACCACCAGCATGGTGGCGAGCCCGGGGGCCAGCATGCCGGCGCCCTTGGCCATGCCGGTCACGGTGAATCCGTCACCGGACACCGTCACCATTTTGGGCACCGTATCGGTGGTCATGATCGCGACCGCTGCGTCCGCCCCGCCGGTGGCCGACAGGGCCGCCACCGCGGCATCGGCGCCGGCCAGCAGCCGCGGCATGTCCAGCCGTTCGCCGATCAACCCGGTGGAACACACCGCGACCCGCTCCGGCGCGGTGCCCAGCTGCTCGGCCAGATGCCTAGCGGTGCCGGCGGTGTCGTCGAACCCGACCGGGCCGGTGCAGGCGTTCGCGCCGCCCGAGTTGAGGATGACGGCGTCGATCTCGCCGCCGGCCAGTACCTGCCGGCTCCAGCGGACCGGGGCGGCGAATACCCGGTTGGAGGTGAACACCCCGGCGGCGGCGCGGATCGGCCCGTCATTGACCACCAGCGCCATATCGGGTTTGCCGGAGGGCTTGAGACCCGCCGTCACGCCCGCCGCACGGAATCCCGCCGCCAGCAGCCCCGGCTTGTGAGTCTGAGGTGGCGCTATAGCGCCACCTGGGACTCCCAAGGCGGAAGAGTCGTCGTTCACGGTGACACTCCCGTCGTCGGCAGGCCCGTCGTTTCCGCCAGGCCCATGGCCAGGTTGAAGCACTGCACCGCCGCGCCGGCGGTGCCTTTGGTCAGGTTGTCCTCGGCGCCGACCGCTACCACCCGGCCGGCTGCGGAATCCAGCGCGACCTGCAGCAGCACGGTGTTGGCGCCCAGCGTCATCGCCGTCGACGGCCAGCGGCCCTCCGGCAGCAAGTGCACAAAAGGCTCGTCGTCATAGGCCTTCTGGTAGGCCGCCACCACCTCCGGCAGCGACACCCCGTTCCGGGCGGGGGCGCTGACCGTGGCCAGGATGCCGCGCGGCATCGGGGCGAGCATCGGCGTAAAGGACACCGTCACCGACTGGCCGGCCGCCGCTGACAGGTTCTGCACCATCTCCGGGGTGTGCCGATGCCCGCCGCCCACCCCATAGGCCGACATGGACCCCATCACCTCGCTGCCCAGCAGGTGCGCCTTGAGCGAGCGCCCCGCACCGGAGGTTCCCGAGGCCGCCACCACCACCACCTCGGGCGTCACCAGTCCGGCCGCCAGAGCCGGCGCCATGGCCAACGACACCACCGTCGGGTAGCAGCCGGGCACCGCGATCCGGCGAGCGCCGCGCAGCGCCTCCCGCAGGGATCCGCTCCGGTCAGCCGACGGCAGCTCGGGCAGCCCGTACGGCCAGGCGCCCGGATGTTCGCCGCCGTAGAAGCGTTGCCATGCCGCGGGATCGGCCAGCCGGTGGTCGGCGCCGCAGTCGATCACCGTCACCGACGCGGGCAACGCTGCCGCCACGGCGTGCGACTGCCCATGTGGCAGCGCCAGGAACACCGCGTCGTGATCGGCCAGCACCTCGGGGGTGGTCGGCTCCAGCACCTTCTCGGCCAGCAGCAACAGGTGCGGTTGGTGCACGCCCAGTAGGTCGCCGACGCTGGAATGCGCCGTCACCGCGCCGATCTCGACGTCTGGGTGCGCCAGCAGCAGGCGCAGCACCTCGCCTCCGGCATAGCCGGACGCCCCGGCCACCGCCACCCGGTAGGTCATGCTCGCTCCCGCAGTCCGCAGCGCGGCGCCTCCACCGCGTACGCAATACTATACAGCAGACTGCATGATGATTCATTCAGCGGAGGTCGGGGCCTCCGAGTGGGCACTGCCAGCCGACTCCGCCGCCGCGTCCCGCACCGCGGCCGCCACGGCCGGCGCCACCGCCGGATCGAACACGCTCGGCACGATGTAGTTCGCGTTCAGTTCGTCGGGGGCGACGCTGTCGGCGATGGCATGCGCCGCGGCCAGCAGGCACGCGTCGGTGATCCGGTACGCGGCGGCGTCCAGCATGCCCCGGAAGAAGCCGGGGAAGGCCAGCACGTTGTTGATCTGGTTCGGGTAGTCCGATCGTCCGGTCGCCACGATGGCGGCATGCTCGGCGGCGTCGAACGGGTCGACCTCTGGGTCCGGGTTGGCCAGTGCGAACACGATCGCGTCGTCGGCCATCCGCGCGATGTCCGCACCGGTCAACAGGTTCGGGGCGGACACTCCGATGAAGACGTCGGCGCCGGCGATCATTTCGGACAGGGTTCCTTGCGCCCCGCGCGGGTTGGTGTTGTCGGCAATCCACCGCCGGAACTCGTCCAGGTTCGGGTTGTCGGGGCGGATCGCACCGTGCCGGTCACAGCCGACGATGTCGGCGAAACCCTGCTGGGTCAGCAGCTGGATGATCGCCCGGCCGGCGGCGCCGACGCCGGACACCACCACCCGAGTGTTTTCGGGGCGCTTGCCCACCACGCGCAGCGCATTGGTCAGCGCGGCCAGCACCACGATGGCGGTGCCGTGCTGGTCGTCGTGGAACACCGGGATATCCAACAGCTCGCGCAGCCGGCGCTCCACCTCGAAGCAGCGCGGCGCGGCGATGTCCTCCAGGTTGATGCCGCCGTAGACCGGGGCCAGGCAGCGCACGATCTCCACGATCTGATCCACGTCCTGGGTGTCCAGGCACACCGGCCAGGCGTCGACCCCGGCGAACTGCTTGAACAGCGCGGCCTTGCCCTCCATGACCGGCAACGCCGCGGCCGGGCCGATGTTGCCCAGTCCGAGCACCGCAGATCCGTCGGTGACGACGGCGATGGTGTTGCGCTTGATCGTCAACCGCCGGGCATCGGCGGGATTCTCGGCAATCGCCAGACAGACCCGGGCAACGCCGGGGGTGTAGGCGCGGGACAGATCGTCGCGGTGCTTGAGCGGCACGGTGGGCACCACCTCGAGCTTGCCGCCCAGGTGCAGCAGGAACGTGCGGTCGCTGACCTTGCGCACCGCTGCGCCAGGCAGCGCGCGGATGGCGTCGGCGATCCGGTCCGCGTGCGCGGCGTCCTCCGCGTCGCAGCTGACGTCCACCACGATCATCTTCGGTCGGGACTCCACCACGTCCAGCGCCGTGAGCGATCCACCCACGCCGCCAACGGCGGCGGCCAGGTCGGCGGTGGCGCCGAACCGAGAGGGCACCTCGGCGCGAATGGTGATCGAATATCCCGGGCTCGGCTTGGCCATGGTCTCGGGCTCCTCAGGCGGTGACGACGACGGCGGGGCACGGCCAGCGTGGGGTGCCGGCCACCCCTGGATCAGGCCGGCGCCGACCGGATCGCGGCCGGCGCGTGAGGGCTGGGTCTATTGGGGGCAGGGGGCGCAGTGTGCAGCACACGGTAGTCGGACCCGTGCCACCAGGTGGCACCGTCCCCCGGTGCGTCGCGACCCGAACCATGATCCCGCTCACACGCGGCCCGGTCGACCTCCCGCGGCGATCAGCAGCGGCACCAGTTGCTCGTCCTCAGTCAGCGAGCCGTGTTGTCCGATCAGGGAGAGCATGTGTCGGCGGGTCACCATCCGGTCCACGATGGCGAATGAGCCTCGGGCGGCCACCAGCACATCCCCGATCCGCGGCCGGACCCGGTCGGAGACCGGACCGAACCAGCCCTGAGCGATCGCCTCCGCGCGGGTACGCACCCACGCCCGGTCCCCCACCGCGTCGGCCATCCGAGCAGCCACCGCGCCGGCCCGCCCGGGCCGGCAGTACAGCTGCACGAACCGCGCCTCGCCACCCAGCAGGGCAATGCCGTCGCGCAGCGCGGGGGCATCGGCCAGATCGAGCCGTTCGGAGTGCGGCACGTCGACCATGCCGTGGTCGGCGGTGATCACCAGCGCGGTGCCGGCCGGCAGCCGGCGGGCCAGGTCGGAAAGCGCGGCATCCACGCCGCGCAGCTCCGCGCGCCAGGCCGGGCCGCGCCAGCCGTGCTGATGGCCGGCGCCGTCGACCTTGCCCCAGTACAGGTAGACCAGCGCGCGGCGGCCGGTGGTCAGGGCGTCCACGGCGGCCTGCACCCGATCGGCGAGCGGGGCCACGCCGACAAACGCGCCGCCCCGATGGGCCGCAATGGTCAGGCCGGACCCATCGAACTCCGGGTCGCCGATGCGGGTCACCTCGATGTCGGCGGATACGCACCGGCCGAACACGGTGGGCAACGGCTGCCAGACCACTGGGTCGGTGAACGGATCCCAGCGCAGCTCGTTCAGCAGCGCCCCGCGGTCCGGGTCGAGCACCTCATAGCCGACCAGACCGTGCTGCCCGGGTGGCAGGCCGGTGCCCAGCGAGGCCATGGACGCGGCGGTCGTGGTGGGGCAGCCGACCCGCAGTTGCGCGGGGCAGCCCGGCGGGCGCTCGGCGCGCAGTAGCTCGCTCAGGAACGGAGCGTCGGCACCGCCGTCCTCGGCGACCTCCTGCAGCAGCCGCGCACCGAGGCCATCGACCAGCACCACGCACACCCCGCGGCATTCCGGTAGCGCGATCGCGGGCAGGCCGAGGTCGAGCCCCAACGCCCGCGCTGCGCCCGGCAACACGGCAGACAGCATGTCCCCGCGGTAGGACGGGATCACCGGGCCGGCGACGTCACCCACGGGAGGCGGCGGTGGCGGCGGACAGCGCGCGGGCGAAGGACAGGGCGTCGGTGAGGGCATCGTCACCGTCTGCCTCGGCGCTGATCCGCAGCGACAGGTCGTCGCCGGTGATCGACCCGGTGTAGCCATGGTCTGCCTCACACTGCGGATCGCCGCAGGAGGCGGGCTCCAGGTCGAGCCGGGAGACGGCACCCCAGGCGATCGTCAAGGTGATCTCCCGGCCCAGCTGCCCGCTCCGGTAGCTGCTCGGGTCCGGGACCACGTGCGTGATCATCACCGAGCCGACCGCGGACAGCGGGATGGCCTCGCTGGTCGCGATCGCGTGTACCTGGGACCCGTGCTCGTCATCGCCATGGTCGTCGGCGTGTACAAACACCAGCCGGCCGGACGTCAGGGCCAACACGGACAGGTGCCGGCGCACCGTGTCGGTGTCGAAGGTGGTCTCGCCGTGTACCAGATGTGCGGTGATCTTCTCACCGGCAATGGCGACGTCCAGCGCATCGGCCACCAGGTCCGGGTAATACCCGGCGGCCTCGATGCGATGCGACAGCTCCGGAGGGGTCAGCGAGTGCATGCCGTCCATCGTGACATCCCACGACTCCTCCCGCCTGCCGGCCGCTCTCCGGTCACCCGCGCAGCTCGGCGCCGGTTCGCTCGGCCGCCATGGACACTGCGGCGTCCCGGACCCCCAGCGCCTCGGCGGCGGTCAGCGTGCGATCGACCGCGCGGACCACCAACGCAAACGCCAGCGACCGGTGGTCGGGCCCAACCTGATCCCCGGTGTAGACATCGAACAGCCGCACCGACTCCAGCAGCGCGCCGCCACCGTCCCGCAGCGCGTCGGTGATGGACTTTGCGGGCACGCCGGTCGGGACGACCAGGGCGACGTCCAGGTGCACCGGCGGAAACGCCGAGACCTCTGGCGGGATCGGTGGTGCGGGCGAGGCGAAGGCGTCCAGGTTCATCTCCAGCGCCAGCGCGCGGGGCGGCAGCCCCCACCGGTCGACGACCGCGGGATGCAACTCCCCCGCGTGGCCGGCGGTGCGGCCGCCGACCATCAGCTCGGCACAGCGGCCGGGGTGCCAGGGCGCGTGCTCCGCCTGGCGCGCGGTCACCGGGGTGCCGCAGGCGGCACCGATCCGGCGGGCCATCGCGATGATGTCGGTGACGTCGGCGACTCGACCCGGCCCCCACCAGCCGGACCGCTCCCACTGCCCGGTCAGCACGACGGCGACGTGCAGCGGCTGCGGCGGGATCGCGGCGAACAGGGCAGACAGCTCCGCATCGGCCGGCCGCTCTTGCACGCCCAGCACCGGTGGCCGCTCGGCGGCCGGTCGAGGCTGCACGACCTGGCCGATCTCGAACAGCGCAACATCCCGGGCCCCCCGGGACTGGTTGCGCAGCAACGTATTCAGCAATCCGGGCAGCAGGGTGGTTTGCAACAGCGGACGATCGACATCCAGCGGGTTGGCCACCCGTGCGGTGCGCCGGCGCGGATCGTCCGGGCCGATACCCAGCGCGTCCAGGTCCCGGGCGCCCATGAACGGGAACGACAACACCTCGGTCAAGCCGCCGGCGGCCAGGTCCGCGGCGACGCGCCGGCGGCGCCGCTGCGCGGCGGACAGGCCGGTGCCGGCGGGCGCGGCCGGCAGGATCGGCGTGATGGTGTCGTAGCCCTCCAGCCGGGCAACCTCCTCCACCAGGTCGGCGGGGCGGGTCAGGTCCGGGCGCCAGCTGGGTGGGGTGACGAGCAGCCGGTCGAATTCCTCTGCCTGCACCTGGCAGCCGACCTGGGCGAGCCGCCTGGTCACCACCTGCGGGGTGTAGGTGCGGCCCGCGAGCCGCTCCGGCTCGCCCAGCGGCAACGCGATCTTGGCGGCCGCGGACACCGATCCAGCGTCGGTCCGTCCCCCCAGCACGCCGCCGCCGACGCTCACCAGCATCCGGCCAGCCGTCTCGGCGGCGACGGCCGCGACAGCGGGGTCGACCGCACGCTCGAACCGCCGGGCGGCCTCGCTCGGCAGCTTGTGCCGGCGCACCGTGCGGGAGATCGACGCCGGATTCCAGGTCGCCGCCTCGATCACCACGTCCGTGGTGGCTGGGGAGATCTCGGTGTTCTCGCCGCCCATCACCCCCGCCAGGGACACCGCCTTCGCGTGGTCGGCCACCACCACATCGTCGTCGGTGAGCGTCCGGTCGACGCCGTCCAGGGTGCGCAGCCGCTCACCGGCTGCGGCCCGGCGGACCACGATCCCACCATCGAGCCTCGTCGCATCGAAGGCGTGCAGCGGCTGCCCGAACTCCAACATCACGTAGTTGGTGACGTCAACCGCCAACGAGATCGCCCGGATACCACCGGCCAGCAGCCGGCGCCGCACCGACCAGGGGCTGCGCGCCGCCGGATCCACCCCGGCGGCCTCGACCGCCACGAACCGGGAACAGCGTGTGGCATCCAGGATCTCGATGGCGCGACCGGGTTCGGCGACTCGCAACGGCACATCGGCCGGATCGGTGAACGGAACGTCGAATGCGGCGCCCAGTTCCCGTGCGAGGCCCCGGATGGACAACGCGTAGCCCCGGTCGGGCGTGATGGCGAACTCGATCACCGCGTCGTGCGCGCCGATGATCTCCCGTGCGTCGCTACCGATCTCGGCGTCGGAGTCCAGCACCACGATCCCATCGTGGTCGGAGCCGATGCCCAGCTCCCGGGCCGAGCAGATCATTCCGTCCGAGACATGGCCGTAGGTCTTGCGGGCGGCGATGGCGAATCCGCCCGGCAGCACGGTGCCGGGCGGAGCCACGACGACCGCGTCACCGACGACGAAATTGGTGGCGCCGCAGATGATCCCGCGCGGCCCAGCGGTGCCTCCAGCGCCGTAGCCGGCGCCGCCGGGTCCCAGATCCACCTGCGCGTACCGGATCGGCTTTTTGAACCCGGCCAGTTCCTCGATGTCCAGCACCCGGCCGATCAGCAGAGGCCCGTCGGTCGGCGGAACGGTATGCACCGCCTCGACCTCCAAGCCGATGCGGGTGTAGGCGTCGACCACGTCGGACACCGTCACCGACGCTGGCAGCGACACGTACTGACGAATCCATTCCAAGGGGGCGCGCATGCCCTCACACCTCCGAGGAGAAGGCCGCGGTGAACCGAACGTCGCCTTCGATCAGGTCCCGCATGTCCGGGATCGAGTTGCGGAATTGCAGGGTGCGTTCGATGCCCATGCCGAACGCGAACCCCGAGTACTCGGTCGGATCCAGCCCGCAGGCAGCCAGCACGTTCGGATCGACCATGCCGCAGCCGCCCCATTCCACCCAGCCGGCTCCCCCCTTGCGATCCGGGAAGTACACGTCCAGCTCGGCGCTGGGTTCGGTGAACGGGAAATATGAAGGACGGAGACGGGCGCGCGATTGAGGCCCGAACATGGCCCGCGCCAGGTGATCCAGCGTGCCCTTCAGGTGCGCCATGGTCAGGTGCGTGTCCACCGCGAGGCCCTCGACCTGGTGAAACACGGGAGTATGGGTGGCGTCCAGCGCGTCGTCCCGATAGACCCGCCCGGGGCAGATCACGTACAGCGGCGGCTCGGAGCGCAGCATGCTGCGGATCTGCACCGGGGAGGTGTGGGTGCGCAGCACCAGCCCGGAGCCGCGCCCTGGGTCGGTGCCGTCGGCGGCTACATAGAGCGTGTCCTGCATCTCCCGCGCGGGGTGGTCGGGAGGGAAGTTCAGCGCGTCGAAGTTCAGCCACTCGGCCTCGATCTCGGGACCCTCGGCGACCTGCCAGCCCATGGCGGTGAAGACGTCGGCAATGCGGTCCATCACGGCCGGGATGGGGTGGCGGCCGCCCGACGGGTAGCGATCGGTCGGGAGGGTGACGTCGATGCGTTCGGTGGCCAGCACCGCGGCATCCCGCTCGACCCGCAACCGCTGCTCGCGGTCGGCCAGCGCGGTGTTCACCCGGCCGCGGGCGGCACCGACCGACCGGCCGGCGGCGGCGCGCTCCGTCTTGGGCAGTTCGGCAATGGCCCGGTTGGCCAGCGCAAGCGGGGACCGGTCGCCCGCGTGAGCACGCCGGGCGCCGGTCAGCTGGTCGAGGTCTGTCGCGGCGGCGATCGCCGCCAGGGCCGCGTCCGTAGCGGCCGCGACCCCAGCGTCGTCGGTCGGGTCGACGGGAGCCGCGAGTGGTGACGACATGACATGGCCTTCCGGGCGCGAGGGAACAGGGCGTGAGTCTAGAAGCCCGCCCCGGAGCCGGTGGGCGGTGGCTGATCCGTGGATGCGACCGCTAGCGGCATGGCCCGGGGAGGGCCCCGGTAAATCGGTGCTCGCGCGGTGAACGGATCATGGGTCCATCCTGCCATGCCGGCCGGTAGGGTTCGTGCCGTGTCCGCCCTGTCCAGAATCCTGCGTTCCGCCGCGTCGTCCGTGTCGTCGGCGCTGGCCCACCGCCGCGACACACGAAGCATCCGACCGTCACCCCGGCGCCGGGGTGGCCGATGGCACTCGGCGCCGGCCGAACCGTCGCCCGGGCAGGCGGGCCCGAATGCCACCATCGAGGTACAGCCACGGTCGATCGGCCCGGTGCGGATGACCTACAACCCGTCCACGGACGGCGACCCGGATCCCGGCGAGATCGTGTGGACATGGGTGCCGTTCGAGGAGAAAGACGGTCGCGGCAAGGACCGTCCGGTGCTGGTGGTGGCCACCGAGCCGGCCGGCACGGTGCTGGCCGTGCAGCTGACGAGCAAGGACCACGACGGCGAGGCGGACTTCGTGTCCGTCGGAGCAGGTGCCTGGGATGGCGATCACCGGCCGTCGTGGGTGAACATCGACCGGGTGATGCGGGTGCACCCCGGCGGCATGCGGCGCGAGGCAGCCGCGCTGAATGCGGACAGCTACGGCCGGGTGGAGGCTGCGCTGCGGGACCGGTACGGCTGGCGGTGACGGCGATGCACGAGGTACGACGACGGCGCGGCACGGCCCGCGTCGGCGACGGGAAGTGCGACCACATTTCGGCCCGCCGGAGCGGCAGATCGGTGCTCTCGATCCGGTCGACGCGCTCGATCCTGTCCATCAGCAGTACCGGGTCGATCTTGTCCATCGGCAGCGTGGGCTCGGTGCTGTCCATCGGCAGCGCGTTCTCCTTCGCGTCCCTTGGATCGATCGGATCCAGCATGAGCATGCTGTCGGCGCTGTCGAACCAGAGTCGCGGCAGCGTCCTGTCCCATCAGAGCGACTGGTCCGCGCTGTCTGCTCAGTCGGGCTGGAGCGTCCGGGCATTCCGGCGATCCGGCGCCCGCCCGTGGCGCAGCGGCCGGCCCCGCTAGCGCACGCCTCGACAGGCGGCCAGCTGGCGACCGATCGCCCAGGGCGGTGACGGTGTCGCCGGCTCGATCGATTCCGCTGGCACCCGTTACTCGGATCGGTCAGGCGGCGCAGGTCGCTCCGGCGGTCAACTGCGCGCGATCGACCGTGTCTGCCATCACCTGGTACCCGCTGTCGTTCGGGTGCAGATCACCGACCGTGTGGTACCTCGGATCGATCACCTGCGGGTCGGACGGGTCCCGGAGGGCCTTGTCGAAGTCGACGACCCCGTCGAACTGCCCGCTCTCGCGGATCCACTGGTTGACGGCTTGCCGGGTCTGTTCGTGCGCCGGCGTGTCGTAGACCGATCCCCCGAACGGCGAGATGGTGCCGCCGATGATGCGCACGCAGCGTGCGTGGGCCTGGCCGATGAGCCGCGTCATCGCGTCGATGATCTGCTGCGACGTGGCGCTCGCGCCGATGTCGTTGACACCCTCGAGGAAGATGACGGTGCTGACACCCGGCTGGTCCAGCGCGTCCTGCCCGAACCGCTGCAGGGCGGAGGGTCCCCCGATCGGGGTGCTGGTCAGGATCCGGTTGCCGCCGATGCCCTCGTTGACGACGGCGACGGTGCCCACCCGGCGGGCCAGATCGTCGACGTAGGTCCGGTCGGCATCGATGGTCGAGTACGCGCCGTCGGTGATCGAGTCGCCGAACGCGACGACGGTGCCGGCCGGCGCGCGCGTGTGGACGTCCACCCCGGCGAGGAAGAAGGACGAGGACGAGATGCTCTGGTAGGGAGATCCACCCGGCTCGGCGGCCCAGTTGCCGTGCCCGGAGACATAGCTGGTCCGCTGCGCCAGCCGGTGCCAGGTGGCCGGACCGGTGCTACCGCTGAGGTAGACGCTGACGGCGAGCGGCTGCCCGGCCCGGACGTGGAACGGCACCGGGTCGCTGACCGCCTCGGCGCCAACGGGGATCGTGGTCGACCCTTGCTGGGCGAACGTGACGATGCGTTGGGTCGGGGCAGTGACGATGGGACCGGCATCCTGGTCGGCCACCGCGACCGCGCCCACCTGGAGCGGGTTCGTGCCGTATCGGTTGGTCAGTCTGACCCGCACCGCCTGCCCGCCGGCGGTGGGGTCGATGATCATGCGCACGGTCTGGTTGGTGAATCCGTCGTGGCTCGGCCCGCTGTCGAGCGGGGGCTGCGGCGCCGTGCGCCAGGCAGCCTGCCAACTGAGCGCCGCCTGGGTCGCCGGCGACGCCACCGTGGCGATCGGGATGGCGATAGCAGCCGTGCCGAGGGCGGCGAATACGGTGACGCCGAGCACTGTGATCCGGTGCATGCAGCCAACCTCCGAGTGGACGGCGAGCATGCGCCCGCAGCGATCAACACGAGTTGCTGATGAATGTGAACCCATGGTTCCGGCCCAGCGGACCGATGTCAATACGTGTTGATCTCCAGCGTTGGCCGGTCTAGCGTCCGCGGCGGTGTACGGCGGCGCTGGCGTACAGGCAGATGGCCGCCGCAGTGGCGAGGTTGAGTGATTCGGCGCGGCCGTGGATGGGCACCCGGATCGCAGCGTCGGCGGCGGCGATCACCTCGTCCGGCAGCCCGTGCGCCTCGGAGCCGAATACCCAGGCGGTCGGCAACTCCAGGATGCCGTCCCGGGCCGCCGTGTCCAGGTCGGTGTCGGCGGCGCCGGTGGTGGCCAGCACCGACAGCCCTGCGTCGGAGAGCGCCGAGACGAGAGCGAGCGGGTCGGCGGCACGCACCACAGGTAGGTGGAAGATGCTGCCGGCCGAGGCGCGGACCGCCTTGGTACTCCACGGATCGACGGCGTCCCCGGCGAGGATCACCCCGTCGGCGCCGGCCGCGTCCGCCAGCCGGACCACGGTGCCTGCGTTGCCGGGATCCGCTGCCTGGACGAGCACGGCCAGCAACCGTGGGCCGGCGGCCAGCAGCGCTGCGGGATCGTCATCGGGCAGCGCGCAGCGGGCCACCAGTCCCTGCGGCGTGATCGCGTCGGACAGCGCGGCGGCGGCCTTCTCCGTCACCTGCGTCACCGCTATGCCGGCCGCGAACGCGGCTCGGACGATCTCGACGTTCCGGGAGGCCGCTGCCTCGGTGAGGTACACCTCGCGGACCCTGCCCGGGCTCTCCCGTTCGGCGGCGACCGCCTCCCGGACCGCCTGCGCTCCGTCGGCCAGGAACTCCCCGGCCTGGGCACGCCGGGAACGCCGCAGCAATCGATGGGCCGCGATGATCCGTGAGGATCGCTCGGTCAGTACCCCGGACTCGCCAGCGGCGCTCACCGGGACCCCCCGGTGAGCGCATCCCGACCCCGTTGACCATGGCGGGTGCTGTTCCCCGATCCGGGATCAACCGGGCGGATGGGGTCGACAATCGCCATGATCAACGTCGGCGGTAGGTGACGGGGCTGTGGCTCAGGCCGCGTCCTCGTGACCCGAAGCCGCTGCCGAACCGGTCGGGACCGCGTCGCGGGCGACCTTGACCAGGGCTGCGAACGCGGCGTCGTCCCGCACCGCGAGATCGGCCAGCACCTTGCGGTCCACCTCGACGCCCGCCAGGCGCAGGCCCTGCATGAAGCGGTTGTAGGTCATGCCGTGCGCGCGGGCGGCGGCGTTGATGCGGGTGATCCACAGCTGGCGGAAATCGCCCTTGCGCTTGCGACGGTCACGGTAGGCGTAGTTCAGCGAGTGGAGCACCTGCTCCTTGGCCTTGCGGTACAGCCGGGACCGCTGGCCCCGATAACCGGAGGCGTGCTCCAGGATCTCCCGGCGCTTCTTCTGGGCGTTGATGCCCCGCTTCACGCGTGCCATCTCGACACCTGTCTTTCTATCTGGGACGCGGCGGGATCGGTGCTCCGCCGCATCGGTGGGTTGGTCGTCAGATGCCGAGCATGCGCTTGACGCGCGGCACATCGTTGGCGGACAGTTCCCGCATTCCGGTCATCCGGCGGGTCACCCGGGAGGACTTCTTCTCCAGGTTGTGTCGCTTGCCGGATCCGGTGTGCACGACCTTGCCGCTGCCGGTCACCCTGACCCGCTTGGAGATCCCGGAGTGGGTCTTGTTCTTGGGCATTGCTTCCTCACTCGCTTTCCTGGACTGCGCGTGGCCACGCGCAGCACGAATCTCGGACCCGCACTCGGCAGGTCCGATACGACTGTTCCCGTGCCGACATCGGCCCGGGCACCGCACCGACGCCCGATCGAACCGGGCGCCCGCGGCATGACGACTGGATCTATCCGGCCGCGGCCTGCGCCTGCTTGGCGCGAGCCTGTTTGTGCGGCGCCAGCACCATGATCATGTTCCGGCCGTCCTGCTTCGGGGCGCTCTCGATGCTGCCCAGGTCGGCCACGTCGGTGGCCAGCCGCTGCAGCAGCCGGAAGCCCAGCTCGGGCCGGGACTGCTCGCGACCGCGGAACATGATCGTCACCTTGACCTTGTCGCCGGCCTTGAGGAAGCGCACCACGTGACCCTTCTTGGTCTCATAGTCGTGCGCGTCGATCTTGGGCCGGAGCTTCATCTCCTTGATGACGGTCAGTACCTGGTTGCGGCGTGCCTCACGGGCCTTCTGCGCGCTCTCGTACTTGAATTTGCCGTAGTCCATGAGCTTGGCCACCGGCGGGCGCGCGGTGGGAGCGACCTCGACCAGGTCGAGATCGGCCTCCTGCGCCATCTGGAGGGCCTCGCCGATCGGCACGATGCCGACCTGCTCGCCGGCCGCCCCGACCAGCCGCACCTCGGGAACACGGATCCTGTCGTTGATGCGCGGTTCGTTGCTGATTGACGTCCTCCTCGAGTCCTGACCTGGCCTGCGGCCGGCGCAGCGAAAACCCGGTGCTGGCCGGGACGGAGTTCCCGGACAGCACAAAGGCCCCGCGGCACGAGCGCGCGGGGCCCACACGGTCGACACGTCGCCGGATACGCGGCATGCCTGACGCCGGTCGTCGCCGACCGACGGACCGGACCCGGCCGCCGATCGGCTGCGCGGGTGGGAGTGGAACTCCACTTGCTCCCCCGCCCGGAGTCCGCTGCTGGATGCATCGTCACCGACGGGGTTGGTCGCAACCGTTGATTCTACATGCTGGTTCCCCATGCTGGCACGAGGTCAGCCGGCCGCCGATCCAGGGCGGTTCGGCCGACGGCCACGTTTCTGCCCGTTGGCGGCCTTCTGCCGGTCGATGATCTCCAGCCGGCCCAGCGGCCGGGCCGCCGCCGCTGCCGCCTCGGCTTGCGCGCGACGCCGACCCTGCTCGAGCGCGTGTGGTGACGGTGCCGGTACGCCGGGCGCATGCCGCTGCTGCAACTCGCGCACGGCGCGCAGGGCCTCGACGGCCCGCTGCTTGTCCATCGCCTGGATGGCCATCAACGGGTAGGTCTCGTCGTCGGCCAGCATCAGCTGCGCCCAGTGCGCCCCCTCCGGAAAGGCGACGCGCAGCACGTCCGGCCAGGCGAAGAACGTCTCGCCCAAGATGTTCCGAACCCGCAGGCCGTTCTCGTCCGCCCGCAACCGGGGCCGGGCCACCAGCATGATGATCCCCGCGCCCACGATTCCGACGCCGATCAGGCCGACCTGGTCGGCCACCCGGAAGCTGACCCCGTCGGATGCGCCCCGCAGCAACAGGCCCACCACGATCATGCTGGCCAGCACGACGGTTGCCGCGATGGCGCCGTACAGCGCGATTCGCCGCGGCCGCACCACCAGCTGCCGGCCCGCCGGTTCGCCGGTCATCGGAACCCCAGGGCCGAGGGGGCGCCGCGCAGCTCACGCAGCACCAGCGCGGTCTGCAGCGCGGCGGCCATCGCCTCGCCGCCCTTGTCCTCGACCGCGCTCGGACCGCCGCTGCGCGCCATGGCCTGCTGGACCGAATCGCAGGTGAGCACGCCGTTGCCGACCGGCACCCCGGCATCCAGCGCGACCCTGGTCAGCCCGGCCGTGACCGCATCGCACACATACTCGAAGTGCGGGGTGCCGCCGCGAATCACCGCGCCCAGCGCAACCACGGCATCGTGGTTGGTGGTCAGTTGCGCGGCCACGACGGGGATCTCCACCGCACCCGGCACCCGCACCACACGCGGATCCGGCACGCCGGCACGCCCGGCCGCATCCAGTGCCCGCTCCAGCAGCGCGTCAACGATCTCGCGGTGCCAACTGGTGGCGACGATTGCCACCCGCAGCCCCGCGGCGTCCGGGACCGGCAGTGTCGGCCGTCCCTCGCCGCTCACCGGGCACCTCCGGCACGGCCACGGCCACCCCCGTGCCTCGCCGGGGTCCGCCGGTTCGCGGGGCAGCCGCTGCGCATCACGCCGTGCCCAGCCCGTCGATCTGGTGGCCCATCCGATCCCGCTTGGTGGTCAGGTACCGCAGGTTGTGCGGATTGACCGCCGTCGGCAGCGCCACCCGCCCCAGCACGCGCAGCCCATAGCCCTCCAGGCCGGCCCGCTTGGCGGGATTGTTGGTGAGCAGACGCATGGTGCGCACGCCGAGGTCGACCAGGATCTGCGCCCCGGTGCCGTAATCCCGGGCATCGGCCGGCAAGCCGAGATCCAGGTTGGCGTCCAGGGTGTCGCGACCGGCGTCCTGCAACTGGTAGGCCTGCAGCTTGTGCATCAGTCCGATACCGCGGCCCTCGTGCCCGCGGATGTACACCACGGCGCCGCGGCCCTCGGCCGCCACCGCCTCCAGCGAGGCCTGCAGTTGTGGACCGCAGTCGCAGCGCAGCGAGCCGAACACATCCCCGGTCAGGCACTCGGAGTGCATGCGGATCAGCACGTCCTGCCCGTCACCGATATCCCCGTAGACGAAGGCGATGTGCTCGCGATTGTCGTAGCTGGAGGAGTATCCGATCGCGGTGAACTCCCCGCATGCCAACGGGACTCGCGCCGTGGCGACCCGTTCGACCAGCTTTTCCGAGCGCCGCCGGTAGGCGATCAGATCGGCGATGGTGACGATCGCCAAGTGGTGCTCGTCGGCGAACACCCGCAGTTCATCGGCGCGGGCCATCCCGGACGGATCCTTCTCGGAGACGATCTCGCACAGCACCCCGGCCGGCCGCAGGCCGGCCAGGGTCGCCAGGTCGACGGCCGCCTCGGTGTGCCCTGGTCGGCGCAGCACGCCGCCCGGCTTCGCGCGCAGCGGCACGGTGTGGCCCGGCCGAGACAGATCCGCCGCGGTGGTCGCGGGATCGGCGAGCAGCCGGATGGTGCGGGCCCGGTCGGTGGCCGAGATGCCGGTGCTGATGCCCTCCCGCGCGTCGACGGTGACGGTGTAGGCGGTGCCGCGGCGGTCCTGGTTCACCCGGAACATCGGGGGCAGGTCCAGCCGGTCGGCGTCGGCCTCGGTGACCGGCACACAGATGTAGCCGGAGGTGTAGCGAACCATGAACGCGATCAGTTCGGGGGTGGCGAGTTCGGCGGCGAAGATCAGGTCGCCCTCGTTCTCCCGGTCCTCGTCGTCGACGACGATGACCGCGTGTCCCGCGGCGATCTCCGCGATGGCGGTGGGGATGGTGTGGAATCCGGCGGGCGTGCGCTCCCAATCCTGCTGACCATCCGCCGGCGCGGGCGCGACCACGTCGCTCACGGTGCTACTCACGATGTCTCCCGGAATGCCAGCAGGCGCTGCGCGTACTTGGCCATCACATCCACCTCGATGTTGCAGGAGTCTCCCGCCGCTCGGCGGCCCATGGTGGTAGCGCTGCGGGTCTCGGGAATGATTCCCAGCGTGAACGTGGTACCGGTCGCCGTATCGGTGACATCGATCACGGTGAGAGAGATCCCGTCCACCGCAACGGCCCCCTTCGGAGCCAGGAATCGGCCCAGGTCCCCCGGTACCGCGATGGAGATCTCGTCGTAGCCGGGGTGAGCGGTGCGGGCGGTGACGGTGCCCACACCGTCCACGTGGCCCTGGACGAGGTGGCCGCCCAACCGAGTGCTGGGGGTGACGGAGCGTTCCAGGTTGACTGCGGTACCCGGCGTCCATTCCTTCGCGGTAGTGCGCGCCAGGGTCTCGGCCATCAGGTCCGCGGTGAAGGTGTCCGACTCGCTGTCGACCACCGTCAGGCAGACGCCGTTGACGGCGATGGAGTCGCCGTGCGCCACATCCGCAGTGACCGCGGCCCCGCGGATGGTGACCCGGGCATCGGACGAGTCGACGGCCAGGGCCACCGCTGTGACCTCGCCGAGTTCCTCCACGATCCCGGTGAACATGCGACGTCCCTTCCTACCGCGCCAACCGGATCGGTCCCACTGACCGGCGGCCGTTCACGCCCCTCCATCCTGCCCCACCGCGCCGCCGGGCCGGGCAGCCGCCGCGGTCTCCCGCAGCGCATCGATCGCAGCCGCCGGGTCGGCCGCTCCGTAGACGGCCGACCCGGCCACGAAGCAGTCCGCGCCGGCCTCGGCCGCCTGGGCGACCGTGTCGGCGTTGATGCCGCCGTCCACCTGGACGACCAGGCGCAGATGTCCGGTCTGAACCATCCGTCGGGCCCGGCGCACCTTGTCCAGCATCTCCGGCATGAACGCCTGCCCGCCGAAGCCGGGCTCCACCGTCATGATCAGCAGGGTGTCGTAGCTGCGCAGCGCCTCGATCCAGTCGTCCAGCAGCGTCCCGGGTTTGAGCGCCAGGCCCGCCCGGGCGCCCGCCGCCCGCAGGTCCATGGCCAGGCTGATCGGTTCGGCGACCGCCTCGGCGTGCACCGTGACGTTGTGCGCCCCTGCCTGGGCGTAGCCCAGCGCCCAGCGTTCGGGGTCGTCGATCATCAGGTGGCAGTCCAGCGGCAGATCGGTGACCCGTCCCAACGCCTGCACCACCGGGAGCCCGATGGTCAGGTTGGGGACGAAATGGTTGTCCATGACGTCGACGTGTAGCCAGTCGGCGCCACGAACACGGCTGGCCTCGTCGGCCAGGTTGGCGAAGTCGGCCGACAGGATGCTGGGGGCGATCAGGGGTGACGAGCCGGTCATACCGGCGACAGTAACGGGGGTAATGGCCGCGCCGTCAGACCGGGCACACGGCAGCCACCACATCGACTCCGGTGAGCACCAGCAGCACCCCGTCGACGATCAGGGCCAGCACGACGACCGCGGCAATGGGCGTGGCCAGGCCACGTCGGGAGCGCCGGTTGGCGGTAAATCCGGTGATGACGAGCAGCACCGTCAGCGCGCCCAGCCCGATCTTGGCGTAGTCCAGGTAGCTGCACGAGGTGATCGCCCCGTTCACGGTGGTGACGGTGGAGTCGGACACCGCAACGAACCAAGCGACAACACCGACAACGACCGCGCCCTTCCATCCGCTTGGCGTGTCGTCCCACACCTCTCGGGCGGTGGTACGTCGCACGTCGTTGCTGGTCATGGCGGTCCTTCCGGCGGTGAGCGTGATCAAGCGGCCGGCGGTGCGACGCGCCGGCGCCTCGGCCGGTTCCGTTATCGCTCCCGGCGCAGCAGGGCCAGGAACATCCCGTCGGTGCCGTGCCGGTGCGGCCAGAGCTGGACGGTGGGACCCGGCCCCAGATCCGGCAGGTCGGGCAGGAAGGCGCGCGCGTCGATCGGCTCCAACTGCCGCGGCCGGCGGGCTATCACTCCGGCCGTCTCGGCCAGGTGCGGGGAGCAGGTGACGTAACCGACCACGCCGCCGGGACGTACCAGTCGGGCGGCCGAGGCGAGCAATTCGCGCTGCAGCGCGACCAGCGGCGCCACGTCGGCCTCGGTGCGCCGCCAGCGCGCCTCCGGTCGGCGCCGCAAGGCACCGAGGCCGGTGCACGGCGCGTCCAGCAGGACCCGGTCGAAGCCGCCCGGTTCCAGCCCCGGATCGCGGCCGTCCGCGGTGTGCACCGTCACCGGTAGATCACGGGTGGCCGAGCGGACCAGGTCGGCCCGATGCGGAGCCACCTCGACGGCATCCAGCGTCGCGTCCCGCTGCGCGGCCAGCGCCCCGAGCAGGGCGGCCTTGCCGCCGGGGCCGGCAGCAAGGTCCAGCCAGCGCCGGTCCGGCCCGTCCAGTGTGGCAGCGGTCAGCGCCAGCACCACCAGTTGCGAGCCCTCGTCCTGCACGCCTGCGGCGCCGCGCGCGACGGAGGGGAATCCGCCCGGGCTGCCACCGCGCAGCTGGACCGCCCACGGGGACCAGCGCCCCGGCTCGCCGCCAGTCTCGATGATCAGGGCATCCCGATCGATCAGTCCCGGGCGGGCGACCACATGCACGGCGGGTGGGCGGCCGTCCGCGGCGAGAGCGGCCGACAGCTCCGACGGGTCGCCGGTGGACGCGCCGAGGGCATCGGCCAGGGCGGCAACGATCCACCGGGGATGGGCCGTCGCCAGCGCCAACCGGGCCAGCGGGTCCGTCTGCGCGGCCGGTGCCAGCCGCTCGATCCACCGATCCAGGTCGCGCTCGGCCACCCGGCGCAGCACCGCATTGACATATCCGGCCGCCTGCGGTCGCGGGCCCGCCCGCACCAGGTCGACGGTCGCCGACACGGCGGCGTGCGGCGGGATCCGGGTGTGCAGCAGCTGATAGGCGCCCAGCCGAAGCGCATCCAGAACCGGACCGTCCAGCTCGGCCAGCGGTCGATCGCCGCAGGCAGCCAGCACCGCATCCAGTTGCCCGGCCGCGCGGCAGGTTCCGTAACCGAGTTCGGTGGCCAGTGCGGCATCGCGTCCGGTCAGGCCACGGTCGGCCAGGATCGCCGGTAGGGCCAGATTGGCGTACGCGCCGCGTTCCCGCACGGCGGCCAGCAGCTCCTGCGCCGCCGAACGCGCCGGGTCGATCGAAAGCTCCGCCGGCGGGCGGTGGGTGGGCGGCCGGCGCGGCGGGCCGCTGGACCGTCGGCCCCGGCCCCCGCGGGCCGGGGGTCCGTCGGGACGGCGGGTCATCATTCGCCGCCGGATCCGGCGCCCAGCCGCTCGCCCGGCGCGGGGCGGGCACCGCGGGCCCAGTCTGTTGCCGGCATCGGACGTTTGCCCGCGGGCTGCACGGTCCCCAGCCGGACGGCGCCGGACCCGGTGCCGACCAGGACGTCGCGCTTGCCGACGGCCATCTCCCCCGGTGCCACCGGTCCGGGCGGGTCGGCGATCGGTGCCACGGGTCCGAGCCCCAGGCGACCCCACCGCGACGGCACCCACGCACCGGGCTCCGGAGTCACCGATCGGATCAGCCGGTCCACCGCCAGCGCGGGCGCTGCGAAGTCCACCCGCGCCTCGGCCGGGGTGACCTTCCCGGCGTGGCTGATCCCCTCGGTGGGCTGCGGTCGTGGGGTCAGGGCACCGTCGGCGATGCCGTCCATGGTGGCGACCAGCAGCCGCGAGCCGGACTCGGCCAGCCGAGCCAGCAGGGCGCCCGCGGTGTCCCGCGGTCCGATCGGTTCGGTCACGGTGCCGTAGACCGGCCCGGTATCCAAGCCCTGCTCGATGAGGAACGTGCTCACCCCGGTGACATCGTCACCGCTCTTGATGGCCGCCTGCACCGGCGCGGCACCCCGCCAGGCCGGCAACAGCGAGAAATGCAGATTGATCCAGCCGTGGCGCGGGATCGTCAGCAACCGGGCCGGGATCAGCGCGCCGTAGGCCACCACCGCGACGGCATCCACGTCGAGTGCGCGCAGCTGTGCCAGGAACTCCTCCGTGCGCACCGACGCCGGTTGCAGGACGGGCAACCCCAGCCCGCGTCCGGCCTGCGCCACCGGCGAGGCCACGAGGCGCCCGCCGCGTCCGGCCGGGGCATCGGGCCGGGTCAGCACGGCCACCACCTGGTGGTCGGAGGCCTGCAACGCCCGCAACGACGCCACGGCGGGCTCGGGCGTGCCGGCGAACAGCACGCGCATGGTGCATCCCTCCCGTCCGGCGGGTCGGCGCGCGACGCCCGACGACCCCGTGCAGTCTACGAAGCCAGTGCGGGCCACGATGGAGCGCAACCATGTGACGGGAGGACCGAGGATGACTGGAACACCCGGCAATGACGACGCGACGCGACTGCCGACGGGGCAGCCGCTGGTCGGGCCGGTGGTACGACTGGATCCGAGCGTTCCCGGCGACGCGGCGAGCCTGTTCGGCGCGCTGGACGACGACCGGGTGTACGCCAAGGCCTACAACGGCGGGCGTCGGCCCGAGTCCGCCGCCGAACTCGCGGGCTGGATCGAGATGGCCGCCACCGGTGGCCGGGCCACGTACACCGTGCGCCTGGCGTCGGAGTCGTCGCTGGGCGCGGCCGGCACCGTGGTCGGCACCTCCAGCCTGGGTGACGCCAGCGTGGCGCACCGGCACATCCACCTGGGCTGGACGGCGTATGCCCCCGCGACGTGGGGCAGTGCGGTCAATCCGGGGTGCAAGCTCCTCTTGCTGAGCCATGCCTTCGACGACTGCCACTTCGAGCGGGTCAAGATCCAGACCGATGCGATCAACGACCGCTCGCAGGCGGCGATCGCCAAACTCGGCGCCACCCGGGAGGGCGTGCTGCGGCATCATCAGCGTCGCGCCGACGGCTCCTGGCGGGACACGGTGGTGTTCTCGATCCTGTCGGCCGAGTGGCCCGGGGTGCGGGATCGGCTGCGCGCGCGCATCGGCGAGAATGCGTAGGTGGCGGTTCAGATCAGGTCGGCGGGGGTGACGGTGACGGGGTACGGCCGGTGCAGCGTCACCGCCTGTTCGCCGGTCGCTTCCCCGGCAGGCTGGTAGCCGCCGTCCACCAAATCCCAGGCGGTGATGGACGGCGCCTGCGGGTCCACCACCCAGTACGAGGCCACCCCAGCGTCGGCGTACTTGGAGTACTTGAGCACCAGATCCTTGCGCCGGGTGGACGGGGACAGCACCTCGACGGCCAGCTCCAGCCGGTCTGTCAGGTTCTTCTCGCCGATCAGATCCCGGCGCACCACCAGCAGATCGGGCTGTAGCGAGGTGCGCTCGTCCGGCTGCCAATCGAGCGGGGCGAGGAACACCTCAAGCTCGGGCGGGCACGCCCTGTGTAAGAGCAGGAACATCTCGCCCACCGCCCGCTGGTGTCTCGGTATCGGGGCGGGGCTCACCAGCAGTACCCCGTCCAGCAACTCGTACTGCAGGCCGTCGTCCGGCAACTGCTCCAGGTCGCGCACCGTCCAGTCCCGCGACTCACGAGGCATCACAGGTCTCGGTGCGGTACGCGCTGTCATGACTGTCATGGTGCCTCCTGATGCCGTCGCTGTCACCCTGCATGCGGGCAGCATGGCACGATTGCCGAACGCTGCTGGCAGGTTGTCCACACCGCGCTCCCGGTCCCCGCGGCTGTTCCCATCGCGCAGGTCGCGGCCTCGAACCGACCAGACAATGCTGTTATCGAAGCCGTTATCGAAGCCGTTATCGAAGCCGTTATCGAAGCCGTTATCGAAGCCGTTATCGAAACTGTTATCGAACTCGGGTCAACACGGTCAGCCCAGTTCGATGGGATCCACCCGGATTCGCAGGGGTGCGGTGTCCTTGCGGGCCGAGCGCGATGCGGCCAGCACCCGCAGCGCGGCGGCCAACCCCCGACGCTCCGCGGGAGATACCCGGACCAGCGCTCGCACCGGCAGCGCAGCGTCCTCGCCGACGCCGCCACCTTCGCCCCTGCGCGCGGGGCGACGCCCGGGCCCGGGAGGTTCCACCGGCACCGGACCAAGCACCTCTCCCGAGGAGGGCAGCGCCAACTCGCGTACCGCGTCGTTGACGGCCGGCTCGTCACCGTCCAGCGTCGCCATCGCCGCCGCCGGCGGGAAGCCCAACGAGGCGCGAGCCCGCAGTTCCGCGTCGGCATGCCCGGCGGGATCCCACCGGATCAGGGCCTGCACCGTGGGCAGTGATCCATCTCCCCCAACAACGACCCGCCCGCCGGGCTGATCCGGATTGCCGGCCGGGCGCACCAGGGTCGCGGCCGCCATCCAGCGGCGCAGCGCCTCCTCCGCCGCGCGCAGGTCGGCGCGGGCCAGCAGCAGCGCGGCGTCCAGCAGCAGCGCGGCTCCGTAGCCGCCGTCGGCGACCGGCTCGGCGCCCGGCGTGGCCACCACGATGGCCGGCCCGGCGGGCACCGAGTCCAGCACCGTGTCGCCGGCCGAGGTCAGCAGCCGGACACCGGGGAAGGCGCGGCCGATCTCCTCGGCGGTGCGCGCGCTGCCGGTGGCGGTGGCCCGGATCCGATCCGAGCCGCAGGCCGGGCAGGCCAGCCGCGGCGCCGCGACGCCACACCACCGGCAGGAGGGGGTCCGGGCGCCGCGGGCCAGGCCGAGCGGACCTTGGCAGCGACGGCAGCGGGCCGGGCGTCCGCAGTCGCCGCACGCCAGCCCCGGCAGGTAGCCGCGGCGCGGCACCTGGACCAGCACCGGGGCGCCGGCCGCCAGCGCCTGCCGGGCCGCCGCGAACGCCGCCGGGGTCAGCCGGGCGCGGGCCGCGGCGGAGTCGGCGCCGATCGCGTAGTCGTCGCCGGCGGCCTCGATGCGTGGCATCCGTCGGCGCACTTCGTCCCGCGGGGCGATGATCGGCCGGGCCCACCCCGAGGTCAGCAGCAGCTGGGCCTCGGCGGTGCGGGCGAACCCCCCGATCAGCAGCGGGCACTGCTGCCGCATCGACCTGAGCCCGAGCACCTCGCGGGCGTGCGGATAGGGGGCGCGCGGTTCGGCGAGCAGGTCGTCGCCGTCGTCGAACAGGACCAGCAGCGCCGGGTCATGCACCGGGGCAAACGCGGCCGCCCGGGTGCCGGCCACCACTCGCACCCGGCCCCGGCGCACCGCCAGGAAGCGCCGGTAGCGTTCCGCCGGGCCCAGATCTGCGGACAGCACGGTGTGCGCGCCGGCCGGCAGCGCCGCCGCCAGCGCGCCGTCCAGCCGCGCGAGGTCGCGCGCGTCGGGCACGACCAGTAGCGCGCCGTGGCCAGCTCCGTGCGCCGCCGCCGCCGCCTCGGCGAGTCGGGCGGGCCAGTCTTCCCCGGGCAGCGCCTGCCACACCGCCCGAGCCGGCCGGCGCTCACGGACCGCGGCCAAGAACGCGGAGCCCGCGGTGTAGGCGGCCCACCCGGTCGCGGCGGGTGCCGCCGGATCGGCATCGCCCTCGCAGGCCTCGTCACCGTCGGACTCGCGGTCGCCAGCGGCCCCTCCATCACCCGCGCCGATCTCGCCGTCGGGTGCCGCCGCTGCGTCCGCAGCCACCGACCCGACCGGCTCGGCCTCCACCCGGCCATGCCGGGGTGGGACGGCCAGCCGCAGGACGTCGGCCATGCTGCCGGCGTACCGATCGGCCACCACCCGGCACAGCCCGGCGATCTCCGGCGCCAGCACCGGCTCGGCGGACACCACCCGGTCCAGCATCGCCAGCCGACCGCCGTGCTCGGACTCCGCCGCCCGTTCCAACACGTAACCGTCCACCAGCCGGCCGGCGAACCGCACCCGCACCCGCACCCCGGGCTGCGCGGCGGCGTCGTCGACGGCCGGTACCAGGTAGTCGAAGGCTCGGTCCAGATGCGCCAGTGAGACGTCCACCGCAACCCGGGCCACCGGCAGGTGCTCCGCCGCCGCACGGACGGCCACCGTGCGCCGGGCGGCGCCGGCGGGCGGGCGGCGGGTCGTGGTGGCGGGTGTCATGGCTCGTGGATACCACGAACGCCCGTCACCACCGGCGGGTTGTGCACATCCGCTATCCGCTCGCTGGACGACCATCCCCTTGCCTCGCGTACGAAATCGGCATCACCCGTCACGCCCGTCACATTTTCGCCGAGTTGATAAGCGCTGGAGGAGTTGATAAGCGCCGGGGGGAGGGGCAGTCGCTCGGTTACAGGCCGAGCACGTGCTTGAGCGCCTCGGCCCGGTCGGTGGCCTCCCACGGCAGCTCGATGTCGGTGCGCCCGAAGTGCCCGTACGCCGCGGTCGGGGCGTAGATCGGGCGCTTGAGGTCCAGGTCCCGGATGATCGCCCCGGGCCGCAGGTCGAACACCTGCCGGATCGCATCGGCGATCTTGTCCGGATCGATCTGCTCGGTGCCGAAGGTCTCCACGAACAGCCCCACCGGGTGGGCCTTGCCGATCGCGTACGCGACCTGCACCTCAATCCGCTCGGCCAGCCCCGCCGCGACCGCGTTCTTGGCCACCCAGCGCATCGCGTACGACGCCGACCGGTCCACCTTCGACGGGTCCTTGCCGGAGAACGCGCCCCCACCGTGCCGGGCCATGCCGCCGTAGGTGTCCACGATGATCTTCCGGCCGGTCACCCCCGCGTCGCCCATCGGCCCACCCACCACGAACCGCCCCGTCGGGTTGACGTACAGCGTGAAGTCGCGGGTGTCTATGTCCAGCCCGGCCAGCTCCGGCTCCACCACCTGCGCGCGAACGTCCGGCGCGAGCATGCCGTCCAGGTCGATGTCCTCGGCGTGCTGGCTGGAGACCACCACCGCGTCCAACCGGAGCGCCCGGTCGCCGACGTACTCGATGGTCACCTGGGTCTTGCCGTCCGGGCGCAGGTAGGGCACCTCGCCGGACTTGCGCACCGCCGTCAGCCGTCGGGCCAGCCGGTGCGCTAGCGCGATCGGCAGCGGCATCAGCTCGGGGGTGTCCGAGCAGGCATAGCCGAACATCAGCCCCTGGTCTCCGGCGCCCTGCCGCTCGATCGCGGTGTCGTCGGATCCGGCCCCACCGGGCGCCCCGCCCTGTCGCGACTCCCACGCCGCGTCCACGCCCTGCGCGATATCCGGGGACTGCGAGCCGATCGCGACATTCACGCCGCAGGAGGCCCCGTCGAAGCCCTTGGCCGACGAGTCGTAGCCGATGCCCAGCACGGTGTCCCGCACGATGGTCGGGATGTCCACGTAGGCGCCGGTGGTCACCTCGCCGGCCACGTGCACCTGCCCCGTGGTGACCATCGTCTCCACGGCGACCCGGCTGTTCGGGTCTTCGGCGAGCAGCGCGTCCAGGATGTGGTCGCTGATGGCGTCGCAGATCTTGTCCGGGTGGCCCTCGGTGACCGACTCGGAGGTGAATAGGCGTGCGCTCATCAGGTGATTCCTTCCCCATTCGATGCGGTGACGGTGTCCCACCGGTGCCGCGATCACCACTGACAGCCTCGGTCGGCCCCGACGGACGCTTCGGGCGTCAGGCCCCCGAACCGTGCTGGGCGGGGAGTACGGCCGCGGAAGCAGGATACGGTGCGGGCGCGCCCGGCCCCGTCAGCCGGGGGGCGATGGCGTCGCAGATCGCCGCGGCCAGCACCGTCTTGTGCGCCAACGGCACCGCCAGGATGCTGCCGTCCGCGCCGAGCAGGGTCGCCGCATTGTCGCGAGCACCGAACGCGGCACCGCCGGTGACCTCATTGACCACCAGCAGGTCACAGCCCTTGCGCGCCAGCTTGGCGCGGGCATAGTCCAGCACGCTGCTGTGCTCGTCCCCGGTCTCGGCGGCGAATCCCACGATCACCGGGCGCTCGGCGCCGGCCCGGTCGGTCACCAGCCCGACCAGGATGTCCGGGTTGAGCTCCAGCGCCAGCGGCTCGGCTGCGGCTCCGGGAATCTTCTTGATCTTGCTGTCGTGCCGCCGAGCAGGACGGAAGTCGGCGACCGCGGCGGCCATGACGACGGCGTCGGCGCCGCTGGCCGCCTCCCGGGTCGCCTGCTGCAGCGACAGGGCATCGGTGACGGGCAGCGGGCGCGCCCCGGGCGGCGCCGGAAGATCGACGTTGGCGGCGATCAGAGTGACGTCCGCGCCGCGCGCGGCGGCGACGAGTGCGATCGCGTAGCCCTGCCGGCCGGACGAGCGATTGCCCAGATAGCGCACCGGGTCGAGCGGTTCGCGGGTGCCACCGGCGGTGACGACGATTCGGCGGCCGGCCAGATCCCGGGGCAGCGCGTCGGGCCGGCGCAACAGCAATGCGGACAGGCCGGCGATGTGCTCGGCGTCGGGCAGCCGGCCGGCCCCGCTGTCCGCGCCGGTGAGCCGGCCCACCGCCGGATCCAGCACGATCACCCCGCGGGCGCGCAGCAGCGCCACGTTCGCGACCGTCGCCGGGTGCGTCCACATCTCGGTATGCATGGCGGGCGCCATCAGCACCGGGGCGCGGGTGACCAATAGGGTGGCGGTGAGCAGGTCGTCCGCGCGGCCCGACGCGGCCCGCGCCAACAGGTCGGCGGTGGCCGGGGCGATCACCACCAGATCGGCGCTCCGGCCGGTGGCGACGTGGGCAACGGAGGGGACGTCCGAGAAAACATCGGCGGTGACGGGGTTTCCGGACAGCGCCTCGAAGGTGGCGGCGCCGACGAACCGCAAGGCCGCCGCGGTGGGTACCACGGTGACGTCCGCCCCGAGCGTGTCGGCGGATCCGCGCGAACTGAGCCGGCGCAGCAGCTCGCAGGACTTGTAGGCGGCGATGCCGCCACCCACGCCGAGCACCACCCTCGGGGCAGGCTCGAACTCCGGGGTGCTCATGGCCGGTCGACCGGCCGCCGCGCCACGGGCGGCTACTCGCCCTCGGTGTGCTCGAGCAGGTTGTCGTTGATCTCGCGCAGCGCGATGGACAACGGCTTCTCCCGGGGCAGCGGGTCCACCAGCGGGCCGACGTACTCCAGCAGGCCCTCGGAGAGCTGCGAGTAGTAGTCGTTGATCTGCCGGGCCCGCTTGGCCGCGAACACCGCCAGCGAGTACTTGCTGCTGGCCTTCGTCAGCAGCTCGTCGATGGGCGGGTAGGTGATGCCCGCCTCGGCGATCTGGGCCGGGGTCACGGCACTGGACGCGGTGGTGGGGGCTGCGCTGGTCATCGTGGGTGTCGTCTCGATTCTTCGATATTCGTGCCGGGTCGCCCGGTCAGCTGGCCGGCTTGCCCGGCCGGGCGGCAGCCATCAATGCTACCAAGGCGTCGACGGCTTCCTCGACGTCATCGTTGACGATCACATGATCGAAGGAGTTCGCCGCGGCCATCTCCTGCTCGGCCGTGACCAAGCGTGCGTGCACCGTCGCGGCGTCCTCAGTGCCGCGGGCGACCAGTCGGCGCCGCAGCTCGGTGAGCGACGGCGGCGCCAGGAACAGCGAGATCACGTCCCCTCCGACCACCGGGTCGGCCCTGACCTGCCCGGCGCCCTGAACCTCGATCTCCAGCAGCACGTCGGTCCCGGCGGCCAGGTGCTCCTCCACCGGCCGGCGCGGGGTCCCGTAGCCGTTGCCCACGTATTCCGCGTGCTCCAGCAGTTCACCGGCCGCGACCATGGCGTTGTATTCCTCGCGGCTGATGAAGCGGTAGGTGTGCTGCTCGATCTCGCCCGGTCGGGGCTCGCGGGTGGTCACGGAGATCGAGAACCACAGCGTCGGCAGCGCGCGCCGCACCTGGGTCAGGACGGTGCTCTTGCCGACGGCGGACGGACCGACGAAGACGAACAGCCTCCCCCGCGATCCGCTCGCCGTCACCGGCACCGGACCCTGGGATTGCACCGGCCGGGACGTGACATGTCCTGCGGGCATGGGCGCGTCGAGTCGAAGGACACCGAAGACCGGCCGGGCTGGCTGCTCAGTAACCGAACTCGCTCAGCAGCGCCTGACGCTGCCGTTCGCCGAGCCCGCGGACCCGGCGGCTGGGGGCGATGTCGAACTGCTCCATCAGCTGCGCAGCCCGCACCTTGCCAACCCCCGGCAGGGCCTCCAGCAGCGCGGAGACCTTCAGCTTGGCCAGGGCCTCGTCGTGCTCGGCGTCGGCCAGCACCTGCTTGATGGAGGTGCCGCCCCGCTTGAGCCGCTCCTTGAGTTCCGCCCGGACCCGGCGCGCGGCGGCGGCCTTCTCCAGTGCGGCAGCGCGCTGCTCGGGAGTCAGTTGGGGCAGTGCCACTTCGGCCTCACTTCGTGACGTTGGTGATATGTGTTGGTTGGCGGCCCGGCGGCCGGTGGGCGTGGGCTGGACCCGTTCGTCGGACCCATGCGAACCTACCGATGCCGGGTGCGGGCGGCAAACCCCACCCCCCGGTTCTGGCCTGGTTCAAGACCGCATGCGGCCCACCAGGCCGGTGTCGTAGCGCCCGGAGCGGTACTCCGGGTTGTCCAGCAACTCGGCGTGGAACGCAAGGTTGGACTTGGGCCCGGTGATGGTGAAGGCGCGCACCGCCTCGGCGGCGCGCTGCACCGCCTGCTGCCGGTCGTCCGCATGCACGATCAGTTTGGCCATCAGCGAGTCGTAGAACGGGGTGACGGTGGTGCCGGATGCATAGCCGGCGTCCACCCGGACACCGTCGCCGCTGGGCTCGATCCACTCGGTGATCGTCCCGGGGCCCGGCAGGAAGCGCTTCGAATCCTCGGCGTTGATGCGCAGCTCTATGGCGTGTCCGCGTGGCCGCAGCGCCGCGGGATCGAAGTCCGGGTGCTCGCCGGCCGCCACGCGCAACTGCGCGGCCACCAGGTCGATGCCCAGCACCGCCTCGGTGATGGGGTGCTCCACCTGCAGCCGGGTGTTCATCTCCAGGAAGTAGAACTCCTTGCCTGGATCCGCAGTCGGATCCAGCAGGAACTCCACGGTGCCGGCGCCGCGGTAGTCCACGGCCCGGCCGGCAGCGGACGCGGCGGCCAGCATGCGGGCCCGCAGGTCGTCGTCGACGGCCGGTGACGGCGTCTCCTCGGCGACCTTCTGGTTGCGGCGCTGCACCGAGCAGTCCCGCTCCCCCAGCGCCAGCACGGTGCCGTCCGCCAGGCCCAGGATCTGCACCTCGACGTGCCGCACCGAGGGGAAGTAGCGCTCGATGAAGACCTTCTCGTCGCCGAACATCCGGCCGGCGAACGCCGTCACCGTCTCGTACTGGGTGGCTAACGCGGCCGCGTCACCGGCCACCGCCATGCCCATGCCACCGCCCCCGGCGGCGGCCTTGATCATCACCGGGTACCCGATCTCGGCTGCCGCGGCGACGGCCGCCGCGGCACCGACGACCGGCTCCTCGGTGCCCGGCGCCACCGGTACGCCGGCGGCGGCCATCAGGTTGCGCGCGGCGATCTTGTCGCCCATCGCGGTGATCGCCTGCGCCGACGGGCCGACCCAGATCAGCCCGGCGTCGGCGACGGTGCGCGCGAAATCGGCGTTCTCAGAGAGGAATCCGTAGCCGGGGTGGATGGCCGCCGCGCCGGTGCTGCGCGCCGCCGCCAGGACGGCAGCAACATTGCGGTAGGACTCGGCGGGGTTGGCCGGGCCGATGGTCACTGCCTGGTCGGCCTCCGCTACGAACGGCAGGTCGGCGTCCGCCTCGGAGTTCACCGCGATGGTGCGCAGGCCCATCGCTCGCGCGGTGCGGATCACCCGGCGGGCGATCTCACCCCGGTTGGCGACCAGTAGTGAGTCGAACATGCACACCCCTGTCGTGGCGTTGGGTTCGGGACGCCCGTCATCCTCGCAGATGACCTTCGCGGACATCCCCGGGCGCCGCGTCACATCGCCAACGTCGGACCCCCGCCGAGACCGTCGGTGGCCCGGAACACAGTGCCCGAGCCGGATAGTCGCACGCCGCGATCGCGGGCCGCGATCCACACCGACTGACCGCGCCGGACGGTGAGGTCGTGGCCGGCCGAGTCCCGCACCCGCACGGATCCGGCCGTGACCAGCAGCACCTGCGGCCCCGGATGGGTGATCTCTCGCTCGGCCCGCCCGACGTCGACCCGGGCCAGCCGGAACTCCGGCGCCGGGGTGGGGTACACCACCTCGCGAGTCGGGCTGATCTCGCCGTGCAGCACCCGGGCGGGACCCGGCGCGAAGTCCAGCACCCGCATCAGCTCGGGCACGTCCACGTGTTTGGGAGTCAGCCCGCCGCGCAGCACGTTGTCGGAATTACCCATGATCTCCACCCCGGTGCCCGCGAGGTAGGCGTGCAGGTTGCCGCTGGCCAGGTACAGCGCCTGGCCGGGCCGCAGGGTGACCCGGTTCAGCAACATCGAGGCCAGCACGCCCGCATCGCCCGGATACCGCTCCCCCAGCTCCAGCACGGTGCGGTACTCGGCCACGAACGGCCCGGTGCCCGCGCGAACCTTCGCCACGCACGCGGCCAGCACCGAGTCCAGCAGGTCGGCCAGGGCGTGCGGCGGCACGGTGATCAGGGAGGAGAACAGTGCCCTGGTGCCCTCCGCGTCGGGCTGCCCCGCCAGCAGCGCCAAATAGTGGTCCAGCTGCGGAACCCCGAGCCCCGCGATCAACGCCACCGTGTGATCCGGCGCGGCGAACCCGCACAGGGCATGGAACTCCGTCAGCGCGCAGATCAACTCGGGCTTGGCCCACGGGTCGCGGTAGTTGCGATTCGGGTCGGTCCGCGGCACTCCCGCGGCCTCCTCCCGGTCGAACCCGAGCCGGGCCAGTTCGATCGACGGATGCGCCTGCAGCGACAGCGGTTCCGCGGCGGCCAGGACCTTCAGCAGAAACGGGAACCGACCGCCGAAGGATCGGGCGGCCGCGCCGCCCAGCATCCCCTCGGGGTCGGTGGCGACCTCGTCGGCCAGCGAGCGCTCGGTGTCGGCAAGCAGCAGCATCGACGGGTCGTCGGGATGGGCACCCATCCACATCTCGGCCTGCGGATGCGCGGACGGGCTGGGCTCGCCGAGCAGCTCGGCGATCGCGGTCCGCGAGCCCCAGGCATAGGGACGGATCCGATTGCGCATCAATTCCATGGGTGCTCGTCCCGATCGCCGCTCGTCACGTCCTCGACCGTACTGGCCGGGCGGACATCCCGGATGCCCCCCGACGGGCCCAGCCCGTCCTGCCCGTCCGCGGGCGGAATCTGACCTGCGGCGATACCCAGATACACGGCCGCGAAGTCAATCCGGAGCGCCAGCGTCGCCGCCGCCCGCGCGCCCTCGCCATCGGGCTCGTCCGGGGTCAGCAGCACGGCCCGCGGCACCGTGCGGGCCAGCCGCGCTATCAGCGAACCATCCACTCGCGGATCGGCCGCGGACGTCGGCGGCGGGATGAGCACCGGCAGCATTCCCCGCTCGCCCGGGCCGTCCACATCGGGGTCGGCAAACGGGTCCGGCGCCCGCTGCAGCGCAGCGGTGAGTTGACCGCCCGGCAGCAACGCCGCGGCGTGCTCGGCCCCGGCCGGACGACCACCCAACAGGCGCACCGAGCGGGCGGCGCCGGCGGCCAACGCCAGCCCGATCGGGTCCTCGGCCAGAAACAGCGCGGGGGCATCCACCAGCCGCTGCGCCAGCGCGAGAGCGGGGTTGACGAACGGCTCCGCTGTCGGGCCGCAGGCCAACGCCTCGGCGTCCAAGGCGGCGGCCAGCGAGGCCAACCAGGCCAACGACCCGCCGGGGCCACTGGGCATCGCAGCGACGTCGGCGGCCCACGCCACGGCCAGCAGCAGGGCCAGTCGGCCCGGCCCGGCCAGCAGCTCGGGCGCCGCCACCCGGGGGGCGAGCAGCGCCGGCCCGGCCGCCTCGGCGACCGGCCCTCGATCGGCGGCCCGGACCAGCACGACCACCCCACGGCGGGCCGCCTCCGCGGCCACCAGGCTGGCCCGCCAGTCGTCCGGGGTGCTGGCCAGCACCACCGCCAGATCCAGCGGCCCCGCCCACCCGGGCAGGTCGGCCGCGGCCACCACCGGCACCCGGGTACGCGGCAGCAGCGCGCCGAGCAGCGCCCCGCTGCCGGTGTGACCGGGATCCACCACGATCAGGCTGCGGGGCCGATCGAACCGAGCGCCGGCGAGTTGCTCGGCCACGGCGCGGACCTGGGCGCCGGCGGTGGCCGCGGCGGGCAGCAGCCGACAGCGGTCGCCGGCCACCAGCGCCGCCGGGTCGGCCAGCACCTCAGGCCCGGTGGGTCCGGCGCCGGGCCAGCTCACCGCCGGCCCCCCGGCGGCGCGTCACCCGTCATCCGACCGACCGGAAACGGGTTCGAACGACGATCAGCTGCCTGGTCCACCGGTGGCCTCGTCCAGCAGCAGCACCGGTATGCCGTCCCGCACCGGAAAGACGCGGCCGCACTCCGAACAGGTCAGCGCGTCGGCCGCCGGGTCGTCCGGCGAGCCGACCGTCAACGGGGCGTGGTGCGTGTCGGGACACGCCAGCACCGCCATCAGCTCTGGGTCGAGTGGCACCGTCATCGTCTGGTCCTCCTGTCGTCCCGGACATCGGCAGGCCTGCCTGGGTCGATTGTCGACCATCGGCTACGGCACGGGAGCAGCCCGCCCGACGCAACATGAAGCCGGCCGGTGGGCGCGCGGGCCATCCCGGCCGGTTCAGGCGCGGATGACGGCCAGGATCTCGTCGCGCAGCACCGCCATCGCCGCGCCGTCGTCGGCCTCCACGTTGAGCCGCAGCAACGGCTCGGTGTTGCTGGAGCGCACGTTGAACCAGCTGCCGTCCGGCAGCGTCACCGTGACCCCGTCCAACTCGTCCACCAGGCCGTCGTGCCGGGCCGCCCACCGCCGGATGCGATCCAGCACCGGCGCCGCATCCGGGACCGTGGAGTTGATCTCGCCGGAGGCCGCGTAGCGCTGATATCCGGCCACCAGCTCGCTCAGTGGCCCGGGCTGACCGCCGAGCGCCGCCAGCACGTGCAGCGCGGCCAGCAGGCCGGTGTCCGCCCGGTAGAAGTCGGCGAAGTAGTAGTGCGCGGAGTGCTCGCCGCCGAACACCGCGCCGGTGGCCGCCATCTCGGCCTTGATGAACGAGTGCCCCACCTTGGTCCGCACGGGCCGTCCGCCGGCCGCCGTTACCAGCTCGGGCACCGCCCGGGAGGTGATCAGGTTGTACAGCACGGTCGAGCCAGGTCGGCGCCGCAGTTCGCGCAGCGCCACCAGGGCGGTAATGGCGCTGGGCGGCACCGGCTCGCCGCGTTCGTCGACCACGAAGCACCGGTCGGCGTCCCCATCGAAGGCCAGCCCGATGTCGGCCCCGGTGCGCCGCACGTGCTGCTGCAGGTCGACCAGATTGGCGGGCTCCAGCGGATTGGCCTCATGGTTCGGGAAGGTGCCGTCCAACTCGAAATACAGCGGCAGCACGGTGACTGGCAGCCCGTCCAAGACCACCGGCACCGTCAGGCCCGCCATCCCGTTACCGGCGTCGACGGCCACCCGCAGCGGGCGGATGCCGGACAGGTCGACCAGGCCGCGCAGGTGACGGGCATAGTCGGCCAGCAGGCCGCGAGAGGTGACGGCGCCCCGGGCGGCGGCGAGGTCGGGTCGGTGACCGTCCAGCACGGCCATCGCGTCATCCCGGATCGTGGCCAGACCGGTGTCCAGGCTGAGCGGAACCGCCCCGGCCAGGCAGAGCTTGATGCCGTTGTACCGGGCCGGGTTGTGCGAGGCGGTGAACATCGCCCCCGGCAGGTTCAGCGCGCCGGAGGCGTAGTACAGCAGGTCGGTGGACGCCAGCCCGGCATCCACCACGTCCAGGCCCGCGGCGGTGATCCCGTCGGCCATGGCCTCGGCCAACAGCGGTGACGAGGCCCGCATGTCGTGCGCGATCACCACCGCCCGGGCGGCCGGGCCGACGAACCTGGCGAACGCGCCACCCACCGCGCGCACGGCGTCGGCGGTGAGTTGCTCACCCACGACGCCACGGATGTCATAGGCCTTGACGATGGCCGCCAGGGCAGCCGCCGCCGGCGATGCGGGCATGCCGATCAGCTCTCGGGGAACCGCAGCACCCGCAGGTGACCGCGTCGCCCGGTGACCACGGGCGGGGCCGGCTCCGCCAGCCGCTCGGCCCGGCCGGCCTCGCGCACCGCGTCGGCCAGCGCCTCCAGATCGTCCGGCCCGGCCTCGGGCTCGGAGAATCCGGCCTCCGGGCGCACCACGTCCCAGCCGCGCGGCGCGGTCAGGCCGGCGGCATGGTCCGCGCACAAGTCGTAGGAGTGCGGCTCGGCGGCGGTCGCCAGCGGCCCGACCACTGCGGTGGACTCGGCGTAGGCGAAGGTCAGGGTCGCGACGGCCGAGTTGGTACACCCCGTCCGGGAGCATCGACGCACTCTGGTCACGGGCGGAGGGTAGCCCCGGCAATCCGCGGCACGGCGGCGGCGCGCCGGGATGGTCCGTTTCGGCCCCGCCGCGACGGCGCCCGGGCCGGCCCGCGAGCACGGCCCGCGACTGCCCGGGCGCCCGACGCCATCGTGCGCGCGACGACCCGCGCCGGCGGATGGGCCCCAGCCCCTACACTGACGCCGTCATGGGTACCGAGGGCACCCCGCAACGCCGCTCCCGCACGGCGCTGCACCGGGATCGGCGGGGGCGCGGCCTACGCTCCCCGCTGCTGCCGTCCCGGCTGCCGGGGTTCCGCACCCGCGCCGAGCTGTTCGACCAGGCGGTGCTGGATGCGGTATCCGACCTGGACGACCGCTGGCCCGGTCAGCTCGCCGCCATCGAGTTCGCGGTTGACGAGGTGCCGCCACTCCCGGCCGGCCCGGTCCTGCCGTCCAGCGATGTGGTGGTGGACGGCGGAGTGCCGCTGTCCCGGTTCCTGCCGCCAGGGGTCGATGGACGCGGGCGACCGACCAAGGCACGGATCGTGGTGTACCGGCGTCCGGTCGAGATGCGTTCACAGCACTCCGTCGACCTGGCAGACCTGGTGGCGGACGTGCTGGAGGAGCAGCTCACCGCGGTGCTGGGCGACGGCACCAGCTGACCGCGGACCCGGCCGGGTGGACGACCGGGTCGATCGGGCCGGCTCAGACCGCCATCCGCTTGAGCCGGCGCCGCTCCCGCTCGCTCAGGCCGCCCCAGATGCCGAACCGCTCGTCGTGGGCCAGCGCGTAGGACAGGCACTCGGCGCGCACCGGGCAGCCGGAGCAAATCTTCTTCGCCTCCCGGGTGGAGCCGCCCTTCTCCGGGAAGAACGCCTCGGGATCGGTCTGCGCGCACAGGGCCCGTTCGTGCCAGTCGGCATCCTCGGTCTCGAGGGTGCCGACGAGCGCGTCCGCGATCTCCCGCATACGCAGGTCCCCCAGATCGGTGGTCATCGGCCACTCCTTTCCGTGCGATGTCATCGGCGAGGAGGGCCGTCACCGACGTACCCGCCGCCCCCAGCGCAGCGCCGCCGAACCCTTCGAACAAATGACATCGATGTGATTACACAGGTGTGTCCTGCCCGCCGTCAAGCCCGGGCAGAGTGGTATAGGGCTGTTCGGCCCGTCTCGGCCCGCCATGTCCGGCCATTCTCCGCGGGTGTGGCGGCACGCACGCCCGAGACCGGGGTCGACGCCGTGGGCGCGCGCCCGGCAGACTGGTGCCTCGTGGCAGCGAACCGGTCCGGCGGTTGGATCTTTCCCGCGGTGTGCGCTGCCACCGCGCTGGGCGCCGTGCAGGCGCACCGCGGCGCCGGCCCGCTGGGTGTGTGGGTGTTCGTCACGGTGCTGGGTGGCTGGGTGATCACCCTGTGCCTGCACGAGTTCGCGCACGCCGCACTGGCCCTGGCCGGCGGCGACCGATCCGTGCGGGCCCGCGGCTACCTCACGCTCAACCCGGTGCGCTACACCGACACCGCCAACAGCCTGCTGATCCCCGTGCTGCTGCTGGCGATCGGCGGCATCCCGCTGCCCGGTGGCGCCGTGCTGGTGCAGCCCGGCAGCCTGCGGCACCGCTGGTGGTCGTCGGTGGTCTCGGCGGGCGGACCCGCCACCAACCTGCTGATCGGCGCGGTGCTGGCCGCGCTGGCCGCGCCGATCGATTCGGGCCTGGGGGCCGCGCTGGAGTTCCTGGCACTGCTGCAGTTCGTGGCCGGCATCCTGAACCTGCTGCCGGTGCCGGGGTTCGACGGCTACGGCATCATCGCGCCGTACCTGCCCCGTCGGTTCACCGCGGCGCTGGTGCCCTATCGGGCGTGGCTGCCGCTGATTGCCTTCGCCATCATCTGGTTCCTGCCCGGGGTCAGTCGGGTGCTGTTCGACGGCGGCTACGCGCTGCTGGACCTGGCCGGAGGCAATCGGCTGGCTGCCGGAGTCGGCGCCGGGCTGTTCCAGTTCTGGCGTTGAGCGGCGATCGGCGCCCGCCACGGACGGGCGCGGCGATCGGCCGGGCGGATGTCTGGAAGGATCGACACTCGTGAAGATCGTGGTGCTCGCCGGCGGAGTCGGCGGCGCGAAGTTCCTGCTCGGCGTCAAGGCCTTCCTGGGCTGGGATCCGTTCGGGCCGGCCCCGGACGGCGCCGACGACGAGGTCACCGCGGTGGTCAACACCGGTGACGACATCCGGCTGCACAACCTGCAGATCTGCCCCGATCTGGACTCCTGCCTATACACCACGGCGGGCGCAGCCGACCCGGAGCGCGGCTGGGGCCGGGTGGACGAGAGCTGGGCGGTCTCGGCCGAACTCGCCGCGTACGGCGCCGAGGCGCCATGGTTCTCCCTGGGCGACAAGGACATCGCCACCCATCTGGTGCGCACCCGGATGCTGGATGCCGGGTACCCGCTGTCGGCGGTGACGCAGGCGCTGGCCAGTCGCTGGCGGCCCGGGGTGACGCTGCTACCGATGAGCGACGACCGGGTCGAGACGCACGTCGTGGTGGCCGACCCCGATCAAGGCCCAGCGAGCGACGAGACCGATGGCACGCCACCGCTGGTGGCGATCCACTTCCAGGAGTGGTGGATCCGGCACCGGGCCGCCCTGCCTGCGGTGTCCATCACGCCGATCGGGGCCGACCAGGCGCGCCCGGCGCCGGGCGTGCTGGAGGCCATCGCCGCGGCGGACGCCGTGCTGCTCGCTCCGTCGAACCCGGTGGTATCGATCGGCACCATCCTGGCCGTGCCGGGCATCGCCGACGCGCTCCGATCCGCCGCGCCCCCGGTCGCCGGGGTCTCGCCGATCATCGGGGGCAGCCCGGTCCGCGGGCATGCCGACGCATGCCTGGCGGCCATCGGCGTGGAGTGCTCCGCGCAGGGGGTGGCCGGCCACTACGGCGCCCGATCGGCCGATGGGCTGCTGGACGCGTTCCTGGTCGCCGACGGGGACCCGGCCGCCGTACCGGGTCTGACCGTGGGCCACGCGCCGCTGCTGATGAGCGATCCCGAGGCGACCGCGGCCATGGTCCGCGCCGCGCTGGAGCTGGTCGATGTCCGCCGCTGACCCCACCGGAAGCCCGGCCGTGCCCGCGCGCACCGCCCCGGCCGGTTCCAGGCCGACCGGGGCTCCCCCGGCCAGCGGCGGCCTGTCCATCCACCCCGTCACCGGCCTGCCGGACGTCCGGCCGGGCGACGACCTGTCCGCGCTGATCGCCGCCGCGGTCCAGGCCATGCCGACCGAGCTGCCCGAGGGGCTGCTGGATGGCGATGTCCTGGTGGTGACCTCCAAGATCGTGTCCAAGGCCGAGGGCCGGCTGGTGCCCGCGCCCGTCGGGGCCGCCGAGCGGGACGCGTTTCGCCGCCGGCTGATCGACGCCGAGACGGTGCGGCTGGTGGCGCAGGTCGGCCGCACCAAGATCGTGGAGAACCGATTGGGCATCGTCGCCGCCGCCGCCGGCATCGACGCCTCCAACGTGCACGGCGACGAAATCGCGTTGCTCCCAGAAGATCCCGACGGCTCGGCCGCGGCGCTGGTCGCGGCGTTCGCGGCGCGCGGCCACCGGGTCGGGGTGGTGATCACCGACACCCAGGGGCGGGCGTGGCGGAACGGGGTCACCGACGTTGCGATCGGCGCGGCCGGGCTCACGGTGCTGGACGACCACCGCGGCGGCATCGACGAGTTCGGCAACGAACTGGTGGTCACCCAGGTCGCGGTCGGCGACGAGATCGCGGCCGCCGCGGACCTGGTCAAGGGCAAGCTATCCGGCATCCCGGTGGCGGTGCTGCGCGGGCTGGCGGCGCCCGGATTGGCCGACGAACCAACAGCACAGGCCGGCTCGCTCGGCACCACCGGCGACGATAGCCAGCTGCCAACTGGCGGCAGCGATCCAGTGCTGCGCGGCGGTGCCGATGAGCCGCTCCGCGGCGGAGGGCGCGCGCTGATCCGTCCCGCCGATACCGACCTGTTCCGGCTGGGCACCGACCTGGCCATCGAACTGGGCCGTCGGGATGCGCTGGCGCCGGTCCCGGACGGGCACCAGCACATCCACGACAACGCGCGCTCGGTGCTGCAGGCCTGGCTCGCCCCGGACCATCCGCAGGCTGCGCTGCGGCAGGCATTCCTGGCGCTGCTGGCCGCCCGGCCGGACGCCACCGCGCGCAGCTGCGTGCCCGGGCACCTGACCGCGTCGGTGGTCGTGCTGTCGGCCGATCTGACCGGCACCCTGCTGACCCTGCACCCCCGGATCGGTCGGTGGGTGCAGCTGGGCGGGCACTGCGAGGGCGGTGACGACACGCTGGCCGGCGCCGCCGCCCGGGAGGCGGCCGAGGAGTCGGGCATCGCCGACCTGCGGCTCGACCCGGTGCCGGTGCACCTGGACGTGCACCCGATCACCTGCTCGCTCGGAGTGCCGACCCGGCACTTCGACGTGCGATTCGTCGCGATCGCGCCACCCGGTGCCCTTCCGGTGATCTCCGCCGAATCCGCGGACCTGCGGTTCTGGCCGGTCGACGCGTTGCCGGACGGCGCCGAGCAGGACGGGCTGGGCGCCGCGGTGCGGGCGGCGGTGGCGGCCGCGAGTCAGTAGCGGCCCACCCCGCGCTCGCGCGATGGGCAGTTTGTCGGAAAGACCGTTCCCGCGGGAACGCCCTGTTGCGACCTCGGGTCTGGCCAGCTGGTCCGAAGCCGACCGCCAAGGTCCTGCGCCGGCCTCCGCTCGGCGGGTCTGGCACGGACATGTTCGCCTCGCGGACAATCCTGCGCCTCGCGTGAGGCCCACCACTGCCAGGTCCCCCGCCCGGGATGCACCCGCAAATCCGGCGCGACATTGTCCGCACGGCGAACCTTTTCGCGCCCGATCGGCCATCAGCCGAGTGGACCGGGCCACACGGTCCCGATGGGCGGCCCGACGCCGCTGCGGCCCGACTCCGAAAGCGTTCCCGCGGGAACGGCCCTTCCGACAAACGACTCACAACGCGCAACCAGCCGGGTTCTCGCCAATCCTGCGGTGGCGGTCAAGCTAGTTCGTGCGGCGGAATCGGGAGACGGCTCGGCGTGCGGTGCGGTTCACGGCCTCGCGCACCATCCAGTAGCGGCGCACCAGGCGCAGCGCCCGCGAGGCATTCAGCGAATCGAGCTTCGCCTGGGTGGCGGCCAGCCGCTGCTGCGTGGCACCCAGGGCGGATCTCGTCGAATCCAGTTCGGAGTTCGCAGAGGCTGGCGCAGGCCGCGAGCCATTCGCCGCTGCGGCGCGCGCCGGAATCGGCCCGGCGGCCGCCGGAGTGGCTGCACGTGTCACCGGAGCCGCCCCAGCCGTCGACGTCGTCGCTCCGGCTGTCGGTGTTACGGCCGGCGGCCGGCGCCGCTCGCCTGTCAGTGCCGGCAGGATCTGCTGCTCCAGCACCTCGATCCGGTCGTCCCAGGAGTTCAGCCGGGCCATCGCGACCCGGCGCGCCACCGCATCCGGATCGTCCTCGGCCAGCGCCCGGTCCAGCTGGGCTAGGAACTCGTCGGCACCCTCGGCCAGGTAGAGATACCGCCGGTAGCGCAGCATCTCGGCTACCGGCGTGCACACGACGGGCTTGCCCAGGGCCAGGTACTCGTAGACCTTCACCAGGTCCATCGAGGCGGTCAGCCGGTCGGCGATGAACGGCACCAGGCACACGTCGAACCGGCGCAGGTAGGCGGGCATGTCCGCATAGGGCTGCAATCCGAGGAAGCGCACGTTGGGTAGTTCCCGCAGCGCATCCACCTGGGCCCGGGTCACGTTGCCGACGACCACGAAGGTGACCGCGGGCCGTTCGGTGGCGAGCCGGGTGACGAGGTCGACGTCGAACCACTCCTCGATCGACCCGATGAAGCCGGCGATCGGACCGGAGATGTCGGCGATCGTGTCCGGAGCGGGAGCCGCCGGCGTCTGCGAAGTTCCCAGTGCCGCGCGGAAGAAGTCGAAGTCGGCGGCGTTCCGGGCCAGCGCGGCGTCCGGGCGGACCGTGGCCCACCGTCGTTGGATGGCCTCGCCGGACACCGTCATTGCGTCGGCCGTGGCTACCAGCGTGCGTTCGGCCGCCAGGAACGCCGGCCGCTCCGAGAAGCCGGGGAACGTCGCCCAGTTGTCCATGCAGTCGTACAGCATGGGCCAGTCGAACTGTTCACGCGCCGCCGCGGCGATCGGCTCCCAGGTGCCCAGCTCCACCACGGACACCGCCCGCTGGATGTTCCACTCGGTGCGCAACTGCGCCAGCGCCGCCATCGCCGCCGCCACCGCCCTGCGGCCCGGTGGCCTGGCGTGCACGTTGAATCCCGCCGGCAGCGCCATGCTCACCTCGTAGACGCCCTCGGCGATGGGCGTCACGGCGAGCGGTGGACCGTCCATCGGCAGGTGGCCGTTGCGCCTGATGTAGAACACCCGGCGGCCGCGCCGGGCCCACGTCACCGCCATTTGCTGCGGGCGCTGGTAGCGCTGCTCGAAGTTGATGACGGGGAATTTCACGATGTCGTAGGGGACGGCGCGGGCGTCCGCGTCCCGGCCCACCCAACCCAGTTCGGCGAGTTCTCGCACCCAGCCGGCGCGCCACCCCTGCTCGCCGTGCCGCAGCGCCGTCCGGCGGGCCGCCGCGCCCAGGCGCCGGCGCAGCCCCGGGTCGCGCACCAGCCGCCGGATCGCCGCCGCCAGCGCCTGCGGGGTCGGATCGCACACCAACCCGTCGACGCCGTCGGTGACCAGTTCGGGCAGCGCGCCCACCCTGGTCACAACCACCGGCAGCCCGCTGGCCATCGCCTCCAGGCAGGACAGGCTCTGCCCCTCGCTGGCCACCGAGGGGATGACGCAAATGTCGGCGTCGGCATACTGGCGGGGCATCTGCGCGAAGCTCGCCGTGGCGACGCTCAGCCGCGGGTCCCGCTGCGCCAGTTCGCGCAGCGCCGACACCTTGGATCCGGTTCCAACCCAGGCGAATCGACATGGATCGGGAACCAGGTCCAGGATCGGGCCCAGCAGCGCCGACCCGCGGACGGTCTCGGCGCGGCGCGGGAACAGCACCACCGGTTCGGACACGCTGCGCCGCCCGGCGGCTCCCCGGCGCCGCGGCGGTGGTGCGAAGGCGCGGGTGTCCACGAAACTGGGGACGTGTCGGATCTTCTCGCCGGCGGCCGGGAACATGCCGCGCACCACGTTGGCGGTGTTGGCATCGACGCTGATGACCCGGCGGGGCCGGGTGAATACCCCCTCCAGCTGCTCCCGCCAGGCCGGGGTGTGCATCTGCAGCGTGGACCACAGGTCGTGGTCCCACCACACGCCGTGCGAGACCACCACGGCGTCGTCCCGCATCGGACCGCAGGCGTAGTTGGGCATGAGGTAGAGCACGTGGTCGACGTCGGCGGTTCGCCGGTGGAACTCGGCCCCGATGCCAATCTGGAACTCGGACACCGCCTCGCCGAAGGGGATGGGGTGCACCGGGAATCCGTGGAAGTCGGCCACGTCGAAGTCCCCGCCGCCCTGGTAGAGATCGACGTGGAAGTCCAGGTCGCGGAGCAGCTCGGCCACCGCGAGGGTGTAGCGCTCGGCCCCGCCGATGTGCGGCTTGCCGGTGGTGGGGTGTACCAGCCGGTTCGTCAGGATCGCGACGGTGCGCCGATCGGGCACGCCGCCGAGCCGGGCGCCCAGTCGATCCAGTGCGGCGCGGATCTCGGTGGGGCGCTGATGGTTCCGTGCGGGCATGCGGGACAGCAACTCACGCACGGCGTCCCGGTCGGAGGCGTCCGGCATCGCCGGTGACGAGGTCCCGCCCGCCACTCGATCCGACGAGCCGGTCGAGCCGGTCGAGCCGGTCGAGGGAACCAGCAGCGCGGCCGCCAGGTCCGCGGCGGCACGTTCCCGGCGCAGCATGTCGCTGCTACCGGCGCGCATCGCCGTCCGGGCATCGCTGCCGTCGGCACCGCCGGCCGCTCCGGTGGCGGGATCGCCCAGCAGGTCGGCGATCCGCTGCGGATCGGCGGTCGCCTCGGTCAGCGACAGGCACCGGCCCGGCAGCCCCCAGTCGTCCAACAGGCCCCGCACCTTCGCGTCGTAGCTCAACGCCACGGTGGGGACGCCGGCGCGCAACCCGAACAGCGCGGCGTGATAGCGCATTGCCAGCAGCGCGTCGCACCCGCTCAACAACGCGGCGCGCGTGCGCCACGGCATATCCGCCGGAACCGACGTGGCCCGGTCCGCGTGCCTCATCCGGCCGATCACCTCCGCGGCCGCCGCCTCGTCGTCGGTCAGCGGCCAGCGCACAGCCCGGTGGCAGGCGACGAACATCACGCGCCCTCCCGCGCGGTCCAGGTGCGTGTCGACCGCCCGGGCCAGCGCGGTGTGCCACCGGTCGGAGTTCGGGCCGGTGTCCCATTGCCGCACCGACACCCCCAGCACCGGTCCGGCCGCGTCACCGGGCGCGGGCTCGGCGACGGGTAGGCCGACCCGGATGGCCGGGTCCCCGGTCACCGTCACCGATGATCCCGCCAGCCCCCAGCTCACCAACAGGTCCCGAGAAGCGTTGTCGCGCACGGTGATCTGTGACGCGAGCTGGAAGGTGGCGGTGCTGATCAATCGTCCGTCGGCGGTGTGCAACGGACCGACGCCCACGTCGTAGGTCATCACCGGGATGCCGTCGGCCGCGGCCAGCAGCGCCAGCCCGGCCCAGAGCACCACGCCGCTGTGCCGCGGCGTCAACACGGTGGCGGCGTCGCACCCCCAGTAGTCGAAAAAGATCGAGCCGCCGCCGAGCACCACCGCATCGCTGGCCGCGACGGCCGCGGCGACGGCGGGCAGGTCGTCGTAGCGCACCGAATCGCACCCGTAAGGCGGATAGGTCTCCGGCGGCGAGCTGGTCACCACCGTGCAGCGCAGGTCTGGCACCACCGCCCGCAGCGAGTCGATCATGCCGGCCAGGATCGCCTCGTCGCCGAGGTTGGTCCAGCAGCCGGTGGGGGCTCCGGCGAGCAGCGCGTGAGGCATCGGCCCAGCATCCCAGAACCCGGGCGTGCGCCAGGGCCGGGGTCACACTCGGTGACCTCGCGTCACGATCTGATCCGCTCCTCTGCGCGCGAGCATCGACCCGCGTCGACCCCGTCCGGGGCAGTCCGGAACGGCCCGGCGGCACCAGAGCAACAGGTGCCGGCCCCGGCTGCCCTACCATGTCAGGGCGTTTGCGAAACCCACAGCGTCGGGAGGTGGCACGTGCCCAGTGCCGACGGCGCAGCGAGCGATGCGGCGAGTGGTGCAGGCACCGCCGGCGGTGACGGGATCACCGCCGGTCACAGTAATCCCTCCGGTGGCGGCCGTGCCGATCGGCCGCCCGTCCGGGTCGTGCCATCGACGTCCGCGTTGCAACCCGGGGCCGAGCTGAGCGAGGTGTTGGCGGCCGAGGGCGTGGATGCGTGGCTCCGACTGGTCGACCCGTGGTTGCGGCTGATCGACGCAGAACGGGCCGACAATCCAGGCGCTGCGGTCACTGTCGCGACGCACCGGATGATCGTGGACGACGATGGCGCCCTTCATCCGGCCGGGGCCGATTCGACCTCGCCGGAGGTGGACCGCGATCGGCTGGTGCGCCGGGGAGTGTTCTGGCTGGCCGTCCGTGCCGCACCGCTGGCCCCGCCGGAGCGCTGGGCGCCGGCCCGCACCGTCGGCGATCTGATGCGCGAACTCGGCACCATCGCCGGCCTCGCTCCGGACGGCTCGTGGATCGAGCAGACCATCGTCGACGAGACCGACCTGCTGTCCCGCGCCGCTACCGGACCCCGCGCCGGCGACCGCCGGCTGGTGGGCCTCGAATCCGGCATCCGGGGGCAGGTGAGCGAGCGGCTGACCGACCTGCCGCTCGGCGAGGGGCTCGTGGATCGCGCGGCACGGCTTTCCGCCGAACTGGCCGCGGCCCGCGGCGCGGCCCGAAAGGCCCGGGCGGCGGCACAGGCGGCCCGCGCGGACGCGCGCGCCGCGCGGGACCGCGCCCACACGGCCCGTGCCCATATCGAAACCGCGCGCGCTCGGGCCGCCGACGCGCGCGCCCGGGCCCAGGCGGCAGCTGGCCAGGCCGCAACCGCGCGGGCGCAGGCGGCGGCCGCCCGGCAGGCGGCCGCCACGGCGCGAGCCAGCACCACCGCGGCACGAAGCCGGGCTGCCCGGGCCCGGGCTCGAGCAGCCGCGGCCGAGGCGGACCTCGCGGCCACCCGACGGCGGCTGGCCCGCTCGGAGGCCGAACGCTCCCGCCTGGAGCGGCAGATCGCCGTGCGGGCGGTGCGCCGCGGGCGGCAGATCGCCGCGCGGCTGGCACCGGTGGGCTCGCGCCGGCGGCGGATGGCCGCCCGGTTGCTGCCGGTCGGCACTCGGCGGCGCCGCTGGCTGGACCGGGTCCGGGGGCGGTGAGGATGCGCCTCGAGTGCCGCACCGATCCGGATGGCGCGCACCGTCCGGTCCAGACCCGGCAACGAACACGACATTCGCGACGGAGCCGACCGTGCCGTTGAGCTGCAGCGTGGTGATCCCGGTGTGGAATCCCGGCCCCAGCCTGCAGCGCTGCCTGGACAGTCTGCTGGCCCAGACGATGCCGCGGCCGGACTACGAGATCATCTGTGTGGACGATGGATCCACCGACGGCACCGCCGCCCGGCTGGACGAGTTCGCCGCCGAGCACCCGGGTCTGGTGCGGGTGCTGCACATCGAGCACACCGGCTGGCCGGGCACCCCCCGCAATGTCGGGATCGACGCGGCGCGCGCCCCGTACCTGCACTTCGTGGACAACGACGACGTCCTACCCCGCTACGCGTTGGCGGATCTGCACGCCGCCGCCGTGGCCAGCGACGCGGACGTGGTGCTGGGCCGGCCGGCCAGCGATTTCCGCAGCCTGAACTACTCGCTCTATCGTGGCGACATCGTCGCCGGCACGCTCGCTCAGTACCCAGAGCTCGCCGAGACGCTCACTCCGCACAAGATGTTCCGGCGGGAGTTGTTGCAGCGCCACCACATCCGGTTCCCAGACGGCCCTACGCCGCTGGAGGACCAGTTCTTCGTGCTGCCGGCGTACCTGCATGCACGCGCCATCACCATGCTGACCGACCGGCCCTACTACTACTACCTGCGACGGGTCGGCTCCGGCCGCAACGCCGGCGACCGACCCATCGATCCGGTCGCGCCCTTCGAATCGGTGCAGCGGCTGCTGGACATCATGACCGACGCCACCGACGACGCTGGCCTGCGAGACCTACTGTTCCGCAGGACCTATCGGGTGGTGCTGCTGCCACGGTTGGGGGGCAAGCTGTTCCTGGACGCCGACCCAGCGACCCGGCGTGCGGTGCTGGACGCCATGCGGCAGCTCGGTGCCGAGCGATTCGGGCCTGCGGTGCATCGGGGCTGCGGCGCGGCACAGCGGATGATCGGTCGGCTGGTCGCCGACGACGATCTGCCCGGAATCGCCGCACTCGCCGAGCGAGTCGGCCAGATCGGGCTGGCGGTGCAGGCGAGCGCGGCGCACTGGCACGATGGCTCGCTGCGGATGCGGGTGGACGGCCTGCTGCGCTGGCAGGGTGAGCCACTGCGCTGCGAATGGGTCACTCCCGGCGAGGTTTCGGCCGAGCTGCCGACGGGCGGGGCCGGTATCCAGGGCGTGGACGGCCACGAGCAACCGGGCGGGTGGGCGCTGCCGGCGGCCCTGGCACCGGGCGTCCCGACGATCGAGCGGCTGGTGGGCATCGGCGCCGATCCGGCCGACGTCGAACTCGCCCTGACCCACCGGGCCACCGGGCTGTGCTATGGGATCACCGAGGGGTTGCGCGTCGCCGTCGACGACTCAGGAATCGTTCGGGTGGGCGGCACGGTGCGAATGGACCCGGCCGACGCAGCCGCCGGCGCCCCGCTCGCGGCCGGGGTGTGGGACGTCCGGCTGCGGCTGCGCTTCGAGGGGTGGTATCGGATCGCCGAGGTTCGCCTCGCCCCGGGCGAGCTGCCGGGGCCGCTGCTCGGTGCCGGCGGCCGCACGGTGTGGCCGTACCGGAGCAATCGCGCCGGCGCCCTGGCATGGGACGTCGACCAGTGGATCAGGACCGTCGCCGACCACACCGGCCCGACATCGCTGGTGACGGCCTCGGGCACCGCGGAGCTGCAGGTGACGATCACCGCCGAGGTCGCCGACGGCGCGGAGCACGAGGTCGAGCTGCTGCTGGCACCCGAGAGCGGCACGCCCACCGGGATCCTCACCTGCCGGGGAGCGCTCGCGGCGCGGGGGCACGCCGCGCGCGGCGAGCTGGCGCTGCCGGAGACCCTCCCGGAGGGAACGTGGCGGGTCTGGCTGCGGCTGGCCGGGTCGCCCGCCGCGGCGCCGACCCCGTTGCCGTGGCGGGTACGCCGGACCGCGGACCGGTTGATCGTCCGCCGCGCCCGACCGGTGCCGGCACCGACGGGCTAGAGCCGCCTCACCGTCACCACCAGCTGGCCGCTCTGGTCGCTGCCGCAGCGGACCGTGGCGCCGTCGCACGTCACCGTCTCGGATCGCTGCGGGTCGGCCAGGGGCCCCCGACGGGTCCCCATCGGCCCGGCCCTGGTGATCCCGGAAGCCGACACCTCGATGCTGGCGCGCCACTCCCCGGGGGCGGACGCGAACGGGGCCAGCGGCAGCGCGGCGTACCAGCCACCCCAGGCCAGCCGGGTCAGCTCCGGCTGCTGGGAGGACACCAGGTCCGGGCGGCGCCCGCGCGCCGCCGGCACCGGGCGTTGCGCCCCCGCCGGCCCGGTGAACGGGACGGTGACGAGATCGTCGGGCCCGGTGGGCAGCTCGGAGAGGTATCCGATCCCCGCCAGGTGCAGGGTGCCGTCCTGCACGAGCACCTGGTCCAGGCGGTGCCGCAAGGTCACGGCGCCGTCCATCGCATACACCTCGTCCGGCACGCCCCACCGCGGGTCCCGGAATCCGGGGAGCCAGGCAAACACATGACCGTTCTCAACGTGGGTGGGCAGCGGCAGCGCCGTGCTCAGGAAGGTACCGCCCGCCCAGGTGGCGGTCACCCTGCTGGGCCGCACCCGACCGGACGCGTTGTCGTACGCCAACAGCCACGCCGGCTCCAACGCGTACCGGCGCAGCAGCCCGATCAGCACCCGCAGCCGAACCGGCAGCCCGTCATCGGCGCCATCCGGCACCCACTCGCGCAGCGCCCTGGCCAGGCCCGCCAGCGCATCCGGGATGCGCTCGCCGCCGTCGGTGCGGGCCCGCATCAGTGCCTCGTGCACCGGGCCGGCGAGCAGTTCGCGCACCGTCGTCGCCCGCTCGGCGTCGGGCAACTGGGCGCCGAGCTCCGCCGTCTCCCGTACCCGGGCGGCGGCCGCGGCCAGCAGATCCGTCACCGGAAGCGCCCACTGCCGTGCCGGGTGCGCCTCATCACTCCGGCATCGTAGGCCGAGCCCCACCGCCGGCCGGATCACACGTCGGCGGAGAACCGCACTCCCCCGTCGGGCAGGTGCACGCCCGGCCAGACACGGATCCCGCCGGTCAGCTCGCAACGGGCACCGATCCGGGCACCGTCACCGATGACGGCGTCGCTCACGACGGCGCCGTCACCGATCACCGCGCCGGCCCCGATCACCGACCGCACCACCTCGGCACCGGCGCCGACCGCCGCGCCGTCGAACAGCACCGACCCGTCGATGCGGGCCCGTTGCGCCACCGTCGCCCCGGCGCCCACCGTGGAGCCGCCCTCCAGGACCGCATCCGGGTGCACCCGGCAGCCCGGCAGGGTCAGCGCGACGCCGACCGGCCCGGGCAGCGCGTCGGTGGGGGCCAGGCCCTGCACCAGGTCGGCGGAGCCGCGCACGAACGCCGCCGGCGTGCCCAGGTCGAGCCAGTAGGAGGCGTCCACATACCCGTGCACCCGGGCGCCGGAGGCCAGCAGGCCGGGGAACGTCTCCCGCTCCACCGAGACCACCCGACCGGCCGGGATCGACTGCAGCGTCGACCGATCGAACACGTAGCAGCCGGCGTTGATCTGGTCGGTCGGCGGGTCGTCGGACTTCTCCACGAAGTCCAGCACCCGGCCGTCGGAGTCGGTGGGCACCGACCCGAACCGCGTGGGGTCGGCCACCCGCACCAGGTGCAGGGTCACCTGCGCCGCGGCGCCGCGATGCGCGGCCAGCAGCGCCCGCAGATCCACCCCGGACAAGATGTCGCCGTTGAACACCATCGCGGTGTCGCCGCGCAGCCGGTCCACCACGTTGCGGATCGCGCCGCCGGTGCCCAGCGGGGAGTCCTCCACCACGTAGTCGATGTCCAGGCCGAACCGGGCGCCGTCCCCGAAGTGGGCGCTGAATGTCTCGGCCCGGTAGGAGGTGCTCAGCACCACGTGCCGCAGGCCCGCCGCCCGAATCCGGGACAGCAGATGAGCCAGGAACGGAACCCCGGCGGTCGGCAGCATCGGCTTGGCCGCGGACAGGGTGAGCGGCCGCAACCGGGTCCCCTGCCCACCCACCAGCACGACGGCATCGACGTCGTCGGACCGGTCCGGATCTCCCACGGTGTGCCCTCCTGCCGGCGATCGGGTGGATCTGGCCCATCGTCGCAGACGGGCCTGTCGCAGTGTGCTCGCTGCGAGCCGGGCGCGACACCCCGCGCCGCATCCCGAGCCGGGCGGCTCGGGGCACCTACCGTTGCGACATCGGGCTCGAAGGGTCCGTGGCCAGGGGCGGAGGCGTGATGGACCGGTTGCGTCAGGCGGATGCCATCCTGGCCGCCGCCGCATCGCGCAGCCCCGCCGTGTTGTTGCCCGGGCGGGTCACGTCACCGATGGATTGTGGAATCACCCAGCCCGTCGCGCGGGAGGTCGTCGACGACTGCTGGACGCGCGCCGGTGAACCGGGTGGTGGACCGCCGCCGTCGGTGTCCGACCCGGCCCCTGACCCGGCTTCCGACCCGATCGCCGAAACGAACGCTGACCCGATCGTCGACCGGGAGATGCGGCGCCTGGCGGCGGGCAGGGCGGTGCCCCGAACGCGCGCCGACACCGCCTGACGCGCGCAAGCCGCGGGTCCCGGGCCCGCCGGGTCGGCGACCGTACCCTGGCACCGTGGGAACGAACTGCCAATCCGCGCGTCCGGGACAACCGCTGGGGTGGCCCTCGCGTCCTTCATGGTGCCCGACCTGGCGCACCGGTGCCGGCCGGACGACCGACGCACCGAGGACTTCACAGTGACCTATCACGGCAGACCAGCAGCAGGTCCGCAGCCGGGCGACGACCCGCGCCGCGGGCCACGCCGCTACGGCCCCAGTTCCACCGGCGGCGACCGCCCGCCTGCGCGCACCGGCGGGGCGGGGTCGACCGGATACCCCCCGCCGGCCGACGTCACTCGGGCGATCCCGAAGACCGGGCCGGGCGGCAGTGGTGCCTGGTCGGACGTTGGCGGGCCGGCCTGGGACTCTCCCGACGCCCCGACCGAGGTGCAGCGTCCCTACCGCGAGCCGTACGGGGCTGCGCCCTACCAGCCGGCGCCCTATCGCGGCGATCCGTACCGGCAGTCGCCGCCACCCCGGGGGCCACTGCCCCCGCGGACGGGCGGGCCTGGCGGGCCCGACGAACCGCAACGACGCCGCCGCACACCGGGGGCGATTGTCGCCGGGCGCATCGTCGCCGGGGTGCTGGCCGCCGCGTTGGTACTGGTCTCGGGGCTGGTGTGGGCCGCATTCGGCGGCAAGCCACACAACGCCAGCGACGCCACGGACAACGCCGGCGACGTCGGCGTGGTCACCCAGACCACCGACGCGAAGGGCAACGTGGTCTCGGTGCCGATCAAGGGCACCAACATCCTGATCGTCGGATCGGACTCCCGCACGGACGCCAGCGGCAACCCGCTGACCGCGGCGGAGCAGAAGGCGGTCGGCGTGACGCTGGACGGCGGCGGCGTCAACACCGACACGATCATGATCCTGCACGTCCCGGAGGGCGGCGGGAAGGCGACCGCGATCTCCATCCCGCGGGACACCTGGATGGGCGACGAGGTGGTGAGTGCGCCGGGCGTGGTCGGTCCCTACTCGGACGGCACCAAGGGCCCGTACAAGGCCAACAAGGCCAACTCGTTCTACGGGTCCGCCGCCGAGTACGAGCGTGAATACCTGGTCAGCCAGGGCGTCAGCGGCGCGGAGTTGGAGCGCAGGTCCTCGGAGGCCGGGCGCACCATGCTGATCAAGGTGTTGCAGCAGTTCAGCGGGTTGAAGATCAACCACTACGCCGAGGTGAACCTGCTGGGCTTCTACCTGTTGTCCAAGGCCATCGGCGGGGTGCCAGTCTGCCTGGTCAAGGCGACCTCGGATCCGAGGTCGGGGGCGGACTTCCCGGCCGGCCACTTCGACGTCGAAGGCAAGCAGGCGCTGGCCTTCGTCCGGCAGCGGCACGGGCTGCCCGGCAGCGACCTGGACCGGATCCGACGTCAGCAGGCGTTCCTGGCCGGCGCCGCCGACAAGATCCTGTCGGTCGGAACGCTGACCAGCCCCAGCAAGCTGTCCGGGCTGGTCGACGCGGCCGACCGCAGCCTGGTGCTGGACAAGGGCTTCAACCTGCTCAGCTTCGCCCAGCAGATGATTGGCCTGACCAGCGGCAACATCAACTTCGTGACCATCCCCACGCACGGATCGGCGCAAGGCGTCGGCACCGATGCGCTGGGCGTGAACCCAACCGAGATCCGCACGTTCTTCGCCAACATCGCCGGGGATTCCGGCACGTCCGGTTCCACCACGCCCGCCGCGCCGACGTCCGTGGACCCCGGGTCGGTGACGGTCGACGTGCAAAACGGCACCGAGATCTCCGGGATGGCGGCCGCGGTCGGCCAGCAGGTCGCGGATGCCGGGTTCCAGCGCGGGCAGCTGTCCGACTATCCGGGCACCACGGCCAACAACCAGCAGGCGAAGACGACCGTCCGGTACCCGGCGGGTGCAAAGGCGGCTGCGCAGCAGGTGCTGAAGGTTATCGGTACCGGCAGCGTGGTGAAGGACGACGCGGTGTCGGCCGGGCACATCCTGGTGGTGGTGGGCACCGACCTGCCCAAGCCGAGCGGGCTGCACGGTGGCGGCGGCGCGCTGCACGCCGGTGCCGCGCCGACCGGGGCGGGCGACGCTGGTAACGGAACCGGTGCCGGACTGCCCAGCAACGCGATCAACGCCGCCGATCCGGGTTGCGTGAACTAGCGGTGACGGGGCCGGCGGGGGCTGCCGCCCCCGGATTGGTGGCGCTCATCCAGTCGATCGCTGACGATCCGCGGCGGCCGCGGCTGGTGTGTTACACCGCCGACGGTGCGCGCACCGAGCTGTCCGGCGGGTCGCTGGCCAACTGGACCGCGAAGGTAGCCGGCCTGATGCGCGACGAACTCGGGCTCGGGGTCGGGGATATCGCGGTGGTGTCGGCACGGACCGGCTGGCAGCTGGCTGCCGTGCTGCTGGGCTGTTGGTGGGCGGGGCTGACCGTGACCGACGCGGCCCCCGACGCCGCCGTGGCGTTTGTGGATCCGGGCGGCGACGCCGACGCGGACGAGGTGTTCGTGCTGTCCGGCCATCCGCTGGGCGCTCCGGCCACCGACATCGCCGCGCACCAACGGGACTTCACCACGGCGACGCTGCCCCAATCCGATCGGCCGGGTCCACCCGGCGATGCCGGTGGCGGCTGGGTGGCGATCGACGCGGCAGGAACGGCGGTGACGGCGTCGGCGTTGGCGGACGCGGCCCACGGCGCCGCCGCCCGGCTCGACCATGGCACGCCGGGCCGCCCGGTTCTGCTCAGCACGGTGCCGTGGGACCTGCCCGAGGGGGTCTCGCGGACTCTGCTGGGCGCACTGGCCGCCGACGGCGCTCTGGTGCAATGCGCGACCGAGCTGGCCGATGCGGAACTGGCGGTGATCGCCCAGGCCGAGCACGCCACCGGCGCCGTCGGTCGCGGCGTCACCGGGCTGCCCCTCATCCAGTAGGCACGTCAGGCCCGTCGCCTGCCAACCGGTGCATGCCACCTGCTGTCTGCCGCCCGCTACCGGCGGTTGCGGCGCGGTATCGTGGGCGGGCTCTCACGCTTCAGGCACGGAAGGAGTGCCCATGATCCAGCCGCCCAGCGCGTTCCCGCTGGACAGTGGCACCACCAAGACGTCACCAGAGTGGTATGGGCACGAGGACCCCAAGGTGCTGGCGGCTGGCCATTCACACAGCTTATGTCTGTTCCTTGCGCTGGCTACCAACATAACGACGGTGCCCGCCGCGGTGCTACGGGGCCAGGGCAACGTGGTGGACGATCTGTACTGGGACTCCGTCCTGGCGGCAGATCCAACCCTCCCGCTGGCGATCTCGTTCCGCGGTAATGCCGCCACCCGGCGCTTTCTGTTCGAGACCGAACGACCGTTCACCGTGGTCCATCCGGCCGTCCCACGCACCGAGGAGTATCAGGTGATCCCGGTCGAGGCGGTGCGATTCCTGATGCAGCGCGAAGCCACCGAACTCGCTGGCCTCCTGGAGCGGTTAGCCGGACGACAATGCGTCCTGCTCGCGCCTCCCCCGCCCAAGAGTGAGTCGTCGATCCGGCGTGGCCTCAACCTGAACACACCAATGGCCTCGATCATGCGCAAGCACGGCTGGGAACCAGCCACGGCGCAGATCACCCGACTATCGCTGCGCGTCGCGTTGCACGCCATCACGTTCGCGGTCCTTGAGGGGGTCGCTCAGGACCACCGTGTGCCAGTCCTCCCGGTACCATCACCGGCAGTCGCCGACGACGGGTCGCTGCGGCAGCAATTCGCCAATGCCGACGTCAGCCACGGCAATACCGCATTCGGCGCGCTGATGTGGGAGCGCGTCGCCGCGCATTTCGATCTGAAGCCGGCGCATCCGGCGCGACCCGCGACCGGTGCGGAGTGACTCACCCATATCGCAGCCAGCCGGCCCGGGCGTTCTGGTCCTCGGGGGTTTCCGGCGGCTTCGATGCCGCCGATCTCATTGAGGCGGCGGAACCCACTATTCTCCCGGAGGACATGGTCGTCTCGGCAGGCAGTTGCTTCGCCGCAAACATGGTCCCGTTCCTCGAAAGCGCAGGCCTGCGGTACTTGCGCACTGAGCAACCGCACCCCGCGTTCTGCGATCTCCCCGAGAATCTCGGCTACCGAAATTTCTCCGCCGCTTACGGCAACATCTACACCGCCCGCCAGCTGCGGCAGCTACTTGACCGTGCGCTCGGCAGGTTCCAGCCCCTCGAAGATCGCTGGCGAGTTGACGACCGGGTAGTCGATCCGTTTCGACCGGGACTGCGCTTCCCCGCTCGTTCAGACGACGAATTCGATGCTCTGACGGATCAACACCTTCGGGCGGTGCGCGAGGCACTCATTTCGGCGACGGTGTTTGTGTTCACTCTCGGCCTCACCGAAGCATGGGAATCGGTTGCCGACGGGGCTGTCTACCCTGCGTGTCCGGGAACCGTGTCGGGCACCTTCGACCCCCGACGTCACCGATTCCGCAATTTCACCATGGCCGAGGTCCGCGATGACCTGTTGGCATTCCTCGACGTGCTACGCCAGATAAACCCGGGAGTCAGGCTGCTGCTGACCGTCTCGCCGGTGCCACTAGTGGCCACGGCTACCTCAGATCACGTGCTCACCGCAACGACCTACAGCAAGGCAGTGCTCCGAGCGGCAGCCGGTGAGGTGGTTTCGGCCCGGGATCACGTCAGCTACTTCCCCGCCTACGAGATCGTCACCGGACCGCAAGCCCCCGAGGACTACTTCGAGCCCGACCGGCGCCACGTCAGTGAACACGGAGTTGCTGCCGTAATGCGGGCACTGCTCAAGCATTGTGGAACGCGTCAGCTCGCGTCTCGGTCACCCGCTGCGGCAACGCAGCCGGACGCCAGCCCCACCACTCGCGCGGAACCTGCAAGTCCGGCCCGACACCTGTCTGATGCGGTGGCCATCGCCGACTGCGATGAGGCACTGGCCGATCCTGCGTATGGCACGCTGCCACCGCCACCGAGCGTCGGAACTCCTACCCGCGAATCCGACGAAAACTGAGGGGGCGACTGACGTGTCGCCGACTCCGCTTGGACGCAGCCGATCAAGCCAACACGCGCGATCAGCGCAGCAGGGATCGGGCCATCACCAGCCGCTGTACCTGGTTGGTGCCCTCGTAGATCTGGGTGATCTTGGCATCGCGCATCATGCGCTCCACCGGGAAGTCCCGGGTGTAGCCGTAGCCGCCGAGCAGCTGGACGGCGTCCACCGTCACCTTCATCGCCACGTCGCTGGCCAGGCACTTGGCCGCCGACGCCAGGAAACCCTTGTTGGCGTCGCCCCGCTCGGTCGCTGCCGCCGCCTGATACACCAGCGTTCGCGCCGCCTCGATCTGCATGGCCGCGTCCGCGATCATGAATTGCAGAGCCTGGAACTCCGCCAGCTTCTTACCAAACTGCGCCCGCTCCTTGACGTATCCGATCGCCACGTCCAGCGCGCCCTGCGCGATACCCACGGCCTGCGCACCGATGGTGGGCCGGGTGTGATCCAGCGTGGCCAATGCCGTCTTGAACCCGGTGCCCGGCTCCCCGATGATCCGGTCGCCGGGAATCCGGCAGTTCTCGAAGTGCAACTCGCGGGTGGGCGAACCCTTGATGCCTAGCTTCCGCTCCTTGCCGCCCACCACGAAGCCGGGATCGTCGGCGTGCACCACGAACGCGCTGATCCCGTTCGCCCGCTGATCCGGGTCGGTCACCGCCATGACGGTGTACCAGCTCGACACCCCGGCATTGGTGATCCAGCACTTGCTCCCGTTGAGCACCCATTCGTCGCCATCGGCGATCGCGCGGGTGCGCATCGAGGCCGCATCCGAACCGGCCTCCCGCTCGGACAGCGCATAGGAGATCATCGCGGTGCCATCCGCGATCGAGGGCAACACCTGCGCCTTGAGCTCCTCGGACGCCGACAGCAGGATCGGCATCGAGCCGAGCTTGTTGACTGCCGGGATCAGCGAGGAGGACGCACAGACCCGGGCGACCTCCTCGATCACGATCACCGTCGTCACCGCGTCGGCGCCCGCGCCGCCGTAGGCCTCCGGGATGTGCACGGCCTGGAAACCCGCCGCCGTCAACGCCTTCTGAGCCTCGATGGGGTAGCGCTCGTGCTCGTCACAATCGGCGGCATGCGGGGCGATCTCCCGTTCGGCGATCTCGCGGATCGCGGCGCGGATCGCGTGCTGGTCTTCGGTCAGGCTGTACTGCTGTTCACTGGGCACGGCCTTGCTCCTCGCTGGTATTCCACCACGCTGCCCACGCGCCGGACGGTGCCAGCGCCGGCTGACGCGGGATCGCTGCCCATCGTAGGGCGACCTGTCAGCTGTCGGTCCGCGCGCGCAGCGCGGCATCCTTGGCGAGCACGGAGGCCTGCAGGTCGTCGCGATAGGCGGCCAGTTCGGCGGCCCACTCCCGCCCCTCCGAATCCGGCGCGCAGGCCAGGATCCGCACGGCCAGCAGGGCGGCGTTGGCGGCACCATCCACCGACACGGTGGCCACCGGAACACCGGAGGGCATCTGCACGATCGACAGCAACGAGTCCAGCCCGTCCAGCGCCGCCAGCTTGACCGGCACACCGATCACCGGCAACACCGTGGCGGCGGCGATCATGCCCGGCAGGTGCGCCGCCCCCCCGGCGCCCGCGATGATCACCCGCAAACCCCGGCCGGCGGCCGAGGCGGCGTAGTCCAACATCCGTTGCGGGGTGCGGTGCGCCGAGTAGACCCCCACCTCGAAGGGCACCTCGAAGTCGTCCAGTACGCCCGCGGCGGCGCTCATCACCCGCCAGTCCGAGTCGCTGCCCATCACCACTCCCACCCGCGGCGCTCGGGCGCCCGGCACGGACGCCTCCGGAACCGCCGGCTTGGTTGGGGTCTGCCGCTCGATGCCCGTCATCGCCGTTCCCCTCCCGCGGCACCGGCCGCATGTCGGCCGGTCAGGCCGTCGGCCCGCAGCACCGCCTGCCGCACCGCACCGGGCCCGCCGCCGGCCAGCCCGTCACCGCCGTGAAGATCACCGCCGGGCTCGTCACCGCCATGAATGTCATAGCCATCGGCCCAGGTTCCCGATCCCAACCATTGCGCGGCCAGCCCGGCCCGGCGACGCAGCGCAGGCAGGTCGTCGCCCAGTACCGTGACATGCCCCAGCTTGCGGCCCGGACGAAAAGCCTTGCCGTACAGGTGCACCTTGATCTCCGGAAAGCGGGCCGCCAGATGGTGCACCCGCTCGTCCATACCCATACCCATGCCCGCACCCGGGCCCATCCCCGCCGCCCCGCCGTCCGCGGGTCCGCCGAGCACATTGGCCATCACCGTCACCGGTGCCAATGTGTCGGTGCGCCCCAGCGGATAGTCCAGTACCGCCCGCAGGTGCTGCTCGAACTGGCTCGTCACCGACCCGTCGATCGACCAGTGCCCCGAATTGTGCGGCCGCATTGCCAGCTCGTTGATCATCAGCCCATCCGGCGCCGCCGGGCCGACCGGCACCTCGAACAGCTCGACGGCCAGCACCCCCACCACGCCGAGCCGGTCGGCGATGCGCAGCGCCACGTCCTGCGCGGCCTCGGCGCGCTCCGCCGGGAGATCCGGGGCCGGCGCAATGACCTCCACGCAGATCCCATCCCGCTGCACCGTCTGCACCACCGGCCACGCGGCCGCCTGCCCGAACGGCGAGCGCGCCACCACGGCCGCCAGCTCCCGGTGCAACGGCGCGAACGCCTCGACCACAAGCGTCGTGTCCGGGGGAAACGCCGGGGGCTCGGCGCCTTCGGCCAAGATCCACACGCCGTGCCCGTCGTAGCCGCCGCGCGCCGTCTTGACCACCACCGGCCAGCCATGCGACGCCGCGAACTCCGGGACGGCCTCGGCCACCGCAGCCCCCGTCACCATCCGGAACGCGGGCACCGGCAACCCGGCCTCGGCCAGCCGGGTCCGCATCAACGCCTTGTCCTGCGCGTGGGCCAACGCGTCCGGACCCGGGTACACCGTGACCCCGTCGGCGACCAGCTCGCGCAGCAGATCACCGGGCACGTGCTCGTGATCGAAGGTCACGACGTCGCAGCCGGCGGCAAAGGCGCGCAGCGCCGCCGGGTCGTCGGGAGCGCCCAGCCGGACCTGGGCACACACCTGCGCGGCGGCGTCGTCGGCCGATTCGGCCAGCACGGCCAGGGATTGCCCCCATGCGATCGCGGCCTGGTGCGTCATGCGGGCCAGCTGGCCGCCACCGACCATGCCGACAACCGGGAGGCCGGTTCGAGGATCCACGACGAATCAGAGTATCCGGTCGACCGCCGGCGACCGTCGGCCGGTGACGGGTGGGCGCCGCACCGGGTGTCGGCGCCCGGCGATTCAGCGTGCGAGGTCGGCCAGCAGACGGTGCGCCGCGGCGCAGCTGGATGGCAGATTCTCGATCCACACCTGCGGAAGCAGGTCGGGATCGTTGTCCACCCGGATCCGGGCGGCCAGGAGTTCGGCGAGCAGTCGCGCCTGCCGGCCCAGCACGGGCGCACGGCCGGCCAGCGCGACGGCCACCAGCGGCCCGATCCTGGCCAGGGACTGACCGCCCGCGAACACGGTGCGCATCACGTCCCCGACCAGGATCATCGGCAGGCTCTGCGCCCATCGGCCGGTCGCCCGGCCCTCGGCGCCCGCCCGGCCCAACCGGACTACCACCAGGGCATGCATCGCCCCCGCTGAGAACCCCTCACCCTCAGCCGCGCGATACACCTCCCCCAGTCGGACCCGGAGGTAGTCGGCGCTGGCCAGCCCGGTCAGCGCGTCGACGACGGCGTCGGTGGGGGCCGCTGCGCGGTCCGCCCATCCCAGCGAGGCCGCCCGCCGCAGCACCGCACCCTGTTCGGGGATCAGATCGACGGCCGCATCGATGTCCAGCAGCGTCTCCGACAGCGGCACCCCCGCGCCGGCCCGTTCGTGGCCCAGTCGCTCCGCCGCCGGCCACACGCCGGACACGGAGCCACGCAGGCTCTCGCACAGCGCCTCGCAGACCGCATCCACCGCCGGCACGTACCAGTCCGACGGGAACGCCCACCCGGCCGCGGCCGACCGCAGCTCCCACTGCCCGCGCAGTTGGCTGGCGGTGGGCCGGGCACGGAGCGAGCGGGTCATCGGTTGTTGGGCTCCTTCGTGGTGGTGCCTGCCATCGAGTCGTGCTGTGATTCAGTGCGCATCCCCGGTGCTGTGGAGGGGACGCGACGGGCAGGCGGTCGTCACGGGGAAACTCGAAGATTTTCGGTTGATTTCCCCGCGCGGGGGATTCCGAGGGCTCATCCCGACGAATAGACATCACCCGGTCGGCATCGTCACCGACCGTGACGGTGTCCTTTACCGTGACGCGCACGGCCGTTGCCCGTCACAATGTGGGGGTCGGCCGGGCAGCGTGGGTCGACCCTGCTGACGGGCGAGCGGATGGGTGGCGGGTGGAACCGGAACGGGACGGGTCGGTCGGCGGCAGCGACGCCGAGTTGATCACGCGCGTCCGCGGCGGAGACCGCGCGGCCTTCGGCGTCCTGTACGGACGGCACGCCGCCGCCGCCGGCACCCTGGCCCGACAGTTCGCCCGCTCGGCGGCCGAGGCGGACGACCTGGTCTCCGAGTCATTCGCGCGGGTACTGGACGCCCTGCTGGGCGGGCGGGGCCCGGACACCGCGTTCCGCGCCTACCTGTTCACCACGCTGCGCAACACGGCGTTCGACCGCACGCGCAAGGACTCGAAGCTGCAGTTCACCGACGACGTCGCCGCGCACGAGACGGCGCAGGTCGCCGACGACCCGGTGGTCTTGGAGCTGGAGAACACCCTGGTCGCCAAGGCATTCGCGGCGTTGCCGGAGCGCTGGCAGACGGTGCTCTGGCATACCCAGGTGGAGGAGCAGTCGCCTGCGGAGGTCGGGGTGCTGCTGGGCATGTCGGCCAACGCGGTGACGTCGCTGGCGTTCCGGGCCCGAGAGGGATTGCGGGAGGCATACCTGCAGGCACACCTGGCCGACACCGCGGCAGAGCGGTGCCGCACCACGGTGGACCGGCTGGGCGGCTGGGCCCGCGGCGGGCTGTCCAAGCGCGAGCGGGCGCAGGTGGACGCGCATCTGTCCGAATGCGATCGGTGCCGGGCGCTGGCCGCGGAGCTGGCCGAGATCAACACGGGGCTCCGTGTGCTGCTGGCACCGCTGCTGCTGGGTGGTGCCGCCGCCGGGTACCTGGCCGCTTCCAGCTCCGGTGTCGCCGTGCCGCTGGTGGCGGGGGCTGCGGCCGGCGGCACCGTCGTCGGTGGGGCCGCGGCGGCTGGCGCGAGTGCCGGATCGGGGTCGTCCGGCGGCGTGTTGAGCTTCCTGGCGCGGCCCTGGACGATCGCCACCGCCGGCGCCGGAGTGGCGGCGGCCGCGGTGGTCGCGGTGGTGATCGCGGTGGCCGGCACCGGCAACGAGCAGCCACTGGCCGGGCCGCCGCCGGTCGCGCCGGCGACGCACAGCACGGTGACCAGCACCGGGGTGACGAGTGCTGGGGTGACGAGTGCGCCCGCTCCGCCCGCCGTGCCCACCAGCCGGCCACAGGCCGTCTCCCCGGTGGCCCCACCCAGCACCCCGCGCACCGTGACCCGGTCGAGCGCGCCGGCGACCAGCTCGGTGCAGCAGCACCCCGCGATCGGCCCGGGGCAGCCGGGCGTCACATCCACCGCGTCGGCCGCGCCACCGACATCGTCGTCACCGGCCACATCGTCACCCGCGCCGTCCACCCCCGCGTCGTCCACCCCCGCGTCGTCGACGCCCGCACGATCCTCGTCCAGCGCACCGCCGGCCGCCCCGCCCGCGGTGCTGTCCCCGCCCACGTTCCAGACCGTGTCATTGGATGCGACCGCCGGCGCACCGGCTACCGTCCGCTTCGCGGTGGCGAACACCGGCGGGACGGACTCGGACTCGCAAACCGCCCAGGTGACGACCCCTGCCGGCGTCACGCTGGCAGGTGCCACCGGGCAGGTGTCACCGGCGACGCCCGCCCTGCGCCGGTACTCCGCCCTGCTGTCGACCCCGACGCTCACCCCGGATGGCGAGGGGCCGGTGACATGCACCGCCTCGAGCTGCACCTACTCGGTGCCGGCCCACTCCGTGCTGACCATCACGCTGCGGCTGACCCTGGCCCCGGGTGCCGCGAACGGTGCCATCACCCTGCGCCTTCCCGGCGCGACACCGGTCGCGCTGCCCGTGTCGGTGGGCGCCGGGCTGACGGCCATCCACCTCGGCGATGCCAGCACCAGCTGGCGCGCCGCCAGCACCCTGGACAAGCTGCCGCTCACCGCGTCGGTCGCCCCGGGGGTCACGAACCCCGGAACCATCATCCTGCCGCTGCGCAGCGACGAACTCTGGATCACCGACTATCCGGCTACCTGCACCCCCGTCGGCACGGACGCGATCCGCTGCACCCCCTCGGCGGTGGACGGCGGCCGGGCTACCTTCGGGGTGTTCTCCGTCACGGTGCTGCCGGACGCCAGTGGCGCGCAACGGATCCGAGCGACGCTTCCCGGCGGCCGCAGTGGCGAGGTGCTCGGCGCGGGCGACGGAGCGATCGACGTCACCGCGGCCCGGCCCGGCGGTCCGATCGACATGACCGGCCCGTTCGCCGGCACGGTGGTGGGCGCGCCCACCCTGTACTGCGCGGGCACCAGCCGAACGCCCTGTCAGGGAGACACCGACGGCCAGGGTCACCATTCCTGTCAGTCGGAGACCAACCCGATGTGCCATTCGGGGATGGCCACGTTCGAGCCGCCGATCGCCAGGACGCTGCCGATTCCGGACGGGGCAACCCTGGTGTCTGCACAGCTCACCTGGGCGATGAGTACCCGGGAAGACCCCCAGCAACCGGTACCGGCCGACGCCGGCTCGGTGAATCTGCTCCTGGACGGCGAGGCCTGCGCCCCGGCCGGGGCGAGCGCGAGATGCGTGACGGGCACCCGGCTGGACGCTCCTGAGCCGCTCGGCGCGCTGATCGGCTGCGACTCGCTCTCCCCCTGCCCGAACACCGAAGTCGCGCAATGGGTGGCGGACGTGACCGACCTGGTCCGGAACCATCACACGCTCGCCGTCACCGACCTCGACGCTCCCGCGAGCGGCACCAGCCGCACGCCCATGGGCGCGTGGGCCCTGGCCCTGATCTGGTCGGCGCCCGGGGCCGCGACCACGTCCGTCACCGCACTGACCCCGGCGCAGGCGCTCGCGGGGCAGGATTGGACCTGTACGTCCCTGGCACCACGCTGCGCCGATCGCTCGGCACCCGTGCAGACGGTTGCTACGGCCCTGTGGGGCGTCGACGACCTGCCGGGCAAGTCTATCTCCATCGGGGACGGCGCCGACTCGGTGATCGCCTCCTACCGCGCGCCGGGCGACCCCGACGACCCCGACCTGGCCGGCGTGATGGCCGCTCCGGATGACCCTGGTGGCTGGCTGGCGACCGGCCTGGACATCGATGAGATATTCATGGACAGACAGCTGTCCGGACCGCTGGTGGTGCACTCCTCGGGAGCGGACCTCATCTGGGTCGGCATGACGCTGGTCGTCCGACGGGCGGGATGACCCGGGCGGCCAGCCCGGTCCACCACTGATCGGCGCGTTCTGCTCGTAGACTCGCCGGGTGAGTCTTGTCGAGCGCGTCCGCGCTGCCTTGCCGCCGCGCTACCGGGAGTTCGCGAAGTTCCTCGTCGTCGGCGGCATCGCATGGGTGGTGGACGCGGGGCTGTTCACCCTGCTGTCGCACACCGTGCTGGACAAGAAGGTCCTCACCTGCAAGATCATCTCGGTGCTGGTGTCCACCATCGTGTCCTACGTGCTCAATCGGGAGTGGTCGTTTTCCGGTCGGGGCGGCCGCGAAATGCACCACGAGGCCATGCTGTTCTTCCTCATCAACGGCCTGGCCCTGGGGCTGAATCTGGTACCGCTGGCGATCAGCCACTACCTATTCGGCATCAGGCTCGAGCACGGATACGCGCGGTTGACCGTGTCCATCGCCGACTGGGTCTCGGCGAATATCGTCGGAACGCTGGTGGCGATGGTCTTCCGGTACTGGGCGTACCGTCGCCTGGTCTTCCCGAACGAATTGCTGCGCGAGGATACCCCCGGCGGCGAGTCGGAACCCCGGCTGGATGCCCGGCCCGGCGCGGACTAACAGCCAGTATCGCCCTGCCCAGCTGGCGAGGCAGCCTCGATCAGGTCACCGCCGTCCGGGTGGCACCGTCCACCGCCCCGGCCACGTCGTCACCGTCCGACGCCTCCGTCCCCGCCCCGCTGTCGGACTCTCCGGCCGGCATCTCCCGCCCGCCGCCCGCCACCAGGAACACCCCGAAGACCGGTGGCCGAGCGCGTCGCAACTCCAGCCGCCCGCCGTCTGCCTCGATGAACGCCCGCGCCAGCCCCAGCCCGATCCCGGTGGAGGCCGCCGTGGAGACCCCCCGGGCGAAGATGTGCCCGACCAGTGCATCGGCGACCCCGGTGCCCTCGTCGGAAACCTCTACCACCACCATCGACGGCCCCGGGCGCACCATGATCCGCACCACGCCGGCTCCATGGTGCAGCGCGTTGTCCACCAGCACACCGATGGCTTCCCGCAGCCGGACCGCCGTGGCGTGCACCACCGTGCGTCGCGGGCAGCGCACCACCAGTCCCCGGCCCGCCGCCTCGAACGCGGGCAGCCACTCGGCCCGCACCTCGGCGAGTTCGTCGGCCAGTCGCAGTTCGGTGGCGCCGGCGGCCCGCCGTGACCGGGCGTTGGCCAGCAGGTCGTCGACGACCGTCACCAGCCGGTCGGTCTGATCCAGGGCCGCCTGTACCTCCGACACCACGGCCTCGTCCGGGTGCGCGGACAGTTCCTCCAGCCGCAGCCGCAGCCCGGTGAGCCGGGTGCGCAGCTGGTGGGAGATGTCGCTGGCCAGGTCCCGCTCCCTGCGGATCAGCGCCGCGATGTCGGTGGCGGAGGAGTCCAGCACCTCGGCCACCCGGTCCAGCTCGGCGATGTCATAGCGGCGGCTGGAGGTGCGAAAGTCCCCCGAACCCAGCCGCGCGGCGCGGCGCGCCACGTCGGTCAGCGGGGTGGCCAGCCGGCGGGTGGTGATGATGGCGATGACGGCTCCCACCACCACCGACAGCAGCACCGCCAGCCCCACCAGGGCCAGCGCCTCCAACTGCTCGCCCCGCACGCTGTCGGTCGGCACCGACAGGGTGAGCGAGCCCCCGCCCTTCATCACCAGTTGCTCGGAGATCACCTCGCCGGTGATCCGCTCCCCCACCGTCTGCGGGATATGCCCGGGCATTTGGATCACCAACCGACCGTCGGCCGGGACCGCCAACGCGAGCCGGTTCAGGTGTGGCTCACCGCCCTCGGCAACCTGGGCGATCAGCGAGGCCGAGATCCGCTCCAGCGCGCCCGCCAGGTCCTGGTGCATCAGGTCGTCCACCAGCCGCCAGGACACGATGGACAGCGGCACGCCCAGGGTCAGCACCGTCGCGGCGATCACCAACAAGATGGAGGTCAGGATCCGGCGGCGCATCGGTGGTCAGCTCTGTGATCGGCCCGGGATCAGCCTGCGTCGAATCGGAACCCGACGCCCCGGACGGTTGCGATCCGCCGATCCAGATCCTTGGAGTCCCCGGCCAGCTTCCGGCGCAGCCAGGACATGTGCATGTCCAGGGTCTTGGAGGTCTTCATGCCGGGGTCGTTCCACACCTCGGCCAGGATCTCCTCGCGGGTGACCACCTGCCCGGCGTGCACCATCAGCACCCGCAGTAGTTCGAACTCCTTGTTGGCCAGCTGCACCTCGGCGCCGTCCACCAGCACTCGGCGGGCGCCGGTCTCCATCCGCACCCCGCCGATGTCGATGACCTCCGGGGCGCGGCGGCGCAGCAGCGCCCGCACCCGAGCCAGCAGCTCGGCCAGCCGGAAGGGCTTGCCCACGTAGTCGTCGGCGCCGGCGTCCAGGCCGACCACGAAGTCGACCTCGTCGGTGCGGGCGGTGAGCATCAGCACCGGCACATCCCGGCCGGAGGCCCGGATCCGCCGGCACACCTCCAGCCCGTCCAGGTGCGGCAGGCCGAGGTCCAGGATCACCAGGCCGATGTCGTTGGCGAGCGCGGTGTCCACCGCTGCCGCCCCGTCGGGCGCCGTTACCACCGAGTAGCCCTCGCGCTCCAGGGCGCGAGACAGCGGCTCGGCGATCGCCGGGTCATCCTCTGCAAGCAGTACCGTCACCACGGACCTACTGTACGGTTCCCCCCGCCGTGACGGGTTGAGGTCACGCAAGGGGGCACGGGCGGACGGCGAGCCGACGCGCTCAGACCGGGCTCACCCCGTGCCGGCGCCGGGAGAATGACCGGTCCTTGCCCCGGGCGGCGTCGATCCGCGCGATCAAGTCGCCGCGCAGGTCCTCCGGCTCCACCAGGGCATCCACCACCAACTCCGAGGCCAGCCGCACGATGTCGATGTCGGCCTCGTACTCGGCGCGCAGCCGGGCCACCGTCGACTCCCGCTGGCCTGGATCATCGATCGCCGCCAGCTTGCGCGCGTACACGGCGTTCACGGCGGCCTCGGCCCCCATCACGGCGATCTTGGCCGTGGGCAGCGCCACCGTGGCATCCGGGTCGAAGCCCGGCCCGGCCATGGCGTACAGCCCGGCCCCGTAGGCCTTGCGCACCACCACGCAGATCTTGGGCACGGTCGCCTCGGACACCGCGGTGATCATCTTGGCACCATGCCGGATGATGCCCTGCCGCTCTACCGCCGCTCCGACCATGAAGCCGGGCACGTCCGAGAGGAACACCAGCGGCACGTTGAACGCGTCGCACAGCTGGATGAAGTGGGTCGCCTTGTCAGCCGAGTCCACGAACAGCACCCCGCCCCGGAACATCGAGTTGTTCCCGACGAAGCCCACCACCTGCCCACCCAGCCGGCCGAACGCGACGGTCAGCTCCCGCGCCCAGCCGGGGTGAATCTCGAACACCGACCCGTCGTCGGCCAGCGCCCGGATGTAGCGCCGCATGTCGAACGCCTGTCGCTCCGAGGCCGGCACCAGCGCCCGCAGGTCGCCCGCGCCCGGTCCGACCGGCTCGGCGACGGGGGCCGGCTGCGTCCAGTTGCCCGGAAGGTAGGACAGGAACCGGGCAGTCGCGGCGAGCGCCTCATCCTCGGACGTGACCAGCAGGTGCCCGACCCCGGAGACGGTGGTGTGCATCTTCGCCCCACCCATCTCCTCCAGGGTGGTGCGCTCCCCCGTCACCATCTCCACCATCCGGTCGGAGCCCAGGTACATGGAGGCGTTGCCGTCCACCATGATCACAAGATCGCAGAACGCCGGGATGTAGGCACCGCCGGCCGCGGACGGTCCGAACAGCGCGCACACTTGCGGGATGGACCCGGAGGCGCGCACCTGGGTGTGGAAGATCTTCCCGGCGCCCCGCCGTCCGGGAAACAGGTCCACCTGGTCGGTGATGCGCGCCCCGGCCGAGTCCACCAGGTAGACCATCGGTACGCCGGTGGCGTAGGCCCGCTCGATGATGCGGATGATCTTCTCCACGGTGCGCGCGCCCCAGGAGCCGGCCTTGACGGTGGAGTCGTTGGCCATCAGGGCGACCGGCCGGCCGGCGATCCGGGCGATGCCGGTGACGACGCCGTCGGCGGGCAGGCCCTCCGCGAGTGCGTTGGCGAATTGGCCGTCCTCCACGAAGCTGCCGGCATCGGTCAACCGCGCGATGCGCTCCCGGGCAAACATCTTGCCCTTGGCGGCGTTGGCCTCGTGATACTTCGCGGCGCCGCCGGCGGCGATCCGGTCGCGGAGCTCGGACCAGGGCGAGGCCCAGTCGGTGTGGCTCGTCGGAACCGGGTTCTCGGGGTAAGCGCACATGCCGCAAACGTTAGGCGATGGCCGAGTCATCCCGCCCAACACCGAGGTCCGCGGGTTTGCGGCACCCTTTTCCGGACAAATCGCCAGCAGAACGGTGCATCAGACCCGCGAAGATCGACCAGCGGTGGGCCGGGCACGATGGTCGCCATGGGGTATGCGTTCGAGGACTTCCACAGCGGCGACGTGATCGATCTCGGCACCGCGAGCGTGCGCCGGGACGAGATGCTGGCCTTCGCCCGGCGCTTCGACCCGCAACCGTTCCACATCGACGAGGCCGCCGCCCGCGACTCGGTGCTGGGCGGGCTGTGCGCGTCCGGGTGGTTCACCTGCTCGCTGTGGATGCGCGCCTACGCCGACACGGTGCTGGCCGGGTCGACCTCGCAGGGCTCGCCCGGCGGGCGGGACCTGACCTGGCCGGCGCCGGTGTTTCCCGGCGACGAGCTCGTCTGCCGGGCCGAGATCGGGCCGGTGCGGGAGTCCCGCAGCCGGCCAGGTCTGGGTCTGGTCGAGGTGACGGGCACCGCGTGGCGGGGTGAGACCCGGGTGCTGGGCCTCACCTTCACCGGCTTGTTCGGCGTGCGCGCGGCGTCATAGTCCCGGCCCCCGCCGACCAACGGGCAGCCCAGCGCGCTGCCCCTGCCCGGTCTGCCCGGGCACGTGCCGAGCACCCGACGACGACACATCGTGCGGTTGTCGCCGTGCAGAGCCAGCGACTACGCGGGAGAGCCGCCCAGCGCCCGGACCACCGCGGACGGGCTGGGCCGGCCCAGCAGCCCCGCCATCCACATGCTGGTGGCGACCAGCGCATCCAGATCCACGCCGTGTTCGACGCCCAGCCCGGTCAGCAGCCACACCAGATCCTCGGTGGCCACGTTTCCGGTGGCAGACTTCGCGTACGGGCAGCCGCCCAAGCCGCCGGCGCTGGCATCCACCGTCACCACGCCGCAGCGCAACGCCGCCAGGGTGTTGGTCAGCGCCTGCCCGTAGGTGTCGTGGAAATGCACCGCCAGCCGGTCGGCCCCGACGCCAGCGGCGCTGAATGCCGCCAGCAGCGCCGTCACCTGCCCGGCCGTCGCCACCCCGATGGTGTCGCCCAGCGACAGCTCCGCGCAGCCCAGATCCAGCAACCGAACCCCGGCCCGAACCACCTGCGCCATCGGCACCCGGCCCTCCCACGGGTCGCCGAAGCACATCGACAGATAGCCGCGCACCCGCAGGCCCCGCTCCGCCGCCGCCGTCACCACCGGCGCGAACATCTCGAACTGGCCGTCCAGGGTGCTCGCCAGGTTCCGCTGCGCGAACGTCTCGGTCGCCGAACCGAACACCGCGATCTCCGTCACCCCCGCGTCCAGCGCACGCGCCATCCCCCGCTCGTTGGGCACCAGCACGGGGTAGCGCACGCCGGGGCGGCGGGCGATGGCCGGGAACACCTCGGCGGCGTCGGCCAGCTGCGGAACCCACGTCGGGTTGACGAAGCTGGTGGACTCGATGACGGTCAGCCCGGCCGCGCCCAGCCGGTCGATGAACTCCAGCTTCGCCGACGCCGGGATGGGCTGCTTCTCGTTCTGCAGCCCGTCCCGCGGGCCGACCTCCACGATCTGCACCCGGGCCGGCAGTCCCGGCGCAGTCACCACGTCGGGCAGCGCGCGATCGGGCACGACGGAGGTCACCGCTGCGGCGGGTATCCGCCGTCGGGGTAGTCCCCGACGGGCTCGTCACCGCCGTCGCCGCCCTGGCCCCGGTCCATCGACTCCGTCGGACGCGGGATCGCCCGGGTCCGAGGATCCGTCGGATCCCCGCGCTGGTCCCGGTCGTCGGCGATCAGCTGGTTCAGGGTGCTCTGCACCTTGGTCAGGGACGCCACGTTGGTGAACTCCAGCGGCTGGTCGGCGGCCGAGTCCACGATCAGCGAGCCATAGCTCAGGATGCGACCCCAGAACGTCACCACGGTCTCGATGTTTTGGATCCGAGATAGCGGGATCTGGTGCTGCCGGCGGTTCAGGATCCCGGTGCGGAAGAACACGTGCTCGGTGGTCAGCACGAAGTGCTCGGTGCGCCAGCGCAAGAACGGCACGACGCACAGCAGCACCAGCAGCACCACGCCGACCACCGAGATCCCCACGAACCACCACAGGTGGGTGGTGAACCCCGAGTCATTCCACTTGTTCACCCACGCGGCAAAGAACGACCCACCCGCGATGATCACGATGAAGAACAGGACGGGCAGCACCAGCACCTTCCAGTGCGGGTGCTTGTGCAGCACGACGCGCTCCCCGCGTGAGAGCAGGTTATCCGGAAACGCCATCGCTCCTCCTGACGTCGGTCCCGCGACCGGCGACGTCGCCGGTCGCCGGCGCAAGGTCGATGATCACGCTACCTTCCCGGACCGGGATTGTCGGCGCCTTCGCGCACCGGGCACGCCCGGATCCGGTCGCGGACCCGCCGGTGGCACCATGGGCGCCATGCCCGGCTCCCGACCCGTGCGCATCCACGTGTCGTGGACCGCCGTGAGCGTCCCATTAATGCTCGCCTTCTGCGTGACGCCATTGGCCACCGCCGGCGGGGCCTGGATCCTGCTCTACCTGGCGCCCGCGCTGGCGCTCGTCGTGGTGATCTTCGCCGGGACCACGGCAACAGCAACGCACCTGTCGGCCCGTTGGCTGCGCGGCCGGACCCGGATCGACTGGGCGGACCTGGCTCAGATCGAATTCCCCGGGCAGCGCTGGGCGGTGGCGGTGACGACGTCCGGTCGGCGCACCGTCCTGCCGGGGGTGCGCCCGATCGACCTGCCCCGGATCGTCGCGGCCGCCGGCTCCCGGCTGTTCCTGCTCCGGCCGCCGACCGATGTCGGTCCGGGCACCGACGAGGCCGACGGATCGGACCCCGATGCCGACGGCAGCGGTGACGAGCGCTCGGCGAGCGGTGACGATCCGAGCACACAGCAGGTGCGCTCGTCCTAAAAGCGCGCCCCCGGGACCGCAAGAGGTCAACCGGCGGCGCTGCCCGAGCGGCCGGGGTCGGCAAGCACCAGCAGGCGACGCGCTCTGCGCAGCACCGCCTCGTCCACCATGCGGCCGTCGTCGCCGACCATCACGCCTCGTCCGGCCGCCAGCTCCGCATCGAAACGCTGGACCAGCGACCGGGCGGCGCTGACTTCCTGGGCATCGGGGGTGAAGACTCCATTGACCACCGCTACCTGCGCCGGATGGATGCAGGCGCGGCCCAGATACCCCATCCCGGCCAGCTCTCGGGTGCTGCTTCGCAGGGCATCCAAGTCGCGAAAGTCGGTGGACACCGGGGCCATCGGCGGCTCCAGACCGGCCGCCGCGGATGCCAGCACCACCATGCTGCGTGCGGTCGTCACGACCGCAGATCCGGCACCGGCCGCGTCCACCCCGAGTTCGGAGGTGAGATCGGCCTCGCCCACCTGTAGCCGCACCACCCGCGGGCCAGCCGCGATCTGCGGTGCAGCAAAGATTGCTGCAGCGGACTCCAGCATCGGCACCACCGCGGTGGATCCGACCGCCGCCCCGGCGGCCTGCTCCACCGCCCGCAGCGCCCGATCGACATCCTCAAGGTCGGCAACCGACTCGGTCTTCGCCACCATCACGCCGGTCAGTACCGGCCGCCAGGCCACCGCGATGTCCACGGATCCGGCCTCGGCTGGGTTGATCCGCAACCACAACTGGGGGCTCGATAGACCAGTCGGGAGGCCGTCCAGGAACGCTGCGACCGCCGCCCGGCCGGCATCCTTGGCGCCCGCGGCGACGGCATCTTCAAGATCGAGGATCACCGCGTCGGCCCCACGCTGCAGGACCTTGGCCAGCTTGTCGGGTTGGTCACCGGGGACGTACAGGTAGCTGCGCGGTATCACCACTGACCGCCTCCCTCCTCATTCGGGCGCGGGCGCCCCGCAGACCGACAAGGCCACCCACCGCTGCATCGTCCCGCTCGCCGGTGACCATCGGCGCCGATCCAGTGTTCCACCCGGTCGTCGTGGCCGACGGAGCGGCCATCGGCGCCGGTTCGCCTAGCGCCCGCTCGGCCGGTGCAGATAGTGACCCATCGGGTCTCCCGTGACTGCGCCGGCCACAAAGACATGATGGCCACGCACGAAGGTGTCCGTCACCTTCGCGGTCATCTCGAGCCCCTCAAACGGTGTGTATTCCTGAGTTGATGCTGAATCCACAGCCCGTACGGTCCATGGCGCTTCCGGATCGACCAACGCTATGTCAGCATCGAAACCGGCGGCGATGGCGCCCTTGGTGCGTAACCCGAATCGCCGCGCTGGGTTCCACGCGGACAGTGCAGCGACGGCGCTCAGCGGCAAGCCACGCCTCGAACCTTCCGAAATCAGACCAGGCAGCAGGTACTCAGTGCCGCCGAACCCGGACTTCGCCGCGAACACGTCGTCGCGGGGGTCGCCGAACTTCTTTTCGTCCCTACAACATGCGTGATCCGAGCACACCCAGTCTACGTTGCCTGCCAGTAGGTGCTCCCACAGCGACTCGACATCCGCGCGGGGTCGAATAGGCGGATTGACCTTTGCCCCGATCCCGTTGGCGGTGGTGATGTCGGCAACCAGGTGACCGATCGTCACTTCCCGCCGGAAGTCCACCTCCGGGAAGGTCGCGGCCATCCGCATCGCCGCGTCGACCGCCTTAGCACTCGACAGGTGCAGCAAGTTGATGGTCGGCAGCCCCGTCTCGTACGCCAGGTAGGAAGCAATCGACACTGCGAGCCCCTCCGAGTGGGGTGGCCGGGATGCGCTGTACGCCTCCAGCCCCGACAGCTTCCCCTCCGCTTCGACCATTTTGGTGTAGGCCGTCATGATCTCAGCAGTCTCGCAGTGCAGGGACAACGAGATCTCGTCGGCGATCTCCGGAAATCGCTGCCGAGCCGCCTCGACCCCGCGCATGACGAATTCGAAGTGTGCAAAGTCGTACCGCTCGCCGGGTGGGGTCATCAAGAATGCAGTCTGGTCATCCGAGCGGCCATGTAATCCATGACTACCATAGAACATGAAAATCTTGAACGAGGCCACCCCGTATTCGGCGATCATTTGTGGAATCTCGTCTATCTGGCCACGACTCATAGGGGCGAGGTGGAATCCGTAGTCAACGTAGGCGCGTCCCCTACAAGCATCGAGTACCAGCGGAAACAACTCCCCATACGAACCACCGCGATTCATGTAGTACTGCCCGCTGCGCATGTAGTTCAGCGAGGTGGTGACGCCGCCTTGGGCACAAGCCATACTCTCGGTGACCGAATCCTCCTCGAGTGGGTTGTAAATTCCCCAGTGCGAATGCGCATCCACCGCACCCGGAAAGGCGAGCCTGCCCTGACCGTCGAGGACGCGTGCCGCGTGGGGAGCGAGATCGTCACCCACCGCTGCGACAGTCCCATCCGAGATCGCAATCTCGGTAGGCGCCAGATCTGCAGCCGTCCGAGTACCACTGTCATGATTAACTACTCGAACGTTGGTCAACACCAGGTCGTAATCCATCACGGGCCTCCATATCTGCTACTGAACTGTGCTGCAGCCTTTACGACGCTGCCTGCCTAGTCGACCTGCTCGTGCCACGACGCCAGCGTCATCAGCTCGTCCAGCCCGGGCTGCGCGTCCAAGGCGAGCACTGTTTCCCTGATCTGCGCCGCGAGTCGTACCGGCAATCGACCGGATGTGTTATCGGCGAACTTTTGACTCAGTTCTCGGTCCGAAAGTGGGCGATCGGGGCTGCCACGATTGGCTAGTATCTCGAATGCGCGCACTCCGGTCGAGGTACACACAGTCAAGATGGCAGGGAACTGGAAGGGAAATATCGCGTCGCAACGCTCATCACTCACGACATCAATCTTCGCCATCAACGCGCGGCGCGCCGGATCTCTTGCCAACTCGTCGGTAAAGTCATCCGGTCCAACTCCCAGCCCGCCGCCACCGAGAAGCCCTGCCACCACCGCGTACGGACCGGAAAACTGCGCCTGATAACCTGTCTCGGGATTTTGTTTGGACATCAACGGCTGGCCGATCGTGCGTACCACCGCCTTGGGCACCGCCAGAGTCATCGCTGAGATGTCGCCGGGCTGGATGCCCGCGGCCGCCGCCGCCCTGCCAGCATCGATCGCAGTATGAGTGAAGTGATTCGCGGGATACGGCTTAAAGAATATGCCGGGCACTGCCCAAGTCTCGCCCAAGCCACCGGTTACCTGGTCGGGATCGAACCGCCCGTGCAGGAATGCCTCAAAAAAGCCGAAACGACCTTCCAGCACCGTCGGTGGGCCGGAGAAGCCATGCTGAACCAACTGTGCGGCCGCGACGGCCGACTGGGCGGCCCAGCCACAATGCAGCCTCTTGACCGTCCCACCGGTCCGGTTGGCTTCTATCACACCGGCAGCCATGGACGCCGCGATGCCCAGGGTGTCGCGTAGCTGGTCGACGTCGAGCCCGTACAACAGGCCGGCAGCAACGGCACCACCCATGGCCCCACAAATCGAGGTGGCATGTTGACCGTGCTCAAAGAACACCGAGTTACGCAGATCGGTGTCGTATCCCGCCATGCCAAGGCGGACCGTCACCTCCAGGCCTACCGCAATCGCACGCACCACCGCCAGGCCCGTGGAATTGGCATGCTCGCCCGCCGCCAGAGCCGCGGGCACCACGGACGCGCTCGGGTGCAGGACCGACGGTAGATGAGTGTCATCATAGTCAAGTGAATGGGCCAGTACGCCGTTAACGAACGCCGCCTGCCCCCCCGTTACGACAGCACGCGCCCCAATCATGTGCGCCTGGCGGTGGCCGCCCTGATCCAGCACGTAGTCCACCACCGCTCGGCTTGTCGGAACGCGGTGCGCTGCTACACACAATCCGATGATGTCCAACACGCGTTGCCGGACGCTAGCGGTTACCTCGTCCGGAATGCCATCCAATCGGGAACTCGAGGCGAATGCGGCGAGCCGCCCGGCCAACGTCCCATCAGACACCGTCGATCACCGCCAGTGGGCGCACCGGAGAACCGGTCGCGCCGAACAGAGCCAACGGAGCCAGGACAAAGACAAACTCTGTGACACCCGCCGCCGCGAGCTCGTCCAATGCCATGGCTTCGATGATGTAGACGCCGCGCTCGACGAGAAGGACGCGATGGGCGGGCAACCGGGCGTGGCCGGCTCCCGCCGGCAGACACTCGAAGGCAATCGTGTCGGCACCTACCGCGTGCGCCCCTGCATCCGCCAACCATCCCGCCCCATCAGCACCGACCCCGGGGACCCCCGAATCTTTACCTACAAAACGCACCGGATCGTCGGCGAACCACCTGCCCCATCCACTCCGAATCAACACCACGTCTCCGCGATGGATCGCTATGCACGCCCGATCGGCCGCTAACGCGAGGTCCCGTGGTGTGATTTCGTATCCACCCGAGCAGCAGTCCACGCCAAGTACACCCGGGATGTCCAGCAGTACGCCTCGCCGAACCATCGGATCGATGGTGTGCGCACCAAGGGCGGTGAACCGGCCACCCCGCGACGCCTCAACTGCGTCGCTGCCGTCCAAGAGCCGGCCATCTTGGGAGACGTGAGCGAAAGAATCAATATGGGTTCCAACGTGAGTCCCCATCGACAACAAGTCGTTAGCTGCCGAGCCGCCGTCCGCCCGTACCGTATCGCCATGTCGACGAGGCAGGGTGTGCCAATAGGGCGGGTGATTGGGCGACTGCGGCATGCCGATCGATAGCCGTCGACCCAGATCAAAGATTCGCACGCCCGAGCGGATCGCGCCGAGCAGCGAATGGCCAGCACTCCGATCTTCGACACCATCGGCGACGGTGACGCCTGGGACCGCTTCATCGGCAACCAACACTAGTCCCCTTCCGCGAAATATCACAGCACAACATCACGCAATCACGCCCGACTCCATCAGCGCAGCCAAGTCAGTTTCCGAATACCCGAGTTTGCCCAGAACCTCAGCCGTATCTGCACCTTTAGATCGCCCCGGAAATCGAACACTCCCAGGGGAATCTGACATCCGCCACATCACGCCGTGCTGTAAAACATCACCCAGCTCGTCGTCAACGACAACCGTCAACATATCTGTGGCTTTGACATGTGGATCCTCCACCAAGTCGCGCGCGTCGTACACCGGTGCAATAGCTGCACCGACCATCTCGAACTCCGCGAGTACGTCACGCCGCGTCCGAGCCCGCACAAATGCCTCCACATATCCATCCAGTAGGTCGGCGTGCTCCACGCGTCCAGCACCGCTGCCAAACCAAGGCTCCTCGATAACCTCCGGATGGCCGACGAGACGCATGACACGCTCGGCGATAGTTTGCGCGCTTGCCGAAACGGCAACCCATTTGCCGTCAGCGGTAACATAGGTGTTGCGCGGAGCATTGTTAGTCGACCGATTCCCATGCCGATGACCGACCATCCCCAACTGTTGGTAATAGGTCGGTGTCGGGCCTACCGCCGTCATGATCGGTTCTAGGAGGTTCAGATCAATCACCTGCCCCACCCCGGTCGCGTCGGCCCCGGCATCGCGCCTGTAGAGCGCCATGACGATCGCGCTCGAGGCGGCGATTCCAGCGATCGAGTCAGCCAGCCCAAAAGCAGGCAGCATCGGTGGACCATCAGCCGCACCTGTCAGATGCGCGAAGCCGCTCATCGCCTCTGCCAAGGTGCCGAAACCCGCACGATGGGCGTACGGACCGCCCTGGCCAAACCCGGTAATCCGCGCGATTACCAGGCGCGGGTTAGCGGAATGCAAGGCCTTCGGCCCCACGCCCCAACGCTCCAAGGTCCCGGGGCGGAAGTTCTCTACCACCACATCCGCCCTGGCCGCCATCCTTCGGAAGATCTCGGCACCCTCCGGAACCGACAGCGACAGACCCACCGTTCTCTTATTACGTGAGATCTCACTCCACCACAGCGGCACGCCGTTTCGCGACGGGCCGTGCCCGCGCATCGAATCCCCTCTGACCGGGTGTTCGATCTTGATCACATCAGCGCCGAAATCACCTAAGATCTGGCAGCAGAGCGGCCCGGCAAGGATCGACGATGCGTCTAGCACCGTCAGCCCCGACAACGGCCCACTAGCCATTCGCACCTCACGTCCTTCCCAAAATACGACGGCCACATTCGCACAACAAGTATCTGTCCCACGTTGCCGTCGTCCGGTGCCCCGACAACACCACGCCGCCGATCAGGTCTCGACGCGGAAACAACTCCGATCGGTCACTCACACGCTGCGACGCAATCAGCCAACTAGGGATCGTGCCGCACACTGATCGCCTCCACCACACGCCGCCGAACTGGCCGTCATAAACCACCACCCCCAGCAGAGCCAGCCCAGCCCATCACCCTGGAAACGCGTGCCGAAGCCGCAATAACCAGACGGGCATATCGAGCAATCGCTTCCGAATCAAACCGGCCCGCTGGTCCGCACACACTCAGAGCCCCTATCGCCAAGCCTCCGCTGTCGAAGATCGGTGCCGCAACCGAGCCTGCATCGTGCTGGCGCTCACCGATCGAAACCGCGAAACCGCGGGAGACAATCTGCTCCAACTCCGTCATCAACGCACCCGGGTCTGTGATCGTGGTATCCGTCAGCCGGGTCAATCCCTGGCGGAAGACCGACTCTCTCCGATCCTTGTCCAGAAACGCCAGAATGGCCTTCCCAGTACCCCCTGCGTAGAGCGGGTGGAGCCTGCCCAACTCCACCGTCATTCGAATTGTATGGCGGCTCTCCAGCTGATCCAAATATACTCTTTGGGTCCCGAGAACCTCCGATAACGTAGTTGTTTCACCGGTTTGATCTCGCAATTCTTCAAGCACCGGTCGAGCTGCGCGCCTCATATCGAGATCGCGGAGCCCCCTGGCACCCAGCGCAACAGCCGCAGGACCTAAACGGTAAGCGCGCGTGTCCGCACCTTCCTGAAGAAACCCGTGCTTGCTCAAGGAGCGGAAAATCCGGTGGACGACGGCCTTACTCAGCCCGAGTTCACGAGCAACTTCGCTGACTCCCATGGCGGCCGGACCAGAAATAAAGAGGCTCAAGACCTCAGCCACGCGATCGGTCGAAGCGGTCCCGCCAACGGTCACGTTACGGGCCATCCACCGGTCACCGTCCGAAACTACGGAGTCCTGGCTCATTCACACCCTCCACACAGACCCGCCCAACAACCTCGCTCGCTCCTGCCTCGGCCAAGCCCCAGTCCTCATCGCGCAACAACCCGTGGTAGGTGCTCGCCCCGTTCTAGAAGAGAACACCACGAATCCTCTCGACCTCTTCGGGATCTGCCCGCCTCGTAAAGTACCCATCGTCACCTGACGCCCATACTCCCAGCTTCACCGCTTGCGCATGCATCACCGCTGTCATCAGCGCCAGCCCGTTAGAGTCGATCACTTTCAGGCCAGCCACGTCACGCACCCCATGTGCCCACAGGACTTCGTTCTCCAGCCCCTCCCCGGACACCAGCACTTGGGCCCCAGACGCCTTCAGCCGCGCGGCTAACGGCGCCATGGCGGCCAGCAGCCCAGAAGGGTCGCCCGAGGCGATAGTCGACTCCACGAGCGCCCGCCCCTCAGGCAAGTACTCGAAGCCGACACACGAGCTCATCCATCCCTCAGCCCGCATGTTGGAGCGGAGAACCTCCTCGAGCTCCCGGATGAACCCGATGACACCGAAGCGGAGGCCCTGACCGTGCAGAAAACCAAAGGTCGTGCTCCCATAGCCAACGACAGGGATGCTTACCAGGGACCGTGCCATCGCCAGACCTGGGTCCTGGCTCGTCCCGATGATGTAGGCTTCGCACCCGCTACGTTCCGCCGCCCTCGCCTGGTCGGCGAAATACCAAGAAAACAACACCTCGAGCTGCCCGTACTTTACCAGGTCAGCTGGGACCGGCCCGGAGTACACTCCCTCCGGCAAAGAAGCGAACTCCACCTCTACACCCCCGACCAACTGCTCACAATGCTTGACATAGGCCTCGTCCAGCCAAGGGTTACGGCCGATAACAGTGTGCTTCTGAAATCGAATCCTCATTGAGCGCCTCTCACGACAAAATGGTCCACTGCTCTAACTCCTTCCACGGGACACCTTCCCCGCCGGGGCCTCGACGGCGCCTTGTGGTCTCGTTAACAGCAAGCCTGAATAGATCTGGTCGACCATAGGATCCGGCAACATCAGTCGCATACCGAGCACGTACTATTTCGGCCGGGTCAAGCTCCGCGATAGCGATACCTTCCCTACCGACGATGGGGTCTCCCAGCCAATCACCCGTAGGACCTACAATTCCCGTGCAGCCGCCAACCGCCCACTCAGTCTCGTCACGCAGTGGGAACCACTCAGGTACCATATCGACCGTCAGGAAGGACGACGCCATGATAGCGAACACACCGCCTTCCAAAGCGTAAGCCCGCGTCGTGAGCTCGGCCCGAGCCCGCTGCCTGCTATAGCCGGGCCAGATCGCCACGTGTATCTCTTCGCCTCCGAGGAGCAGTCTCGCTTTCGCGAGAGTCATGCGATTATTTCCGCATACGAGAGCACCAACCGCCCCGAACTCGAGGTCTTGTACCCGAAGGTCAGTCCCGTCACCCCTGTCCCACACGCACTGCTCATCAAATGTTGGAAGCAATTTGCGCTGGCGGTATCCAAGACGCCCATCGGGCAAGAAGGTCAGAACCGTGTTGTAGAGCGACGTGCCAAACCTACGATCGCGTTCGGTCACTCCGACAATGATGTGAACGTTCGACGACTGAGCTGCGTCGGCTAGCGCCGCATGCTCCTCCGAACTAAGGTCCAATGAATTCTCATATAATAGTTCCAGAGCCGCGATTGACTTCGATCTGTACGGAAGCGGATACGCGCGTGGCCAGTACGGGAAACCAGGGATAAAAGACTCGGGAAACACTACCACCTCGGCACCTTTGGACGCGGCGTCTCGGACGAGGGTCACCGTCTTAGCTATCGTCGCGGAGCGGTCCAAGAAGACAGGCGCCGCCTGAACAGCCGCGACCACAACCCTCCTCATGCGCTCGCCGCCAGGTGCCCTTGCCCAGTCAGAAGCCACCAGGCACCGCACAAGTTCGACGACAAGACCGCGGCAGACGTCGACAATTTGGCCATGACCTCTATAGTTGCCATCCCCGTCCCAGTAAATAGTATCGGGACATCCTCCGAACCCACGAAGCTTGGCATGGCATCAAGGATATGATGCGTGCGGACGTCGTACGGAGACTCGCTGCCCGGCGCCGCAACCCGTATGCAGGTACGCACATTAATCCCGGCTGCCGTCCAGTACCCGACTGATAACTCTGTCAACCAGTCTGGATAGGGCGACACCAAGGCCACCGATTCGCATCCCATGCCCTGCAGGGCGACAAGAATAGCACCGGTCGCGCTCAGTGTCGCGATCCCGGTCTCATCGGAGATCGACTGGCAAACTTCTCGGTCTCGGATGGGTCCCAGCATATACGCTGCCCCGGTGCATGCAATCCAGGCAGCGGTCACGCCGGCGCCGTCAAAAGGATTGCGCCAGTCCACCATCTGCTCGCGGTAAGACTCGGTCCGATCTTGCAGCGATGCGTCGGCGGTTGAGCTGAACCGCGACACAATCCATTGCGCCGCGGGAGGCAAAAGCATACGCAGCTCACGCTCGACGGTCAAATTTCGCGGAGGTACCATCACCCCGTACACCGCCGCAAGCGAGGTCGACAATGAGGTCGCGCCGGGAATATCGCGTATCAAAGGATCTGCACTCCTTCCATTCCGCGAGCGGTAGATGTCCAAACACTCTTCACTCGGGTATATAGTTCCGCCGCGGCCGAACCACCTTCGCGACCGTAGCCAGACATCCCCACGCCGCCAAAGGGCACATTGTCGAGCAAGGTTCGGTAGCTATTTATCCATACATTCCCGACCGGAAGTCGCGAGGCCATCCGATGGGCACGCCCGACTGATTCTGTCCATACACCAGCCGCCAGCCCGAATTCTGTCTCCCGAGCCATGCGGATCGCATCGTCTTCCGTGTCAAATGTCGCAACACACGCGACGGGACCAAAGACCTCTTCTCGTACGATTGCCATCGATAGGTCCGTGTCCCCGAACACTATCGGTGCGACATAGAAACCCCTGCTGCCGGCACTTCTGGAGTCTATCGAGCCTCTCGCAAGGACGGATGCACCGTCCTTGATTCCGGACTCAATCAGACGAACTGTCTTTGAGCGCTGGGTTTCCGTGACCTGAGGCCCGATATTGACCCCGTCTTGTCGCGGGTCGCCGGACACCAAGCTGTTCACCCGATCGGAGAGCGTAGTGATAAACTTGTGTGCAATCCGCCGTTGTACAAACACTCGCGATCCGGCAATGCACATCTGCCCGCAGCTTGCGAAAGCACCAGATATCACCCCTTCAATCGCACGATCGAAGTCGCAGTCATCAAAGACGAGCTGTGCTGACTTGCCGCCCAGTTCCAAGCAGACCGGAATAAGCCGGTCCGCAGCCGCCCGCGCCACTGATCGGCCGGTTGCCGAGGAACCCGTAAATACGATGAGATCGGTATTCTCGTCTGAAGTAAGGGCAGCGCCAACGTCTGCTCCACCCACCATTACGTCGGCCACCCCGTCAGGCAGTCCACATTGACGCAGTAGGTCGACAATTCTCAATGCGGACAGTGGAGTCTCCTCCGCCGGCTTGAGGACAATAGCGTTCCCAAATGCTAGGGCCGGCGCAAGCTTTTTTGTCGCGAAGAACAATGGGTTGTTCCAGGGCACTATTCCGACGACTACGCCATACGGCTCCCGCGACGTGTATGTATGAAATTCGCCGCGGACCGGAATTGTTTCTCCAGTAACCTTGTCCGCGAACCCGCCATAATACTCCAGGCAATCTGCCGCTCGAAGCGTGGATCGTAGCGAATCCTGGGGTGACCTGCCGGCATTGATGGTATCAATGGCGGCAAATTCTGCTGACTGCTCTCGCAACCGGCGGCCAGCCTCGACGAGCACTCGGCCCCGCTCACTCGGTGTCATGGCCGCCCAGGTAGTAGATCCGGTTCGCGCGCGCATCAGCGCGGCGTGAGCGTCCTCTGCCGAGTGGCGGCGCACGGTTCCAATGGAGTTCCCATCGATCGGGGATACAACGTCTATTTCCTCAAACATCGGTACCTACTTCCTTCTCAGGATCTACGGCATCTGTGGTGGCCACGAGCGCAAGGACGGGTCACTTCAGCGGATGATTGCCGGTAACATGCTCGGGAAGCCATACATCGACCACCGCCGGTTTCCCATCCGCGGCCGCAGCCAGGGCGTCCTGCAGCGTCGGGACGAGGTCATTGTTGCTGTGGACGGACCTTCCAAAGCCGCCATTCGCTTGCGTGATCGTCGTCAGGTCAACAACACCAGACACCTGGCCGCCCACGAGGTCCCGATCATTGACTACGGTACGTGGATATCGCTTCACAAACGCGGTGGTGCCCGTACGATATCCGCGATTATTCGCAATGACGGTGACTACCGGAGCCCTATGCTCTAATTGCATCCAGACACAGGCAAGCGGGTCGCTGAAGTAGTATCCGCCGTCACCACACAATGCGATGACTCTCGGACCCGGCTTTGCCATGGTGTAGCCTATCGCAGCCGCGGGTGCCCAGCCCAAGCTTGATCCGCCCTTTTCGAATAGCGTCTGGGGAGCAATTCGTGAAATCCGATCGTTCTGCACGATCTCCCAGCACAGGACATCCTCGGCGCACATTACATTGGCAAGCGCGGCCTGCAACGATGATTCCGACGGGACGGGGCTGTCAAGCGCCCGCTTGGCGTCTACGCGCCACGCCGCCTCATCCTGATCGCGTTTGATCCGAAATAGCCTCGATCGCCGGCGCGCATGCGCCGCGGTATCGCTATCGGCGAGCGCGCGCATACATTCCACCAGGTCGGCAAGCATCTCCCGGGGATCGCAGACAAGGCGTAGGTCTGCCCTGAACTCGACCAGAGGCACTCTGCGAAACACAGGGTCGGCAGATGCTACGGCGACGAATGAATCCGGGTTCGGTGTCTTCAGCGCCGGTATCCACGGCACCGCGGACTCCACCACCAGAATTACGTCCGCGTCTTCGATTGAGATGGCCCCTGACGATGGGTGATCATCCGGAAAATTCATTCTATGTCTCGTCGCATGTACAGCTATGCCAAACTCCGATGCCAAATCGCTCAGCACCCCAACAGCCGCTGGGTCATTTCCCAGACGATCGGTCACAACCAACGGACTACGAGCACGCAACAGTCGCGCGGCGAGGTCCTCCAAGAGATCAGATTTTCCTGATCCGTGCGCCACCAGCCCCAGGTTGCACGCGGACTGAAGCTCAGCACCGTCGCCGTCCCACCTACCGGAGGTAACCTCCAGGGGTGCACTGATATATACCGGTCCGCGCGGTGGGGTCATCGCAATCTGCACCGCACGACTCAATATGAACGCAGGATCGTCGTAGGGTGTGAGCTTGTAGTCCCACTTGACATACTGGCGTATAACAGCCCCCTGATCTGCAATTTGTTGCAGCCAATAGACCTTTGAGGTCCTCTCCGAAGGAGTGGTCGGCGGGTATCCAGTGAGGATCACCACTGGATAGCCACCCGCCGAGGCGTTATGGATCGCTCCACCATAATTCAATAGTCCGAGATCCGCATGCGCCACCGTCATTGACGGGCGTCCCGTTGCCATGCATTCGCCCATGGCCGCTGATAGCGCAACATGCTCGTGAACGCATTGTCGTAACGTGGGGACATTGGACCCAGACTCAGTTCCCACCCGGATCGCTTCCTGAAGGGGAACTAGATCCGAGCCGCTGTTAAACCACACATTCCGGATCCCTGATTCGTACGCCGATCGCATCAGCCGGAGGGCGTTTAACTCACCTTGAACCCGCATGCCCGTTCCTAAGAGTCCTGGCGCTGATGAACACGGACCGACTCGTGCCAGGGTATGAGGACCCGCTTACCCAACGCGACGATGGAGTACAGGAGAAATCCCAGTAGCGTCATCAATAGGATGGTCGAGTATAGATCGGCTATATTCAGCTGGCTCTGTGCGGCAATCACAAGGCTGCCCAATCCATCGGTCCCACCGAGGTACTCACCCACAACCGCACCGATCAACGACAGAACGATAGCCACCTCGCAGCCGGCAAGCATGTACGGCAGCACGCTCGGTGCCTCAAGTTTCCGGAACCGTTGCCATCGACTCGAATTGAAGGAGGTTAGCATTTCGTTCATCGGCGGCGGGACGGACCTTACTCCTAGCGCCACATTGGTAAGGATGGGGAAGAACGACAACATGGCAGAAATCGCGATTTTGGAGGTGACTCCAAACCCGAACCAGAGGATGAAAAGGGGCATCAGCGCCACCTTTGGGACGACTTGAGATGCGATGACAAATGGACTGGCTATGGAGTTGACGAGAACGTATTTCCCCATAAAGTAGCCCAGAATCAGGCCCCCGGCCAGGCCCAGGGCAAACCCCAGGACCGTCTCCTCCAATGTGATGAGAACGCCATGTGTCCATACGTACCCCTGACCAACATCGGTGACGAAAGCGTCGAGAACTGCCCGCGGACTGGGCAGTACGAGCGGCGAGATCTTCCCGGCGCCAGATAGTATTGCCCATGCGATGACGAATACAACGACTATGCCGGGGGTCGTCACAAAAGGCAGCCATCTCGGGACTCTGCGTGAGGGGCGTCTGGTTGACGTAGACTCTACCTTCGCCAGGGTCGAGGTATCCGGAATAGCCGTCATTCTATCCTTCATCCAATCGCTCGCGCAGAATTCTCGTCAGCTCAACGAACTCCGGGTCCGCGTACAGGCCAACCCCGCGTGGTCGCGCAAAATCCACGGGGATGATGTCGCTGATCCTCCCCGGCCGCGCGGACATGACGACCACCCGGTCCGCTAGGAACACAGCTTCGGAGATGGAGTGCGTCACGAATATTGTCGTGGTACGGGACATCATCCAAAGAGTCTGGAGATCCAGGTTCATGTGCTCTCGAGTCTGCGCGTCTAATGCACCGAATGGCTCGTCCATCAAGAGGAGCGCCGGGTCCTTTGCTATCGTCCGAGCTATTGCGACTCGTTGTTTCATCCCGCCCGACAATTGATGTGGATACGCATCGGCATAGTTCGCGAGTCCAACGTCATTCAGGAGGGCTGCGGCCCTTGCTCGGCGCTGCTTCTTGGCGATCCCCATCAGCTCGAGGGGCAGCTCCACATTCTGTTGGGCATTGCGCCAAGGCATCAGATTGGAATCCTGAAAGGCGAACCCGACCTGGGTCAGGAGGTCAGGATCCCGCCGTTGCACGACTCCCGTACTCGGCTCGTAAAGTCCGGCGACTATCCGCAGCAGCGTGGATTTTCCACATCCAGACGGGCCTAGAAGGACAAGAAACTCACCCGAGTAGACCTCCAGGTTGATGGCGTCGAGCGCCACCTCTACTCGTCCCTGCGTCATCCGAAATGATTTCCCGACGTCACTGAGCGAAATCGCCGAGAGATGCTGCGCTGTTGCCACGGGATCGGGCCCATGGACGGAGCTCTGGCGAGCGCTGGCCCTCGAAGTATTCATCGCTCCAACCCTCGCGAAGGCTCGCCGATGAAGTCGGCGATTGTTTGATCTGGCCTTGGGGCGTGGTCGAGCATCGACGCGCGCATCAGATACTCTCGGGCCTCGTCCCAGTCACCGGCAATGCCGCGCATTTTGACGCGGTATTCTGCGCGGGCGACCTGATCTTGTGTCGTAATGGCGCGATAGTTTCGGTCGCTTCGAACCCCGATTATTTCGTCGGCGACGTACTTTCGGGTGTTGGAGACGTCTTCCAATGCTGAGTGCGCCGCATCTTGGTCTTGCCCAAGCTCGCAAATCGTTCGTGCGAGCACGTAGGCGTCGTGTATTCCGCTGTTCATACCCATGCCCCCGGAAGGGCTATTGAGATGCGCAGCGTCACCCGCAAGCAGGACCCGCCCCACCTTAAATTGGTCGGCAGATCGTCGGTGAATGAAATAGATGAAATGATCAAGAACTGGAACTTCTACCGGACCATCTGGCAAAGTCTTGTGAAGTCGACTCTCGATGTACGCGGCGGATGTGGCTGTATTCTCGGGAACTCCTTCAGGTACTCGCAACGCAATACGCCAGTGGTCCGGAAGCTGGAGGACGCCGAAGCCGTCAGGCCCTCCGCTGACGTAAGTGACGGGCGAAAGGCCCGAGATGAACTCCCTAAGATCGGCTTTGGTCTTGACCGTTAGATAGCGCATTTGATAGGTGTTGCCTTGAAATCCGATACCCAAAGCCTTGCGAGCGCTACTTTTCGCTCCATCGGCTGCGATGATCCAGTCTGCCCTGTACTCCGACTCACTGGCCTGAGCAACCGCGCTAGTTCCATCTGTTCGGACAGAGTTAATCTCGGTGTTGAAATGAATATTGACGTGTCGATACTGAGCAAGGCGCGCGCAGGCCATCTTTGTGAACTCTCGCTGCTCGGCCTGAAGTCGAAATGGAAAGGAGGTAGCGTCGTCAAGGGCCGAATAGTCGAATTCTGCAAGTACCCCGTCGTCCCGATCTCGATACTGTAGGGTTCGTACCTTGATACCGCGCTCAATAAACTCGTTAGCTAATCCAAATTCGTTGAATATCTCCAACGTCGGCGGATGAAATGTCGAGGCGTGCGAGGCAGAGCTCGGACCCGCCGTAGACTCGAAGAGATCAACCTGTACGCCGGCACTCGCGAGGGTAAGCGCAGCGGATACCCCCACGGGGCCCGCGCCGATCACAATGACTCTTGTCGCTGCCAATTCTCATTCCTTCACTATCGATATCTTGGATTGGCCATGCATCATAGGCATTGAAGGAAGGGCAGGGTAGCAGGCTACAGCAGCTTGTTGGCGTCTGGCACAATACTCGCGTCTACGATTTGATCTACTGGCTTGAGCTGCTTGATCAAGCCGAGTCTCTTCATCTCTTCCTGGGCCTTCTCCCACTCGCCAGGCTCGATGACGCCAAGCTCTTTGCGGCCGTTCTTGAGCCAGAGCTCCGGGAAGACGTCGCGGAGTGCAGACTCAAGGCTGTCGTTGGACAACTTCGGGTTGAAGTGCTGGGCGTCCTTGATTGCCTTCGGCCAATTGGCCTTGTCACTACAGAATAGATACGCCTCGAGCAGTCCAGCCGCAAAAGCCACGACCTGATCCCGATGCTGCTGAAGCAACGTTACTGTGCAAGCGTAGCTGTCCCCTGGGAACGAAATGAAGTCGGTGGGATCCAAGGTGTATACCTTGTATCCTTGGCTGCGCAGTAGGGCCGGATCCTGGTAGTTGGATACCCAGGCGTCCACCTTGCCTGATTTGCAGAGCTGATACGGCGCCGTTCCCGCTCCGACAACCGGCATGGGGACGCTCTTCGGAGGAATCCCTGATTCATTAAGAAGGACCTGAAGCAGGGTCTGGGTCGTGCCGCCTACCGACACGATGCCGACGGTCTTTCCGGCGAGGTCCTTAGGTGATGAAATTTTTTCGATCGAGCTGATCACAAACCCCCCGGTTCGATACTCCTGCAAGAAGTATCTGAACGGGGCATTTTGGGTGACAATGGGGATCAATCCTGAGGCGCCGCCTCGGAAGTATTGTGCGCTACCGTTGATAACGGATTGGGTCGACTGAGCGGTACCGTTTGCGCCTTGAATATCTACGTCGAGGCCCCGCTTAGACCAGAATCCCTCCTGATTGGCCACGTAAGTCGCGAGGAACGAAGGAATGATGCCGAACGGCGTAGTAAAGACCTGATGAACTGGCGAGTCGGTCTTCGGCGCGATGGATGACCCCGATGCACCTTTGCTCGAAGCGATAGTGCCGGATGCATTGGCACCAGACTCGGCGGAGGTCTGGCTGGCTGCTGCGGCGCCGCTCGGAGTGACGTTCCCCGGTGAAGTTCCGCTCCCACCTGCCGGTGTCGATCCACACGCGCTGAGCGCTGCGGTGAGTCCTCCCCCGGCGGACATTGCCAGGGCAACAGACGCCGTTCCCCGCAGGAAGGTGCGTCGCCCGACAGCTGCGGGCGTGGTGTCGGTGTGGCGGATGTTCATCGCTTGGTGTCCTCCTGGCGTTGACTGAACTCGGCTGGGTTTGGTTTTGGCGTTGCTCTCAACTGGTTGTTCGGTGGTTGCGTGAGCGCCGTAAAGCTCATTGGAGCGCCCAGAGGCAACGGGCGAGCACTGCGGAAGTGCGGCACCCGAGGGGTCGGGTGTCCGGACGGTGCGACGGGCCCCACAAGGCAATGGGCGGCGACCCACGGCACCGAGGTTGCCTCTCGGCCGCCACGACTCATCTGGAGTCGAGGCTGGGCCGGTTCCGCTGAAGCCGGCCGAAGTGAGCCGGGTTTCACAGACATTGTACCGTTGAGCGAAACGGTTGCATGCGGACGATAATGGCAGTGTCCGCATGTGGCGTCAAGACCTTAGGTCGGTTTTTGTTGTTACTGCAGGCAGAAAGCGCCTCAAATTTTCTTCTGGAGCGTCCCTGGCCGAGATCAGTGAGTTTTAGCTTAAATGGCAGTGTTTCTCTGAGCGGAACGTACGCCAGGATTGGTTGCGCCGGTTTGGCGGTGGCACGACCTGCCATCCAACGCCGGGCTGGGGGTGGGCCACGTACCGTTGACCGCGATGGACGCCACCCGCCATGCCCGCCACAGCGTCCGGTGCTGCTGCCGGCCGTGTCGCAGACACCTCCGCTTACCCGGAAGCTCTCGGGCGCGTCGGATGGGCACGATCCTGGCGACGCTGGTGGCGGCCACGCTGGTCGCAACGGGCTGCGCGACCTTCCCCGACTCGGCGCCCAGCTTTACCGATCAACCAAGCCTGACCCCGAACGAGGCGAACGTCGTGACGCCGACCCCGGGGGCGCCGTCGAGTTCTCCGGCGAGCACCAGCGGCAGCCGGCCCAGCGAGTCGACCGGACCCAGCAGCTCGACGCCGACCACCACCGACCCGTGCGCACCGACCGCCCCACCGGTGATCGCCAGCTGCCTGAATCAGCCGTGGGGGCTGGTCCCGCTGCCCGACGGCTCGTCGGCGCTGGTGGGAGAGCGCACCACCGGAAGGATCTTCCGGGTGGCAGAGCAGCAGAAGCCTGTCCTGGTGGCGACCGTGCCCGGTGTGGACGGCTCCGGCGACGGCGGGCTGTTGGGGATCGCGCTCTCGCCGTACTACACCGAGGACGAGTTGCTCTACGCCTACGTCACCACCGCGAAGGACAATCGCATCGTCCGCATCGCGCCCGGTGACAAGCCCAAGGCAATCTTCACCGGAATCCCGGCCGCCGACGAGCACAACGGGGGTCCGATCGCATTCGGTCCGGACGGAATGCTCTACGTGGCCACTGGCGACGCCGGCGATCCATCCTCCGCTGGCGACCCCGACTCGCTGGCCGGCAAGGTGCTCCGGCTGGACGCGTTCGGCAAGCCGGCCCAGGGCAACCCCGGCGGCACCGCGGTATATGCCTCGGGACTGCAAGACCCGACCGGCATCTGCCCGCTGCCGGGTATCGGCACCGAGCCCGGTACGAGCATCGGCTCCGGCATGGGCACCGTCGACCACCGCGGCACCGGCGACCTGCTGCTGCCGATCCGCCAGGGCAAGAACTACACCCACCCCGCCTCGGGGGACGCCGTGTGGACCTACCAGGCCGGTAACGGGGGCGGCGTGGACTGCGCGATCTCCGGCGGCGCCCTGCTCGCCACCTCACTACGGGAGAAGAAGGTCATCAGCATCCAGCTGACCCCGACCGGAGGATTCACCGGTTCGCCCCAGGACCTCGTCACCAACACCTACGGCCGGCTGCGCACCATCATCACCGGCCCAGGCGAACTGGTCTGGCTGACCACCTCCAACACCGACGGAGCGGGCGAGCCCGGGCCCCACGACGACCGGGTGATCATCCTGCCCGCCGCCGGCGGAGGCGGGGGCGGCGGTCAGGACTGACCGGCCGGGGCCCGGACGGTCGTTACTTTCGGGCAACGATCCGGCCGGCCGGCGCGCCGAACCGGCCTGCTCCCGATAGGTTCACCGGGCGGCCGGAGGTCGCGGGAGGAGGCGCACGGTGGCCGTGGGTTGGACGTGGCGGCGCACCGGTGCCCGCCGCGCCGTGATCCTCGCGCTGGCCGCGCTGATCGCCGTCACCGCCTTCCTGCTGGCCGGCATCGCCGGCTACGGCACTCGCGTCGGAACCGTCGGGCTGCGTGACTTCCTGCGCACCGCGGATGCCACGGCCTCCTCCGTCCAGGTGCAGACCCGGCTCTCCGCCGACCCCGACGGCCAGCAGCGAGCGGCGAACGACCTGTTCGGCTCGTTGTTTGCCGGGCTGCACGTGTCGGTCTTCCGGAGCATGGTGCTGCCCCCGGCGCCCGTCACCGCCACCTCGAACTCTCCTGACGCCGCCCCGGCCGACAAGGCCACCATCCGGCTGGCCAGCTTCCCCGACCTGCGCGAGCACGCCCGACTGGTGGCCGGAGCCTGGCCGGACCTGGCCGCGGCACCCGGCAGCGAGGGCGACCCGACCACAGCGCACCACCCGGCCGCACTGCAGCAGGATGCCGCCGATGCGCTGCACCTGACGGTTGGAGACAGCCTGTCGATCGGCAACACCCAGCGGATCACCTTCGACATCGCGGCGATCTGGACCCCGACCACGCCGAGCGACGCGTACTTCACCGCCGACGCGACCGCCGCTCGCGGCGCCACGGCGCTGGCCGCGGATCGTGCGGCCGCCGGGTTCATCGCGGTGCCCGAGTCGGTGCTCGCGGCCCAGGGCACCTCGACGCTGGTCAACTGGACGATCGTGCCGGACGCCGAGCACTTGATGCCGGGCGAGATGCTGGCGATGTCCGCTGCGATCGACAAGGTGCCGGATGCGGTAACGGCGGACCGGGCGGCGGCGCCGCACGGGTCGGTGTCCGCCGGCGGGCTGGCCGACACGCTGCGAGTGGTGACGTCGTCGGTGACGGCGGCCCAGGCGGTCAGCCCGGTGCCGTCACTGCTGGTCGCCGCGATCAGCCTGCTCATGCTGATCCAACTGGCTCGGTTGCTGGCCGTCGAGCGGCGCGCCGAGACGGCGCTGATCCGCTCCCGGGGGGCCTCGGCGGGGCAGTTGACCCGGATCGCACTGGGCGAGGCGACGCTCATCGCGCTGCCCGCCGCCGCGGTCGGCGCGGGGGTGGCGGCGGGCGTGTTGAGTCTGTCCGGGGCGGGCGTGCCACCGACCGGATGGGTGCAGGCCGCGCTGGTCGCGCTGGTGGCGGTGGTTGCCGTCACGCTGCCGGCGGCGCATCAGGCGCGGCTTCCCGCGAACCGGCAACAGATCGACGATTCGGGTCGCATTCGTGCGCTCGCGGCCACCAGTACGGTGCTGCTGGTGCTCATCGCCGCGGGGGTGTCGCTGTGGCGATTCCTGCGCACCGGGTCGGCGTTGGTGGTCGCCGAGGACGGCAGCACGACGATCGACCCGATCGCGGTACTCGCCCCGGCCCTGGCGCTGATCGCGGCCGCGGTGCTGGCGGGGGTGGTGTTCGGGCTGCTGGCGGCACTCGCCGAGGCGACAGCCGGCCGGACCCGGGGGCTGGGGGCACCGTTGGCCGCCCGGCAGGTGGCGCGGCGAGGCACCGTGTTCGGCACCGTGGTGGTGCTGGTGGCCATCGCGATCGGTGGCGTCGGCGTCGCCGCCACCTACGCCCCGACCCAGTCGGTCACACAGACTCAGACCGACGTGCTGGCCGGCGGCGCCCCGCTGCTGGTCCAGCTGCCCTCGGTCGACCCGATGGGCGCGCAGGCGTACTCGCCCCCGATCGCGGCCACCGCCTCGGCGTCGAGCACAGTCGGCCAGACGCTGCCGGTGCTGCGTCAACCGGTCACCCTGGGCGACGTGAAGGCCTCGCTGATCGGGGTGTCGGCCCGCCGGCTCGGCGCGGTGGTACCCGCGGCCGGCCGGTCCTTCGAACCCGACCGGCTGGCGAGCGTGCTGGCCACGAAGGCCGACCCGGGGCCGGTGCTGCCGAAGGGCACCACGGCGGTGACGCTGCGCGCCTCGGTCGGCGTCGCATGGTCGATGCCCGGCGCGGTCTCGTCACACTCCGATGGGCCACCCACCCAGGACGCCGGTGGAGCCGGCCCGAAGGGGATGACGATCCCGCTAGACCTCACCCTGTGGCTGCAGGCACCGGACGGGGCGCTGACCGCGGTGGCCACCGACGGCATCCCCGCGGCGCTGGTCGCCCCGGCCGCGCCGGTCACCTCCACACCGGTAACCATCACCGCGCCACTGCCCGACCTGCGGCCCGGATCCCGGCTGGTGGCGGTCGACCTGGTCACCCCGTCGGAGAACAACCCGATGGAGGTCTCGCTGGCGCTGACCGCGGTGACGGTCCGCACGGCGTCGGGCAACCACCCGGTGGACCTGGCCGCCGGGCAGTGGATCGCCGGGCCGCAGCCGCTCGCCACCAACGTCATGGTGCAGCAACTGCTCGGCTACGAGCTGACGGCGACCGGCGCCACGCTGTCGGGCACCGTCCCGGCGGGGCAGGTCACCGCAGTCCGCCTCACCGTGGATGGCCCCGGCCAGGTACCGATCGCCATGGACCGGGCGCTGGCCGACGCGCTGCACATCACGCTGGGCGACAGTGTCACGGTGACGCTGGACGCGGCCCGGCAGTGGCCCGCCCGGGTGGTGGCAATCTCCCCGCTGCTGCCCGGCGATACGGATGCGCCCGAGCTGATGGCCGACCTGCCGGAACTAGAGCGGATGCTGCTGCGCACGACGCCGGACCTGCCGGGCACCAACCAGCTGTGGGCCGCGCCGAACGACCCCGCCGCCGCAGCCGCCACCCTGCACCCGCTGATTCCGGCCACCGCCGTGATCACCCAGGCCGACACCCGTTCGGCCCAAGCGCTGACCGCCCCGGTCTCGTTCACCCTGTGGTTCGGGGCTGCCGGCGCGCTGTTGCTGGCCGCGATCGGTGTGGGCAGCGTGATCGCCAGCCTGTCGCTATCCCGCCGCGGTGAGCTGGTGGTGCTGCGGTCGGTGGGGGTGACGGCGCGCCGCCAGGCCCGCTCCCGGCGCCGGGAGATGCTCGCGACCACCGTGACCGGCTGGCTGCTCGGCCTGGCGGTGGCGGCCGCGGCAATCCTGACCACCGTCACCGACCTGGCCGGCTCCGCCGTGGTCGGCACCCTGGAGGGGACGCCCACCCTGCACGTGGCGTGGCTGCTGGCCGGCGTGCTGGCCGGGGCGCACATCCTGCTGGTGGTCGGCATCGTGGTGGCCCACGGCGTGCGGCTGCGCCGGCAGGTGTTGCGTTCCACCCCCAGCGAGCTGGTGCTGTGATGAGCGACGCCGCGGGCACCCGCACCCCCGACCGCTGGCGGCGCAGCCGGCTGCGCGGCGTCGGCCTGCTGCTGCGGCACCGCGGCCCGGTGCGCGGCCCGTCCCTGGTGGTGGCGCTGCTGGTGCTGGCGGTGGCGGCGCTGGTGGCGGCCACGCCCAGCATCTTCACCTCGATGACGGCACGGGAGCTGGACCAGACCATCCGGCGGGCCCCACCGACCTCCCACTTCCTGATCTCCCAGATCGCCGGCCGGTTCCTCGCCGCACCCTCGAAGGATCCCACCAGCAGCGGCCTGTCCCCCGAGATGGACCGGTTCGCCGGCACCTTCCACGACCAGCTGGTGGCGGCGCGCGCCCAGCTGCCACAACCGCTGCGCTCGCTGGTCGGAGCCCCACAGTTGTCCCTGGCGACCGACCCCCAACCGCTACCCAACGACGCCCTGCACACCACCCCCGCGACGTCCTCGGTGTCGATGATCTACCGGCTGGACCCGCATCTGGATCACCACGCCACGCTGGTGGCCGGGCACTGGCCGGTCTCCACCGGCACCTCCACCACCGTCGACGCGGTGGTGTCCCGACAGACGTCGGTCAAGCTCGGCTGGAAGCTGGGGCAGCGGCTTCCGCTGTTCGGCGGACGCCCCGCCACCGCCGCCGACTTCGGGCCGTCGGTGCGGCTGGTCGGCATCTTCGAGCCGAACGACCCGAAGGCCGACTACTGGGCGCTGCACCCCTCGGTGGCGCAACCCAACCTGTTCGACGACGGCAACAGGCCCGCCTACTACACCGGGTCCGCCTACGTCGGCGTCGACGGCATGGTCGGCTTCCCCTACCAGACCCTGGTCTGGTATCCGCTGAACCTGCGTCACCTGTCCGGTTCGGACGCCCAGACGGTGCTGGCCCAGCTGCGGGGCGCCGTCGCCACCACCTTCCAGGTGCCGGCCACCCAGTCCGGGCAGTCGCTGCCGGGCACGGTTCAGTCGCTGCGGGTGACGGCGGATGTGCTCCCGGCGCTGCAGGCCGCCCTCGGCCGGGTGTCCACCGCGCAGTCGGTGCTCACGGTGGCGGCGGTCGGGCCGCTGGCCGCCGCGATCGCCGTGCTGGCCCTGGCGATCCGCGCGTTGGACCGTCGCCGCCGACCGCTGATCGGGCTGCTGGCCACCCGCGGCGCCGCCCCGGGGCGGCTCCGGATGCTGCTGGCCGCCGACGGTTTGGCTACCGGGCTGCCCCCCGCGATCGTCGCCGCCGCCGTGATGTGGTGGCAGTTCGGGCCGAACGCCTCCCCCGCCGGACTGACGCTGGCGACGCTGGTCGGGATCGTACCCGCCGCCATGCTGGCGTCCATGCCGATCCGGGCCACCATGCGCCGGGCACGCGCGGACACCGGCATCCGCTCACGCAGCAAGTTGCGCTGGGTCGCCGAGCTCGCCGTCCTCGCTCTGGCCGGCGTCTCGCTGTACCTGCTGCTCACCGCCGGGCTCGGCACCGGGGGCGACCTGTTGGTCGCCGCCGCCCCGCTGCTGCTGGCCGCCGCCGCCTGCGTGATCGTGCTGCGCCTCTACCCGGTGCCGCTGCACCTGCTGGCCGGGTTGTTCCGGCGGCGCCGCGCCGCCGTGGGATACCTCGGATCGATCCGCGCGTTGCGCGACCCCGTGGTTGGCATCGCCCCCGTGCTGGCGGTGCTGGCCGGTGTCTCCGTCGCGGTGTTTTCCGCCGCCACCCTGTCCACCCTGTCCCACGGCGCCGACCAGGCGGCGCTGACCGATCTCGGCGCCCCCATCCGCGCCACAGCCGGCAGCATCACCCCCCAGCAATACGACGCCATCCGCACGTTGCCCGGCGTCGCCGCCGCCGCTCGCACCGAACTGGTCGGCGCCATGTCCGTGCAGGTCGGCGATCAGCCCACCAAGCCCACCCTGGACGTCTACCTCGCCGACACGGACGCGCTGCGCCAGGTCCAGCAGCGGGTGCCCGACCCCATCCCCGTCCCCGGCGGTCTCACCGGTGGGCCGACGGACGGCGCCGTCGTCACCACCGACCTGGCCGCGCCCGGCACCGTGCTGGGTATGGGCTCGGTGCGCGCCACCGTGATGGACGACACCGACCAGCTGACCGGACTGGGTCGCTCCCCCGATTTCGTGCTGCTGGACTCCTCCGTCACCGGCTTCGGGCCCTTCCAACCCACCGCCCTGCTCATCGCCCCCACGGCGGACGCCGACACCGCCGCGCTGACGGCGAAACTGACCTCGTTGCTGGGACCGACCTCGACCGTCACCCTGGCCAGCCACACCGCCGCCGCGCTACGCAGCGGCGCCATCGCCACCGGCATGCGCGTCGCGCTGATCGGCGCCCTGATCGCCGCGGGCGTCGCCGCCGTCGCTGCGCTGCTGCTCACCATGGTGCTGACCACCACCGTCCGCGCCCGGCTGCTGGCCATCCTGCGCATCCTGGGACTGTCGACCCGGCAACGCCGCGCGCTGGTGCTGTGGGAACAGGCCCCCGCGGCCCTGGTCGCCCTGGTCGTCGGTGCCGGGCTCGGCCTCGGCCTAGCCGCGCTGATCCGTACCACCATCGACCTGACCCCCTTCACCAGCGGCCACGCACAGCCGGCCCTGTACGTCGACGCCGGCCTGCTGTCTGCGCTGCTCGGCGGTTTCGTCGCGCTGGTCGCACTGGCGACCTGGATCGGGTTGCTGACCACCCGCGCCGTCACCGCAGCCACCGCCATCAAGCTGGACGAGGAGTGAGGCCGATGGGCACACCGGATCGGGATCTGTTCGCAGCCGGCGCGGCAGTCGCAACCGACCCCGTTCCCCCGGCGGTGCCGGCAATCCTGTGCCGAGACCTGGTGCGCATCTACACCGCCGAGGGCATCGAGGTACAGGCGCTGCAGGGGGTGAACCTGCGGGTGCAATCCGGCGAGTTGATCGCGGTGATCGGGGCGTCCGGCTCGGGCAAGTCGACACTGCTGACCATCCTGGCCGGGCTGGACCGGGCAACGGCGGGCACCGCGGTGGTGGGCGGGCACGATCTGCTGCGGATGGATCGCGCCGAGCGGGTGCGCTACCAGCGGGATGTGGTCGGGTTCGTCTGGCAGCAGGCCTCCCGCAACCTGCTGCCCTATCTGACGGCGGCGGAGAACATCGCGATGGTGCTGTCCCTGGCCGGCCGGGCCCGCACCGGTAGTAGCGGCCGGCGGGCCCGGATCTCGTCGCTGTTGGATGTGCTGGGCATCGGCTACTGCGCGGACCGGCGGCCTCCGGAACTGTCCGGCGGGGAGCAGCAGCGGGTGGCGATCGCGGTGGCGCTGGCCAACTCTCCGGAGGTGTTGCTGGCGGACGAGCCGACCGGCGAGCTGGATGAGGCGTCCACCGCGCAGGTGCTGGCGGCGCTGCGGGCGGTCAACGAGGAACTAGCGGTGACGACGCTCATCGTGACCCACGATCCGGCGGTGGCCGGGCACGTGCGGCGCACTATCCATATCCGGGATGGGCGGATCTCCACCGAGACCATGCGCCGCACCCGGGTCGGAGAGGATGGCGAGGCAGAACAGCTCGTCGAGGAGTTCGCGGTCGTCGACCGGCTGGGCCGCATGCAGATCCCGCCAGAGGCGGCGATGAACCTGAACCTGGTGGATCGGGTGCGGCTGACCGAAGAAAGCGAGCAGCTGACGATCCGGTCACAGGGCGCCGGATGGGAGGAGTCATCGTGAGTGACGGGGTAGCGGGCGACGCTCGTCGCCACGAACTGGCAGGGCGCCGAGGAGCGGAACCGGAACGAACAATCGGCACCGTGAGTGGCGGGGTAGCGGGCGCGCGGCCCGTCCGGGACGCCGATGGCGCCGCCGAGCCGGTGGTGTCGGCGCGTGGGCTGACCCGGGTGTTCCGCACCGCCGCCGGTGAGGTGCGCGCCTGTGACGGCGTGGACCTGCACGCCTATGCCGGGGAGCTGGTGGTGATTCGCGGCCGGTCGGGTTCGGGCAAGACGACACTGCTCGGGCTGCTCGGTGGGCTGGACCGGCCCACCGCCGGCGAGGTGCGGGTGCACGGCCGGAACCTGGCCGAGCTGTCCGACGAGCAGGTCTCCGAGCTGCGGCGCGGCACCCTGGGCTACGTGTTCCAGTCCTTCGGGCTGCTGCCGATGCTGTCGGCCGCCGAGAACGTGGAGGTGCCGCTGCGGGCGCTGCGCACCCCGGCCGAGGAGCGGGACGCCCGAGTGGCCGAAGTGCTGGAGATGGTGGGCCTGGCCGGGCACGAGCGACAGCGGCCCTACGAGCTGTCCGGCGGGCAGCAGCAGCGGGTGGCGCTGGCCCGGGCACTGGCGCCGCGACCGGAGATCCTGCTGGCCGACGAACCCACCGGGCAACTGGATTCCGAAACGGCCGCCCGGGTGCTGGACCTGATCGGCGAGCTGGTGGACTCCCAGCGGATCGCGGCGATCGTCACCACGCACTTCCCGCCGTTGATGCAGCGGGCAACCAGGCTGTTGGCCATGCACGACGGGCATCTGACCCCGGACGATGGCACCGATGCCGCGCTGGCCAGCCACGGGCGACACGCCGTCGTCGGCTGACGGGACAACCGAACGGGATCGACTCGCCGCGCGCTGTCGTTCTGCTCCACTCGGCGAAGCAGAACAACAGCGCGGAGTCGCCGCTACCGGGGGCGCCGACGCCGCGGCCGGCCGCGCCACTCCCGCAGCGAGGTCTTGGCGATCACCAGCGCGTACTTGGCCCCATAGCCGAAGCTGCGGCCCTTGCGGCTCTCCCCCGCGGTACGTCGGCGCATCACGGTGGGCACTTCGGCGACCCGGAACCGCTGGAAGATCGCCCCAATCAGCAGTTCGGACGACTGGTACTGGGGCTGAGTCTGCCGCACCGTGGTCGCCACCTCGACCCGCATGGCGCGCAGCCCGCTCGAAGAGTCGGTGATCTTGGTGCGGGTGATGGCGGTGATCAGCACCGAGAACACCCGCACCCCGAGATTGCGGACGGTGTTGGTGTTCTCGGTCCGCCCGAGCCGCCGGGAGCCGAGCACCAGGTCCGCCCGGCCGGATTCCAGCAGTTCGACCATGGCCGGCAGGTCCGCCGGATCCCACTGGCCGTCGGCGTCCATGGTGGCGATATAGCGGCCGCCGCCCTCGGCGACCAACCGATACCCGGCGCGCATCGCGGTGCCCTGCCCGCTGTTGCGGCCCAGCCGGCACACCAGTGCCCCGTGCTGCTCGGCGACCGCGAGGGTGCGGTCCGGGCTGCCGTCATCGACCACCAGCACCCGGCACGGCAGTCCCGCGATCTCGTCGGGTACCTCGTTGATGACGTCACCGACGCTGTCCTGCTCGCAGAACGCGGCGATCACCACCACCAGCGGCGGCATCGTCAGGTCGGGGTGGCGGGCATGAAAGTCAGCCACCGCCTGGTCCACCACCCGCGGCGTGTCGTCCGCCTCGGCCAGTGTGCGGGTGGCCTGGACCGGCGACGTCCCGTGCCCGCCGCGCTCCGACAGCAGGGAGCGCAGGCTCCGCAGCGGACCGTTCGTCGACCTCGCCCCCTCGCCCTGTGCAGCCGCCCACCGCGGCGCCGACGGGTCAGTCTACGCAGTGGCCGCACCGGTCCCCGCGGTGCCGCATGGCAGGATCCCGGCATGGGATTGTTCCGGCGCAACCGCGACGCAGACCTCTACTGGGGCGACCCGCAGCAGACACCGCGAACCGGCACGCCCGCCAACCCGGCGAAGCAGGTAGGCGATCACGCGACCGGCCTGGGTCATCGGCCGGTCGTCGACCCGAGCGGGTCGGCACCGCTGGGGGTCTCGGCCGGTGCCTCCGGGTCCGGGTCCGCGCGTCGGCCGGTGCTGCTCTGGCTGATCGTGGTCCTGGTACTACTCGGGGCCGGAGCCGCGGCGCTGGTGGCCCGGGGACCCACGAGCGACCCAGACCCCGGCGTCGCCGCCCCGGCGACCGGCATGGCCACGACGCGGATCGAGTCACCGACAGTCTCATCGCCGACCAGCACGCCGGAATCTGCCGACTCCGAGGCGGCTGCCACCACCCGCAGCGCCGCCGGCGTCGTCCAGCAAACCCGCGTCCCGACCGGTCGGCAGGGGAAGGCCACCGAGGTCGCCTTCGGCGACAACACCTTCCGGGTTACCGTCGGCCGTGCGATCTGGCAGGCGGCCGCCCGGTGGGGTCATGCAGGTGACGCCGAGAAGGGCTATTTGATCGTTCCGATCACCGTGCACCGCACCGACCGTGGCGATCACGTGAGCCAGATCTCCTGGGGCGACTGGTCTCTGGTGAACCCGTCGGCGCGTATTGAGGCGGAGCTGATCGGCGGTGGTTATCAAAGCGACGCCGTCAGCACGATCCGCCTCGATCCCGGCGACACCGTCGCCGGCAATCTGGTCTTCGACGCCAAGGCGGAGGCCGCCACACTGACACTTCGGGATTCGGCCCGTTGGGCGCTGGCCGCCCCGAAGGCCTATCGCACACCGAAGCCCGTCCCACTCGACACCACGATCCGGGGCAAGGACGTCCCCGGCGAGGTGCCGTTCGATGCCACCGTCAGCACTGTGGAGTGGTTCGCCAACGGCGATCCCACCCTGGAGTCCTCGATGCGCAACGGGTACTTCCTGGCGATCACCTTCACCGTCCGCCCACACGCGGACATCGATCCGAACGTCGCGTTCGTGCTGTATCACAACTGGTCGGCGCGGCTGGGCGACGGCACCTTCCGGGGAGCATCCGGTACCTACAACAACCACCCGGCCGGCACCGTCAATCTGACCGGCGGCAAACCCGTCACCGGGTATGCGATCTTCGACGCTCCGGGGCTGGGCGGCACCGTGTCACTGATCGGCAAGGACGGCGAGCCGCTGATGAGCTGGACCATCCCCGGTCCGAGCTGATCGGGTCAGCCGGCGGCAAAGACGTGCCGGTTGAACCAGTCCCAGGTGCGCTGCAGGCCCTCGGCGACGTCGACACTCGGTGCGTAGCCGAGCATCTCGGTCGCCCGGGCGTAGCTCGCAAAGTTCCGGCCGACCTCGCCCGGCCGGGCCTCGGCGAACACGATCGGATGGCCCGGTCGGCCGGCCGCGGCGCAGCACAGCCGGGCCAGCTCGGCGGCGCTGGTCTCCACCCCGGACGCCAGGTGCAGCACTGTGCCACCGGGCACATCGCGCTCCAGGCCGGCCCGCAACCCGGCGCAGATGTCGTCGGCGTGGATGTAGTCCCGGGAGGCGGTGCCGTCACCGTAGATGGTGATCGGCGCACCGGTGTGCAAAGCACGGAAGAATGTGGTCACCGCCCCCTTCTTGCGCTCGCTGTGCGGGCCGTACACGTTGGCGAACCGCAGGCACACGGTGCGGATGCCGTACGCCGCCGCGAACGCGTGCGCGTATCCCTCGCCCGCGAGTTTGCTGGCCCCGTACGGGGAAATCGGCTTGGGCAGCGACATCTCGTCCACCGGTGGGGTGGCTTCCCCGATCAGCGCGCCGCCGGTGGAGGCCAGCACGGCCCGGCCCACCCCGGCCCGGCGGGCGGCGTCCAGCACCCGGAAGGTACCCAGCACGTTGGACTCGAAGTTGGCCCGCGGGTCGGCGACGGAGTCCACCACCGACCCGGCGGCCGCCAGGTGCACCACCGCGTCGACGCCGTCCAGCGCCGCGTCCACCGTGGCGTCGTCGCGGATATCACCGACCACCACCTCGACGTCCACCCCGGCCAGGTGGTCGGCGCTGCCGGTCGACAGGTTGTCCAGCACGCGGACCCGGTGGCCGGCATTCACCAGGTGCGGCACCAGATTTGCACCCACGAAGCCCGCTCCGCCGGTCACCAGCACCCGCTGGTCGGTTCCGTTCACTCCTGGGCGCTCCCATCCTCGATACCGTTCATCCGACGCTAGTCCCCAGTGCGTCTAGGTCGGCGCGGACCATCCGGGCGACCAGCTCGGCGAAATCGACGGTGGGCCGCCAGCCCAACTCGCGTCGTGCCCTGGTCGCGTCGCCCACCAATTCCGTGGCGTCCACCGGCCGGTACAGCGCCGGGTCGGTGCGCACATGGCGCTGCCAGTCCGCGATGCCGGCAGCGACGAACGCGGCCATCACGAAGTCCCGCACCGAGTGGGCGCGGCCGGTGGCGATCACGAAGTCGGCGGCGCGCCGGTGGCGTGCCATCCGGATCATCGCATCCACGTAGTCCGGTGCCCACCCCCAGTCGCGGCGCGACTCCTGATTGCCCAGCACCAGTTCGTCGGTGGCGCCCAGGGCGATGGCCGCGACGGCGCGGGTGATCTTGCGGGTGACGAAGGCGTCGGGCCGGCGCGGCGACTCGTGGTTGTACAGGATCGCCGACGACGCATGCAGACCCCGCCCGCGGTACACACCCACCAGATGGTGCGCGTACGCCTTGGCCGCTCCGTACGGGTTGACCGGGGCGATCGGCGTCGTCTCGTCCTGCGGGCTGACGGCGGGGGCGCCGAAGATCTCCGCGCTGGCGGCCTGCACGAACGCCACCGGGCCGCCGGTGCGCTCCGCGTGCTGCCACGCGGCCTGCAGCAGCGCCGCGGTGGCCAGGCCGGTCACCGCGGCGGTGGCCACCGGCTGCTGCCAGGACAGCGCCACCGACGAGATCCCGGCCAGGTGGTAGATCTCGTCCGGCTGGCTGTCGGCGACCAGTGTTTGTGCCGTGTGCTGATCGGCGAGATCGCCGGTGTGCAGGACGATCTCGGGATGCCGGCGGGTCAGGTCGGTGGTCGCGTCGTCACCGGGGCGCACCAGCGCGTGCACCTCGGCGCCCTCGTCGATGAGCCGATCGACGAGGTAACTGCCGTCTTGCCCGGTGGCCCCCGTCACCAGCACCCGGTCCGCCGCCGGGGCTGGCGTGCCGCTCGCGCGGGCGAAGTGCGTCACTGGCGTCGCTCCCGTCACAAATTCGCTGCAGTTCGCCCGCGCCGCTCGCGTCAGGCTGACCGGACAGTCTCGCGCTGCGCGGCCAGGTCGGCGTCCACCATCATCGTCACCAATTCCTCGAACGAGACCGTCGGCGTCCAGCCGAGTTTCTCGAGGGCCTTGGTCGCGTCGCCACGCAGCTCGTCGACCTCCGCCGGGCGGAAGAAGGCGGGATCGACCGTCACGTGGCGTGACCAGTCGTCCACTCCGACCCGGGCGAAGGCAATGTCCAGGAAGTCGCGGATGGAATGGGTGTGCCCGGTGGCGATCACGTAGTCGTCCGCTCGGTCGGCCTGCAGCATGCGCCACATCGCATCGGTGTAGTCGCCGGCGAATCCCCAGTCCCGCTTGGCGTCCAGGTTTCCCAACGACACGCCGCCCTGCAGGCCGAGCGCGATACGAGCCACCGCGATGGAGATCTTGCGGGTGACGAATTCCGGCCCACGGCGCGGTGATTCGTGGTTGAACAGGATGCCGGAGCTGGCATGCAGGCCGTAGGACTCGCGGTAGTTGATCGTCATGTAGTGGCCATAGACCTTGGACACACCGTAGGGCGATCGGGGCCACAGCAGCGTGGTCTCGCGCTGCGGCACCTCGTGTACCTTGCCGAACATCTCCGAGGACGAGGCCTGGTAGAAGCGCACCCGGGAGATGTCGTCACCGGCGTAGAGCCTGGTGGCCTCCAGCATGTTCAGCACGCCCAGGGCGGTGACGTCGCTGGTCAGCTTGGCGTTCTCCCACGAGTAGGCGACAAAGGAGATCGCGGCCAGGTTATAGACCTCGTCCGGCCGGGCCACCCCGAACGCCCGGATCAGGCTGGCCAGGTCGGTGATGTCCCCGGTCAATAGCCGCACGCCCGGCACCTGGCGCTCCACCAGCGCCCGCTTGGGATTGTTCTGTCCGCGGATCAGCCCGTAGACGTCGTAGCCCTTGGCGAGCAGCTGCTCGGACAGGTAGAGCCCGTCCTGGCCGGTAATCCCGGTAATGAGGGCGCGGGCCATGGGGCTCCTAGCTGTGGTCGGATCGCCGATCATGCTACCCACCGGGCAAGATCTGCCCAGTCCGGCTGTCGGAGTCATGGCGTACTCTAACGACCACTAACAAATCTAACGATCACTAACAAGTCTAGCGATCTATAGCGCCCGGGGGCTCACCATGGTCAACCCGTTCGCGGCCAGCTTCGGAGTGAACCCACCGCTGCTGGTCGGCCGCGACCAACTGCTGGAGGAGTTTGCCGACGCCATCGACGAAGGCCCCGGCACCGCCGGACGAGCCACCCTCTACACCGGGGCGCGGGGATCAGGCAAGACCGTGATGCTCAACGCCGTCGAGGAACGAGCGAGGGAACGAGGCTGGCTGGTGATCAGCGAGACTGCCTCCCCCGGTTTCGTCGGGCGCATCACGGGGCAGCACCTGCCCAGGTTGCTGCGCCAGTTCGACCCCGGCGCACTCGTCCGCCGACTGCGCAACATCACCGCGCCGCTGAATGTGGGCGCCGTGGGGTGGGAGACAATCGAGCGTCACGTCGCCGAAGTCGGGCTGCGCAATCAGTTGGAGTTGCTCACCGATCTGCTGCGGCACGGCCACACCGGCGTGCTGATCACCGTGGATGAGATCCATCGCCAGCAGATCGCCGAGCTACGCGAGATCGCCGTCGCCATCCAGCACAGCTTCCGGGAGGACCGCGAGGTGGCATTCGTCGGTGCCGGCCTGGCCTCCAGTGTCAGCGACCTGGCCAGCGACGACGTGCTGACGTTCCTGCGCCGCGCGGACCGCCATCACCTCGGGCCGGTGGATCGCACCGACGTGGAGCGTGGGTTTCGGGTTCCGATCGAAGCCGCCGGCCGCAGAATCGGTGACGCCGCATTGGAGGTCATGATCGAGGCGGCCGACGGCTACCCGTTCCTGCTACAGCTCATCGGTTCACATGCCTGGCGACGCAACCCGAGGACCGCGGAGGTCTCCCTCGCCGACGCCCGGCACGGAGTCGCCCAGGCGCGGCGCCGACTCGGCACCCTGGTCCACGAACCGGCCCTGGCGGACGCATCCGGCGTCGGACGGGACTTCTTGCGTGCCATGGCGCTCGACGACGGCCCGTCAAAGATGGCCGACATCGCCGCCCGTCTCGGCGTGAGCGACAACTACGCCAGCCAATACCGGCTGCGCCTGATCGCGGCCGAACTGATCCAGCCGGTGCGCCACGGTTACGTCGATTTCGTGCTGCCGCATCTGCGCGAATACCTCCGTAGCCACCCCGAACGAGGCTAGCGCAGCGCCCGCCGGTGCGATGATCGGTGCCATGAGGCGATTCGACGATCGGGCGACACTGGTGGTCGGCGGCGGGCACGGCATCGGTCGTGCGGTGGCCGAGCGACTGGCGGACGAGGGAGCGGCGGTGGCGGTGGCCGACCTCGACCTGGCGGCCGCCGAGGAGGTCGCCGCGAGCATGAATCGGGCCGGCCACCGATCGCTGGGGGTCGCCTGCGACATCACCAGCGGCGACGGACCCTCCGCCGCCGTGTCGTCCGCGGTTGAGCGCTTTGGTCGGCTGGACGTGCTAATGGTCGCGGCTGGAGCCGACATGCTGCACCCGGAGTTCGCCGAGACCGACGACGACGTCTGGCACGCCATGGTCGAGGTCAACCTGGTCGGGGTGGCGCGCTGCATCCGGGCCGCGCTGCCATCGCTGCTGCGGGCCCCGTCCGGCGGAGCGGTGGTGACCATCGGCTCGGTCAATGGCCTGACCTCGTTCGGCAGCGAGCCGTACTCCGCGGCCAAGGCCGGACTGCAGAACCTGACGATGAACCTGTCCACCCGGTACGGACCGCGCGGCGTGCGATTCAACCTCGTCGCGCCGGGGACCGTTCGCACCCGGGTCTGGGATAACCAGCCCGGTGCGCTGGAGCGGCTGGCGCCGGCCTATCCGCTGGGCCGGGTGGGCGAGCCGGCCGACATCGCCGCCGCGGCAGCGTTCCTGGCTTCCGACGACGCCGCGTGGATCTCCGGGGTCACGCTCCCGGTGGACGGTGGGCTGCTGGCCTCCGGCCCGCTCGGCCACCTGCTGTAGGGACTCAACGGAATGGGCGTCGCCGGCCGAAGCGGGCACTCAATCTGCGTACCGATCGGCGAAACGCGTGCTCAATAGCGCACGCAGACGACAAACTGACACGCGGATCGGGGTGGTCGATGGCGTGCAGTCCGGCGGCCGGCAGCCTTAGCCTTCGACGCCCAGGGTGCGCAGGGTCAGCTCGCGGACCTTGGCCGCGTCGGCCTGGCCACGAGTCGCCTTCATCACGGAGCCCACGATCGCGCCCACCGCGGCCAGCTTGCCGGAACGGATCTTCTCGGCGACGTCCGGTGCGGCGGCCAGCGCCTCGTCCACCGCGGCCTGCAGGGCAGAGTCGTCCGACACGACGGCCAGCCCCCTGGCGGCGACGACGTCCTCCGGCTCACCCTCACCGGCGAGCACGCCGTCCACCACCTGCCGGGCCAGCTTGGTGGTCAGCGACCCATCACCCACCATCGCGATGACCTGCGCCACCTGCACCGGTGTGATGGGCAGCTCCGCCAGCGTCACGCCACGAGTGTTGGCCTGCTGCCCGAGATAGGCCACCCACCAGGAACGTGCGTCACCGGCCGGTGCGCCCGCCTCCACCGTCGCCGCCACCAGCTCCACGCCCTCGGCGGCGACCAGGTCGCGCATCTCGAGGTCGGTGAAGCCCCATTCGCGTTGCAGCCGGTCGCGTCGTACCCACGGCAGTTCCGGCAACGACGCCCGGATCTGCTCCACCCATTCGGCCGCCGGAGCCAGCGGCACCAGGTCGGGCTCGGGGAAGTAGCGGTAGTCCTCGGCGGTCTCCTTGGCCCGGCCGGACGCCGTGGTGCCGTCGGTCTCGTTGAAGTGCCGGGTCTCCTGCCGGACGCTGCCTCCGGAGGTCAGCACCGCCGCCTGCCGGCAGATCTCGTAACGCACCGCGCGTTCCACGCTGCGCAGCGAGTTGACGTTCTTGGTCTCGGTCCGGGTGCCGAACACCGGGTTGCCGGCCGGCGTGAGCGAGAGGTTGGCGTCGCAGCGCAGCGAGCCCTGGTCCATCCGCACGTCCGACACGCCCAGGGACAGCAGCAGGTCGCGCAGCGTCGCGACATAGGCACGCGCCACCTCGGGGGCGGACGCCTTGGTGCCCGTCACCGGCTTGGTGACGATCTCCACCAGCGGCACCCCGGCCCGGTTGTAGTCCAGCAGCGAGTACTCCGCGCCCTGAATGCGGCCGGTGGCACCCCCGATGTGGGTGGACTTGCCGGTGTCCTCCTCCATGTGCGCGCGCTCGATCTCCACCCGCACCATCTCGGATCCGACCTGCACGTCCAGATATCCATTGGACGCGATCGGCTCGTCGTACTGCGAGGTCTGGAAGTTCTTGGGCATGTCCGGGTAGAAATAGTTCTTCCGCGCGAACCGGCACCACGCGGCGATCGTGCAGTTCAACGCCAGGCCGATCCTGATGGCGTACTCCACCGCGGTGGCGTTGACCGCCGGCATCGCGCCCGGCAGCGCCAGGCACACCGGGCACACCTGGGTGTTGGGTTCGGCACCGAAGGTGGTCGGGCAGCCGCAGAACATCTTGGTGGCGGTGCCCAGCTCAACGTGCACCTCCAGGCCCAGCACCGGGTCGAACGCCGCAATGGCGTCGTCGTAGTCCAGCAGGTCGTCCAAGGCCGTATATCCCGTCAGCGTCATGGCGCCGTCACCGCCCCCCATCCACAGCAGCCGAGACAACCGATGCATCGAGCTCACGGATGCGACCCAGCAGCGGCCCACCGTTCGCAGCGTTCCAGGCCTGCTCGAACGCCCCGGCCACCCGGTACATAGCCTGCTCCCCCAGCGCCGGCGCCATGATCTGCAGCCCCACCGGCAGGCCGGTGTCGCTGGCCAGCCCGGAGGGCACGCTCATCGCGGGGATGCCGGCCAGCGACCCTGGGATGGTGGCCAGGTCGTTGAGGTACATGGCCATCGGATCGTTCACCTTCTCCCCCAGCTTGAACGCCGTCAGCGGGGAGGCCGGCGAGCACAGCACGTCCGCCTGTCCGAACGCGGCGTCGAAGTCCCGCTTGATCAGCGTGCGCACCTTCTGCGCCGAGCCGTAGTAGGCGTCGTAGTAGCCAGCGGACAGGGCGTAGGTGCCCAGCATGATGCGACGCTTGACCTCCGCGCCGAAGCCGGCGCCCCGGGTCTGCGTCATCACCTGCTCGGCCGATGCGGTGCCGTCGTCGCCGAGGCGGAGCCCGTAGCGCATGGCATCGAACCGGGCCAGGTTCGACGAGCACTCGCTGGGCAGGATCAGGTAGTAGGCCGCGAGCGCGTAGTCGAAGTGCGGGCAGGAGACCTCCACGATCTCGGCGCCCAGATCCTGCAACGTGCGCACCGCGCCCTGGAAGGACTCCATCACGCCCGGCTGATATCCGGAGCCGCCGAGCTGCGTGACCACCCCGACGCGCATTCCGGCGATGCCGTCGGCCTGGCCGCGGCGCACCGCCTGCGCCACCGCCGGCACCGGCTCCGGAATCGAGGTGGAGTCGCGCGGGTCGTGCCCGGCGATCGCCTCGTGCAGCAGCGCGGCATCCAGCACGGTCCGGGCGCACGGCCCGGCCTGGTCCAGCGAGGAAGCCAGCGCGATCAGCCCGTACCGGGAGACGCCGCCGTAGGTGGGCTTGGCGCCGACCGTGCCGGTGACGGCGGCCGGCTGCCGGATGGACCCGCCCGTGTCGGTCCCGATCGCCAGCGGCGCCTCGAAGGCGGCCAGCGCCGCCGACGACCCACCACCGGACCCGCCGGGAATCCGGTCCAGATCCCAGGGGTTGTGGGTCGGGCCGTAGGCGGAGTTCTCGGTGGAGGAGCCCATCGCGAACTCGTCCAGGTTGGTCTTGCCCAGGATGACGATGCCCGCCTCGCGCAACCGGCGGGTGACGGTGGCGTCGTAGGGCGGGATCCAACCCTGCAGGATCTTCGAACCGGCGGTGGCCGGCACCCCGGCCTGCACCACGATGTCCTTCAGGGCCAGCGGCACCCCGGCCAGCGGCGAGGCCGGTGGGGTGCCGGCGGCCCGCGCGGCGTCCACGGCGGCGGCCTGCGCCAGCGCGCCCTCGGCATCTATATAGAGGAAGGCGTGCACCGCGCCGTCCACGGCGGCGATGCGGTCCAGGTGGGCCTGGGTCACCTCGACGGCGGTGACGTCGCCACGGTGAATCGAAGCGGCCAGATCTGTGGCGCTCATCCGGGTCAGATCACCGGTCACGGTCGAGGCCGCCGCGAGGTCGTTGTCCGTCACTGCTCCTCCCCCAGGATCTGCGGCACCCGGAACCGGCCCTGTTCGGCGGCCGGCGCCATGGCCAGCGCCTGCTCCCGGGTCAGCCCGGCCTGCGGAGTGTCCTGGCGGAACACGTTGACCAGCGGGACGGCGTGGCTGGTGGGCTCGATGTCGCCGGCTGCCACCTGCGACACGGTCGCGACCGACTCCAGGATCACGTCGAGCTGCCCGGCATAGCGGTCGAGCTCCTCGTCGGTGACCTGCAGCCGGGCCAGGTGGGCCAGGTGCGCCACGTCCTGCCGGCTCAGGTGCGGGCGGGCGTGGGCACCGCCGTCGTCGGCTGCGTCGTCGGGATGCACACTGGCGGACACGACTCTCCCTGCTCCCGCCGACGGCGGGTCCAACACACCGATGAGGTCCGGGAGATCCCCGGGGAACGGACCGGTGGGCTCCGTCCGGGTCAATCCTAGGGCGGATCGATGGCCGGCCCTGCCCCGGCCGAGGTTCGTCACACGGCCGAAACCTGCGCGCGCCACAATGGCCGCGGGCCCACCGCGCACGGATGACCGCCGGATCACGGCCCGCACCAGAAGGAGGGCACGGCATGGGCTACCTGCTGCGGGTCGAGTTGCCCGACGTCCCGGGCGCTCTCGGGTCGGTGGCCTCGGCGCTGGGCCGGGCAGGCGCCGACATCCTGGCCATGGACGTGGTGGAGCGGACCACCGGCCGAGCCGTCGACGACCTGGTGGTGGACCTACCCGGCGGCCCGCCGGACGTGCTGATCGCCGCAGCCGAGTCGGTCGACGGGGTGCGCGTCGAGTCGGTGCTACCCGATCCGGGGGTGGCGTCCGCGCATCGTGAGTGGGAGCTGGTGGAGGCGCTGACCGCCGAGCCGGACCGGGCCCTGGACACCTTGGCGGCGCTGCTGCCGGAGGTGCTGCGGGTCGGTTGGGCGGTCGTGCTGCAGGTCGGCGAGGGCGGCGAGTGCGAGGTGGTGACGGCCGGTGGCGGCGCGCCGACCGCACTGACGGCGGTGACGAAGTTGTCCGGGCTCACCCGCTCGCAACGGCTGGACACCACCGAGCCATGGGTCCCGGAGGACTGGCGGGTGGTAGCGACCGAGTTGGCGGCCGCCCCCATCGCCGCTCGGCTGGTGGTGCTGGTCGGGCGTCCCGGCGGCCCCGCCATGCGCGACAGCGAGGTGGCCCGGCTGGGTCACCTGGCCGGGCTCACGGCCGCGGTGGGGCGGCTGGCCGAGACTCCCGGACCGGCGCACCGGACGGTGTCCGGCTGACGGCCGGCCGCCCCGGTGCAGGACACTACGGCTGGCTGCCCGGCCGAGAACCCCGCGGTCCGGCTGGCGAGAGCCCTGGCACGCGGGGATGCGGCGTCGCTATCCGTGATTTCCGTTGACACTCAGTACCCGGTTGCGCCCCGGCGCTGCGCTCCGGCCGCCCCGGCGTTGGTGACACTGGGTGACCGCCGCCACCGACCCGAGTGAACTTCGAATCGGACACCAGAGGACACGGGTAACGTCCTTGCTACTTGCGCCGCAACCGCGACGCATCTGACGGGTGCGCTGACCATGGCAAGGGGGTGGCGCGATGTCTCGTTCACGTGAACTCGACGCGCCGCCGCACCGCCTTCGCCGCCTGGCGCTGAAGTGCGGCGCCGTCATTGGGATCTCGGTGGGGGCCTGGCTGGTCGGTTCCGCCTGGTCCACGGCAGCGGCGGACACGCCGCCCGACGACGGAGGCATCCTGGGTTCGGTGACCGGGTCGGTCTCCGACCTGATCGGCGGCCTGCTCGCCCCGATCACCGGACAGCCCGATAATCCCCCGGCCGACCAATCCGACCCCACGGACCAGTCCGACCAATCCGACCCGGCCGCATCGGATCCGGATTCCTCCGAATCATCGCCACAACCCGTCGACAACTCCACTTCATCCGGGTCCGGCGATACTGCGGATAATGATGCGGATTCAGTAGGAACTGGATCGACGTCTGCCTCGTCGCCATCGTCCGAATCGACACCGTCCCCCGGTGCGGACTCGCCATCCAGTTCGGCATCACCGTCGAGTTCGGATTCCGCGTCCGACCCGGCGTCACGACCCGACTCGGCGAAGGCCGTAATGAGCGGCGGCAAGCCGTCGTCGCACCACCCGGCCGCCACCCACGCCGCCGCGCCCACCAACCATCATCCGAAATCGACTACTTCGAAACACCCTGGGCATCAGGCTGTTTCGCCAGCATCGGATCTGGTGACTCACGACACTTCCAGTAGCACAACGAATTCCGCTACCTCGGCAACGTCGGATCCGGCCGATCAATCGACCGCACAGACTGCGACATCGCCTGCTAACACTGATGTCTCGTCTGCCGATGCCACGCCACGATCAACCGACGGCGCCTCCGCGACAACGGTGTCAGCGCCGGCAACGACGCAGTCTTCGACCAGCTCTGGATCGACCCTCACCGGGCTCGGCGACGGGCTGGGATCGATCTTGACCGGAGTGACCACTGCGGTGTCGCAGCCCCTGGGCTCGGTGACCGGGGCGCTCGCCCCGACGGTCGAAGAGGTGACGGGCGTCCTGGCGCCCGTCACCGACGCGGTTGCACCCGTCCTGGACGACACCCTCTCGCCGGTGCTGGACGGCGTCGTGGCTCCAGTGGTGGGTGCTACCGCCGAGCTGACCACGCCGATCCTGGACGCGGTGCAACCGGTCACGGACGCACTCGCTCCCATCACGTCGCCGCTGGTCGGCGCCCTGCAACCGGTGACCACGGCGGTGCAGCCAATCCTTGACCCGGTGCTGGACGTGGTGGATCCCGTTCTGGACCCGGTGTTGGATGCGCTATCGCCGGTCACGGACGCCGTGTCGCCCATCACCGATCCGCTGCAACCCCCGCCACCACCGCAGACCGACCCACCGGGCGACAACGAGAACCCCTCCGCACCGCCGGTAGACGCGGATCCGCCCGCCCCGGATCCCGGTCAGCCGGGTGACGGTGGCACGACCGGAACGACCCCGACCGCACCACCCGACCCCGGTGACGCACCGCAGGATCCGACACCACCCGCCACCAGCGGCGATACGCCGACCGGGGACATCCCGGCCGCCGAGCCCGAGCGCGATCACCGGTCGGACCGGTCAACCCCCGCGCCGACCGCGACCCCGGCCAGGATGCCCGTTCCGAGCACGGCGCCCGACACCGCGCCGCTGGTGCTCGGAATCACGTCGGCGGTGCCCGGGACCGCGCCCGCCACGACCGGTGACCCGGCGCCCGACACCGCGCGGCATGCCGACCCGGCCGACGCGGCGGGGGCCGTCGGCACGTCGCCGGACGACGCCCGCGTGATGCCCGCCGACAATGCTCCGGCGGCCCCGGTGACGCCGGCGGCTCCCGATCGAGGCCCGGACGCCGCCGTTCCGGGCTCCGGGTCAAGCTCCACCGCGGGACCGGGTTCGGCCGGTGGGCCAGTCGCCGCCGTCCTGCGCGCCGGCGACGCCCCGGACGCCGCATACATCGCCATCCCGCCGGCGGCCGAGGCCGCCGCGCTGCTCGACCATGTCGACGATCCCGGGTTCTCCCCTGACTAGGCGCTGATCCGGCGGCCGCCTAGCGCGCCGCCCTTGCGGATCAGCGTGTCCCCGCGCGGTCGCGACCACTCGTCGCCGCACCGTCCGACGTCACGCCACCGTCGAATCTCCGAGGCCAGCGCCTTGCGTCCGACGGCCGCCGCATCAACCCAACCCGAATGCCGTAGAGGGGTCGGCATCCGGAGGGTGCCGTAGAGGGGTCGGCATCCACAGGGTTTGCCAGCGGCCCGGCAGGCGAGGAAGCCGGCTCGGATCCGGGCATCCAGCAGGCACACAGCAACGAAGCCGTCGCTGTTCGGCGCAGCGACGGCCATCCCAGGCGGAGCTCCACAGGAGCGCACCGCCCGGCGCGACCGGTTGGGGGACTGCGTCGCGCCCAACCCGGTACGCCGGTGCTCGTCGGGGGGCACCGGCGTACCGGGTTGCCCGGAACAGGCCAAGCACCCGGAACCGACGATGTGGGTCCGCGGTTGGGCTCAGGCCGGGTCGGCGGGCCCGATCTGCGCTACCCCGCGCGCGGCCTCCGGCCCGGCATCCAGCAGCACGGCGAAGCCGGCCTCATCCAAGATTGGCACGCCCAGCGACACCGCCTTGTCGTACTTGGAGCCGGGCGCATCCCCGACCACCACAAAGGACGTCTTGCCGGACACCGACCCGGCGGCCTTGGCGCCCCGCTCCAGCAGCGCCGCCTTGGCCTCGTCGCGGGAGAAGCCGCCCAGCGAACCCGTCACCACCACCGTCAGCCCGGCCAGCGTCTGCTCGGGTCGACCGGTCGCATCGTCGGCCATCCGTACCCCGACCGTGCGCCACTTGGAGACGATCTCGGCGTGCCAGTCCACGGTGAACCACTCCGTCACCGCCGCCGCGATCGTCGGGCCGACCCCCTCCACGGCGGCCAGCTCCTGCTCGGAAGCCGCCTGAATGGCATCCAGCGACCCGAAGTGCTGCGCGAGCGCCCGCGCCGCGGTGGGCCCCACGTGCCGGATGGACAGCGCCACCAGGACCCGCCACAACGGTTGCGACCGGCGCTCGGCGAGGTTGTCCAGCAACTTGCGCCCGTTGGCCGACAGCGCACCCGCCTTGGTGGTGAACAGCGGAACCCGCAGCAGTGCCGCCTGGTCCAGGGCGAACACGTCACCCTCGTCGGTGATCACTCCGGCCGCGAGCAGCGCGGTGGCCGCCTCGTATCCCAGCCCCTCGATATCGAACGCGCCCCGGCCGGCCAGGTGGAATACCCGCTCGCGCAGTTGGGCCGGGCAGGACCGCGAATTGGGGCACCGGATGTCGACGTCGCCCTCCTTCGCCGGGCGCAGCTCGGTGCCGCACTCCGGGCAGTGGGTGGGCATCACGAACTCGTGCAGCTCGCGCCCCTCGCGCAGGTCGACGACGGGGCCGAGCACTTCGGGGATCACGTCGCCGGCCTTGCGGATCACCACGGTGTCGCCGATCAGCACCCCCTTGCGCGCCACCTCCTGCGCGTTGTGCAGGGTCGCCATCCCGACGGTGGACCCGGCCACCAGCACCGGCTCCAGCACCGCGAACGGCGTCACCCGCCCGGTGCGCCCCACGTTGACCTCGATGGAGCGCAGCAGCGTGGTGGCCTCCTGCGGCGGGTATTTGTAGGCGATGGCCCAGCGCGGCGCCCGCGACGTCGCCCCCAGCCGCCGCTGCACCGCGACCTCGTCGACCTTGACCACCAGGCCGTCGATCTCGTGCGCCACGTCGTGCCGATGCTCACCCCAGTAGGCCACCCGCTCGAGGACCTCGGCGGCAGTGCCGACCACCAGGTTGTGCTCGGAGACCGGCAGCCCCCAGGCGCGCAGCCGCTCGTACGCCTCGGACTGGCGCCGCATGTCGAAGCCGACGCGCTTGCCGATGCCGTGGCACAGCATGGACAGCGGCCGGGACGCCGTCACCTTCGGATCCTTCTGGCGCAGCGACCCGGCCGCCGAGTTGCGCGGATTGGCAAACGGCGCCTTGCCCGCCGCCACCAGCTGTGCGTTCAGCTCCTCGAACGAGGCCACCGGGAAGAACACCTCGCCCCGGATCTCCACGAACTCCGGGATGTCGTGCCCGCCACCGGGTTCGTCGGGGCCGCGTAGCCGATGCGGGATCGCGGCAATGGTGCGCACATTCAGCGTGACGTCCTCCCCCACCCGCCCGTCACCGCGAGTGGCCGCCCGCACCAGCCTGCCCTGCTCGTAGACCAGATCGATGGCCAGCCCGTCGATCTTCAGCTCGGTGAGCCAGCCGACCTGCCCGCCGGCCTCGGCCTCGGTGCGGGCCAACCAGGCGCCCAGCTCCTCCTCGGAGAAGACGTTGTCCAGGCTGAGCATCCGCTCCGGGTGCTCGATGGCCGCGAACCCGGTGGCGAATCCGCCGCCGACCCGTTGGGTCGGCGACTCGGGCGTGACGAGGGCCGGGTAGCGGTCCTCCAGCGCCTGCAACTCGCGCAGCAGGGCGTCGAACTCACCATCGGACATGGTCGGGGCGTCCAGCACGTAGTAGCGGAACTGGGCATCGCCGATGACGTCGACGAGCTCGGCGTGCCGGCTCGCGTCCGCGTGCGGCACATCGGCCGGCGACGGCGCGTCTGGCATCGGCTGGTCGTCGGGGCGCGGGGCATCCGAGGTGGCCACGCAAGGAGCGTAGCGACCCTCACCGACGCCGACCGTTTATCCGATATAGGTCGTTCCCGCGACACGCTTTGGTACGAATATGTCAAGACATCTTCAACTTTGCCGACCGGCGCGGTAGGTTCCGACCGTCACGGTGCACCGAAGTCTGGTGTTCGCACGGCCGACCACCCGCTGGGTTGCCGGCCGTAGGGAGCGATCGAGTCGGCCAACACCCCGGCCCCGGAGAGCGGAGAGACACCCATGCGAAGCAAGTCCATCCTGACGGTCCTGGCGGCCGCGGCCCTCACCGTGGGCCTGGCGGCCTGCGGATCTTCCGGGGGCGGGACCGGCGGGTCGAGCAATCCCGCCGCCGGCAGCACTGGAAGCCAGCCGAGCGGCGGGTCCGGCAGCACCGCCCAGTCACCCGGCGGCGGCGAGTCCACCGGCGGCAAGGACCTCACCTTCTACCTCTCGGGGGACGTGAACATCCGCGACCTGTGGCAGAAGACCATCATTCCCGGCTTCGTCAAGGCCAACCCGGGATATTCCGTCAAGATCAACTTCTCCGAGCACGGGGTCAATGACACCACCACGCTGGCCAAGCTGGGCGCCGCGGTGAAGCAGAACCAGAATCCCGGCATGGACCTGATCGAGGCAGGGTTCGCTACCAGCGCCGCCGAGGCGAAGTTGGTGGAACCGATCAGCACCGAGCAGGTGCCGAACCTGGCCAATGTCGACCCGAAGCTGCTCAAGGCGATCGACAACCGCGGGGTGCCCTACCGCGGATCCTCCGTGGTGCTGGCCTACGACTCCAGCAAGATCCCCGACCCGCCGAAGACACTGGACGAGTTGATCGCGTGGATCAAGGCGAACCCCGGCAAGTTCACCTACAACTCGCCGAACTCCGGTGGCTCCGGGTTCTCCTTCGTGCAGACCGTGCTGGACGCCAACATGTCCTCGGACATCACCGAGAAGATGTACTTCGACGACAACTACTCCACCGACCTGGAGAAGAACTGGGACAAGGGCTTCGACGTGCTCAAGGGCCTCAAGTCCAGCATCTACCAGAGCGTGTACCCCAACGGCAACCAGGCCGTGCTGGACCTGCTGGGCAGCGGCCAGATCGAGATGGCGCCGGTGTGGTCGGACATGGCGCTGTCCAGCCTGGCCAAGGGTGCCCTGCCGAAGACAGTCAAGCTGGCCCAGATCACCGATCCGGGCTTCACCGGCAGCGCCGTCTACCTGACGGTCCCGACCACCAGCCCCAACAAGGACGCCGCCTACAAGCTGATGAACTACCTGCTGCAGCCGGAGGTGCAGTCCACGATCGTGGACACCATCTCGGGCTACCCGGGCATCAAGTCCGACATGCTGCCCTCGAGTGAGCAGAACCTGTTCACCGGCCTGGACACCTCCAATCTGCGCCCGACGTACTCGGCGAAGTTCAGCAATGACGCCAAGCAGCAGTGGCAGCAGCGGGTGCCGTGACGGCAACCGTCGACGACAAGGCTGCGACCACCGCGCCGGTGCGGGCACCGGCGCGGTGGCGTGACCGCCGGCAGGCGCTGTTCGGGTTTTTGCTGTCCAGCCCGCCGGTGGTCGTCATCGGGCTGTTCATCGGGTTCCCGGTTGTCGCAGCGATCTTGTACACGCTGGGCTACGCCGGCGGGCCCAATTCGGTCCTGACGCTATTCGCGCAGGACCAGCACCTGGGGTTCATCACCTTCGGGGCCTACCGGGCCGTCTTCGCCGACCCGAGCTTCGGCGAGGACCTGCTGGTCACGGTGGTCGTCACGGTGCTGACGGTGGCGTTCGTGCTGCTGCTGGCCTGGAGCGTGGGGCTGTTCCTGCGGCTGACCAATTCCCGGGCGGCGCGGGCGCTGTCGGCGCTGGCGGTGGTGCCGCTGTTCATCCCGGTGGTCATCGCCTCGTACGCGATCCTGGGGTTCTACGCCGCGGACGGTTTCCCACGGACGATCGCGACCATGCTGGGCTGGGACTCGTTTCCGACCATCTCCTACACCATGGTGGCGGTGACGATCGGCGAGGTGTGGACCCAGCTGCCGTTTGGCGTGCTGCTGATCGCGTCCGGCCTGCAGGGCGTGCCAAACGCACTGATCGAGGCGGCCCGGGACGCCGGGGCGGGCACCGTCCGGATCATCCGCAGCATCCTGATCCCGATGAACGTGCTGCCCAGCGTCATCGTGGGTACCTTTAGCGCCATCTATGTGCTGGGCAGCTTCACCGTGCCCTACCTGATCGGGCCGAACGCACCGAACCTGCTGGGCACCTCGATGACCTACCAGATGCAGTCCTTCGGCCGGCCGCAGCAGGCCGAGGTGATGGCGGTGGTGGTGTTCCTGGTCGCGGCCGGGATCGGCGCCGCCTACGTGTGGGCGAACGTCCGCAACAACCGCATGTCGGGGGTCACCCAATGAGCGAGGCACTGGCCGTCGACGCGGTGATGACCGATACCACGGACGTTCCCGTCACCGCCGTGTCCTCCTACCGCCCACCCGGACCGGTACGCCGGGTGCTGCGCTCCGTCGTGTTCGTCATCGCCCTGGTCCTGCTGGCCGTGTTCATCCTGGGGCCGATCGTCTGGCTGGCGATCCGGGCCTTCGCCGGGCAGTGGACGTTCCCGGACATCCTGCCGACGCAGTGGACGCTCAAGTGGTGGAAGACGGTCTTCTCCGACCCGAGCCTGCTCAGCTCGATGCGGCTGAGCGTGGAGCTGGCGGTGGTCGTCACCCTGGTGTCGGCGATCATCTGCCTGCCCGCGGCCTACGCGTTCTCCCGGTTCAAGTTCCCCGGCCGGCAGGTGATGCTGATCTCGCTGTTCGCCGCCAACGCCTTCCCCCGGATCGGGCTGTTCGTGGCGCTGGCCGGGCTGTTCTACACGCTGCACCTGATGGAGACCTTCGTCGGGCTGATCATCGTGCAGTTGCTGGGCACCATCATCTACATGACGTGGATTCCGGCCGCGGCGTTCGCGTCTGTGCCGCGCAGCCTGGAGGAGGCCGCCCGGGATGCCGGGGCGGGCCCGCTGCGAGTGTTCTTCAAGGTCACCGTGCCACTGGCGCTGCCGGGCATTCTGGTGGCGATGATCCTGTCGTTCATCTCCGCCTTCGACGAGGCGCAGGGTTCCTACCTGGTCGGCGCCCCGACCTACCTGACGATGCCCAGCGAGATGTACACGCTGGTGCTGAACTACCCTCCCCCGGTCGCTGCGGTGTTCTCGGTCGTGCTGTCCACCCCGTCGGTGATCCTGATGCTGCTGGTGCGGCGGCACATCATGGGCGGCACCCTGGCGGAGGGATTCCAACTGCGATGACGGCGACCGGATTGCGGCTGAGCGGGATCTCCAAGGTGTTGGGTGGCCGGCAGATCATCGACGACCTGGCGCTCACGGTGCCGTCCGGTGAGCTGGTCTGCCTGCTAGGCCCGTCGGGGTGCGGCAAGACCACCACGCTGCGCATGATCGGCGGCTTCATCCGGCCGGACGCCGGGCAGGTGCTGATCGACGGCGAGGACGTCGCGCAGGTGCCGCCGGAGCGCCGGCCGACGGCGATGGTGTTCCAGAACTACGCGCTGTGGCCGCACATGACCGTATTCGACAATGTCGCGTTCGGGCTCAAGCTGCGCAAGGTGCCGGCGGCCCAGCTGCGGCGCCGGGTCACCGAGGCGCTGGAGCTGGTGAACCTGACCCACCACATGTCCTCCCGCCCCACCCAGATCTCCGGCGGCGAGCAGCAGCGGGTGGCGCTGGCCCGTGCGCTGGTGCTCGAGCCCAAGGTGTTGCTGCTGGACGAGCCGCTATCCAACCTGGACGCCAAGCTGCGGGTGCGGGTGCGCGAGGAGATCCGGGCGATCCAGCAACGGCTGCGCATCACGACGGTGTTTGTCACGCACGATCAGGACGAGGCGCTGTCGGTGGCCGACCGGATCGCGGTGATGAACGCCGGCCGGGTCGAGCAGTACGCCGGACCGGACCGGCTGTACCGGGAACCCGAGACCCGTTTCGTGGCCGACTTCGTCGGCACCATGAACTTCTACTCCGGGGACGCCCACCGCGATGCCTCTGGCGGCCGGGTGCGGCTGCGGCCGGACGGCACCGTCGTGCCGAGCGCCGTCATCACCGGCGCCGGCAGCGACGTGACCATCGGGGTGCGGCCGGAGGACGTGATACTCACCCCGACGGTGCGGGAACCGGGCGGTGCGAGCGATGACGAGGGTCCGGTGGGCACGGTGATCCGCGAGGTGCCGCGCGGCCATTACAAGGAGGTCGTCGTGCAGTTCGGGTCGAGCAGCGCCCGGGTGTTCGTGGATGCCAACTTCGGGGCCCAGCGGGTGGCGGTGCGCTTCGCCCGAGCGCTGGTGTATTCCGGCGACGCGCTGATCCGGGACGGGGCACCGGAACGGGCGCCGGCGACCAATGCGGCGGTGCCGGACGCCGGAGTGGCCGCGACGGAGATGTCCGATGATTGAGGGGGTTTCGACGCCGACCGACCCGAACCACGGGTCGCTGCTCGATTCCCCGCCGCTGCCGCCGCTGGACCCGGTTTCGGGCCGAACCCCCGCGGCGGTGCTGCGGATCGCGCACCGCGCACTGGAGCTCCTCGGCCCGGACCCGGACGCCGCCTGCGCCGCAGTTCGATCGGCCGGGGCGCATCTGGTCGAGGTGGATGCCAGGGTGACCGGTGACGGGGCGTTGGTGGTGGCCCACGACCCGTGGGTGCAGATCGACGGGGTCCGGTGCTGGATCTCAGATCTGCCGGAGCAGGTCGTGCTGGCGGCCGACCGCACCGTGCTGCCCCTGGCGTCGGCACTCGCCGCGATTCGCCGGCACGATCTGGGGCTGTACCTGGATATCAAGTCGATCGATCCGCCGTCGGCGCACTGGTTGGCGGGCGCGCTGGTCGAGGCGGAGTTGACCGAGCACAGCGTGCTGGCCTCCAGCCGAAGTGACGCGGTCGCGCTGTGCGCGCGGGCGGTGCCGCAGGTGTCACGAGCCGTGCTGTTCGCCTCGGACACCGAGGATCCCGTGCAGCTGGCGGCGGCGGTGCACGCCCAGTTCGTGCATCCCTGCTGGGAACGCTTCGACGCGCCCGATCAGATGCTGCCCGATGCCTGGATCGACCGGGTGCGCGCGCAGGGGTTGGGCATCGTCACCTGGCACGAGGAGCGGCCCGAGGTGTTGGCCGCGCTGTTGGCCCGCGACGTGGACGGCATCTGTACCGACGACATGGCGCTGCTGACGGCGACCGCCCGGTCCATGCCGCCGGCCGGGTCGGCCGAATGACGCTGAGCATCGCCCATCGCGGTGAGCCGCTCGGGCACCTGGAGAACACCCTGCCCGCGTTCCAGGCGGCGATCTCCGCCGGCGCCGACATGGTGGAACTCGACGTGCGGCTGGCGGCCGACGGGGTCCCGGTGCTGCTGCACGACGCGACCCTGCGACGGATATGGGGGCGCGGCGTGTCGCTGTCGGACGTGACGTCGTCCGAGCTGGCCGCGCTGCGCGGCCCGGCCGAGGAGTACGTGCCGACGCTGGCCGAGGCGGCCGACCTGATCGCCGGCGCCGGGCGGCAGATCATGGTGGATCTGCCGGAGCCGGCGGCGATCCCGGCCGCGCACACGGTGCTCGAGCGCGCCGGGGTGATGGACGCCTGCCTGTTCGCCGGTCGGTCCCGGTGGATGCGCCGAGAGATGCCTGCCGCCCGCATCGCGCTGAGCTGGGACGGGGTGCGCCCCCCGGACTCCGTAACCCTCGAGTACTTCCGGCCGGAGTACTTCAATCCGCACTTCCGACTGCTCACGGCCGGTATCGCCGACGCGATGCATGCCCGCGGCATCGGTGTCTCGGTGTGGACCGTGGACCATCCGCGGGATATGGCGGCCGTGATCACTCAGGGCGCCGACGCGGTGATTACCAACCGGATCGCGGATCTGGTTGCGATCAGCAGGGCGACGGCGTGAGGCCGTCGGCGGCAGTGCCGGCCGGCCAGCCGATCGCCCGGCACGGAAAGAGGGACAGCGGTGACGGAGGATCTGCGGACCGTGGCGATGGAGCTGGCCTGCTGGGCGTGCCAACGCATTGCGGGCACCGCCCCGGCGAACGTCCGAACCAAGGCGCACGCCGCCGACCCCGTCACCGATACCGATATCGCGGTGGAGACCGAAGTGCGGCGGCGCATCGCCGAGCACCTGCCCGGGCACGCCCTGGTAGGTGAGGAATTCGGCACTACCGGCCCCGTCGACGCGGCCTACACCTGGTACTGCGATCCGGTGGATGGCACCACCAACTATGCCAACGGGCTGGCGTGGTGCTCGTTCTCGCTGGCCTGCTGGGACTCCGACGGCCCGCTGGTCGGAGTGGTGGGAGATCCGTTCCGCCGCAGGATCGCCGTCGGCGAACGCGGCCGCGGCTCTCGGCTGCTGCCGCTGGATGCCGACTACCAGCCGATTCTCGGTGCGGCTCGGCAATTGTCGGCTCGCGTTGGGTCGGGACTGGCGGGCACTGTGGTGGCCACTGAATGGCTGGCGCACCGTCCGTGGCCGGGGATGTCTGGCACCCTGGCCGCGCTGGCCGACGCGGCCTGCACGGTGCGGATCATGGGATCGTCCACGCTGGCGCTGCTGCAGGTCGGCCTGGGCGCGACGGCCGGCTGTCTGATCGGCCAGTACTCCCCCATCGACGACTCGGCGGCGGTGCTGATCGCGACCGAGGCGGGAGCCGTGGCGTGCGGTATCGACGGGGCGGCGTCGGTGGCGCCGGAGGGCGGGATCCTGTTGGCGGCGCCGGGATTCCGGGACGAGATCCTGACCGCCTGGCGGGCCGGCGCCGCGGCGGCATAGCAATGCCACCGGCGCTACCCACGACTCCGGTGGGCGCCTACGCCCCGCAGTTCCACTGCCCGGACGGGGTGTCCGCGGCGCAGAACAGGGTATCGGGCCAGAAGCTGAGTTCCAGGTTGTAGCCGGAGACGGTGGCGGTGACGGGGCTGCCGACCGGGGTCTTCGGATCGTTGGACCGGGTGACGGTGCCGGTGGCGGCCTTCGCGCCGGACTGTTCGGTCAGCGCGAACTCGATGTGCCCGCCGTCGACAATTTCGTTGTCCTTGACCTTGTCACAGGGGGGCGTCGGGTCGTCGCTGCAGAACTGGTAGGTGCGGTAGTCCAGGGTCGCCGATCCGGAGGCGTCGATGGTCACCACGCGCCCATGCCCCTGCCACTGGCCGATGACGGCGGCGGGGATACCGGATGCCGTGCTCGCCCCCACGGTGGACGCCGCCTCATTCGGCCCGAAGAAGACGTACTCGGCCCTGGCCACCCGGAATCCATAGCCGCTGCCGGTGTTCTGGCAGGTGATGCCGTCCTTCTGGCTCACGCAACGCACCGCGCCGACGGCGATCTGCTGACCGTAGTCCAGCGTGGGGCCGCCGCTTTCCACGTCGCCCGCGCAGAACAGGAATGCCGAGGAGGACTCCAGCTTGAAGTTGAATCCCCAACCCGAGCCGCCACAGTCGTGCTTCGGCGGGGTGTAGTCGAACTTGTCGATCTGGCAGACGGCGACGCCATCCTGGATGCCGCAGGTGATGTTCCCCGACGGCGACTGGAAGCCCACGTCGGTGACGATGCCGTGGTAGTTCGACGCGTCGACCGATGTGGTGCCGTCGAACTCGTGGGCCGGGTCATCCGTTCCGGCGGCCGGCGTGCCGTGCTGCGAGGACGGCGGCGCAGAGGTGTCGGACGTCGAGGGTGACGGGGTCGCCGGGGCCGTGTCGCTCGACGGCGCCTGGCTCGAGCCTGCCCCGGTGGACACCGGCGGCATCGGCCGGATCGGCGAGGAGCCGGACGGGGCGCCGGAGTCACCCTGTCCCGACGCCGGCACCTGCAGGGTGCTCGGCAGCGTCGGCCCCGACTGGTGGTCGGATGATCCGGGCGCCGATGAGACCGAACCCGTCGGGGTGCCGGCGTCGGCATCGGTGCCGGCTCGAACTCCGGCGCCGCTGACCGTCGCCGCACAGCCGGTCAGCAGCAGCGCGCAGATCGCCGCCGCAGCTACCGCACAACGTCCCCTCATGTGCCCCACTCCTTCGTGCCCTGACCACTGATCGAGCCGGATGGCGCCGGTATGACGTGCGATCAACGGGCCCGGTTCCGTCGTCGCCCTGCGCGGCGCCACGGTGTAGGAGCAGGGTGGACGCTCGGCGATACCGGCGGGCCTGAAGTATCCGACGCGACCCGGCTCCAGGGCGCGGGGTCGGAGGTACCAACGCGACTCACGGACGTGGATCGGCCGCGAAGCCAGCGTGCCGTCAGGCCTGCTCGGCGCGTTCGTGCAGCAGCCGGCCGGCATCCCGGGCCAGCGCCAACGATCGGCGTGCCCACGCCGGCGAGGCCGTCCCGAGCCCGCAGGTAGGGGTGACGAGCACCTGGGAGAACCGCGCGTCCGGCAGCCCCACCCGGTGCCACAGGTCCAGCAATGGCCCCGCCGCCTGGCGGAAGTCGAAACGTCCTCGGGGCACGGACGTATCGTCCGGGCTCGGGTCGCCGTTGCTCGCCGGATCGCCGCCGGCCGCCGAGAGGTGATTGCTTGCGGACGGGTCGGTGGTGGGGATCAGCCCGGCCAGCAGCACCACACCGTCCTCGACCGCCTCGGCCAAGGGATCCAGCCGGGCCGCCGAACTCCCGACGCCGGTCAGGTCCAGCGACAGTGCGCGGAACCCGGCGCGGCGCAGCAGATCCACCGGAGCGGCGGGGTGGCAGCAGTGCACGGCGACCGGCGACGCGGCGTGATCGCCGCCGTCGGCCCGCGCGCCGCCGGCGAGCCCCTGCACCAGGTCTGCCAGGAGCTCCACCGCCCGTGACTCGTCGACCGCCGGGACGGTGCCGAATCCGGATGCGGTGGCCAAGGTTCCGGCCAGTACCGCCGGCAGCGACGGCTCGTCAATCTGTATCACGACGCCGGTGCCGGGCAACCGGCGAGCCAGCTCGGAGCGCTGCGCGGCCACGCCCTCGATGAACGAGGCGGCCAGATCCGCCACGGCACCGGAATCCAGCAGTGCCCGGTTGCCGCTGGGCGTCTCCAGCTGCGCGGCCAGCGTCCACGGCCCGACCGCCTGGATCTTGATCCAGGCCGCTCCGGCGAAGTGCCGCTCCGCGGCGTCGGTATCCCAGGCCAGGAAGTCGGCGGCACGCCGCACGTCCCGGCCCGGCCGTCGCGTCAGCCGCCACCCGCTGGGCACCACCTCGGCCGGCATGTCGATCAGCATGGCGGCGGTGCGGCCGATCATGTCGGCGCCCGCGCCGCGCTGCGGCAGCTCCACCAGGTGCGGCAGGTCCGGCAATTCGCCGGCAATCAGGGCCGCCGACTCCATCGGGTCGGTACCAGGCAGCGAGCCGACGCCGGTGGCGATCCCAGCGCGCCACGGGGTGTCAGGCCGGCGCGGGTCCGGCGGGGTGCCCGCCGCGGCGTCCGGGTCGCGCTGCACGGCCCGGTCGCTCACCCTCTCGGCGTGCCGGGGCCGCATGCCATCGTCAGCCATGGCCATGCCCGGTGTCCACGATGGTGCCGGCGGCCAGCACCTCGGTGTCGGCGTCGTCGTACAGCGCCGCGGTCTGCCCCGGCGCCACCCCCCGGATCGGCTCGTCCAGCACCAGACGCAACGCGCCGCCGGCGGTCAGATCGGCGGTGACGCCGGTGGTTCGGCCGTGCGCCCGCACCTGCAGTCGGCCGCGGATCGGAAAAATCGGGGCCGCGCCACTCGGGTACACCACCGATCTCGCGCTGATCGTCGTCACGTCGAGGTGCTCGGCCGACCCCACCGTCACCGTCCCGGAAACCGGCTCGATACTCAGCACATACCGGGGCCGCCCATCCGGGGCCGGGCGGGTCAGCCCGAGCCCCTTGCGCTGCCCGATCGTGTAGCCGAAGTAGCCGTCGTGCCGAGCCAGCTCCTCGCCGGTATCCGCATCCACCACCGAACCCGGCCTCGCGCCGAGCTTCTCGGTCAGGTAGCCGCGGGTGTCGCCGTCGGAGATGAAGCAGATGTCGTAGGAGTCCGGCTTGGCCGCCACCGCGAAACCGCGCCGGTCCGCCTCCGCCCGGACCTGCGGCTTGGTCATGCCGCCGAGCGGGAACATGCTGCGACGCACCTGATCCGGGCGCAGTACCGCCAGCACGTACGACTGGTCCTTGGCCGGGTCGGCCGAGCGCAGCAGCCGGCCGTCGCACACCCGGGCGTAGTGACCGGTCACCACGGCGTCGAAGCCGAGCGCGACCGCGCGATCCAGCAGCGCGGCGAACTTGATCTTCTCGTTGCACCGCAGGCAGGGGTTGGGGGTGTGCCCGGCGGCGTACTCGGCCAGGAAGTCCGTGACGACGGTCTCGGCGAAATCCTCCGACAGGTCCCAGACGTAGAACGGAATCCCGATCAGGTCGGACACCCGCCGGGCATCGAACGCGTCCTCCACCGTGCAGCAACCCCGGGACCCGGTGCGCAGCGTGCCGGGGGTGCGGGACAGCGCCATGTGCACACCGGTCACGTCGTGGCCGGCGTCGTGCGCCAGCGCCGCGGCCACCGCCGAGTCGACGCCCCCGCTCATCGCGGCCAGCACCCTCACGGTCCCTCCCCCACCGACGTTCGCGGATTTGAAGCACGGTTGTGGCCCGATTCGGCCCCACAACCGTGCTTCAGATCCGCGAACATGGCCAAGCCGGTCACCGCCTGGCTCCCGCCAGCGCAGCCGCCCGAGCGCGCTGCACGGCCGGGCCGATCGCCTCGACCAGGGACCGCACGTCGTCCCGGGTCGAGCTGTGCCCCAGCGAGAAGCGCAGCGCCCCGGCGGCTTCCCGCTCCGGCAGGCCCATCGCCAGCAGCACGTGCGAGGGCCGGGCCACCCCGGCGGTGCACGCCGACCCGGTGGAGCAGGCGATGCCGGCGGTGTCCAGCAGCATCAGCAGCGCGTCGCCCTGGCAACCCGGAAAGCGCAGGTGCGCGTTGCCGGGCAGCCGGGACGGGCCGCCGTCCATCACACCGGCGCCGGGATCTCCGGACAACGCGGCGTCCGGAACCGCGTGCTGCACACCGGCAATCAGCTCGTCCCGGAGGGCAGCCAGCCTGCTCGCCTCCGTCGCCCGGCTCGCGGCGGCATGCTCCGCGGCGACCGCGAACCCGACCAGGGCGGGCATGTCCAGCGTTCCGGACCGGATGCCGCGCTCCTGACCGCCGCCGTGCCCGATCGGTGTCACGGCCACGTCCCGACGCAGCAGCAGCGCGCCGACTCCCATGGGCCCGCCGATCTTGTGCGCCGTCACCGACAGCGCATCCGCGCCGCTGGCCGCGAAGTCCACCGGCAGCGCGCCGAACGCCTGCACCGCGTCGCTGTGCAGCGGGATGCCATATGAGTGCGCGACGGCGGCCAGTTCCCGGATTGGATTCACCGTGCCGACCTCGTTGTTGGCCCACATCACGCTGACCAGGGCAACCGCGCCGGGGTCCTCGGCGATGGCGGCGGCCAGCGTGTCGGCGTGCACCCTGCCGTAGTCGTCCACCTCGAGCCAGCAGATCTCGGCGCGGCCGGTGGTGTGCAACGCCTCCGCGGTGTCCAGCACGGCGTGGTGCTCGACGGCGGGCAGCAGCACCCGTCGCCGGGCCGGTTCGGCGGACTGGCGCGCGGTCAGGATCCCCGTCACCGCTATGTTGTCCGCCTCCGTGCCGCCCGAGGTGACGATCACCTCGCTGGGCCGCGCTCCCAACGCCGCGGCGATCGTCTCCCGGGACTCCTCAACCCTGCGGCGCGCGGCCCGGCCGGCGGCATGCAAGGAGGAGGCGTTGCCGACCAGTCGCATGGCGTCGGTGACGGCATCGACGACGGCCGGTAGCGCGGGGGTGGTGGCGGCATGGTCGAGGTAGACCACGTCGCCGCCGGTCGCGTGGTCGGGCGCAGGGTCGGGCGCCCGCTGGACCATGGGACCGCCATGCGGTGCCGGGGCAGGTGAGGGGGTGGCAATCATGACCCGTCCAGGGTAGGCCGCGGGCGAGGGCGGCCGGCACCACGCCGCTGCGAGGACCCGCTGCCGGGGGATCGCTCCGACCGGAGCCGGGTCGAGCACCCGGCCTGTGACGCGAGCACCCGTGCTCGCGGGGCTCACGGGCAACAGCGATGCTCCTTCGACCGCGCCGCCCGGATTGCCACGAATGGCGGCGGGTCCTGGCCACGCGTGCACCCGAATGGAGCAGTCTGGCTCTTGCCATGCCACCGGTCTGTACCGCAGAGTAGGGAGCACGAATCCGTTCCGGCACACGATCCGGGGGACGCGACCGCCGCCGGCGGTCGATCTAGCGAAGGGAGCCGTCGATGGCGGTATCTGTCGATCTGACCAAGGGCCTGGACAAGGCCTACGAGAACTCCAGTCTGGACGAGATCCTGGCTGCGCCGCCCTCGGCATTGGCGGGCCTGACGGAGCGGCACGACCAGCTACTCAAGGAGGCGCTGGGTATCGACACGGTCGGCGAGCTCGGCAGCAACAAGTACTTCGCGTTGGCCGGGGTGCTGGTGGCGCTGAAGGGCAAGACCGGCTGAACGGGCCCGGATCGGACACGCGGGCCCGCTTCGATCGATCGCCGGTCGGGGCGGGCACTCGTGTCACAGGCTCCACGTAGAGTGCGGGCCATGGCCGCACTTCGCATCGGAGCACACGTCGACCAGGTAGATCCGATCGTCGCCGCGCAGGATCGGGGCGCCGATGCGGCGCAGTTCTTCCTCGGCGACCCGCAGAACTGGAAGGGGCCGAGTGTCGCCTATCCCGGCGGTGCTGCGGCGTTGCGCGAGGCGGCGCAGGCGGCCGGCATCGTGCTGGTGGTGCACGCGCCATATGTGATCAACGTCGCGACAGCCAATAACCGGATCCGCATCCCCAGCCGCAAGTTGCTGCAGCAGCATGTCGACCTGGCGGCGCAGGTGGGCGCGTCCGCGGTGGTCGTCCACGGTGGGCACGTCACCGCCGGTGACGATCCAGCCGCCGGATTCGACAACTGGCGCAAATGCGCGGAGCGGTTGAACGCCACGGTGCCGGTCCTGGTGGAGAACACCGCCGGCGGCGACGGGGCGATGGCCCGCACCCTGGAACGCATCGCCATGTTGTGGGATGCAGTCGGCGATTCCGGATTGGGCTTCTGCCTGGACACCTGCCACGCCTTCGCCGGCGGGCTGGATCTGGCTACCGTGGTAGACGAGGTCCTGGCGATCACGGGGCGGATCGATTTGGTGCACGCCAACGACTCCCGGGACGAGGCAGGATCCGGAGCCGATCGGCACGCCAATCTGGGCGAGGGCACCATCGGGCTCGATGCGATCGCGGCGGTGGTGCGCGCGGCCGGCGCCCCGGTGATCCTGGAGACTCCCGGCGCCAAGTCCGGCGAGGGAGACGACGTCGACCGGCTGCGAGCGGCGATCGGATAAGCCGCAGCACGGGCAGGTCTGCCGGCGCCGGTGACGGCCGGACCGAGGTCCGGCCGTCCGCATCGGTCGAGGTGGCGACGAGGCGTCAGGCTACACCGAGCCGATGATCCGCGCGCGGTGCGTCTGGTACTCAGTATCGGTGACGAGGCCCTGGCGATGCAGCTCGTCCAGGTGGCGCAGCCTGGTCGCGGGATCTGTTGCGTGCTCACCGGTGTCGAAAGCATGCGCGGCAGTGTCGAAGCCACTGGCCCAGTCGATGTCCATGTTCGTGGGATCGCCGGGGCCGGCGACGGTGGCGTGAAAGCCATGGCCTGGCTCGAGTTGCCCGAGCGCGGCGAACGGCACCGTGGCCTTCTTCGCCACCCGATAGGGCCGTAATCCCTCCGGCCGCACCTCGATGTCGAGTTCCAACCGAGGTTGGTTGTTCACGTACACGCCGGTGTCGTGCACTGACCGGACGATGATGGTGGCCGGAACCGTCGGTGGCGCACCGAGAGTGGCCTTCGCGGCCGAACCAATTCCATACATGAGCACACCGATCACCGCGAGCGCGGTCGGCGGGATGCCGGCGATGAGTGGCAGGTAGCGCCAGCTCTGGTGCGCGGCATCGAATCCAAGCCGGAAATAGCCAACGGCGAGTGCGGACAGCCCACAGGCCAAGGTGCTCAAGGTCAGCATGAGCACCTTCGCCCACCGCGCCGGCGGGTCGGCCGTCGAGTCGCGGGCGACCACGGCACCCGCCACGGCCCGCTCATGCGCGCGGGCCCGATTCACCCGGACCGCGACGGCGCGCGAGATCAGGCCGCACACGATCCACACCGCACCTACCACGGTCAACGGCCATGCGGAGATCGCCAGGCCCACCACACCCAGCCCGACACCGAGCACGATCATCGCGATCGACACCATCGGCGCAGGTTAGCAGTCCGGTCTGCACGATGTGCGGAAATTGCCGGGCGGTACCGAAGGCTCCGGAGCGGATCGGGAGCGGCATGGTGCCACGCCGCCGCACGCCCGGTCGCTGGCCCACCCTCACGGCTACGGTCACCTCGAGACCAGGCGAAGGCCACCGCGGCCCCGAAGGACCCAGGGCGGTGACGAAGCTGCTATCCCCGACCCGGTTCGTAGCGTCGAAGGGCGCAGCGCCGTGCTACCAGGGCGCGCAGCGATTCCAAGCTGCCGCCGGTCTCACCGAGGGTGCGGGCCTGGATGAGGATGTTGCCGATGGCGGTGGCCTCGGCCGGACCGGCGAGGACAGGCAGGCCGGTGGCGTCAGCGGTGAGTTGGCACAGCAGGGTGTTCTGGCTGCCGCCGCCGACCAGGTGCACCGTTCGGATGGTGTGCCCCGAGGTCTCGGCGGCGGCCCGGATGGTGCGGGCGTAGGCGGCGGCGAGGCTGGCCAAGATGGTGCGCACCAGCGCCGGGCGGGACGTCGGTGCCGACTGGCCGGCTGCGAGCAGGGCGGCGGCGATGCGGGCCGGCATGTCGCCGGGGCCGAGGAAGTCGGGGTCGTCTGCGTCGAAGGTCGGCGTGGCGCCAGTGATGTCGGCTGCCTGGGCGAGCAGGGCCGACAGGTCGACGGGCGGCCCGATGCGTTCCCAGTCGCGGATGGTCTCGGTGAGCAGCCACAGTCCCGTCACGTTGTGCAGGTAGCGGATGCGGCCGTCCACGCCTCGTTCGTTGGTGAACCCGGCGCGGCGCGCGGCGTCGGTAAGGACCGGTCGTTCGAGTTCGACGCCGACCAAAGACCAAGTGCCGCAGGAGATGTAGGCGATGTCGGGGTCGGTAGCGGGGACCGCGACCACGGCGCTAGCGGTGTCGTGCGAGCCGACGGCGGTGACGTGGACGCCGTCGATCCCGGTCTCGTGGCGGGCGGGGCCGATGATCGGGCCCAGGTCGGTGCCGGCGTCGACCAGTGGCGGCAACAGGGCAGGGTCGACGTCCAGCCGGCGGGCCAGGTCGGCGTCCCACTCGCCGGTGTCGGCACGTAGCAGTCCGGTGGTGGAGGCATTGGTGCGCTCGGCGACGGTGGTGCCGGTCAGCCAGTGGGTCAGCAGGTCGGGGATGAGCAGCATCGTGTCGGCCAGGCGCAGCAGGCGACGCTGCCGGTCGACGGCGAGTTGATAGAGCGTGGTGAACGGCAGATGTTGCAGGCCGTTGCGGGCGAACAGGTCCTGCGGTGAGATCCGATCGTGCACGGCGCGCACCCCGGCGGCGGTGCGCTCGTCACGGTGGCTGTACGGGTTGGACAGCATCACGCCGTCGCGCAGCAGCGCGTAGTCGCAGCCCCAGGAGTCGATGCCGATGCTGGTCAGGCCGGATGCCGTGCGGTGGGCGGCGGCCAGCTCGTCCAGCACGTGGCGGTACAACTCCAAGATCGACCAGTGCAGGCCGTCCCCGATGCGGACCGGGGTGTTGGGAAACCGGGCGACGGTGGTGACGGCGAGCCGGTCGGCGCCGACCTCGCCGAGCAGCACCCGGCCGCTGGTGGCGCCCAGATCCACCGCCGCGACGGTGACACTCACCGCGGCCCCCTCACCGGCACGGCCCCTGGCTCGACCCGGTGCTCGGCCCCCGGCCCACCCCCGGCTTGTGCGTCTGAGGTGGCGCTATAGCGCCGCCTGGGACTCCCAAGCCGCGAGCGCTCATCGGAGGAACGCGGCGGCGACGCCGGAGTCGACCGGGATGTGCAGTCCGGTGCTGCGGGACAGATCCCCGGCGGTCAACGCGAACACCGCCGCCGCCACGTGCTCGGGCAGCACCTCCCGGCCGAGCAGGGTGCGCTTGGCGTAGAAGGCACCCAGTTCGGACTCGGCCACTCCGTACACCGCGGCCCGCTGGGCGCCCCAGCCGCCGGCGAAGATCCCCGAGCCGCGCACCACCCCGTCGGGATTGATGCCATTGACCCGGATCCCGTGCTGGCCGAGTTCCGCGGCCAACAGCCGCACCTGGTGCGCCTGGTCGGCCTTGGCGGCGCCGTAGGCGACGTTGTTGGGGCCGGCGAATACGCCGTTCTTGCTGGCGATGTACACGATGTCGCCACCGTGACCCTGCTCGATCATGGTGCGGGCCGCCTCCCGCGACACCAGGAAGGAACCCTTGGCCATCACATCGTGCAGCAGGTCCCAGTCTCGTTCGGTGGTCTCCAGCAGCGGCTTGGAAACCGACAGGCCCGCGTTGTTGACCACCAGGTCCACCCCGCCGAACGCGCGAGCCGCGGCCGCGAACGCGCCCGCCACCGCCGCCGGATCCGACACATCCAACACCACCGGAACGGCCACGTCCGGGCCGCCCAACTCTCCCGCCACCGCTACCGCGGCCTCGGCGTTCAGGTCCGCGACCACCACGCAGGCACCCTCGGCCGCCAGCCGCCGCGCGATGGCCTTGCCGATGCCGGAGCCCGCCCCGGTCACCAACGCCACCCGCCCCGCCAGCGCCTTGGGCTTGGGCATGCGTTGCAGCTTGGCCTCTTCCAGCGCCCAGTACTCGATGCGGAACTTTTCCGACTCCTCGATCGGCGCGTAGGACGAGACCGCCTCGGCGCCGCGCATCACGCCTATCGCGTTGAGGTAGAACTCCCCCGCGACCCGGGCGGTCTGCTTGTCCTTGCCGAAGGAGAACATGCCCACCCCGGGCACTAGGACGATCGCCGGATCGGCACCGCGCATCGCCGGTGACCCCGGCTCGGCGTGCCGGGCGTAGTAGGCGGCGTAGTCGGCGCGGTACTGCTCGTGCAACTCCCGCACCCTGTCCCGCGCCACATCCAGGTCGGCGGCGGGCGGCAGGTCCAGCACCATCGGGCGAACCTTGGTGCGCAGGAAGTGATCCGGGCAGGACGTGCCCAGCGCGGCCAGCCTCGGATGCTCGGCGCGGGATAGGAAGTCCAGCACGACATCGGTGTCGGTGTAGTGCCCCACCACGGGCTGGTCGGTGCCAGCCAAACCGCGGATCAGCGGGGCCAGCTCCGCCGCCCGCTCGTGCCGCTGCTGCTCGGGCAGCGGCTGGTAGCCGTCCAGCACGGCACCGAACGGCTCCGCCTTCCCGCGGGAGGCCAGGAACTCCTCGGCGGTGGCGATAATGCGCAGCGAGTTCGCCTCGCACTCGGCGCCCGACGCACCCCAGGCGGTGATGCCGTGCCCACCCAGGATGCAGCCGATCGCCCGAGGGTGGCTGGCCGCCATGGCTGCGATATCCAGGCCGAGTTGGAATCCGGGCCGGCGCCACGGCACCCACACCACCTCGTCGCCGAAGCACTCCGCCGTCAATCGCTCGCCGTCGACGGCGGTCGCCAGCGCGATGCCGGCATCCGGGTGCAAGTGATCCACGTGCGGCGCATCGACCAGGGCGTGCATCGCGGTGTCGATCGACGGCGCCGCCCCGCCTCGGCCGTGCAGGCAGTAGTCGAACGCGGCGACCATCTCGTCCTCGCGATCCACCCCGGGATACACCTCACGCAGGGCACGCACCCGGTCCAGTCGCAACACCGCCAACCCCTCCGGCCGTAGCGTGCCCAGATCCCCGCCGGAGCCCTTGACCCACAACAGGTCCACCGAGGCCCCCGTGGCCGGATCGACGTCGCTACCCTTCGCCGACGTATTGCCACCCGCATAGTTGGTATTGCGCCGGTCGGCGCCCAACCGGTGCGAACGCTCGATCAGGTCGATCACAGTCTGGTTCGTCATACAGTCCTCATCCATCACGCGTCGGTCACGATCAGACGTCGGTATCGATATCGGTGACGACATCCCCGGCCATCGCCCGGCCGACGAGGATCACCACACATAGGCATCGGATCAGGCGCCCCACCCGGCCTGCGTCCCCCCGACCCGCTCCGCCGTGATCCGCTCGGCATAACCGGACCGGGCATAGGCGGCCATCGGGTCCGGGTCCATGCCCGCATCGGAGCGCAGGTCGGCCAGCAGCGGGCGCACGTCGGTATTGAAGGCATCCATCAGCACCGCATTGGCACCCAACACGTCCCCCGCTCGCTGCGCCGCGGCGAGCGCCTCGGTATCCACCAACAACACCTTGGCGACGGCCTCCTGCACGTTGAGCACCGACCGGATCTGACCCGGAATCTTGGGCTCGATGTTGTGGCACTGGTCGAGCATGTAGGCGATACCGTTGCCCGGATCCAGCGCCCCCGCCTGCGCGCACTCGTGAAGGATCCTAAACAGCTGGAACGGATCCGCAGCCCCCACCATCAGGTCGTCGTCGGCGTAGAAGCGGGAGTTGAAGTCGAACGCTCCCAATCTCCCGGCGCGCAGCAGGAACGCCACAATAAACTCGATGTTGGTGCCTGGTGCGTGGTGTCCGGTGTCCACGCACACCTTCGCCCGGTCGCCCAATTGCACGCAGTGCGCGAACGACGTCCCCCAGTCCGGCACGTCCGTCGAGTAGAACGCCGGCTCGAAGAACTTGTACTCCAGGATCAGGCGCTGGCTCTCACCCAGGCGCGCATAGACCTCTGCCAGCGCCTCGGCGAGCCGATCCTGCCTGGCCCGCAACGAGTCCTGGCCGGGATAGTTGGTGCCATCGGCGAACCACAGCTTCAAATCGCGGGAGCCGGTCTGGTCCATCACGTCGATGCACTCCAGCAAGTGCGCCACCGCCTTGCGCCGTACCACCTCGTCCGGGTGACACACGCTGCCCAGCATGTAGTCGTCGTCCTGGAACACGTTGGCATTGATGGTGCCCAGCGTCACGCCCTGCTCGACGGCGAATGCGCCCAGCTTGCCATAGTCGTCCACCCGGTCCCACGGGATGTGCAGCGCCACGGTCGGAGCGATGCCGGTGAACCGGTGCACCTGCGCAGCGTCGGCAATCTTCTCATACGGGTCACGTGGCACCCCGGCCTGGGCGAACACCTTGAACCGCGTGCCGGAATTACCGAACGCCCATGAGGGTAGTTCGATACGCTGTGCCCGCAATATCGTATTGACCTGATCCCGGTTCACCCGAGCGCTCCCTTTCCTCCTGCGTCCCGGTTGTCTCGGTGGCGGCGTCGCTCACTTCCGCCGTCCCCGGACGGGACTTCGTTGATGCGGATCTGGCTCATGTCGGTGCCGAGGAGTTCCGCGACCGCCCCGACGTCGCCGGCCAGGTGGCCGGTGCCGAGCGCCCAGTGATGCGAGATCCCGGACGCACTCCAGGCATCCGTCCACTCGCCCGGGTCACAGCCGAAATCGACCCTGGACGTGGTGTTTCCGATCTGCAGCAGCGGCCCGGGCACGACCGTACCCTCGGATACCGTGAACTCGTAGCGGCCGTCGGGCTGCTGGGCGATGCCCACCACCGTGACGGGGCCGTGGCGCACCCCGAGTTCCACGGATACGCCCCATCCGCGCTTGCCGTGATAGACGCCCAGCCCACGCAGTAACGGTTTCGCATCGCTGATCGCGAGGTGGGCCGGGCCGTCGTGGCCCATCTCGACGACGCCGTCGCGGAAGTTCAGCGCCTGCAACTCGGTGAAGGATCCGCCGCCCCCCAGCCTGTCAACGACCAGCATCGCCAGCGACGTCCGCAGTTCATACTCCCCCGCCGCCGGAACGCCCCGCGCCGTCAGCAGCGATGCACCGAGGATCATTCCCGCGCCGAGCCTTTCGTGGATCTCTCCGTCCAGCCCGCGGTGATAGTAGGCGACGCTGTCCAGACCGAAGTCCTCGACCAGTCGATCAAGGCCGAGCGACACCCTGGCCGCCCACCGGAAGTCCTCGTCGTCGACGCTGGGTTGCACGTCGAAGATCTCCGAGGCCAACGCGATGCGACCCCGGGTGTCCTCGTCGGTGACTTGCTCGACCCGGACCCGCAGGTCATCGAATTCGAGCACCTCGACGTGTCCGCCGAAGTTGGTGCTCACCAGAGTGAGATCCGTCGAGACGTCCAGCATCCCCGGGTACAGGTGGCCCATCAGACCATGCCTGCCGCGGCGCAGTACCGCACGCACGCCGGCCGCCCGCACCCAACGGGCGATGCGGCGCCAGGCCCGCTCGTCCTCCAGATATCCGGATACCGACCGGAACTCGATGCCGGCGCGGCGGAACGTGTTGGCCATTTCGGGCAACGGACAGGCGCCGCAGTAGGCCAGCCACGCCCCGGTGTCGAAGGTGGCGTGATCCATCGCCTCGGTCGGCTGCAGGTTGATCAACAGCACCGGAGCACCGCTGCGCTGCGCGATCGGCAACAGCATCGACGCTGTCATGTAGGTGGTCAGGAATCCGACGATGATGTCGCATCCCTCGCGCCGCAACAGTTCTGCCGCGGCGGCACCCTCGGGTGCGTCGGAGATGAACCCGGCGTCGATCACCTCGCAACCTAGCTCGCGCATCCGCTGCGTCACCCGCTCGGCGGAGTGGCGCAACTGGGGCAGCAGGTCCGGGAACTGCGGCCAGTACGCGCCCAGGCCGCCGGCCACGAGACCGACCCTGGTCGCCGGCGATGGGCGCAATGGTTCCAGCGCGCCGCCCTCGGGCGGGCGTGCCGATCCTGGCTGCATCGTCACCGCTCCTGTGGTCTCTGATCGGCCAGTTGATCGTCGAGATTGAAGATCTCGTCGAGTAGTTCGAACCCCTCGTCCGCGGGCGCACCGCCCAAACCGGTGAAGAACCGGGCCATGTCCTGCTGCCAGCGGGCGTTGACCTCGGTGCGGGCCATCGCCTGCTGGGCAGCCGCAAGGCTCGCAGCCTCGACGTATCCGATGACGGTGCCATCGGGGGCCGCGAAGATTGAGTAGTGTTGCCAACCCGACGCACGCAGCGCCTGCAGCATCTCGGGCCACACCGCCGCATGCCGGGCGGTGTACTCACCCAGCAGGTCCGGGCGGACCTGTAGCCGGAAGCAGTACCGCGTCACCTCACGCCCCTTTCCGGTCGGCGACCGGGACCCGGTGCCGCGCACCGGGTCCCGCCCGTCAGCGGTATCGCTAGAAGTTGAACTTGTCCACGTTGCTGGAGTCGAACACGGTCGGCGGCCCCAGCACCACGGACGGGCCAGTCCCCGCCGCAGGGGCCAGGACCTTGTAGTCACCCAGCCGGCCGGCGTGGAAGGTCGATCCGGTGTCCAGCGTGAACGTTCCGGATGCCAGGCCGGCAGCGGCGTAGCCCGCCAGGTAGCCGAGATCGTTGGGGTTCCACAGCTCGAAGGCCTTGACGGTGCCGTCATGGATGTACTGCTTCATCTGCGATGGCAGGCCCAAGCCCGTAAGAGTGATCTTCTTCGCGAGATCCTTGTGGGTGGACAGGTACTGCGCCGCAGTCGAGATTCCCACGGTGGTCGGCGAGATGATCCCCTTCAGGTTCGGGTAGGCCGAGATCAGACCCTGCAGCACGGTCAGTGAGGTGGCTGGATCGTCGTTGCCGTACACGGTGGTGACGAGCTTGAGCTTCGGGTAGTTCTTCAGCTCCTCTTTCATGTACTTGATCCACGAATTCTGGTTGGTCGCGCTGGCGGCCGCGGACAGGATCGCGATGTCGCCGCCGGTGCCGCCCATGAGCTTGTCGAGCAACTGGACCTCGGAGCGCCCGATGGTCTCGGTGTCGGCCTGATTGATGAACAGGTGCGGCGGGTTCTGCCCGCAGTTGACATCCGAGTCGAACGCCACGATCTTGATCCCGGCCTGGGACGCCTGGTTCAGGGTCGGGCACAGCGCCGACGGATCGTTGCCCGCGATGACGATAGCGTCGGCGTGCGCCTGGATCGCCGCCTGGATCGAGGGGATCTGGGCCGCCGCGGTGTCCTGCGTGCCGCTGGAGACGACCACCTTGCCGCCCAGTTCCTGGAGTGCCTGCTCGCCGCCCTTGTCGGCGATCACCTCGTACGGGTTCTGCGTGTCCTTGGGGATGTAGTAGACCGTGAGGCCCTTCTTCACCCCCTCGGCGCCGATAGTTCCGGTGGTCCCAGAACTGGCCGCGACCGAGGCCGACGTGGCGGCACCGGACGATGCGCTCGCCGAGCCGGCGCCGGACGCGCTGGAGGCGCTGGAGGCGCTGGAGGCGCCAGACGGCGTGCCCGCCGGCGCCATTGACGAGGAGCCCGACGCACCGGCCGCCGATCCCGCGCTGCTGGACGGGGGCGTCGCGGTGCTTCCGCCCGACCCCGCGGTGTTCGAGCTGCCCGCCGTGCTGCCACACGCTGCCAGGGCAACCGTGGCCAGCACGGCCAGGGCGGTGGTGACGCCGGTTCTGTGGAACCTGATTCGGGTCATGGTGCTGCCTTTCTCTCGGATGGAGCGGTGCGTCGTGCACCGTCGGCTGCGGAGGGGCCGGCGACGACGACGGGTGGACGCCGTCGGGTGGGGCCACGATGGCGGTGGATACGGCCGCGCAGCCGCCTGCCTATCTCGGCCCCGTCCGGCAGGATTACCGATAGCAGGAGCAGGATGCCGATGATGATGGCCTGCAACTGCGGCTTCATGTTCTGGATCGTCGGCGAGGCCGGCATCTGGGTGATGGCCTGTTGCAGGAAGCCGACGATCACGACGCTGAGCACGACACCGAGGAGCGTGCCGCGGCCGCCGAAGATCGACACCCCACCGAACAGCACGATCGCCACCACGGTCAGTTCCAGGCCGGTTCCGGCGTCGTAACTGACGGAGGCGTTTTTCGCGGTGAACAGCACGCCGGCGAATGCGCAGGCCACGCCGGAGACTACGAACAGGGCGAACTTGATCCGGCGCACCCGGATGCCGGCGAACAGCGCCGACTCCGGCTGCAGGCCGATGGCATAGATGCTGCGGCCCAGTCCGCTGGCGTGCAACACGATCCCGGTCACGATCGCCAGTACGACGAAGACCGCCGCCGAGAACGACAGGTGCGTGCCGGCCACCGGGGTCACGCCGGCGTTGGTGAGCCAGGTCGGGAATCCGGTGATGGTCCGGGGCGCGAGGACGATCTCCGCGACTCCCCGGAACAGCGTCAGTGTGCCGATCGTCACCGCGATCGACGGCAACCCCATCCCGGCGACCAGAAAGCCGTTCAGGGCGCCGCCCAGGGCGCCGACCGCGAGTGCCGCGATGATCGCGACCCAGATGCCCGCCCCGGCCGAGAACACCTGGCCCGCCACCACTCCGGACAGGCCCAGCATGGACGCCACGGACAGGTCAATCTCGCCGGTGATGATGATCAGCAGCATCGGCAGCGCCATGATCGCCAATTCGCCCATGTTCAGGCCGATGTAGAACACGTTGGTGGCGGTCAGGAAGTGCGGCACCTGCCAGGCGCCGAATCCGAGCACGAGAGCAAGAACGAGGACCAGCCCCGACTCCCAACGCAGCACGCCGCGTCCCACTCGGCCGGACTCGACATCCCCAGGGATGGCCGGGTTCCCGGCATCGTGGGCGACAGTTGATGCCGGCGGGGGCGCGGTGGGTGGTTCCGTCACCGGCATGGTGGCGCCGGCGTTGTCGCGCTCAGAGGTCACGATGCGCCCCCTTAGCGGAGCGCAGGCTCTTGGCGACCCGCAACCCGAGCCACCGGTCGAAGGCGATGGCGATCAGCAGCAGGGCGCCGGCAATCGCCTGGTTCCAGAAGGACGAGACCTTGGTGGCTACCAGCGCCTGGTCGATGGTGTTCAGCAGGACGGCACCAAGCGCCGCCCCCACCACCGTGCCGCTCCCTCCGAAGATCGCCACACCGCCGACGACGACCGCCGCTATCACCGACAGCTCGTAGCCATTCCCTCCGGTCACGTCGATCTGCGCGTGCAGGGCCAGGAACAGGCCGCCGGCCAAGCCCGCGAGGGCGCCGCTGATTACGAAGGCAATGAAAACCCTGCGGCCAGAAGGGATACCGGCTAGGTTGGCCGCGTCCGGGCTGGAGCCGATGGCGTACAGGTCGCGGGCCCAGCGGAACGATCGCAGCAGGTAGGCGAATAACGCGACGACGATCACCACGATCAGTGCGAGCCACGGGATCCCCAGGATGGTGCGGTAGCTCACGGCCTGGAAGGAGGCGGGGATGACGTCGGGATCGATGGTGTGGCCGTTGACGATCACGCCGTCCACGCCCCGAATGACGTAGAGCATCGCGAGGGTGACGGCCAGGCTGGGCACGTGGAAGAAGGTGGTGATCCAGCCGTTGATGGCTCCGATCGCGGCGCCCAGTGCGATGCCGATGAGGAATCCGAGAATGGCGGGCATCCCGGGGTGCGCGCGGAACGTCATGCCGATGACGTAGGCACACAACCCGAGCACGGATCCGACCGACAGGTCGTAGTTGCGGGTCAGGATGACTAGGGTCTCCCCGACCCCCATCAGCGCGATCAGCGACGCGCCGATCAGCAACTGCTGCACGCTGTCCAGGTGTGCGAAGGCCGGGTTGGCGATGGTGGCCGCGACGAAGACGATCACGATCGCGAGCACGATCCCGAGCTCCCGGGCCCGTAGTAGCGACCCCGCACGCGCGAAGCGCGCGCCGGTACGGGCGGTGACGGTGTCGGCGGTCACGCGGCGACCTGCCCGGTGGCGGCACGCATGACCGCGTCCTCGGTGGCCTCCGACCGGTCCAACGCGGCGGTCAGCCGACCCTCGTGCAGCACCAGGACACGGTCGGCCATGCCCAGCACTTCCGGCAGCTCCGAGGAGATCATCAGCACGGCGACCCCGTGCGCGGCCAGCTCGTCGAGGATCCGGTGCACCTCCGACTTGGTGCCCACGTCGATCCCCCTGGTGGGCTCGTCGACGATCAGCACCTTCGGCTCGCGCGCCAGCCACTTACCCAGCACGACCTTCTGCTGGTTCCCGCCCGACAACGTCCACACCGGATTACCGACCCGGGAAAACTTCAGCCGCAGTCGGCGCGCCCAGCGCAGTGCCAGCGCGCGCTCCGCGGACCGTCGGATCAGCCCGGCACGACCCAACCTGCGCAGCGACGCGAGCGCAATGTTCTTGTCGATGCCCAGATCCATCACCAGCCCCTGCTGCCGGCGATCCTCCGGAACCAGCGCTATCCCCGCGGCCATCGCAGCCCGCGGATTACCCAGCGGGAGAGCGGTTCCGGCCACGGTCACGGTGCCGCCACTGGCCGCGTCGATGCCAAAGATCGCCCTGGCGACCTCGCTGCGCCCTGCGCCCACCAGTCCGGCCAGCGCCACGATCTCGCCCTCCCGCACCGAGAACGAGATGTCGCTGAAGACTCCCTGGCGACTGAGCCGCTCGACCTGGAGCATCACCTCGCCCGGGGTGGTGGCGGTCTTGGGAAACATCGCGTCCAGCTCGCGGCCCACCATGGCGGTGATCACGTCGTCGACCGTCATGGCCCCGACCGGGTCGGTGCGCACGAAGGCCCCGTCACGCATGATCGTCAGGCGCTGGCAGGCCGCGAAGACCTCTTCCAGCCGGTGCGAGATGAACAGCACGGCGGCGCCCTGCTCGCGCAGGGTCCGCATCACGGCGAACAGCCGGTCCACTTCGACGCTGGTCAGCGCGGCCGTCGGCTCGTCCATCACCAGCACCCGGGCGCTCATCGACAGCGCCTTGGCAATCTCCACGATCTGCTGGTCGGCCACCGACAGCCCGCGGGCCTGGCGCTGCGGGTCCAACCCGACGCCGAGCCTGGCGAAGACGTCCGCCGCCGCCCGGTCCATGGCCCTCCGGTCGATCCGCCGGCCGGCCCGCACCGGCTGCCGGCTCATGAAGATGTTCTCCGCCACTGTGAGGTCGGGGAACAGGGTGGGTTCCTGGTAGATGACCGCGACGCCCGCGGCCCGCGCCGCTGCCGGGCCGGAGAACTCCACCGTCTCGCCGCCCACCCGCAGCACCCCAGCGTCGGGTCGGTGCACCCCGGCGAGGATCTTCACCAGAGTCGACTTGCCGGCACCGTTCTCCCCCACCAGCGCATGCGCCTCGCCGGCATAGAGCGTGATCGACCCGTCCAGCAGCGCATGCACCGCGCCGAACGACTTCTGCGCGTGGTCGAGCTCGAGCAGCACGGGGCCGCTGGTTGTCTCGCTCAGCACTGTCGCTCCCGGATCTGATGAAACCTTTCATTCGCTGGCGACAGTAGGCCGCCGTCGACGTGGCGTCAATACCCTTCAGATATTGGGTAAACCGCGCGGTACGTGCTCGATCGGGCCCGCCGCAAGCGCCGAACGCGGTGATCCATCGGTGGTCACAACGCTGATACGATTCACGAACAATTCGGGAAAGGACGTCCGGCATGTCGGGCACCGTCAGCGTTCGGGACATCGCCGAACGAGCAGGCGTTTCACTCGGGACCGTGTCCAACGTGCTCAACCGGCCGGATCGAGTCGGCAGCGAGACCCGCGCGCGCGTTCAGCAGGCGATCGACGAGATGGGATTCGTGCGTAACGAGGCCGCGCGTCAGTTGCGGGCCGGACGCAGTCGAACCATCGGACTGCTCGTGCTGGACGTGGGCAACCCGTTCTTCACCGATATCGCCGCCGGTGTCGAGCTGGCCGCCGCCAAGGCGGGGCTGTCGGTCGTGCTGTGCAACAGTGCCGACTCCGCGGAGCGCGAGGCGCACTATCTCGGCGTGCTCGAGGAGCAGCGTACGTATGGGGTGTTACTCAGCCCGGTCGGGGGTGTCACCGCCCGCGTCAGCGCGCTGCGCCAGCGCGGTACGTCGGTGGTCCTCGTTGACCGCCGCGCATCCAGGTCCTTCTGCTCGGTGTCGGTGGACGACGTGGTCGGCGGCGAGATCGCCCTATCCCACCTGATCGGCCTCGGGCACCGGCGCATCGCCTATGTCGGGGGTCCGCCGGCCTTCAAGCAGGTCGCCGACCGGCTCGCCGGTGCCCGCCAGGCGCTGGGCGCGGCCGGGCTACCGGCGTCGGACCTCCGGGTGGTCGCCACCAGCGCGCTCACCGTCGCGCAGGGCCGGTGGGCCGGCGAGCAGATCGCAGCGGGACCCGCCGACCGGCGACCCACGGCGGTGTTCTGCGCGAACGACCTGCTGGCGCTGGGGATCCTGCAGGCGATGACCAACCGCCGACTGCGCGTCCCCGACGACGTCGCCATCGTGGGTTATGACGACATCGAGTTCGCCGCGGCCGCCGCCGTCCCGCTGACGTCGGTGCGCCAACCTCGCGCGCAACTCGGCGAGGCCGCCACCGAACTGCTCGTCGACGAGGTGGCTGCACCCCAACACCATCGTCACCGCCAAGTGGTGTTCGCCCCAGACCTGGTGGTGCGCGCATCCACGGCACCGGTTAGCTGACCGCGCCTCGAGATCAGCTCATCCGCAACAGTTCTGCCGCGCCGCGCTGCAGGTTCACCGCGCCGCTGCCGGATTGCCAGGTGCTCGAGACCGGGTCGAAGCGTTCGACGTCGTGCACCGCGCCGCCGAAGGTCAGCGCCGTGCTGGCCGGGTCGGTCCGCGAATAGTTGGCCACCAGCACCAGGCCCCGCCCCTGCGCATCGACGAAGCGGCCCAGCACCACCCCGGACCCGCTGACTGCCGTCACGAAGGCGTCCGGCTGGAATGGATCGAGCCCGGCCGGCGGTGACGACACGCCGCTGATCTGCACCGCTGTGGAGCTCAGACCGAGCATCTGCGCGCCCAGCGGCGCCAGGTATTCGGTGTTGACCTGCCGTGCCGAGGCGTACATCGGCGTCTTTCGCCCGTCCGCGGAGATGATGCCGTCGTGAAAGCCCTCCCCTCGCGCGGGATCCGGTGTCCAGTAGGTGAAGTACTGGATACCGGTGCAGCCGTACGCGAGGCTGATGTTGATCTGCCACAGCAGGTCGGCCCTGGTCGGCACGTCGTGCCCGTTGTAGCCGACGCTCTGGATATAGGTCCAGGAGCGCAGCCCGTGCTTCAGCGCGGCCGCCCGCACCTGGGCCCAGTTCGAGAAGTAGCCGGTATCGGTGCGACCGCCGGACAGGATCGGGTAGCGGTCAAACGAGATCACCGGCGTGTTCAGCATTGCGGCCGCCTGCTCGTAGCCCGCGCCGTAGCCGGGCAGCAGGTTGACGAATGCCAGTTGGTCCGGGTAAGCGGCGGTGACGAGGTCCACCACCGCAGCCACGTCGGGCAGCTTGCCCACTCCCGGTTCGTCGTACACCTCCATTCCAGCGAACGAGGCATACCCCGACCCCGCCGGGAGCGTCCAACCGCGCAGAGTGGCGGAGAAGTCGTCGGAGAACAGCACGGCACCGGTCGGCGACGTCACCATCACGTCGTCGACATAGGCGGACTCGCCTCCCGCTTCGCGGAAGCCGACCGTTCCCGACGCGTAGGTACCGTCCGTGGTGCTGTCGACCCGCACGCCGTCGATCCAGGTGGTGAACGTGGAACCCGAAACCGTGGTCCGAACGTGATAGGACTGCCCCGGCTGCAACTGATACGGCAACGGAACCGACGTCAACGACGCGACCCCGCCGCGGACGAACACCGCCTTCTTCAGCACGGCGTTGCCGCCGGTGCCCTGGGTGGACAGCAACCAGACGTACGCGTTCTGCTCGTCCTGCATCCGGAATGCCCAGCCCACCTGGGCATACCCTCCCGCGCCGGTCGGCAGCGGCTGCGTGTCGAAGGCGAGGGTGTAGTCGGTCCACCCCGATCCGGCAGTCACCGAGCCGATCGACCCGGCGCCGGTGCCGTGGGTGATCAGCAGCCGCTCGCCCGAAATCTGCCACCAGGGCGCATAACGCCCGACGACCTCAGTGACCTTGGACCTGGCCTCGGCAGTAGTCAGCGTGAAGGGGCCGCCGGCATCCGATATCGAGAACTCGTGAGTGAGCCACCGCAGGTCCGTGTCATCGACCAGCACCTGGATGCCTGCCTCCGCGGCGATCTTGAGCATCCAGGTGGCAATCTGCGAGTCGGCGTAGGTGTAGTTGCCGCCGTGCGCGAACGTGAAGCCGGCATCGGCGATCTCGCGGTAGCGCTCGAGGGTGGTCTGCAGCGGCGGCGGTGGCCAGAACAGCCCGATGGGGAACCGCTGGTCGTTCAGGATCGGCCCCCCGGCAGGGGCCGTGGCCGCCGAGGCAGCAGCGGACGCCGCCCGGGCGAGACCGGCGGCTACCGCAGGCCGGGTACCCGTCGCCGGCCGAGACGCGGCCGCAGCGGGCATTCCGGACAGTCCCACGCCGGCTACCGCCGCACCGCCTGCGAGCCCGGCGTACCGGAAGAAGTCCTTGCGGCTGAATGCATTCGATCCGTGCTTTACGGTCATGCCATCCTCCTGCTCGATCAACGCCGCGACGGTCGCGGCGCGGTACTCGTGCTACCCGTCCCGCTGGCCCTGCCCGCCTTACTGGTCCTGGTCCCCTCGCTGGTGTACCGGTCATCCGACAGCGCCGCGATCGCCGCGGCGGTGGCGGCCAGCGCTCGTTCGGTGCCCGCCGGGTCGATGCGGCACACCGCCACGTAGAGCATCTCGACGGCGGCCAATTCGGCGTGCCGGGATGCCAAGGGGCCCCCCAGGAAGGTGGTTGCCTGCGCCACCGTCTCGAGCACGTGGTCGGCCAGCTGTCCGATAGGTGACGCTGCGGCTCCCGTGATGGCGACCGTGGTGGCCCCCCGATCGGCGGCGACCTGCAGCATCCGGAGCGTGTGCGCGGTGACCCCGGAGTGCGAGATGGCCACCGCCACGTCTGCGGGGCCGAGTTGGCAGGCGGCAGTCACCCCGGCGTGCTCGTCGGAGAAGACCCGCGACGGAACACCGATCCGGTGCAACCGCAGGTCGAGTTCCATGGCCATCACGGCGCTTCCACTGACACCGAAGATGTCGACGGTCGTCGCGGCCGCGATCGCCGCCGCGGCCGCCTCCACGTCAACGGTGCCGAGCCCGGTCAGTGTGGCCTGCACCGCCCGGGCCTGCGCGGCAGCGAGGGTGCGAGCGATGAGCGGCAACGGATCCGCCGGAGCGAAGTCGCGACCGATGTCGGTGTCCCAGACTCCGCGCGGGGCTCCGGCCACCTCCGCCGCCACGGCGATCCGCAGCTCACGAAACCCGCCGACCCCGAGGCGCCGGCACAGGCGGGACACCGTTCCGACCGAGGTGCCCGCCGCGGCCGCCAACTCCTCGATGGTGCCTCGAACACTCTGTTCGGGCCGCGCGAGCAGCAGGTCAGCGGTGCGGCCCAGCGATCCGGACAGGTCCGGGCGGATCCGGCGCAGCGTGGCCAGCGCCGCGGGCGCACTGTTCGCCGCCGGCTCGGTCATGGAAGGAATTATCTTCCGATCGGACTTGAGGGAGCAAGAACGGAAGAATCTTCCACCCTTTCGGAGGCGCTCCGGTCACGCTCCGCATCGGCAAACTCGATGGCGGCGACCGCCGAAGTCTCCGAGGTCGCCCGCACGGCACAGCCTCTGCACCCTGCCGTCCCCGCGCGGTCGCCCGGCGGGTCGGAGCAGACGTGCTGGCGGACCGCTAGGTGGCCGGCGTCCCGCTCGTCTCGAGGAACGAGGCCGACTTCGCGGACGTCCCGCTGCGACAACTCATCCCTTCAGCCCCGAGAAGGTCATGGTGGCAACGAACTGTCGCTGCGCGAACAGGAAGAACAGGATGAGCGGCAGCGTTGCGATGACGTTGCCGGCCATGATGAGGCTCCAATCCGTCTGGTGAGCGCCCTGGAAGTTGGCGATGCCGAGTTGCAGCGTGAACGCCGAGGGGTTGTTGATGGCGATCAACGGCCACACCAGGTCGTTCCAGGCACCGAGCAAGGTGAAGATTGCGAGGGTCGCCAGGGCGGGGCGCGCGAGCGGAAGCACGATCCGGAAGAAGATCTGCCAGCGATTGCAGCCGTCGATAGCGCCGGCCTCTTCCAGCTCCTTGGGCAGTGACAGGAAGAACTGGCGCATCAGGAAGACACCAAACGCAGTGGCGAGCCACGGCACCATCGCCGCCCCAAGACCGTTCAATAGCCCGAGCTTGGCAAACAGGATGTACGTCGGGATCATCAGCAGCTGAGTGGGGATCATGATCGTGGCGAGGATCATGATGAATCCGACGCTGCGCCCGGGGAACCTCAAGCGCGCGAAGCCGTATCCGGCGAGCGAGCACAACACGATGTTCGACACGATCGCCGTCGTCGCAACGATCACTGTGTTGCCCAGCCAGCGCAGGATGTCGGTCTGGCTGAACAGCTTGGCATAACCGGCCAAGGTGAAATGTGAGGGCACGAACGGCGGCGGGAACGAGACGAGGTCCTTGGCCGGCGACACCGATGCGAGCGCCATCTGCAGGAACGGCACCATGAACAGGATCGCGATGGGCAGCAGCACGAAGTGCCATCCGCTGATCCGCCGACGCCTGCCGGAGCCGCGGGCTGCATCGACCGCGTCATTGCCAGTCTGCTCGGCCCAGCCGAGATGCGTCGCCATCAGAACGCCTCCCGGCCACGACGTCGCTGAACGATCACCACTCCGATCGTGATGAGCAGGGTGACGGCAAACAGCACGTAGGCCGCCGCCGATCCATACCCGAACTCGAGCGCGTGGAAGGCCTTGTCGTAGAGGAAGAAGACGATCGTGGTCGTCGCACCCAACGGCCCGCCCCGGGTCGTGGTATAGACCAGGTCGAAGAGTTGAATGGCCTGGATCGTCTGCCAGATGGCGACGAAGACGGTGACCGGGGCGAGTTGCGGCCAGATGATCCGCCAGAATGTCTGCCACTTGCTGGCGCCGTCGATCTGCGCCGCCTCGACCAGGTCGGTCGGCACGTCTTGCAGTGCTGCCAGATAGATCACGGTGGTGAACGCGGCCGACCCCCACAGCGACATGATGGCGATCACCAGCATCGCCTCATGCGGATCGTCCAGCCAACCCTGCTGCGGCAGGTGCAGCACCCGCAGGACGTTGTTGACCAGACCGAACTGCGGGCTGAAGAGGTAGGTCGCGAGGATGCCGGTCGAGGCCGCCGAGGCCACGAAGGGGACGAAGATTGCTGTGCGGTAGAACCCGATCCCATGGATCCGGCGGTTCAGTGCCACCGCCAGGAAGAGCCCCAGGAGAACGGATGCCGGAACGAAAAGGACCGTAAATCCGATGGTATTGACAACCGCGTCACCGAAGTCGGCGTCGGTGATCAGGTTCGCGTAGTTCTGGCCACCGACCCAGGTCGCCTGGCTGAAGCCGTCCCAACTCTGGAAGGACAACACTAGCGCCCACACGGCCGGAAAGATCGACAGGCCGAAGATGATGATCGTCGCGGGAGCGATGAAACCCCACCCCGTCAGGGACGACATCACCGTCCGACGGCGCCGGGCGCGGCGCGACCCCGACGTGCCCGAGGTCGCGCCCGGCCGGCCGGGTGCCGTCCCGACCCGAACGGCCGCCGTGGACGACATGTCCTACTTCTTCTCGCCCAGTGCCTTGTTGGCTGTCTGTGCCGCCTGCTCGAGAGCTGCCTTCGGGTCGCCCTCACCCTGCAGCACCTGCGAAATGGACTTCCCGATCGCCGTGGACAGCGCCGCGTAGCCCGCGGTCGCGGGTCGGGTGTTCTTCACATTGGCGGAGTTGGCGACGAAGGCGTCGTAACCGGGGAACTGAGCGGCCTCCTTCTTCACCGCGTCGGATCCCGCCTCGGAGGAGCGCAGGGGCAGATTGCCGAGCGCGACGTTGAAGCGCTCATCCTGGGCAGCGGAGGTGAACCATTCGGCGAACTGAGTTGCCCAGTACGCGCGGTTCGCGTCCTTGTGGTCGAACAGCGCCCAGATGTCGGGGCCCGACACCGTCTGATGGTCACCATTGGTGCCGGGCAGCGGTACGACGCCGAACTTCGTGCCGGCGGTCTTGAGGCTGGACAGCTCCCACGGCCCGGAGGTGATCATCGCGATGCGGTCGCTGTCGAACAATGGGCCGATCTTGGTATCGGTCTGGTCCAGGTAGACGCTCTTGTCCTCCACGGCCATCGAGCGCAGGAAGGTCAGGGCATCGACGCCGGCCTGTGAGGCGAACTCGGCCTGGGTGCCGTCCGCATTGAGGATCGCGCCGCCGTTCTGCCACAGGTGCGGCCAGAATTGCCACGTCGTTGCCTCGCTGCCGGACACGGAGTAGCCATAGCCGTAGATGTGATCGGCCGTATCCGTGAGTTTCTTTGCCGCTGCCCGGAAGTCATTCCACGTCCAGTTTGCCGTTGGATACGCCACGCCTGCCCTGTCGAAGAGCGTCTTGTTGTACAGCAACCCGACATTGTCTACGACTGCCGGGAATCCGATGACCTTCTTGCCACTCGGCTGTGCGGTGCCACGCGCCGCCGCGGTGAACTCGTCCCACTTGACGTCAGGCTTCTTGATCTCGTCGGAGATGTCGAGGGTACGACCCGATGACTCCAACTGGCCCGCCCACGACCCGAATGCGTACGAGACATCGGGATACTGGTCGCCGGCGAACCCCGCGGAGATCTTCTGCAGCAGCTGGTCGGTCGATGAGGCACCGGGCGAGACGTCGACAGTGACGTTGGAATGGAGCTTTTCGAACTCGCCGGCCAGCGTCTCGATGATCTTCTCGGCGACGTCGGCCTGACCGGTCCACACCTGGATGGTGACCTTCGCCTTGGTATCCAGCGAGGCCGTACCCGACGACCCGTTGCCGCACCCGGCGAGGGACGCCGCGACAGCTGCGGCGGCCACCGCCATGCTCATCATGCGAAACAATTGCTGGTGGGATCGAGACATAGCCGTTTCCTCTTCTCGTGTTCTGCGCCTCGATGGGCTCGGGGTGCCACGGCCAAACGCGCGGTGCAGATCGTCCGCGACAAGCCGGCAATACGGGCCCGGCCAGTCACACGCCAGAAGTCCGGCAGGCGATCTCACGAATCGTGCCTTGCCATCTCGCTCCTGCAGCGCATCACGCTCCATGGTGCGGTGGCTCCATCTTGAGCGGCAGTTGAGCGATAGACAACGGTGCTGCGGGTATCGCTCATATTTTTTGATCGCGGCCGATCATTCCCGATCGGCATCACCGATCTAGGACTGGCGACCGTCCGTCTCGCCGAGCACGGCGAGCAGCTCGCCACGGGTGGGCTGGCCGTCGGTGCCACCCACGCCGCGCGTGGAGAGCGAGCCGGCCACGGCACCCCAACGGACCGCCTGCGGGAGCGGCAGCCCGTCCAACCAGCCGGCCAGAAACCCCGCAGTGAAGCTGTCGCCGGCACCGGTGGTGTCCACGATCTGCACCGGTCTGCTCGGCGCCCGCACCACGACGTCACCGGCTACCGCAAACCCACCGCGCTGACCGTCCTTGACGACCACCACCGGGCCGAGCGCAGACAGCCGCATCGCGGCATCCTGGGCATCCCGCGGATCCGCACCGGCGGCGCGCGCGAGCGCCATTGCCTCGGCCGCATTTGGTAGCAGCAGGTCGAGATGCGAAAGACACGCTTCCACGCCCTCCCAACGGCCTGCCGGATCCCAGTTGGTGTCCAGGCTCGTGGTCACGCCGGCCGCACGCAGCGCGGCGAGCCGCTCGGCCTGGGCCGCGGCAACGTGCGGCGTGAGGAATAGCGAGCTTACATGCACGTGGGCGGGGGCCAGCGCGGAAACCGCATCACGTACGTCGCCGTCGGTCAGCGCCGCGATGGCACCGGCGAACGTGAGGATCGCCCGGTCGTCCGGGGTGGAAAGGATCACCGACACGCCAGTCGGTTCGGGCGAGGAGAGCACCCGCGCGCAGTCGACGCCCGCCGCGCGCAACAGCTCTCGGGTGCGCTGGCCCAGGACGTCATTCCCGACGCGTGCGGCAAGAGCCGTACGAACCCCGAGCCTGGCCAGGCCGGCTGCCACGATCCCGGCGCTCGAGCCGAGAACGAGTTCGGCACCCTCGAGCAGCTGTTCCGATTGCCCGAAGCGTGGCACGACGTCGCCGCGCAACACCAGGTCGAGATTGGCATCCCCGACGACCAGGACGCGTGACGCCGTCATTTCCAGGGCTCCTTGCGTACCGCTGCGGCGCAACCTGCGGGCAGCCCGGTCAGGTGAGCACGATCGAGCGTGTGAGATGCCGTGGGCGGTCGGGGTCGAGCCCACGCGCCACCGCGGTTTCGACGGCCAGGCGCTGCGCGAGCACGAGTTCGACCAGCGGATCGGTCGCGACGCGCGAGATGGCGGTCGCCCCGGTCGCGGCGATGTCCCGCACGAGATCGTCGTCGTGGGCGCCGAGCAACCACACCAGCGAGCCCCGGTGCGCGACCGCGAGTGGCCCGTGGCGGTAGTCGAGCAGCGGATACGACTCGGCCCACGCCTGCGCCGACTCGCGGATCTTCAACGCCGCCTCCTGAGCGAGCCCGTAGGTCCAGCCACGGCCGAGGTAGACGACGTGGTCGAAGCGCTCCGGCGGCCGCGGGCCGGGCGTGGCGAGGGCCGTCTCAGCCAGATCCGGGAGGGTCGATACGTCCTCGCCGAAGGCCGCTCGGGCGAGGAAGAGAAACGTGGTGGGGAACCGTGTTTGCACCACCGAGCGCTCGTCGGCGAAGCCGAGCAGCAGTACGTCGTCGGCCAGTCGCCCAGCGGGAGAGTCCTCGGTAGCGGTGACGACGATGCGACGGACGCCCGCAGGGAGCGTGCCGAGCGCCTCGATCACCTCCGTGGTGGTACCCGAGCGGGTGATGCCGATGACGGTGTCGTATGACCGCCAGGGGTGCGGCTCGGAGGCGTAGTGGGCATCTGTCTCGCCCAGGCCGGCTTGTTCGCGCAGCAGCGCAACGGACTGTGCGATGAAGGCAGAGGTTCCGCACCCGATGACCAAGACCCGCTCCCCGGGTCGGGCGAGCAGTTCGCGCGCTCGATCGAGCATGGCCAGCGACTGGCGCCAGATGTCGGGCTGGCTGGCGATCTCGGTGGACGTGATGTTCATGGTGCGATGCTCCTCGCTGGTTGATTCGTCACCGTATGTCCTCCCCCGTGCCTCCGAGCGCGACCGGCAGGTACCGCGCGTGGGCGGCGGTGAGTTCGTCGCATAGTTCCCAGATCTGCTGCGGCGTGAGGGTGGAACTCGCGTTCGCGTCGGCCAACACGGCCTGCCGAATCAACAGCGGATCGCCGGCGCGTGCCGCCTCGACGGTGAGTTCTGCGACGGAGAGGTAGCTGCGGTTGAGCGCGGCCCCCGCGGGCGGCACGTCTCCGAACCGCTGGGGGTGCACACCATCCGCATCCACGCTCGCCGGTACCTCGACCACCGCCCGCTGCGGCAGGTTGTCGATCAATCCAGCGTTGGGGACGTTCACGTGCAGGTCCCTGGGGGTGCCGGTCGAGATCGAGTGGATGATCTGCGGGGCATATTCCGCCGCGTCCGTCTCGGCGTGCAGGGGCAGGTCTTCACCGGCGTCCAGCAGGCGCCGGGCCCGATCGAACTCGCGCACATTGCGCTCGGAGATGCCGACATACTCCAGCGGATGTAACCGGTACTGCGCGATCTGCGCATCCGAACGCAGGAACCACCCGACGTACTCCGACGAGTGCTCGCTCGTTTCGGTCGGATAGAAGCCCACCCGGCGGAAGATCTCGACCCGAACGCGGCGTTTCAGCTCCGGATCCGCCGCGATGCGCTCGCGCAGCAGGGGGTACAGGTCGCGCCCGTCACGGCTCCATTGCGTGAGCCAGGCCTGGTGGTTGACTCCACCGGCCCGGTAGTGCGTGCCTTCGAGCGGCACCCCGACCAGGGCGCACAGGCCGTGCACGGTCCAGTAGACGCTGTGACACAGCCCCACGACCTTGATTCGTGGCGCAACCTCCGACATCCACCACACGTTCATCGCCATGGGGTTGGTGTAATTGAGAATCCATGCGTCCGGACACAGCTGCTGGATGTCCCGGGCGACGCCGGTCAGGACGGGAAAGGTACGCAGCGCGCGAAAGACACCGCCGACGCCCGTGGTGTCGCCGATCGTTTGCCGCAGCCCATGACGCGCCGGAACCTCGAGATCGACGCGGGTGGCATCGATGCCGCCTACTTGGATCATGTTCACCACGAAGTCCGCGCCGGCGAGACACTCGCGGCGGTCCCGTGAGGCACGCACGCTCACGTCACGGCCGACCTGGCGCGCAACGCTCAGTGCGGTGCGGTAGGCAACGTCGAGTCGCGTGGCATCGATGTCGTGTAGGGCGATGTCGAGTGCCGGAAGGTCGGGGTAGCGGAGCAGATCGGTGAGCAGCTGCCGGGTGAACACGACGCTGCCCGCCCCGAGGAAGACTATCGAGGGCATGGTGTCGATTGTCGAAGTAGCTGCGCACCGCGCGCAAGCCGCTGCTCACATTGACGGTCAAATGGTCATCTGTCATGCTCGCTTTCGTGGCAAGCGGAGTGAGCAAGTCGATTGCTGACCTTGCGGGGTCTGCCAAGCGGTCGCGGCGCATGGCGGCCATCCTCGACACCATCGCGGCGCGCCGCGACGCGTCGGTGGCCATGCTGGCCGAGACGTTCGGCGCGTCACCCGCGACGATCAGGCGCGACCTCGCGGTCCTGACGGACCAGGGACTCATCGTCCGCACGCACGGCGGCGCCGAGGTGGGCGGCAGGATGGCCGAGATGCCCGTTGCGCTGCGCGACACCCGGTTCCACGACGCAAAGCAGCGCATTGCGCGTGCGGCTGCGGCCCGCATCCCCCGGGAGCGTCACGCCGTCGCGCTCAGCGGTGGGACCACGGCGGCGGGCGTCGCCCGCGAGCTGGCCCACCGCCGGGAGCTGACGATCGTCACCAACTCGCTCTCGATCGCCATGCAGGTCGCATCGAACCCGGGACCATTGGTCGTCATGACCGGGGGGATCCTTCGCCCGCTATCGCTCGAACTCGTCGGCGTGCTCGCCGAGGGCACCTTCACCGCCGTGAATGTCGGGACCGCGATCCTCGGCGCCGACGGCATGTCGGCGGATGCCGGCGTCACGACTCACGACGAGACCGAGGCGCGCACGAATCACGCGATGGTGGCGAAGGCCAGCCGGACCATCGTCGTCGCCGATGGCTCGAAGATCGGCCATGCTGCCCTCGCTCGCATGGCGGACAGCGATCAGATCGACATGCTGATCACCGACGAATCTGCCGATTCCGAGGAGCTCGACCGATTGCGCGCGCTCGGCGTCGAGATCGTCCTGGCCTGATATCGCACCCGGCGCCGGCTCGCAGAAGCCGACTCTGCCGTGATCGCCTGCCGCACGCCGGGAGCCTGATGTCGCCGCCGAGCGCGAAAGTCGAATGTATGTGACTCCACCTCGGGTAGTCATATAAGGTAGACATCGGTGTCAGTTGGTCACATCAAGTCGACCCGAGAGGGAGAGCGGTAAGGTCTCGACTGGAGTTGGCCACTCTCATTGAGCTGCGACGGCGCGAGGTGGGTCTGACCCAGGCAGAACTGGCGCGCCGTGCGGGCGTCAGCCGTCAAAGGATCAACGCACTTGAGGCGTCCGAGAGCAATCCGTCGTTCACCAACCTGTGATTGCCGTACTCGACGTTCTCGGGCTAGAGATGGACATCGTCGATCTAGAATCGCCGATCATCCCCCGGATGCGTCATGAGGGATCGAGACGACGCCCCGCTCGTGCTCATGAGTGGGCGGGTGATCGGCAACGTGATCGCACGCGGCAACGGCGGGCGGCTGCTGTCGACGGCGTATCAGTGACGGTGCTCTCGTGGCTGACTATGGACAGCTGAGTCGGTTCGCCGGGTCGTTCGCTGGCCGCCGAGCTACGCGTAGGCCTCGGGCGGTTCGATGCGCTCGACGCCGGGGTTGGGCTTCCAGGTCGGGTACTGCCGCCCCCGGCCGGCCGGATCGCGATCCCCGGAACCCGGCAGCGCCGGCAGTTCCGGCTGCGGGTACTCCCGCCACCGCTCGCCGTCGAAAGCCTCGTCGTATCCGTCGGCGAGCATGCGATCGCGCAGCGACGCGCGCAGCCGGGCGGCGTCGGACGTCCACGCCGGGTCGTCGATCAGGTTGACGGTCTCGTCGGAACCGACCTGGTAAAGCGCCTCGCTCCGGTCGGGGGCGCTGTAGGTGTACTTGGCTCGACTGTCCATCGACAGGCAGATGCCCAGCTCCCGGTGGTGGTACTGCCCGTAGAGCACGTCACGAACGCTGGGAGCGTCGCCGGAAGCTACGGGCAGGAGGTCATGCCCGTCCGGGTCGATGGCCGCACCGTCGATTCCTGCCGCCGCTACGAATGTCGGCGCCAAGTCTGTGAGACCAATCAGCGCGTCGCTGCGGGATCCGGCGCGGACACCCGGCCCGGTGACCACGAACGGCAGCCGGGCGGACGGGTCGTGGAATCCGCGCTTGCCGAACATCCAGTGATCCCCCAGGTATTCGCCGTGGTCGGCGGTGAACACGATCAGCGTGTTGTCGATCTGGCCGCTGGCATCGAGATGATCAAGGATCTTGCCGATCTCGACATCCATCTGCGAGACGCTGGCGTAGTAGTAGGCGCGCATCGTGCGGACTCGGTCGAGGTCCATATCGGGGTGCGTCCATTTGACCCGATGCTGGTTGTGCGCATGGAATCCCAGGTGCTGCCACTCGCCGACGGAGCGGACCGGGTCAGGCATCTCCAGCGGGTCGTACCACAGGTAGTACGGGGCGGCCGGGTCGAAGGGCGGGTGCGGCTTGAGGAACGACGTCCAGCAGAAGAACGGCCCCGAGATGTCCGCCCGATCGCGCAGGTACTGAACCGTTCGGTCCCCGGTCCAGGCGGTGGTGTGCTTGTCGGCGGGAAGCTGCGATGGTTGCGGCGAGTAGTACAGCTCGTGACGCACTCCCCCGGTCTCCAGGACGTGGTCCCATCCCGAGGCGATGAGATCGGCGAGGTAGTCGCTCGCCTCGACACCCGGGGCGTTCTCCTCGGCGAGCAGCATGTGCTGGAATCCATGGCTCGCGCGCACCGGGGAGAAGTGCATCTTGCCGATCGCCTGGGTGTGGTACCCGGCCGCCGCCAGGTCACGGACGAAGGTGGGAGTCCCGTCTTGCAGCGGGGTCCGGTTGCTGAAAACCCCGCTGCGGTGCGGCAGCCGTCCGGTGAGGATTCCCGCTCGAGCGGGCACGCACACCGGCGACTCGGTGTAGGCCCGCTCGAAGCTGACCCCGCGGGCGACCAACCGGTCCAGATTGGGAGTGCGGATCGCCGGGTTGCCGTTGGCTGCGATGGCGTCGAAGCGGCACTGGTCTGCGGTGATCAGCAGAATATTCGGGCGGCCATGCGACATCAGTCGAGTTCCTCTTTTCGCGGGATCAGGCAACGTGGCAAGGAATGTCACCCGCCGCACGCTGTTCGCGGTCGAGCCGCTCGCGGAGCACCGCCCTGATCGAAGCGTAGCCATGGTCGTGGTAGACGTTGCGCAGCTCATGCGGGTCGCGGGCCAGGTCGAACAATTCCCACTCCGGTTCTGGCCTGGAGTCGCCGGTGCCGGGCAGACCGAAGCCGTCCGCGTAGTAGTAGATCAGCTTGTACCTATCGGTGCGGATCCCGTAGTGCGACTGCACATGGTGGAAGGCGTCGTCGTGCTCCCAGTACCGGTAGTACACGGCCGTACGCCAGCCGCCCGGATGGCTCCCGGCCAGCACCTGACGCAACGATCGACCCTGGCATCCTATCGGCGGCGCTACGCCCGCGTAGTCGCAGAGCGTCTGAGCAATGTCGACGTTGGAGGCCAACATATCGGTGACGAAGCCGATCGGAATCTCTCGCGGATAGCGGACCAGGAACGGCATGCGCAGCGATTCCTCGTACATGAAGCGCTTGTCGTACCAGCCGTGGTCGCCGAGGAAGAAGCCCTGGTCGGAGGTGTAGATGACGATGGTGTCTTCGGCGAGTCCGGCCTGGTCGAGGTGGTCCAGGATCAGCCCGACGCTCTCGTCGACGCCGGCGACGCAGGCCAGGTAGTCCTGCATGTAGCGCTGGTACTTCCACTGCAATTCGGCGTCGGCGTCCAGGCCGTCGGGCACCGGCTGCTTGAGGTCGCTGTCCTTGAGATCACGGGAGATGCGCATGTGGGCCTGGGCTGCGGCGGATGCTCTGTTGGAATAGTCGTCCCGCAGGGTCACCGGTTCTGGGACGTCCCGGTCGGCGAACTGCTCGGCGAATCTCGGCTGTGGCGTCCATGGCCGGTGCGGGGCCTTGTGGTGTACCAGCAGGCAGAACGGCCGCCCGGCCGGAACGGACCGCAACCAGTCCAACGAGTCTCGGGTGATCAGGTCTGTCATGTGGCCCGTACGGGTGCGTGTGCCGTCGGCGTCGATCATCGGCGGATCGAGGTATTCCCCCTGTCCGGGCATTACCCGCCAGGCGTCGAAGTCCCGCGGCTGGTGTGCCGGCCCCTCCCCCAGGTGCCACTTGCCGAACAGTGCTGTCGCGTAGCCGGCATTGTGCAACGACCGCACGAACGTGTCCTGGGTGTTGTCGAAGTGCTCGCCGAGGGTGCGCACCTTGTTGACGTGGCTGTGTGAGCCGGTCAGAATGCTGGCCCGTGATGGGGCGCACAGCGCGTTGGCGCAGAACATGGAATCCATCCGGGCGCCGGCGGCGGCGATGCGGTCGATCTGTGGAGTATCGGTGACGGCGCTGCCGTAGGCGCTGATGGCGTGTGCGGCGTGGTCGTCGGACATGATGAAGACGATGTTCGGGCGCTGGCCGGGCCGAGGCCCGGCGCCGAGGGTGTTCGCCGGTCTCATCGGGTGCGGTCCTCTCCGAGTTGCACCGGTGCCGCCCAGCGCGACAGCGGATCGTCAGTGTCCTCCAACCATTCGAGCAGACGCAGTTGCAGGCGGCGTCGCTCGGCGGCGACGGTGGGGTCGGCGGCGAGGTTGGTGATCTCACCGGGATCCTGCTCGAGGTTGTAGAGTTCGTCCTCTGCGGTCAGGTTCCACACGTACTTCCAGCGACGGTCGCGGATCATCCGCTGGCTGTACAGGCCGAACTGGTTGCCGTGGTATGCGGACATGATGTCCTGCCTGCCGTCCGGTTCCCGCAGTGTGCGCGGCAAACTGGTGCCGGCGAAGGGCTTTGGCCGCGGAACGCCCGCTGCTTCGACGATGGTGGCCGCCAGGTCGATGGCGTGGCTGACGAAGCCGTCGCAGCTGGTTCCAGGGGGGATTCGGCCTGGCCAGCGCACGATGAGCGGCACGTGCACCACGTCGTCGTACATCACGAAGTGCTTGTCCCACATACCGTGCGCGCCGCACATGTCACCGTGATCAGTGGTGTAGACGACGATGGTGTCGTCGGCGGCACCGCTGGCGTCCAACGCGGTTAGGACCCGCCCGATCTGGTCGTCCAGCAGGCTGATCTCGCCGAGGTACCTGCCGACCACGGGTGCCCAGTTCTCCCAGGTCCAGTCCTCGACAGCCCAGCTTCGCCTCTGCTGGGCCTGGATGTAGGGCTTGCCGATGAGCGGGTCGTCGAACCCGGGCCAGGGTGGGATCGATGCCGGGGGGTACATCGACGCGTAGGGCTCGGGAACGTTGTTGGGCAGGTGCGGCTCGCTGGGGCACCACATCAGGCAGAATGGTTGCTCTCGGGCGGCGTAGTCGTCCAGAAGGCGAATGGTGTGGTCTGCCCCCCAGGCAAGGCGGGACTGCTCCGGGGCGATCTCGTCGGTGCGCCCGCCGAACCTCTTCAGGATTCCTGCGGCCGTCGGTCGGTTCTTCTCGGAAGTCTGCGTCTCGAAGAGGTTCGGCGCGGGGTCCTTCGCCTCGGGCACACCGACGGTGCAGCGGCGCCACGGCCCGTATTCGGACTCCGCCACGTAGTCCTCGAACCCGAACTGCGCGTCCAGGGGCGAACGCTCATTGCTCACGTGCCACTTCCCGACGTACCCCAACGACCATCCGGCGTCAGCCAGCAGCCTGCTGAACGGGGTCGCATCCGTGTCCGGCCCGCGAGGTGCTTCGGTATCCGGGTTGGCGATCACATGGTGCTGGAATGACCATTCCCCGAACATCAGCGAGTTCCGCGCCGGGGTGCACAGCGGGTTCGGCGTGTAGGCCGAGGTGTAGTTGGCGCCGGACGCCGCCAGCCCGTCCAGGTGCGGGGTCCGCACCTGGGCGGGACCGTTGGCCCCAACACAGTCGAACCGATGCTGGTCCGACATGATGAGCAGGATGTTGGTCATTTACCAGCCTTGTTGATGTCTTCCGTTAAGCATCATGATCGCAGTCCAGATCGTGCACGACATCAGTGGTGTCCTGTGTGTCCACCGACGTGCCCATGCCCACCGCCATGTCCCTGTCCGCGGCCGCCTCGGTGACCGTGCCCTCCGGAAACGACGGCGATCGAGTACGGGGCCAGGAGCACGTGGGCGCAGACCGGTCCCTCGCTGGAGGTGACGTCTGTCGAGACGTTTGCAACTACCTGGGACGGGTCCGCCGAGTGCTGCGTCCACCGTCCGTTGGGTCCGAACCCGTAGCTCAGCAAATCGACGGTCCTGGATTGATCCGACAGGTTGACGATCAGCCCGCGAGACTCTTCGCTGGCCTTCAGTCGCACACCAAGCAGGTCGTCATAGGTCCGCTGTACGCCGGCCACTTCGACCGTGACTTCCTGCGACTCTGCGAATTGTATCGGCTCATAGTGTGTGGACCCGTGCATCGCGGTGTTCACGGCCTGGATTGCGACTCCAGCAGCAGTCAGCCCCCACGGATTCATCTCGACCCCGTAGCGGTTGTAGAAATTCTCTGCGTACGCGGGGTCGTGATTGGCAGCGAAGGTCATCGCCCCATACAACGCATGATCCAGAGCAATCTCCAGTTGTGGGACCTGCAACAGGTGGATGGCCGCCGCCGCTGTCCACACACCGTGGATCCATCGCGAGGCTGCCACGTAATACTTCAAATCGACGATGTTCCACTCAGTGTTCCAAACCCTGGTGCCCGCTGGCAGGTCGTTGTCCACTACGTCGGAAATGTCGTGGGAGGCATCGGCTGCAGTCGCCAGCAGCCGACGGATATTGATCTGTGAGAGATCCATGATCTCCCCATGCTGATTCTGAATGTAGTTGATGAAGGTGTAGGGATGCACGGTGATCGCGGAGAGCGCGTCGTTGCTCTCGAGGTAGGGCCGCAGCGCCGCGTTCCAGGTCGTCTGCCTATCGGTGGTCGGGAAGATCTTGTTGCGGTCCCAGCCGACCATCGCTATTTCGGCATCGGGGAACTCCGCCTTGATGGCGGTCGCCCACTGGCTCGCCTTTGCGGCATAGCCCGATGCCGTAGGCACCATCGGCGAATAGTTGTCCAGATAGAACTCATTGCCCAGCTCGATATACCGGACAGGCAGGCCAAGTGTCCTTGCATACCGCAGCATCTCCAACTGATCGTCGAGCGTCGCTGTCAGAATATTGATGTCGTACAGCGGCTGGGTCGAGGTCTGATCGCAGAACAACTTCCAATCCTCAAGCGTCCATGGTACGTAATTCTTCTTGTTCCGCACGCTGTTAGCTGGCTTGATGGGCGGGAGTTGGTCATCGTCCAGGACCCATCCCTTGCGCCAATCCCAGAAGTTCGCGGTCGTTCCGCCCGCGTAGCGTAGGAGGGGCGCATGCTTCGCGCTTGTAACGTCTATTAAGTTCGATGTGGTCAACGCCGGTCCCTGGGTGTTCTGCAAGTTGAAACCCGCCACCTGGTGCAGTCGGTGCCACCCCCTTCCAACTCCCGCTGGTGTCGCCGCCGACGCAGGAATTGATGTAAGCAGCCCTCCCGCCGACGCAAGCGCCACGGTGGCACCACTCAACTTGAGGAATGCCCGCCTGTTGACTCCGTTTTCCGACATGTCGATACCTCCACAGAAGTTAGGTGTACTTGTCGTGTCATTAGCTCAGCCCGGCTCACCGCTGCGTCGGCGTCACCGCCTCACGTGCGAACGAAACCACTCGGGTGACGCCTGCGGACACTGGGATCGTCCAGGCAACCCCGTCGTTGCGAACTATGGCGTCCCCAGCCCCCACCAGGTCGACCGGGTCCCCTAACCCCTCGAGCCCAGCAATCGTCACGCTCGTCGACGTGGCAGTCGGGTTGGTGCAGAAGACGAGTCGCCGCACCCCGGAAAGCCCCGAGCGGGCGAAGACCGACCGCGTGGGGTCGGTGACCTCTAAACCACCGCGGGCGTCGACTTTGGCCACCAGGGCGTCGACGAAGTCTTCGAACTCGGTGTAGCGGTCGCGGTAGTAGCCGAGCCCCGCGAATGTGCCGATCGCCATGACGCTGCCGTTGCCGAGCGCGCCGGTCGACCATCTGCCGTCCCCGCTGTCTTGTGCCGAGGCAACGCGGACCTGTTCGCCCCAGACCTGCGGGCGCACCGCGATCTGGCGATCGCCAACGACGACCGCGACGGCTTCCGCCGACTCCACCGGTTCGCGAGCCCCCCCGGTGACGGTCAGGGCGTGAGCGCTGGAGCGATCAGCGGGATACTGGTAGAAGCCGGTTCTGGTGTAGGAGCCGAGTTCGGTTTCGGCCAGCAGGTGTCCACCCGCCCGAACCCAGTGCGCCAAGCGTTCCGCGACGTCGGTTCCCATCGTCAGCGGCGCCGGGCAGATCACCAGGCGTAGCGACGCCATTGCAGCGTCGTCCAGATGCCGCGAGTCCAGCACGGTGTAGGCGACGCCTAGGCGTTCGAGTGCTCGGAGATACCCGATGACGCTGCCGCTGAACAGGTCGTCGCCTGGGCCGCTCTGCGCCCAGCCTAGGTGATACGCGGTCTCGTCGAACAGCACCCCGACCAGGCCATCGTCCGGCCGGTATTCGGCGAGCACGTCGGCGTACTCGTGGCGGGCCACGTTGGACTCCGCGAGCGAGACGAGCCTCTGCTCGGCGTGGGGATCGTGCCCGGCTAGTCCGAAGGAGGCGGACTCCTCACCGATGCATTCGTCGTACCACTGCCATAGCACGATCCCGTCGGCGCCGTGGCCGATGCACTCCCACAGCCATCGCTGTAGGTCCGTGCCTGTCACCGGCCGCCCCGCGGCAAAGCCCACTCCGGTCGGCGCAGCCTCCAGTTCACTGATCCACAGTTGCTTCTGGCCGGATGCGGAGCGGACTGCCTCGATGCGTGCGCCGAAGTCAGCTTCGTCGTGGATGAAGAAGTCCGGGTACATCGACAGCCCATACCCGTCCAAGTGCTCGATGTGATCCCAGTCGTTACCTCGCGAGACAGCTTGCTCGAACTTCTGGCCCGGCGAGAACGCCGAGGATGCGACGCCGTGGGCGGTGACGGGATGGGCTGAATCACCGGACCTGATGGCGGCGGCCCTCATCGCCATCAGCTGTCCGGCGCGCCAGGTCAGGAAGCGCTGGAACTCGACGGTCTCCGTGTACAGGAGCGTGGGCACTGTCCCAGGCTGAACGTCTCGCCAGTCGGCATAGCGACGGCGCCACGCAGCGTTCAAGCCATCCAGGTCGCCATACTGATCTTCCAGCCACCGTCGGAACGCCCGCAGTGTGTGGTCGCAGTAGCAGACGTGCCCAGACGCGTGTACCGCCCACCTGTTCTCGTTCCAGACGTCCCATGTCGCCACATTCGGCGCATCCGAGAAGTGCACCGCGCAGGCGGCCAGAAACTCGCGCATTCGAGCGCGCACCCTCGGGTTGTCGGTGCACCCTCCGGGCGTCAGCCCGGCGTTGTTCTCCCGCCGGGCGACCGATCGCACCGTCCGACCCTGGTGATCGATCATGTGGCTGTCCGGGATCTCCCGATGGATCCAGAACGGTTGGACCTCGGCGATAGTGCTCAGCACTACCTGGAGACCGACATCGTTCGCCATGGCGACCAGTTCGTCGTAGTCGGCGAAGTCGTAGCTGCCCGGTGTGTGCTCGACCCATCCCCAGGTGACCCAGAGCTGGATGGCGTCGATCCCGCTCGACTTGATCCGTTCCAGATCTCGTCGCCAGTCTCGCCGCTCAGGGAACGGCGGGCGGAAGTATTGGACTGCGACAATCACGCGGCTGCCACCTCCTCAGGGCGTGGGACGGTCTGCTTCCAGACCCCGGATCCGGCACCGACCGCCCCATACGCTCCATGTCGCGCCATTGGTTGCGCCGATGCTTCCGATCGTCTCCTGTGAGTCAGAGCGTCACCGACTCGAAACGTTTTAGTATCAAGGTACGGTATCGAACGGCTCCGCTCTCGTCAATGCCCTGCTCGGCGTTGCTCGGACGCACGAACCATGCGACTGTGGGACTCGAGAACCCCTCGCCACGACGCGATAACCGCAAATCAGCGCATCCGGTATCCGCCCGGCGCGTCACGTTGCGCCCGGGTAAAGATCAGCGCATCTGCGTCCTCATCGACATCCAGTGACTTCAAGAACTCGCCATCGGACGACCGCCCCAGTTCGTCCACACGATTATTGGCCAGGGCATCCATATCGCAAGCAGCCAGCTCATCGAAGTGGCCCACCGCAATCGCTCGCATGTCCAGCAATACGTCTCGTCGGTACGGGTTGTACGCCAGATTGCGAGTTTCGCGGGGGTCACGAACCCGATCCAGCAGATACTCCTTCTGGTCATACACAGAATAGATGTACTTCCAGTCACGGGTACAGGCCAGATAGAGCGCCAGGTTTCCCTGTTGGAATTGCCCGAAGATCGCATCGCGCTCGAGTACCTCTTGCAGTGCTAGCCCGTCGAACTCGGCATCGCCCGCAACGCCTGCCGCCCGAAGGATCGACGGGGCGATGTCGATCAACGATGCCACATCCTGCCGCTTCTCCTGGCAGAAGCCAGGACCTGCGGCTATGAGCGGCACACGAGCCGCTACATCAAGGAACGACCGCTTGCCGTAGCAGCCATAATCCCCCAGGAACTCCCCGTGATCCGCGGTGAGGACGACCAGCGTGTTGTCCCGGTCGCCCGCCTCGTCGATGGCGTCCAAGATTCGACCGATCTGCGCATCCACGAACGAGATCGAGCCAAAGTAGTAGCTCGCCATCAGTTGGTTGAGCCGACGATCACTGCCGCCATCGCGCAGCTTGTACCGATTCTGGTGTTCGTTGTGGATGGTAAGGAGCCCCTGCCCGCCGACCGGCGTGTGTGGGTCAGGCATCAACATCGGCGGATAGATGCGATGCCAAGGTTCGGGCGGAGCGAAGGGTGGGTGCGGCGCTATGAAGCTCGCCCACAAGAAGTATGGATCATCATGATCGCGGTTCTGGAGGAACTCGATGCTCTTGTCCGCCACCCAGTGGCTGAAATGCAGACGCTCCGGCACCGGCGACAACTGGGGAACGTAGTACATCTCCTCGCGAAGCCCATGCGGTCGGGTCACATACCCGTACCCCACATCTTCGAGGAATCTCCGGTAGTCGTCGACGTCGGCGCCGCCGAACTCCTCACCGATATCACGCGTCTGGAAGCCCATCATGTTGTCGGGCGGATCTGGGAAGTGCATCTTGCCGACGCCGTGTGTGCGGTAGCCGCCTGCCGTGAGGGTGCCCATCATGGTCGGCGTCGTTAGGCAGTATGGGAACCCGTTGTCGAAGCACCCGGTCGTCGTCGGCTCCTTGCCTGTGATCAGCGACTGACGGGCAGGAACGCACACCGGACTAGGGGTGTAGGCGGACTCGAACTGGGAGCCTCGAGCGGCGAGCGTATCGATCACGGGCGTTGCAACGAAGGGGTTGCCGTAGCAGCCGAGAGCATCGGCCCTCAGCTGATCGCACATCAGCAACACTATGTTCGGTCTGGACACAGCCTTCGATCTCCCCTTGTCTCGGCAGCACCGTGGCCTAGTCTCCGGGACCTCACGCGACGCCGCTAGTCTTCTGCTTCTACGACAAACTCGTACGAGCCCGACCCTACGTGCAGCGCCTCGGTGACTTCGTCACCGCACATGGCAGCCAGGTGCTCCCACGCCGACCAGGCTCCGGCGCCCTCGCGCATACGTGCCCGACCTGGCGGAAGTTGCACATGTCCGTCGATGTTGGGGGGCAGGTCAATCTTCGCAGTGGTGCGGCCCCCCGATCGCGACCAATGGGTATGGATAGGCCCGTATGGAGTCTCGAGGCCGACCGTGGCGAAGCTCAGATGGCTGGAGCGGGCCGGGTGGAACGCGACCGTGCGATAGCCGGGGGCCATCGGCCTCACCCCTCCGAGCCATTCGTACATCCACGCACCGACCGAGCCGTAGGCATAGTGGTTGAACGAGGTCATGCCGGGATCGTTGAATCCGCGTGAGTGGTGCCACGAGTCCCACCGCTCCCAGATGGTAGTGGCGTCACCTTTGACGATGGGGTACAGCCACGATGGGCTGGAGTCCTGATGTAACAGGTCCTCTGCTACTTCCAACTGGTTGAATCGCGACAACACGGGCAGCAGATAGGGTGTGCCGAGAAAGCCGGTCGTCAGGTGCGTATCGTGCGCGCGGATGTCGGTGACGAGTCGTTCGACCGCGACGCCTCTCAGCTCGGCGGGAAGCAGGTCAAACTGGAGCGCCAACACGTATCCGGTCTGTGTTTCCAGGATCAGCCTGCCGTCCGAGCGAACGAACCGGGCGACAAAGGCAACGGCAGCGGCTTCGTGCTCGCGGTGAAACGCGTCCGCATCCGCGTCCTCTCCGATTACTCGTGCGATTCGCGCGGCAATCTCACAGGTACCGGCGAAGAACGCGGTGGCGACCAGGTCTTTCGCAGATGCCTCCGGCGCGAGCCAGTCGCCGAATCCCTCCGCCGGGCGAAGATGTTCACTGCTGTTTCGTCGTAGATACCCGACCCACTGCGTGATAGACGGGAAGGACTCCTCCAAGGCTCGGCGATCTCCGTAGGCCCACCACAAGTCCCACGGCACGAAGGCGCATGCGTCACCCCAACCAGACACGCCTGCTTGACGGCGGCGCCTCAGGTTGGGCGTCAGGACGTCCGGCACGACGTTCGGGACCGCACCGTCATCCTGCTGCGCCCCTCTCAGTTCGCGCAGCCAGTTCCGTAGAAAGGCGCGGACGTCGTAATTGAATGCCGCGGTCTTCGTGAACAGGTGGGCGTCCCCGGTCCACCCAAGCCGCTCGTCCCGCTGGGGGCAGTCCGTGGGGACGCTGACGAAGTTCCCGCGCTGGCTCCACACGATATTCGACTGCAACTGATTCAGCTGTGGATCGGAGGTCTCGAATGTTCCGATCTCGTCCATGCACGCGAACGTTGCGATCGCCCGGATGTCGTCGTCGCCCACGGCGCCGGAGTACCCCGTGATCTTGGCGTATCGGAAGCCGTGCACCGTGAAGGTTGGCTCGAACCACTGGGCCTCCGAGCCGTCGAGAACGAACTCGTCCGTCGCCCGGGCGCTTCGCAGCCCCGCCGTGTAGAGGCTCCCATCCTCATCGAGAGCCTCCGCATGCTGAACCACAACGCGCTCGCCGGATTGGCCGCCCAGCCTGATACGCACATGCCCGACGAGGTTCTGGCCGAAGTCGATCACGGTATGTCGGCGGGCGTGGGTGACACTCCGCGGCCCAACTTCGAGTTGCCGCACGATGGGTGGTGCTAGTTGGGCCACCATCGGCCCGCATGCGGGGATCAGCACGATGGCACGGGACGGAGGCTCGCCTGCGTCCGCGCCGGGCTCTGATGGCCGGACCCTCGCGTCTATGATTTGTCCGTTCTGCAGGTCGGAGTACCGGATAGGCCCCCCTCCTACCGACCAGGTGTCGTCGGTTCCGACCACGTCCACGGTTCCGTCGGCCCGCGTCGCCTCGATCCTCGCGCGGAACGCGCGACGGGTCCCGTACTGTGCGGGACCGAAGATCCCGATGTTCCCCGCGTACCATCCGTCGGTGACGATGGCAGTGACGGAGTTCGTTCCCGGGCCGACCAGGGCACCGATGTCGTAGGTCTGGTAGGGCACGTGTGCGCGATAGTCGACCCAGCCCGGAGCAAGAATGGCGTCGCTCGCCGGTTCACCGTTGACGTACAACTCGTAGGCGCCAAGAGCGGAGGCGTACACGCGGACCTGCTTCACCGCGTCGTCCAGGGTGAACTCCCGCGAGAGGTACAGGGCCGGTCGGTTCGCCAGTTCCGGGCGGCCGTGCGGGCCAGCGCCTTGGGGTCGATTGCTGGTGAGGTCGGGCTCGCTGGGGGAGGTCACCCAATGGGACGGGTGGACCCAGTTCCAGTCTCGTTGCTGCAGGAGGCCGGTTTCGAAGCGTGCTGGCTCGCTCCAGTCGGAGCCGCGGCCCGACTCGTCGGCCACGCGAACCTGCCAGAAGTACCGAGTGCGGGCCCTCAACTCGTCGCCGTCGTACGGAACGTCCACGCACTGATCGGACTCCACCCACCGGGTGTCCCACACCACGGAGCGCGAGCCGCTGGATAAGTTCGGCGAGGATTCCACTATAAGGTGGTAGCGGGTCTGTCGTCGCCACTGCCCGCCGGCCAGGAGCTTCCATCCGAAGACCGGACTGCGCTCATCAATCCCCAGCGGGTCGACGGTGCGCTCAGTCCGCAGGTCACGTACCTGCAGACCGAGCACGCCCCCGTGCATGACGCCGCTGTTATGCACTGTCACATCGCGCTCGTCATCACGGTGAGATCCCGCCTGTCCATCCCCATCATCGGACTGTCCCACGGTGCATGGTGCCAGTCTCCTTGGGGAGATTCATAACGATCGCTAACAACAGTGACCCGGCATGTCATTGGCCGTGACCGTGACCAACGCCGGGACCGGGCCCGTGCCCATTCTCCGGCCCGGCCACGGTCGTGACCGAATAGGGTGCCAACTCGACGTGGGCAGAGACGGGCCCTTCTGTCGTGGTCACGTCCGTGGTTGCATCAGCGACAACGGTGCTGGGAGCTGAGGTGTGCTGTTGCCAGCGGCCGTTAGGCGGCAGTCCGTAGCGGTGCAAGTTGACCGTTACCGGTTGATCCGACAAATTGGCGATGCAGGCCTTGTCCCCCGACCTACTCGCAGTCTTGATCCCGATCAGGCTGCTGTAGACCCGCGTTGTCCCTGCGACCGTGGTCGTTATCTGATCAGCTCCGTCAAAGTCGATTGTTGCGATCCGCTCTGCGCCGTCGAGCGTACGGTACACGTCACTGATCCCCACACCACACGCGGTGAGGCCCCAGGGGACCATGTTGACGCCGTACTCGTTGAAAAAGTTCTCCGCGTACACCGGAGAGTGATTGGCAGCAAAGGTCATGGGGCCCGACCAGGAGTGAACCAGCGCGACATCCAGACCCGGTACCTGAGCGAGTTGCATTGCGGCTGCCGAAGTCCACACACCATGTATCCAGCGCGCGGTGGCTACCTTGTACTTGAGGTCGACCAGGTTATACTCGGTCGCCCAAACCGATGTTCCCGCCGGTAGATCATCGGCGATGACTTCCATAATGTCAGTGCTGGCATCGGCGGCCATTGCCAAAAGGCGTTGAATGTTGGCTGGAGAGAGATCGAGGATCTCTCCGTGCAGGCGCTGCAGGTAGTTGATGAATGTGTAGGGGTGCACTGTCAGTGATGTGATATGAGGATTAGCCTCTATGAACGGGCGGAGCCGCGAGTTCCAGGTCGACTGGCGCTCCGTCGCTGTGAAGATCTTGTTTCTATCCCATCCGACGACTCCGACTCTAGCACCAGGGTGTTGCGATGTGATCTCACTGGCCCATTCACTGGCCTTGATGCCATAATCCTCGACCGTGGCGAACTTGCTTACGGCTCCATCCAAGTAGAATTCGTTACCGAGTTCGACATAGGTGACGGGCAGACCGATCGATTCAGCGTGCGCGAGCAGCGCAAGTTGATCGTCCAATGTGCCATACGCAATATCGAGGTCATACACGGGCTGCGTGCCGGTTTGATCGCAGAAGGACCTCAGGTCCTCTAGCGGCCAGGGTGAGTGATGCTTCCCTTGCCCAGGTCGATCTCCAGTTCTCCAGTTCCAATGTTCGGAGATTGTGCCGCCGGGGTAGCGGAATGCTCGAGAGGGATGGTCCGCCATTGTTCCCAGGAGCGTGGAATCAGTCAGGGGCGGAGCCTGCTCGTTGGACCAGTTGAACCCGACCAACTGGTTCAGCTCCTGCCCCGGCCCGCAACCGTCACTTCGATGCGGCTCTCTGGCGGTCGCCGGTAGAGCAGGCACAACGGCGCCGACTGCCGCCAAACCGAGCCCGGCACCACCGAGCTTGAGGAAAGATCGCCTGTTCACACCATTCATTGACACTGCCATCCCCAATCATCAATTGACAGACGGTTCTCACGCTCTGCAGGCAACAATATTTGCAAGTCACGGGCTCCTAGCCTTCGGCGATCACCTCCATGGCCACCACGGATTGACGATCGGTATCGTCAACAGCAGTGCCGTCTCGGAACACGCCCGGGATCCACTCCTTGGTGGCGGCGTCCGCCACCGCGACCACCCACTCGGCCACTTCGCTGTTGCCAGGACGTTGCAGGACCACGCGGAGCTCGTAGTCACCAGCCGCAAGATCCAAGTCCGCATAAGTATTCAGTCGCGGCATGTGTGGTGCCGGGAACATCGGTCCCCCGTCTCGACCGAAGAGCCACTGCCCGTCGAGCCAGACGCGGCAGGGTACGGTCGCCGCGACCATGATGCGCGCCCGGACCGAATCGCCAAGGCGCACTGGGTAGGAGAGCATCAGCAGGTCGTCATCAAACTCGTCGCGCGTCCGCCGCGACCAGGTGCCCGGCAGGACCATCGGCACGGGCTGTGACGGCCACTCGGGCGCCGGACCCTGATCAGGCAGGAACCACGTGTCCAGGTTACGGTGCTCGTCCCTGAGCGAATAGTAGGTTCCCTGTACCGGAAGCACCCGATTCTCGGAGTCTGCGAACGATGCCTCGTTCCGAGTCTCCGCTGGGTCTTGCCCGAGCGACGACGCAGTGTGCCGATCCAATCGTTGACGGAGGTCGGCGACCAGGTCGGTGAAGGCATCAAGAGTGGGTGGCGCGCTCAGATTCACGATGCCCGGGCTGAGCACCAGGTCGCGACCGATGGGCGCCGCCCAACGATCTGGAATGTCGCCCGGCGCTCTGATACCCAGGACCGCCCCCACCGAGGCCGTCGAACTGTCTGTGTCCTTGCCGCAGTTGTTCGTTATCAGGATCGACTTCTCGAAGTCTCCCTGCCCATGCAGCAGTCCGAGAACGACGAACCCCGTATTCATCCGGACATCGGTGAAATCTCCCGATCCGAAGTCGGCAAGAATCCGTTCCCGTGCCGTGGTCCACGGCAACCCCGCCTGCACGTGTTCGACGGTCGCAGTAACGACCCGCGCGATACCACAGTCCGACGGAATGACTGCGAGCCCCGCATCGAGCAGCGTCGACACGTCGCCTCCACCGAACGCAGCGGACTGCATCGCCGCCAGAAACATGGCGGCGAAAACGCCGTCGCCGTCGTGATCGACGTGCGCGTCAAACGCCGCGTACCGTGCTGCCGTCTGGGGATCCTTCGGAGCGAGGCATGCCCATAGTTCGCTGCGTATGGCCGCGCCCTCGCCGCAGGTGAACCAGTTGTCGTAGCTTCCTGTCTCCGGTGGGCGGAGACCCTCCCTCAGGTTCCGCTTCGCGACGCCGTATTCGTTGAAAGGGAACTCGACGTGATGGAGCCAAGCGCCGGTCAGCGAGTCGGAAGCGATGCGCGGACGTTCACCTGCAGCCAGGGTGACGGCCCACACCACTTGGAGGTCGAGGTCGTCATTCGGCACCATCTCGGTGGGCACAGGTCGATAGAAGTCGGTATCCAGGGGGCCGTCCTGACCCTCGAACGATTGGCCGAGCGTCCCGCCGATGGCCTTGCCGATCCAGCACCCCATGACCCGGTCGCGGTAGCTGACATCTGTCATGAAGCCGGCACCGCTCTCCGCTCTCGGTCACACGCAGCACTCAACACGTTCGCCGCTGCTTGCTGCCGCGGTGTCGCCGTCGCCCTGGTGCTCTGTCGGGACACAATGACGCACGTCAGGTACGCCGGAAGGCTCACTGTCACCGCGTACAGCGCGAACGCGAACCCAACGGGTAGCCAGGCCACCGCGGCGGCGCAGAACACCCAGCACGCCACGGCACCCAACGCAGTTCCCGGGCGCAGCACCACGGCGGCGACCACATTCACCAGGCAAGTCCGCACGTCTTTCGGACCGACGCTGACGACGTAGGGCGCCAGGCTCAGGAACGTGGCAGCGATCGCACCCAGGACTAGGGCAGCCCCGGCGGCGAATGCCGACGACGAGGTGCCCACCACCGCGCCGGCTCCGATAACGGGGGCGGCGAAGACGAGCACCACCGCAGTTCCACGCGCACCCAGGCGCCAGAAGGAGGCGAGGAACCCACGCCAAGTCGGAGCCACCGCCTCGGTGCACATCCGTCGCTCCTGGTCGTACACCGCTACCAGCGCTGCCGGCATTGTGACGATACCCAGCGACACCACCACAAACAGCAGATTGAGCCATATCAGGCTGCCGTAGGCAACGCAGATGCGGTACCAGCGGGCGTTCATCCTTTGATGCTCCCCTCGGTGAGTCCCCGAATGAAATAGCGCTGCAGCAGGAAGAACACGACCGTCACCGGAATGATGATGACGACGGCACCGGCGAGCATCAGGTCGTATGCCTGAGTACCCTCTGATGTGCTCCGCAAGGCGTAAACGGCCACCACCAGGGTCCGCTGCTCTGGTGCGGACAAGGTGAACACGTACGGACTCTGGAATGCGTTCCAGGCCCCTTGGAATCCAAGAATCACGGTCGTCGCCAAAATGGGTCGCATGAGCGGGAACATCACCCGCCAGTACATGCGCCACAACCCGGCACCATCGACGCGGGCGGCATCCTCGATCTCCGTGGGAAGGCTCTGCACGAACCCGCGAATCAGGAACGTGTGAACCACGGTCATGCCCGACAATTCAACAAGGACGACGCCGACGAGGTTATCCACGCCCAGCCAGTCCGCAATCACGAAGCGTGGGTACAAGGTGGCCGTGCCGACGCCCAGGAAGAGCACCGAGGCCATCAGACCGCTCAATGCTCGCCCACCGGGCAGCAAGCGCCGCGCGAGCAGGTATCCGAGCATCGACGAGGACACGAGGTCGAGCAGCACCACGCTGGCCGTGACGAAGACGGAGTTACCGAAATAGCGGCCGAAGTTGCCGATCTGCCACACATGGACAAAATTTTGAATGGTCCACGTCTGGGGCAACAGCTGGGCGCCATTCGACAGGATCTCGTTGAGTGGTTTGAATGCCGCGAAGAACGCATACAGCAGTGGCGCGACCGTGAAGACCGCGACGATCGTCAATACGACGTACAGTACCGAACGGCGGGCTACGGCCGTGGGCCCTCTCACCGCTTGCCCCCATTCCCGCCCGTGTTCCCCTGGTTTCTACTGAAGTACAGGTACACGGTCGACACGATGGCGATGATGATGCTCGCGCCCACGCCGAGGGCCGATCCGTAGCCGTACTGGGTGGCGCGGTCCAGGCTGAAGAAGTAGCCGAAAAGGTAGGTGAACATCACGTCCGTCTCCCCCGCCGGCCCCCCGTCGGTCAATGTTTTGATCAGGTCAAAGGAGCGCAGCGAGAACACGATGGTCAACATCACCACAATGCGCATCATGGGCCCGAGCAGCGGCAGGGTGATGCTGCGAAACTGCTGCCAGGCGCTCGCCCCGTCGATGGCCGCGCTCTCGTAGACGTCTCGTGGGATGGTCTGCATGCCGACAAGGAAGAACACCGTGTTGATCCCGAACCCCGACCAGACTCCGACGATCACGATGCTGGCGATGGCGGTGGATCCGCTACCCAGCCAATCGACCTCAGACGAGATGATCCCCAACGCCTGGAGCCAGCCGTTGATGACCCCGCTGATGGGCCGGAACAGGAAATAGAAGACCACGCCCATCACCGCGAGCGACATGACGTGTGGAAGGAAGTATATCCCGATGAAGGCGCTACGACCGCGGATGCTGCGGTTGAGCAGGACGGCCATCAACAGCGCCAGGGGGATCTCAACGACGGTCTTGAACAGCCCGATCACGAAGGTGTTCTTGACTGACTCCCACCAACTGCTGTCGTGGAGCAGGGTCTCGAAGTTCTGCACCCCTACCCATGTTGGGGTGGTGATTCCGTCGTAGCTTGTGAAGCTGATGTAAATAACATACAGGATCGGGAGGATGGAAAACGCGACGAACGGCAAGAGCGCGGGCAGCGACATTACGATGGCCAACGGCTTTTCCGTCTGCCACCAGCGCCGACGCCGGTTCTGCACCGGCGCAGCATGCTCGGCCACCCGCTGTTTCGGGTGCCGCTGGGTCGCAGTGTCCATATATACCTCTCTCGCGACTTCGTGGTGAGTAGCGATTTCGAAGTCGCAACAGTCAAGTCAAGACGATCGCGGCACGATTGTCGCTACAGTCCAGTCACGCGCTGACACCCGCACGGTCTCGGCGAGCGACGAGGCGCCTCATCCAGGCCAGGTATAATGCCCGCCGCGTCGGCCTGGCCGGCGCCCTGATGCTGACCAGGCCGACGCAGTGGCCGCCGGCATGGCGGCGACCGCGCGTGACCTACTACTTGTAGTCGTCGAGATTGACGTCTCCGGCACTCACCGAGGAATCCAACGCCGCGTTGTACCGCTTGGTCAGATCGCTCAGCGCCGAGTCGATATCACCGGAACCGAGGATCAACGATGCCACGACATCCTGGTAGGTCTTGCCGGTGATACTCACTGCCCCGGTAGGTGTCGGGTTTTGCTTGACATCGCCATCGGACAGCGCGTACTCGGCGAATTGCGGAGCCAGGTCGGTCCCGTCTACCTTCACGTCCTGATTGACCGAGATGACCAGTCCGGCGTTGGCGAGTTCGCCTTGCAAGTCAGATCCGACGATCGCCTCGAGGACTGCGGTGGCAGCTTCCGGGTCTGCGGTCTTGGCATTGATCGAGTAGCCGGAGCCGATGCTCATCGGGTTCTGCTGGTGCTGCTGGCCGTCCGGCACCGGAAGCTGAGTGGCTGCCCAATCGGCCTTTGTCTTGAACTGATCGTTGATCAGCCCGATGTCCCACGACGCCGACACGAACATGCCGATCTTGCCCTCGGCGAAGGCGCTGCGCATCGGGTCATTATCCAGCGAGCTCGCTCCCGGGTACGCCCACTTGTTGGCGATCATGTCGCGGTAGAGCTTGACGACTGGCGCTGCGGAGGAGAAATCGATCTTCCCGGTCGACGCATCGTAAAATCCGGTGTTGTGTACGTCTGTCCCGGCGACAGCTAGCGGCGCCAGGTCCCATGCAACAAACCCGGCCCACTTGAGTGGCAGACCGAAGCAATAGACATCACTGACCTTCGCGATGGCCGTGCAATCAGTCTCGATTTCGCTGATGGTGGTCGGTGGCTTGTCGGGATCCAGGCCTGCCTTCGTGAAGATGTCCTTGTTGTAGGCCAGGCGGATGGTGTTCGTCGTGGTCGGGACGGCGTAGTTCTTGCCTCCCCAGACGAACTGGCTCGGCGCCTTCATGGAGTCGGAGTACTGAGCCTTGATGTCGTCGGAGAGAACATCGTCCAGTGGCAGTAGATAGCCTGCGTCAACGAGTTGGTTCGTCTTGGTCGCCGGGAAGATGTCTGGGGCTTTGCCCGTCTTCAGCGCGAGGACGATGGCCTGCGCATACTGGTCGGAGGCCTGTACGTCGACCTTGACGTTGATGTTGTGCTCGGGGCCCCACTTCGCCAAGTAGTCCTGGATGTCCTGGCTGTAGGCCCCGTTCTGAATCCAGACCGTGACGTTCTTTGCCGGGCCGTCCGAGGTGTTGGATGAAGCGCTGCTCGCCCCCGATGATCCTTCGCTCGCCCCGGATGCCTGGCTGCCGTCTGTCGACGAGGCCGAAGTGCCGGAAGATGCACCGCTTGCTGTCGAACCGGACGAACCGGACGTGCCGTCGCTTCCGCTCGAGCCGCACCCGCTGACCAGCAGGCCGGCGATACCCAGCAGCGCGACTGCGCCGGAGAACCGTCGCATCCTCATGGAGTTTCTCCCTCTCCCGCAATCTGCAGGCTGTGATGGTCCTGCGTCGCCCGACCCAGGATAGAAACGTTTTACGTCGGTGACGTTAGCGAGTTGGGCCGAGGACGTCAATACCCTCACCCGCGACGTTTCCGGTTAGTCCGATGTCCGATTGTCTCCTGAGCCATCGGACAGCGGCGCAGGCTCGACTACCATCTTCATGAAGAACTGGTAGTTCGCTTCGTCGTTCCCGGGCAGCCGCGGCTCATGCCCGTAGTCGAAGTACTCCCGAATGGCCTTGGGACCTCGCAGCGTGTTGTAGATCGCGAACTGCGTGGACGGTGGGCAGATCCGATCGGCGTGCGTCACAGTCATCAGAGCGCGCGCACGAACACGGGGTGCGAGCTGTGATACGTCGCTATACCCCAGCTTGGAGAATGCCTCGTGCTCCCGCTCGTGCATGGGATCGAAGGTGCGGAACCAGCTTTCGATGTCCAGATAGGCGTTCTCCGCTAACTACATTTCCCAGACGCGACGATAGTCACTCAGGCACGGCATCATGGGCGCAATGTGGGTGATGCGCGGATCAAGTGCTGCCGCGGCGACGGTCAGCCCACCGCCCTGACTCCCACCTATGGCGCCCACCCTGCTGGGATCGACGTTTGGAAGTGCAAGCGCCATATCCGCCAATCGTTTCGCGTCCAGGAAGACCTGGCGGTAGTACGCGGCCCGAGGATCGTCCATCAGCCCCCGGATCACATAGCCCCGATCCGTCCATCCGGTGACGCCACCGGTGTGCTCGCCCTCACCCCTTGTCCTCTGCGGTCCAGGGCCGCGACAGTGAAGCCTGCCGCCGCGTAGCCCAGGGGGCCGGTCCAGTCGGGCGCTCGCAGGCTCAGGCCGTGGCAGATCGAAGACTTCGGACACCGTGGGTCACTCCCTCAGGTTCATCTCTTCGTCGATCCGTGAACGTAGCGTGCTCAGCGGTCCGACTCGGGGGTGGGTCCTGTTAATCAGCAGCAGCACGGGACCGGTGTCAGTCGCGCCGCTCCTTGGGATGAACGACGAGATCATGTTCGCCGGGGCCAAACACGACCGGCTGGGTGGACCGACTCCCGGCGACGCCGGGGACTGCAGCCTCGACCCCTGGTGGAACTCTGACCTTCAATTCGAACCCCGAAGCTCGTTGATGCCAGGTGACATCGACACGCCCGGACGGAGTCGTCACGTGTCCGCGCGCCCACTGGACTTGCTGCGGGGCTTGCAGCTCTATCCGGACCGTGCGGTATCCCGGTGCGGCCGGCTTCACACCCAGGACTCGTTCGAACAGCCACTGGTCGACGGACGCGAAGTAGTGGTGGTTGTGCGAGCGCGCATCGTCGTCCCAGCCCTCGTGAAGGCTGAGAACTCCGTCATCGAACCACCGCAGGAGGCCTGGATAGCCGGGCACCGTCGCGACCCTCACTGCCAGATCGTGATGGCCGTGCCCCGAGAGCACCTGCAACAGGTGCTTGATGCCGATCACGCCGGTGTCCGGGTGATCGTTTCGCTGCAGCACGTCTTGCACGATGGCGTCGACAGTCGAGCCAACAAGGTCCTGTGGGACTAGGCCCAGGGCCAGCGGCACCGCGTTGGCGGCCTGCCGGAACGGTCCGCCCGATTCCGCAGCATAAAAGCCGCGGGCGTCGTCGAAGAACGTCCGCTGGAACGCCCCAGTCACCTGCTCGTGAAGCCCCTCGCACCAGGCGAGGGTGTCGGCTTCGTTGAGCACTCCGGCCATCCGCGCGGTCAGGTCCATCCAACGTGCGACGTAGGCGGTCTGGTGCAGGTCCGCGTCTTCTCTGGGACGGGCAGAGTGATTCGGTGTCCACCAGTCCCCGAGGCCGCCGTGGAATATGAAGCCGTCCAGGTGACCGACGATGTGTTTCAGGTAGCGCACCAGCCCCTCGAAGTGCCGCTCAACGATGCGGCGATCGCCGTAGTACTGCCACATTGCCCAGGCGACCTCAGGGTATGCGGCATCCCACGAAGGTTGCGGCGCGACGATCCCTGCGCCGGAATCGGAATAGCCCCAGCCTGGGTCTCCGGACGTCGGCACGATGGGTGGGATCTCTCCGTCGGCCCGTTGACTGTCGGCGAAGTCGTCCAGCCACTTGGTGTACAGGCGCGCCATGTCGAAGTTGGCGATCGCCGCCTCCATCGACAGGTGTCCGTCGGCCGTCCACCCGTTCTTCTCGTAGACGGGAGTGTCCGTGGGGAGGCCATGCAAGTTGGACAGGATCGACGACACGCTCGCCTGGTGAAGCATGTTCAGTCCGTCGTCGGAGCACTCGAAGGCACCAGTCGTGGCCACGTCAGTGTGAAGAACCTCCGCGCTAATCTTCCAGTCCGCGGCCGGGCTGTCGCAGTCGACCTCGACGAACCGGAAGCCCTTGTAGGTGAACTGGGCGCGATGACGAATCTGACCGCCGGAGGCGATGATCTCGTCGGTTTGGATCGGCGGCTCGATGAGCGGCCTACCGTGCTGCTGGTCGATGACCGCGTGCCCGTCGGGGCCGCATGTCTCAGCGTGGATGATGCGCGTGGACTCGCCGTCCGCCAGTCCGCTACCGTCGACGACGGATCGGCCGGCAATCTGTCGGCCGAAGTCGAACACCGTGGTTCCTGGTCCGATCTGCCGGACAGCCACTGGCGTCACCGTCTCCGTCACGCGTATGGGCTCGACTCGTTGGGACCGCAGCCGTCCGGCAGGGCCATCAGTCGCGTGGACGGCGATCCAATCGCTGTCGTCGAAAGCAGGATTGGTCCAATCGTCGACGGCCTGGCGCGCATCATAGGTCTCACCTCGGAACAGAGAGTCCGCCCGTGTAGGACCGGCGTGCCAGAGCCATCTGTCGTCTGTGCCGACAGTCTCGACCTCGCCCGAGGTGTTGGCGATGCGAATGAATGCGCGTAGCCGCGGTTGCGCCACCCAGTGGGCGCGGTGCCAGTTCCACACACTCCAGGTCAGATCAGCGAAACGACCACGCCCGAGTTCGACGGCGAGGCAATTACGCCCCTGCTGTACCAAGCTGGTCACGTCGTATGAGTTGTAGAGCGCGGTCTTGTCGTAATTGGTGGGCGCGGGCTGCAAGATATCTGCGGTGACGGGTTGCCCGTTGACGTGACACGTTGCGTAACCGAGCCCACACACGAATAGGGTCGCCGACGCAACTTGCGAGCCTTCTCGCTCGAAGACCCGACGCAGAAGCGGTGCCGGACGCAGTTCCTCGGGAGTCGCGTCGCCGGCAGTGACCCAGTGCGCAGGGGCCCAGTCCGACTCACCCATCGGTCCCATCGACCAGGTTCCGGTGGCCCAGTCGCTTGCGTCGTCCGCGCCCGCCCAGTAGCGCACTCGCCACCGGTACGACGCGAAGGCCCGCAATTCCGGCCCGCCGTAAGTGACCTGGATTGAATCGGCGGACGCAGCTCGACCGGTGTCCCACATGATCGAGCTGACGTCGATGCCCTGCACCTGCACCTGGTAGCCCGACTGCTCCGGAGTGCCCGCCGGGAGTCGCCAGGACAGCCGAGGCAGAGGCTCATCGAGTCCGATCGGATCGTGCTCGTGCTCCACGCGCAGGTCGACGGGTGGGGGCACGGGCGCCACGCGAACTCCTTGAGCGGTGCAAGCGGTGTTGGAACGTTTTATAGACTAGTCTGAGGCAAGACTCGAGGCAATCGACCCGATGCGGCCGGAACCAGTCTGGCGGGACTACGCCGGTGGCAATGTTTCGGCACTGTGGCGGCCAATCGAATAGGAGGGCAGGGTGGCAACCGAGTCATCCGAGTCGGGCGCACGAGCGGGTATCCGCGACGTCGCGCGTGCCGCCGGTGTGTCGATCTCAACAGTGTCCAACGTCCTGAACAAACCGGAAATGGTTGCGACCGCCACCCGGGAGCGCGTCGAGGCGATCGCCCGCGAACTCGGGTACGTGCCCAATGCGTCGGCGCGGCACCTGCGAGCCGGCGGGAACCGGTGTGTCGGCGCGGTGTTCCTCGATCTGGCGAACCCGTACTACACCGAGTTGGCACGCGGGATGGAGGACCGACTCGCGCAGGACGACTGCCTGCTGATCGTGTGCAGCTCGGACAAGGACCCGGCCCGCGAGCAGCGCTATCTCAAGATGCTCCGCGAGCAGGGCGTGCAGGCCATCCTCGTCACCCCCGCCGAGGACGACCTGCGCGAGCTGGAAGAGTTCGGCCGCGGTACTCCCGTGGTGTTGTTGGACCGGCCCCGGCCCAGCACCTCAATGTGCTCGGTGCACGTCGACGACGTCGCAGGGGGCGCGCTCGCGACCCGCCACCTGCTCACCCAGGGCCACCGGCGCATCGCGTTCATCAACGGGCCGCATTCGATTCACGCCTGCGCCGACCGGGCCGAGGGCATGCGAACCGCGCTGGAGGGTGCCGGGCTGAACGCGGACGAGACACTGGTGGAAGTCACCACCGCGCTGCTCAACGCCGACGGCGGGGAGGCCGCTCTCGGTCCGATCCTCGCGGACAAGAACCCGCCGACGGCGGTGTTCTGCGTCAACGACCTGGTGGCGCTGGGGGTGATCCGCGGCTTGCGGCGCAGCGGGGTTCGGATCCCCGACGATGTCGCGGTGATCGGCTACGACGATGTCGAGTTCGCCTCCATGCTCGCCACCCCGTTGACGTCGATCCGACAGCCGCAGTATCAGCTCGGCCGGGCCGCGGCGGAACTGTTGCTGGCCGAGACTGCGGGCCACACCGAGCATCAGCACCGGGACGTGCTGTTCCAGCCCGAGCTGGTGGTCCGCGAGACCAGCCGGCCGAGCCGGCGACGCACTGTGCTCATCCCATGAGTGAGATCACCACAGTCCCGAGGTCGTCGCGCCCGAACATCGTCATCTTCATGCCGGACCAGCTTCGCGCCGATGCCCTCAGCGCCTTCGGCAACCCGGTGGCGAGGACCCCACACTTCGATGAATTCGCCTCCCGCGCAACGCTCTTCACCGACGCACACTGCCAGCACACCGTCTGCAGCCCCAGCCGGGCGTCGCTGCTGACCGGCTGGTATCCACACACCCAAGGCCACCGGACCCTCACGAACCTGCTCAAGCCGTGGGAGCCGAACTTGCTGCGCACGTTCCGGCAGGCCGGATACACCGTGGCATGGACCGGGCAACGCGGTGACGCCCTGGCACCGGGCGTCACCGCCGAGAGTTGCGACTTCTACGGCAACCTCGTCACCGCCATGGCCCCCGAGCACACGATGCCCTACCCGCCCGGGCACAAGTTCTACGACGCCTTCTACTCCGGCCGCATCGAGTCCGATGCCCCGCTGTTGGATGCCGACGAGGCGGAGATCCAGACCGTGGAACGCTGGCTCGCCGACGCGCCACCCGAGCCGTGGCTGCTGTACGTCACCCCGATCTCGCCGCACTGCCCGTTCCGGGTCGAGGAACCGTGGTTCTCACTTCACGACCGGGCGCAGATGCCGCTGCCGGTCGACGCAGATCTGGCCGACAAGCCACGCTTCATGCGCGGGCTACGCGAGCGCTACGGCACCGACCGGCTCACCGACGACGACTGGCGCGAGATCATCGCCACCTACTACGGCATGGTCTCGCGCACCGACAGCCACTTCGGCCGCGTCATGCAGGCAGTCGAGCGTGCCGGCGCCGCTGACAACACCGTCACCGTCGTCACCACCGACCACGGTGAGTACCTCGGCGACTACGGCCTGGTGGAGAAGTTCCCCTCCGGACTGAACGACTGCCTGACCCGCAACCCACTCATGATCGCCGGACCCGGCCTTCACGCCGGCGCGCGCAGCGACGCCATGGTCGAACTGGTCGACGTGCTGCCCACCCTGCTCGAACTCGCCGACATCGACCCCTCACACACCCACTTCGGGCGCAGCCTGGTCCCGATCCTGGCCGGCACCAGCACCGCGCACCGCCAGGCGGCATTCAGCGAGGGCGGCTTCAGCCGGAACGAGCGGAACCTGCTCGAACCGATCGGATACCCCTTCTACCGCAACAAGGTCCTGCAGCAACACGAGGACCCCGACTCCGTCGGCCGCGCGATCGCCTGCCGCGCCACCGATTTCACCTACGTCTACCGGCTGTACGAGAGCGACGAACTCTACGACCGCCGCGCCGACCCGCACGAGACCATCAACATCGCCGCCCGCACCGAGCACGCCAACACCGTGACAGCTATGCGGGAGCGCGTGCTGGCCTGGCTGGCCGAGACCAGCGACGTGATCGGGTGGGAACTCGACCCCCGCAAGGATCCCGCCGTACGGGCCAACCCGTTCCTCGCCGGCTGCTGAGCAGGACCGAGGCCTTCTCGCCGGACAGCACCGCTCGTGCCGACTGGCGGACCGCCAGACCTGCAGGATGTGGACAACTCACCGGGCCACCTGCGCAGTTCTGTCAGCATGGTTGCCGTGGCGATACAGGGAGGGGCACCATGGCGAGCATGGCAGCGACGGTCGGCACCTGGCCCGAGCACGTCGACACCGAGTGGACCGTCGACATGCTCGACACCCTCCCGGACAACGGACTGCGCTACGAGATCCTCGACGGGGTGCTGCTGGTGAGCCCGTCACCAGCAGTCCGCCACCAGGTTGCCCTTTCGGAGTTGGTGGGGTTGCTGCTGGCTGCCTGCCCGCCCAGTCATCGCGTACTCTTCGCGCCGCTGGACTGGCAACCGGACCGCCACACCTCGCTACAGCCGGACATCCTGGTGCTCGCTCGTGACGCCTACACCGCAGAGCGAATCACCGGCACTCCGGAACTGGTCATCGAGGCCCTGTCACCGACCACGGCGCGGGTCGACCGGCTGCTCAAGTTCTCCCGCTACGCCGAGGGCGGCATCGGCCAGTACTGGATCGTTGACCCCGGCCTGCGCGGCGCCCCGCCGTCGATCGAGGTGTACGACCTGGTCGATGGCGCCTACCACTTGCGCGCGCAAGCCCGCGGCCACGAGGCAATCACCTTCGACGGCCCCGTCCCGGTGACACTGTCGCCAAGCCTGCTCGTGGAACCGTGACCCGACAGGACGTCCCGGTCCCTGGGATCGCTGGACGCCATTCATCTGGCGGCTGCCATTCGGATCGGCATCGATGCCGTCGTCACCTACGACGTGCGCATGGCGGACGCCGCTCGAGACTGGGGCCTCACCGTGGTCGCGCCGGGCGGATGACACCGGACCCATCGCCCCGGGACGGGCTTACATCAAGCGGTAGGGCTCTGCTCCACCCCACTGAGCAGAGCCCTAGCCTCGACATCAGTAGCGCCCGGCGGACCGTCCATACTGCAGATCAGACGTGATCGCAGCACCACGGCGCCACCAGAACCGGGCCGCTACCCCTGCTTGCGGGCCTTGACCGCCTCGGTCAGCGCCGGCGCCACGTCGAAAAGGTCGCCCACCACGCCGAAGTCGGTGATCTCGAAGATCGGCGCCTCGGAGTCCTTGTTGACCGCGACGATCGTCTTGGAGGTCTGCATCCCGGCCCGGTGCTGGATCGCCCCGGAGATGCCCAGAGCCACGTACAGCTGCGGCGACACCGTCGTCCCGGTCTGGCCCACCTGGAACTGGTGCGGATAGTACCCGGAGTCTACCGCCGCCCGGGACGCACCCACTGCGCCGCCCAGCGCGTCGGCCAGCGCCTCGACCACCGCGAAGTTCTCCGCCGAGCCAACGCCACGGCCACCGGAGACCACAATCGACGCCGCCGACAGTTCCGGCCGGTCCCCGGCCGGCTCCGGGTGCGAGGCCACCACCGTGGCCGCCTTCACCCCATCCAGCGACAGCTCCACCGGCACGATCTCACCGGCGCCCGCCTCGGCAGCGCCGTCGATCGAATTGGGGCGCACCGCGACGATCGGGGTGCCCTTGGCGACCCTGGACCGGACCGTATATGCACCGCCGAAGATCGACTGGGTAGCAACAACATCAGTGCCGTCGACCGTCACGTCAACCGCATCGGCGATCAGGCCGGAATCCAGCCGGACCGCCAACCGGCCGGCCACCTCCCTGCCCTCCACCGACGACGCCACCAGGATCGCCGCCGGCGAACCGGCAGCCGCCGCAGCCGCGAGCGCCTGCACCGCCGGCACCGTCACCAGCGCCGCCGCGGCATCCGACTCCGCCGCGTAGATCTTCGCGGCGCCGGCGGCCGCCAGGCCAGCCTGCAACCGCGCCGCGGTGCCCGGCGCCCCGACCACCACCGCCGACGGAGCGCCGATCCGGGCCGCGGCGGCCAGCAATTCGCCAGTCACCTTCCGCAGCCCCGCATCGGTGTACTCGACCAGAACCAGAACCTCAGACATTGCGTGTGCCTTCCTCACGTCGGGAACGGGGCGGGATTCACATCAACCGCCTCGCGTCGAAATCGAGCAGAATCAACCGTTTCCGGGACCAGGACTCAGATCAGCCGCTGCGCGGCCAGGAACTCGGCGACCTGCTGCCCGCCGGTGCCGTCGTCGGCGACCTTCTCCCCCGCCGACTTCGGCGGTCGCGGCTGCGCATCCACCACCACGCACGCCGACTCGACCGAGATACCCAGATCGGCCAGTGTCAACGTGGTCACCGGCTTGGACTTGGCCGCCATGATGCCCTTGAAGTTCGGATAGCGAGGCTCGGTCAACTTCTCCGTCACCGATACCACCGCTGGCAGCGGCGCCGTCACCTCGCTGTACCCGGTCTCGTCCGCCCGCTCCGCACGGACCTCGCCGCCCTCCACCGACAGCTTCTGCACCTGGGTCACCGCCGGCAGGTCCAGCCGTTCGGCCAGCATCGACGGGATCGACCCGGTGCGTCCGTCGGTCGCCTCGTTGCCGGCGATCAGCAGGTCGAAGCTCAGCGTGCGCAGCGCCGCGGCCAGCGCCGCCGACGTGCCCAGCGCATCCGACCCGGCCAGGCCATCGTCCACGATGTGCACCGCCTTGTGCGCGCCCATGGCCAGCGCCTTGCGCAGCGTCTCGGTCGCCCGCTCCGGCCCCATGGTGACCACCGTCACCTCACCACCGCCGGCCTCGGTGAGCTGCAGGGCGATCTCCACCCCACGCGAGTCGATCTCGTCGATCACCGCATCCGCGGCATCCCGGTCCAGCCGGTGATCGCCCTCCCGCAGCTTCCGCTCGGAGTAGGTGTCCGGCACCTGCTTGACCAAAACCGCGACATCCATGGCTCGCCCTCAGCCTCCCCTTCGACAATCTTGCCGGTCCGGTGAATCGTCCAGTCAGTATCGCGTGCCGGTCGGCTCGCGTCTCGGGCCGGGTACGTGACGGTGGCCACGATCCAGCCGAGCGGATACCGATAGCACCGAACCGCCGCCCGCCGATCCCGCACCGGTGACCGGAGCCGACGTGCGCCAAGTTACCGACCGGTAGCCTACCGGTCCTGCAGCGGGATCCGCCCGGTGGCACCCTGGACAGGTGTCCACCACCGCTCCCGCCTCCACCTACGTCCTGGTCGTCGGCATCATGGCCGCCTTCTCGGCGTTCGGCATCGTGCTGATCTTCACTCCGCCGTGGTACTGGTTCATGATCCCGGTGGCGCTGGCCCTGCCCGTGCTGGTGATCCTGTTGCGTCGCTGGCAGGTGCGCCAGCAGATGCGTCGCGAGCTGGCCGAGGCGATGCAGCAACTCTGATCGGCCCATCGCCCGCAACGGCCTATCCGGCCGAAGCACCCGGTGCGCCCCATCGGGCCGGGCGTCACCCTACGATTCCCGTCATGCCGATCCCGCTGATCCTGGACGTCGACACCGGTATCGACGATACGTTCGCGTTGATGCTGGCCGCTCGGCATCCGGAGGTGGACCTGCGGGCGGTGACGTGCGTCGCGGGCAACGCCCCCGTGGACAAGGTGCTGGCCAACACGCTGTACGTGCTGGACGCCGCCGGTGCCGGAGAGGTGCCGGTCGCCCGCGGGGCGGCGCGACCGCTGCTGGCACCGCCACGGCACGCCGAGCATGTGCATGGCGCCGACGGGCTGGGCGGCTTCTCCCGACCCAGCGACCGCCGAGCGTCGACCCTGCACGCAGTGGCACTGCTGCGCCGCGAGTTGCTGGCGGCCGTGGCGACCGGCGAACGGATCACCCTGGTGCCGCTGGCGCCGCTGACCAACATCGCCCTGTTGTTGCGCGCCCATCCGGAGGTGGCCGCCGGGCTCGAGCGGATCGTGTTCATGGGCGGGTCGGCCGGGCCGGGCAACGCGACGGCGGTCGCGGAGTTCAACGTCTGGCACGACCCGGAGGCCGCGGCGATGGTGCTGGCCGCATGCGGCGAACTGGATATCCCGGTGACGATGTACGGGCTGGACGTGTTCGGCGCGGTGACGGTGGACGGCGACGACGCCGCCCGGTTGCGCGAGCAGCCCGATCCGGCTGCGCAATTGGCAGGCAACCTGATCGATGCGCAGCGCGCACTGCTGGACGCCCAGGCAGTAACCATCGGGGACGCCGGAGCGGTCTGTGCCGTGATCGACCCGGCGGGTCTATCGACCACTCGGTTCCCGGTGCGGGTGGACGTCGGCGCCGGCTACGCCCGGGGGCAGACGATCGTCGACCGGCGTGAGTGGTCGGGCGACCGGGCGGCCGATCCGCACGAGGGCCCCGTCACCGCCGTGGATGTCGCGTTGGCCGTGGACGCCGCCCGGTACGCGGCGCTGTGGCTGCGCTCATTCGACATCTGAGCGAATCTGCCGGAAACCGACGGCTCGATTCGCGCTCGCCGGCGTTTCCGCAGGTCGAGATGATCTTGGTCGGATCCCACCGTCGAAAAACAGCAGCATCCGCGCGGCCCGACGTCGGGCTGCCTCGCGCCGCGGCCGACTACCTGGGGCTAGCTGCGGGGCTACACAGGGCTACCTGGGGGCTACCTGGCACGTCCGGGCCGGTCAGACGCCGATGTCCTCGTTCCACAGCGCGGGCTCCGCGGCGATGAACTCCGTCATCAGCGCGATGCAGTCCGCGTCGTCGACCACGATCACCTCGACCCCGCGGGAGCGCAGCAGATCCTCCCCGCCGTAGAACGTGCGGTTCTCGCCCACGATCACCCGTGGGATCTTGTACAGCAGGATGGCGCCGGTGCACATGTCGCATGGCGAGAGTGTCGTGACCATGGTGGATTTCGCGTACACGCTGGCGGGCAGCCGACCCGCGTTCTCCAGGCAGTCGGTCTCACCGTGCCGCGTCGCGCTGGAGCGCTGCACTCGCTTGTTGTAGCCGGTGGCCAGGATCTCGCCGTCCACGGCGAGCGTGGCGCCGATCGGGATCCCGCCTTCCGCGCGACTGGCGCGCGCGGCGGCGAGCGCGGCGTCCAGCAGTTCCCGGTCGGTGTCGGTCAGGATGCTCATCTGTACTCCGTATGGTGCGGATCGGTGTCGGATGGGAGGGAGTCGGGTCGGGGCGCTGCGCGGGCCGAGCCGGCGACCGAGCGGCGTTACGTTCGCCGGTACGGCTGCACGTACGCGCCGGGGTAGCGCAGGTTACGGCCGGACAGCGCCAGCGCCAGGATCACCACCAGGTACGGCAGCGCGATCATCACCTCGCGGGGCACGGATGCGAACTGCGGCGTGACCACCAACTGCAACTGAAGCGCGTCGACCGCGGCGAACAGCAGGCCACCCAGCACCGCGGGCAGTACCCGCCAACGGGCAAAGATCACCAACGCGATGCACACCCAACCGCGGCCATTGGTGATGTTCAACGTGAACGAGCCGAGCATGGCCAGCGACAGGAACGCGCCGCCAACCGCCATCAGTGCGCCGCCAACCGCCAGCGCCGCGTACCGGGTGCGGGCCACGCTGACCCCGGCGGCGTCGGCGGCCTCGGGGTTCTCTCCCACCGCGCGCAGCCGCAGCCCGAACCCGGTGGAGCGCAACAGCACCCACACGGCGGGCACCACGATCAGGAACGCCAGATAGGTCAGCAGGTACTGGCTGGCGACCGGAACATCGGGCAACAACTGGCCAAACTTGGGGATCTGCGGCAACTGCCCGCCGCCGTAGCGCAGCCGACTGGAGAAATCGCATGTGGCGATCAGCAGCAGTGTGGTGCCGATGCCGGCGACGTGCTGGTTGACACCGAGGGTGACGGTGAGCAAACCCATCAGCAACCCGGCGAGCACTCCCACCACGACGGCGACCAGCAGCCCCCACCAGGGTGAGCCGAACAGTTCCGCACCGAGGAATCCGGTGAAGGCCCCCGCGTACATGGTGCCCTCGATGCCCAGGTTCAGGATGCCGGCGCGTTCGGTGATCACCTCACCCAGCGCGCCCAGGATTAGCGGCGTCGCGGTGGTGAGCATGGCCGTCACCAGGGCCAGGTAGGCGATGTTCATCGCGTGCCTGCCTCTCCCGAGTCGACCACCTGAGAACGCGCCAGATCGCGTCCCTGGGTAGTCGATTCGGCGACGGGACCGGAACCAGGGCCGGAGCCGGAGCCGGGACTTCGGGCCGTCACCCGACGCCACGAGACCTTGTATCGGCGCAGCACCAGCAGGCTGACCACGGCGAGCATCAGCAGCGACGACACGATCTCGCCCATCTGCGGCGGCAGTTGCAGCACCAGCGACGCGTTCTGCGCGCCGACAGTAATGTCGCCAAGCAGCAGCGCCACCAGCACCACACCCCCGGCGGACAGCGCTCCCAGGGTGGCCACCACGATGCCGGTGTACCCGTAGCTGGAGGACACCTCCTGGGACAGTTTGTGTCCCACCCCGAGGACCTGGTCGGCGCCGCCCAGCCCGGCGATCGCACCGGAGACCAGCGCGGCCCGCAGCAGGGTGCGTCGCACCCCTATTCCGGAGAATCGCGCCGCCTCCGGCGAGAGCCCCACCGCCCGCACCCGCAGCCCGGTCGCGGTGCGGGACATGACGATCCAGATGACGACGGCCAGCACGGCGGCGATCACGATGCCCAGGTGGACCCGGGAGCCGGGGATCACCATCGGCATCCGGTAGCCGGCTCCCAGTTCGTCGGATACCGGGAACCCGTTGCTGCCGCGCCACGGACCGTTCAGCAGGCCCTGCACCAGCAGCAGCGCCACCGGGTTGAGCAGCAGCGTCGTCACCACCTCGTCGATCCCGAACCGCACCCGCAGCAGCGCCGGGATCACCGACCACGCGACGCCGGCCAGCGCACCGATCAACAGAGCGAGCGGAAGTGCCAGCGGCCCGGGCAGATCCGGCAAGTACAGCCCGGCCACCGTGGCGCCGATCGCCCCGGCCAGGAACTGCCCCTCGGCGCCGATGTTCCAGTATCCGGCCCGGAACGCCACGGCGACCGCCAGGCCGGTGAACAGGATCGGGATGGCGGCCAGCACCACCTCGGTGAGGGACGCCGTCCCGGTCAGCGGGGTCAGCACGTAGCGCTGGTAGGCGGCCTGCGGGTTGGCACCGGCGCCCCGGATCGGTCCGGCGGTCAGCAGGTAGACGATGACGACGGCGACGATCACCAGCAGCGGGGCGAGCCAGCGGGGTTCGCGGCCGCGCAACACCAAGCGGAGACTCATCGCGACACCCGCCGTCCGCTGGACCCGAGCCCCCGCCCGAGGAACCGTTCGAGCACCAGCCGACCCCGGAACGGCGCCAGCGTCCGCCCAGCGTGACGGGCTCGGCGGCGAGCCGGGTAGGCCCGGGCGATCGCGCCAGTTGATGCGGGGGGTCTCATGCCGCCGCCCCGGTCTGGCCGGCCATCAGCAGGCCCAGCTGCTCCGGATCGGCGTCCGCGGCCGGCAGCTGGCCGACCAGCGTGCCCTCGTAGATGACCACGATTCGGTCGGCGAGCGCGAGCAGCTCCTGCAGATCCTCGCTGATCAGCAGCACCCCGGCGCCCGCCGCACGGCGCGCCAACAGCTGGGTGTGCACGAATTCGGTCGCCCCCACATCCAGCCCGCGGGTGGGCTGGGACGCCACCAGCGCCACCGGATCCCGTGCCAGGGTGCGGGCCAGCAGCACCTTTTGCATGTTGCCCCCGGACAGCGTGCCGATCGGGTCGTCGGGCTGCGCCTTGATGGAGAACTGGTCGATCAGGTGCTCGGCGTGCGCCCGGATCGCCTTGCGATCCAGCAGGAACCCGCGGCGAAATCGGGGCAGATCCTCCAGCACCAGGTTCTGCGCTACCGACAGCTTGCCGACCACGCTGGCGTGCCTGTCTTCGGTGATGCGGCCCAGCCCGGCCGCGATGACCCGCTCGGGGTCGGCGCCGGTGACGTCCACCCCGTTGACGGCCACGGTGCCCGACGTCGGACGGGTCAGACCGCAGAGCACCTGCACCAGCTCGGTCTGCCCATTGCCGGAAACGCCGGCCAGTCCTACGATCTCGCCCGCGGCGACGGTCAGGTCAATGCCGGCCAGCACGTCCTTGCCGCGGCCGCGAAGGCGTAGCTCGCGGATCGTGAGCACGGCACCGGCTCGGGCCGGCGCCGGCCCCACTGCCCGGGAATCCGCCGCCATCGCGCCGTCCGCAACGACAGCGCCGTCCGCAACCACCGCCCCGTCCGTCGCCGCTTGGCGATCACTCACCGCCTCGATATCCGCCCCCGCCTGGGAATCCGTCACCGCCGCCAACGGACCCGCGTCCTCCGGCGCGGCCCGATCGGCCCGGCGCACCCCCACAGTCGGCCGGCCCACCATCATCTCGGCCAGCCGCGCCGGCGATGCCCCCGCCGTCGGCACCGTGTCGATGATCCGGCCGCGTCGCAGTACCGACACCCGATCGCTGATCCGGGACACCTCGCCGAGCTTGTGCGAGATGAACAGCACCCCCATGCCTTGCGCCGTCAGGTGCCGAATCGAGGCAAACAGCGCCTCCACGTCCTGCGGCACCAACACCGCCGTGGGCTCGTCCAGGATCAGCACCCGGCAGTCCCGGGAGAGCGCCTTGAGGATCTCCACCCGCTGTTGCTCGCCGACGGACAGCCGCTCCACGCGCGCGTCGGGGTCCACCCGCACCCCCAGCCGGGCGGAAGCGTCGGCCACCGCTGCACGACCGGCCCGGCGATCCAGCCGCCCCCAGCCCGCACGGGACAGCAGCAGGTTCTCCGTCACCGTCATCCGGCCGACCAGCGAGAAATGCTGCGTCACCATCCCGATGCCCGCCGCGATGGCATCGGACGGAGAGGAGATGGCCGTTGGCGTGCCGTCGATCTCGATCGCGCCGCCGTCGGGACTGGTCAGCCCGTACAGGATGCGCATCAGGGTGGTCTTGCCAGCGCCGTTCTCACCGAGCAGCGCGTGCACCTCACCGGGCAGCAGATCCAGGTCGACCCCGTCGCTGACCCGCAGGTCGCCGAAGGACTTCTCGATCCCGCGCAGCCGTACCAGCGGCACCGCCTCGGGACTCGCTGCCGTCATTGCTCGTCCTCGTCCCTGATGTATTCCATCGGGCGGATTCCTAAGATCATCTGGACCTCCATCGCCCCTCGTCGTGCCGCCGGTGACGCAGACCGGGTGGCCCGCTCCTGCAGTCGCGCCTCGGCGTCCCGCCCGTCGGAGAGGCGATCGGTGATGGGCGCGGCCAGGGTGTGCGCCTCGGCCGGTCCACCCGAACGCCACACCGCCTCCAGCACCCAATCCCACCCCTGGTCGCCGCGCTCCAACAACGCCCGCGCCGCCTCTCTCATCGGGGCCAGATCGTGTGCGTCGTAGAGCAACTCGCGCAGCGCAGCGACCGCCCAGGCGGCGTCGACGCCGGCCAGCCCGGCGCAGGCTCGTAACCGATCGGCCACGTCCGGCGAGTGCGCCATGGCCAGCAGTCGGGCGTCCGGCGGCGGCTGCGCGCCGGACGTCCGGGCTGTCATGAGAGCGCCTCAGCCGCCGACGGTGGTCGACCCGGCGGGGGCCTTCTCGTCGACCGGGGTGGTGAACGATCCGTCCATGATCTGCTTCTGCTGGGCGGTGACCTTGTCGATCAGCTCCTGCGGAATGCCGCCGGGAATGTCGGTGTTGATCGGCGCCAGCGAGGAACCTCCGTTCTTCATGAACGAGAACTGGCCCAGGTCCTGGGAGTGCAGGGTGCCGGCCTTGTACTCCTTGATGATCTCCTCGACGGTGGGGCGCATATTCCACACCAGGGACGTCATCACGTTCTTCGGCGCCTCGGAGCGCTGGTCGACCATCATGCCGATCACCGGCAGGTTCTTCTCCTTCGCGGCCTCGATCACCCCGTCCCGCTCGGCGAACAGCACATCGGCGCCCTGCGCGACCTGGGCCAGCGCCGCCTGCTTGGCCGTGGTCGGGTCGAAGAAGGAGTTGATGAAGGTGACCTTGACGGTCGCCTTGTCGTTGGTCTCGGCCACGCCCTTGATGAAGGCGTTGACGATTCGGTTGACCTCCGGAATCGGCATCGCGGCTACCACGCCGATGGTATTCGACTTGGTCACGCCACCGGCCAGCATGCCGGCCAGGTAGGCCGGATCCTGCAGCCAGTTGTCGAAGGTGGAGAAGTTCGGGTCGACGGGCGGGTTCCCGGAGCCGAACGCGAACTGCACGTCCGGATAGTTCTTGGCGACCGCCCGGATCGCGTCCTCGGAGGAGAACGCGTCACCCACGACGATGGCCGGCTTCTGGTTGGTCAGCAGGTCGGTGAGGGTGCGGGTCATCTTGTCGTCGGAGTCGTTGTTGTCGGTGTGCTTGTAGACGATCTCGCCGGCGTCCGCGGCGGCCTGCAGCGCCTGGTGCACCGCGCCATCCCAGGGCTCTTCCAGCGGGGTGGCGAAAACCCCGTACACCAGGGGCTTCTCGGTGCCCGAGGCGTCGGACGATCCGGGGGCACCGGAGTCACCGGACGGGGCGGTCGACCCGGCTCCTTGCGGGGTGGAGGACTGGCCGGCGGCACCGGTGTTTCCGCCGCAGGCGGCAAGCGTCAGGGCGGCGACGACGGCCGCCGACACGGCGGCGACGCGACCCCAGCGGGGGTGGCGGTGACGAGTCAGTCTGGCAGAACCGGTTCGCATGGTGTGACCTCTCTCGGGCCGGTGGCCCGGGTTTCGCGGGCCGGCGGGCCCGGCGGCGGGGGCCGGTGTCTGGCCATGCAACCCCGACGGCGCCGCCCCTGTACAGGGACAATCTGTTCGCTATTTGTGGCTTGATAATGGACAGGTAGTCTCCCTCCGTGACGATGAGCATCGCCGGTGCGAGCCCGACCGAGACCGCGGACGCGCTGACGGTCGCTGCCATGCTCCGGCTCCCGGTGTTGCGGCGCGGCCGGCCAGAGGTGCTCGCCGGCGCTGCACTGGATCGCCGCGGCGTGCGCTGGGTGCACACCAGCGAGATCTACGACATCTCCCCCCTGCTCAAGGGCGGCGAGGTGCTGCTCACCACTGGACTGGGGCTGGTCGGCCGGGGCCCGGCCGCGTTGCGCGCCTACGCCGTCGGGTTGGCCGAAAGATCCGTCGCCGCGCTCGTTCTCGAACTCGGGCGCACCTTCACCAATGCCCCGGAGCCGCTGGTCGAGGCGGCCCGAGAGGCGGGGCTCCCGCTGATCGCGCTGCACGGCATCGTGCCCTTCATCGAGGTGACGGAGACCGTGCACGCGCTGCTGCTGTCCGACGAGGTAGCCCGGCTGCGTCGGACGGCACGGATCGGGGCCGCACTGAACCCGGTCCTGCTGTCCGGCGCTGGGCTGATCGCGCTGTTGCGGGCGATGGCCGAACTCACGGACTGCCCGGTGCGGTTGCACGGCGAGGACGGACACGTGGTGGCCACCTCCGACGGGCGGCACCAGCCGGCGGAACCCGGCGCGCCGGGCGGCGACCCGGCCGACGCGCCGGGAGCGGCGGTCGAGGTCTTTGGCAGGGCATGGGGTCGTCTGGTGGTCGCCGGAGCGAGTACCCCGCTGCGCGCTCAGGTGGCCGACCAGGGCGCCATGGCCGTGGCCCTGGAACTGGGCCGGGCGGGGGCGGCGGCCGGCCAGGGCATCGGCCGTCGGCGGGCCGGCGCTCGGTTGCTGCGGGACATCTTCGGCCGGCAGTACTCCTCCGCCGATGAGCTGGTCGGGCGAGCCGCCGCGCTGGGGGTGGCCATCCGGCCTGGTCAGCGGGCCATCGGCATTTGTCTGGCGGTCGACCCGGGCCAACCCCCACCCGCGGTGATCGCGGAGGCCGTCGAGCAGGTTCTGGGCGCGGCGCTGGTGGCCGAGCTGGATGGCAGCTACCTGGTGGCGGCATGCACCGATGCCGAGGATCTCCGGGAGATGCTCGGCATTCTGGCGGATCGGGTCGACGCCACCGTTCCGGGCGGCCGGGCGACGGCGGTCACCGGCGGCCCGCTGGTCGGCGACATCGCGTCGCTGGCCGGTTCGCTGCGCACCGCCCGCGAGGCCAGCGTGCTGGCCCGCCGGCTACGCAGCGGGATGCGGGTGCTGCTGTCCTCCGACCTCGGGGTGCACCGGTTGCTGGGCCGGTTCGCAGCCGACCCGGAGCTGGCAGCGTTCGTCCGGGAGCAGCTGGGCCCGCTACTGGACCACGACGCATCCCGCGGCCGAGAACTGGTGCGCACCTTGGACACCCTGCTGGCGTGCGGGCTGTCCAAGGCGGCCACCGCCCGGGCGCTGGGCATCCGGCGGCAGACCCTGTATCAACGGCTGAGCACCATGTCCGCACTGCTCGGCGGGTTGGATCTGACCTCCCGGGAGCGACGCACGGCCATCGATCTGGCGCTGGTGGGCTGGCGGCTGCGGTCGGCCGCGGTGCCCGCGGGACGGCCGCCGGGCTAACTCCCCGACAGTCCCGTCATCGCCGGATTCCTCGCCACGACGCCCGGCCCGCGTCGCCCGCGCCGAGTGCCTGCACCGCTGCCAGCCCGCCCAAGCCTGACACGCCACCTCCGCGGCGAGTTCCCGCGCCGGCCAACAGGATCCGCTCGCATCCGGCAACCTCGACGCCGTACCGCTGGGCCGGGGTGTCGGCGGCCTCGTCGTCGGCACGCCACGGCCAAGCCAGGTCGCCGTGGAAGATGTGCCCGCCAGGCATGCCCACCGACTCCTGGAGGTCCAGCGGGCTCGCCGCCTGCACGCACGGCCGGCCGTGCGCATCCAGCGCCAGACAACCTTCCAGCGGCTCCGCCAGCTGGCGCTGCAAGGACGCCAGCGCGCCGGTCAGCGCGGCCTGCCGTGCCGCCTCCGGGTCTGCCCGGAACAGCGACGCCGGAGTGTGCAGGGCGAACAGCGTCAGGGTGTGCCCGGGCCGGCCGGCCATGATCGACGGGTCGGCCAGTGAGTGGCAGTAGATCTCGCAGGGCAGCGGATCGGGCAGCCGGCCTGCGGCGGACTCGGCGAACGCCCGCTGCAACTCATCGAAACCCTCTGCCAGATGGGTGGTTCCGGCGAACACGACCGCCGGGTCGTCCCCGCTTGCGAGCCACGGCAACCGGGACAACAGCATGTTCACCTTGAGCTGCGCCCCCTCCGGCGGAGCCGCCGCCCGGCCCAGCCACGTCTCGACCGTGGCCGGGGCGACCGCCGCCAGCAGCACCTCCGCGCGCCGCTCGCCGATGCCGTCGCCGCCGCGGTACTCCACCGTGACCCCGGCCGCGTCCTCCTCGGCGCGCCACACCTCGGTGCCGCACCGGATCTGCACTCCCAGCTCTAAGGCCCGCGTCACCAGGCCATCGGCCAGCGAGCCCATGCCACCCACCGGCACCAGCCACTCCCCGGTTCCGCGGCCGACCAGGTGGTACAGGAAGCACCGGTTGGCCAGCAGGGAGCCGTCGAACAGCGAGGCGTGGGTGCCGATCAGCGCGTCGGTGGCCACCACCCCGCGCACCGTGTCGTCGGCGAACCGTCGAGCGATCGCCTGGCCGATCGGCTCCTCGACGACGTCCCGCCAGATCTGCTCGCCCGCCGCCGCGATGACCGCCGCACGCACCTCCGACCTGCTGCGCAGCGGGCCCGTCAATAGCGGAGCGACCGCCTGAGCCATCGCCCGCAACTCGGCGTAGAACCGCTGCCAGGAATCGAATTCCGCGTCTGATCCGGTGAGCGCCCGGAACGATTCCCGAGTCGCCGGCCCGGGTTCGCGTTCCACCAACAGCCCCCGCGGCACGCCGCCGCGGTGCACCGGCGTGTAGGACGCCACCGACCGGGGAGCCAGCGGCAGCTTGATGCCCAGCCGGTCGATCAGGTCCGCGGGGAACAGCGACACCAGATAGGAGTACTGCGACAGCCGTATCGGGTGACCCTCGAACACCGCAGCCCCGACGGTCGCGCCGCCGGGATGGTCGGCTCGTTCGAGCACCGTCACCGACCATCCCGCCTGTGCAGCGAGGATGGCGGCCACCAGGCCGTTGTGCCCCGCCCCGACGACGACCGCGGTCCGCTCTCGCACGGCACACCCCTTTTCACCAGATCCGCCCGGCCCGAACTCTTCCACCGAAGCGAGCAGCCGGTTATCCCCATCGTGGGCCGAATCGCCCGAACCCGACCCGCAGGTGCGGCTATGCTCGGTCCGCAGACCAGCCGAACCAGCGCGAGGAGCACACCGTGACCTCCGGACCTTACGGCGAGGCCGAGTATCCCTCCGGCTACCCACCGACCGGCGGTCAGCCCGATCCGACCGCACGGGGTAGCTACCCAGGAGACTCCGGCTATCAGGCCGTGCCGCCAGGAACGCCGTATCAACCGCCGCCGGGGCCGCCGTACCAGCCGCCACCCGGTTACGGCTACCCCGCCGGTTACGGCTACCCGCAGCCCCGCAACGGCATGGGAACCGCCGGTCTGGTGCTGGGCATCATCGGCCTGGTGTTCTGCTGGGCGCTGTGGATTGGCTGGATCCTCAATGCGCTGGCGATCATCTTCGGCGGGGTCGGGGTGTCCCGCGCCAACCAGGGCGCCGCCACCAACAAGGGCGCCGCCCAGGCCGGGCTGATCCTGGGGATCGTAGGTCTGGTTCTCGGACTCGCGTTGTGGGCGACGCTCGGGACGTTCTGGCACTCGGTGCTCGGCCATTGGTGACGATGTCGCCGGGATGACGGACCCGGCGGCGCGATCGGTGACGGGGGGCGGTGACGACGCCAGCACTCTCACGCCCCCGGAGATGTATCGGCGCGGGCTCGACGCCTGACCACGGCTCGATTACCCCGCTGGTGGTCGGCATGGTGGCGTGCCTGCTCCTGCTCGGCGCCGGCGTCACGGCGGCGACCTCCGCCTTCCTGGCCCGGCAGGACCTACAGAACGCCTGCGACGGCGCTGCCGCGGCGGCCGCGGACGCCGACCGGGCCGGCTACTACCTGGGAGCCCCCGATCCGGGCGCAACCCCAGGCCCCGCGGCGCAAGCCGCCCGGGACTACCTCGCCGAGCGGAATCCGCAGGTGCGGGTCGACGCCGTCGTGCTGGCCGAGTCGGTTCAGCTGACCTGCAGCGGCTCGGCGGACATCACCTTCGGCGCGCTGTTCGGCGCCGGCCACCTGACGCAATCGGTGCAGGCCGTCGGCCATCCCGTGCTCTAAACACCCGGAGCGCCGGCTGCGCAGCATCAAGAGCACCCCGCTCGCAACACCCGGCGGACCGGCGGCACAACATCAAGAGCACCGGACTCGCAACACCCGGAGCACCGGGCCGCCGCGGTGCGGCACCGAGCCCCGGCATCGAATCCCGGCGCCGCGCCCACCCGGCCGGACGACGAGTGTCGGGCCCGGTGACTAGCGTGGCTGGACGTGGCAGCATCCCCCGAGGCAACCCCCGAGGCAACCGGACAGGCCCGGCCGGATCACGCCCCGGCGACCCCGCCACACCCGAAGAGCGGTCGCACGCCCGCAGCGTCCGGCTGGTTGCGCCGCCTGCTCGGTTACTGCTGGCGGCACCGTGGGATCACCATCACCGCCGTCTGCGGCGCCGTCCTGGGCACCGGACTCGGGGCGCTCACCCCGCTGCTGACCCGGGTCGCCATCGATGACGCCACGGCCGGCCGCACCGCCGGGATCGGCTGGATCATCACCGGCCTCATCGCGCTGGCGCTGGTGCGGTTCGGATGCTCCTTCGTCCGCCGCTGGTCGGGCGGTCGGCTCTCGCTGGACGTGCAGCACGACCTGCGCACCGATGTGTTCGGCTCCCTGCAACGGCTGGACGGCGCCGGGCAGGACAAGCTGCGCACCGGCCAGGTGGTCTCCCGCGCCACCACCGACCTGCAGATGGTGCAGGGCGTCCTGGCGATGGTGCCGCTGGCGACCGGCCAAATCGTGTTGTTCGTGGCCTCGCTGGTGCTGATGCTGTGGCTTTCCCCGCTACTGACCCTGGTCGCGCTGCTGGTGGTGCCGGGCGTCGCGCTGCTGACCCGCGCCACCCGGACCACCCTGTTCCCCGCCACCTGGGCGGCATCCCAGTCGGCCGCGGGGGTCGCCGAGATCGTCGAGGAGAACGTCACCGGGGTCCGGGTCGTGAAGGGATTCGGCCAGGAACGACGGGAAATCGGCCGGCTGCGCGCCGCCGCCCGGGAGCTGTACGCGAATCGGATGCGCGCCGTGCGGTACGCCGCCCGGCTGACCCCTGGCCTATCGGCGATGACGTCCCTCGGGCAGGTGGGAGTGCTGGCGCTCGGCGGATACCTGGCGCTGCGCGGCACCATCAGCCTGGGCACCTTCCTGGCCTTCTCGCTGTATGTGGCCCAGCTGGTGGCGCCGACCCGGACGCTGTCCATGCTGTTGGTGCTGGGTCAGCAGGCCAGAGCGTCGGTGGAGCGGGTGCTGGAGATCATCGACTCACGCGCCGAGATCGTCGACCCACCGCACCCACGCCCGCTGCCCACCGGACCGGTGCCGGTCCGGCTGGCCGGGGTCCGGTTCGGCTACCTGGCCGACGAGCCGGTGCTGGACGACTTCGACCTGGAACTGGCCGCCGGCGAAACCGTCGCCGTGGTCGGCAGCATCGGGTCCGGCAAGTCGACCGTCTCGCTGCTACTACCCCGCTTCTACGACCCGCAGGCCGGCGTGGTGCAGGTCGGCGGCGTCGACGTCCGGCAGCTCGCGCTGGGCGAACTGCGCCGCGCCGTGGGAGTGGTCTTCGAGGAGGCGTTCCTGTTCTCTGACACCATCGCGGCGAACATCGGCTACGGACGACCGAACGCGACCCGGGCGGAGGTGATCGCCGCGGCCCAGGCCGCCGAGGCCGACGAGTTCATCCGGGCGCTGCCTGAGGGCTACGACACCATGATCGGCGAGCGCGGCCTGACCCTCTCCGGCGGTCAACGTCAGCGGCTGGCGCTGGCCCGCGCCCTGCTGACCGACCCGCGGGTGCTGATCCTGGACGACGCGACCAGCGCGGTGGATCCGGCCACCGAGGCCGCCATCCATGCCACGTTGCGGGCGGTGACGGCGGATCGGACCACCATCCTGATCGCCCACCGCCGCTCCACGCTCGAGTTGGCCGACCGGATCGCGGTGATGGCCGACGGATCCGTCACCGATATCGGCACCCACGACGAACTCGTGGCGCGCTGTCCCGCCTACGTCCATCTGCTGGGCGGCGAACTCGCCGCCGAGCCGGCGGTGCCCGGCGGTGACGACACGTCCAGCGGCGACGAGAAATCCGCCAGCAGGGCCGGCAGCGGTGACGAGAGTTCCAGCGGTACCACGCCTTCCGGCCCCGCTCGGACCGAAGGCCACCGCGCCGGCACAGACCTGCAGATCACCCCCTCGCTGTGGCCGGACGCACGGCCGGGCGGGCGGCAGATTCACCAGGTCGGTGCGGCCACCCGAACCCAGGGCCGGGGCGGCGGCGGAGGGCACACCAGCGGCCTGATGGGCGCGATGCCCGCCACCCCCGAATTGCTGGCCCGGGTCGACGCGCTGCCGCCGGCCACCGACACCCCGGTGCGCGGTGCGGACGACGGCGCCACCGACCCGGCGACCGGCCTGCGGGCATCCGGCACCCGGTCGGGCAGGCCCGGATCGCCGCCCCGGGCTCCGTTCTCGCTGCGCTGGGCGCTGCGTCCGGCCCGTGGCCTGCTGCTGGTGGCCCTGTTGATGGTGTGCCTGGACACGGTGGCCGGGCTGGCCCTGCCCACCCTGATCAAGACCGGCGTGGATCACGGTGTCAGCGCGGGCGCGCTCGGCGTGGTGTGGGCCGTCTCGGCGGTGGCCCTGGCCATCACCGGCGCCGACTACCTCGTCGCGCACACCCAGGCGATCGCCGCCGGCCGGGCCGGCGAATCCACCCTGTACCGGTTGCGGCTGCGGGAGTTCACCCAGCTGCAGCATCTCGGGTTGGACTACTACGAGCGCGAGATGGCCGGTCGCATCATGACCAGGATGACCACCGACGTGGACGCACTGTCCTCGTTCCTGCAGACCGGGCTGGTGACGTTCGTGGTGTCGCTGGCCACATTCTGCGGCATCGCGATCGTGTTGCTGGTGATGAACGCGTCGCTGGCGCTGCTGGCGCTGGCCGCATTGCCGGTGGTGCTGGTCGCGACCGTGGCATTCCGCCGGTTCGCCTCCCGGGCCTACACCGACGCACGGGAGAAGGTGTCGATCGTCAACGCCGACCTGCAGGAGAACGTGGCGGGCCTGCGGGTCTCTCAGGCGCTGGGCCGCCAACATGCCAACGCCACTGCGTTCGCTGCCCGCAGCGATGCCTATCGTCGATCGAGAATGCGGGCGCAGACAGCAATATCGTTGTATTTTCCGGGCATTGCGCTGGTCGCCGACGTGGTCGCCGCCGTGGTGCTCGGGGTCGGCGCGCACCGGGTGGCGGCCGGGGCGCTCACCGCCGGGACGCTGCTGGCCTTCGTGCTGTACCTTGACTCGTTCTTCACCCCGATCCAGCAGCTGTCCCAGGTGTTCGACGGCTATCAGCAGGCGGCGGTCGGGCTGCGCCGAATCGGCCAGTTGCTGGCCACCCCGACCTCCACACCGGCCGCGGCGGACCCGCTGCCGGTGCCGCCGCTGCGTGGTGAGGTGTCGGCCGATCAGGTCTCGTTCCGCTACCCCACCGCCGACCAGGACGCGCCGGCGCTGGACGCGGTGACGGTGGCATTCCCACCCGGGCACACCGTCGCCGTGGTGGGCGCGACCGGGGCCGGAAAGTCCACCCTGGTCAAGCTGATCGCCCGGTTCTACGACGTCACCGCGGGCGCCGTGCGGGTGGACGGCACCGACGTGCGGGCATTCGACCTGCCGGAGTATCGCCGGCGACTGGGGGTGGTGCCCCAGGAGGCGCACCTGTTTACCGGGACGGTGCGCGACAACATCGCCTACGGGCGGCCGGAGGCATCGGACGCGCAGGTGGAGGCGGCCGCCCGGGCGGTGGGCGCGATCGGGATGATCGCCACGCTGCCCGAGGGGTTTGCGCACCGGGTCGAGGAACGCGGCCGGAATCTGTCGGCCGGGCAGCGCCAGCTCGTCTCGCTGGCCCGCGCGGAGCTGGTGGATCCGGACATCCTGCTGCTGGACGAGGCAACCGCCGCGCTGGACCCGGCGTCCGAGGCGGCGGTGCTGGCCGCCACCGACCGGCTGGCCCGGGGAAGGACGACCATCGTCGTGGCGCACCGGCTGACCACCGCCGCGCGGGCCGACGCCATCGTGGTGATGCGCCACGGCCGGGTCGCGGAGACCGGCACGCACGCCGAGCTGCTGGACCGCGGCGGGGCGTACGCGGAGCTGTACGCCGACCAGGCGGCCACGGCCTCGACACCATGACACGAGCCCACCGGTCGCTGCGCCGGCTCGCGGCTGTCACCCTGGGGAATCGGCGTGGGCGAACTCACCGCGATCGGCCACCGCCCCGCCGGTAGGCTCTGTGCTCATGGCTTCCCCGACTTCCACGCTGGACCTGCTGGGTATCGACCGGACCCTGTCCGAGGAGGAGTTGGCGGTCCGCTCCACCACCCGCGAGGTGATGGACGATCTGGTGCGCCCACACGTCGCCGACTGGTACGAGGCCGGCGAGCTGCCCGCCCGGGATCTCGCCGTCGAATTCGGCAAGACGGGCCTGCTCGGCATGCACCTGGATGGTTACGGCTGCGCCGGTGCCTCCACCGTCGCCTACGGCCTGGCCTGCCTGGAGCTGGAGGCCGCCGACTCCGGCATCCGCTCACTGGTGTCCGTGCAGGGTTCACTCGCGATGTACCCGATCTGGAAATATGGCTCGGACGAGCAGAAGGACCGCTGGCTGCCCGGCATGGCCGCGGGTGAGATCGTCGGCTGCTTCGGACTCACCGAGCCGGACGCCGGCTCCGACCCGGCCTCCATGCGCACCCGGGCCCGGCGGGACGGCGACGGCTTCGTACTCAACGGCACCAAGATGTGGATCACCAACGGCACCGTCGCCGACGTCGCCGTCGTCTGGGCCAAGCTCGCCGAGCAGGACGGGTCCGAGGCGATTCGCGGCTTCATCGTGCCGACCAGCACCGAGGGCTTCACCGCCCGGGAGGTGACGGGCAAGTTGTCGTTGCGGGCGTCGGCGACGGCCGAGCTCAACCTGGACGGAGTCCGGGTGGGTCCGGAGTCGCTACTGCCCGGCGTGTCCGGGCTGAAGGGGCCGCTGTCTTGCCTGACGCAGGCCCGCACCGGCATCCTGTTCGGAGCGCTGGGCGCCGCCCGGGACTGCCTGGAGGTCGCGCTGGAATACGTCGGCACCCGCACCGTGTTCGGCCACGCACTGGGCGGCTACCAGCTCACCCAGGCCAAGCTCGCCGACATGGTCACCGCCTGGACCGGCGCCTACCTGATGGCGCTGCACATCGGCAGAGCCGCCGACGCCGGCACCGCTAACCCGATCATGGTGTCGATGGGCAAGCTGAACTCGACCCGCACCGCCATCGAGATCGCCCGCACCTGCCGCACCCTGCTCGGCGCCAACGGCATCTCCGGCGAGTACCCGGTACTGCGGCACGCCAACAACCTGGAAAGCGTGCTCACCTACGAGGGCACCGCCGAGGTGCACCAGCTCGTCTTGGGCCGAGCCCTCACCGGCGAGAACGCCTTCGGCTGAGTCGCCGGCACACGCCGTCACGTCGGCCTGCGCAGGCGGTGGCCCACATCACCGTCACCACCGCCGTCGGCGGGCAACCCGGCGTCGCCGTGCGGCGTCCCGAGATGAGCTATACCCCCAGGCAGGCTCGCACGCGGGCGCGCCCACACCGGGGAGGGCATCGCTCGGCGATCCGGACCCCGGCCCAGCGCCGAGCAGGCTAGCCTGGTACGTGGTCAGTCCCGATCGAGCGCAGACAGGCGGAGATCCACAAGTGTCGTCAGCGACAGTGCCGGAGTTCGGACCGAACGACTGGTTCGTTGAGGAGAAATACCAGCAGTTCCTGGCGGACCCCACCAGCGTGGACGCGACCTGGCGAGAGTACTTCGCCGAGCTCGCCGGTGGCAACGGCGTGGCCGGCAGCAACGGCGGCGGCCACGCGGCCGGTTCATCCCAGGCCGCCGCGGTTACCGCGCCGCGGTCCGCCACCCCCACCGCCACCCGTCCTACCGCGCCGCCGCCACCCCCGCCCCCGGCCACCCGAACCGCCCCCGCCGGTACCCCCGCACCGCGCGCCACGGTGGCGACGCCGCCGGCCGCGGCCCCCGGCCGCGCCGCCCCGGCGCCACAGCCGACGCCCACTCGGCCCACCACCACCGTCACCCCCGACGACGTGATCTCCAGCCGGGCCGCCGACGCCGCGGCCGCCCAGGCCGAGGCCGCCGACGTGCGGAGCCCGCTGCGGGGTGCCGCCGCCGCGGTGGTCCGCAACATGACGACGTCACTGGAGCTGCCCACCGCCACCTCGGTGCGCGCGGTACCGGCGAAGCTGCTGGCCGACAACCGCATCGTGATCAACAACTTCCTGCGCCGGCACCGCGGCGGCAAGATCTCCTTCACCCACCTCATCGGCTATGCGATGGTCCGCGCCATCGGCGACCACCCGGCGATGAATCGGCACTTCGAGCTGGTGGACGGCAAGCCGCAGGTGGTCTCCCCCGCCCACGTCAACCTGGGCCTGGCCATCGACCTGCCCGGCCGCAACGGCAACCGATCGCTGGTGGTGGTCCCCATCAAGGCCGCCGAGACCATGAGCTTCACCGAGTTCTGGTCCGCCTACGAGGATGTCGTGCACAGGGCGCGGGACGGCAAGCTCACCCCGGAGGACTATGCCGGCACCACCATCTCGCTGACCAACCCGGGCGGGATCGGCACCGTGCATTCGGTGCCGCGCTTGATGGCCGGCCAGGGAACCATCGTCGGCGTCGGCGCCATGGAGTACCCCGCGGAGTTCCAGGGGGCCAGCGAGCAGACCATCGCCGAACTCGGCGTTTCCAAGATCATGACGCTGACCTCCACCTACGACCACCGGATCATCCAGGGCGCCGAGTCCGGCGAATTCCTGGCCCGGATCCACCAGCTGCTGCTCGGCGCCGACGATTTCTACGACGACGTGTTCGCCGCGCTGCGGGTGCCCTACGAGCCGGTGCGCTGGGTGGCCGACCGCAGTGTCGGCCGCAACGGCGCGGTCGACAAGACAGCTCGGGTGCTGGAGCTGATCGACGCCTACCGCACCCGCGGCCATCTGATGGCCGACACCGACCCGCTGAACTACCGGCAGCGCCGGCACCCCGACCTGGACGTGCTGGAGCACAACCTGACGCTGTGGGACCTGGAGCGGGAATTCCCGGTCGGCGGGTTCAACGGCGAGCAATTCATGAAGCTGCGCGACGTGCTGGGCGTGCTGCGCGACTCCTACTGCCGCACTGTCGGTGTCGAATACATGCACATCATGGACCCGGCGCAGCGGCGCTGGATCCAGGAGCGGGTGGAGGGCCCACGGGACAAGCCCAGCCTGGAGGAGCAGCGCTACATCCTGTCCCGGCTCAACGCCGCCGAAGCGTTCGAGACCTTCCTGCAGACCAAGTACATCGGGCAGAAGCGGTTCTCGCTAGAGGGCGGCGAGACAGTGATCGCGTTGCTGGACGCCTGCCTGAACACCGCCGCCGAGCATGCGCTCGACGAGGTCGTGATCGGCATGGCGCACCGCGGTCGGCTGAACGTGCTGGCCAACATCGTCGGCAAGCCGTACTCGCAGATCTTCCGCGAGTTCGAGGGCAACCTGGATCCGTCGCAGGCGCACGGTAGCGGTGACGTGAAATATCATCTGGGCGCCGAGGGCAAGTACGTGCGCCCGTTCGGCGACGGCCAGGTAGACGTGTCGCTGGTGGCCAACCCCTCGCACCTGGAGGTCGTGGACCCAGTACTGGAGGGCGTGGTCCGGGCCAAGCAGGACGGGCTCAACCGCGGCGAGGACGGTTTCTCGGTACTGGCTCTGATGCTGCACGGCGATGCCGCGTTCGCCGGGCAGGGTGTGGTGGCCGAGACGCTCAACCTGTCGCTGCTGCGCGGCTACCGCACCGGTGGCACGGTGCACATCGTGATCAACAACCAGGTGGGATTCACCACCGCACCGGAGTTCTCGCGCTCCAGCGAATATTGCACCGACGTGGCCAAGATGATCCAGGCGCCGATCTTCCATGTCAACGGGGACGATCCCGAGGCGGCCGTCTGGGTGGCGCAACTGGCCGTGGAGTACCGGCAGGCGTTCGGCAAGGACGTCGTCATCGACATGATCTGCTACCGCCGCCGCGGTCACAACGAGGGCGACGACCCCTCGATGACCAACCCGCAGATGTACCAGATCATCGACGGCAAGCGCAGCGTCCGCAAGATCTACACCGAGGCGCTGGTGGGTCGCGGCGACCTGTCCACCGAGGACGCCGAGGAGTCGTTGCGCGACTACCACACTCAGCTGGAGCGAGTGTTCAACGAGGTGCGCGAGCTGGAGAAGGCGACCCCGGAACCGTCCGATTCCGTGGAGGCCGAACAGTCGATCCCGACCCGGGTGGAGACGTCCATTCCGCTGGAGATGGTGCACCGGATCGGTGACGCGCAGGTCGAGCTGCCCGCCGGGTTCACCCCGCACCCCCGGGTGAAGACGGTGCTGGACCGGCGGGTGGAGATGTCCCGTACCGGTCACATCGACTGGGCGTTCGGCGAGTTGCTCGCCCTGGGCTCGTTGGTGATGGAGGGCCGGATGGTGCGGATGGCGGGGCAGGACACCCGTCGCGGCACCTTCGTGCAGCGCCACGCCGCCCTGATCGACAAGAACAACGGGTCGGAATACCTGCCGCTGCAGCACCTGTCGGACGACCAGGAGCGCTTCCTGATCTACGACTCGGCGCTGACCGAGTACGCCGCGCTGGGATTCGAGTACGGCTACTCGGTTGCCAACCGGGATGCGCTGGTGGTCTGGGAAGCGCAGTTCGGCGACTTCGTCAACGGGGCCCAGTCGGTGATCGACGAGTACCTGTCCTCCAGCGAGGCCAAGTGGGGCCAGCAGTCCGGCGTGGTGCTGCTGCTGCCGCACGGCCAGGAGGGCCAGGGGCCCGACCACACCTCCGGCCGAATCGAGCGGTTCCTGCAGCTGTGCGCCGAGGGATCGATGACGGTCGCCGTACCGTCCACCCCGGCCAACTACTTCCACCTGATGCGCCGGCACGTGCTGGACGGCGTGCACCGGCCGATGGTGGTGTTCACCCCGAAGTCCATGCTGCGCAACAAGGCCGCCGTCTCGGCCGTGGAGGACTTCACCACCGGCAAGTTCGAGTCGGTGCTCGCCGACACCACGGTGGACCCGAAGGGCGTGCGGCGGGTGCTGCTGACCTCCGGCAAGCTGTACTACGAGCTGGACCACCACCGCGCCGAGCAGCAGATCACCGATACGGCGATCGTCCGGCTGGAGCAGATCTATCCGATCCCGCGGCGGAAGCTGGATCACATCCTGAGTGTGTACGGCGACGACGTCGAATTCCGCTGGGTGCAGGAGGAGCCGGCCAACCAGGGCTCCTGGAGCTTCCTCAAGCTCAACCTGCCGGACATGCTGCCGCGGCTGGCGGGCCTGACCAGGGTGTCCCGGCGGGCCATGGCAGCCCCGTCGGCCGGATCGGCCAAGGTGCACGAAGTGGAGCAGCGCGCGGTGGTGACCCGAGCCTTCGCCGACTGACGGGAATCGTGGGCCGCCGCCTGATGTTGCACACGGTGACTGACTATTCCGGCGGAGGGCGATCAGCGTGCAGGTCGAGGTTTTCTCCGATGTGGTGTGCCCCTGGTGCTACATCGGCAAGCGCAGGCTGGAACAGGCACTCGCCGGGTTCGCGCACGCCGACGACGTCACCGTGACGTTTCGGTCGTTCCAACTGGATCCGACCACGCCGAAGGATGCCGCCGGCACGCTGACCGAGCGGCTGGCCGACAAGTATGGCGTGCCGTTGGCCCAGGCCGAGGCGATGAACGAGCGCGTCTCCACGGTGGCGGCGTCGGTCGGGCTGGACTTCCACCTGGATCGGGCGCACCCGGCGAACACCCTGGATGCGCACCGGCTGCTGCACTTCGCGGCCGAACATGGCAAGCAGGCCGAACTGAAGGAACGGCTGATGCGGGCCTACTTCACCGAGGGGTTGCGCCTGGGCGATGCCCAGACCCTGGTGCGGCTGGCCGCCGAGGTCGGGTTGGACGGCGACGCGGCGCGCACGGCACTGGACGGCGACGAGTACGCCTCGGATGTCGTCGAGGACCTGTCGCTGGCCCGCTCGTTCGGCATCAGCGCGGTGCCCTTTTTCGTGATCGACCGGAAGTACGGCATCTCGGGCGCGCAGGAGAGCGCGGTGCTACTGCAGGCGCTGGAGCAGGCCTGGTCGGAGGCGAACCCACTGACCATGGTGACAGCCGCCGCGGGCCCAGCCGCCGACGACTGCGCGGATGGGTCCTGCGCCGTCTGACCTCCCGCCGGACTGAGCGATACCCACGCGTATCGGGGCAGGGCTCCTGGCGCTCTGGGCGCCTCATTCGGGCGCCAGCGACACCCACGCGTATCGGGGCAAGGCCCGATACGCTCGTCACCGCCGGGTCCGTCACACCACCCGATCACCCGCGCGCCAGACGGCGTGCACGCCGGTGCCGCCGAGGCGGTAGGCGATGTGGTCGATGCTCGGCGCGTCGATCACCTGCAGGTCCGCGCGCGCCCCGACCCGTAGCACGCCGACATCGGCGCGGCGCAGCGCGCGGGCCCCCCCGGCCGTCGCGGCATGCACGGCCTCCTCGGCGCTCAGCCCGCACTGCAGCACGGCCAGTGCCACCACCAGCGGCATCGAGGTGGTGTAGGAGGTGCCCGGGTTGCAGTTGGTGGCCAGCGCGATCACGGCTCCGGCATCGGCCAGCCGCCGGCCCGGAGCCGGGGGCTGCCGGGTGGACAGGTCGGCGGCGGGCAACAGGGTGGCCACCGTGTCGCTGCCGGCCAGCGCCTGCACATCCTGGTCGGTCAGGAAGGTGCAATGGTCCACCGACGCCGCTCTCATCTGCACCGCCAGCTGGACACCCGGACCGGTGCCCAACTGGTTCCCGTGCACCCGCAAGCCCAGCCCGGCCCGCTGCCCGGCGGCCAGCACCCGACGGGACTCCGCATCGTCGAACGCACCCTCCTCACAGAACACGTCGATCCAGCGCACGTGCTCGCGAACCGCATCCAGCATCGGGCCACACACCAGGTCCAGGTAGCCCTGCCGGTCCTTGGCGTACTCGTCCGGTACGACATGCGCTCCCAGGAAGGTGATCTCGTCCACGGCGGCCCGGCCGGCGAGGCGGGCGGCGCGCCCCTCGTCGGCAACAGACAGGCCGTACCCGGTCTTGGTCTCCACGCAGGTCGTGCCCTGTGCGCGCAGCGCCGCCAAGCGCTGCCGCAGCAGGTCGAGTAGGGCGTCGTCGTCGGCCTGACGGGTCGCCTCGACGGTGGCGCCCATTCCGCCGGCCCGGTACGGCTGGCCGGCCATCCGGGCGCTGAACTCCGCGGAGCGATCACCGGCGAACAGCAGGTGGGTGTGCGAGTCCACCCAGCCGGGCAGCGCGGCGCGACCCCCGACGGTGACGGCGGCGTCGGCCGCGGGCGCGTCGGCGGCCGGGCCGATCCATTGGACGACGCCGTCGCCGATCACGACGGCTGCATCCGTGACGGTACCCAGCAGCCCCGGTCCGGCCTCAGGGTCGTTGGTCACCAGCTGGGCGATACCGGTGATGAGCGTGCTGGCTCGGTCGGTGGCCATCTACCCCTCCTCCTCCTCCTTTGTCGCCTTGTGAGTCTGAGGTCGCGGTATAGCGCCGCCTCAGACTCACAAGCGGTAGCTACGTACCCGCAACACACGACTCCGAAAGCACGTCTGCCAGCGCGGTGATGCCTGCCAGGCAGTCGACGGTCTCGGCATGTTCGTCCGGGGCATGCGAGATCCCGGTGGGGTTACGCACAAACAGCATGCCGCTGGGCACGTGCGCAGCGAGCACACCGGCGTCGTGTCCGGCCCCGGTGGGGATCTGCGGTGCGTGCACCAGGTTGGCCAGATCGGCGCGCAACGCGGGGTCGAAGGTCACCGCCGGCGACGCCGACTCCCGCTGCACCGCTACCGAACAGCCCTCGTTCCGCGCGAGCTGCCGCACCCGGGCCACGATCGAGTCCACCACCGCCGCGGTGTCCCCAACGGCCCCGTACCGAGCATCCAGCCATAGGCTCACCGACGACGCGATGACGTTGGTCCCACCCGGATTGGGCACCATCCGGCCCACCGTGGCGACCGCACCGTCGTGCCCGCGGGCGACCTCCCGGGCCGCGAGCACGGCCTGCGCCGCCACCACCATCGGATCGCGCCGATCGCCGATGGCGGTGGTGCCGGCGTGATTGCCCTGCCCGGTGATGGTCAGCCGCCACCGCCCGTGCGCCACGATGCCGGTCGCGATGCCGACCGACGCGGTCGGATCGGCGGCGTGCAGCAGCCGGCCCTGTTCGACATGTAACTCGATGAAGCGCCCGATCCGGCCGAGCCGCTGCGGGTCGGGTCCCATCCGGTCCGGGTCGAGGCCGGCGCGGCGGGCGGCGTCGGCCAGCGTCACCCCGTTGGGGTCGCGCAGCGCACGAGCCGCATCCGGGTCGGTCGTTCCGGTCAGCAACCGAGATCCCAGACAGGGTAGGCCGAACCGGCCGCCCTCCTCCTCGGCGAAGCACACCACCGCGAGCGGCCTGGTGGGCGTCATGCCGCGGGCGCGCAGCTCATCGACGGCCAGTAGCGCGGAGGCGACGCCGAGCGGGCCGTCGAAGGCGCCGCCGCCGGGCACCGAGTCCAGGTGCGAGCCGGTGACCAGGGCGCCGGGACCGGGAGCGCCCCACCAGGCCCAGACGTTGCCGTTGCGATCGGTCTCCACGTCGAGGTGGCGGCGGCCCGCCTCGGCCGTGAACCACTCGCGTAGCGTCAGATCCGCTTCGTCGAAAGCATGCCGAGAGTAGCCGCCCCGCACCGGATCCCGACCGATGCCGGCTAGCTCGGACCACATCGACTCGAACGTCGAGCGCGGGGCATCGCCCGGATTGCTCGTCACCGCCCTCGCTCCTTTCCCCTTCGGCTGGTGAGTCTGACCCGACGCAGAGTGGTACGCGCGGAGCGGGTAGCGCCACGTCGGACTCAGCAGGCACGGATGATCATCGCATCGGAACGGTCAGACCGGTGCGGTCGGCGGCCTCGGCGGCGCTCGGATAGCCCGCGTCGACGTGCCGCAGCACCCCCATCGCGGGGTCGTTGGTCAGCACCCGCTCCAGCTTCTGCGCCGCCAGATCGGTGCCGTCGGCCACGGTGACCTGGCCGGCGTGGATGGACCGGCCGATCCCGACCCCGCCGCCGTGGTGGATGGACACCCAGGTCGCGCCGGAGGCGGTGTTGACCAGCGCGTTGAGCAGTGGCCAGTCGGCAATCGCGTCGCTGCCGTCGGCCATGGACTCGGTCTCGCGGTACGGCGAGGCGACCGAGCCGGCGTCCAGGTGGTCCCGGCCGATGACGATCGGTGCCGAGATCTCCCCCGACGCCACCAGCTCGTTGAAGCGCAGCCCGGCCAGGTGCCGCTCCCCCGCGCCCAGCCAGCAGATCCGGGCGGGTAGCCCCTGAAAGGCGATCTTCTCCGGCGCCAGCGTCATCCAGCGCTGCAGGGATTCGTTGTGCGGGAACAGCTCCCGGATTGCGCGGTCGGTGGCGTAGATGTCCGCCGGGTCGCCGGACAGCGCCGCCCAGCGGAACGGACCGCGACCCTCGCAGAACAGCGGGCGGATATAGGCGGGCACGAATCCGGGGAAGTCGAAGGCCCGTTCCAGGCCCCCGAGCTTGGCCTCGCCACGGATGGAGTTGCCGTAGTCGAACACCTCGGCACCGGCGTCCAGGAAGCCGACCATGGCACCCACATGTGCGGCCATGGATTCCCTGGCCCGGTCGGTGAACTCATCCGGCTTCTTGGCGGCGTAGTCGTGCCAGTCCTCCACCGAGACCCCGACAGGCAGGTAGGCCAGCGGATCGTGGGCGCTCGTTTGGTCGGTGACGATGTCCACATCCACGCCCCGGCGCAGGATCTCGGGCACGATCTCCGCAGCGTTGCCGATCACAGCCACCGACAGGGCCCTTCGCTCGCGCTTGGCGGCCAGCGCGAGATCGATGCCCTCGTCCAGGGTCTCGGCAATCACGTCCAGGTAGCGGGTATCCAACCGGCGCCGCGCCCGAGCGCGGTCGCATTCTATCGCGAGCACCGCTCCGCCGTTCAGCGTGACGGCCAGCGGCTGCGCCCCGCCCATGCCGCCGAGCCCCGCCGTCAGCGTCAGGGTGCCGGACAGCGTTCCACCGAACCGCTTGTCGGCGATCGCGGCGAAAGTCTCGTAGGTGCCCTGCACGATGCCTTGGCTGCCGATGTAGATCCACGATCCGGCGGTCATCTGGCCATACATGGTCAGCCCCATGGACTCCAGCCTGCGAAACTCCGGCCAGGTGGCCCAGTCCGGCACCAGATTGGAGTTGGCGATCAACACCCGGGGCGCCCACTCGTGCGTGCGCAACACGCCCACCGGGCGGCCGGACTGCACCAGCATCGTCTCGTCGGACTCCAGGGTGGTCAGGGTGCGGCACATGGCGTCGAAGGACGCCCAGTCGCGGGCCGCACGGCCGGAGCCGCCGTAGACAATCAGGTTGTCCGGATCCTCGGCGACCTCCGGGTCGAGGTTGTTCTGCAACATGCGCAGCGGGGCCTCGGTGGCCCACGATTTGGCGGTCAACGTGCTGCCGCGCGGGGCGTGCACCGGGCGGGGGCCAGAGGTGGTCGGGGTGCTCATCAGTGCTCCTTGGATGGCGGGATCGCCGCGACGGTGTCGATGGTGGCGGTGCGGATGGCACCGGTGACGATCAACTCGACCACGGCATCGATCTCGGTCGAGAGGTGTCGATCCGGACCGGGACCGGCCACGACCGTGCGGACCAGATCGCGCACCGCACGGGTCGCTGGGCCGGGCTCGAGGGGGGCACGCAGGTCCAATGCCCGTGCGGCGGTGAGAATCTCGATGGCCAGCACCCGGCCGAGACCGTCCACGGCGCGGCGCAGCTTGCGTCCGGCATGCCAGCCCATCGACACGTGGTCCTCCTGCATCGCCGAGGAGGGGATGGAGTCCACCGAGGCCGGCACGGCGAGCCGCTTGAGCTCGGAGACGATGCCCGCCTGGGTGTACTGCGCGATCATGTGGCCGGAGTCGACGCCCACCTCGTGGGCCAGGAACGGCGGCAGGCCGTGCGAGCGGGCCGGATCCAGCATCCGATCGGTGCGGCGCTCGGCGATGCTCGCCACGTCTGCCACGGAGATGGCCAGAAAGTCCAGTACGGCGGCGATCGGCGCACCGTGGAAGTTGCCATTCGATTCCACCCGACCATCGGGCAGCACCACCGGATTGTCGATGGCCGAGGCCAGCTCCCGCTCCGCAACGACGCTGGCGTGCGCGACCGTGTCCCGTGCGGCGCCGTGCACGGCGGGGGCGCAGCGCAACGAATAGGCATCCTGCACGGTGGGGTCTTCGGGTCCGGCATGCGAGGCGACGATCGGCGATCCGCCCAGCAGGGCCGCGATCCGGGCGGCGCTGGTGGCCTGCCCCGGGTGGGGGCGCAGCGCGGCCAGGTCGGCGGCGAACACCCGGTCGGTGCCCAGCAGAGCCTCGACGCTCATCGCGGCGGCGATGTCGGCGACGTCCAGCAGGTTCGCCAGGTCGGCCAGCGCCAGCAGCAGCATGCCGAGCATGCCGTCGGTGCCGTTGATCAGCGCCAGGCCCTCCTTTTCGGCCAGCACCACCGCGGTGAGCCCGGCGTCGGCGAGGGCGTCGGCGGCCGCTCGTACCGCGCCGTTCCCGTCCATCACGTCGCCCTCGCCGGTGACGGTGAGTGCCGCGGCGGCGAGCGGGGCCAGGTCGCCGGAACAACCCAGCGATCCGTACTCGGCCACGATCGGAGTGATGTGTGCGTTGAGCACATCCGCGTAGGCGCTGGCGGTGGTGGGTCGGATGCCGGTGCGCCCGGTCGCCAAGGTGGACAGGCGCAGCAGCATCATGGCGCGCACCACTTCGGTCTCAACCGGTGCGCCGGAGCCGGCCGCGTGCGAGCGGATCAGCGAGGCTTGCAGGTCGGCGCGGCGATCGGCCGGGATGCGCGTGGTGGCCAGGGCGCCGAAGCCGGTGGAAATGCCGTAGTGCGGATTGGTATCACCGGCCAGCGCATCGACCACGGCACGGGAGGCCGCCATCGCGGCACGCGCCTGATCGGTCAGGGTCAGCGGCGCTCCGTACCGGGCGACGGCCACGACTTGCTCGGGCGTCAGGGGCCCGACGCCGACCGGGACCGACGTCCGATCGTCGGCGCCAACCCGTCCGAGCGGCGGGTCGACATGCGGGCTCTGGCTCTCGGACACGCTCATGCAGATAGTTCACCCCGGCGGAGCGCGTGGCGCGAGGGGCCCGCAACCGGTTCTGTCCGGTATACCAGACACATGCCGCCATCCAGCCTGCCTCCGTCACTCCGGGATGGTTCGGTGACGTCACCGTCGACGGCTGAGTCCGCGGGGCGCCGGCCGCCTGTCCCGGCGCTGCGTCGTGGGCTGGCGGTACTGCATCTGCTGGCCAGCCGGCCCGGGCCGGTGTCGGCGGCGGCGCTAGCCCGAGACCTGGACCTGCCGCGGTCCACCGTGTACGAACTGCTCACCGAGCTGGCAGCCGCGGGATTCGCGGTGCACCTGCCCGCCGAGCGCCGCTGGGGGTTGGGACTGTCGGCATTCGAGATCGGCAGCGCCTACCTGCGGGGACAGCCCCTGGAGCGGCTGGCGGCCCCCGTGCTGGACCGGCTGGCGGCCACCACGGCCGGCACCGCGCATCTGGGCGTGTTGCACGGGGCGCAGACGCTGTACCTGGCCAAGCAGCGGCCGGTGCACGGGCCGTCGCTGGTGACCGATGTCGGGGTCCGGCTACCGGCGGCACTCACGGCGACCGGCCTGTCCATCCTCGCGGCGCTGCCCCCGGCGCAGGTCCGCGCTCTGTACCCGAACTCCGCGGCATTCGTCATCCGCACCGGCCGGGGCGTCCGGACCCTGCCGGAATTGCGCGCCCGGCTCGTCGCGATCCGGCGTCGCAGCTGGGCAGTGGAGGACGGCGAGGTTTCCGCCGACACGGCGTCCCTGGCCGCACCGGTCTTCGACCACAACGGCATGCCGATGGCAGCCATCGCAGTCACCGTGGCGCACCGGTGCCCGGCCGGGGCGGACGCGCCACAGGGCTGCGGCGCCGACCTGGCCGAACTGTCCACCCTGGTACGCAGCGCAGCCGCCTCGTTGACCGGCGCGATCGGCGGTCGCGCACCGGCCTAGCATCGAAGCCCGCACCGACTCGCCAGAACGCGCGGACACCCGGCGCGCGTCAGCACCGGGACGCCTCATCACGTTATGCCTTGGCGTTGCCCGCACGCTGCCGGGCGAGCAAGGCGCCCAGCACGTCGGCCGCGCGATCGGCGTTCGGGACCGTGACGGCGTACGTGGGCTTGTCGGTGCGCTCGATCACCAACCCTGGCCCCCGCCGAATGACGGCCGCGACGCCGCGGGAGCTGACCCGGTAGCCCCAGCCGCCCCAGGCGGCCGGCTCGATCTGTTCGGCGTGCGCCGACGTGATGTCGACGAGCGCGATGCGCGGGTGGGGCCACCCGAAGGGCCCCCACAGCGTGTGCACTCCTTGTTGGTCGATGCGGACGGCGAGCTCCGAGACCATGGCGAGCGCGACTGCCACCACGAACAACGGGATCGACATGGCCGGTTGCACCCATAGCAGCACGGCACCGACACCGGCCAGCACGCAGGCCAGCAGGCGCATCCAGATCGAGTACTGGTGACCGATCCACACCACCTTGTCGCCCGGCGCGAGATGCATGCTGGACGACGCGGGGGTGATCCGGGGGGACTCCCACCGCCCGGGCAGCAACGCCCACATTCCCGCAGCGAGCACCATCGGCAGCACCACGACCGCGACGATCGCATACCAGGGCATCGACACGTCCTGGGCACGTGTCGCGCCCGCCGACGCGGCCAACGTGACGACACAGACGACGGTCACCAGCCAGGCACCAAAGGCCAGCAGGCTAGCCAGCATCCGCCCAGCCATCGGCGAATGCGACAGCCAGATGGCCGCCGCAACACCGGCGGCCAGTACGGCGGAAATCACCAGGGTGGTGACGAAGAACCCGGTGGTGCTCGCGGTGTTGTTCACGGCACCGCGGATGTTCCAGTGCACCGGCAGCGGGTCCGGCAGCGACCCGTACGCCGCGAGATAGCTGATCAGCACGCCGATCGGCGCCAAAAGCGCCAGGGCGGTGCCCACTGCGCGCTGCGCGTTGATGGTCATGGACGTTCCCTCCTGATTCGGCGGTATCGCGATGGGGCGCGACGAACCGCACGGCCGCTTGCTCCCTTTCCGGTCGGGGCCGGGTGTCACGGCGTCCCACCTGACATCGCCGCGCGGACCTCGGCGGTCAGCTCGTCGGCGCTCCACCCCAGCCGGGTCGCGGCCGTGGCCAGATCGTGGATCTGCTGACGCAGCGCCAGTGCCGACGGCTCGAGGTCGGCGCGGATCTGCGCGCCGCGTCGGCGGCGCAACTCGATCAGCCCCTCATCACGCAGGGTGGCGTATCCGCGAAGGACGGTGTGCACGTTGATGTCCAACCCTGCGGCGACCTCGCGCGCCGGTGGCAGTCGTTCGCCGGGGGCCAACTCGCCGCGCACCACCGCACCGCGGACCGCGGCCGCGATCTGCTCGGCCAGACCGACGGTGCTGGTCGGGTCCACACGGAACATCATAGTTTGCATGGTACTAGAACAATAGGGGTAATGCCAGAGCGTGGGCGAAGGGGCATCGGGCTGAAGCACGCAATGTCGCTGCTCCTACCCCCGGACCGCCGCTTCCACCCCCGGAGCCATGACCCCCGGAGCCATGACCCCGGAGCCATGACATAGCCCCATCAGCGCCTCCCCGACCTCTGCGGCCTCCGCGCCCGTTCCAGCGGTACCGTCGCCTGACACCGAGGACACGTCACACCGGAGGACCACGCCATGCCGCCGCACGGACCCGCTACGGACGTGGTCGACGGCTCCGGCAACGACCCCACCCCGGGGCGCATCGCCCTCATCCGGCATGGCCAGACGACCTGGTCCGCGTCCGGTCGACACACCTCCGTCACCGATATCGAGCTGACCGCCGCTGGCGAGGATCAGGCTCGTGCGATACCCGCTCTGCTGGCCGGGCTGGGCCTACGCCCGGCGCGCGTGCTGGTCAGCCCCCGCCGCCGGGCGCTGCGTACCGCCGAGCTGGCCGGCCTGATCGGCGGTCCCGAATCGACGAGGCCCGGCGAGCCCGACTCCCCCGTCACCGCCGACCTCGTCGAGTGGGACTACGGACGATTCGAAGGGCTGACCACGCCGCAGATCCGCCAGCAGCACCCGGGATGGGAACTCTTCGCCGACGGCTGTCCTGGCGGCGAGAGCCCCGAGCAGGTCAGCACCCGAGCGGACCGGGTACTGACGCGAGCGCGGGCGCTGGCCGAGAGCGGCGATGTCGCCCTGATCTGCCACGGGCACATCGGTCGCGCAGTGGCGGTGCGCTGGATCGGGCTGCCGATCGCCGCGGGCGCCCTGATCGCCCAGGACGCCGGGGCGTTGACGGTACTCGGGACCTACCACGGCGGCCCGATCATCGACCACGCCAACGTGCTGCCCTTCGGCCACACCCGAACTGCCCCAGCATGATCCAGCGCAATCGGCCCGCACAATCCGGTACGGCCGACTCCAGCACCGCCAGGAGCAACGATGGTGACGACACAGTTTCCTAGCGCCGACCTCCCGGTGGTGACGGTCGATCCGCGGATCCGCCCCGCCATCCCAGCGGACGTGCCCCGGACGTTGGAGCTGGTGTACGAGCTGGCCACCTACGAAAGGCTGCCCGAACACTGCCACCTGACCGCTGAACAATTGGACGCGGCCCTGTTCAGCCCGCATCCGGCAGCGTTCGCGCTCGTCGCCCGGGACGGCACCGGGGCCGACGCTCGACAGGTCGGATACGCGTTGTACTTCCTGAACTTCTCTACCTGGGAGGGCGTGCACGGCATCTACCTGGAGGACCTGTATGTGAGCCCGGAGCACCGTGGATCAGGGTTGGGGCGAGCCCTGCTGGCCAGCCTGGCGGCCACCGCCGCGCACCGGGGCTACGCGCGAGTCGAGTGGTCCGTGCTGGACTGGAACACGCCGTCCATCGGGTTCTACCGCTCCCTGGGTGCCGAGTCCATGGACGGCTGGACCACGTTCCGGCTCACCGGTCCTGGTCTAGTCCGAACGGCCGAGGGAACCGCCTGATCCAGTGATTGGCCGCGGGGGTGACGAGCAGAGCGAACGTCACTCCGCCGACGATGATCAACCCGATCCCCCATGCCGGGCGGTCACTCGGGAACGCCAGCCACATGCCGATCGCGATCACCACCGCCTCGGCGACCAGCGCGGGCGATCGTGCCCAGCGCCGCCCCCGCAGCAGGCCGGACGCCACCAGCACCAGCAGCAGGCCGAGCACTACGAAGTACGCACCCTGTGCCGCCAGCTGGGTGCCCCGGGCGTGGTGGCGCACCCCGGAGGCCACCGTCACCCCCGCCAGCACCAGCAGCCCCAGCCCCTGCAGCCCCACCAGCAGCGCCGCGACCCGTACGGAAACGGGCGGCGGAATGCTCACCGGTGGTGCGCTCACGCTTAGCAGGCTAACCGGCCGTAGGCTCATGCCCCGATGCGCGCCCTGCTGATCGTCAATCCACACGCCACCGCCACCACCGAGCGGCGGCGGGACCTGCTGGCGCACGCCCTGGCCGGCGAGGTGGCGCTGCGCGTGGAGCACACCACGCACCGCGGGCACGCCGCCGAACTGGCCGCCTCGGCGCTGACCGACCGCACCCGGCTGGTCGTGGTGCATGGCGGCGACGGCACCGTCAACGAGGCGGTGAACGGGCTACTCTCCGGCGGGGTGCGTCCCGCCATGCCGATGCTGGCGGTGGTCCCGGGCGGATCCACCAATGTGTTCGCGCGCGCCGTGGGCATCGATCCGGACCCCACCGCCGCCACCGAGCAGATCCTGGAGGCGCTGGCCCGGGGCCGCACCCGGATCGTGTCGCTGGGTCGGGCCGACGACAGGTACTTCACGTTCAACGCCGGGCTCGGGCTGGATGCCGAGGTGGTCCGAGCCGTCGAGAAGCATCGCGCGACCGGCCGTTCGATCTCGAACTCACTGCACGTCCGGCGGGCCATCCAGCGCTTCTTCGCCACCGACCGCAAGCACCCGCGGCTGACTGTCACCGCCGACGGCGCCGTCACCAACGGCGTTTACCTCACGCTGATCTCCAATGTGGACCCGTGGACCTATGCCGGCCGTCGACCGGTGCGCACCAATCCGGGGCTCCCCGCGGATCGCGGGCTGGGGCTATTGGCGCTGCGCAGCATGCGGCTGCCGACGGTGCTGCGGATCGTACGACAGCTGATCGCCGGACGATCCGGCCCGCGGTCGGCGGCGCTGCTGCGCATCGACGGCACCGACGAGATCCGTGTCACCGCAGAGAGTCCCGTGGGGCTGCAGGCCGATGGCGACTACCTCGGGGAACGAACCGAGGTGGTGTTTCGCTCGGTGCCCGGGGCGCTGCGCATCGTGGTCTGAGTCGTCGGCCACATCCGGTGCGCGGCAACGCTGATGGGGGTCGATCCAATGCCTCGGGGCCGCTACCCCGGTACGCGGTCCGGGGCCATCCGCTCGCGTCGGACCCGGTCGCAGCGGCCTGTCCACGCTGTGCTAGCTCGATGAATCAGGTCCCGCCGAGAAAATCAAGATGACTCACGTCACCGCGGAAAGCTGTTTTCTGAATCGATTCCAGCAGGCATGATGGAGGGACATGCGGAACGGCCGCGGTGAACGTGACCTTGGTAACGACATCGTAGCCAACTCTTGACATTGCCGTGATGCGTGAAAGCATTTGCCGGTCGGACACACAACCTGTGCCCGTCGGTTACAGATAGTGTTCGGCTGCCGAACCCGCAGCCCGGACCGAACCGGACGAGGAGCCCCACCGATGGATTGGCGCCACCGCGCTGTTTGCCGTGACGAGGACCCGGAGCTGTTTTTCCCCGTAGGGAACTCCGGACCTGCGCTGCTGCAGATCGCCGAGGCCAAGGCGGTGTGCGAACGCTGCCCCGTGATCAACGAGTGCCTGAACTGGGCGCTGGAGACGGGTCAGGATGCGGGCGTGTGGGGCGGTCTGAGCGAGGATGAGCGTCGGTCCCTCAAGCGGCGCCGGGCCCGCGCTCGCGCGCGCAACAACAGCATGGCATCCTGAGGCATTCCTCACCCCCTGCTACCCAGCGGCACCTGCACCTGCACGATCGCGCCGGTGGAATCCGGCCGGCGGCGCATGCTGATCGACCCCCGCAGCTCGGACTCGACCAGCGTGCGCACGATTTGCAGGCCCAACCCGGGCGCCCGCTCCAACGAGAACCCGGCCGGCAGCCCGGCGCCGTCGTCGGCGACCGTCACGGTCAGTTCACGTGCCGACCGGCGCACCGTCACCGACACCTCGCCCCCGCGCTCGCCCTGCCGGTAGCCGTGCTGCACCGCGTTCTGCACCACCTCGGCGAGCACCATCACCAACGGGGTGGCCAGCTCCGCCGAGAGCGACCCGAATGTCCCGACCCGGGACACCCGCGCCGGCGATTCGACCGCGGCCACGTCGGTGAGCATCGGCACCAGCCGGTCGACGATCGCATCGAGGTCGACCCGGTCGTCCGGTGAGGTGGACAGCGTCTCGTGCACCAGCGCGATCGACGTCACGCGGCGCACCGACTCGGCCAGCGCGTGCCGCACCTGTTCGGAGCCCGAGCGGCGCGCCTGCAGTCGCAGCAGCGCGGCCACGGTCTGCAGGTTGTTCTTCACCCGATGGTGGATCTCCCGGATCGTCGCGTCCTTGCTCAGCAGGGCCCGGTCCCGGCGACGGACCTCCGTCACGTCCCGCACCAGCACCAGTGCCCCGGCCGGCCGCCCGCCCGGCCGCAGCGGCAACGCCCGGAACAGCACCGTCGCGCCGCGCGCCTCGATCTCCATCCGCAGGCTGGCCCGGCCCTGCACCGCGCCGGTGATCCGCGCGGCCAACTCCGCGGCGTCGAACGGGTCGGCCACCAGCGATCGGGTCAGCCCGGCCAGCGGCTCACCGGGCAGGCCGCCGGCCTGGCCCAGCCGGTGATACGCGGACTGCGCGTTCGGGCTGACGTAGACCACCCTGCCGTCGGTGTCCACCCGGATCAGCCCGTCACCGGCCCGCGGGCCGGTGTGCATCTCGCCCGGCTGCTCGACGGCGGGGAACGTGCCGTCGGACACCATGGTGAACAGGTCGTCGACGGCCTGGGTATAGGCGATGTCCAGGGCGGCCCGCGCCTCGGTGCGCGCGGTGCCGTCCCGGGCGATGAGTGCGACCACCAGGTCGGTGTGCCGGACCGGCACCACCTGCCGGGTGATGTCCGAGGCGAGCCGCCCGGACACGATCCGCTCCTCCTCCCAGCCACGACGCAGCACCAGGGCCTGTGGAAGCTCCAGGTGCCGGCTGACCAGGTCGTCCGGATGCACCGTGGTCCAGGTGGTGGGGCGCACCTGCGCGATGCACACGAACCCGCCGGAGCCGGCCGGCACCCAGATGGTCAAATCCGAGAACGACAGGTCCGCCAGCAGCTGCCACTCGGAGACCAGCCGTTGCAGGTGCTCCACCGCCGACCCGGGCAGCGCGGTGTGCTCGGCCAGCAGATCCGACAGAGTCGACATCGCGCCGTCACCGCCTCGAGCCGAATTGCCTGCGCGCGGTACCGGCGCGGGGCCGACCCGTCGGCGCGGTGACGAACACGGCGGGTGTCGGGCGCGGAGTGGTCAGGAGATCTCGGCGATGAGGTCGCCCTCCTGGACGACCTGGCCCTCGGCCACCGCGACCGACGACACCGTTCCGTCCACCTCGGCGATCACCGGAATCTCCATCTTCATCGACTCCAGGATGACCAATGTGTCGCCGTCGGAGACGCTGTCGCCCTCGGCCACCAGAACCTTCCATACGTTGGCGACCATCTCGGCACGAACTTCCTCCGCCATCGGCGTTCCCTTCGTTCGACGGTGTGCCGGAGCACTGACCGGGCAGCGCCACCCGTCGCGCGGTGACGTCGGGGAGCCGGGACCATCCCATCACACCGGGCACCCGGAGCCGGCCGCGGCGACGGTGCTCCGGCGCGGGCACCGCGTGCAGCATGGCACGATGGACCGCGGCGCACCGTTCCGGCGCGCCGTCGCCGGTACACGGGCGCGGGATTGCTCAGAGCCATCCAGAGCCCGCCGCCCCCAGGGAAGGATCACGCATGGGTAAGCGCGCTCGCAAGAAGAAGGCCCGCAAGGGATCGGCCGCCAACCACGGCAAGCGCCCCAACTCCTGACCACCGCCGGGTCGCCCGCCGCCGATCAGTCGCGCTCCGTGCCTGACGGCGGCTGGTCCCACTGCACCGTGACCGAGGTGTTCGCGATGCTGGTGGTCACTGCGCCGTCCGGACCCACCGTGCTGCGCCACTGCGTCAGCTCGGCCACGATGCGCTCCCGGAGCCCCTGCGGCGCCTGATCGCCACCGCATTTGCGGGCCAGCAGCTGCTTGAGCTTGGCGTCCAGGTCGGCCTGCTCCAGGCACGGCGAACAGTCGTCCAGGTGCCGCTGCACCGCGGCCCGGCGCCCCGGGTCCAGTTCGTCGTCCAGGAACAGCCACACATCGCGGAGCACCGCGCCGCACTCGTCGTCACCGCTGGTGCACCGCATCTCAGGCACCGTCCCCTGCGGCGTCCGCCGCGTGTACCAGGCCCTGCGCGGCGGCGTAGTCGGCGAGCAATTCGCGCAGCTGGCGCCGCCCGCGATGCAGGCGAGACATCACCGTGCCCAGCGGTGTTCCCATGATCTCCGCGATCTCCTTGTAGGAGAACCCCTCGACGTCGGCCAGATAGACCGCCAGTCGGAATTCCTCGGGCAGCTCCTGCAGCGCGTTTTTCACGTCGCTGTCGGGCAGCCGGTCCAGCGCATCCATTTCCGCGGAGCGCAACCCGGTCGAGGAGTGCGACTCGGCCTCGGCGAGCTGCCAGTCGGTGATGTCCTCGGTCGGGCGCACCTGCGGCTGGCGCTGCCGCTTGCGGTAGCCGTTGATGTAGGTGTTGGTCAGGATTCGGTACAGCCAGGCGCGCAGGTTCGTGCCTGGCTCGAACCGACCGAACGCCGCAAACGCCTTGAGGTACGTCTCCTGGACGAGGTCCTCCGCGTCGGCCGGATTGCGCGTCATCCGCATTGCGGCCGCGTAGAGCTGATCCAGCAACGGCATGGCCTCGTCGGCGAACCGCTGGCTCAACTCGTGGTTGGGCTCGTGGTTGGGCTCGTGGTTGGGCTCGTGGTTGGGCTCGTGGTTGGGCTCAGCCTCGACCGATGCTGTCTGACGAACGGCCACAGACACCCCCGTAGCCCGTTGTCGCGCGGGTCGCCGGGTGCGATCCGCCGTCATGCTCGAGGGTACCGTCGACCGCCGACACTGCCCCGCGGGCCGGATACCCGGACGACGATCGGTGACAGTATCCCGAACACCACCACGCCGCTGCTGCGTTGCCTGCACCGTGCGCACCTCCTGCCGGTGGAACGCCCCTTCCCACCGGGTATTCCCCCGACGTGTGGACCGCCCCGCGTCAGGCTGGTCGGGATGTACTGGTACGTCCGGTATTCCCCTCACGCGTGGGCCGGCCCGCGTCGCACGGACCCGACCGGGTGTCGGAGCGTCGGCGTAGGGTCGTCCGACGAACCGAGCGTCACCCCGCAGACGACGTCCAGGGACAGGTGATGATCAGCTTCCGGTCGGTCGGCAAGACCTACCCGGGCGGCACGCGCGCCGTCGCCGGGGTGGATCTGGAGATACCCACCGGGAAGCTGACGGTGTTTGTCGGCCCCTCCGGCTGTGGCAAGACAACCTGCCTGCGCATGATCAACCGGATGGTCGAGCCCAGTAGCGGGTCGGTGCTGATCGACGGCGTCGATGTGCGCACCGTCGACGCCGCCCGGCTGCGGCGCGGCATCGGCTACGTCATCCAGAGCGTAGGGCTGTTCCCGCACCGAACGGTGCTGGACAACATCGCCACGGTGCCGGTGCTGCAGGGCATCAGCCGGCGGCGGGCCCGGGTCGAGGCCGCGGCGCTGCTGGATCGGGTCGGGCTGGAATCCTCGGTGGCGCACCGGTATCCGGCACAGCTGTCCGGCGGACAGCAGCAACGGGTCGGCGTGGCCCGCGCGCTGGCCGCCGATCCCCCGGTGTTGCTGATGGACGAGCCATTTTCCGCGGTCGATCCGGTGGTGCGCACCCAGTTGCAGGACGAAATGCTGCGTCTACAGGCCGAACTCGGCAAGACGGTGGTCTTCGTCACGCACGATATCGACGAGGCGCTCCGGCTGGGCGACCTGGTCGTGGTGTTCGCGCCGGGCGGGCGGGTGGCCCAGGCCGCGGAGCCGGCCACGCTGCTCGCCTCCCCCGCCGACGATTTCGTCGCGGGGTTCATCGGGCACGACCGCGGATATCGCGCGCTGTCCTTCGCCGATGCGGGAACGCTGCCGGTGCGGCAGGTTCCGACGGTGGACTTCGACGCGATTCTGGCGGTGCTGAACGGGGAAGGCTCCGCACCCGCCATCACCTCCCGGTGGTCGCTGCTGGTGGATGGCGACCATCGACCGCAGGGCTGGCTGGACGGGGACGGGCTGCGCGCCGGGCGCCCGTTGCGCCGGGACGACGTGCGGCTCGGCGGCACGCTGATCCGGCCGGGCGGCACCCTGCGGGCGGCGCTGGATGCGGCGCTGTCCTCGCCGTCCGGTGACGGGGTCGCGGTGGACGCCGACGGGCGGGCGCTGGGCATCGTGCCGGCACAGGCGGTGCTGGACGCCATCGAGCGCGCCCGGGCGGCGGCGTCGGTGGCATCGGCGGCCGGCGACGGGCCGGTGGTGGGATTCGCGACCCAGGCAGCCGAGGACGACGCTGCGGCACGTCGGGCGTCCACCGCCGCCGATCCGGCGGTGCAGGAGGCTCCCCGGTGAACTGGGACTGGCTGGGCCGCAACGCCGGGGAGATCGCCTCCTGGACGTTGGCGCACCTGCTGCTCGCCGGGCTGCCGACGATCATCGGGTTGGTGCTCGCGATCCCGCTCGGGGCGCTGGCCAGCCGGTACCGATGGACCTACCCGCCGATGGTCACCCTCGCCGGCCTGCTCTACACCATCCCGTCGATTGCGCTGTTCGTGCTGCTGCCGGGCCTACTCGGCACCAGGATCCTGAGCCCGATCAACGTGATCATCGCCCTGTCGCTGTACACGCTGGCCCTGATGGTGCGCAGCGTCGCCGATGCGCTGGCCGCGGTGCCCCCGGAGGTCCGGCAGGCGGCGATCGCGATGGGTTACCGGCCAGTGCGGCGACTGCTGACCGTGGAACTGCCGGTGGCGATCCCGGTGATCGGCGCCGGGCTGCGGGTCGCGGCGGTGTCCAATGTGAGCCTGGTGGCGGTGGCGGCACTGATCGGGGTGCAACAGTTGGGGCAGCTGTTCACCATGGGCGAGCAGCTGGACTTCTACACGCCGATCATCGCCGGCATCGTGCTCTGTGTGGCGATCGCGGTGGTGTTCGATGCGCTGATCCTGACGGCGGTCCGAGTGAGTACCCCGTGGCGACGGGCGGCGGCCCGGTGATCGCGCAGCTCTGGGCCTGGCTGACCACCGCGTCCCATTGGGACGGCCCCGACGGCATCTGGTCCCGGACCTGGGAGCACCTGCTCTACACGCTGCTGGCGCTGGCCATCGCCGTCGTGATCGCCGTCCCGATCGGGGCCCTGATCGGGCACACCGGCAGGGGTACCGCGTTGGTGGCCGGGCTGGCCAATGCACTGCGCGCGCTGCCGTCGCTGGGGCTGCTGGTCATCCTGGCGCTGTGGGCGCTGGACCACCTGCCGATCGGCATCGCGCTGCAGACCGCGTCGATCGCGGTGCTCGCCCTGCTGGCCATCCCGCCCATCCTGACCAGCACCTACGCCGGTGTGGCGGCGGTGGATCCGGCCGCCCGGGACGCGGCGGCGGGAATGGGAATGACGGGTGGACAGGTTCTCCTTCGTGTGGAGATGCCCATCGCGCTGCCGCTGGTCTTCTCGGGGGTGCGCTCCGGGTACCTACAGACGGTGGCAACGGCCACCATCGCCGCCGTCGTCAGCCTGGGCGGCCTGGGCCGATATGTGATCGACGGGCTTGCGCAGCAGGACTATCCGAAGATGGCGGCCGGAGCCCTGCTGGTGGCGCTGCTGGCGATCGTGGGAGATCGGGTGCTGGCGCTGATCGGGTATCTGATGGTGTCGGCAGGACTGACCGGCCGCCGGACGCTGGCCCGCCGGCCGGCGCCAGCTCCGTCCGAGGTGGTGGTGCCGGCCACGTCCTGACGCTCCGCTCGTCCCCGGTGGCGCGCCCGCCGTCCGGGGTCTGGACCTCACTCATCGGGAGAACCTGTGTTCACCAGACGTGCCGCGGCCATCGCGGCGATCCTCGCGGGCAGCCTGGCGCTGACCGCCTGTGGCAGCAGCACCAACCCGCTATCCAGCGGCGCGCAGACCTCCGGGGGCTCCGTCGCCGCCCCGTCCGGCAACTCCGGCTCGCCCTCGACGGGAGCCGGGTCCGACGAGGACTCCAGCAGCGCCGCGAGCGGCTCGTCGACCGGCCAGAACCCGTCGGCCAGTGCCGCAGGTGGCAGCTCCGCGGCTTCCGGGGCGGCCGGCAGCTCCGGATCGAAGCCGGCGGGCGGACCGATCGTGATCGGCTCGGCGAACTTCCTGGAGGCCGAGTTGCTGGCCGAGGTGTACGCCGCGGCGCTCAAGGCCAAGGGGGTGGACGCGTCGACCCATCTGGACATCGGATCCCGCGAGGTTTATCTCAAGGCGATGCAGGACGGGTCGATCACCCTGCTGCCGGAGTACACCGGCGGGTTGCTGACCTACTACAACAAGGATTCCAAGGCCACCAGTCCGGACGACGTGTACAACGCCCTGGTCAAGGCTCTGCCCGATTCACTGGCGGTGCTGGACAAGTCCGCCGCGACGGATCAGGACACGATCACGGTCACCAAGAAGACTGCCGACCAATACCACCTGACATCCATCGGCGACCTAGCCAAGGTGGCCGGCAACATGACGCTGGGCGGATCCAGCGAGTTCCAGACCCGACCGTACGGCCCGCAGGGACTCAAGGATGTGTATGGGGTGGTGTTCAAGAACTACAAGGTGCTGTCCGATTCCGGTGGCCCACTCACCGTCAAGGCGCTCCAGACGGGGCTGGTGCAGGCAACGGACATCTTCACCACCAACCCGGCGATCGCCAAGAACGGCTTCGTGGTGCTCAAGGACACCAAGCACCTGTTCCAGGCTCAGAACGTGGTGCCGCTCATCGCCAAGTCCGTGGCCACCCCGGTGGTCAAGGACACCTTGAACGCCGTCTCGGCCGCGCTCACCACCGCGGCGCTGACCGAGATGCAGCGGGTCGTTCAGGACACCAAGGCCGACCCGACGGACGTCGCGGCGAAGTGGGTCTCGGACAACGGGCTGGGGTGACCCGGCGGACGCCGGGTAGGTAGCCGGAAGCGGGCCCGGGTGGGCAGCCGGAAGCGGGCCCGGGTGGGCAGCCGGAAGCGGGCCCGGGTGGGCAGCCGGAAGCGGGCCCGGGTGGGCAACCGGCGGCGGGAGTGCCCGGTGTGGGACGCTGCGCTCATGGCAGGTGCCCCCACCCCCGCGGTCGCCGCGCTGACTCGCGCAGCGGTGGCGCACACGCTGCATCCGTACCAGCACGATCCGCGAGCCACCGCATTCGGTGACGAGGCCGTGGCCGCGCTCGGACTGGATCCAGCCCGGGTGTTCAAGACGCTGGTGGCGGTCGTCGACATGGCGGCGGGGCGCTCGCAGCTCGCGGTCGGCGTCGTGCCGGTGGCCGGACACTTGGACCTCAAGGCGCTCGCGGCTGCCGTCGGCGGCAAGAAGGCGGCGATGGCTGCGGTGGCCGACGCCGAGCGGTCCAGCGGCTACGTCGCCGGGGGCATTAGCCCGTTGGGCCAACGCAAGGCGCTGCCCACCGTGATCGACGCCTCCGCGCAGGGCTTCCCGACGATGTTCGTCAGCGCCGGTCGGCGGGGGTTGCAGGTCGAGCTGGCTCCGCAGGATCTAGCCCGGGTGACGCGCGCCCGGTTCGCGCCCATCGCGGCACAGTGAGGACGGCGGAAGCGGCGGGGCGCAAGAGTCGGGCAGGAACCGTGCAGTCGAATGCCCTGTGACGCGCCATGGGGCGTCACAGGGCATTCGACCGGGGTGGTCCGGCCTACAGCAGGGTCGGCTGATCGACCGGCAGCGCGGGCCGGGTGACCGGTGCCTCGTCGAGCCGCACCGCCGGCGTCACCTGCTCGATGAGGCTCGGGTCGTCGTTGCGGACGTTCCCGACCTGCGCCCCCACCGGTCGGAACTCCAGCGCGTCCAGTACATCGTCGCCGGGCCGGCGCAGCAGCCCCGTCACCGCCCCGCCGTCGGCATCCAGCCGGAGCCAGGCATCCCATTCCTCGCGCGGCAGCATCAGCGGCATCCGGTCGTGGATCTCGGCCATCTGCCCGGCCGCCGGCACGGTGATGACGGTGACCGATCGCAGCGGGTCGCCGTCGGGCGAGCGCCAGAATTCCCACAGCCCGGCCAGCGCCATCATCGACCCGTCTGCCGGGGTGATGTAGTACGCCTGCTTGGCCACTGCACCGCGGCGGCCCGATCCCGCTCCCGCACCGCCGGGCGGCGCCGCTCGACCCAGCACCTGCCACTCGTAGAACCCGTTGGCCGGCAGCAGGCAACGGCGCCGCTGCACGGCGGTGCGGAAGGTCTGTCTGGCCCCGTCACCGATCAGGCTCTCCGCCCTGGTGTTGAACATCCGGTTGCCAACCGAGACGTCCTTGGCCCAGGACGGCACGAGCCCCCAGCGCATCGGCTCCAACCGGCGGACCCCGCGAGCGCGGTCGCCGTCGGTGGCGCGCTGCAGCACCACCGGCACCTGGTCGGTGGGCGCGATGTTGTAGCGGGGACGCGCCAGGTCGCCACCGTAGGGCGCGCCGATCAGGTCGCGATGGTCGTCGTCCTCGACGCACTCGAACTCGCCGTAGATCGTTTCCGGATCGACGGTGACGGTGTATCGGCCGCACATAGCCTCGATGCTGCCACGGCGCGGTGACATCCGGGGAGCCGTCCGGCCTGCCGGGTGCGCCACAGATTCGTAGCTGGCGAACGGCGTTGGTCTTGCGCCCGACACGCCCTTCGGTCGAATGTCGCCGAGGACGGCACCGCGAGTCGCGGGATCGCCGTGCGGGTCCGCCAGACCGGTCCTGTGGCTACGTCGCGCCTGTCGCAGTCATGCCCCCTTCGGAGGCCAGGCCGGCAGGTGACGCGGCCTGCCAGGCACCTTCTTCACCCCCGCGCTGGCCGCCGACACCCACGTCTGGCTGTATGAACTGCGCTGGGGATACGGCCCGCACGGTGAGGTAGGGCACCGACAGACCCTATCGAGACACCGCAGGCTTTACCGACTTCCGAACCGGTTGTGGGTCGGCACAGGGATCTTCGCTACTGGGCGGGTTCCGTCATCTGCATGCTTCGACCGGCGGCAGGTTTCGCGTGGTGGGGACGTCGCGAGCAGGATGTGAGTCGTGAGCCAATACGACCCGGTCGCTGCCGACTTTGAAGAACACGCCGAGGGCAGCCCGTACAACGCTTACTACGACAGACCCGCAGTGCTCGGAATCATCGACGAACTGATCGGCGACCTTCGCGGCAAGCGCGTACTTGACGTGGGCTGCGGGCCGGGACTCTACGCAGCCAAGTTGCTCGATCGCGGCGCCGTCGTCACCGGGTTTGACCAGAGCGCCGAAATGATCAAGCTCGCCGAGCGGCGTTTGGGCTCTGACGTCACACTGCGCGTGCATGATGCCGACGAACCGCTCGCGTGGGCGGATGATGACTCATTCGATCTCGCCGTCATGACCTTGGTGCTGCATCACCTTGAGCGGCCAAGTGTCGCATTAGCGGAGCTCCATCGCGTCTTGCGGCCCGGCGCACGGCTGGTTGTCTCGACCGTGCACCCGATACTTGACTGGCGCAATCTCGGTGGCAGCTACTTCGCCGACGAATACGTTGAGGAGACCTGGCGAGGCAATTTTCATGTGCGGTACCGGCGACGACCGCTGGACGCGTGGTGCGCCGACTTCTACGCCGCCGGCTTGGTGATCGAGCGGCTCGCTGAGACCCGGCCCGTCTCAGCAATGCAGCAGCGCTATCCCGAGCACTTCGCCCGACTGACCAGCGAGCCTGGATTCATCGTGTTCTGCCTACTCAATAGCCCCTGACCTCGGTAGGTGGCCCGCATCGGCCCGCCGGGCACGCACATCGCTGCATCCCGGCGCGCGAAGAAGCCTGCCCTGACCCACCGCCCCGCCGACCGGCACTACCCTTCAAGCAAACGAGCGATCCGGCTCGCAGCAGGCAGTGTTGCGACCACCGCCGGAATCCGCCAACCGGCAAGTGGCGCCGCACACGAACACCAACGCCACGTTCAGCGCCGCAAGCCGATCGCGTGCTGGGATGCGTCCACGTGACTCGTGTCTGGTCTTCGGTTGGTGGGGGTGCCGCTCCTCAACGGTTGCCGCGGTATGCGTCACGGCGATGCGCGACATCAACGACGGTCACGGTCCGCCTCGGGTCGTCGATCCGGTAGATGACGCGGTAGGTACCGCGTCGTGCGCTGTGGCGGTCGGCCAGCGGCGGGCGGAGGCGTTTGCCGACGCGGTGAGGGTTGTCCAACAGCGGCCCGACGATGAACTCGTACGCCGCGAACGCGGCCGACTCGGGTAGCTGCTCGGCAAGCTGGCGTCGCGCGGTGGGCGTGATGACGAGCGAATAGCGGCCGTCAGCGCGCGTCACGCAGGGTGCCTGCGTCGCGCAGCCATGGCCTGGGCAAGATCGGTCTCGGACTCCCCTTCGCCCCGTACTAGCTCCGCATCGGAGGTCGCCAGCCGTTGGAGCGTGTCCGGATCGGACAGGATTGCGATCGTTTCTTCCAGGGATTCAAGGTCGTCAGTGGCGATCAGGACGGCGGACGGTTCACCGTGCACGGTGACGGTGACGCGCTCGTGCTGCGCGTGCACGCGCCCGACGAGCTCCGACAGGTGGGCCTTCGCGCTTGCGAGCGACATCACGGTCGTCATAGTCACAAGTATGACCATAAAAGCCGGGGATGTCGAGTCGATCCGGCACCGTGCGCTCCGTCCCAGTTCAGGAACGGTGAGCGGTGACGATTCGGCTGTGCGCGTGACCCCTGCGCCGGCGTCCCGCACGGGCGTGAGATGCGGGACGCTGGCAATGCGGCCGGTTCAGCGTTGCGTGGCGGCGAGGTCGGCATGAGCTTCGCGGTGTTGCCGCTCGATCGCCCGGTAGACGGTGGAACGGCCGACGTTGAACAGTTCGGCGACCTCGGCGGTGCTGTACTCGCCCCCGTGCACCAGCGACACCAGGTGCGCCTCCTGACGCCGGGTCAGCTTCGGCTGCTTGCCCCGCAGGTGCCCCTTGGCCTTCGCGACCAGCATGCCCTCCTTCGTGCGCAGCCGGATCAGGTCAGCTTCGAACTCCGCGACCATCGCCAGCACGTTGAACAGCAACCTGCCGACGGCGTCGGTCGGGTCGTACACCGAGCCACCCAGGTTCAAGCTGACCTGCCGCGCTGTCAGCTCGTCAGCGATGGCTCGGGCATCGGGCAGGGACCGGGCCAGCCGGTCGAGCTTCGTGACAACCAGGGAGTCGCCGGCTCGGCAAGCGGCCAGCGCCTCTCGTAATCCGGGCCGTTCCCGGTTCGTGCCGGTCAGTCCGTGGTCGACGTAGACCCGCTCGGGTTCGACGCCGAGCTTGGCCAGGCCTTGGCGTGGGGCGGTCAGGTCCTGTTCCTCGGTGGAGCATCGGGCGTATCCGACCAGTAGCGCGCTCATGGCGCACCTCCTTGATGGGCCGGCCCGGAGCCGACGTCCGGTCACCGGCAGCGACCGCAGTCGCCGCCCGCATCGTGTGCCAAGGCCGAGGCCACGGCCAAGGAGGCCAGCCAGCTCGACGATCCCGCGGCGCCCGCAGTTGGATCCCTCCGTGGGTCGGAAAGCATCTGAACTGTTGCGTTGTCGGCGATCGGGTATGATGATCGTATGAAGAGGATCACGGTCAGCTTGCCGGACGAACTGGTCGACAAGATCAAGCAGGCAGCCGGCGGCGAAGGACAGGTCAGCTCTTACATTGCGACCGCTCTGGCCGACTACCAGGAGAGGGAGACGCTTGATCAAGTGCTCGCTGCATGGTCTGCCGAGACGCCGATTCCGGGGGAAGCTCGCCAGGCCGCGATGGCCGAACTGGATGGCGTCGGACTCCGGGCCGCATCAACGGGCGACCGGATGGTCGGGTGAATCCGACCGTCACCACTCGCGGTCTCACGCTCGACGCAGGTGCCCTGATCGCGCTCGACGCGCCTGACAAAGCAGCCATCATGCAGGCGCGTCTGGACGAAGCACGTCGGCGCGGTGGGAGCATTTGCATCCCGATCGGTGTCGTCGCACAGGCGTGGCGTGGACCTCGCCAGGTACGGCTGGCACGACTGATCCGCTCGTCCGACGTCGAGGTCGCCACGATCACCCTGTCGGTCGCCCGCGCGGTTGGTGTCCTGTGCGCCAGCAGCGGTCACCAGGACGTGATCGATGTGCATGTTGCATTGTGCGCACGTGCGCGCCACCACGCGGTCGTCACCAGCGATGTCGACGACCTTGCCCGCATCGACCCGGACCTACCACTGATCCACGTGTAGTCCGATGACCGCTCAACCATCGCCAATCGACGCAGGCCGGCAAGCCCTCGGGCGGGTCCGCATCCCGGTGGGCCGCGGCGCGCGTTTGGCGGCGACATTTGCCCTGAATCGGGCCGTCCCAAGCCAGCACTGCCGTGTGTCGCTCATCTTTGTGGGCAGTCGCCCCGATGGGAACACATCAGCGACCACGATGCCCCGGCCCCCACGCTCCTAATCGACGGAGCCGGACCGAGGCCGGCACCAGAGTCTGTCGAATGGCTCATGGGATTGCCGCTGGGGTGGATTACGGGACCGATGCATGTCCTCACCCCGAACCAGCAGATCGCCGTACTCGGCAACGGTGTGCTCCCGCTCCAGGGTGCGTTCGAATCAAAGCCGCACAGCGTTGACAGCCGAGTTCGTTTGCATTTATAGCGTTAGTGACTAACATTAAGACATGGATCGGTGGAACCGGACGCACGAGGCGTTGAGACGGGCCGCGTTAGAGCTGTTCACGGAGCGCGGGTACGACGCGACGGGTACGGCTCAGGTCGCCGAGCGGGCCGGGGTCAGTGAGATGACCCTGTTCCGGCACTTCCCCGCCAAGGAGGCTCTGCTGCTGGCCGATCCATTTGATCCGCTGATCGCGGACGCCGTACGGGCACGCCCCGCTGACGAGACCCCGATGCGTGCGCTAGCTGAGGGCGTGCGGCATACGTGGTCGGAGGTCGATCTGCACAGCGTCGGCGAGCTTCGTGTCCGGCTGCGGATGGTCGTGGCAGCCGGAAGCTTGCAGGGCGCCATCGCTCGCAATAGCAAGGCGACGGTCACGGCCTTGGCTGGTGCCCTGATGGATCGAGGTATTGCGACGGTCGAGGCGCAGGTCGCGGCAACAGCGATGATTTCAGGTCTGAGCGTTGCACTACTGGATTGGGCGCAGTCGGACCAGACTCCGCTTGATGCCGCGCTGGGTCGGGCGCTGGACATACTCGGGGGTGTATGACGTGCTTGCGTTCGAGAACGTCGGCCTGCACTTCCGCGGCGGTGCAGGGGTGGAGGACCTTACATTCCGTATCGATGCGGGCGAGGTCGTGGCGCTGATCGGGTTGAACGGGGCGGGCAAGACAACGCTGATGCGACTCGCACTCGGGATGCTCCGCCCGCAACAGGGCACCGTAAGACTGTTCGGCCAACCACTCAATGGTATGTCCTCGACATCCTGGGCAGCGGTGGGAGCACTGATTGAGGTGCCGCTGGCCTATCCCGAGCTGACCGTGCGGGAGAACCTGCGCATCGCCTGTCTGCTCCACGGAAGCAGCACCGACCGCGTCGTGGCCTCTCTGAATACCTGGCGGCTCGCCCCGGTCGCGGATCGCCGGTTCCGCCGCCTATCACTGGGCAATCGCCAGCGCACCGGTCTTGCCGCTGCGTTGCAGGACGACCCGGAGCTGATCGTGCTGGATGAACCGAGCAACGCGCTCGATCCTGCATCGGTAATTCTGCTGCGCGACCAGCTCACCCAGCGTGCGAACGAAGGCGCGGCGATCCTGGTCAGCAGCCACCACCTGGACGAGGTTGCGCGGATCGCGGATCGGGTTCTGCTGATGAATGCGGGCCACTTGATCGGGCAGCTCGACACGGGCGGGAGCGACCTCGAACGTGCGTTTTTCGAGCGCATCCGCGAAGACGACGAGCGACATAGCGGAGCTGGGGAGGTCGTGCGATGAACGCGGCGATCCGTGTGGAAGCTCTGAAGCTGGCGCGTTCGCCGGTGGGCACGATCGGCACCATCGCGTTGGTCGCGGGTACGCTCGCCTTGCTGGGCGGCATCACCGCAGCCCTGGCCGGTGGCAACCCCGAGCTGATCGCGAAGGTCGGCACCGCGGGGACGCTCAATTGGCGCGGTCTGCTTGCCGCGACAGCGCAGATCACCGCCGCCGGAGGACTGCTCGGCTTCGGCGTCGTGCTCTCCTGGATATTCGGTCGCGAGTTCACCGACGGCACGATCACCGGCCTGTTCGCCTTACCCATCAGCCGCGCCCGGATCGCGCTGGCCAAACTCGCCGTCTACGGCGTCTGGGCCTGCGCAGTCAGCCTCATACTTGCGCTCGGTATTCTCGCTCTCGGACTCATTCTCGGTTACGGTGCTCCGACCGCTGATGCCTGGGCCGGACTCGGCAGACAGGGCGTGCTCGCCGTGCTCACCGCAGCGATCGCCGTTCCCGCCGCGTGGATCGCTACTGTGACACGCTCCCTGCTCGCAGCGGTCGGCGGCACGATCGCCCTTGTCATCATCGCGCAGGTAGGCGCGCTCGCTGGAGCCGGAGGTTGGATGCCGCTCGCTGCCCCCGCGCTGTGGGCGATGAGTGAAGGCGCAGCCGTTAGTGCGGCCCAACTCGCCCTGGCCGTCTTGCTCGGCATCGTCTTCGTTGCCTTCACCTCTGCTGCCTGGGCACGGCTTCAACTCAACCGCTAACCCATGATCACAATGCGTACTTAACGCACGCCGAAGCGCGGCCGCCGCCGACGTGCATATTACGGCCGAGGAGAGCCACCGTGCCGGAGCTGATTGAGCCCTCGTTCCGTTGGTCGGTGGGCCGCCGCGACGCGGTTGGGTGAGCCGTGGCGCCGCCGACCCTCATCCGGCGGTCCCGGGCCGCGCCCCCGTGATCGCCGGCTCTGGGTGGTGCCCGCAGCCGGTGTCAAGGCTGGCCGTAGGCCACCCGCAGGGCTTGGCCTTGACCTTGACGCCGGCGAGAACGCCGCCATCGTTGGCCGCTGCCGGAGGCGGAGCCCCGCATCCCCGGCTGCGGTCCCCGGTCTGCGACGCTCACGAATGTGCAGCGGCGCCACGGCTCACTGCCTACCGTCGCGGTGGCTCAGTGCTCACCGGAACGCGGCTCAGCGGGCAGCGGAACAGTGGCTCGCAGAGAGCGTCATATGCACGACGCAGACAACATGGTAGGTCAGGTGTTCTGGCAGTACGTCAGCGAGCTGCACCACCGTCTCGACGCACAGGACTTCGCCGCGACCGTCTACACCGAGCCCGCGCAGATTCTCGGGCCGCCCTTCCCTTGATCGATCACCATCCCCACCTGTCCAGTGGACCAAATACTCCGGCCTGTCCGAGAGCCTAAAGAACACGAGCCCACTACCGCGTAACCGGAAGTCGAACGGTGAGCGGCGCTGCTCGGGAGACTGTCGCAACGAGCGGTCAATCGATCATGCACTTCCCGCATATGGGACCGTTCAAGGCCGCGGTGACGGCGTCCGCAAGCGGATCGTTGACCGGTCAGCGATCGGCAGGCAGCGCGTAGACGGGATGGGCGCGCCCGAGCAGACCGCTGGTGAGCGGGCCTCGGCCGTTGCCGACGAGGGATTCCGAACTCTGCCTCGGAGACCTGGCTTCCGATGGCGATCTGACCGTCGCCGAGTGTCACAACAGCGTTGTGGAACCACCTGCCGGGTGGCATTCCGGCTGCGGTGTAGTACTTGGTGCGCAACGTCGGGAGTCCCCGCCGCCGCTGCTGCGGGGCAACTGTCTTACCAGGCACCCTGTAACCGTCGCTCGCGCTCATCGCGCTCAGCGAGATTGTCATCGCGCACGTCCTCGACAAGGTAAGAAGCGCGACGACCCCAGCAGGAACAACCAGTTCAGCGCGTCCCGAACGCCTAACATCGATCGGCCAGCAGCGTAGCGGCCTCAACCAGAGCGGTCGGATGAGTGGGCATGGAGCTCGTACACTTCGTGTTGATGAGCAACGAAGATGACGAACTGAAGGGCGACCAGGCGGGCGAGGACGCCAGCGGAGACGCATCGCCAACGGAGCATGACAACTCGACCGCCGAGAAGTACGCGAATCTCGTGGGCCGCGACCTCGACAGGACTTTCGCTGGCCGCCCTCTGCTTGGCTCCGCTTGGGCCGCGCAACTAGACGAACAGCTCCGCTCGTCGGTCTCCTGGCGCGGCCTGCAGGAGTCGATCGCGCAGCTGCAGGAGGCCCTCATCCCGCGCTTCTCCATCTCCCCCGGCATTCTTGACAGCCTGCAAGCTGCGATGTCTGCCAACATCGATGTGAGCCGCTTCCAGGCGATTTTGAACGAGTCTCTTGGCGCAAGGACACTCTCGCTCACCCGTGCGTCTGATTTTCGCAATCCCGATCCACCTCGAACCGCATACTCCATGTCGATGACGTCACCGAGCGCGTACTTCGCAGCCGACGAAGAAGTCATCGAGTCGATGGATGAACTCAATGCACGTATCACCGGGCTCGTCGCAAAGACTCCCGACCTCCCGCTGGTCTGGCGCGGAACGCGGGACGCAGACTGGGCGATCCACAGCAGCCTGTTCCGACACCTCTGCGTCGTGAACGGGGTGATTCCTCCCGCGCGCAAGCCCAAGAAGGCTCAGCCGTATCCGGATGAGGATCAAATGGTGCGCGCAGAGCAGGAGATCCTCAGGATCGCTCGCGCCGACTGGCGGTTTGACGGCATGTCGGCACTGGAAACCTTTGCGCGCATTCAACACGCCGGCGGTCCCACACGACTCCTCGACGTCACCAAGAATCCCTATATAGCCGCGTGGTTCGCGGTCGAGCAAAACGATGAAACTGACGATCGCGATGCTCGCCTGATCGCGTTCGCGACCCAGCCCGTGAGTAAGCCCGACAAACCGCGCCCCCTCGACTCGCGAGTGCAACTCGACGCCGAGTGGGGTGACCGGATGCCGCCTTGGCAGTCCTGGTCGACTCCCGCAGCACGACAGGGCGTCGACTGGGGAACTGGCGCTCGCCGACGGTTGTGGGTCCCACCGGCATATGACCCAAGGATCGCGGCGCAGAACGCTGCATTCATCATCGACGGCGTCCCTATCACCTCGGCGAAAACCGCCTCCTACTTCAGGATCAGTCCAGGCAACTACTGGACACGCGCCGACCTGCTCGCCGCCTCGTCCATCTATGCGAGGACTGCGAAACCAACGCGAAAGCCCCGATACAACGCGCCGAATCTGGCGCCGACCTTCACATTCCGAATCGATTCTGTGGTCAAAGCACAGGTCAGGGAATTCCTCGAGTCCCGGTTCGGCTACACGCGCTCGTACGTGTACCCGGACATAACCGAACTCGCCCGCTACCTCGGAACTCTTCCGCTAGCGGAGCTTGCGTGACCCGGGGTCCAGGGACCGAACCCGGGTACAACGTGTCGTCGACGTCGGGCGGAAGATCGGTCCTGTCCCGCAGCCGCGGATCCATTTGTGGACGTCGATCATGCTGTCGAGCGTGTGCCGCGCAGAGCTCGCTGTGGGACGACGGCCGCCACATCCCGGAGGCTCATCAGCCCGCCGTTGATGGCTCTGCTTGCGGAGCGGATCGGACTGACTTGAGGGGCCTTCTTGGTCCGTCCATTCGATTTGGAACGTGGGCATGCGAGGATCGCTCTATGCCTGAGCAAAGCGGACTGACACTTTCGAGCCTCGACCCGCGGCACGCTGCTACCCTCCGTCAGATCGTTCTCCAGCAGGAGATCGATGCAGCTACCGGCCTCTTGGCCGAATCTATCCGGCTCATCCGAGATCACGCGCCGGAGAACGGGTCCCTCGATCCTCTGTTTGCCTGTCTTTCTATGGCGATGGAGCGCTTGCTGAAGCTCACTATTGGGCTCCACGCGGTCGAGTCTCAACAAGCGTGGCCAACCAAGAAGGTCATGCAGAAGACGTTCGGCCACAACATCGTGAAGTTGTGGACGGAGGTCCAGACGATCCTGGCGAGCCGCGCGCCCCACTCGACGCACGAGCCACTAGTTCGGGAGGCGCTCGCCAATGCGGAAAACGACCCGATCCTCCCGACAGTAATCGGGGCGATGGACGCGTACGCACGAGATGGCCGTTACCACCGCCTGGACCTTCTGGCCGACTCAATTGCGCCAGATGACAGTCCTGGCAGATTGTGGGAAAAAATTCAGCATACCGTTGCGGCAGCCGATCCAGAGGTCGTGACGCGGACTCTGAACTCTGACCTTACTGCGTGGGAGAGGGCCACGGCTACAGCCATCGAGAACGCAATTATGGCCTGGTTCCACGCGATCCACTGCTCCTGGATTCAGGGCTCGATCGGCGACACGGCCCGCAGACTGTCAGCCCTGTTGCGCTACCCTTCGCCAGGCTAATTCGACCTAGGTCATCCGTTCGGTCGGAGTTCATTGCGCTTGATTGTTTTCCGTACCACGTCTCCCACGAGCCATGAGGTTCGCCAAAAGTCCCGAGCGCCTTCAGCACTTTGTCGGACCGCCATGGTGTTCCGCGGTTGACCGAGGGAGCTTGTTGATGCGAGAGGCTCGCAATCCTCCAGGTGCTTGGTGTCACAGGTTTGCCAGGTTTACCAGGTCGATCCTGTTCCGGCTACGGGCTGTCTTCCCGGTCGCCAGGCGCGCGTAGCCGTACACGTCCCTCGCACCGTACTTCGTGTGCAGATCAGCGGCGAGGGCCCCGGGATGGACCAGCCAAGTGGCTTGGTCGCCATCGACAAGTCGGCGCGGGATGTCTCGGTTGCTGATGAGCTGCGGCGGCATTGTGGCGATAGGTGCGCGTTTCCATTCGCCTCGGATCTGGAACGCAACGCCAACGTCGAGCAAGGTGACGGGTAGCCTGCCGATGTTGCTGACGTCGATGGAGAGCCACCAGTTGCCGTCAGCTGTTACGAGGGCGTTGGCGACGACAATTTTGACCCGGGGGCCGGCAATGACGAGACTCCACACTTCGATCATGAGCGCTGCGATACCAGTCGCCGCGCCGACCAGCGCAAGGGCGAGAGTGACCGCTGGCACCCCACCAGTATGGGCGCGTGACGGTTTTGTATATGTCAGGCGCGCCGTTCAAGGGCAGGCTGGTGTCGGCTTCGGTTGAGGGTCTTGGTGTGGCTGCACGGCGGCCACGCGAGCTACTGCGCAGCGGTGAGCCTCGCGGGCGGCGGGAAACCCAGTTCGGCCACGTCCGCAAGCCGAACCCGTCGCGGCGACGAGCTCGTTGGGCAGACCGGACAGCTGGCAAGATCGCCTGCGTCGCCGGAAGCGGATCCCGCTGCGGCGATTTCGTGATCTTGAGCCTGTGCCCGATTCGTCTGCTGTCGGCGCCGCTCAGCGTTCGGCTTTATGGGGGCGCTTCGCACATTTCGAGACGATGCCTTCTGCCGGGTGCCAAGATCATTTGGGTACGGACCGTCGTTGGCCGACCGTGTCGTCCCGATTGCCGCTTAGTTCGTGGACGGCGCTGTGTGGGCGGGCCATCGCGCCCGAATGGCTACCTGAACGGGTGCCGCGCGGGATCCGGCTCGCTGGCTCCGTCTTGCGGGTCGATGCCTTGCTGGCGTAGCAGCGCACGGAGCTTGTGGACCTCGTCGTCCAGTTGTCGGCACGCCTCGTCCAGTCCTGGCAGCTTCGGGTGGATGGATTCCCATTCCTGCCAGTGTGCGGCCCTTCGAGCGAGGAGAATGCCTTCCTGGTCCCGGAGCTCGGCGGCCCGTTCGTATTCCCGGACGCGGGCGGCCGCCTCCATCTCCCGGCGGACACGCTCGATCTGCAGATCGAGATCCCCGGTTTCCGCAGGCTCTCCCATGCGTCCCTCCAGCGCCGAGAGCCGCGCCGTAATGTCGCTGATGGCGGGCAGGATCTGCTCCGACAGCCACCGCGCGGCCGAGCGGGGCGGGGTCCACCGAGCGAGGGACGCCCCGCGGCCCTCGCCTGCCATCCGCGCCACCTCCTCGCGGACCCGATTCAGGTCTGCGCCCATCGCCACCAGTATCTGCGCCGCCATGTTGCGGCCCTCGCGGATCACCCCGAGCAGGAGGTGTTCGGCGCCCACGCAACCATGGCCCAGCCGCGCTGCCTCCCGCTGGCTCGCCTTCAGGACCTCCTCGGCGCCGCCGGTGAGCGCGATGTGCCCGGGCGTGACCTCCTGCGGGCCTGGGATGATCATCTCCTCGATCTGAGAGCGGACTCGCCCTGGATCGACGCACAGGGACCGAAGGACCCGCACGGCGGCACCGTCGGGGTTGTGGATCACCGCCAGCAGGACGCTCTCGGGGCTGACCACGTTCTCGTTGACCAGACGCGACTCCTGCTGGGCACGGATGAGCACTCGCAACGCGTCATCGGTGAAGCCAGCGACCTCGCTCCTTGCGTCCATCAGCTTCTCAAACACCGCCAGCTCCACAACTGCCCTATAGGCTCCGCCGACCACACCGCTTTCCAGTGTGCGCCGAACAACTTCCTGCCGCCAGTACCCTCGGCCCGCTTGAATATCGGCGGAGAGTGGCTGCACCACGAACCCCGAGTGCCGTGGCCTCGCCAACGAACACCTCACACACCGACTCACGATGTGGTGCACACGTGCCCGATCTAGGCCCGCAGCGGGATCGGTAAACGGAGACTGATCTAGGCGGGTGGTTGCGAGAGGTGGAAACAGATCGAACTTGCTGTCCCTCAGCGCGCCATCCAGTCGTCCAGTGCGTCCGCGACATCGTCTAGCGAGCAAATCGCCTGTCCTCGCAGCGAAGAATCAACGTACCCACCGGCCCATTGACCGACGGACAGAGCCGAGACTCCGCCGTGCTCGTCACGGTACGTTACAACAAGGGTTCCGTTTCCGACGGATACCTCGTCGATAGAAGCACGCGGGATTTCCCATACCCGATCGGGCTGGAAGCCATAATGCGCTATCGCCAGCAAGCGATCGGTCGTCAGCCGAATCGTCACAGGCCGAGGCAGCGCCACGGTGAACGTCGACGGGCGGTTCCCGCAAACAGGATTCGCTCGGCAGCGCCCAGCGAGAAGGTACGGTCAAGCTCTTTCTCCGGCGTAGAGGCGTAACGCGCCCTCCCCTGGTGCCCGCAGGCTTCCGACGCCGACATGAAGCTGAGCCTACGGTGGCGGCGGAGATCTCCGCGCCATCGATGACAGCTGCTCGCGGTTTCGTTGACATGCCCCCACACGGTGTGCGGCGCGGAGACGCTCAGCGAGCCGAGCGCAAGGCCATCCGGCCGCCGGTAGAGGAACGGTCGCCGGCGACGCTCGTGGCCGAGGAACCGGACCCGCTCGCCGATCATCCGCCGTCCCGGATCGGTGACCGGACGGATAAGAGACTCGCGTGCAACCGACGCCGGCGGCTTGTCTCGCGTACTGGGCGGCTAGAGTTCTTTGGGTGGCTGCCGTCGACCTTGTCCGCACCGATGAACGGCTACTCGGGTCGGTCGGTGAGCACCACGTCGACCTCGTGCTCAATCTCCCGACCAGTCGCGCCGGCGTCCGCGGCGAGAGCCTCGATGCTCAGATCGCAGGCTACTGGAGCATCGAATCCAACATCAACAATCCCGACCCGGTGGGGGTGTTCCTCGGTGAATATGACGGCCAACCGATTCACTTGCGAAGCCAGATACACCTGACGCCACGTTATGCCGTGCGGCACGCCGACTTGTCCGGCGCTGTCGGCGAGCACGAGGTTCGGGCGCACGTTGCGCCCGTTGAGGCTCCTGCATGTGGGCCGACGGTCATGGACGTCGACGGTGATTTTGACGGGGCCGCCATCACCTTGTTCGTGACGGTCGAAACCGACCTGAGCGGGGCACACATCAACGGCGTCATCGACGGAAACACAGTCAGCATCAGCGCAACACACTCGTCGGTCAGTGGAGAGTATGACGGCCCAGCGGCGCTGTTCCCCCTTCTCACGTGCTCACTGCTGTACTTCGTCTGAGCGGACAGTCTCTGCAAGACGACTCGCAGGTTAGCTCGCGTGGGGGATAATGGCCCCATGGCTGTTGCCGGCGACGATGATGCCAGCCGAGGCTTGGGCTCAGGGTCGCGTGCGGGCCAGGTGAATCAGCGCGCGGTGGTATTCGCTTGCGATTACGGCGCGCGACTTCCTCTCTGGATTGATGGTCTAGGGGTCAGGGACATCCCCGAACTGCTCGGGCTGTCGGACGAGTTGGTGGTGGCGTTGTCCGAGCATCGGGCGTTCTTCGATGCGCGTTACCGACCGGTGGACGGGTTGGATGAGACTGGCTCGCGCCCACAGTTCACCGAGAAGACGAAACGCCTCCGCGACCAACTAGAGCTCCAGCTGCGCGAGCCATACCAGTTAGCGCCCGCACGTGGATGACATCACACCGCTGACCCATCGGGACCGCCCCGAGTTCAGTTGACTCGTTGGGTGTGGAACATCAGGCCGCGGTTG
>ERZ778018.63-NODE-63-length-252900-cov-15.658799_pt1 | contig 252900 bp, 221 predicted proteins | sample MGYA00375748_ERZ778018 | MGnify/ENA primary metagenome ERZ778018 (study PRJEB29350, sample SAMN05509839) | bioreactor metagenome | biome: bioreactor; material: wastewater | place: South Africa: University of Cape Town | collected 2014-04-22 ... | reverse complement strand
CTTGGTGCGCTGTCCGCGGACCGGCAGGTGACGGCGGTGACGGATGCCCTGGTAGGAGCCGATCTCCATCTTGCGGCGGATGTCCGCCTGCACCTCGCGGCGCAGATCACCCTCGATCTTGAACTCGTTGGCCTCGATGGCGTCGCGCAGCTGCAGGACCTGGTCGTCCGTGAGGTCCTTGCTGCGCAGGTCGGGGCTGATGCCGGTGGCCTTGAGCAAGGCCAGGGATCGGGTGCGGCCGATCCCGTAGATGTAGGTCAGTGCGACCTCCATCCGCTTGTCGCGGGGGAGATCCACTCCGACGAGTCGTGCCATCTGGCGCGCTCTCCTTCTGTGGTGCGGAGGTGTCGGTCGCGTCCCGTCCCGGACTGCGCCGTCCGACTGGTGTCGTTTCGGCGCTGACCGGGCCCCGGCCTCCGTCCGGGGGTGGCCCGCCGGTTCCCGGCTGGGAATCGGCAGGTGGTGACGCGATGGGTTCCGGTCCAGCGGCTGGGCGCGGGACCGGCGCCGTCACATCAGCCTTGACGCTGCTTGTGACGGGGGTTCTCACAGATGACCATCACGACGGAGTGCCGGCGGATGACCTTGCACTTGTCGCAGATCTTCTTGACGCTGGGTTGGACCTTCATTGCTCTCTCCTGGTGCCGGCCGGGTGGCGATGGCTGTGACGGCGGGCGGGCTGGGCCGATGGGAGCGGCGGTGCCGCCGCGGCCGGTGGCTTACTTGTAGCGGTAGACGATGCGGCCGCGGGACAGGTCGTAGGGCGAGAGCTCCACGACCACCCGGTCCTCGGGCAGGATGCGGATGTAGTTCTGCCGCATCTTGCCGCTGATGTGGGCAAGGACCCGGTGTCCGTTCTCCAGCTCAACGCGGAACATCGCGTTGGGCAGGGGCTCGACCACGCGGCCCTCCACCTCGATGGCCCCATCCTTCTTGGCCATAGCCTCCGCAATCTGTCGTACCGTGCCTGCTGTCGTGCTACCTGTCGTGCTGCGCAGCCGGGCCGGCTGCGGTACTGCGTGCAGCCACGCAGGCTGCCGTCTCCGGGCCATGCTGCGCCGCCCGCCCCTCCCGGACGGGGGCAGACATGCCAGAGCGCACCGACCTGGTACCGGACGAGCCGGCGTCGGTACGTCTGCGGGTGTCACGTTGAGGATGTCGGCGCCGGTCTGCGGCCACAGCAAACCAGCGCGACACGCGCGCCAGCAGCCCACTCTACCCGTCGCGGCGGGTCGCCGCCAATCGCGGGGCGGGGGACGTGACCCCCGTCACCGCCACGGTACTTCCGCCGGTCACGCCCGATCTGCGCACCAGGTCACCTGTGCCGGTCACTCCCACTCTGCGTGCTGGTCACCTGTGCCGGTCACTCCCGATCTGCGTGCTGATCTGCCATCCGCGTGCCCGATCGCGCACGCGGATCCACAACAGGCACGCGGATGCACAACGGGCACGCGGATCCAGGTGCGGTAGTCACGCGGGGCCCCGCCTCCCGCACTACAGGAACAGGGACCCCACGGCCCAGACCGCCGCGGCGATCAGGCCCGCCCCGGGGAAGGTGTAGACCCAGGCCTTGACGATGTTCACGGCGACCCGCCAGTTCACCGCGGACAGCCGCCGGGTCGCTCCGACGCCCATGATGGCCGAGGAGATGACGTGGGTGGTGGAGATCGGCGCACCGAGCCCGATCGACGCCCCGTACAGCACGCCGGAACCGACCAGTTCCGCGGCAAATCCCTGTGGAGGGTCCAGCGCCGTGACCTTGCTGCCCAGGGTCTTCATGATGCGCACCCCACCAATGGCGGTGCCGGCCGACATCGTCCCGGCGCAGGTCAAATACACCCACAGCGGAATCGTCTGCCCGGAATGCACGCCTGCCACGTTCAGCGCCAGCACCACGACACCCATGGTCTTGGCGGTGTCCTGCATGCCGTGGCCGAAGGCCATGGCGGTGGCCGAGCCGATCTGGGCATGCCGGAAGCCGCGCCGCACCTTGGTCGGCGGCACCCGGCGGAACGTCCACATCAGGATCAGCATCATGGCGTAGCCCGCCACGAAGCCGGCCAGCGGCGAGGCCACCATCGGGATCAGCACCTTGTCGACCACACCGCCCCAGAGCACCGTGACGCCGGCCGGCAGCGCCGCTCCGACCATCCCACCGATCAGCGCGTGCGAGGACGACGAGGGCAGCCCGAACCGCCAGGTGATCAGGTTCCAGACGATGGCGCCCACCAGCGAGGCGCCGACGACCAGCATCACGCCGCCGCCCTGTGGCAGCTCGATGATCCCGCTGCCGACGGTGGCCGCGACCTTGGCGCCGAAGAACGAGCCCACCAGGTTGCCGACCGCCGCGACTCCCAGCGCAATTCCCAGCCGCAGCGCCCGGGTGGCGACGGACACCGCGATGGCATTGGCCGCGTCGTGAAACCCGTTGGTGAAGGTAAAGATCAAGGCAAGGGCGACGGTGATCACCAAGGCCGTCATGGCGGCGATCAGCCCTCCGTGATCAGGACGGTCTCGACGATCTCGGCCACATCGACGAACGCGGCCACCGCTGAGTTCAGCTCGTCGGACACGGCGCGGATCTCCACCGCATCCAGCGGATCAACCTCGCCGCTGGTCAGCCGCACCAGCAGCAGCCGCCGGTTGAACTCGGCCTCGGCAGCCAGCTGGCGGACCTCGGCGTGGTAGTGCTTGATGCCCTTGAGCTTGCGCAGCTTGCCGACGGTCTCTTCGGTGGCATGCGCGGCGGACTCGAGCAGCTTCGTCACCGCCTTGAACTCGCCGGGCAGTTCGGGCGGATCGAGCAGGTGCACCAGGGCACCGGCCGCCTCCAGGTGCCGCACCGCGGCGGCCAGCGCACGGGACAGCGCCTGGATCTCGGTGCGGTCGAAGGGTGTGACGAAGCTCGCGTGCAAGGCATCCAGCACGGAGCGGTACTCGGTGTCGGCCACCTGCGCCAACGCGGCCAGTTGCTCGGCGGCTGACGCCCGATCGGCGGGTTTGCGCGCCAGTCCGGCCACCGCCTCGGCTGCGCTCGTCGCCGCGTGCGCGGCCGTGGAGAAGTGCGCGTAGTACGCCTTCTCCTTGGGCTTGAGCTTGGGCATCGGCTGGTCCTTCGCGGGTCGGCAGTTCCGGCGGACGCCACGGTCGTGCGGTCGGTGGCGCGCCTGCTGTGATGACGGTGGCATATCCGTGCGGCGTCAGACAACTCGGGGGGCGCGGCCCGGGTGCGGCCCAGGGGTCCAGGGAGCCCCGTAGGCTCACGCTCGTGACCACGTCGCTACCGCAGCCCCGCCGCGGTGCGCCGCTGGTCTCGGTGAGTTTGCGGGATGCGACCGGCGGCGCGGTGCTGGCGGCCGAGGACGCCGATCGGGTGCACGATGCGGCGGCGGTGGGCGCGATCGTGCTGCTGGCCGAGGTCGCGGTGCGGTTTGTGGACGGCCGACTGTCCCGCGACGAACCGCTGGTCCGAACCTCCGATGACGCCGCGTCGGGCCCCGGTCTGTGGCAGCAATTGCGCGCCGACACCCTGCCGGCCGCGGATCTGGCCGCCCTGGTGGGCGCGACCGACGACGTACTGGCGACCAATGTCTTGCTGCGCCGGGTGGGGATGGCCGCGGTGAGCGACCGCGCCCGCACCATGGGGCTGTCCGACACCGCTCTGTTGGACCGAGTGCGGGACGTCCGCCGGCCCTCCGACGCCCCGGCGCACTCGGTCGGGACCGCCACCGAACTGTCCGGCGTGATGCTGGCGCTGCATCATGGCCAGGTGCGCTCCAGGGCCGTGTCCCACCAGGTGCTGGACTGGCTCGGGCTGCATACCGACACCTCGATGGTCGCCGGTGCGCTGGGCATGGATCCGCTCGCGCATGCCGATCCGGACCGGGGGCTGACCCTGGCCCATCGCACCGGGACCGGGCCGGGCATCCGGGCAGACGTGGGGTTGGCGACCGGGCCGCGCGGCGCGGTGGCCTACGCGGTGCTCGCGACCTTCGACGACGGCGACCGGGACGGCGTGCTGGCAAGCATGTTCCGGGTGGGTGAACGGGTGCGGCGGTTCATCGACGGGTGACGAGGCCCGCGGTCGGTGCTCGCTTGTTGACCACGGCCATCGAGCACGGCACCGCACACCCGGGATGTGGGGTGCACGGACGCGGAGCCTGGTGCCGATCGATCGGTGACGAGGGCTGCGGGATGCGCAGGTCCGGTCAGCCGAGCCGAGCGCAGGGGGGTCCGCCGCGGGTGTACTCCCCCAGCGCGTCGACGGCCTCGTCGCCCAGCGGGTTCACCCCGCGGCCGGCGGCCAGCGAGTGCGCCACCAGCACGTGCAGGCATTTGACCCGATCGGGCATGCCCCCAGCGCTGATGTCGATGCCCAGGTCGTCCACGGCATTGCGCACCGCCAGATACGCCTGGTGCGCGCGCCGGTACCGCCGAGCCAGCTCCGGGTCACCGGCAAGCCGCTCGGTCATCTCACGCATCAGCCCGGCGGACTCCATTCGGCTGACCGCCGCGGTCAGCGCGGAGCAGCATAGGTAGAACAGGGTCGGGAATGGGGTCCCGTCGGGCAACCGGGGCGAGGTCTGCACCACTGACGGAATGCGATGATCGCACCGGTGTGCCACGGCCAGCACCCCGCGCGCCGGTCGACCCATCTCGCGCCGGAAGGTGTCCGCGTCGTGCTGGGTGAACGGGGTCAGCCCGCGAGGGTCGCCGAACATGGTTCAGCGGGTCGGGGCGGCGGGCGAGTCGTCGTCAGCGCCGGACAGGGTGTCCCACAGCGAGGCGTACCACGGTGCGGCGCTGGGCTCCGCGTTAGCGGAGCCGGCCCCGCTCGTCACGCCGTCACTGCTGGCAGTCGCGTCACCGCCGGTGCCGTCGGCCCCGTGGCCATCCGTGCCCGCCGGACCGCTGGAGCCGGCGCCCGCGTCGTTCGGCGCCGGTGTGGCGGTGCTGGCCGGCGCCGGCACCTTGACCACATAGACCGTGTCGCCGGGCGAAACGTACTGCAGCCGGCGCTTGGCCTCCGCCTTGATATACGCGGGATCTTGGAGGGCCGCCTGCTGCGCCTCGAGATCGGCGATCTGGTCTTCCAACTGGTGCTGCTCGGCGACCGCGGCGCGCTCGGCGCCCTGCTGCCCCAGGTAGTTGCGCAGTGGATAGGCCAGCGACAGCGCGACCGCGCACAGGGCCAACCCGAGGGCAGCGATCTGCCGAGCCAGCGGGGAGAGCACCAGGGCGGCCGCTCGGCGGCGCTGGCCGGCTCGCGGGGCAACGGATCGGGTGACCCGCCGGGTCGATCCCGCGGAGGCGGCCGGCGCGGTGGACGGCCGATCGGTGACGGGGCGAGCGGCTCCGGGCCGGGACGGGCGGCGGGTCGCCGACAGTGCCCGCCTGGCGGCCCCCGTCCCGCCCGTGCGCCGCTGGGCGGCACCTGAGCGACGGCCAGCCGGCCCGGTACTGCGCCTGCCGGACTGCTTCACCAGCGCCGCCCTCCGCCCCAGGGATCGATCAAGTAGTGGTCAGCGCCAACGCGCGCGCTCGTCATCCAGCGTAACGAGCGCTCACCGGTTACCGGCGCGGGACGCGCGGCTCCCGGTTCCGGCCGCTGCCACCACGGCCTTGGACCCGGTCGCGGCAGTGCTACCGGCACGTCAGGAGATCCACCCGAATGACCCGAGCTCGATCACCCCCGGGAACAGACTGGCCTCCATGACGTGATTGAGCAGGTATCCGACGATGACGAGCGTGACCCCGCCGCCGACGATCGGCGACCACCAGGAGCCCCGATCGGCCAACCACATGTACAGGGCGACGCCGATGGCACCTCCGATGGCAAAGCCCAGCAGCCAGATGAGCAACATCACGGCCAATGGCAGCACGACGGCCGCGATCAACTCCTCGCGCATCCGATGCTCGCCGTCGGCCACCTCGTGGGTCGCTGCCGACGAAACCCGGCTCGTCCCGACGTCCGCAGGCTCGCGGGCATGAGCCGTCCGGAACAGGTTCAGGGCAAGGTACACGGAACAGGACACGAACAAGGAGATCGATGCGAACATCGGGAAGAGCGCGGACCGGAAGGGCCACGAGGTCGCTGTCCACCCGCACCCCGCTGCCAGCAGGATCGCCCCGATCGCGAAGCTCAGATCGCCCTTGCGCACGAGCCATCACTCCGTTTCGCCGCTGTCGCCGTGGGCGACCGCCACCCGCGTCAGCCGCTTTCTCGCCAGGGGCATCAGCACCGCGCCGATTCCCAGCACCATCAGCGCGATGACGATGGGTCGGGCGAACATATCCACACCGTAGGCCTGCCAGCCCAATCCCAGGTTGCGCTCCATCAGCGGGCCCAGGATCACCCCGAGGATGAGAGGCGGGCGTGGCCAGTCGAGTTTGGCCATGATGACCCCGACCAGGCCGAAGACAACGGTGACGATGACGTCGGTGAAGCTGTTGCGCTCGGAGTAGGAACCAATGAACACCAACAGCAATAAGGGCGCGACCAACAAGGTCCCGCGAACCCTGGTCAGACTCACGATCGGCTTGAGCAATACCGTGCAGATCAACACGCCCAGGATGTGGCTGATGATGATGACCCACACCATGGTCAGAGTCACATCGAGATGCGTGGAGAGCATCTCTGGGCCCGGCACCAGACCATGAATAAGGAAGGCCCCCAACAGGATCGCCATCGTTGCGGTACTCGGCAGCCCGAATGTGACCAGAGCTAGTAGGTTGCCGCCCTCCTTCGAGTTCGACGCCGAGCTCGGGCCGAGCACACCGCGAACGTCTCCCTTGCCAAACTTCTCCTTGTCCTTGGAAACTTGAACGGAGTATCCGTAGGCCACCCACTGCGCGACGACGCCTCCCAAGCCCGGGATGATGCCCACGATGGTGCCGAGGATTCCGGTGCGCAGCACCAACCACCAGTGCTCAAGGGTGTCGCGTACCCCGCGCAGCAGCCCACCGACCTTGCTCAACCCGGCCCGTGCGATGGCGCTCTTGGTGACCGCCAGCTCCGCAATTTCGGGCAGCGCGTAGAGGCCGACGGTCACCGAGACGATCGACAAACCGTCGATCAGAGTGGGCAACCCGAAGGTGTATCGCGGCTGCGCAAGCTGGGGGTCCTGTCCCACCGTGGCCAGCAGAATACCCAGGGCGGCCATCGCGATGCCCTTGATCGGCGCCTTACCGCTCACGCTGCCAACGAAAAGCAGCCCGACGACGGCAAGCATGAAGTACTCCGGCGTGCCGAGCATGCGAGTGAGCGGCAACAGCACGGGGATGGCGGCGAAAAGGATAATGGCACCGATGACGGCACCTGCCAGGGAGGCACTGAACGCGGCCCCCAGCGCACGACCGCCCTCACCGGCCTTCGCCATCGGTAGACCATCGACGACCAGAGCGGTTGTCGTCGGCTCCCCAGGAACGCCAAACAGGATCGAGGTGATGTCGCCGGCAACGGTCGTGACCGAATACATGCCCAGCAGAAAGATGAAAGACTCCGCAGGGCTCATCGAGAAGGTGAACGGGAGCATCAACGCCATCGCGACGGTCGCGCCGAGGCCCGGGAGGATCCCCACCACCAGGCCGATCGCGATACCGCCGAGGAGATAGATGATGGCAGTCCAGGTGAACAGGCCGAGAAAGCTACTCACTATCGCGTCAAGCATGTCTACCCGCCGCCCCTCTCGTCCGCACCCTGATCACCAGTAGCGTTCGCCCACGCCTCGCCACCGCGACGGGGTCGAACCCGCCGCCGCGGCTACCGTTCACAGATCCAACAGCCGTCGCGCGTTGTGCAGCAGGATGTCATCGCGGACTCCTTCCTTCAGCGGGAGCCGATCGAAGTCGCTGAGCCACCTGTCCGGAGTGATGAGCGGCCAATCGGAACCGAAGAGCATCTTCTTGCGCAACGGGCCGTTGGCATACCGCACCAGGGACTCGCTGAAGTACTTCGGAGACCAACCTGACAGGTCGATATAGAAGTTCGACTTGTGTACAGCGATTGCGAGGCTCTCCTCCTGCCACGGCCACGATGGATGCGCGCCGATGATCGTCAGCTCCGGGTACTCCGCGGCGACATCGTCGAGGTACGGGATAGGTCTGGTGTATTTCAGCTTGTAGCCCATTCCGCCGGGCGTGCCCGCACCAGAACCCATCATTCCGGTGTGGAACAGCGCGATCATCTTCTGCCGGGACATCTCCTCATACAGACCCGCGAACGCCGGATCGTTCGGATAAAAGCCCTGACGTCCCGGATTGAGCTCGCCGATGCCACGAAGACCTAGTTCCTCCGAGCACCGTCGTACCTCCTCAACCGCCAGCTTGCCCATCGCCGGATCGACCACACCAAACCCGGTGAACACGTCCGGATGCTTGGTTACTGCCCTGGCAATCTCGTCGTTGGGTACCGGCCGCATTCCCGAGGAGACCTCATCAGTGGTGTTCATCAGAACGGCGCGCATGTGCCGCGCGCGATAAAGATCTGCGAGCTCGTCAAACGAAACCGCCTCGGGCGCGCTCCCAAAGTAGGAGCCCATCTGCTGGGCGCGCTCCCCCATTGCGTCTAGGAACGGCTGGCTGCGGGGGTGCACATGGACATCAATGGCAACTAGTTCGTCGGTGCTCGATGGCATTCGATCCTCCTGGGGTGGCGTGAGCCGGTGGCGGCGGCAGGGTGGTCGTTTCTGTCCCGTCAACGCATCGGCTTGAGCACCTCGTCGGTGTGTTCGCCCACTCGCGGCGGCCGAAAGCCCGTTGAGACGGGTGTCCGACCGTAACGAACGGGGACTGCCAGCGTGCGAAACTTCTCCGATCCGTCTCCGATCTCGTGCGATAGCTGCAGGTCGGCAAGCTCCGGATCATCGAACACATCCTCGATCCGATGAATCGGGGCACACGGAACGTCCTCGGCCTGGAACCGGTCGAGCCACCAGGTCCTATCACGCACGCTCATAGTCGCCGCAAGCTCCGCTCGCAGAGCCTCATAGTTGGCGATACGACCGCCCCTGGTCTGGAATCGCTCATCGACTAGCAGATCAGGACGGTCCAGCGCTCGAGCCAGCCCTTCCCAGAACTTCGCAAGTGACGAAAGATGGATGCCCAGCAGCTTCCCGTCGGAGCAACGAATCGCAAACGACGACGAGAAGGAGGGCCTGGTGCCCGGGCCGGGTGAGACGCCAGTCTCGAAGTAGATCTGCGCCTCAGCCCCGATGAACGCCAGGCTACTGCTGATCATGTCAATCTCGATCGCCTGGCCCTGTCCCGAGCGCTCGCGTTCGACAAGGGCGCCAAGGATGCCATAAGCAGCCGTCATTCCGGCGAGTGAGTCGGAGAGGTTCGGTCCTGTCACTCGCGGATTGGCGTCATCGATAAACTGGCTCGCGAGGCCGCTCAGTGCCTGACCGACCATGTCGTATGCCGGCCGGCGGGCGATGGCCCCGACGGTTCCGGAACCCGTGATCGAACAATAGACTATTCCCGGGTTCGTCTTGGAGACGTCGGCATACCCGAACCCGAGCCGTTCCATACTGCCCGGGCGGCTATTGACGATGAAGACGTCCGCCCACTCGAGCAGCATTCGCATGTCGTCTCGGCCTTCGTCAGTGCGCGGATCAATCGAGACGGACTTCTTCGACCGGTTCAACGCCAAGAATTGTGCGCTGATCTGCTTGCTGTCCCCGAATGCGCGGAATGGATCGCCATCTCCGGTTTCAACCTTGACCACATCCGCACCGAGGTCGCCGAGCAGTCGCGAAGCGAACGGTGCCGTTACGAATCGTCCATATTCGACGACTCTAATGCCGTCGAGCGGGCCGGTCCGCTCTTCGTCTTCGCTCCACGAGTTCCTGTCATTGTCATTCACTACTGCCGCTGCCTCTCGTCACTGGATACGGTCATTGCTCAGCCGCGTCGAACATGGTCTATGTATTGGCGCACCGACTCGCTCAATGCGCTTGCCGGGTTGAATCCAAAATCGGTGCGCGCGCGATCGCAGTCGAACACGCACGAGTACGCGAGCGATTCCGATTCCTCATCGTTCACCTCGAGGCGGGCATCCGGAATCACTTCCAGCACAGCATCGCGCAGACTGTGAAGCGATTCCAGGGCGCCGCGCGAAATGTTATATGCCGGATGGGTCAGTCGCTCCGCGGACGCGGCACCCACCAGCGCATCGGCCACATCACCGACATAGACGATATCGTCGCGGTCGCGGCCGGGGGTGGTAGCGGTGAACGGCGCGCCGGCAATGGCTGCCTCGATCAGAGCGCTGTGCTGTAACCGCGACTGGTGCCTGACAGAACGTCCAGGGCCAAAGATCGTACCGAACCGTAGCGCAGCGAATTCGAGGCCCGATCGCTGTGCGAACTTGCGCCCGATGCCTTCACACATCGCCTTCGTATAATCGTAGAAGTTGTTCGGCTGAAACGGATGATCTTCCGACACGGGACGGTAACTCGGGGCGCCATGGGAACACCGCAGCGGCCCATAGATTGCCTTGGAGCTGGCGAATACAACCCGACCGACATCGTGATTGACGGCCGTCGACATGACGTTCCGCATGCCAAGGACATTCACATCCAGCGCCAGCGCCGGATTGGCTTCCGCGGCGACGGTCAACAGCGCCGCGAGGTGAATAATCGTCTCGATTCTCCCAGCCGCCACGATCGAGTCCACTGCCGCCGGGTCCCGGATATCGCCACAGTGAATCGCAACGGAATCACGTGCCGGGCCCAGAAGCGATGTATCCTCGGACGCGTCAAAAACCGTCACATGATGGCCGCCGGTCAGCAGTTGCTCGACCACCATCGCGCCGTTCACACCAAGACCACCGGTTACCAAGATCCGCATAGCCTACCTCGCCTCGAGATTTGGACGCGTACTGCGGGAGGCCAGGAACGATTGCACATCTTGGAAGGACTGTGCGGTGCGGTTTTGCCGCGCACCAATCAGCAGATCGTGCATCAACGCCTCGTCGAAGGTCATTCGCTCACTGGTGTAGGCACCCATTTTCGCGTGCGTGAGTGCGGTCTGGGTTCGCGCTGCGATCTCATCGAGCACGCTCTCGACTGCTGCGTCCAGCCCCTTTTCGGGTACCGCCCGTGAGACAAACCCGTAGCTTGCCGCTTCACTACCGGTAAGCTCCCGCCCAGTCAATTGCATATCGAACGCGACTTTCGTCGGCAACCAGTAATGAACGGCGGCGGCCGCGAGCGCGCCAAAACTACCGCGCTGAGTCTCCGGTAAGATGAACTTTGTTGTCTCGGCCGCGATGACGATATCGTGCGCGGTGGCCAGGGCTAGGCCGCCACCGCCACAGTATCCATGCACGGCCGCGATTGTAATTGCCGGATGCTGCCTGATCGTCCTGATGACATCGATAAGAAGGCCGCCGTCGGACCATGGGATCTGATTCGTCTCCCATTTTGCCACCAACGAGCCCAGCTCCGTGAGATCCATTCCCGCGCAAAAACTCGGCCCGTGAGCTCGGAGTATGATTGCTTTCACATCCATATCCCGACCGTAATGGCGATAAGCATCGTTCAGTTGCTGTAGCAATTCTTGACTCAATGCATTTCGCTTGTCGGACCTGTTGAGGTAGACCTCAACTACTTTCCTGTCGTCGTCATAGGTATGTTGAACAAGTTCCGCCATCGTAGACTTTTTCCCCTTGCAAGCTTATTCACGAACGCCGCCATCGTGGACTTTGCCAAAAACAGTTGTCATTTATTGAAGACTTCTATATCCTTCCAGTCGGCAACCGTCGCAAATGCGTAGGACATCGCGGTAAGGGCGGCCCTGTGAAGCTCCAGTGATGTCGCGGCAACGGCGTCCGCGGCGACCGTGACCGCGTAGTCCCGCTGGGCGGCCGACCTCACCGTGCTCTCGACACAGACGTTGGTTGAGACGCCCGACACGATCAAGTCGGTGACGGCCAGCCGACGTAGCAGGAGGTCGAGATCGGTCCACAGAAAGGCGTCGTACCGTGGCTTCACAACGACCAAGTCCTCCCCCTTAACGGCAATTCCAGATACCACCTGGGAGTCCCAGTCGTCCCGTCCGAGAGCGGACTCACGGACTATCCAGGGATGAGCCCTTCCTTCGAGCAGGCCCGCTTCGGGATGATTTCGTCTATAGCTCTGGCGGACGAAGATGATCTGCATGCCCAGGTCCCGACTCGCGTCACAGAGACCTGCCACCTGCGGGACCACCGACTGGAATGCGCCGGTGTCCGCTCCCATCCTGGTAAACGATCCCTCCGGGTGGCAGAAGCCGTTTTGCATGTCAATGACAAGGAGGGCGGATCGTCGTGCGTCAGAATTCATCGTGGATCGGTCTCCGATTCCCGCGTCAGCGTTTCCGATCAGCCGGCCAGGAACTGCTTCCAGCGATCGTTGATCTCGTCGAGGTGGGCTATCACCCATGGGACATCGATAGGCGCTGCGACCTTGAGATGGTCGGGCGTTGAGGGCACTTTTTCCAAAGTTTCCTGCGGGAGCGCCTCGATGGCCTGCACGTTCGGGCAGTCGTAATTGCTAGCGATCATGTAATCCCGACAGGCGTCGGGATTATCCGCGAGCCACTCCATCATCTGGAATGCCTGATCCTGGTGCTCGGCACCCTTGAGGATGACCTGATATGACGGGTCTCGGATGGCACCTTCCCAGGACACTTGCAGATCCATGCCCTGGGAGATCAGGTCGTACGCGCGGCCGTTGTAGATCATGCCCATCACGGCCTGCCCATTGCGGAAGGCCTGCTGCGACTGGTCTCCGGAGGTCCACCAGACGGCGACGTGCGGCTTCAACGTCGCTAGCTTTGCGAACGCGCGATCGAGGTCCATCGGAAAGACCTCGTCCTTAGCCACTCCGTCCGCGATCAGTGCCGCGGTGAGTGCGTACACGGGGCTCACTCCGGAGAGTGTGCGCGGACCTGGATAGTTCTCCGTATCGAAGAATTGTTCGAAATCGGTAGGGCACTTGGTAGCGGTATCCTTTCGGCACACCAGTACCGGCGCGACCGAGCCGAACACAATTCCGAAATCCGTCACATTATCGGCGCCGAACGCCGCCACCAACTTCGACTTGGTCGCCTCGGGAAGGTGCGCGAGGAGCCCCTTACTGTCGAGGTAGTAGACGTCGACGCCCACATCGGTGCTGAGCATGTCCCAACGAAGCTTGCCGGCGGAGACCTGCGCCTCGATCTGCGCAACCTGCTGTCCCGGGGCGGCCTCCTGCTGCAGCGTGATGCCCGACTTCTCCTCGAAGTCCTTGAAGGCGATCTTGGTCCACTCGTCGGTCTTGCCCCCCCAACTGCCGGCCACCACGGTGACCGGCGCGCCGGGAGCGGACGTAGGCGGTCGATCCTCCGGCTCGCCTGGGCTTGAAGCGGTACCGGAACCACCCGAACCGCAAGCCGTCACCATGAGCAACGCGGCGCCGAGAAGCGCCGTCACTCGCACAACTGTCGATTTCCAACGCATCAGGGTCCTCCACTGCATTCGCACAAGGGGGGCACGGTATACATGAGTATGCGTGGTGAGGGGCAACTATACAAGTCTCGTTTCACCACGGCCGATGGTGGCCGGATCGGCCCTGACCAGACGCCGGCCAGCAGCGGTGGGTCGCCAGCGGTCGCGCCCGACCCGAATCGTTAGATTTCAAGTCTTGACCGTGTACACAAGTGCATACATAATTCCGGGAACACCCGTGCTTGCCCATGATCAGCCCCAGTCGAATCTGAGGAGACTACATGAAGACACTTTCACGTCGAGCGATGGCGATCATCGCTGCTGGCCTCACTGGCTCACTCGTGCTTGCCGCCTGTGGTTCCGGCGGCAGTTCGAATGAATCGAACTCGCCAACTGACTCGAAAAGCCAGTCGGTACCGCCATCATCATCAGGGTCAAGTGCACCCAGCGCGTCGGAGACCGCCGACAGCAGCACGCCAGATTCGGTCGACTTCGCCGGCAAGACCATCAAGGTCATCATCAACTTCTCCGCCGGCGGACCAACAGACACATTCGGTCGGCTGCTGACCAAGCATCTGGCCAACCACATCCCGGGATCTCCAAACCTAGTGGTGGAGAACGTGCCTGGCGCCGACGGAGTCCTTGGGGCCAACAAGGTATGGTCATCGAAATCGGATGGCACGACCATCGGAATCTTGACTGACCCCGCCCTTGCGCCACTGCTCGGGGAGCCGGCCGTTCAGTACAAGTCGGACGAATGGACCTGGCTTGGCGGGATCTCCGAGACGGAAATTCTTTTCGCTCGGTCGGACACCGGACTAAAAACTGCGGCCGATCTCGCAACCACCGGAAGCGAGGTGGTCGCCGGAGGGTACGGCCCCAAGAGCGATGTCGATCTCCAAGAGCGACTCTTCTTCGATGCGCTCGGCACCAAGTACAAGCTGGTGACCGGATATCCTGGTGGTAACGACGTGCTCGCAGCACTGGACCGCGGCGAGGTCAATACGTTCCTGTTGAGCCTGTCCACCTACGTTCCTCGGGTGGTCCCGCAAGTCAAGGACGGTAAGTACGTCCAGCTCGCCCAATCGGGCGGACTCGACAGCGATGGCAAGATCATCCGTGACAAGCGCTTCCCCGACCTGCCCACCCTCGATGAAGTGCTCAAGGCCGATCCGTCCGCGAAGTACTCCGAAGCGGATCAATCCGCCATGCAGCAGCTCGTCGGTACCCTGGCCGTGCTTCGCGCACTCGTCGCTCCCCCTGGGATGGACGCCGCGACCGCAGCCACACTCGAGAAGGCGCTGGGCGATACCTTCGCCGACTCCGCGTTCGAGGCTGACGCGTCAAAGCTCCTCGGATTCGAGCTCGTGACGCTCGATGCGAAGAGCGCAGCAGCGGTCGCTGCCACCATCTCCAAGAGTGCGGCGGACAATCCCGAGGCAGTCGCTCGACTGCACAGCCTGTCTGCCAGTTGACGGTCTGCTCCATCAGTCAGAGCATCCGGTGTTGTGGGGCCTTGGTTAGCGGCGGGCGTGCCGCCAACCAGGGCTCCCACCACGCCGATACGCCGCGCGGCCAGCGCCCACAATCACTAGGCATGAGCGGCTGATAGGTAGTTCACAAGAAGCTCACTCATTTGCGATCTCGATGTCGGTCGCCTCGATCCCGCCACCGGGCGCCTAGGCCCGGGACGCACTCCCGAAGCGACGGCAACGACCTGTGAGGACAGCGATGATCTCCTCCGCCAGCGTCCGACGTCGTGTGCGGCCCCGTTCATCGACGTGGAGCGTCGCGCCTCCAGCGCGCGTCGGATTCATCCTGACGACGCCGATGTTGATCGGCATTGTCGCCCTGGTCGCGTACCCACTCGTCAGTCTCGTCATCGTCTCCCTCACATCCAATTCCCGTTACCCCGGCGGGCTGCAGAACTACATCACCCTGTTCAACAGCAGCGCAGATATGCGCGCGTTGCGCACCACCCTCACGGTCAGTGCCCTGGTCACCGTCGCCTCCATGACCATAGGATCGATCCTCGCCTGGGTCCTGGTGACGGCAAGATCCCGGCTGGTGCGGGCCATCGTGTGGCTAGCGACGCTCACACCATTCTGGATGGGAGTGATCGTCAAGAACTACGCAATCATGATCGTCCTTGCGCCGGATGGATTAATCAATCGCGCTCTTGAGTCCATCGGCCTGATATCCAAACCCATCACGCTGCTGAACACGATTCCCGCAGTGGTGGCGGGCATGTTGTACACCATGATTCCGTGGGCGACTCTTCCGCTGTACGCGGTCTTCCGCACGATCCACCTGGACCTCATCCACGCGGCAGAATCGCTTGGCTGCTATCGCGCCAAGGCGATCGTACAGATCGTCCCACCGCTTACCCTTCCCGGTCTGCTGGCGACGAGCATCATCGTCTACGTCTACTGCATCGGCTTCTACATCACGCCGGTGCTGCTCGGCGGAATTACCTCGCCATTCGTGCCAAGTCTTATCGGGCTCGAGGTGTTCAACTACTTTGACCTGGTTGGAGCCTCCTGTGCTGGCGTCCTGTTGATTGTGGTCGCGTTCCTCATCCTCGGTCTCGGCGCGCGCCTGGTCGGTCAGCAGCGTCTCGCCCGTGCGATCGCCAGGTCACTATGAACAGCAGTCTGAGCAGCCGTCAGGCCCGCCCATTCCCCGCACAACGAGTACTTGCACGCCTGCTGCCGCTACTCGCGCGGGCTGCGGTAGCCGTCATCATCATCGCGCTGCTGGTTCCCGTCGTCGTTGTCATCCTGCTCTCGTTCAGTGCGGAGAGCTTCATCCAGTTCCCGCCGAAGGCGTGGGGGTTTCGGCAATATGCTGCGATAACCCAGTCCGATGTGTGGATCGACGCCGTCCTGCTGTCGGTTAAGGTGGCGGCTCCCTCCGCCGCCATCGCGGTCGTCGTTGGCACACTTGCTGCGTTCGCTATCACCCGCACATCGATGCGCGGCCGCTCCGTCATCCAGGCACTAGGACTTGGAAGCCTCATCATCCCGTCATCCGCCTATGCGGTCGCTCTGTACGGGGTCTTTGAGAAGCTCAACCTGCTGGGCACATTCTGGGGCCTGGTGGCTATCGACTCCATGCTGGCACTGCCCGTCGTACTTCTGCTCGTCACCGCAGCCATAGACCAGGTCCCCCGACAGCTCGAACTCACGGCGATGTCCCTGGGCGCCCGCCGGCTCCGGGTCGGGGCCGAGATCACGCTGCGCCTGGTTGCTCCGTCGCTCGTGGCCGCAACCATCTTTTCGTTCGTGCTGAGCTTCGATGAGTCTGTCTTCGTCATCTTTCTCGGCGGCGGACTGAGCACGCTCCCGGCCGCCATCTACGCGGCGGTCACGGTCGGTCTCGACCCGGTCATCACCGCGATCGCCAGCGCCCTGATGCTGGCTACCGGGCTCGTGCTCGCGCTGGGCCTCATCGTCAGGGGGAAGGATCGCTGATGTCCGAACCATCGACCACCCACCCCACCAAGCGCACCGACGCGCCCGAGGCGGACGGCCACCTGCGGCTGGTCAACGTCACGAAACACTTCGGCAAGGTCACCGCAGTGCGAGGGATCCATCTGGCGGTGCGCCGTGGCGAGCTGATGACACTGCTCGGCCCCAGCGGTTCGGGCAAGACCACCCTCTTGCGCATGATCGCCGGCTACGAGACCGTCACCGACGGGTCGATCGACGTCGACGGAGTCGACCTGTCCGCCTTGGCCCCGTGGTTGCGGAACATCGGCGTAGTGGCCCAGCAGTACTCGCTCTTTCCACACCTGACCGTCGCGAAGAACATCGCGTATGGGCTGGCCAAGCGACGGTGGCCCCGTCAGCAGAGAACGAGCCGGGTCGACGAGATGCTCGACCTGGTCCGACTCCATGGCCTCGGGGACCGCTACCCATGGCAACTGTCCGGCGGGCAGCAACAGCGCGTCGCGCTGGCACGTGCACTGGCATTCAGACCGACCCTCCTGCTGATGGACGAGCCGCTCGGGGCGCTCGACCGCCAACTCCGGGTCGACATGACCGAGGAGATCAGGAGACTGCACCGGGAGCTGGGCACCACCATTGTGTACGTGACCCACGACAGAGACGAGGCACTGGCGCTTTCGGATCGAGTCACCGTCATGAGGGACGGCCTGATTGTAGAAAGTGACACGCCGCAGCAGCTGTTCGCTCAGCCAGCATCCGCCTTCGTCGCCCGATTCTTCGGGGATGCAAGGATCATCCCAACCGCGGTACTCGCCAAACAGCTCGTCGACCATGGCGTCATGCTGCGATCGGCCAGCGGACCGATCCCGCTCGGCGTGGCCACGCAAGACGCCAGCTCGGAGATCGCGATTCTGCCGCACGCGCTGTCCCAGGTCCGGTCCGGGAATGCACACCTGGAGCTGGAAATCGACGTGAAAGACTATCAGTTCTATGGCGACACCGTCCGCGTGACCGGGCTTCTCGCCGGATACCCGGTGATCGCGCGGATGCCGCAAGACCGGTTGAGCGGTAGGCAGATCGGTCCCACCAGGTTTTACGCCGACCCGGCTGATCTCGTGGTCGTTCACCCTGACCCACCCGACTCTCCTGCCGAGACGGTATCGGCTACCACCCAGTCGCCCTCGGGCGCCCAACCCAACAATGACGTGCCCACCGGCACGCGGAGAAGATGAGCATGGATGAGCTAAGGGAACTCCGGCAGACCATACGATCGTTCGTCGAGCGGGAACTGCTGCCTTTGGAGCAGCGGTTCGCAGTGGGCGAGATCGACCAGGCATCCCTCACCGCCGTGCAGAAGACTGCCCGCGCCTCGGGCCTGTGGTTACTGGACGTCCCGGAGGAACACGGCGGCGCCGGCCTGAATGCCGCGCAGATGTGCGTGGTGTGGGAGGAGCTGTACCGGGCATGGGTGCTGCCTGCTCGCATCATCACCGTCTTTGGCCCACAGCCCGGCCCCATGTTGTTCCAATGCCGTGGGGATCAGGTCGGCCGATACCTCGTTCCGGTCCTTGAGGGCACGGCGACCACCGCGTTCGCCCAGACCGAGCCCGGCGCGGGTTCAGATGTCGCAGCGATCACCACCAGCGCGGTTCGCGATCACGACGGCTGGGTGATCAATGGCGCGAAGCAATTCATCACCGGAGCCGGCGACGCGGACTTCCTCCAGGTGGTCTGCGTCACCGGCCGCTCTGCCGATGGCAGACGACCCGAGCTCAGCGTGTTCCTCGTCGACACCTCGTTGTCCGGAGTGTCCATCGACGGGTCGGACATCACATTCGACGGCGAGGCGACTTGGCGGATCGCCCTGAACAACGTCCGCGTCGATGACGGTTGTCTGCTCGGCGGGGTGGGAGAGGGCTTCGCGCTGGCACAGGGTTGGCTGATCCGTGGCAGGCTACATCAGGCGGCACGGTCCATTGCCCTGGCGGACCGCTCGCTCGCGATGGCGACGGACTACGCCCGCATTCGCCGAGCTGCGGACAAGGCAATCATCGATCACCAGGCGATCGGCTTCATGCTGGCGAACTCCTTCATCGAGCTTCAAGCGGTTCGCGCGTACCTCCATCGCTGCGCGCAGCTGCACGACGACGGCGCCGACATCCGTTATGACGCGGCTGCGATCAAGATCATGGGCGTGGAGACGGCCGGACGTGTGGTTGATCGCGCGGTCCAGGTCCACGGCGGTGCGGGCCTGATGAAAGACCTTCCCTTCGGCAAGTGGGCCTGGGACCTGAGATCGCTTCGCCTCACGGAGGGCAGCACCGAGGTGTTGCGCGACTTCATTGCCCGAGGCATCAAGAGCTCCCGGGCCGCTACCACACATGACCTCCTGTAGCAGACTTCCGGCACACCGGCCACGGTTCCCGACCGTCGGGGGTGCAGGTGCCCGAAACGGATGCGGTCACCACGGCCCGCTGGCGCGCTAGGAGGCCGACCCGGCGCGCCCGAGCGTGCGCGGCCGGGTTCCTCCTGGTTCGCAGCGCCGATCGCCACGCCCGCCGTGCCACTCGCGGCCGCCCGGCATGCTCGGCCGGAGCCCGGGGTGATCTCCGGAGGCGGTCTGCTGCGTTACGCCGCCACCTCCGGGTCAGCGTCGAAGACCTCTACCCGCACGGGCGTGCAGCGGAATCCGTTACACGCATTCAGGGCATCCTGCGGGCAGTTGGACAGCCCCACGATACAGTCCATCTCGGCGCGGAATACGATGTAGTCGCCCGGCCTCGTGACCGGTTCCTCCGTCACCCACCGACGACCGTCACAGTCATGGTGACAGTTCATGAATATGTCCATGCTGTCCGGGATGTCTTCAGGCAGGAGATCGAACCTCGCTAGTGACTTGGCCAGGAGCTCCAGGCAACCGTCTCGAGGCTCCAATCCGTAGGCAACATAATTCCACGAATTGCACATCCTGTTGTGCAAGCTGTGCACGCCCTTGGGCACGGGTGTTTCCATCGTGAGCGTCATCATCGGATTGCAGATGGAGGACATGAGGGTGCTGCCCTGGGAGATATGGTCTCGCTTCACATACTCCGCGCCTGGCTCCGGACGGTACCGAGTCCGAGTGTAGGACGTCGACAGCCTCTCCCTCGGCCAGGCGGCGTTGAACAGCACCATATCCACGCTCTGCTTACCTTCGAGATCCGTGATCTTCAGATATTCGCCAGACGCGATGGTGAGGCTAAAGCCGGTCTTCGGCGGAAGGGTGTGTTCCAGCAGTGTTGTCACGGCTCTGCTCCTGCGTCAATCGCGGCACATTAGGGGGCACTGCGCACCGGCAGCCTGGGCATCGACGGCTCGGTCATCCTGCGCAACCCGGCTCGCACCCAGCAATCTCGATCGCATCAGGTGCCGATCCAGATCCGCATCTCGTCGTTGGAGGCCGCCCACCCGTGGCGGCCTCCAACGGCCGACCCTTCAATCAGCCCAGCGAGTCACACGACATGTAGTGCTTGGCCAAATCCTGAACCGTGGCGTCCTTATACTTCCCGGTAGAAATCTGCGTCGCCTTCAGGATATTGGACAACATGGCATCAGACATCTCGCTGCTCGTCGCGATATCGGGCGCGAAGGTGGACACGGCTTCTCGCAGGGAAGGTGAGTCCGTGTATCCACCGCCTTTGATGAGCAGGTCCGTAATGGAGTCCAGGTCCTTGGTCATTGCCTGCTGGGAATCGTAGAAGCCCTTGCAGAAGGCCTTGATGTCCTGTGGATGATCCTTGATGGCCTGCGGTGAAGCGAAGAGCGCGCTCGATGCGTAGGGCGCAAATTCGTCAGCCACGGAACCTCGGACGGCAACCGCCTTGCCTTCGCCCTGCAGGGAATACGGAAGAAGCGGTGTCCACGCAAACGCGTCAATGGAGCCGCGCTGCAACCCGGCCACCAATCCGTCAGATCCGCCCAGCGCCACTTCCTTATAGTCGGACTCCTTCCAGCCTTGCTCATTGGCCAGCAGGTGCACCCCCAGGTCTCCGAGCGACCCGAAGCTGGATATCCCAAAGGTTTTCCCCTTCAGATCGGCCAGATCCTTGGTGCCGAGGTCGGGGCGCAACGCCCACGCCAGGAGGAATTTGTTCGTGGTGGGGCCGACAAGCACGCCGGTGAATGTACCATCAAGCATGGGCCCCACCAGGCGAGTAGGTGATCCAATACCGATATCGGCCGAGCCACTGGAAATCGCCCGCCCGAGATCCTCGGCTTCGACGACCTTGACCGTCAGGCCCATGTTCTTCCACAGGCCCTGTTCCTCGGCGCCGGCCACACCGATCTCGTCAAGGGCGTACTTGGCGGTCGACGCTACCGTGACCTCCCCCAAAGGCGCATCGGTATTACCCTTCGCGGATGACTCCGGCCCCGACGCAGCGGATTGCGAGGGCGACGTCTCGGGGGACGCTCCGTTGCCAGTATCCGCCGATGTTCCACCCCCGCTGCCGCACGCCGCCAGCACCACAAGTGCCGAAACGCCGGAGGCAACCCACCCGACGAGAACACGCCGCTTTGAACGCACCATCACTTGGTCTCCAGTTCTAGGGAAGTTGCACGATCTGCACTCATTTGGCAGCACATCAGCGCCTGACCATTTGCGCGTCGCCTCCCATCGTGCGATTCAACGCTGACTGGAAGATGGCCGCAAGAATCAAGATGACGACTGTCAGCGCGTATGCTTCCGGGACGGCGAGAGTCTGGGACTCCTTCGCCAGGAGAAAGCCCAACCCGCGCGCCGAGCCAAGCATCTCCGCAAGGATTACGAAGATCAGACACGTTGCCATGCCGATTCGTAGCCCAGACCTCACCATCGGAAGACTGGCCCTGATCTTGATCGTCCAGTCCGACTGCCGAGGTGTCGCTCCGAAGGCCCGAGCCATCGTCAGATATATCCGATTCACATTCGAAAAGGCACGGGCCGACATGTAGGCCACCGGGAAGAACGCCCCGGTCGCCGCAAACGCGATTTTCGAACTGAAGTCAATACCCAGGACAAGGATGAACAGCGGGTAGAAGAGCACGAAGGGCGTAATGTAACCCCACGCAAGCATCGGTTCGAAGATCTTGACACGAGCCGACCGGCGTGCCACCCAGAACCCGACAAGCACTCCGAGAATACTCGAAATCACCGCCGCCACAGCAATCTCGTAGACCGTATACAGTGCAGCCATCCAGAGCTCGCCGCCGGTGATCGTCTGCCAGAAGGCGCTGGCGACGGATGGCAAGCTCGGCACCAGCAGCGGCGAGACATGACCGGGGCCCGAGGCGATCAGCCACGCGCCCAGGATAACCACCACGGCGCCTATGCGAAGCGCATAGACCGCGAGTTGGCCCTGTCGCATGAGTCTTCTCCTAGCGCACTTGGATTGTCGAGTCTGGTGCGGACTCTGGTTCCGCTGACGGTGTTGGAGCCAGCAGCGCGAGGAGCTTCGACCGCAACTCCACAAATTCGTCTGTCGCAAGGAAGTCGACTGACCTGGGCCGTGGCGTCTTGATCTGAAATTCCTGCAAGATGTGCCCGGGCCGGCCTGACATCACAATGACGCGGTCACCCCAGAAGATCGCCTCGTCCAAGCTGTGTGTCACCATGATGACCGTCTTGCGGCTCTCGGTCAGAGCGGCCGTCATTTCGAAACCGAGGGCCCTGCGCGTCTGCTCGTCCAGCGCGCCGAATGGTTCATCCATCAGCAATATTTCGGGATCCATCGTCAGCGCCCGTGCCACCGCCACCCGTTGTTGCATACCACCGGAGAGCTGATAGGGGTACGAGTTCATGAAATCGCTGAGCCCGACTCGGGACAGCGCTTCATCCGCCCGTGCCGTGCGCTCGCTCCTGCTGACATGCGCAAATTGGAGCCCGATGGCCGCATTATCGAGGACCGTCTTCCATGGAAGAAGCGAGTACTCTTGAAAGACAAACGCCGCCTTTGTCGGATCCGGGCCGGACATGACCTTGCCATCGATCCTGATCTCGCCCGCCGTGGGTCGAAATAGCCCCCCCATGCAGTGGAGAAGCGTTGACTTGCCACACCCAGAGGGTCCGATAACCGTGATGAACTGATCGGTGTCAACGGTGATCGAGACGTCGTCGACCGCTGTCAACGCAGGCCCATCGTCGACGTCGTAGACGACGCTTACGTTGGCAATCTCTAGCGTGGGCACGGTTTCGGTCTCCCATGGCAGGACCGGCCTGATACCGATCATCGAAGTTTGGGGTTACGGGCTACTGATGCACGCGCTAGGGCATCATGTTTCCTTGCGAAGTCGCCACTTGCAGACCTTCGCCTCAACCCAAGTAACGGCAGTGCCGCAGAGAATGGCAACGATTGAGAGCGTCAGCGCCAGCGCGATCACGCTATCGGCATGCAGGGACCGCTGGTACTGACTGAGCAACTGGCCAACTCCACCCGCCGACACGAATAGCTCTACAATCAGCGCCCCGGTAAATGCCTGTGAAATTCCAAACCAGACGGCCGCAAATAGCGCGTGCGATGTCGCAGGTACCACCACGTGAACGAAGGTCTGAAACTTCGTAGCACGAAATGCGCGTGCTAGACGGAGCTCGCGGCTGCCCACGAGATCGACCCCACCCACCACCGTGACGGTGACGTAGAAGAAGGCTTGAAATGCGCCAAACGCGATGACCGCTGCCGGCCCAATCCCGAAGACCAACATGAAGAGCGGGACAAAGACGACTTTCGGCGTCGACAAGAGGAAGAGGAACGCCGGATAGTATGCCCGGCGGATGAGCGGCGCCCACCCGATCAGGAATCCGGCGAGGATTCCGGTGACCGTCGCTATGACAAACGCGATAAGGATGGCGACCGCGGTTTGCCCCAACGCGCTCCTGACTTCCGCATCGCTGAGCAGATGCGGCCAGGCCGTCGCTACCGCCTGAGGCGAGGAAGCCAAGAATCGGTCAACGATCCCGAAAGCGCCGGCCAGGTACCACAGCAGCAGGATGACCCCTACGACCGCTATCCGGGCGACGAGCGCTCCCCTGGTGGTCTGCAGGGCGGCGTTAATGCGTTCGTTCGGACGTCGATGTGCTGTTAGCGCCCCTGCTGTCACCGTAGGTCGCATCCTTGGCAGTGATCTGTACGGCGACGACTCACGATGTCCTGATGGGCGACGTGCCTGACGATGGGCGAACTGAACAAGCTGGGATGCGGACTCATCCGACTCCTTCTCCCTCCTCGGCATACCGTCGTATGCTACGATACACCGCGACGGAGAAAAGCGGAAGACGACGGATGCCCGCGCCTGTCGAGAGTGATGTCGAGGGCTAGAGGGTGGGGCGTGCCGCGACGGCAGGCCTTCCAATGAGGCCCGCTCGACAATTCACGACACCCACCGTGGTCGCAGACGGTTGGAGGACATCGTGATTGGCGGCAGCGACACGCTCGACGGTGGGGTCTCAGACTCAATGCTCGACAGACTCCGAAACCTCTACCGAAGTCGCCGCATCGGCGATCGGGTGGGATTTGGAACGAGGCCCGCACTTCTCGTCGTCGACATGCAGTATGGATTCACAGACCCCGCCTATCCGCTCGGGGCCGATGTGCCGGCCGCGATCGAGCAAGCCAACCGGCTGGCGCGAACGGCCAGGCAGTACCACCTGCCGGTCATCTTCACTGCTGCCGTTTGGGCCGAAGTTGCCGAGGTATGGGCACGAAAGCTACCTGGCCAGCGCGGTCTCATCGACGGGACCCGCCAGACCGAGATTGACGAGCGCGTCGCCCCGCAGGCTGGTGAAACCGTCCTGAAGAAGAACTTCGCGTCAGGCTTCTGCCGGACGGATCTCAACGAGCGGCTCCGGAGCCTTCGGGTGGACACCATCATTGTCTGCGGCGTAACCACCAGCGGCTGCGTCCGGGCAGCAGCGGTCGACGGTATCTCACTCGGCTATCGCATCATTGTGGCTGAGGACGCGTGCGCGGACCGCGCGCTGGAGCCGCATGTGATGAGCTTGTTCGACATTGATGCCAAATACGGTGATGTGATGACAACCAACGAGATCGCGGCCCAACTCGGCACCGTGCTGGATCCTCATTCTTAAGCACCAATCTGGGGCCGGAGCGGGCAGCCTGCCGGCACGTCACTAGGTGCGGTAGGCCGCCCGGCCGACCACGATGAGCGCTCCGCGTTGATCTCGTATTTCAACGCTCGCGCGGCCGATCGACCTGCCAACCTGAATGGGTGTTGCGGTAGCCGTGAGGCGTTCTCCCTGCGCAGGGCGTAGATAGTCGACGCACAGGTCGATGGTGGGCACGGCGTGCCCGACGCGGCAGGCAACGGCCGCATGGCCCGCGATGTCGACAAGGGCCGCAAGCACACCGCCGTGTACCGCGTCGGATCCGTATGCCAGGCCTAGCTCTTTCCGATTCGCAAGCTCAATCTCGACCTGGCCGCTAGCAGGGTCGGCGCGCACCGGTTCGACCGAAAGCAACTGGTGGAATGGGCACCGCGCGATCTCGGATTCAAGTCGCCGCCACATCTCGTCGACGTCAAGCGTGCCCGACTCGCTGACGCTTGGCACCACGACGTCTATGCCTGTTCCAAAATCTTCAAGCGAATCTCGAGGGCCGCGTTGAAGTGATCGGTAGCCACCCTGGAGGCCGCCTCCGGGTCGCGATCGGCGATCGCCGCAACCAGTTGGTCGTGTTCGGCAAGTGCGGCCTTGTGCCGACCCGGGTACCGCAAGGTCGTCAGCGGGTGGCGCCCGAGATGCATGTTCAGCCGTTCCAACAGGTCAATCAGCGAGAGATTATGACCGGCCAACCACACCGATCGATGGAAATCGCGGTTGCGATCGGCCAACTCGTCACCATCTTTTGGGTTCACTCGACGGTATGCCTCGGCCGCCCGCTTGATCGCACTGAGGTCAGCCGGGGTGTGGCGCACCGCTGCCACGGCGGCGGCCTTACTCTCCAGCACCACCCGAGTCTCATAGAGGTCGATGATCTCTCCGGGACTGCTCTGCCGGACGATCAGGCCGCGATCGGTCCGACGGGCAAGGCCGTCTTGCTCGAGCCTGGTCAACGCTTCACGGATCGGAGTCCGGCTCACCTGGCACCATTCCGCCAGTGGAACTTCCACCAACGGCTCACCGGGTGCCAGCACGCCGGACATGATCGCTTGCTTGATCCGCTCGTAGGGTGATGTCCGATCACCGCCTGGGGTGGCGGCAGGCGGTTGTGTGTCCGGGAAGGTCATGATGGCTCCAAGCTCGTACTCAGTTCGTTCCGTCGAAGACGATATGTCACTCGGAGGCTTGCAGACATCCTGCTGTCGACGGCGCGGAGGTCACGGGACTAGTACCCGCCGGGTGTGGCCACGCGATGTTCCGAGCGCCTCGAACGCCTCGCGCCACGCGCTGAGGGGCACCATCTCACAAGCCGGCGGCACCAGGGCTCCATCGGCGTAGAATCTGAAGATTTCCTGATAGCCCTCCTGCACTAGTTCCGGCATCTGCTTGCGATAGTCGCTGATCTGCAGACCAGATACCTCGATGTTCTTGAGCATCGGGTAATTCATCTTCAGCGTCGGTATCCGCCCGGACGCGAACCCTACTATGACAAGTCGACCACGCCAGGCCAGTGTGCGGACCGCCCCATCGAACGCATCACCTCCCAGGGTGTCGATGACAACGTCCACTCCCCGGCCGTCGGTCGAATCATAGACCTGTTCTCGCAGGCTGTTACGCAAGTCGGCCCGCGAGAGGTCGATGGCGGCGTCCGCTGGGCCGGTCGGTCGCCCGGGGCGCGAGATGCCGGCGAGAACGCGCGACGCGCCCATCAACGTGGCCAACTGAACGGTTGCCTGCCCCACCGCGCCGCTCGCGCCCAGTACCAGCACACTCTCGCCGACGGCAAGCCGGGCCCGATCACGCAGCGCCATCCACGCGGTATCGTATGCGAGCGACATCGCCGCGGCATCGACATACGACATCGCATCGGGTATCGGATGAATCTGCATGTGGTCGACGGCAACAAGCTCGGCGTACCCGCCGGACTCGGCCATCGCCAGCACACGATCGCCGGGCCGGACAGAGGTGACACCGGGCCCCACCGACCGCACCACGCCGGCCGGCCCCTTGCCGGGGACGTACGGTGCCGTCGGGGAGAACTGGTACTCGTTACGGAACGTAACCATGTCCACGTAGTTCAGCGGTGCCGCATGAATCTCAACCAGTACGGAGCCCACGCCCACTTCCGGGTCGGGCCACTCCTCGAGGCGCACCGACTCGATATCGTCGAGTTCGTGAACGACAACCGCGCGCATCTGCTCATGCCCCCTTGACCGCAGTCGAGGATGGGGGCCGAAACCTGATCGGCTCGATCGTAAGGCGACCCCGATCCATCAGCTCGGAGATGCCGCGTTTGAAGATCTTGCCCGAGGGCGTCAAGGGCAGAGCATCTATGAAACCCAGGTATTCCGGCATGTCATACTTGGACAACCCCGCTGCCCACAAATGTTCGAATAGCTCAGTCACGCTCAGTCTGGAGCCTGAGTGCAGCTGCAGAACCAGACATACTCTTTCCCCCAAGCGCTCGTCCGGTACTGGCACCGCCGCAGCCCTGCTCACCGCCGGGTGCCGCATCGCAAGATTCTCGATCTTCGCCGGGAAGATGTTATGGCCCCCGCGAATGATGAGGTCTTTCTTGCGACCGGTGATGTGAAGGTAGCCCCCCTCGTCGAGCCATCCGAGATCCCCCGTCATAAACCATCCTGAGGAGTTGAAACTGGATTCGGTGGCGCGTTGATTATCGAAGTATCCGAGCATCAGGGAGGCCCCGCGGCCCCCGATCTGGCCCACACTTCCGGGCGCCACCATCTTCTCGGGGTCCTGCTGGGAGAAGATGGCGATCTCGTAGCCTGCGCACGCACGGCCAGAGCTCCCGACAATCTTGTCCGGCGGCGTGTCCGGCAGCGTGTAGTGATGGGATCCGGCCTCCGTCATGCCATATCCACTCTGCGGAACAATACTTCGGTCCAGCAATTCCTGCGCTACGACGGGCGGCACGGCAGCGCCCGAGATGCGAAACCCCCGTAGCGCGCCGAGATCGAGATGAGGATCCTCGCGAAGCTCGCTCAGCAGGTCGATGGCGTGGGTGGGAACGCCGAAGATGAACGAGGCCTTGGTCTCCTGCAGGCGGCGTGCCAGGCTCGCGCCACGCGGAAGGTCATGAACCACGAACTCCGCCCCGATGGTGATTGCCAGCAGCATCGCTCCGAAACCCAGGTTGTGGCTGAGCGGAGACATGGAATAGATCCGTGAGGTGGCATCCAACGACCAGTCTGCGGCCAGCGCGCGGGTCGGTGCGAGCAGGGTGTTGTCCGAGTGCATCACTCCCTTCGGCCGGCCGGTCGTGCCGGAGGTGAAGGCGAGATAGACGATCGAATTGGGATCCGTGCGTACCTGACCAACGGCGAGCGTTGTCAGCTGTGGAAACAGCACGGTTGGGTGATCGCCAGTCAGCACGAGTGTGTACTTGACGTGATCGAGCGCCTTGATGGCATCCAGGAGATCGTGCTCTGCCGCATCCGCGCCGTAGCCGCCTTCCACGATCACGGCCGCCGCACGCATCTCGCCAATCAGCCCAGCGACATCCGCGACGGTATGGTCACGATGGAGCGACGGGCATGCCACCAACCCAGCACGCGAGCAAGCCAGGACGGCGACTGCCACCTCCGCGCGGCTCGGCAACCAGACGGCAACACGATCGCCGTGGCGCAGGCCGGCATCCGCAAGGGCAGCGGCAAGCCGGTCGCTCGCATCCACGAGCTCCCGGTAGGTGATCGCCCGTCCCCGCTCACGCACGGCGACCGCTTCCGGATCCCGTTTCGCACATGCCGCGACGAGCTGGTAGATGGTCTGCTGCCGCCAGTACCCCCGGCTGGTGAACTCACGCAGGGTCGGTTCGGATAGGAGGGTGAGGATCGTATTCATACCTGTCCCTGACAGCTTGGCGATGAGGTCAGCACGAATCGAACAACTCTTGAACGCTATCGGGGTCACGGGTCTCACCGAGGGAAAGCGCCAGCAGGATCCTGGCCTTCCACGGCTGCAGGTTCCCGGCAGCTACCACCCCGCGCCGTGCCATCGCGGGAGACCTAGCGACACGTCCGGCGCCCACTCGGCTCGCCTGGCACACGATGATTCCCTGCGCAATGGCCCGATCGAGCGCCTCGTCCTCCTCCCGCGTTGCCCGCCCGGCACCAGTGCCTGCACTCACGATGCCCCTGGCTCCGGCCGCGACCGACGCGTCGATCAACGTTCCGTCGGCACCCAGATACGACAGGATGACATCGACCCGTGGTAGCGATTCGAGGGCGCAGACGTCGAACCGCGGCCGAGGTGCAGGGCGTTGATAGAGCTGTACGCAGCCATCGGCGTCAGCGTAACCAAGCGGGCCAGCATCCGGAGACCGGAACGCATCGACGCGGAACGTCGAGGACTTCGTCACCTGTCGAGCGGAGTGAATCGTGTCGTTGAGCAGTACGAGGCAACCGATGTCGCCTGCCTGGGCCGACGCTGCCACTCGCACCGCGTTGAAGAGGTTGAGGGCTCCGTCGCTACCCAGGGCGTTGGCGGGGCGCATGGCCCCGGTGACGACGACGGGTCGGCGCGAGTTCACGGTCAGGTCGAGAAAGAAGGCCGTTTCCTCCAAGGTATTGGTGCCGTGCGTCACGACGACGCCGTCATATCCATCATCCAGGATCTGCTGAATCGTCCTGGAAAGGCGCAGCCAGTCGGTCGGGGTGAGTTCGTAGCTTGGGCGTCGCTCGTAGCCGATCTCGGTGACGTCTGCGACCGACGCCAACTCGCCGATCGAGCGCAGCATCTCGCCGTCGTCGAGCCTGCGGCGTGTTTCGGTGTAGAAGGCCAGGTCGAGCCGATCGACACCGAGCGCATCTATGGTCCCCCCCGTGGCGATCAGGGCGATGCGGGCTCGTGAGGTCACGTCAGGTACGCCCGTTCGCTGTGTGCCACGACATCCTTGGGGGCTGCGAGCCACACGTCCGGCGCTTCGGTCACATGGTGTAACACGCGCTCGAGGGCGGACGCACGAAACGCCTGCCCCGACAGCCAGGGATCGAGGTTGAGGTTGAAGACGCGTCCACCTTCCTGGTGGACCATGTCAAAGGCGGCAATGGCGCTGGTGGCCCATACGTCCGGCGCGACCGCCCGCTCATATGCGGTCGCCAAGTCACTGAGCTCCCACGAAAGCGGATACGCCCACAGCCCCTCGGCACTCCCGCCGAATGGATAGGGGGCCTCGTCGTTCGCCCATTCCGCGACGTATCCGATGCCGGCGGACGCGAGCAGGGCAGGCGTCCGCCGGGACTCGCTGCGATTCGGGCTGAGCCATCCCACCGGCCGCTCGCCGAGAGCGTCCGTCAACCTCGCCATCGCCTGTTCGATGTAGTCGCTCTCCTCCGGTTGCGTCATCGCGGACGTCAGCGGACGGCTCGCACTCAGTCCACCGCACAGTATCTCCGCGGCGGCGGGACGCACATGCGAGAGCAGCGTCGGATAGCACTCGGCGGTCATCACATCGACTGCGACTGCCGGACGTATCCCGAATGCCGCGGCGATGTCCAACAGCCGGAAGATGCCGACACGATGCCCGAACTCGCGATGCGACATCCTGGGCACATCGGGTGGCCCACCCAGCCCGCGTCCCCCGGGCGGTCGCGGTCGCCACCCCGCACCGGCATCCTCCCACTCCACCGCGGCCAGGTTGATCACGATGCTCACGGCGGTGCGATTGCCACCCGGCCAGCGGACCGCGGGTCGGTCCGGCAGCGGATTCCAATCGAACCAGTCGTGGTCGTACCCCGGGTGGTCGAGGCGCGGCGTCGCGTACGTGAGCACGTTGGGCGTCTGCTGCTCATTCATTGCTGGCCCTGAGATCCGACTCGTAGTTGTGATCCAGATAGTGATCAACAATCTCGGTGGCGCGCGCGATCCAGGCGCCTCGGTGACGCAGGTGTGCAAGAACGCGATCCAGGCCGCCAATCCGATGGGGTTGCCCGATGGCGAACGGATGGAGTGGCAGGGCCATCAGGCGTCCACTCTCCGACACGCTGGCATCCAGCCATAAGCGATCGAATTGGGCGATACACCACTCGGCGTACTGTGGGGCCTCGATGTGTGATCGCATGAGCAGCGGTGCGTCGTTCAGCTCGTAGCTGTAGGGCAGTGCGACTATCCGTTCTCCCCCGCCGGTGAGCATGGGGCTGGGCCGCTCGTCGTGTACCCAATCGGCGTGGTACCGCATGCCGGCCGCGGCCATCAAGTCCGCGCTCCACGGGTTTCCCGTGATGTTCGGACCCAGCATGCCCACGAAGTGCTTGCCGGTATGCCGCTCAAGCACCGAATCGCAGAAGCGCAGCAGCGCCCATTCCTCCTCTTCGGCCAATCCCGTCAGGTAGCGTGTGTTGTAAAGCCCGTGACTCATAAACTCCCAGTTGCGGTCGATCATCGCTCGCGCAATCTGCGGATAATGCTCCAGCACGGCAACGTTCAACGAGACGGTGGCCGGGATTTCGTACCGATCAAGTACCTCCAGCAGCCTCCAGAACCCGACTCGATTGCCGTAATCGTGATAGCTGAACTTTCGCACATCCGGATGTGGGGTCCTGGGGTACGGGTCAACCGCTCCCGCGGGCGGGAGATATTCGTAATGCTCCACATTGGGGACGATCCACACGGCCACCGGAGCGTGGTTCGGCCATTCGATGGGCGATCGATCAATGATCGGCGAGTATGGAATCCGGTCGTGGACCGGTCGAAATGGGCGGCGATGCCGAAACGACTGGCTGCGCGTCATGGATCCCTGCCTGCGATTCCCGTATCAATTCGACGTCGCCGGATCGGTCCCCCGGTGCTCCTTAGCGGCACTACGACCGGCGATCCGACCGTAGACGGCGCCGTTCATCAGGCCGGAACCACCCGGATAGTTGAAATAGAAGATACCCCCAACGACCTCACCGGCCGCGTACAGGCCGGGAATTGGGCGTTGGTCCGTATCGATGACCTGTGCGTCCACTCCAATTCGCAGACCGCCGAACGTGAAGGTAACACCGCAGGTCACTGCATACGCCTCGAACGGTCCTTCGTCGATTCGATTCGCCCAGTTGGTCTTGTTGACCTCCAGCCCACTGGTTCCGCGCCCATCCTTCACGTTGGGGTTGAACGGAGTTCCGGTATCAACGGCTGCGTTATAGCGCCGAATTTCGGCGAGGAGCGCCTGGGCGTCGACCCCATCAAGCTTTTGTGCCAGCTCTTCCAGCGTGCTCGCCGTCACCCGCGTCACTTGGCGGATCCGGTATTCGTCGCGGAGTAGATGGGCGACCTTCTGGTCGAATATTTGCCAGGCGAACTGGCCCGTCTGCTCCAGAATCCGCCTGCCGTACTTTGCGTAGGTGTAGTTGCGGAAATCCGCCCCTTCATCAACGAAGCGTCGCCCTTCCGCATTTACCATGATGCCGAAAGGGTAGCTGTGTTTTTGGAAGCCATCTCCCACTGCTAGATCACCGAATTCGGGGGCATTCCGGTCCCACGCAACCGCGTGACAGCCCGACCAGTTCCCCTGCGGGCTGGCCCCAGCTGCCAGGGCCATGCGAATTCCATCGCCCGTGTTGAACATTGTGCCGCGAACCTTGGCGAGCTCCCAATTCGGCCCGAGGTACTTTGTTCGCCATTCTGTATTCGCTTGGAATCCCCCGCAGGCAAGGACGACTGCACTCGCGCGCTCTTCGCGATCCGCACCGGCCTGCCGCACCATGACACCGTGCACACCAGTAACGTCGGCTATCAATGATATTGCCCGCGCGCCATACTCGATCTGAATACCCATCCGTTCCGCCTCACGGACGAGCGAGTCGACCAGGCCGACTCCGCCTCCTACCGATTCGACCGTTAGCCCGCCCCAGAAGCGGAATCGACCGTTGACCTTGAATGCCTGCCGTCCATAAATCGGCAGCAGTCGGACACCGTGGGACTGCATCCACTGCAGCGTGTCGTAACTATTCTTGACCAATGTCTCGGCCAGGTCGGGATCGGTACGATACTCCGTGACGCGCGCGAGATCCTCGAGGAATTGGGTCTCCGGATAGCTACCGAAATCCGTAATTGCGACCTCGTCATCGGTAAGATCCGGCATCAGGCGCCGCAATTCTTCCACACCGCTGTAGGCCACTCTGATCGCGCCCGCGGTGAACGCGGTGTTGCCGCCTCGATGCGCCCGGTCGGCTCGTTCGAGAACGAGCACCTCCGCCCCCGACTCACGCGCCGAGATGGCTGCGCAAAGCGCGGCATTGCCGGCGCCGACGACGATCACGCGATGTGCCGATTCGGTCATCAGTCACTTCCTCCGAGTGCCAATTCACTACTACGTCTCCGACAAGTGGGGCAACCGGCTAGCCTCCGCGACGGCCTGGTTGTACCGGCGATCAACGCTGCATACAATAGCATGCAACGTAGCGATGAGCACGCGGTCACTCGCTGCCGGCCCGCCGGGCGGCAGCGGGGGTCGCGCCGGTGAATGGTGCAACGGAAGGGACACTCTGGTGGCACAGCAGTCGTTCGAGCGAAGCATCGAGGTCGCCACCGACCACCGGGAAGCGTGGCAGGTGCTCACCGATCCACAGCGCGTGGTGGGCTGGATCGACATCGTGCACTCCGTTGAGGAGATAGACCGGCTCCGGTCCTACCGGGCGGTCCTGGAGGACAAGGTTGGCCCATTCCGACTGCGCGCGGACATCGCCATCGACGTCACCGTGCCCAGCGACGGCGAGGCCGTTGACATCCGTGCCAGCGGGCGCGACCGCGCTCTGAATTCGGAAATCTCTATCGACGGGCACCTGCGATTGACCCCGTCACCCAGTGGGGGGAGCCGGATCGCGATCTTCGGCCAGTACACCGTGACCGGCCGCGCCACCACGATGGGCGCCGGCATCGTCCGGAAGAAGGGCGAAGCGGCCGTCGAACAGTTCGTGACGAACGCGACGCTGTCCCTCCTGCCCGCCGGCTCGAGTGCCGGTCCCGAGGTCACCGAATGACCACCGTCCCGGACTTCGACTACGAACTGGCTTCCGACCTCGACGGAGCCCTTGCTGCCGTCGGTTCCGGCGCCACCCCCATACACGGTGGGACCGAGCTGCTGCCGGCCATGGCGTACGGCGTGATGGCGCCAGAACGCGTCGTCTCGCTACGGGCCATCGCCGACCTGAAGCAGTGCCGTGTCACCGGTGACCGGCTGATGCTCGGATCCGGAATGACCCACCGTGACATCGCACGACATCCGATCGTCCGCGCACACGCTCCCGTGCTGGCCGAGGTCGCCGCAGGGGTCGGCAACATACGGGTCCGCTCCACCGGCACCCTGGGTGGAAACATTGCCTTTGCCGAGCCACGCTCGGATGTACTGATCACGCTCGCCGCGCTCGGTGCCACCGTCGACCTGGCAAGCACGACCGCACAACGGTCCCAGCCGTTCGGCGACTTCCTGCTGGGCCCGTTCGAGGTCGACATCCGTCCCGGCGAGCTGATCGTCTCGGTCTCGCTGGACACTGCCGATGCGCGCCAGGCGGTCTACCGCAAGATCGTACGATCCGAACGGCCCGTCGTGGGATGCTGCGTGGCACGACTCCGCGATGGACGATGGCGCCTGGTGATCGGCGCCGCCACGCTGATGCCCACCATCACCGAGGCCGACGATCTAGCGGGCTTCGACATCGAGGCCATCACGAAGGCGATCGATCCCACCGAGGATCTTGGTGGCAGCGCCGCCTACAAGCGGCACCTGTCCCGGGTGGTCGCCGAACGTTGCCGTGACGCTGCCGCGGCACTCGAAGGAACAGGGACCCATGAGTGAACACGCGATCCGTGCCAGGATCAACGGTAAGGACGTGGAATGCACCGTCCAGGCTCGAACTCCGCTGGCCACCATGCTTCGCGATAACCTTGGCCTGTATGGGACCAAGGTCAGTTGCGGGATTCAGGTGTGCGGCGCGTGCACCGTCCTCGTCGACGGGCTGCCGGTGAGCTCATGCACCTACCTGGCAGTGGACGTGGACGGGCGAGTGGTGACGACGATCGAGGGCGCCGCACCGGATCGACAAAGTTCCAGCGTCGTACAGCAGGCGTTCATCGACTGCGGCGCCATTCAGTGCGGCTACTGCACCCCCGGGTACGTCCTAGCCGTCACCGCCCTGTTGGAGGAGAATCCCACTCCCTCGGACGACGAGGCACGACACTTCCTGGACGGGAACATCTGCCGCTGCACCGGCTACGGGCACATCATGGACGCGGTGCGCCGAGCTGCGACGATTCGGGGGTCGGAGCAGTGAGCCTATTTCAGTCGGTCGGGCGGAGCGTCACGAAGGTCGATTCGTTCGACAAGGCCCACGGACGGGCCGGATACGTGGCCGACTTGCCCTGGCCAGGCGTCTGGAATGGCGCCGTGGTGCGCGCGCAACGCGCGCACGCCATGATCCGTGCCATCGACGTGTCGGCGGCCCTCGCGCATCCCGGAGTCCACGCGGTGGTCACCGGCGCGGACCTATCGGACCTGTTTCCCTATTTCGGGCACTACCGTGCCGATCATCCGATCCTGGCAATCGATCGGGTGCGCTACTGGGGCGAACCAGTGGCCGTGGTGGTCGCCGACACACCGCAGCAGGCTCAGGACGCCGCTTTCCTGGTGGAGGTTGACTACGAGGATCTCGCCGCGATGATGGACCCCGAAGCGGCGACCGCCGATGGGGCTGTGCTGATCCATCCCGAGCACCTGCACGACACCGCGACTTTCGGCGCTGGGGCCTTCTGGCGACCGGGTGCGGCGGACACTAACGAGGCCTTCACCACCGAACTCGGCTGGGGTGACGTCGATGCCGCCATGGCGAGCGCTGCGCACGTACAGACTACGCAGGTTCGCTACCCCATGCTGTACCCCTACCCGATGGAATCATATGCCGCTCAGGCGAGATTCGTCTCGGGAACCTTGGAGGTGGAGTCCAACACCCAGCACCCATTCCAGGTCCGGCGCGATCTCGCGCGGATCTTCAGCCTGGGACTCAGCCGGGTGCGGGTCACGTCGATGACGATTGGCGGGGGCTACGGCGCGAAGTCGTATTCAAAGATCGAGCCCCTGGCCGCGGCATGTTCTCACGTCGTCGGAGCACCCGTCAGGATCGCGCTCAGCCTGGAGGAGTCGATGTACACCTCCAGGGCGGACGGTGCCCAGGTGCGGGTTACCACCGGATTTGACTCCGATGGCTCCATCCTGGCCCGCGACATCACCGTGCTGCTTGACACCGGCGCATACACGGACAACAGCGTTCGGGTCTTGCGGAAGTCGTTGGAATGCTGTTTTGGCCCCTATCGCGTGCCTGCCCTGCGGGCACGCGGGCGGGCCATCTACACCAACACCACGCCGGCATCGTCCTACCGTGGATTCGGTGCGTTCCACACCAACCCCGCATCGGAGGCAAACCTCGACATCGCCGCCGACAGGCTCGGCCTCGACCCGTTAGAGATCCGGCTGCGAAACCTGGCGAAGTTCGGCGAATCCATTATCCCAGACACCCGACCCGTCGATTCCGACCTTGCCTCCGACCTCACGACGGCCCACGATGCATTAAGCATCGAGCCCCGACCGAGCAAACTGCAGGGCATGGGGTTCGGCGTCGCGCTCTCTCCGGAGGGAGCCGATCCCACGTCGATCGCGATCGTGCGGCTGCTGGTGGACGGCACCGCGGTGCTGCTGCTCGGCAGCGCCGAGATGGGTCAGGGCAGCCGTACCATCATGGCGCAGATCATCGCGGAAGAACTCGGCCTGGATCACACCGACGTTGCGTTTGCACCGGTGGATACGCAACTGGTGGGCTTTCAGTGGACGACGGGCGCAAGCCGCACCACGTCGGTGGTTGGTCTGAGCGTGCAGCGGGCCTGCCACGACATCCGCCGCCAGCTCGTGGAGATGGCGGCCGAGGTCGCCGAGCAGTCCGTGAAGGAGTGGTCGTGGTCCGGCGGCAAGGTGCTCGGCCCTGACGGCACCGAGCTGCGCGCCGCCGAGGTGATCGCGCAGTGGTTCGGCTCCGACCGGGGTGAGGTGGTGGGGGTCGGTCGGACCCAGAAGCGTGGTGATCTCGATCAGTCGCCGGTGCTGTGGGAAGTCGGTGTCGCCGGCGTGGTGGTCAGTGTCGATGCGCAGACCGGCCAGGTCGAGCTCGACCAGCTCGTCACCGTCGCCGACGTCGGAAAGGCACTCAATCCTCTCAACGTCGAGGGTCAAGACCTCGGTGCCGCCATGCAGGCGCTCGGCGGTGCGCTGTTCGAGGAGATCATCTACGACGGACCGCAGATGGCCAACTCCGATCTGGTCGAGTATCGCGTGCCTCGCATCACCGATCTGCCGCAGCGGGTGAGCTCGGTCCTGGTGGAACGCGCCGACGGGCCAGGCCCCTACGGAGCCAAGCCCGTGGGCGAGGGCGCAATGACAGCCATCGGCGGAGCCGTTCTCGCGGCGGTCGCAAGGGCGATCGGGCGATGGCCGGATCGGCTCCCGCTCACCCCCGAATACGTCTGGGACCTGATGAACTCGGGCGAGGAAGTCGACTCGTGAAACCGGCGCCATTCCGATTTGCCGCTCCAGCGTGCCTATCGGAGGCGCTCGAGCTGACCCGCGAGTATGGGGATCGCTGCAAGGTCCTGGCTGGCGGACAGAGCCTCGGGCCGCTGCTGAACCTGCGACTGTCCACTCCCGAAGTACTCATCGATCTGGGCCGCATTGCGGAACTTGCGGACCCACCGTGCGCCGGACACCGTCGGGTGTCGGTGGGCGCCATGACGACTCAATACACCGTGGAAGTATCACCGCTCGTTGCCCAGCAGATCCCGTTACTGGCTGCCGCGATGCCGTATGTGGCCCATCGCACGATCCGCAACCGCGGCACCATCGGGGGAAGCATCGCACATGCCGATCCGTCCGCCGAGATTCCCGCCGTCGCGGTCGCCGCGGCGGCCGAATTTACGGTGCGCTCGGCGAGCTCCTCGCGTGCGATCCCCGCCGAACAGTTCTTCACGGGATACTTCAGCACGGTACTCGAGCCGGACGAAATAGTGACCTCCGTGTCGTTCCCGATGCGAGCCGAGCGACAGGGTGGTAGCTGGGCCGAGTTCGCGCCGCGCCGCGGCGATTTCGGTATCGTCGGCGTCGCGGCCATGCTTCGGCTAGACGGCAGCGCAAGCCGGATCGTGGACTGCCGGCTCGTCTATTCCGGAATCGCAGATCGACCATGGTATGCGCCGGAGGTGACGGCAGATTGCATCGGTCAGGCCCCCGAGGTCGAGCTATTCGCACACGTTGCCGAGCAGGCCGCCCGCGCCTGTTCACCGGTGGACGATGCGGCCGGTAGCGCCGACTACCGCCGCAACCTGGTGCACCATCTGAGCACGAAGGCACTTCTGGGCGCAGCGGCGAGCATCGGAGGCGAGGGCAAGCCATGAGACCGACACCCGAACCGCCCGCGGACACGGTTGACATCGATTGCGTGGTCAACGGGCGGCGTGTCGTTCGGCATGGGGTAGACGCGCGGACCACCGCAGTCGACTTCATCCGCGACACGCTGCAACTACACGGCACCCACGTGGGATGCGAGCATGGGGTTTGCGGGGCCTGCACGATTCTCGTCGACGGTCGGTCAGTCCGATCCTGCATCCTGTTCGCCGCGCAGCTCTCTGGCACGGTAGTCACCACGGTCGAGGGGCTCGCATCCGTTTCGGGCGCGCTGCATCCCCTGCAGACTGCGTTCATCGATCACCACGGTCTGCAGTGCGGGTTCTGCACGCCGGGAATGCTGCTGGCCGCGCATGAGCTGCTGTCGGAGGAGTCCGGCGTCGGCGAGGAGCGAGTTCGCGAGCACCTATCCGGGAACCTGTGTCGGTGCACCGGGTATCAGGGCATTGTCGATGCGGTCCTGCAGGCGGACCGGACGTGGGATCGATCACGATGACGTTCGCGGCGATCGGGCACAGCGTTCCGCGACGGGAGGATGGTCGGCTGCTGGCGGGCAGGGGCAAGTACCTCGCCGACATCGTGCTCCCCGGGATGCTGGACGTAGCGTTCCTGCGCTCGACCGTGCCGCATGCCCGCATTGAGTCGATCTCCTACGACTTCGCGTTCGACCTGGATGGTGTGGAGACCGTGTTGACCGCGGCCGACCTGCCAGACATCACCCTGGTATCGACCCGGCATCCCCAGATCAAGCCGACCCCGCAGCATCCGCTGGCCCAGAACAAGGTCCGGTTCGTCGGCGAGCCGGTAGCGATGGCCATCGCGCAGTCCCGTTACCTGGCGGAGGACGCCCTCGACCGGATCGAGGTTCGCTACGCCGAGCTCCCGCTCGCCGGGGCCGGCGACGATGAATCGGGCGTGCTGTTCGACGACATCCCCGACAACACCGTCTTCGACGAGGCTCAGACCTATGGGGATCCGTCCGGTGCCTTCGCCCGCGCGACACATGTGGTCTCAAGGACGCTCAGGTTCGCCAAGCAAACGGCCTGCCCACTCGAGACCCGAGGTTGCATCGCCGACTTTGACTCCTCAACGTCCCACCTGACCGTATGGGCGTCGACCCAGGCGCCGCACCGGCTGCAACGCGACCTTGCCCGAGCATTGAAGCTTCCAGAGAGCTCGGTCACGGTCGTCATGCACGATATCGGCGGCGCCTTTGGCCAGAAGATCCCGACCCACATGGAGGATGTCGCGGTAGCTGCGGCATCAATGCTGATCGGCCGCCCGGTCCGATGGATCGAAGACCGTGCCGAAAATCTGGTCGCCGCACCGCAGGCACGCGGTACCGAGGTGCGCGCGGAACTCGCATTGGACGCCGACGACCGATTCATCGGCTTGCGCGCCACGATTACCGGTGACGCGGGGGCATATTCCTTCAACAGCACCAGCCCGCTGACGGAGTCATATCGAACCGCCCGAGCGATCCCCGGTCCATACAAGATTGCCGACTATGCCTACACGCTGCGCGTGAAGCTTTCCAACAGCACACCGATCGGAGCGTACCGGGGTGTTGGATTTGTGACCGCCCAGGCAATTCGAGAGCTGCTCATCGACGAGGCGGCCCGTGCCCTGGGCCGAGACCCATTCGAGCTCCGGCGAAAGAACCTCGTCCAGGAGGATGACCTGCCCTACCGGACGTGCACCGGGTGGACACTCAACGAGGGCAGTTTCGTCCAGTCGCTGGATGCCGTCGAGCAATTACTGACCGAGCGGCCCGCCGGGCGCTCACCATCGGCAACGGTCGACAGCACCGGAACGTTACGCGGCATCGGTATCAGCCCGTTCATCGAGCCCTCCGGCACCGCCAGCCGTGGCTCAGCGGAGGTCCATGGCATCGCCGCTGCCTCGCATGATGCCGCCCGGGTGGTCGTCAATACCGCAGGCAAGGCTACGGTCTCGTTCGGAACCCCGTCCATGGGGCAAGGCCTGGAAACGTCGATGGCGCAGGTCGCGGCGGACGCCCTTGGAATGAACCTGGCGGACGTAACGGTGCTGTGGACCGATACGGTGCAAGCACCCGTGTCGCTGACCGGCTCGCGCGCCAGCCGAGCGGCGACCGTGGTCGGTGGAGCTGTGGCACGTGCCGGGCGCACGGTGCGCAGGCAGATCCTCGACGCGGCGGCAGCGCTACTGGAGACCGACGCGGGTGATCTCTGCGCGGACCAGGGCACCATCACCATCAACGGCGTTCCGGACCGGAGTGTCTCGGTGGCGGAGGTCGTCTCCACCGCGTTCTTCGATCCGGGCTTGCTTCCGGTGGACCACTCCTACACCTTTGAAGCAACCGAGCGCTACGACCCACCACCCACCTACTCCAATGCCTGCGTGATCGCCGAGGTGGAGATAGACGTGGAAACCGGCGGAGTCACCGTCAGCCGGATCGCCTCCGTGGAGGATTGCGGGCGAGTCATCAACCCGATGATCGTCGAGGGACAGTTCATCGGCGGTGCGGCCCAGGCTCTCGGCTCGGTCCTGTTTGAGGCGGTCCGCTATGGGCCGGACGGTCAGCCGACGACGTCCACACTGATGGACTACCTGCTACCCACCTCGCAGGAGGTGCCGCGGATGGTCGTACGCCACATTCAGACCCCAGCCGAGCACAACGAATTCGGTATCAAGGGCGTCGGCGAGTCCGGAGTGATTGGAACCGTCGCCGCGATCGCGTGCGCGATTGCCAACGCGATGGGATCGGCAGCGCCAGAGGTGATGGATCTGCCGATGACACCGTCGCGGGTCTGGTCCGCACTCCAACAGGGCTAGCCGAGCAGGCGACCAGAGCGAGGTCACCCGCCTACAGGTCGTCGCGAAGCGCCCGCCAGAGCCGTTCAATACGTTGTGGGTAATTGGCTTGCAGATCATCTGCCATTCTGGATACATCGTCGGGGTGCATTTCGACCACGCCGCCCAGCGATGCGGCCGCACACTGAATGCGCAGATTGGCAACAAAGCTGACCGCCAGGACGACGGCCTCCCGCACCGACGCTCCCACCGTTACCAGGCCGTGGTTGCGCAGCAATACCGCCCGCCGCCCCCCCAGTGCTCGCGCGAGCGCCTCGCCTCGCTCCCGCGTGGTCACCAACTCGCTGCTGGAGTAGTTCCCGATGCCCTCGGCGAAGAAGATGCCATGCTGGCTGACCATTCGGAGCGGCTCCACCGATGACGCCAGGGCCGCCGCCTCCAGTGCGTGGCTGTGAACCACGGCGTTGACATCGGGTCGAGCGCGGAGGATCTCCGCATGGATGGGCACCTCGACGTGAACGCCACCGGAGCCTTCGAGCACATTTCCGGCGAAGTCGACGAGGAGCAGCCGGTCGCTTGCAACATCGGCGAGTGACGCATCGATCCGCTTGATCCATAAGGAATCTGCCCCATCGCCGCGCATGCTCACATGCCCGAGGCGGAGATGCTCATGCCCATGGCGGGCGAGAATGTGATATCCCAGTGTGAGGTCGTCGCGCACCGCGGCCGCCTTTCATCCTGTCCCATGGTGTGTGTCGGCACCCGCCCGCGCGCGGCGGATCAGGACTACAGCCAGCAGGGCCGCAGCGGCGGCGGCGATCGGGCCACGCCGACCGAGGGTGCGCGCCGTACCGACTGCCGCGCTGGGTGGAACGGCGATGCTCGCGTGGGTGACGTCCTCCGGCGGATCGCCGCGGCCGGCCTGCGCCGCGGGTTCGCTCGACACCCCATCCGTTCCCATCGTTTCGGACAGCCGGTCGGCGAATTCATCCGCAACTCGGCGCACCGCGGGGGACCATCCCTGCGATCGACTGTCGTCGTCAAGGTCCACACCGACGACGGCGACGCTGGTGCGACCGGAAGGGTCGGTGCGCTCCGATTCGACAAGGGCGACGGACACCCCACCCGAGGCGGCGGCAACACCGGCGAGCGTTTCCATCGAGATGCGTATCCGGGCCGTGCGATCCACCGGGTCAACATCGCGATCGAGCAGGCGGATCCGAAAGGTCTCCACGATCGAATCCACCTTGGCACGCATCACCAGGTGGGTGCCGGCGTCCGTGAGCTGGGCACCCGGAATGCAGCTTGCCACCCGCCGAAGATCACCGAGCCAGCGCCAGGCCTCGGCGGCCGACAGCGGCAGCACCGCCCGCACTTCACAGTCGGTCACAACCGCCCCTCACTATGTATGCCTTAGTATACCATCCTCCGGGGCGCTCAGGCGTGTGGCACGACCTATGGATAGCGGGGGCACATCGGTCCGCCGCGCTAGGAATGCGAACCGATCGGCGACTGCCTACCTGCGGGCCGGCCCGTCACCGCTCCCACGCCCGCCCTGCCCGACCGCCTCATTCGCATCGCGCGGTGACACCGTCGGGCCCAGCGAGCCTGTCTCGCCGACCCTGTCACTCCTGTTGTGCTGCGGTGAATCGAGGGAACGCCAGCTCACCCAGGTACTGGGCGGCATCGCCCAGGTTCTCCTCGATACGCAACAACTGGTTGTACTTGGCAACCCGTTCGGAGCGGGCCGGAGCGCCGGTCTTCATCTGACCGCACCCGGTGGCCACCGCGAGGTCGGAGATGGTGGTGTCCTCGGTCTCGCCGGAACGGTGGCTCATCATGCAACGGAACCCGGAGTGGTGAGCCAGCGCCACCGCGTCCAGCGTCTCCGACAGCGTGCCGATCTGGTTGACCTTCACCAGGAGCGCATTCGCGGCGCCGCGGGCGATGCCCTCCTCGATCCGGTCGGGGTTGGTCACGAAGAGATCGTCACCGACGATCTGGACCTGCTCGCCGAGCCGGTTGGTCAGCGCGATCCAGCCCTCCCAGTCGTCCTCCGCCAGCGGATCCTCCAGCGAGACGATCGGGTAGTTCGCCACCAGGTCGGCGTAGTAGTCGGTCATCTGAGCGGCGGTCCTGGTGGCGCCCTCGAACCGGTAGGAGCCGCCTGAATTGTCGGCTGTGTAGAACTCGGTGGCGGCCGCATCCAGGGCCAACGCGATGTCGGTACCTGGGGTGTACCCGGCCTTGCCGATGGCCTCCACGATGAGATCGACCGCGGCCCGGTTGGATGCCAACTCGGGGGCGAAGCCGCCCTCGTCGCCCAATCCGGTGGCAAGACCCCGCTGCTTGAGTACGGACTTGAGGGCGTGGTAGGTCTCCGCGCCCCAGCGCAGCGCCTCCCGGAAGGTCGGAGCGCCGATCGGAGCGATCATGAATTCCTGCACGTCCACGGCGTTGTCGGCGTGTGCCCCGCCGTTGACGATGTTCATCATCGGCACCGGCAGGATGTGCGCGTTCGGGCCGCCCAGGTAGCGGAACAGGTCCAGGTCGGCGGAGTCGGCGGCGGCACGAGCCACGGCCAGGGACACGCCGAGGATGGCGTTGGCGCCGAGCCGGGACTTGTCCGGGGTCCCGTCGGTCTCAACGAGCTTGGCGTCGATGACGCGCTGCTCGGTGGCGTCGTAGCCGATCAGGGCGGGGCCGATCTCGTCCAGCACCGCCTCGACGGCGTTCTGCACGCCCTTGCCCCCGTAGCGGTCCGGGTCGCCGTCGCGCAATTCCACGGCCTCGTGCTCGCCGGTGGACGCGCCGGACGGCACCGCGGCCCGGGCCAACGAGCCATCCTCCAGTGCCACCTCCACCTCGACCGTCGGGTTGCCCCGGGAGTCCAGGATCTCGCGTGCTCCGATCAGTTCAATGGCCGCCACGGGCGCCGTCCCTCCGTGCTGGTGTCAGGTGAATCGATCAAGTCCGAGTCGTTCCCATGGTGTCACGACCGCCATCCAGCCTAACGAGCGGGCGCGTCATCCGGGACGGGACTCGCCCCGGGAACCGGTCAGGGTTGTTCCCCGCGGTCGTGACCGTTGCCGGGTCGATGGGACCCGCGATGCTGGCCGACACCCACGACGGACGCGGCGCGATCCGGATGTCGGTCACGGGCGGATAAAGGCGACACCACGCACGCCGGATCATCGGCGCCCAGACGACCCACGGCCACTCCCGGAAACCCTGCGTGTCGGGCCGACGCCAATCCCCTGCGGGTGCTATGAACCGCCCCGCTGGCGACTCCTCGGGCGGCACCGATCAGCAGCGCACCCGCCACCATCGGCCGGCTCGCCAGCAGGCGGTGCTGGTCCTTCGCCGCCCCGCCGTCCGGCGCGGCCGACGGCTCGACACGGTATCGATCGAGATCACCCACGATGCGCACCCCAGATGCTGCGATCCGCTCGGCGTACCGCCTGCCGTCCTGGGTGACCAGCGGCAGCGCCCAATCGGGCATCCGCACCCGGGGCTCCCCGCGTCGCGGCGTGCGGCGGGCCAGGGCGCGATCGATGAGGTCGGTCCGGATTGCATCGATGTACTGTCGCCAGCGCGACGGGGCATCGCGAGCCAATCTCAGGTTCAGCCATCTGATGACCTCAGCCTCGGGCGCCGTCATGGAGCGATTCGCCGGGCAGCCCGCGGCGCCCAGGGCCAACGTGCGCGCGGGCAGACCCAGGAGTTCTTCGAAGGTGTCGGTCAGCAGTCGCGCATGACGTCGATCGGCGATGATCACCGTGACCCTGTCTGGCCCGGCCACGCGGGCCCACCGCTCCACCAACCCGGCCTGGTCCAGGTAACGACGCATCTCGACGGACAGCGGCGGTCGCGACTGCCCGTACCAGCGCCTGAGCCACTCGTCGAACGTGTCGTCGCTGACGCCCTCCTTGATGTGCTCGCTCCAGCGGGACGGCAGAAACTTCGAGGGTGGCCGCAGGGTGATGGCGATGTGGATGCGGTCGACACCCAGGGCACGCACGAAGGCCCCGGCCATCTTGTCGGACGACCGGGCCACAGCCTCGTGGCTGACAATCACCCGCCGCTGCGGCTCGGCGTTGATTTCGCGCATCAGGTCGGCCCATTCGGACTTCGCGGGGACCCGGCCGATCTGCGACCCTCCCAGCCCGCGGCGCACGCTCGTGCCGCGTAGGTCCCGCCGCCCCATGAACGCGTACACCGCCCGGTGGTGGTTCACCTCGGTCCCGGGATAGAGCACGCCGTGTTCCAGCAGCGTAGGGCGGGCCTCGTGCAGGCTGTATTGCAACGCCGAGGTGCCGGTCTTGGGCGGGCCGATGTGCAGCAGCAGCGCCCCCGGCGGGAGGAGCAGCGGCAAGTCACCCCCGCGGTCGACCGACACCAGGTCAGGTTATCCCGAGGCAGCTATCCCGAAACAGTTGTCCTGACACATTGACGAGACACCGCGACTCAGTGGTGCGATGCCGCCAGCGCCGCCCCGTCGCCGGTAACAGAGGTCAGGTCGACGGGCACGCGCTGCAGCCCGCGGAACCTCGCGGCAGCCAGCACCCGCTCGGTGGACACGGACCCGTAAGTGGTGGTGCGCTGCACCGCCGGCCTTCCCAGCGGCTGCGTCACCGCTGCTATCTCGGCCACCGTCTTGTAGGAGCCGTACTCCGAACCGGCCATCCGCGAGATGGTCTCCTCCATCAGGGTGCCGCCCAGGTCGTTGGCGCCGCCGCGCAGCATCATCCTGGTGCCCTCGTCGCCGAGCTTGACCCAGGACGTCTGGATGTTGCGGATCCGGCCGTGCAGCAGGATGCGAGCCATGGCGTGCACGGCCCGGTTCTCCTGCAGGGTGGGACCCGGCCGAGCCAGCCCGGCCAGGTAGATGGGCGAGTTGGTGTGGATGAATGGCAGCGCCACGAATTCGGTGAAACCGCCTGTCTGATCTTGGATCTTTGCCAGCAAGCGCAGATGGGCCACCCAGTGCTCGGGGTTGTCGACGTGTCCGTACATCATGGTGGAGGATGACGGAATGCCCAGCGAGTGCGCGGTGCTGATCACCTCGATCCAGGCGTCGGTGGGCAGCTTGCCCTTGGTCAGAATCCAGCGCACGTCGTCGTCCAGAATCTCTGCGGCGGTACCGGGGATGGAGTCCAGACCGGCCTCCTTCGCCGCGGTCAGCCAGTCTCGGATGGACATGCCCGACTTGGTCGCGCCATTGACGACCTCCATCGGGCTGAAGGCGTGCACGTGCATCTGCGGTACAGCCTTCTTGACGGCGCGCACGATGTCGAAGTAGCCGGTGCCGGGCATGTCGGGATGGATGCCGCCCTGCATGCACACCTCGGTAGCGCCGAGATGCCATGCCAGACTTGCCCGTTGGGCTACCTCCTCGGTGGACAGCGTGTAGGAGTCGGGGTCGCTACGGCGCTGCGCGAAGGCGCAAAACCGGCAGCCGGTGTAGCAGACGTTGGTGAAGTTGATATTCCGGTTGACCACGTAGGTGACGTCGTCGCCCACGGTTTCTGCACGCAGTGCATCCGCCAGCGCTGTCAGGGCGTCCAATTCGTCGCCCTGGGCGGAGAAGAGCGTGAGTGCCTGGGCATCCGAGATGCCGGCCGGGTCTCGTTCCGCGGCACGCAGCGCCGCGGCGACGTCGGAGTCCACTCGATGCGGGGCGCGGATCTTGGCGCGCAACGATTCCCAGTCGCCGTAGACCCAGTCGAAGTCGCCTCGCTTGTCGGCGATCCGGCCCTCGGTGTCGATGGCAGTCTCCAGGTCTGAGCGTCCCGAGGTCGCCAACCCGACACCATGATCGGGCTCCTGCCAGGGCAGCGGCGCAGGGATCGCGTCCGGTCGCGCCAGCCCGGTATCGGGGTCGGTCAGCGCGTCGAGATGCCCGCGCAACCGGGGGTCGAGCCAGGGCTCGCCGGCCTTGACGTAGCGCGGATAGATGGTCAGCCGCTCCCGCAGGGTGAAGCCGGAATCGGCGGTGCGAGTGGCTAACTCGTCGATCTGCGGCCACGGACGCTCCGGATTCACGTGGTCCGGGGTCAGCGGGGACACTCCGCCCCAGTCGTCGATGCCGGCGTCGATCATCCGGGAGTACTCGTGGTCGATCAGGTTGGGCGGCGCCTGGATGCGCATCTTCGGACCCAGCACCAGCCTGGCGACGGCGATGGTGGCGACCATCTCGTCCAGGTCGGCGTCTGGCATGGCGGCCATCGCGGTGTCCGGCTTGGCGCGGAAGTTCTGCACGATCACTTCCTGGATGCCGCCGAACTCCCGGGCCACCCGGCGGATGGCGAAGATCGATTCCACCCGGTCGGCGAGGGTCTCACCAATGCCGATGAGGATGCCAGTGGTGAATGGGATCGACGAGCGACCGGCATCCTCGAGCACCCGCAGCCGGACGGCGGGATCCTTGTCCGGGGAGCCGAAGTGGGCGCCGTGCCGGCTCTCAAAGACTTCTCGGGAGGTGGTTTCCAGCATCATGCCCATGCTGGGCGCGACCGGCTTGAGCCTGGCCATCTCCTGCCAGCTCATCACCCCGGGGTTCAGGTGCGGCAGCAGGCCGGTCTGCTCCAGCACCGCGATGGCACACGCGCGGACGTAGTCCAGCGTGGAGTCGTAGCCGGCCTCGTCCAGCCAATCCCGGGCGGCCTTCCAGCGGGCCTCCGGCCGATCACCGAGGGTGAACAGGGCTTCCTTGCAGCCAAGCGCTGCGCCCTGCCGGGCGATCTGCACCACCTCAGGGATGGACAGGTACGGCGAGTGCACCCGATTCGGGGTGGTGACGAACGTGCAGTAGTGGCAGCGGTCCCGGCACAGCCTGGTCAACGGGATGAACACCTTGCGGGAGTAGGTGATGACGCCGGGGCGGCCGGCCGCAACCAGCCCGGCATCCCGGACCCGGGCGGCAGAGGCACATAGATCGATCAGATCGGGACCGCGTAGTTGCAGAGCGATTTCGGCCTCGGTGGTATCCAGCGCGACACCGTCCCGGGCGCGACGCAACACCCGGCGGGCCGCCGAGGGAGAAGGCGCCGGTCGCGCTGCCGGGCCCGTCGCCGACGTGCGCGCCGGCGGCGTTGCCGGGTTCGGGGCCGACGTTGCTGCCGGACCACGTGCCGGAGTCGCCGTCGGTGGGGCCGGGGTGGCCGGTGCCGGGGTACGCGGGGTCGACGATGCCATGGCGAGTTCTCCCGAGGTCGCAGGGGCGCAGTCCCCTGAGCCGTGTGTTGTCTGCGAAGGCTTCGCCGAACTCCTCGGTCGACGGCCGCCCCTCGGGGTGACCACCCACGGTGCCGCCGTGCCGCCGATACGGCCGCCTGCGCTGCTGCCACGCACCCGGGATCCGGGTTGCGGCGTCCCTGCGCCCGTCCCTGCGGCGGGACGGCGGCCGTCGGGACTCCGACGGTAGCGAACCCGCGCCGGTGGACGGCGCACGCTCGCTGGTTCAGTTCTAGCAGACGCGGCACCAGGACCGCGAACCGGGAACCGGGAACCGGGAACGACGGCACCACACCCGGGGCGTCCGACGCCAGCCACCCACCGTCACTCATCAACTCGGCATCCCCCGGCGAACTCGACCACGTGCTCACATTGGTCACCCCACGATCGACTTGATCAGCACATCGGGCTTGATCAGCACATCGGGGCGGGGCCGGGGATGCGGTCGGGCGCCTATCCCGCACTCAGCCCGGCAGCGGCCCCCCATCCAGGACCACGTTCGCCAGCGGCTCGCCACGCGAGAGTCGGTCCAGCTGCACCGTCACCAGCGCCCGCATGCGCGGCTCGAACGCGGTAGTGTCGCCGCCGACATGCGGGGTGACCAGGCAATTCGGCGCCATCCACAGCGGATGCCCCGGCGGCAGCGGCTCCGGGTCGGTCACGTCCACTGCCGCGTACAGCCGTCCCGATTCCAACTCGGCCACCAGCGCATCCGTATCCACGATGCCACCGCGCGCAACGTTGACCAGCAGTGAACCGTTCCTCATCCGGCCCAGCAACGCCGCATCGAACATCCCCGCCGAGTCCGTGGTGAGGGGGAGCACCAGGATCACCACGTCGAATTCGCCGATTGCCGCCGGCAGGTCGGCGACCGGGCGGGCACCGCCGGTGCCGCTGCGGGAGTACGGAACGACGGTGACGGCGAAACCCGACAGCATGCGCACGATGGTGCGTCCGATGGATCCGTGCCCAACCACCGCGACCCGCGAGTCGGTGAGCGAGGAGAACCGGACGTGGCGCCAGGTGCCGGCGTGTTGGTCCGAGGCGAAGCTGGCGAATCCGCGGCGGCCCGCCAGCGCCAACGCGACCGCCAGTTCGGCCGTGGATTCGTCGTGCACCCCGCGGGCGTTGCACAACACCATGCCCGGCCGAAGGTAGTCGGCCGCGTCGTCGTATCCGGCGTTGGGCACCTGCAGCACCCGCAGATTCGGCATGTCCCGCGCGGGCTCCAGCGCCCGGCGGCCCCCCATGTACTGCGGCACGTAGAAGGTAATGCGTTCGAGCATGCTCGCCGTGGGAACCCCGTCGTCGGAGGACAGCAGCCTGACCCCGTCCGGCACCTCCAGATCCGGCCATTGGGTCCAGGCGACCACACCTCCCGGATCGCTGGTCACCGTCCCGGCAACCCGCTGCTCACCTGACGCCACGTCACCGTCACCGCCCTCGCCGCTGTAGTGGACCGTTGTGCACGCTACCCGGACGGTTGACGTCGACTCTCACACGGTGCCGGTGGGTGAACGGCGCGGTTTCACGAGAATCGGAGGCGTCGCTCGGCCGGTCCGGGCGCCGGTGCTTCCCGGGCAGTCTCAGGCGGTCGGCTCCGATGCCAGGGCCCGCAACCGGGGCAGCACCTCGGCGCTGTACAGCTGCAGGAAACGCGACTGGTCCGGGCCGGGCGCGTGGAACACCACATGGTTGAAACCCAGATCGATGTACTGCTTGATCCGCGCCACATGCTCATCCGGATCGGTCGACACGATGAACCGCCGCGCCGTCTGCTCGGCGGTCAGTGCATCCGCCAACCGCTGCATCTCCACCGGATCCTCGACGCCCTGTTTCTGATCCGGCGTCAGCCCCAACGCACCCCAGAACCGGGTCGCCTCCATGGCCCGATCTCGATCGTGATCGAAGGAGACCTTGACTTCCATCATCATGTCCAACTCGGCCACCGAACGGCCCGCCTTCGCGGCACCCTCCGCCACCGCCGGCAGCAACGTCTCGGTATACAACGCCGGATCCTTGCCCGACGTCGTGATGTAGCCATCCCCAGCCCGACCAGCAAACCGCGTCGCCGCCGGACCCGACGCCGCCAACCAGATCGGCACCGGCTGCTCCGGCCGGTCGTACACCGTCGCCCGATCCGTCCGGTAATACGTACCCTCAAAGCTCACCCGCTCGCCCGACCACAACTCGCGGATCAACCGCACGGCCTCCCGAAACCGCGCGAACCGCTCCTTGCCATCCGGCCACCGTGCCCCCAGCGGCACCTCGTTCATCGACTCACCGCTACCCAGGCCGAGCACCACCCGACCCGGGAACAGACACCCCAACGTCGCGAACGCCTGCGCGATCACCGCGGGGTGATACCGAAACGTCGGAGTCAACACACTCGTACCCAGCGTCACCCTGGACGTACGAGCACCCACCGCCCCCAACCACGGCAACGCCGCCGGAGCATGCCCACCATCATGCCGCCACGGCTGAAAATGATCCGACACGAAGACCGAATCGAACCCGGCCTCCTCCGCCTGCACCGCAAAATCAGCCAACTCCACCGGCCCGAACTGCTCCGCAGACGCCTTATAACCCAACCGCAAGACCACCGCGTGCTCCTTGTCCTGTTTCCGCCACGCTGATGCGGACACACCGCACCGGGTTACCTCTATCGCGGGCAGCATGCCGCCCCGATGACCTGCATCTTTCCCTAGGGCTGGTCGTCGGCGTTCGACCGGGTGGCTGCCAGCTGTCGGGATGCTGCCAGATACGCGTGCACGATGCCCACGTAGCCTGTGCAGCGGCAGATGTTCCCCGCCAGTTCGTCGCGTGCCCGATTCTCGGTGAGGTCCGGGATACGGCTCAGTACATCCACACCAGTAACCAGCATTCCGGGGGTGCAGAATCCGCACTGCAGGCCGTGTTCGACACGGAACGCCTTCCGCAGCGCGTCCACCTCTGGCCCGGAAAGCCCCTCCACCGTGGTGACCTTGCACCCGTTGCAGGCGACGGCCAGGGTGATACACGCCCGCACCGGTCGGCCATCACACAGTACCGTGCAGGCGCCGCAGACCCCGTGCTCGCAGCCGAGGTGAGTACCCGTCAGCCGAAGGTGATCGCGCAGCAGGTCGGCCAGGCTCAGTCGGTCCGGCACCACCAGGTCGTGCCGCTGGCCGTTGACCACCAGGCTCACCGCCGTGTGCGACTGCTCGTCACCGTGGATGGTGGTGTCCGTGATCGTCACAGTGCCTCCTTAGCCGCACCGTTCGCGGTTCGCTCCATCGCGTCCCGCATGGAGCGCCAGCAACTGACGCCGTGCAGGTGCCGGCGATACTCGTCATCGGCGTCGCTCGACTCGGCCGCCACCAGGTCCGCGGCGACCAACCGCACCACGTCAGGCTGGGACAGCCTGGCACCTTCACTGAGCGCGGACTCGACAGTCGCCAGGTGCAGCGGCGTCCCGGCGGCCCCACCCAACCACACTCGCGCAGTGCCGCCATCGATCGCCGTCACCGCAACGGATTCCGCGAACTCTCCGACCTTGCGGGCGATCTTGCAGAATCCCCATGTCAAGCCCGTCGGCACCGGTCGAACTCTGATTTCGGTAAGGATCTCCGTAGCCTCCAGCACGGTGGTGAAGTAGCCATCGGCCAGCGCCGCGCAGGTGATTTCCCGGGAGCCGGTCGCCGACCGAGCGACAACCGTCGCGTCCAGAGCAGCCATCACCACCGGCCACTCGGCAGAGGGATCCGCGTGGGCAAGGCTGCCGCCGATGGTGCCACGGTTGCGGATCGCCCGGTAGCCAATGCCGGCAGCTACTGTCGGCAACAGCCCGTTTGTCACGTCCGGAACCCGGCCGTCCTCGACGTCGGCGTGGACGGTGCAGGCGCCGTAGCACATCCCACCATCCACTGTCGCGGCGGCACTGGTGAGATCGGCAATCCGGCTGATGTCCAGTACCACTTCGGGTTCGGCCAGCCGCATACCCAGCACCGGCATCAGGCTCTGGCCACCCGCCAGTACCTTGGTGCCGTCGGGATCGGCGGCCAGCACCTCCAGCGCTTCCGGCAACGACTCCGCCCGCCGGTAGCGAAATTCCGGCGGCTTCATCGGTGCACCTCCGGCCAGCCCGCCGACTCCCGGATGCCTTCGGTACGGGAGTCCCGCGGCGTCCGAGAGTGCACGGCACGCCACAGCCTGGCCGGGGTGATCGGGGTCTGGTTCGCGGCGACGTCCAGGCCGCGCAGCGCATCGGTGACGGCGTTCGCGACCGCGGCCGGTGGAGCGATGGCGCCCCCCTCGCCCATGCCCTTGATACCGAGAACCGTGAAGGGCGAAAGAGTCTCCATGTGCTCGACCCGGATGTTCGGGACCTCCCCGGACCCGGGCATCAGGTAGTCCATGAAGGTGGTCTCCTTAGGCTGGCCGTCCTGGTCATAGGTGAACTCCTCCAGCAGTGCCGACCCGATGCCCTGCGCGACGCCGCCGTGCACCTGCCCGTCGACGATCAGCGGATTGACAATCCGCCCACAGTCCTCCACCACCAGGTAGTCGAGCAGTGCGACCTGCCCGGTGTCGGTGTCGACCTGCACCACGGCGGCGTGAGTGGCGTAGGAATAAGTGCCGGTCTCTACCGTGGGCTGATAAGCGCATCGGGACTCCAGGACCGGCGTGACGCCCTGCGGGAGCAGATCCGCCCGCAAGTAGGCGGCCTCGGCGACCTGAGCCAGGGTCACGGCGCCTTCGGGCCCCTCCACCTTCCCGCCGGCCAGACGCACCTGATCCTTGCGGCAGCCCATCAGCCCCGCAGCGATGGCGGCGATCTTATCGGCTAGCTCGGTGCAGGCACCATGGGTTGCACCACCGGCCATCACCATGCTGCGCGAGGCGAACGTACCGATGCCGTAGGGGCTGGTGCCGGTATCGCCGTGCCGGACGCTAACGGAGTCCGGATCGACCCCCAGCACATCGTGAGCGATCTGTGCCAGCGAGGTCTCCAGCCCCTGCCCATGGGACTGGATGCCGGCAAACAGCGTCACTGCCCCCGACGGATCGATGCTGGCGCGCACCTGCTCGAAGCCGAACACCACCGGCAGCCCTCGCTGTGCCCACTCGGCGGTGCTGTGTGCGGTCTGCTCGGTAAACGTCGCGTAGCCGACCCCTATTCGCAGTCCACCGGGTCGGTCCGGATCCGGGTGTTCCGCCCGCTGTCGGGCGCGTATCCGGTCATGGTCGATGAGACGGACGGCTCGACGGACCGATTCTGGGTAGTCGCCGCTGTCGTAGATGCGCCCCGTCACCGATGTGTAAGGGAACTGGTCGGGCTCGATCAGGTTGGCCAGCCGGACCTGGTAAGGCTCCATGCCGAGAGCGATCGCGACCTCGTCGATCGTGCGCTCGATGGCAAAGCATGCGCCCGGCCGAGCCACACCGCGATACGGGCCGAGCGGCGGCTTGTTGGTGGCCACCGAGGTAGCGGTGAATCGGTAGTTACGCAACCGATACGGGCCGGGAATCATGCCGGAGGACATGCCGGCCTCCATGGCTGCGGTCCATGGCCAGACGGAATAGGCGCCAACGTCGACCAGGATGTCGGCCTCGACCGCTAGCAGTTCACCGGTTGCCGAGGCGTGTGCAGTGACCCGATAACGATGATCGCGAGCGTGGGCCGCGCCGACCATGTGCTCGTAGCGATCCTCGATCCAGCGCACCGGGTAGCCCACCCGCATCGCGACGGCGGCGACGACCGCCACTTCCGGATCCAGGTTGCACTTGATGCCGAATCCGCCGCCGACATCGGGCGCCACAACACGAATTCGATTCTCCGCGATGTTGAGCAAGGGCGCCAGCGCCGTGCGGATCAGGTGCGGCGTCTGAGTCGACATGTAAATGACGAGCTCGTCCAGCCGCTGGTCGTAGTGGGCGACGCAACCCCGGGTCTCCATGGGGATGCCACTGTGCCGGCTCATCTGGTAATACCGGGTGATGCTGACAGCGGCCTCCGTGGCGGCACCATCGACATCGCCCAGATCCGCGCCAGTCGCGATGAACCGATTGTCCGGCCAGTCTTCGTGCACCTTGGGCGATTCCGGCTCGAGGGCCGCCAACGGGTCGGTGACCACTGGCAACGGCTCGATCCGGGCATCGATCCGGGCCAGTAGGTCTTCCGCCTGTGCCCGCGAATCAGCGACGGCCATCGAAATGGGCTCGCCGACGAATCGGACCTTGCCGGTCGCAAGCACGGGGTACTCGGAGTGTTGGAATGCGGGATGCCGGGCATCACAGACGATCGGACGCACCAAGCCCTCGAGATCCTCGGCGGTCCACAGGTCGCGACCGTGGACCAGCCCACCGCCGTTGACCGAGGAAATGCGGCCGTGCGCGAGCGAACTTCGCAGGAATGCCGCATCGCGCATCCCGGGCAGCGCAATGTCCGCGACGAACTGCCCTCTACCGTGCAGGTGCCGCCGATCCTCCTTGCGTTGCACCCGGGCGCCGACTCCCCTGGGGGTGGCGATGGTTTCCACGCCGAACTCCTTCCCGCCGCGGGTGGCACTGAACCACTCGTACCCTCACCTCGCCGATCGGACGACCGGCGCGACTATTTCGGCTCGTAGGTGCGGACCTCGAAGGTGACGCATCCGTCTGGCGTCTGCCAGGGGCCGTGGGCCATACCCGGGTGCCGGTAGGCGTGCTGCCCGGGGCCAAAGGTCTCATCGAGCGTCAGGTCGTGCAGGGCACCACTGTAGATCAGCACCTCTTCGTAGAAGTCGTGACGTTGCACTCCTAGCGGGGTGGTATCGCAGCCGGGTTCGAACTTCAGCAAACGGGAGTAGGTGCCGGTCGCGTCGTCGCGACCGAGCACCCGCTCGGACATGCCTTCGACGCCGTCGATCGGGGTCCAGCCATCGGGATCTGCGAACGGATCCCAGAATTCGGTTTCGGGCTTGGCCATGGTGTTCCCTTCGGTGCGATCATCCAATGAGTGAGTCGGTCGTCAGATCAGCTGTCCAGCTCGGGTAACACGTCGATGTGGTAGCTGCAAACGATCTCTCGACCGGCAACTGGGTCGGCAAGGGTGACGCGGAATCGCTGCGAAGGTCGGAACTCTCCGCCGATTACCGGCAACGTCCCCGAGAACACGACATCCCCGTCGACTGGTGGGACACGTCGATCCACCTCGGCCAGAATGTCCTGCGGCATCAGCATATCGGCCAGTGCCCCGTGCTGGTAGGGCTGCCACGCGTTATCCAGGTACGCCTCGGCCCGCAGTCGGATTTCGTCCCAATGGTCAGCGACATCTGCGTAGTCCCACCAGACTCCGGAGACTGGCTTGTCGCTGCATTGCTTCGCCTTGACGATTGAGTACCCCTCAAGGCCTCGGTCGGTGTGGTCCGAAGCGGCTCCGATCAGCAGCCGACCACCGCTCCGGTACATGACGAACTCGCCCTCGCCGGAGGTGTCTGACCCATGCACGCCAATCGCATCGGCGACACGCACTCGGGTGCCGGGTACCGCGTAGACGGTGGGAACCCGTTCGGGTGCCGCGATGCCGTGTGCTGCCAGTTCCGCGACATGAGCACGGACGGAGTCTTGGTTGCGGCCCGTGTAGCCAGCTAGCAGGCCGCGTGTTACCGGCAGATCCAGTTGCTCGGTGCCACCTGGCCGCTCGATTGTCACTCTCATGTGCCCTCCCGAAGTCTGCGGTCCGCCAGCGCAGGAAAGTCTGCCCGTGCCGCCCGGATCTCGGCCGGATCGACGTCCACCCGCAGCACTCCTGGTCGGTCGTCAAGTTCGCCCAACGGCGTTCCCCATGCGTTGAATGCCACGCTGGATCCTGCGAACGTGCTACGTCCCTGGGAACCTGCGGCATTGCACCCGACGAAGCCGGCCTGATTCTCGATCGCCCGGGCCCGCGCCAGGCAGCGCCAGGCGTCCACTCTCGGGAAGGGCCAGCCTGCCACGACCACGAACATCTCCGCGCCTGCATCGACCATCCGACGATACAGCTCAGGAAAGCGCAGGTCATAGCAGGTGGACAGACCCACCGCTACGCCATCGACATCGGCGACGACGATGTCCGACCCGGAGGTGAGGACCTGCTGTTCCTTGGAACCGTAGCCGTACAGATGGATCTTGCGATAGCTGGACGCCAGAGTGCCGGACCGGTCGAACAACAGCGTCGTGTTGTACAGCAACTCTCCGTCACGTTCGACCATGCTGCCCGCCGCCAGGTGCACGCCGGCCGCCGCCGCGGTCGCGGACAGCGACGACGCCAGCGGACCCTGCAAGGGCTCCGCCACTTCCGAATAGCCGTCAAAGGCGAAGTAACCGACCGGCCACATCTCGGGCAACACCACAAGATCGGCGCCCCGCGCCGCCTCGTCCGTCACCGCGCGGCGCACCGCATCCAGCCTGTTGGCGGCAGACTCGTCGCTACTGACCTTCAGCTGTACCGCGGAGACCTTCATCTTGCAGTCGCCGCCACCGGCTGGTCGGGTCGTGATGCGGACGTGTTCAGCGGCTGCTCGATGTACTCCTTGATGTAGTCCAGCTGGTCCAGGTCGTCCGACAGCGGGCCTAGCACCACATAGTCCATGCCGTGCTCGTTCAGCTCGGACAGGCGCCCCAGCTGGTGGTCCGTCTCGCCCAGTAGGTAGCACTCCTGCAGGTGCTCGTACGAACGGTGGGTTCCGAAGGCACGCACCGAGAGTTCCCGCTGCTCATCCAATGCCTGGGTGCGGCTCTTACCGGGGCTGATCTGGATGAAGTTGCAGTGCGCGAAGCGAACCGAGTCGGGCGCCTTGCCGATCTTGGTCAGGTGCTCCTGGACCGTGTCCCAGTCGCGCAGCAGGCGGTCCTGGGTGCCTGAGCAGCGGGACAACCACGCGTCGGAGCCGGCGATCCGGTTGAGCACCGTCTTGGGCATGTAGTCGCGGTCGTGGTACTTCTCGTCCGGGACCCTGCTGCCGCCGGACACCCACAGCTCGGGCATCTTCAGCGGACGCGGGCGGATAGTCACGTCCTTGAATTGGTAGAACTCACCGTCGAAGGACACGTTGTCCTCGCTGAGCAGCAACTTGACGGCCTTGATGATTTCATCAGTTCGGCGGCCACGCTCTGAGATGTGCGTGCCCACAGCAGCGAACTCATTAGGGTCCCAACCAGGTCCGACGCCGAAGATGTAGCGGTCGCCGGACATCTGGGCGAGCGTGGCGATGTTGTGCGCCAGCAGCACTGGATTGCGCAACGGCACGACCAGGATGCCGGTGCCCAGCATGGCCTTGTCGGTGAGCCCGGCCGCATAGGTCAGCACGGACATGGGCTCCAGCCAGGCGTTGCCGTACAGGCCGGGCGCCGTCAGCAGGTGGTCGATGTCCCAGATGTCGAAGTCCAGTTCCTCGCATCGGCGGATATACGCGCGCAGGCGGTCGATGCGCTGCTGCTGGCTCTCCTGGCTGGACACCTCCCAGGCGTAGGACGGCAACCAGATCCCGATTTTGACGCTCATGTTTTCTCCTATCGATGGTGCGCGTGCTGCTGTACGGCGACGTCCGGCGGCCATTAGCTACCTGCGAGGAAGTCCTCCGCCGGGTAGAAGGTCGCCTGCTTCCATTGGCCGTTAGTTACCTTGAGGATCGCGTAGGATCCCGCGACAGTCCCGGTCTTGTCGAAGTCCACCGGCCCCGAAGCGCCCTCGAAGTCGATGTCCTCGCCTGCGGCCAGCGCCTTGACTCCGTCGGCGAACGAGTCGACCTTGGTACCCGGCGCTCCAGACACCTCCCGGAGGTGTGCGTTGATGTCAGCGCCGCAGGTACTCTTTGCCGCGACCGCGGCTAGCGCGACCAACGTCATCGCGTCGTAGGCATTGGCCACAAACAGATCCGGCGCGTGCCCAAGGTCCGCCTTGAATGCCTTGGCGAAGGCCTGATATTGCGGCCGGCTGTCGTCGCTGGAGGGCGTCTCGGTCTGCAGGCCCTCGGCCTGCTTCGCGCCGATTGCCTTGATCACGTCTGGCACCGCCATATCCGCGGTGGTCAGGATCTGGTCACTGGAGTACCCGGCGGCGAGAAGCTCCTTCACGATCGTCACGCCGGACTCCTGGCCTCCTGCCAGGAAGATCGCATCCGGCTTGGCATCGATCGCCTGCTGCACAATCGTCTGATAGCTGGGCTGCCCGGCGTTGTACTTGACGGACGCCACCACGGTACCGCCCGCATCGGTAAAGGTCTTCTCCATCACCTTCGCCGGGGATACGGTGGATTCGTCGTTCTGCACCAGCATGACGACCTTCTTGGCGCCCTTCTCCGAGAGCCACTTCGCCGCTGCCAGGCCGTCCGAGGTGTCGGAGGCCACGGTCCGGTACAGCCACTTGCCACCGACGGTGTCGAGGTTCACCGTTCCGGCGAACTGCGAGATGATCGGAATCTGATAACGCTCTGACAATTTGACCATGGCCATGATGGGTCCCGAGGAGGGCCCGAGAATCGCCGACACTTTATCGTTTTCAACCATGGATGTGGCGACCCGGAGAGCCTCTTGCGGGTCCGTCTTGCCGTCACCCTCCTTGGTCTCGATGGACCATCCCTTCGGCAATTGGCCGGAGTCCTTGATCTGCTTGACGGCGAAGTCAAAGCCTTCCTTCGATGTCTTGCCGAAATCGCCCAGTTCTCCGGTAAATGCTGTGACGATTCCAACCTTCAATGCCGTGCCACAGTCCCCGCCGCCGGTACCCGCCGACGAGGTCGAATCACCACCGGCTGGCGATGCAGCAGGGCTGGACGGGGCACCTGACGACCCGGACTGACCCCCCGCCGACCCGCTGCTGCTGCAGCCCGCGACGGCCAGCACCACCGCCGAAGCCACTACCGCCCATCCGCGCGCCGCGCGGTTGACTGCACTCATGCTCACAGTGCCTCCTTCGACTGACCGACGGGCTCGTGCCCATGCGGGTTGAAAACCATGGCATATGCATCACTGTCACTGAGTTCGCGCGCGGGACCGGCGTACCTGACCTGACCACTGTCCAGCAGGTAAGCGCGGGAGGCGGCGGCCAACACGGGCGCCGGGTCCTGCTCGACCACCCAGCAGATTCCGGTGCCGTCACCGGCGATCTCGATGATCCAGTCGGTAAGCGACTGCGCGGCCACCGGCGACAGCCCGGTGGTCGGTTCGTCCAGGATGAGTATCTGCGGCTGCGCTACCAGTGCCATCGTCAGCGCAAGGCACTGGCGCTCCCCGCCGGATAAGCTGCCCGCCGACTGGCTGGCTCGGTCCGCGAGTACCGGAAACCGCTGGTAGAGCGCCCCCAGCAGGTCGGGCGCACTCCGTGCGCCCGACAGGTCGAGGTTCTCTGCCACGGTGAGTTCGGCGAACACGTTACCGGTCTGCGGCACGTATCCAATCCCGGCCGCCACCGCGGACTCGGCGCGCCAGCCGACGACGGCTGCGCCATCCACTTCAACGGTTCCGGCCTGCACCGAAAGCAAGCCGAATAGCGTCTTGCACAGGGTGGACTTACCGGCACCATTCGGTCCGAGGACCGCGACGACCTCGCCGGCACCGATCTCGACGTCGACGCCCCGCAGCACCACCGTCTTGCCATACCCGGCGGCGACGTCACGCGCGCGCAATCGCATCGGCACCCCTCCCCAGGTACGCGGAGACGACTCGGGGATCTCGGGTCACGTCGGCCGGCTCACCGGACGCAATGACCTCACCGAGGTTCATCACATGCAGGTACTGGACGGTGCGCATCAGGAAGCCGATGTTGTGCTCCACGATGAAGATCGTCAGCCCCTGATCGCGCATGTCCAAGATCAGCTGACGCAGCCGATCCTGGTGGGGCAGATCCAGACCCGCAGTAGGCTCGTCGAGCAACAGCACCTTCGGTGACAGCGCGAGTTGACGGGCAATCTCCAGCATTCGTTGCTCACCACCGGAGAGCCGGTCATGGGACTGTTCGGCCACATCCCGCAGGCCCACTCTGTCCAGCAGCTCATTCGCGCGCGCTCTCGCGTCACTTCCGCGCCCGGGACGGAACAGTGCTCCCAGGAATGAATCCCGAGGATCCGGGAGCATCACCTGAACGTTGTTGCGCACGTCCAGGCCGGAGAAGCCGCGGGGCGTCTGGAATGTGCGGGCGACCCCCATGGCCGCGCATCGCGTCATCGTCATCCCGGTGGTGTCGACGCCGCCGATGCTGATGCGTCCGGACGTGGGCGGCAGTACCTGACAGATCAGGTTGAACAGGGTGGTCTTGCCGGCGCCGTTCGGGCCGATCAGGCCAGTCACGCTGCCGGCCGGCACGTGCAGGCTCGCGTCGCGCACGGCTCGGACACCACCAAACTGCACGCTGACGCCCTCAACGTCGATCGGTAGGCTCATCCAACGCTCCCGTCACCGCTGGCGGCGAGCACCGGTGTGCCGGAATCGGGGTTCTGGCCGGCGTCGGATCGCCCACGACGCTTCGCAGTTAGCCGGAATCGCAGCCTGGTCAACGCCTCGGCGGCACCACCCGGGAAGAAGCGCAGCACCAGCAGGAACATCAGGCCTTCCAGCGCCACCACCACGGATCCCACCCGCTCGGCCACGACGGGGTTGGTGGCCAGGCCGCGCACCACTTCCTGGAAGCCGATCAGGATGAACGCGCCGATGAGAGCTCCCAGGTTGGATCCGATGCCGCCCAGGGTCAGAATGATGAAGACCGTGAACGTGATGTCCGCGGAGAACAGCCCCGGACTCGCCACCGTCGTGTACCAGGTGTAGATCGCACCTGCGATGCCTGAAATGAATGCGCCAGCCACGAAGGATTGCAACCGCAGCCGCTGGATCCGCTTGCCTGCCAGCGAAGCAGCCAGCTCGTCGTCCCGGACGGCCTTGAGCACGGTTCCGTACGGAGACGCGGTGATCCGGCGGATCACCAGGTAGACGATAATCACGATCAATGCGATCATGGCGGCCAGCAGCTTGCTGTAGTCCTGCGGCGCCACCAGGTTTTCCAACGGCTGCGGCAGGTTGGTGAATCCCAGCGTGCCATTGGTGATGGCATCGGCGTTGGTAATCACCGAGCCGAGCACCTCGGCGAAGGCAAAGGTGGTCAGCGCCAGGTACTCGCCGCGCAACCTCAGACACGGCCAACCGGTGATCAGCGCGAACACTGAGCCGGCCAGCCCGGCGCCGATCAACCCGACCCATACCGGCAAGCCGAAACCGAAGACATAGCTGTCGAACTCGCCCGGCGCCGGCTGCACCAGGATCACGTAGGTGTAGGCGCCGGCCGCAAAATAGGCGACGATCCCGAAATTGATCAGGCCCGTGTACCCCAGCTGCAGATTGAGCGCCAGCGACAACAGGCTGTATACGCCGCCGAGGGTAACGACGGTGATCAGCAGCTGCATCAGGTTCATACCAGGCGAACCTTGCGTCCGAAGAGCCCTCGCGGGCGGAACACCAGCACGGCGATGATCACCACGAAGGCCACGGCGGTGCGGTACCCGCTGGGCACCAGCACGGTGGACAGGTCCATCGTCAGGCCAATGATCATTGCGGACAGCGCGACCCCATAGATGCTGCCGAGGCCGGCGAGGATCGACACCGACAGGATGAGCAGAATCTGCTCGAATGCCAGATCGGTGGTCAGTGTGCTCACCAGCGCCAGCGCGACTCCCGCGAGACCGGCCAGTCCTGACGCAATGAGCCACACGTATCTGGTCGCGCGCTCGACGTCCACCCCACGCACGCGGGCCAGTTCCCGGTTTGCGCTCACCGCACGCACTGCCGTCCCTACTCGCGTGCGAGACAGGAACAGGTGCAGCCCGACGAAGCTCAGCACAGCGATCACGACGATGATCAGTTGGTAGACGGTGACGCGGACCGAGCCGAGATAGATCGTCGGAAGATCCGGCAGTGGCAGGGACTTGATCCCGGGCGGCACAATGCCCTCGGTGACGCCGTGGATCAGGTAGACCACGCCGACGGACACGATCAGCATGATGGCCGGGCCGCGCACCAGCATCGGCTCGTAGACCACCCGACCAATTCCGAGTCCGAGAACGGCGACCACGATGATCGCGATCAGGGCTGCTAACCAGATCGGCAGGTGAAGCCCGCCACTGAACCACCAGGTCAGCAATGCCGAGATCGACATCAACTCGGCGTGTGCGATGTTCAAGAACTGGTGAACACGGCTGACCAGGGCGAAGCCCAGGGTTGCCAGGAGCAGGAACGCTCCGTCGATCACCCCGAACACCGCGTACTGGAGCAAGCCGGCCTCCTCGCTGATGGATTTAGTATTCTAAATACTCCCGAGGCGCAGATGTCAACAGCCATGAGCAAGTTTCTGTGGTCTGGCACGGTGTGCATCCGGGCCGATGCGGGACAGCTGGATGGCACCTGACCGGCCACCGTGTCGCCAGCGATGCGCCCGTATGCAGGCGCCACTCGGCAGCCGATCGGAAGATTCGTTCCAGGCCGGCGCGAATCAGCCGACTCGGCCGCCCCGGTCTCGGGCGATCATGCTGTGGCCTCTCGACGCATGTAATCGCGCGAGTACTCCAGGGCCTCCCGCACGTGTCGACGCAATAGGTCGGCGGCGGCGTCGCCCTCGCCCTCTGCGACCAACGAAATGAGCTCGCCATGCTGGCTGCGCGACCGCTGCCGTCGTCGAGCGTCGGGAGTGCAGTGCATGACGTAGCGCTGGCAGGTATGCCACAAGATGTGCAGTAGCTGCAGCAGGATACCGTCGCCCAACGCGTTGAGGTAGCTGAAGTGGAAGTTTCGGTGCGCGTCAAGCATTTCCGGCGACAAGTGCCGGTCCTGCAGTTCGTCCATCCTGTCGAACCAGCGCTGCATGTCGGCAACGATCTCCGGATGCGCCGTCGTGGTGGCACGCCGCGCCGCTATGGGCTCCATGTACTCGAGGAGGTGAAAGCAGTCTTCCAGGTCCTGCATCGAGAGCGGCCGAACCACGGTTCCTCGTCGGGGCGCATGGTCGACAAGCCCCTCGGCTTCGAGTTGCCGCATGGCTTCACGCAGTGGCACCCGGCTGATACCGAATTCCTCTGCCATCTGATAGAGCGGAATTCGCTTCCCCGGAGGAAGCTCGCCGAGAATGATGCGCGTGCGTATCTGATCGGTCACGGAGACCACGATGGTGTCCGGCATCGCTGCTCGACGTGGAGCACCCACACGTTGAACTGTCACTGTCGTTAGACCCTTCACGTAGGCCGACGCCCTCCGCGCCGGACCGAGCGCCTCCTTGGCCTCTCCGTGCCGACCACAATAGGTCAGTATTCTGTTGACTAACGAACGATTCGTCGACATGTTCCGGCGCGGCGACGGAATCCCGCAGTTTGGTCGCGGGTGTTGGCCCCGATGATGTAGGCCTGTCGTCCCTGGTCTGTCGGCCTCGGTGCGCTCGGTGGAGCACAGCGCGGATCAACTCGGCATCCGCGTACGCACCCGGCGACTCCCGTCATACTTGCGCCGAGGTGGTCAGCACGAGGCGTGCTGACCACCTCGGCCAGGGGGGTGACGGAGTCGTCAACGAGCCGAGCGCGCTCAGGCGTCCGCCATCGCCGCGCGCACCACGTCGGCGACCTGCTCGGCCTCGATCAGGAACCCGTCGTGCCCGAACTCCGAGTGGATGGTGTGCAGCGGGCGCGCCCCCGGCACCGCGCCGGCAATCCGGGCGCCCTCGATCGGCAGGTACAGCCTGTCGGAGTCGACCACCGCCACCGTGGTCGTTGCCGTGACCCGAGCGAGCGCGGCCGACACCCCCCCGCGACCCCGCCCCACGTCGTGCGAGTTCATCGCCTCGGTGAGCACCAGATACGAGTTCGGATCGAACCGCCGGCCCAACTTGCGACCATGGTGCTGCAAGTACGACTCCACGGCATACCTGCCGCCGGCCGCCGGGTCCTCGTCGGCCTGGGCGTCGCGCCCGAACCGTAGCGACAGCTCGCCCGCGGTGCGGTACGTGGTGTGTGCAATCTGGCGCGCCACGGCCATCCCCGCTACCGGCGCCTGGCCGCCGTAGTAGTCGCCACCGGCGAAGTCGGGGTCCAGTCGGATCGCTGCCAATTGCGGTGCTGCCCAGGCAATCTGGTCAGCCGACGCCGCCGCGGTAGACGCAATCACCACCAACCGGCGCACCCGGTCCGGTACCCCGACCCCCCACTCCAGCGCGCGCATCCCGCCCATCGAGCCGCCGATCACCGCCGCCAGCGCGTCGATGCCCAGCAGGTCTGCGACCGCCACCTCGGCCGCGACCTGATCCCGGATGGTGATCCGCGGGAACCGCGAGCCGTAGGGCCGCCCGTCCGGCGCCACGCTGGACGGCCCGGTGCTGCCCTGGCAGCCACCCAGCACATTGGTGGCGATCACGAACATCCGGTCGGTGTCCAGCGGCGCGCCCGGACCGATCAGCCCATCCCACCAGCCCGGGCTGCGTTGCCCGGGACCGGCCGGCCCCACCACGTGCGCGTCACCGGTCAGCGCGTGCTCCACCAGCACCGCGTTGTCCCGCGCGGCGTTGAGCTCCCCCCAGCACTCGTAAGCGACCGCGACATCCCGCAGCAGCTCGCCGTGTTCGGTCCGCAGATCGCCGATGCGCAGGAAGCGCCGGACCGCAGATTGGGGTGCGCGCACCGGCACGACCCCCTGGGGAGTCGCACCGGCGCGCGGCGTCACGATCGTCATCTGCCCTCGATCCAGATCGGCTCAGGCACCCTTGGCGGCGATGAAGCCCTGCTCGAGGTCGGCCAAAATATCGTCGATGTGCTCGATGCCGACCGACAGCCGCACCAGACCCGGGGTCACGCCGGCGGCCTGCTGCTCCCGTTCGGACAGCTGTGAGTGCGTCGTCGACGCCGGGTGGATCACCAGCGAACGCACGTCACCGATATTGGCCACATGCGAATGCAGCTGCAGCGCCGAGACGAAGCGCTTACCGGCCTCCAGCCCGCCCGCGATCTGGAACGCCAGCACCGCGCCCGCACCCTGCGGGGTGTACTTCTGCGCCAGCTCGTACCAGGGGCTGGACGGCAGGCTCGCGTAGCTGACGGACTCGACGTCCTCGCGCTGCTCCAGCCATGCGGCGACCGCACGGGCGTTGGCCACATGCCGCTCCATCCGCAGCGACAGGGTCTCGATGCCCTGCTCGATCAGGAAGGCGTTGAACGGCGACAGCGCGGGGCCGAGATCGCGCAACAGCTGTACGCGGGCCTTGAGGATGTACGCGAGGTTCGCGCCCAGCGCGGAACCGACACCCAGGTCGCGCGCGTAGGTCAGGCCGTTGTAGCTGGGGTCGGGGGTGTTGAAGCCCGGGAACCGCTCGGGGTGGGCCGCGTAGTCGAAGCTGCCACCGTCCACGATCACGCCGCCGATCGCGCTGCCGTGTCCGCCCAGATACTTGGTGGCCGAATGCACCACCACGTCGGCGCCGAAGGACAGCGGGCGCAGCAGGTACGGACTGGGGATGGTGTTGTCCACGATCAGCGGCACGCCGACCTGGTGCGCCACGGCCGCGACCGCCTCGATGTCCAGCACGTCGGACTTCGGGTTGGAGACGGTCTCACCGAAGAATGCCTTGGTCTTATCGGTGGCCGCGGCCCGCCAGGACTCCGGGTCGTCGGGGTTGGCCACGAAGGTGACGTCGATGCCGAGCTTGGGCAGGGAGTGCTCGAACAGGTTGTAGGTGCCGCCATACAGACTGGGGCTGGCCACGATGTGGTCGCCTGCCTCCGCGACGTTCAGGATGGCCAGGGTGTTGGCTGCCGAACCCGAGGCCAGCAGTAGCGCACCAACGCCGCCCTCCAGATTGGCGATCCGGTTCTCCACCACCTCGGTGGTGGGGTTGCCGATCCGGGTGTAGATCGGGCCGAATTCGGCCAGCGCGAACCGGCTGGCGGCCTGCTCTGCATCGTCGAAGACGAACGAGGTGGTCTGGTAGATGGGCAGGGTGCGGGATCCGGTGGCGGAGTCGGCGGCCTGACCGGCATGGATCTGTCGGGTCTCAAAAGACCAGTTCGGGGACATGTGCTGTGCTCCAGATGGTTGTCGGCGCGGGGGCCGGAAAGTCGGTGCGGGAGATGCGGTGTCGGCGACGTCCACGTGCGGCCGGACGTGACGGTCCCGCGGGAGTGCTGGCAGGGTGCTGACGATGCCGCGCGGCAGGGCCGGGAGTACCCCGGATGGCCTCGCGGCACAGGGTGCGCGTCAGCGGGGGGTCAGCGGTGACAACACATTCGACGACACACAGCGGCGCTCCTTGCGTCAACTGGGCCCGCCGCACGCGGACCGCGCTTGCGATCCGCCGGGATGGCAGACCGCCTGGTCATCACCCGGGGCACCCCACCGCGTGTGGAGGGTTGCCGCCCAGCGAGCCGGGGCTTGATGCTGGAACTCATGACCTGTCGATCACTATAGCGGGCGGGTCGTTGCAGTCTCAACCACGGGTGACGCTTCTTGCATAGTGGGAGGGTTACCAGCCGGCGATCGCCCCGACGATCAGCACCGCGTTGAGCACCGTCACCGCTGTGGCCACCACCCAGCCCAGCACCGTGGTCACCGGACGGTTCGCCGCCGCGCCCAGCAACGACCGGTCTGCGGTCAGCCGGACCAGGGGAATGAGCACGAACGGCAGCCCGAACGAGAGCACCACCTGGGAGAGCACCAGCAGTAACGTCGGCTCCCCGCTGGCTGCCAGCGCCACCAGCGCGGGGACCAGTGTCACCGCCCGCCGCGCGAATAGCCCGATGGAGCGGCGCAGCAGACCCTGCATGATGACGCTGCCCGCGTAGCAGCCCACCGAGGTGGACGCCAGGCCGGAGATCAGCAGTGCCACCGCGAACAGCACGCCCACCACCGGTCCAATATCGGCGGTGATGGCGGCATGAGCTCCCTCGATGGTGTCCACGTCCTGCCGGCCGCTCAGCGCCGAGGCGGCCAGTAGCAGCATGGCGATGTTCACCCCACCGGCCAGCACCATCGACGCCCCGACATCCACCCGGGTGGCGGCCAGCAGGCGTCGCCGCTGCGGTCCGGGCGGTACGGTGCCGAACCGGTCGCGGGCCAGGGCGGAGTGCAGGTACACCACGTGCGGCATCACCGTGGCGCCGAACATTGCGGTCGCCAGCAGCAGCGAATCGGATCCGTCGAAGCGAGGCGCCAGGCCGCCCAGCGTCCCGGACGGTGACGGGGGTACCACCACCAGCCCCGCAACGAAGCCCACGGCCACCACCAGCAGCAGGCCGATGATCACTCGCTCGAAGGGCCGCTGACCCCGCCGGTCCTGCACCAGCAGCAATCCGATGGATACCGCCCCGGCAATCAGCCCACCGAGCAGCAGCGGGACGCCGAAGAGCAGACGCAGCGCGATCGCCCCGCCGATCACCTCGGCCAGGTCGGTGGCCATGGCGATCGCCTCGGCTTGCAGCCAGTAGGCGATCCTGGCCGGTGATCGGAGCCGGTCCCGCATCAACTCCGGCAGCGAGGCCCCGGTGGCAACTCCCAGCTTGGCAGACAGGTACTGCACCAGAGCGGCGGCGACGGTGGCCACCACCAGCACCCACAGCAGCAGGTATCCGTACCGGGAGCCCGCCTGCAGATTGGCGGCGACATTGCCCGGATCGACATAGGCCACCGCGGCCACGAACGCGGGACCCAACAGCCCGACCCCGCCGGAGCGGGCACCCCTGCGTCTTAGGCGGGGGCCGGACCGGGTCATGGCGCGATTGTTCACGATCCTCGTTCCCGCTCGGAGGTAAGGCCCGCCTTGCGACCGACACCTCTCCCAGCCACCCGGCACGCGGGCACCGAGCAGCCCGCTGAACTGGACGATCCGCGGCGGCAGTCAGTCCCAGGACAGCCCGGAGCCGGTCTGATACTCGATGACCCTGGTCTCGAAGAAGTTCTTCTCCTTGGCCAGATCCATCGCCTCGCTCATCCAGCCGAACGGGTTCTCCACGGCGGGGTACAGCGGCTCCAGACCGATCTGCGCGCACCGCCGGTTGGTGATGAAGTGCAGGTACTGCTCGCACAATTCGGCAGACAGACCCAGAATGGGGGTAGGCATGGTGTCCCGGCCATAGGAGACCTCCAGTTCACAGGCGGTGCGCAGCATCTCGCGGACTCCCGCGACGAACTCGGGATGCCACAGCTGTGGGTTCTCGATCTTGATCTGGTTGATCACGTCGATGCCGAAGTTCAGGTGGATGGACTCGTCGCGCAGGATGTACTGATACTGCTCGGCGATGCCCACCATCTTGCCCAGCCGGCCCAGCGAGAGGATCTGGGCGAATCCGGTGTAGAACCACATGCCCTCGAAGATCACGTAAAAGGCAATCAGGTCGCGCAGAAACGCCTGGTCGTTCTCCGGGGTTCCGGTGCGGAACGACGGGTCGTCCAGGTGCTGGGTGTACTGCAATGCCCAGGCGTCCTTCTCGGTGATCGACGGCACCTCCCGGTACATGTTGAACAGCTCGCCCTCGTCCAGACCGAGCGAGGTGCAGATGTACTGAAAGGTGTGGGTGTGCACGGCCTCCTCGAAAGCCTGCCGCAGCAGGTACTGCCGACACTCCGGATTGGTCAGCTGCCGGTACACGGCGAGCACAATATTGTTGGCCACCAACGACTCCGCAGTGGCGAAAAAGCCCAGATTACGTTGCAACATCAGTCGTTCGGCCGGCGTGAGCCCGCTTTCCCCCGCGGGCTGCTTCCACAGGGCGATGTCGGCCTGCATGGACACCTCGGTGGGCATCCAGTGGTTGTTGCAGCCGGCCAGGTACTTCTCCCAGGCCCAGTGGTAGCGCAGCGGCAGCAATTGGTTGACATCTGCCCGTGCGTTGATCATGGCCTTCTGGCCGACGGAGACCCGGCCGGCGGCACCGACCGAGCAGTCGATCTCACCGAGCCCGGTGATGGATCCAGACATGGCAATTTCCTTTCGGCTGGTGAGTCTGAGATGGCGCTATGGCGACGCGTCAGGCTCACCAGCGGGAGCGACGGGCTACTGGCAGGCTTCGCAGTCGGGGTTGTCGATCGAGCACGCCCGGGGCTCGGTCGATAGGAGCGACGCATCGAGCTCGGTATCGGTGACGGCGGCAGCCGAGTTCGGCACCGGCGCGACCGCGTTGAGTCGGCCGTCGGTCCCCTGCAGGGTCGACTTCTCCACGTGTGTCGCCGATGTCGAGCGCAGGTAGTAGGTGGTCTTGCAGCCGGCACGCCACGCCGACCGGTACAGCTCGTCCAGCTTGCGTCCGCTGGGAGCCGCCATGTAGAGGTTCAGCGACTGCGCCTGATCGATCCACTTCTGCCGCCGCGAGGCCGCTCGCACCAGCCAGGATCCGTCGAGCTCGAACGCGGTGGCGAACAGCTCCTTGATATCGGCGGGGATCCGGTCGATGGGTGCCAGCATCCCGTCGAAGTACTTCAGGTCGGCGACCATCACCTCGTCCCACAGGCCGCGGGCCTTGAGCGCGGTCACCAGGTGCTCGTTCATCACGGTGAAGTCGCCGCTCATATTGGACTTGACGTACAGGTTCCGGTAGGTGGGCTCGATGGACTGGCTTACGCCGACGATGTTGGAGATGGTGGCCGTCGGGGCGATGGCCATCACGTTCGAGTTCCGCATGCCCTGTCGGGTCACCTTCTCCCGCAGCGAGTCCCAGTCGAGCCGCACGGTCGTGTCCTGCTCAAGATCGCCCTCACGATGCTCGGCGAGCAGCGCCACGGAGTCGATCGGCAGGATGCCGCGGCTCCACAGCGACCCCTCGAACGAGGCGTACCGACCGCGCTCGACGGCCAGGTCGGCCGACGCCGCGATGGCGTGGTAGGCGATCTGCTCCATCGAGGTGTCGGCGAACTCCACCGCAGCATCCGAGGCGTACGGGATGCTCATGCTGGCCAACGCGTCGGCGAAGCCCATCAGCCCGAGACCGACCGGGCGATGGCGCAGGTTCGACCGCCGGGCCTGCGGGATCGTGTACATGTTGATGTCGATCACGTTGTCCAGCATGCGAACCGCCGTCGTCACGGTGCGGCGCAGGTGCTCGGCGTCAAGCCCATCCGGCCGCAGGTGTGCGGCCAGGTTGACCGAGCCGAGGTTGCACACCGCGACCTCGCCGTCCGGGCCGGGTGAGGTGTTCAGGGTGATCTCGGTGCACAAGTTGGAGGAGTGCACCACGCCAGCGTGCTGCTGCGGGGATCGCAGGTTGCAGGCGTCTTTGAAGGTGATCCACGGGTGCCCGGTCTCGAACAGCATGGTCAGCATCCGGCGCCACAGCTCCACCGCTCGGACCCGACGGAACACTCCGATCTCGCCGCGGTCGGCGGCCGCCTCGTATGCGGCATAGCGGGCGGCGAACTCGCGGCCGTAGAGATCGTGCAGGTCAGGCACCTCGTCCGGCGAGAACAGGGTCCACGTCGCGTCGGCCTCCACCCGGCGGAGGAATTCGTCGGGCACCCAGGCGGCGACGTTCATGTCGTGCGTGCGGCGCCGCTCGTCACCGGTATTGCGCCGCAGCTCCAGGAACTCCTCGACGTCGATGTGCCAGGTCTCCAGGTACGCGCACACCGCGCCCTTGCGCTTGCCGCCCTGGTTGACCGCGACCGCGGTGTCGTTCGCGATCTTCAGGAACGGCACCACGCCGGAGGACGTGCCGTTGGTGCCGCGAATGTGCGCTCCGATCCCGCGCACCGGGGTCCAGTCGTTGCCCAGTCCTCCGGAGTACTTCGCCAAAAGCGCGTTGTTCCGAATGCCGGAGAAGATGCCGTCCAGGTCGTCGGAGATCGTGGTCAAGAAGCAGGAGGACAGCTGCGGCCGGGTGGTGCCGGCGTTGAACAGCGTCGGAGTGGAGCACATGAAATCGAACGAGGACAGCAGCCGATAGAACTCGACGGCCCTTTCCTCGCGGTCGATCTCGCGCAGCGCGAGTCCCATCGCCACCCGCATGAAGAAGGCCTGCGGCAGTTCGTATCGGGTGCCACGATGGTGCAACAGATACCTGTCGTACAGGGTCTGCAGACCCAGGTAGCTGAATTCGAGGTCGCGACCGGGGTCGATGGCCGCGCCGAGTCGATCGAGGTCGAATTCGGCGAGCAGCGGGTCGAGCTGGCCCAACTCGATGCCGCGGGCGACATAGTCGCGCAGATACCCGGGATAACGGTCGGCCATCTCGGCGGCCGACGCCTGCTGCGGGGACCCAGCCAGGTGGCTCAGGGCCTCGGCGCGCAGCACATCGGCCAGCAGCCGGGAGGCGACCCTGGAGTAGCCGGGCTCGGTCTCCACCAGGCCGCGGGCGGCCAGGATCGGCGCGAGACTCAGTTCCCCCACGCCCATCCCGTCGTACAGGGTGGCCAGCGCGAGGCGCTGCACCCGCCCCGGGTCGACGTCGGCCAGGCCGGCACATGCCTCGGTGATGATGTCGCGCAGCCGGTCGATGTCGATCGGGGTGGCGGTGCCGTCTGCGGCAACCACCCGCAGTATCGGTGACGATGTCTCGGAGGGCTGCTCGCGGCGCAGCCGCTGCTGCCGGGCCCGGCGGTGCTCGTCGCGGTAGAGGATGTACGCCCGGGCCACCGCGGCGTGCCCGCCGCGCATCAGCTCCAGTTCTACCTGGTCTTGCACCTGCTCGAGGTCGATGGGCCGGCCCGGGGTGCTGCCGTCGACGCCGTAGCGCCGGCGCAGCGGGGCCACCACCGCCTCGGTCACCTCGGACACCTGAGACCGCAACCGAGCCGACCGGCCGGCCGATTCACCCTCCACCGCCAGAAAGGCCTTGGTGATGGCCACGGCGATGCGGCCCGGGTCGAAATCGGCCACGGATCCGTTGCGGCGCAGCACCGTCATGCCGACGGGACGCGCCGGCGACCGGTCCCGGCCGGAGGGGTCGGCGAACGGCGGGGTCGCATCGCGGTGGTTGCCGCCGCCCGAATCCGGTAACGAGTCCGGTAACGAGTCCCGTAGCAAATCCGGTGGCGAATCCGGAGCCGACTCCGGCGCCGTGTCCGGCGCAGGCTCCGATGCCGATTCCGGCGCCGGCTCCGTGACAGGGACGGCCAGTGTGTTCGTCATGTTCTCTCTCCTCGCGAGCCGTCGTTGCCGATGAGATGGGTGGGACGGCGACGGACGCGTAAGGCGGATCCGCGGTCGGCCCTCCCACGAGGCACACCGGCGGCGCCCGCCGGCGGCGGACGCACCCAAGGCAGGTCTTCGGACTCGTGGGCTCGCTCTCGCGCTCCTACTGGCCGTCGCTTCCCGGGCGCTCACGCACCCAGTGCTGTCACGCCGTGACCCTGCGGTCCCGGCGCGGACGGCGGTCGTTCCCACTCACCGCTGCGGGGCAGTTCCGGATTCGCACCGGATTCCCTGTTGCCTCCTCACCGGATCACCAGGCTGGCGGTCGATGAGGAACCTTCGGCGTCGCTGACGCTACATCTGGTGGCTGACATTTCGACGTACCCCCACATGTCGTGTCGCGGCGTGTCTGGCCGGGCCCGGCGCGTCACCCGCGACACGCCGGAAATCGGCTGCGACCGTGGACGCGACCCACTGTGGTCCGCGACCCGCCGGGCGATAGCGTGACCGAGTGTCCGACTTCCCGATGTCCCTTCCGACCTCCCGCATCGCCGACCCGGCAACCGCCCCGCCGCTACGCTGGGGCATCCTGGCCACCGGCGGCATCGCCGGATCCTTCGTCACCGCCCTGGCCGCACACACCCACCAGCAGGTAGTGGCCGTAGGCTCTCGGTCCGCCGATCGAGCGCAGTCGTTCGCGAGCAGGCACCACATTGACCGGGCGCATCCCAGCTACGCCGCGCTGGTGAACGATCCCGGGGTCGACGTCGTCTACGTCGCCACCCCGCACAGCGAGCATCGTGACAATGCGCTGGCTGCCATCGCCGCCGGCAAGCACGTCCTGGTGGAGAAGTCGTTCACCCGCAACGCTGCCGAGGCCGCACTGGTCTTCGACGCCGCCCGGTCGGCGGGAGTGCTGGTGATGGAGGCGATGTGGACCCGGTACCTACCGCAGACCGACGTCCTGCGGCAGGTGCTGGCCGACGGAGTGCTGGGCGATATTGCCGTAGTGGCGGCCGATCATGGCCAATACTTCGACGTCGATCCGGCACATCGACTGCTCAATCCGGAGTTGGCCGGCGGCGCCATGCTGGACCTGGGCATCTATCCGGTGTCGTTCGCCTCCATGGTGCTGGGCAGGCCGGAGGCGGTGACGGCGGTCGGGACCATCACCAGCACGGGGGTGGACGCGCAGGCCGGCATCGTGCTCGACAAGGGGGCGGCCCAGGCCGTACTGCACACCACGCTGCTGGCGAAAACACCGACAGTCGCGTCGATCTCGGGCACCCTCGCGCGTGCCGAACTGTCCGGGCCGTTCTACGCGCCCGGCGTGCTCACGGTGACATCCCGGGACGGGCGGCAGTTGATCCGGCCGCGCGACCCGATCACCGGATCGGGCGGGCTGAGCTACGAGGCGGCCGAGCTGGCGCGCTGCGTGGCGGCGGGCCGCCGCGAGTCGCGGCTGCTCGGCTGGGGCGAGACGCTGGCGATCATGAAGACCATGGACGAGGTCCGCCGGCAGGTCGGCGCGATCCTGCCGGGCGAATAGCGCGGCACGCCGACCGGCCAACCCGTCCGCGCGCAGGCCCCCCCGCCCGCGCGCCCGTCTCCCGTCCGCGTGCCCGCTTCCGATCCGCGTGCACAGCTCCCATCCGCGTACTCAATCGCGCACGCACACCGCAGTTCGGCACGCGGATCGCAGCCACCCATGCCCCACTCCACGCCTCACTGCACGCCCCACCGCACGCCCACCGCACGCGCTGGGCCCCACAACCCGCCCCGACGGCCCTGTTTGCGGTCGATTAAACGCGCGTTTAGTATGTTGTCCGTGCGTTCAACACCACCGTCGGACAGCGACCTCACCACCCGGGCACGGATTCGCGACGCCGCCATCGCGATGATCGGCGCGCACGGGTTCGCCCGCGTCACCATCCGGCAGCTCGCTCAGGCGGCCGGCGTCTCCCCCGGCCTGGTGATCCACCACTTCGGCTCCAAGGACGGTCTTCGGCAGGCCTGCGACGCCCGGGTGCAACAGGTACTAGGGGAGTCCATCGCCGAGATGGAGCAACAAGGCCCGGCCAGCGCCATCGCCCAGCTGTCCCGAGCGGACGAGTATCTGCCGGTGGTTCGCTACGGCACTCGGGCGCTGATGGACGGGGGCCCGCTGGCACAGGCGCTCTTCGACCGGCTGGTCGATCAGACTGAGGGCTGGCTGGCAACCTCGGTCGCCGCAGGGCAGGTCAAGCCGTCCGACGACGACCATGCCCGTGCCGCCCTGCTGGTGTGCATCAGCCTGGGTATCCAGCTGCTGGACCGTTACCTCGCGCCGGACGTCGCTCCGGAGCAGCGCACCGCGGCGATCATCGGCTCGACCGCCGGCGCGGCCGTCGAGCTCTACACCCACGGCCTGTTCGCCACCACGGCCTACCTGGACGCCTTCCGGCGACAGTCGAGTACGGCGCCGCCGGGCGCGCGAGCCACCAGCCGACCAGCGCCCGATGGCAGCCGGCAACACCGGCGGCACACTCCTCAGGGGGATCAGCAAAAATGACCACAACACTCCGGCCGGCCATCGAGATGTCCGGCATCGTTAAGACATTCGGTCCCGTGCGGGCCTTGGACCACCTGGATCTGACCGTGCAGACCGGCCAGGTACACGGCTTCCTCGGCCCCAACGGCGCCGGCAAGTCCACCGCGATCCGGGTGCTGCTGGGCCTGTTGCGCGCCGACGCCGGAACGGCACGGCTGCTCGGCGGCGACCCGTGGCGGGATGCCGTGGCGCTGCACCGCCGGCTCGCCTACGTGCCGGGCGATGTGAACCTGTGGCCCAACCTGTCCGGCGGCGAGGTGATCGATCTGCTCGGCCGGTTGCGCGGCGGACTGGACATCCGGCGCCGAGAGGAGTTGATCGAGCGCTTCGAGCTAGATCCGCGCCGCAAGGGGCGCACCTACTCCAAGGGCAATCGACAGAAGGTCGCGATCGTGGCGGCGCTGGCCTCCGATGTGGAGCTGCTGATTCTGGATGAGCCGACGTCCGGCCTTGATCCATTGATGGAAGCGGTGTTCCAGGACTGCATCAACGCCGAGAAGGAGCGCGGCCGGACGGTGCTGCTGTCCAGCCACATCCTGTCCGAGGTGGAGGCGCTGTGCGATCGGGTGTCGATCATCCGGGCCGGCGCCGTGGTGGAGTCGGGGACGCTGGCGGAGCTGCGTCACCTGACGAGGACCTCCATCTCCGCCGAGCTGGATTCCGTGCCCAGCGGCCTGTCGGAGATGCCAGGTGTGCACGATCTGGTCTCGGAGGGCGCCCGGGTGCGCTTCGACGTCGACTCCGACCGGCTGGAAGACGCGATGAGGCTGCTGCTGTCCGGCGGTCTGCGCGGCCTGACCAGCCAGCCACCCACCCTGGAGGAGCTGTTCCTGCGCCACTACGGAACCGACAACGACAGCGGTGACGGGTATCCCGGCGACGCCGCGGTCGACGCTCAGCCGGCGGCGGCCATGCGAGCGGACCGGTCATGACCAGCCTCACCGCCCTCGGTGGACCGAAGGGCTCGGGCGGCCGACCGATCACGGGCCACCCCGACGGCCCCGTCACCGCTCGGTCCGCCGCGCTCACCGGCACCGGCACGCTTCTCCGGCTGGGCCTGCGCAGGGAGCGCATCTCGCTGGCGATCTGGGTGTACGCGATCTGCATCACGTTGATCGCCTCGTTCCCGACGCTGTCCGCGCTGTATCCGGACCAGGCGTCCCGGGACGCCATCGCCGGTGGAATCGCCGGCACCCCGGCGTTCGTGGTGATGACCGGGCCGGTCACCTCGACGACCCTGGGTGGGCTGACCGCCTGGCGCTACGGCGTTCTCGGCGCGGCGGCGGTCGCCTTGATGGCGATCTTGACGGTGGTGCGACGTACCCGCGCCGACGAGGAGGCCGGGCGCACCGAGCTGCTCGCCGCCGGGGTGCTGGGCCGGTTCGCCCCGCTGGCCGCGGCACTGGGCCTGGTGTGGGGCGCGTGCCTGACGATCGGCGTCGTGGTGGCCGCGGGAGCGGTGGTGACGGGGCAGCCGGTGGCGGGCTCGATCCTGCTCGGCGCGACCCTCGCCGGCCCGGGCATGGTGTTCGGTTCGATCGCAGCGGTGGCCGCGCAGCTGGTCGAGAGTGCCCGTGCTGCCACGGGTCTGGCGGGCGCCGCCCTGGCGGTGGCATTCGCCCTGCGCGCGGTCGGCGACACCATCACCGGCGCCGGGTTCGCCTCCTGGCTGTCCCCCATCGGCTGGGGGCAGAAGCTCGCGGCGTATGGCGCCGATCGATGGTGGGTGCTGGTGCCGCTGGTCGCGGCTGCCGGAGCGTTCGCGGCCTGGGCCGTGCGGTTGCAGTCCCACCGGGACGTCGGGCTTGGCGTCTGGCCGGCCCGGCTGGGTCGTGCCACGAATCCGAGGATGCGTTCGCCGCTGGCGCTGGCGGCACGCCTGCAACGCGGCAGCCTGATCGGCTGGAGCATCGGCTTTCTCGCGCTCGGTGCGATGACCGGTGCGATGGCCACCGACACCGGCACCCTACTGGCCGGCAACGCCAAATTGACCGAGATCATGCACCAGCTCGGCGGCCCCGGCGGGCTCACCGACGTACTGCTGGCCAGCATGGGCGCGATCGGCGGGTTATTGGCCGCGGCGTACGGGATCTCGGCGATGCTGCGGCTGACATCGGAGGAATCGGCCGAGCGGGCGGCACCGGTCCTGGCCACGGCGGTGGATCGGCGCCGATACCTGGCCGGACACCTGCTGTTCGCCCTCGCCGGACCGGGCTGGCTGCTGCTGGTCGGCGGGGTGCTGACGGGGCTGCTGTACGGCGCCTCGTCGGGCACCATGGGCTCATCGATGGGTGACGGACTGTCCAGCATGCTGGTGCAGTATCCGGCGGCGCTGGTGCTGGTGGGTCTGGCGGCGGCACTGCACGGCCTGGTGCCGCGGCTGGCGGTGCTGGCCTGGGCCGCGCTGGGAGTCTCACTGCTGCTCGGCCAACTGGGCCCGCTGCTCCAGCTACCGCGCGCGGCGATGGACATCTCACCATTCGCGCACGTACCCCAGCTGCCGTCGGTACCGATGTCCTGGACGCCGGTGGTGGTGCTGGCCCTGGTGGCCGCGGCGCTGGTCGCGATCGGGCTGGCCGGGTTCCGCCGCCGCGACCTCCGCTCCTAAATCTTCGAGGTTGTGTGGTCCAGCGAGCGGTGGGGCGCGCGCTGGACCACACGACCAGGGGGGTGTGGACAACTCGGCGGGCATCCAGCCCAGATCCGGCAGGCTGACCCGATGCGGGTCGAGACCTGGGCAGAGCTCGCTGCCCGACAGGACGGCATGATCGCGCGTCGCCAGCTTCGGTCACTGGGAATCGATCGCGACCGGGTGCGCAATCAGGTCGCTGCCCGTCGATGGGCCCTGCGCAGCTCTACGGTGCTCAGCACCTTCACGGGCCCGCTTGGGCTCCGGCACCGGCTGTGGCTCGCCGCGCTGCACGCCGGGGGCGAATCCCTCGTTGGCGGGCTGTCGGCCGCGGCGGCGCACGGGTTACGGAGATGGGACCGTGACGAAGTATCCGTGCTGGTCGACGACCAGCTCCTGCTCGAGCCGCTCCCGGGGATCCGCTGGGTGCGCACCCGCCGCCCGCTCGCCGCGTTGCGCGACCCGCGCTCCGCGTTGCCGCTGTGCCGCCTCGAACCCGCGCTGCTGCTGTTCGCCGGCTACACCCGCTCGTCGCGGGCAGCGCACGGTGTCATCGCCGCCGCGGTCCAGCAACGGCTGACGACCCCAAGCCAGCTGATGACGTGGATCGAGAGAATGCAACCGCTGCGCCGAGCATCGCAATTCCGACGATCGTTGCTGGAGATCGCCGGAGGCGCCCAGTCCGTCGGGGAGCTCGACGTCGCCCGGATGTGCCGCCGCTTCGATCTCCCGCGACCGCACCGGCAGGTCCGGCGACGCGACGCGACTGGGCGCGTGCGGTACACCGACTGCGAATGGGACCTCCCAAACGGGCACATCATCGTCTTGGAGATCGACGGGTCCTTCCACATGGAGACCGAGCACTGGGAGGAGGACATGGCGCGGGAACGGCGGCTGTCGGTCCCTGGGCGCACCTCGATACGGTGCACAGTTCGCGAGCTTCGAGATCAGCCGGCCGACGTGGTGGCGGACCTGCGCCGACTGGGAGTCGGCACGGCCATCCCTCGGGGTCGTGTGGTGTAGCGCGCGCCGGAGCGCTCGCTGGACCACACAACCCCCGGCTCAGTCAGGGGCGACCATTGCCGCGGCGTGGGCGCGGGCGACCGCACGGACCTCACCCTCCGGATCTCCGCCGGCGGCCCCGACCTCGAACGCCAGCCGGAAGATCTGCTCGGCCGGCGAATCCCCGGTCGGCAGCGGCACATCCACCCCGTACTTGCGCGACCGGGCGCCGAGCTTGCCCGCCAGTGCCAGCGCGGGCTGAGCGAGCGCCACGCCGTCCAGCGCGGTCGGCCGGGCGTGCTCGGCCTTCTTCAGCTCGTCCCACCGGGCCTGCTGATCGGCCGGCGACAGCGTCTCGCGCTGCTCGGGCGGGCCGAACACGTTCGGGTGCCGTCGGGTCAGCTTGTCGACCAGTCCCGTTGCCACGTCATCGATGTCGAACCCGCCTTGCTCCGTCGACCGCTCGGCGGCCACCCGGGAGTGGAACAACACCTGCAGCAGCACGTCGCCGATCTCCTCGCGCATCGCGTCCGCGTCACCGTCCTCGACGGCCTGCACCAGCTCGTAGCACTCCTCCACCAGATAGCGCAGCAGCGAGGCGTGCGTCTGCGACGCGTCCCAGGGGCAGCCGCCCGGAGATCGGAGCCGGTCCATCACGGCCACCGCGGTCAGCAGCGCGGCACCGGCGCGACCAGCCCCGGCATCGGCGCGATCGGCCCCGGCATCGGCGCGATCGGCCCCGGCATCGGCGCGATCGGCCCCGGGATCGGGCTCGACCCGCGAGCGCGCCGCCGGATCGCCACCCCGGCCGGCACCGTCCGATGCCACGACCGTCACGTCCCGTTGTTGGCCGGGACCACCACGAGAGCCGTCGGATCCCACTGACCGAACCGCGGGTTCACCGTCACATCCTTTGCGTCCTTGCCCAGCAGCAGCGACGCCAGCGACAGGTAATCCCCGACGCTGGACACCGACTGCATGGTCTGCGCGGTGAGCTTCGTGGGCTTGTCCGTCCGGCTGGTCACCCGCACCACCAGGTACCCCGGCGCTCCCGGCTGCGCCAGCACCACGATCTGGCCCTCGGGCGCCGTCAGGATGCCCAGGCTGGCCAGGTCCGGCCGGGCGAGCAGGGACAGCGGGACGCCCGCGGAGTTGCTCGCCTTGGCGTCCGCGGCCATCGCCGCGGGGTCCTTCAAGTACCGCACCCGATCGGCCACCGCGGCGTCCCGGTCAGCTGCCTGCACGATGTCGGCAGTGATCTGCACGTCGGTCACATCGACACCGGCCTTCGGCAGGCGCTTGACCATCTGTTCCAGCACCAGGTAGTCGTAGATCGCGTCCGGCACCCGGTCGATCGGGACGGGCAACAACCCCTCGCCGACCTTCTTCGCTCCACCCGCCTGCGTGATGTAGGAGTTCACCTGCGCCTTCGTGACGGTGATCCCCTGTGCCTTCGCGGCGGCGAGCACCAGCTGGTGGCGCACGGCGTCGGTGACCTGATACCGGTTGAGCCCGGCCCTGGTCAGCGCGTCGACGGCGCTCGGATCGGGCGCCTGCTCGTCGATGAGGGTCTGGGTGCGATCCTGCACCGACTGCTCGGAGATGCGGGTGCCGTCGACCTCCGCGGCCGCACCCGGAACCGTGCCGCACCCGGCGAGCAGCACCGCTGCGCCCAGGACGGCGACCCAGCGGGCGGGCCGACGCAGCCGCACGCGGTTATCACGGATGAACTGGACTGCCGACACCGGCTCACTCCCCTGCACCGAACTGTGGACGCTGGCCCGGACCGCCGATCGGCGCATCCGTGCCGGTCCAGCGTGCCACAACGCAGGGTCAACCCCGGCGCTCGCCCCGCAGGCGACGGGCGCCGAGGACGACGAGCCCGATTCCCACCAGCAGCACCACCGCTGCCACGATCGCCGTCAGGGTCACGTTGACGCTGACGCCGGTGTACGCCAGGCCGGATCCGCTGGTGCCCGACACGGCCGCGCTGGTCGGCAGGACCTGGATCGACTGCGTGGTGGGCACGGAGCCGCCACCTGAGCTCACCGAGGGCGCCGGGTACGGGGTGGTGACGTCCGCCCAAGCGACCGCTCCGAACAGCGCCGGGAGCATCGCCAGCATCACGATGGTCACCATGCGACGGATCATGTCGATACCTCCGCCCGGGGCTGCGCGATGGACCGGGGAGTCCTCGCTCGGCAATGATCTCGGCAATGGTCACTGTAACGTGCTTGAACGCGGATAGTAATCACCGGCTCAACCATTCATCTATATGGCCTAACAATACTCCGATGATTCTGGACGTATGCGTCGGAAGCGGTGACTATCTATCACCCAGACAGGCGATCGGATCGGCGGAGGTGTCGGCCGTACTGGCCATGGGAGTGACGACCAGCCGGGGGGCGATGGTCCCGGCACCGCCGGTGGGAAAGTCCACCCGCGCCTGCACCGTGACCGACTGGCCCGGGGACATCACCACCGTCACCATGGCCACCGCCCGCTGCTGGTCGGCACCGAGTTGCACCGGCACCGGGCGCCCGTCGACCAGCAGGTTCGTCACCGCCCCTCCGGTGGGAGCTACCAGCAGCACGTTCGTCTGCAGCCGGTAGATCGAGCTGCCCACGTTGCCGCCCGAGATGACGTAGTTCGGCAGGCCGGTGGCGGGCGCGTCGAAGCCGAGCCGCACGGTCAGCCGCGCGGACCCCGATGAGCCGGTGCAGCTGCCGCCAGCGAGCCGCGCCGCCATGGACAGGTAGTAGTCCAGCTTGCCGCCGGTGCCGTCGTTGAGAAACACCCCGGTGGTCGGCGAACCAGCCGCGTCCCGCAGCAGCCGCCCACTCACCGCCGTCGGCAGGATCTGCCGTTCCTCGTCGGGGTGCGCGCTCCACACCAGCACTCGACGCTGGTCGACCATGTCCTTGATACCGCTGATGATGGGCCGGAATGCCGCCGGATCCTGATGCGAGGAGATCGCCCGGAACGCCGCAGCGGTCGCCGCCCCCAGGAACGCGTCCCGCCCGGCGGTATCGACGCTGGTGGGGAAGCGAGCGTAAATGTCCGACATCAGCAACGGCGCGGCCGTGTCCGAGCTCAGCACCGCCCCGTTGCCCAGGTCGATCGGCCGCTGACCCTGCAGCAGCTGGGCGACGACCAACGGATCCAGCGCGATCACGCCGTCCACCCGCTGCCCGAACCGCTGCGTGTACATGGAGCTGATCAGATCGGCGGCGGTCGGGAAGTCGGGGGTGAAGTTGACGTCCTGCGGATAGCTGGTGATCCGGGGTGAGTACAGCGCGGCCAGCGACGGGTCGACCGCAAGATCCCCCGCGCGAAAAGTGCCCAGGTCCCGGCTGGTCGATGCGGTCCGCTGCAGCGTGATGGCACCACGGTCCACCCGCAGCACCGCGTAGGAGCCGAAGATCCCTCCGGTGGCGCGCAGTTCGGCCGGGTTCTGGAACACCACCAGATAGCTGCGGGGGCCGGCCCCGCCGAGCATCGGCACCACCAGGCTGCCGAGCCGCGCCCCCGTCGCCGTCAGCGGTGCGGCGCGCGCCAGTTGGTCCCGCAGCAGCGTCACCGCATTGGCCACCGGCCCGATCAATCGGTGGGTGTCGACGGCCTGCAGGGAGGCGATGGCCTGTTGCACCGCGGTATCGGTGGCGGACAGCACCCCGGCCGCAGCCTGCACGGTGTCCATGTTCACCACGCCGTCGTGCGGGAACAGGTGGCCGGCGTCGAGCGATCCGGCGAGGGCAGCGCCGGGCTCGAGTGCGGTGGCCACTTCATCGATGGACACCGCGACGGTGCGCACCGCGGCCAGATTGTCACCTAGCCAGGGGAGGCCCGTTGCCGCCCCGAACAGCGGATCCTGCACCGCGGACCGCGCACTGGCAGCGTCGGCGGCGAACCGGTGCGCCAACCCGGCCAGGGTCCCGGGGCGGGAGATCCCGTGGTCGCGGAACTCGGCTACGATCGAGACGGCCGTGCTCTTGGCGGCCTCCAGATGCCGGTAGGCCTGCAGCGAACGGAATCCGACCCAGGCTGCGGCCAGCAGGATGAGCGCGCCGGCGGCGAGCAGGGTCCAGCCCAGCCTCGAGCGGCGGCGTGATGTGGGCGCCGACTCCGAGGACGCCGACTCCGAGGGCACTGATTCCGAGGGCACCGACTCTGAGGGCGCCCTCGAGTCCACAGCGGTGACGGGCACAGCGGCGGCGGACACGGCGGTGACGGGCACAGCGGTGACGGGCACAGCGGTGACGGGCACGGGCACGGCGGGACTGTCCGCCTGCGCCGCGGCCGGCGTCACATCCTCGTCCGGCACGTCTTCGCTCCTTGACCCGCAGTGCCTATGGGCAGGTCCGCCGTGGCATCCCGACGCTGCGGGCTGTGCGTATTGCTGCCCGCGTTGCTACATTCTGTCAGCAATTGACGCAGTAACCGAGTGAACAGACCTCACGATCGAGTGAATCCCGCCCGCTATCCTTACTCAGAGTGTCAGACTCTCCGATAACGGCGCGGCGAAGCAGCGCGCAGGGTCCGCATACGTCCATTACAGGGAGCGATCCGGGATGCCACCATTCGGCGTATTCGTGCACCCGGCGGGGCTGTGCGAGAGCGCGACGGTGGGCCCGGGCACCCGGGTCTGGGCGTTCGCGCACGTACTGGCAGGCGCCGTCGTCGGGGCCGACTGCAATGTGTGTGACGGAGCCTACGTGGAGTACGGAGCCGTGGTCGGCGACCGCGTCACCATCAAGAACCAGGTGATGATCTTCGAAGGGGTAACGATCGAGGACGACGTGTTCCTCGGTCCGGGAGTGGCGTTCACCAACGACCTGCGACCCCGGGCCACGATCACCCGCGCCGGCGACGCGCTACTGCCGACCACGGTGCGTCGCGGCGCGACCCTGGGCGCCGGAGTCGTGGTGGTGTGCGGCACCACCATCGGCGCGCACGCCTTCGTGGGCGCCGGCGCCGTCGTGGTCGCGGACATCCCCGCGCACGGGTTCGTGGTCGGCAATCCCGGCCGGCAGCACGGCTGGGTCTGCGAATGCGCCGAACGGCTCGACGCCGACCTGCGCTGCCGGTGCGGCCGTCGCTACCGGCACGTCGCCCACGGGCTGGCGGCCGTCATCGCGCCGGAGTCGCCCCCGCCGGCCGCGGCCGTCATCGCGCCGGAGTCGCCCCCGCCAGAGCCCGCCACCGCGGTGCAGGAGTAGGCCAGGATGTACGTCACCCTTCGCGGCACGCCCGATACCTCCGGCAGCGATCGCCGGCACTCGACCACCCAGGCGAGCGGCGGCAAGGGCAAGAAGGTCCGACGCACGGTCGCCCCCACCGTCGTCGGCCTGGGCGCCGTCAGCCTGCTCACCGACATCTCCTCGGAGTCGGTCAATGCCATCCTGCCGATCTACATCACCGTCGTCATCGGCTTGGGCCCGCTGGCCTACGGCTTCGTGGACGGTATCTACCAGGGCGTCAGTGCCCTGGTGCGGATCCTCGGCGGCTGGTGGGCCGACCGCACGGACCGGCCCAAGTGGATCGCACTGGGCGGGTACGGTATCTCGGCGGCATCACGAGTGGTATTGCTGTTCTCCCAAGCATTCTGGCCGATCACCGGGACCATCGCGATGGACCGCATCGGCAAGGGGTTCCGAACCGGCCCGCGGGACGCGCTGATCGCGACTGCCTCGCACCCGGACTTCTTGGGCCGCAACTTCGGCGTGCACCGCACCATGGACACCACCGGTGCACTGATCGGCCCGTTGCTGGCGTTCGCCATCCTGGCGGCATTTCCGTTCGGACTGCACGGATACCAGACGGTGTTCGTGGTCTCCTTCGCCGCCGCCGTGATGGGCGTGGCCGTGCTGGGGCTGATCATCCCGAACCTGCGCCGCCGCCCCGACACCACCTCGGTGGTGGTGCCGCCCAGCCGTCCGCGGCTGCGGGACCTCGCGCAGCCCGGGCTGCGCCGGGTACTGATCGTCGCCGGTCTGCTGAGCGTGTTCACCGTCGGCGACGGCTTCCTGTATCTGTCGCTGCAGGCCGGCGGGCAGATCACCGACCGGTTCTTCCCCCTGTTGTTCGTGGGCACCAACATCGCGTACCTGGCGCTGGCGATCCCGCTGGGCCGGCTGGCCGATCGAATCGGACGCGGCACGGTGTTCCTGGCCGGCCATGTGGTGTTGCTGGCCGCCTATCCGATGGCGGCCACCCACCTGGGCGGGATGATCGGCGCCGTCATCGTGCTGCTGCTGCTCGGCACCTTCTACGCCGCCACCGACGGGGTGCTGGCCGCACTGGCGACCCGTGAGGTACCGGAGTCGGTGCGCGCCAGCGGAATCAGCGCCGCGCAGACCGTGGTGGCGATCACCCGGTTCGCGTCCTCGGTGGTGTTCGGTCTGATGTGGCAGTTCGGCAACCGGGAGTTGGCGCTGCTGGTGATGACGGCGGGCATGGTGGCGGCCGTGCCGATCTCGGCGGTGTTGCTCCGGGCGCTGGCGGGGCGGGATCGTGCGCAAGGGACGGCCACGTGAGCCTGCGATTGCGATTGATCATCCTGGCGGTGGTGTGCATCCTGGCCGTCGGTGGGGCACTGGGCTACTTCCTGCACGCCCGCTCGCAGGACGCGGCCGCGCAGACCTCCGCCCCGAACGTCACCCAAACCGACGACGTGGCAGGCATTCTCGCCAGCGACCACGTGGTGTTCCGCTCGACCGCGCTGGGGCAGACCTACGGCCGGCTGGCGGTCGTGAGCCTGTCCGACCCGGCCGGGCCCCGCGCGGTGCTCGCGCCGAGCTGCGAGCGGGTGTACGCCACTCGCAGCGACGGGGTGTGCATCACGGCCACCCGGGGCATCGTCTCGGACTACCAACTGGTGCAGCTGAACGCACGCCTGAATCCGACGACCCGCTCGTCGCTGGACGGGCTGCCCAGCCGGGCCCGCCTGTCCCCCGACGGCTCGCTGATCGCCACCACCACCTTCGTGGTCGGGCACTCGTACGCCTCGTCCAGCTTCTCCACCGAGACGGTGATCCGCACCGCCGCCGGCCGGAGCCTGGGCAACATCGAATCTTGGCACACCACCGTCGACGGCGCCCCGCTGACGGCAACCGACAAGAACTTCTGGGGGGTGACGTTCGTCGACGACAACACCTTCTACGCCACCGCGGCCTCCGGCGGGAAGACCTGGCTGGTCAAGGGCGACATCGCCGACAAGACCATGACGAGCATCCATCAGACCGCCGAGTGCCCGTCGGTCTCGCCGGACCGGACGCGGGTGGCCTTCAAGGTGCGCTACGGCGCACCGACCGCGGGCACCTGGCACCTGGCCGTGCTGGATCTGCAGACCGGCAGCTTGACCATGCTCTCCGAAAAGCACAGCGTGGACGACCAGGTCGAGTGGCTGGACAATTCACGCGTGCTTTATTCGCTGCCCCGCACGGGAACCCAGGCCACCACCACCGACGTGTGGGTGGTGCCCGCGGACGGCTCCGGCACGCCCCAGGTGTTCATTCCGCAGGCATCCTCACCGGCCGTGGTGCGGATATGACGGCCACCACTCCCGCGACCACCACGGAGGCGATCTCAGTGACCACGCCCCTTGCGGGTGCCGCCCGACTGGAGGCGGCGAGTTCGCCCGCCCGCCAGACGATGCGCCCACTGCTCGAGCTGGCCGTCGACGGCATCGCGCGGATGTACCTGCCCGACCGTCGGACCGTCGTGCAGACCCTGCGCGGCGTCCGGGACGCCGCCACCAGGACCACACCGCAGGTGACGATGCGGCAGGAGGGCACCAACGATCGGTACGCGGCCATCGTCGCGCTCGGTCTGAGCCGCCTGGACCGGGATCGACAGGCCACTGCCCTGGCCGGCAGCACCGCGGCGGATCTCGCCCTGGCCACCGCCGACCGGGCCGGCGACCCCCAGAGCGATCACAGTGACCTTGGCGTCCCGGCGCTGGCGGCGTGGGCCGCCGCCGAGGCCGCCGGTCAGCCGCGGGTCGACCTGTTCGCGCGGCTGGCCCGCAACCTGTCCGGCGACGCCCCCATCCCCACGGTAGTGGCGGCCTGGGCGCTGACGGCGGCGCTGGCCACCGATCCGCTCGTGGCCGGCGAGCGGGGCCGGCTGGACGATGTGATCCGCTGGGCGACCCGACGGCTGCTGGCCGCGCAGTCGGAGCACGGCCTGTTCCCGCACCTGCTGCCACCGCGGCTGCTGGGTCGCTGGCGGGCGCACGTAGGGTGCTTTGCCGACCAGGTCTACCCCATCCAGGCGCTGGCCAGGCTGGCCGCGCGCACCGGGAACGCCGATGCCATGGCGGCCGCCGACCGGGGCGCCGCCCACATCGTCGAGGTGCAGGGCCCGGCCGGGCAGTGGTGGTGGCACTACGACGTGCGCGACGGCTCCGTACTGGAGGGCTATCCGGTCTACAGCGTGCACCAGCACGCGATGGCGCCGATGGCGCTGTTCGACCTGGCCGACGCCGGTGGGACGGACCGATCCGACGCCATTTCGGCCGGCGCGCAATGGCTGGCCGACCATCCCGAGGTCTTCGAAGACCTCATCGCCCCGCGGCACGCGGTGATCTGGCGCAAGGTCGGTCGCCGGGAGCCGCCCAAGGCGGTGCGGACGGCGGCGGCGGTGCTGTCCAGCTACCGTGTCGGCGCTCGAATCCCCGGCCGGGACAGGGCGTTCCCACCCACCGTGGTCGACCACGAGTGCCGTCCGTACGAGCTGGGCTGGCTGCTGTACGCCTGGCACCGCCCCGGACCGGATCGGGCCTGATCGCCATGCCGCCCACCCGGACGCTGTTTGGGCTGGAGATCGCCCCGCTGACGATGGCCCAGGTCCTTGCGCGATGCCACACCGCGCTGGTGACCCGGCAGCCGCTGCTGATCGGCGTGGTGAACGCCGCCAAGATCGTCAACCTGCGCCAGGATTCGGTGCTACGGGATTCGCTGCTGGAGTGCGGAGTGATCGTCGCCGACGGGCAGTCCGTGGTGTGGGCCAGTCGGCTGCTGGGTCGGCCGCTGCCGGAACGGGTCGCCGGCATCGACCTCTTCGAGGCGCTGTTGGCCGTGGCCGATCACGACGCGCGCTCGGTCTACCTGCTGGGAGCCAAGCCCGAGGTGCTGCAACGACTCCGGTCCAACCTGGCGGTGCGCTTCCCGAGCATGCGCATCGCCGGCGCACATGACGGCTACTTCGCCGACCACGAGGGCGCGGCGGTGGCCGACGACATCCGGCGCTCGGGTGCCGACATGCTCTTTTTGGGTATCACGTCGCCGAAGAAGGAGACCTTCCTCGGCGACTATGGTCGGGATCTGCGGGTGCCGGTGCTGCACGGGGTGGGCGGGTCGTTCGACATCCTGGCGGGTGTCACCAAGCGGGCCCCGGTCCGCTGGCAGCGGATGGGACTGGAATGGGCCTATCGGCTACTGCAGGAGCCCCGCCGGATGTGGCGCCGCTACCTGCGCACCAATACCGCGTTCCTGGGTCTGGTCGTCCGGGAGCGGTTCCGGCCCACGCCCGCATTCAGCAGAGCCGTCGTCACCACCTCACCGTTGCCGACCATTGGAAGGTCATCATGAACGAGTCGTTCTCCGGCAAGGCCGTCGTGATCGGGCTGGGCTACATCGGCTTGCCCACCGCGGTGGTGCTGGCTACCCGCGGCATCGACGTGGTGGGGGTGGACGTCAATCCCGACGTGGTCAAGGCGGTGTCCCGCGGCGAGGCGACGCTGGTGGAGCCCGATCTGGCGGTGGCCGTCAGCGGCGCGGTCGCCATGGGCCGGCTCACCGCGTCGCTGCAGACCCCGGAGGCCGACGCCTACATCATCGCGGTGCCCACGCCCTTCAACGCCGATCACACGGCCGACCTGTCCTACATCCGGGCCGCGGCCGAGGAGATCGCCCCGCACCTGCGGGCCGGTGCCGTCGTGGTGCTGGAGTCCACCTCCCCGCCCGGAACGACGCTGCAGCTCAGCCACTGGCTGGCCGAATTGCGCCCCGACCTGCACCTGCCGCACGCGGTGGAGGGTGTCGCGGACATCAGCATCGCGCATTGCCCGGAACGGGTGCTGCCCGGCCGGATCATGATCGAGATGGTGACCAACGACCGGGTCGTCGGCGGCATCACCCGGCGGTGCGCCGAGCACGCCGCCTCGCTGTACCGGGTGTTCTGCCAGGGCGAGATCGTGCTGTCCGACGCGGCCAGCGCCGAGATGGCCAAGCTGGTGGAGAACGCCAGCCGGGACGTCGATATCGCGTTCGCCAACGAGCTCTCGCTGATCTGCGACGATCTGAAGCTGGACGTCTGGGAGGTCATCAAGATGGCCAACCGACACCCACGGGTATCGATCCTCAACCCCGGCCCGGGAGTGGGTGGGCACTGCATCGCCGTCGACCCGTGGTTTATTGTCGGGGCCTCCCCCGGCTTCGCCCGGCTGATCCGCACCGCCCGCGAGGTGAACGATTCCAAGCCGGCGCACGTGGCGCAGCAGATCATCGGTCGCTGCGACCGGTTCCGCTCGCCGGTGATCGCCTGCCTGGGGCTGAGTTTCAAGGCGAACGTGGACGATACCCGGGAGAGCCCCGCCGTCGAGGTGGTCGAGCAGCTTGCCCAGGCACTACCCGAGGTGCGCATCCTGGTGGCCGAGCCCTATGTCGACGCGCTGCCACCCAAGCTGGCGCGATTTCGCAACCTGGAATTTGTGCGCGCCACCGACGCCATCGAGCAGGCCGACATCGTCGCGCTGCTGGTGGACCACGACCAGTTCCGGACACTGAACCGGAACTGGCTGTCCGGCAAGGTGGTCTACGACACCCGGGGGGTCTGGCGGTAGCCGGGCAGGCCGGATCGCAGGTCGGTGACGGACGGCTGGCACGGGCTCCGCCGGAACGGTGGTCGGCAAGCCTGCCATCCACCGACCGTTCGCTAGTTGCAGGGCTGGCCCTTGTTGGTCGGGTTACCGGCGTCCACCTTCTGCCCCGTCTCCAGCACCACGTTTCCGCCGCGCTGCCAGCCGTCGGTGGGGGCGCCGCGTGGGAACCACACACCCCAGTAGCCGACGCAGCCGAAATGCACGGTGGAGAAACGATTGTCGGTGAAGGTGATATCGGTGACGGTGTATCCGCCGGAAGGGCTGCTCTCCGACGGGGAGTAGTCCTCGGCGTAGACGGTGAAGCCGCCGCCGGCGAGCAGGTTGTCCTGCACGGTGATGTCGGCGGAGTCCTTGCGGCCGTTCCAGATGGCGATCGCCGAGTTCTGCTCCTGTGAGACGTCGATGGTGTTGTGCCGGATAACCCCGTGTTTGGCGCCCTCGGTCTGGTAGCCGTCGACGTGGCCGTTGGAGGCCTGGGTGGTGAAGCCGTGCAGCCAGTTGTCGGTGATGGTGAAGTTATCGCCGGCGCCGTCTCTGCCCTCGGTGGTTGCCCAGGAGAAAATTCCGTCGTTGCTGCCGGTGCATTCGTTGGCACGCGCCACCAGCGACGTGCCCTCGTGCCAGATGCAGGCGTGGGTGGCGTTTCGGCCGTCCAGCAGCGAATGCTCGATGGTGGCGCTGGACCCCGGATTGAGGTTGACCACTCCGCTGCCGTTCCGACCGCCGAAGTCGCTGGTGATCCAGCTGTTGCGGATGGTGACGTTCTTCGCCTGGACCTGGACACCCCCGGAGATCTTCCAGCCGTCGATCACGGTGCCGTCCGTGGTGATGGTCAGCCCGCCGGTCACCGTCTTGCCGAAGGTCTGACCGGCCGGGTACCCGGTGGTGGCCGGCCCTGGCCAGCCGCACGCGTCAAGGTTGGACCACACCTGCACCGATGCGCACACTCCGGAGGGCGGCGGGCTGGGTGCGCTGGAGGTCGGCTCGGAGGACCGGGAGGTAGGCGTCGTGACCGTGGTAGCAGTCACGGTGGATTTCGTCGCGGAGGTGCTCGTCGGCCTGGTCGACGTGGTCGTGGTGGATTGTGCCGTCGAGGTCGCGGTCGGCGTGGTCGTGGCCGTGGTCGTAGAGCCGGACGTGGCGGTCGGGCCGGAGCTGGTGGTCCCGGTGGTCACCGATGACCGGGTGGTCGGCGCCGGGTGCGTCTGCCTGGTCGGTCGGGTGATCGGTGACGGGGACTTCGAGTGCCGGGCCGCCACGCTGACCGGTGCGTGCTCGGCGGGCGTGCCGGCGGACGGGCGACTACGAGGTGTGCCCGGCACCATCGGGCCCAGCACCGCTGCGCCGGCGGCGACCGGACCGGCGGAGCTCGTGATCACGGGATCTATCCGGGTGGCAGCAGGTTTCGCCCGGGCGGCGGTCGGGGTAAGTGTGTCGACCGACGCCTCGGCACCCGACGAATGGCCCACCACCGCGACCGTGCCGGTAGCCACCGTGACCGCCACGACGGCCAGGCCAACCACGGCACCGGCCCGGTGCGTCCGGATCAGCGGGCGGACTGCGGCGACGACGGTCGACACGATGCGCATGGGTCTCCCTCGGATCTCGACCGGTCGTGATACGCCGGTTCCAGCGCGACCCGGCGGACGTTACCCATCGCCTCCGTTGGGCTCAATCTGCCGTCGCCGGAACGGAAGTCGAGGCCGTGACGTCTCGGAGCGGGGGCTCCACCAGGCGATTGCCCACGACCCGAACGCACGCCGATCCGGTGCCCTTCGTTATCAATCCGTGACTATCCGCGCCGGTCATCCCGTCGCATGCGGCTCTCCGGGTGATTGTTCCAGCGGAGAGTGGTCGCGAGCGCCGCGGCCGGTCAGTGGGGCGCAGACGCGACAACCGGCATGAACGGCGCGGGAGGCTCCGCCACCCCGAAGAAGGACTCCATGGCCTGCACGCACCGCGCCGCGGCGTGGCCGTCACCATACGGATTCACGGCTCGGGCCATCGCGTCGTAGGCATCGGCGTTCGCCAACAGCCCCGTCACCGATTCGACGATCAGGTCCTCGTCCGTGCCGACCAGGCGCACGGTGCCGGCCTGCACCGCCTCGGGGCGTTCGGTGGTCTCCCGCAACACCAGCACCGGCTTGCCGAGGCCGGGCGCCTCCTCCTGCACACCCCCGCTGTCGGTCAGCACGAGGGTGCAGGCGTTCAGCGCCCAGGCCATGTCGCTGTAGGTCAGCGGTCCGGTGACGTACACGTTCTCCAGGTCCGCCAGGGGTGGCAGCAGCACCTCGCGGACGGCGGGGTTCAGGTGGGCCGGCAACAGGAAGGCCACGTCGGGATGCGCCCGGGCCAGCCGCGCCACGGCCGAGGCGGTCCGCGCCATGGGCGCGCCCCACGATTCACGCCGGTGCGCCGTCACCACCACCAGCCGACGGCCACGCAGACCGGGCAGCACGGGATCGACGAGCGGGTTGTCCTGCCGCACCACCTCCAGCAGCGCGTCGATCACCGTATTTCCGGTGACGTGCACGGCGCCGTCGTCGATGCCGTCGCGCAGCAGGTTCTTCCGAGCCGTGGGGGTGGGGGCCAGGTGCAGGTCGGCCAGCTGGGAGGTCAGCCGCCGGTTCATCTCCTCGGGGAACGGGTTATAGCGATGGTCGGTGCGCAGGCCCGCCTCCAGGTGGGCCACCGGCAGCTGGGCATAGAACGCGGCCAGGGCCGCCGCAAAGCAGGTCGTGGTGTCACCCTGCACCAGCAGCAGATCCGGCGACTCGGCGCGGATCACCTCGGCGACACCATCCAGGGCGCGGGTCGTGATGTCCTGCAGGGTTTGCCGGGGCGCAATGATGTCCAGGTCGTGACTCGGCACGATCCGGAACAGGGCGTTGACCTGATCGAGCATCTGCCGATGCTGTCCCGTCACCGCCACCACCGGCTTGAGGTATTCGGATCGGTGCAGCGCCGCGACCACGGGGGCCATCTTGATCGCCTCGGGACGGGTGCCGTAGACGACCAGCACACTAGGCATGGATGGTCTCCTCGGTAGCATTGTCGGTGCGCTCTACGGTGCGCTCTACGCCGGACCCTACGGGAGCCTCCTTCCATCGCCAGCCCCGGCGGCCGTCGCCGCGACGGTGGCGCAGCCGGCCGTCCACCATCACCGCCACCACCACGCTGAGTATCGCCCCCAGCAGCAGAACCATGCCGGTCGCGATCATGCGGTGACCGGTGCGATAGAACACGTCGACCGCCGATGGCGAGGCCTCCACGGTGATCCGGTTGTGCGGGTCGACGCCCGCCTCGTCCTGCAGCCGGCTCACGGTGTCGCGCACCGCAGTCAGTTGGGCCTCCATCGCCGAGCGCACGCCCTGCTGGGTCGGGCCAACCGCCTCCACGTCCAGAACGGGGCGCGCGAAATTGTAGGCCCATTGGCCGCCGCTGTTCGGCAGCCGCACTTCGGTGCCTTGTCTGATGCCGAGATCCACCAGCGTGACCGACGCGGAGACGCTGGCGGGCACCGGGCGACCCTCGTTGACCTCGCGCTCGACCAGCCCGGCCATGGAAATCAGGCTGCCCGAGGTGACGCCCAATGGGTTCGGATAGCGGACGCTGGCAGGGGCCAGCAGTGTCATGTCGGTTTGCGCGGCATACACGCCGGGGATCGATCGAATCCACGCGGCGGCACCGATCGTCAGCGTCACCCCGACGACCACCACCAACCAGCGCCGCACGCAGGCGGCCAACAGGTCGGCAACCGTCACGGCCCTACCTCCTCCCCGGGCGTAGTCTGACAGCGGTGCTGCACCCTACACAAGGTAATGTAGAAGCCACGAACGGGTGAATATTCGCCGAGATCACTGCTACCTAACATACAATCAGTCATCATTTTGAGCACTGATGGCGCGATGGTGGGGCACGTTCCCACCGTGGGTGTAGCAGCCAGCGGAAGGGATGGCGCCCGGTGATCATGCGCGACGTGCTGGCCAGTCTGGCCCGACGGTGGTATCTCACCGCGGCCGGCATGCTGGCCACTGCCGCACTCGGCACAGCGGCCCTGTCCCTGGTGCCACCCACCTACCAGGCCAGCGGAAGCCTGGTGTTGCTGCCGCCCGCCAGCACCGTGGAATCGGGCGGCAATCCCTACCTGCAGCTCGGCGGGTTGAACCAGGTCGCCGACATCCTGACCCGCAGCATGATGGCCCAGAGCACGGCCGAGTCGATTCAGCGGTCGCATCCATCTGCGACGTATACCGTCGCTCCGGATCCGGCCACCAGCGGTCCGATCCTGGTCGTCACGGCGGAAGATCACTCGGCCTCCGGCGCCGCGTCCACCCTGTCGGATGTGTTGGCCCTGGTGCCGGAGCAACTGGCCACCCTGCAGCGGACGCTGGGCTACACCGGCCAGACCCAGATCACCTCGACGGTGCTGGCCAAGGACAACCAGCCGGACACCCTGCGCAAGTCCCAGATCAGAGCGCTGATCGCGGCGGTGGGCGCGGGATTGGTGCTGACCGGATTGCTGGTGGCCCTGATCGACGGCCTGCTCGAGCGACGCAGCAAGGGTCGGCAGCAGGCCGCGGACCCGCCTGAAGCGCGCCCGGATCCCGGCAGGCCCCCGCGCACCGAGGCAAGCGCATCGCCACCCTGGCCGGACCCCTCGGCCGGTGGGCGGCACGGGCACCCCGCACCCGCCGGATCGCCGGGCCGCAAGAGCGCCCCCACCGACCCAACTGACCCAGACGCCCCCGTCGAACCCGACGAACCCCCCGTCGAGCATGCCGAATCCGCCGGCACCGTCGAGTACTCCATCGTCCGACAGCGGTGAGCACGTGGCACGCCCCCAGGCCTTCCTCGCGCCGCCAACGGCAGGGGCGTCACGCCGTGACGGGACCACGCTGCTCACCGTCTACGTCGTCCTGCTGATCGCAATTCCCTCCCGCTTGGTCTTCGCACCCCTCGGTGGCGCCGGCACGCCCGCCCAGATCGTCGGCATGCTCGGTGCGCTGTGGTGGTTCTGGGACCGCGTCCGGCGCTCGGAGTCCCGGCTCGGGCCGCGGGAGCCAGTGAAGCTGGCGATGTTCGCCTTCGCCTGGTGCGTATGCGTGAGTTTCGTGGCCGCCATGGTGCGACCGCTGTCGCCCGAGGAGTTCAGCACGGCCAGCCTGGGCCTAGCGGGACTGGCCGGTTGGGCCGGCGTGCTTCTGGTGGCCAGCGATGGTGTACCGACCGTCGACCGCCTAGTGACCCTGTTCACCCGGATCTCCACGATGGGCGGCCTGCTGGCCGCATTCGGCATCGTGCAGTTCTTTACCCACGAGGCGTGGACGGAGTACCTGTCGATTCCCGGCCTCAGCATGAACCAGCAGCTGGACAGCGTGCTCGGTCGTGATGGCTTTTCTCGACCGGCGGGCACCGCCACCCACCCGATCGAGTTCGGGGTCGTCCTCACGATGATCCTGCCGGTCGCGCTTACCTGCGCCATGAACCTACGCGACTCTGCGCCGATCCGTCGCTGGCTTCCGGTGGCAGCCATTGCCTTCGCCATTCCGCTGTCCATTTCGCGATCCGCGATCGTCGGCGCCGCGGTCGGACTGGCCGTGATCGTGCCGACCTGGCCACGCCGAGCCCGCTGGGCAGCGTTGGGGTCGATCGCGGCACTGCTGACCGTGATATTCATCGGGGTTCCTGGAATCCTGGGCACCATTAGCGGCCTCTTCACCGGCATAGCGTCCGATTCGAGCGCCCAATCCCGGGTGACGGCATACGGCGTCGCCTGGGAATTCATCCGGCGATCTCCCGTCATCGGCCGCGGATTCTCGACCTTTCTGCCGCGCTACTGGATTCTGGACAATCAGTATCTCGGATTATTGATCGAGGTCGGAGTTTTGGGCCTGGCCGCCATGGTCATCCTGCTGGGGACGGGTGTCTGGGCGGGATGGACGGCTCGACGCCGCACACCCGATGCGCGGCTGCGAGCGACGGGGGCCGCGGTGGCGGCCTCGGTCCTATGCGGCGCGATCGGCCTTGCTCTTTACGACACGTTGGGTTTCGCAATGTCCGCCGGAACCTTGATGCTGATGCTCGGATTGGCGGGAGCCACACTGAATCTCGCCCGCTCCACCGCCGCAGCCGCGCGGGCCCGGGACCCGGGTGACGGCCCTTCGCGAATCGAGCGGAATCATTCCGGCCAGCAGCTCGTGTCGGCCACGTCACCCAAGAACCACCCGTTTGCAGCAGAGGGGCCGACCCCCCGCCGGTAGCGTCACCGGTCGACCATGGCATGCTCGCCCGAAAGGGTGGCGTTACATGATCGTAATCATCCTGTGATCATTCGCGACCACGCCCCGCAGACCCTCGACACATCACCCACCGTCACGTGTGTTGGCTTTCAGTATTCGCCTCGGTACGGTCGCGTCCAGGCCGACCCGGATGAACATTTCGAGTTCGCCGCCAGGACCGACCGCCTGCGCCCGATCAGGGCGGGCTAACCATTTCGGGGTGAGATGAAGATTCAGCGGACGCACGTGTCCGGCGCGGGCCGGCACCGCGCGATGGGGCGATCGATGCTGTCGGCGGTGGCACTGCTGGCGCTGTTCGGCGGTGCCGTCATCATCAGCGTTCAGGCGGCACCGTCGGAAGCGGCCGGTCCCAGACAGACCACCACGGCCGCACGATCGGCCACCGCCGACCGCGCCATCGAACCCGCCGCTGCCCGAGGTCCGGTTCGCCGCGCCGCCACGCCCATCGACGCCTACAGCATCTGGCCGGTGGCGTCCACGCCCACTGTGCAAGCCGATCCCGAGGACCGGTGGGTACAACTGGGGCTGCGGTTCCGCACCGCGGTCGACGGATGGGTGACGGGCATCCGGTTCTACAAGTCGGCACTCAACACCGGCACCCACCGCGGCTACCTGTGGGACGGCGACGGCGAAAAACTGGCGTCCGTCACCTTTACCAACGAGACCTCATCCGGCTGGCAGACCGCGAGATTCGCGCACCCCGTGACGATACTCGCCGGCACCGTCTACACGGCCTCGTATGTGGCACCGCACGGGCGGTACGCGAGCGATGAGTGGGCGCTAGGCACCGGCCGCACCGTCTCGCAGCACGCGCTGACGGCACTCGGCAGCGTGTACAGCTACGGGCAGAACCTGCCTACTGCCCAGTGGCGAGACTCGAACTACTACGTGGACGTCCTGTTCACCACCGGGCAGCCCGCGCAACCGCTGGCGCATGCCAAGCGCTCGAGGCCGGTCCAGCGTCCGACCGTCGGCAACCCCGCCCCGAGCACCCCTCCCCGATCAACCGCTACCGGCAGCCCGACGGCATCGCCCACCCGATCGACACTGCACTCCACGACCACCGCACGCACCGACGCCACCGCGGGGACCACCACTCGCCCGCCGACGACATCGAGCAAGCCGTCGTCGTCCACGTCACCCGCCACGCCAAAAACGACGACGACGACGAAAACTCCGGAGCCCACCACAACCTCGGCATCGACGAAGAGCACGACCGCCTCGTCCAGCACCCGTACGACGACGCACCAGACAACCTCGAGCCCCAGCACGGCGGTCGCGCCGGGCGGCTCGATACCGCTGAATTGTGCGCAACGCCCGAGTGCGTGCGGCTACCCGGATGCAACGAACACCGGTGTCCCGGCGGGAACGACCCTCAAGTCGGTGCCCGGCACCATCACCTCCGGCCCCGGCTGGCACTACGACAGCCGCGGCTGGATCGCCGTGGACGGTGATGGCGCGGTCCTGGACGGGATCTCGACCACCGCGTCCATCGATGTCACCGCGAACAATGTCACCATCAGAAACTCGAAGATCACCGTGCGAGGTGAGGGCTGGGGCATTGCAGCCCGGCACACGAGCAACCTGGTCGTGAAGAACAATGACATCTCCGGCCCCGACAACTCGGGCCCCGGCCGGCTGATGGTGGGCCTGAAGGACATCTACGGCGACTCCGTCGGAATGCAGGTGCTAGCCAACGACATCTGGAACACCTCGACCGGGGTGCAGATCGAATCCGGACTGATCCGGGACAACTACATTCACGACCTGGGCTACACCTCTGGCGACCACGTCAACGGGATCACCAGCAACGGCGGCAGCCGCCAACTCACCATTCGGCACAACACCGTGTTCAACCCGCACGATCAGACGGACGCAATCAGTCTGTTCCAGGACTTCGGCCCGCAGGCCAATCGCACCATCGCCGACAATCTGCTGGCCGGGGGTGGTTACACCATCTACGCCGGGGCAAATCCAGGCAAGGAATCGGGTGCCACCAACATCGCCGTCACCGACAACCGGGTCGCGCGGATCTACTTCGACCGCGGCGGATCGTATGGCCCGGCCACGGCGTACTACACCGGCGGCGGGAATGTTTGGAGCGGCAACATCTGGGACGACAGCGGCAAGCCGTTCGGTTACTGACGACGCGGATCAGGTTGGGACCCGGTGGCGGGCCGCCAGCTCCTCAGGTCGGCGGCCCGGGAACAGCAGCGCCGCCACCGACGCCCGGGAGGTGCGGTGCCCGCGCAGGATCCAACTGCACTCGCTGATCACCGTCAACGCGTAGTACGCCCACCCGGCCAGAGCTCCGTGCCGGCGCCGGTACAACCGGACACGATTGACGATCTGCATCACATGGGTCCGGTCGCTGCGGCCGGAACCGCCGCCGATGTGCATCACGCGGGACGACGGCTCGAACATCACCCGCCATCCGGCATCCCGTGCCCGCAGACAGAAGTCGGTCTCCTCCGAATAGAGGAAATAGGACTCATCCCAACCGTTGAGATCCTGGTAGCAGGTTCGGTCGACGGCCAGTGCGGCACCCAGCGCCCACTCCACCGGATGCGCATGCCGGTAGGCCCACTCCTGGTCGACGTATTCGCTGACCACCGCCCAGCCGGTGAATCCCAGTCCCGTTGCGCGGCCCAGGCTCGGCGTCCGGCGAAGTGACCGGCTGACCGACCCGTCCGGGTCGGTCACCGCAGGCGCCACCACACCGACCCGGTTCACCCCGAGCCGCGCCACCATCGGCGGTACGCTCAGCGGCTCCAGGCGCGCGTCGGGGTTGAGGATCACGATTGCCGGCGCAGCCGGCGAGGCGGCCACGCCACTGTTCACTCCGGCCGCATACCCCACGTTGGTGGAGCGGACGACGCGGTGCACCCACGGTGACGCGGCGAGCACCTCCACCGTCCGGTCGTGGGAACCGTTGTCGACCACCGTGACGTGGTAGCGCAGGTCCCCGAGGGCGGCCGGCAGGGACGCCAGCAGCCCGCCGATCACCTCGGCACTGTTGTAGGTGACCACCACGATCACCACGTCTGTCGGCACCGGCTCAGCCTACGGTTTCCGCTCGTCCGTTGGGCCACTACCGGTATCGTCATCACATGAGGTTGCTGGTCGTCGCCCCCACCTGCGACGGCACCGATGTGGGCGAGGCCTGGGTGGCCTACCAATGGGCATCCCGACTCGCCGCCAGGCATCAGGTCACACTGCTCACGTATTACAAGCGGGGACGGCCGCCAGCACGGCAGCAACTGGGCGACATCGCCCGGGTCATCGAGTGGCCGGAATTGCCGGTGGTGGGTCGGGCGGAGCGACTCAACAGCATGCTCAAGCCCTCCTATGTTCCGTTCTACTGGCGAGCGCGGCGCTGGATCCAGCGCGCGCTGGCCGGGGGCGAACGGTTCGACGTGGTGCATCAGCCACTTCCGGTCGCGATGCGCTACCCGAGCCCCGCCACCGGCCTCGGGATTCCGCTGGTCTTCGGCCCGGTCGGCGGTGGCCTGGCATCACCCGCGCCGTTTCGTACTCAGGAGCAGGACACCACCCCGTGGTTCGTCGGGCTGCGCCAGTTGGATCGACTACGCCTACGCCATGATCCATTGCTCCGCAGGACTTATCGGTTGGCGGACTGCGTGCTGGGCATCGCGCCGTACGTGGCGGCCGCGCTCGGCGACCTCCGGCCTCGTCGCCTGGAGTTCATCAGCGAGACGGCTCTCGAGCGCGCTCCGGACCCGGTCATTCGAACGCCGGGCGACGGGGTGCTCCGGCTCCTGTTCGTCGGCCGCATCGTCCGGACCAAGGGGGTGCGAGACCTGATCGGGGCGCTGCATCATGTTCGCGACCTGCCCTTGACCGTGGACATTGTCGGCGACGGACCCGATCGCGCGGCCTGCGAAGCTGCGGCCGGCCGGCTGGGCGTGTCCGACCGAGTCATGTTCCACGGTCGGGTACCTCACGACGAGGTCTGGTCGTTCTACCAACGGGCGGATATCTTCACCTTCCCCTCCTACCGGGAGCCGGGGGGCAACGCCGTGTTCGAAGCCATGGGGAGCTCGCTCCCGCTCATCGTGTGTGACCGAGGAGGCCCGGCCGCGGCCGTGGACGACAGTTGCGCGATCCGGCTGCCGGCATCCACGCCTGCGCAATTGGAGCGCGACCTGGCGACGGCGATCCGAACCCTCGCCGGCGACCCGGCCCGACGGCTGACGATGGGCGCCTGCGCACGAGATCGCCTGCTGCGGGTGGGGCTGTGGGACTCCAAGATCGAGTGGGCGGAGCGCCTCTACCAGGAGCTCGCACCGGGCGACGCCGCCGGTGGTGACCGGTGAACGCTCCGACGGTGCGCTCCTGGCGATCGAAAAAGCCGGACCTGATCAGTGTGATCATCCCGGCGCACAACGAGGCGGTCGTTCTCCCCCGGCTGCTGCGGACGCTGACCCAGGACCCGCGCGGATTCGAGTTGCTGGTGGTGTGCAACGGTTCCACCGACGCCACCGCCGCCGCGGCCCGCGCCTTCCCGCGGGTCCGGACCCTGGAACTGCAGACCGCCTCCAAGCACCAGGCTCTGCTCGAGGGGCTGGCGGCCGCCCGCGGCGCATGGACGATCTTCCTGGACGCGGATGTGCTCATCTCGACGCCGGACCTGCGCCGTCTGGTCGAGCCCCTCCGCACCGGCGAAGCGCTCGCCTGCGGGCCGCGACGGGTCATCGACCACACCGACGTGAGTTGGCCGGTCCGGGCGTACTACGACGTCTGGGAACGCCTGCCGCAGGTGCAGTCGGGATTGTTCGGGCGAGGGGTGATCGCCCTGGCGCCGGAAGGAGTCTCGGCCTTCCGAGCGCTCCCCGCGGCTCTGTCGGACGATCTGGTGATCTCCGAGTCCGTCCCGCCGGCGCGGCGCAGGGTCGTCGACATCGTGTCGGTGCGGATCCTGCCGCCCCGCACGCTCCGGGATCTGGTGCGTCGCAGGGCTCGGGTCGCCACCGGCAACGCACAGGTCGATCGCAACCGGCTCCGGTCAACCGAGTCGCAGACCACCATGGGCACGCTCGCCGGATTGCTGCGGCAGTCACCGTCACTGGCCGGGAAGGTTGTGGTATTCCTGTCCGTGACGGCGCTGGCACGGCTGCGAGCCCGCCACGCGATCCGCTCCGGCGATGTGACCACCTGGCTCCGCGATGAGAGCAGCCGGCAGGGGTGATCAGAGCCCCGACGTCAGGCACGACGTCGACGTGGTTCAGGGGGCGGTCCGGCCATCCAACAACTCCAGCAGGGTGTCCGCCCTGGCCCGCCAGCTGTGCGTCTCGGCGAACGCGCGCCGCGCGGCCGCCGCCTCGCCCCGATCCGCCGTCAGGTGCTCGGCCACCGCATCGACGAACGCGGCTGGGCTGCCGGCGATGTCGATCAGGTCGGTGTCCAGCCAGCGGGTCGCCGGGAGATCCGTCGATACCACCGGCAGACCGGCTGCCAGGTATTCCAGGGTCTTCAGCGGAAAGCTGGCCCTGTTGAATGCCGAGTCCACGTACGGCGTGATTCCCACCGCCACCCGGCTGAGATGGTCTGGAATCTCGGCGGCCGGTCGCGGGCCCACCCAGTGCACCGTCGGGGACGACAGGAAGCGGTCCAGCCGCTCCCGAACCCGCGGATCCCGATCGGTGCGTGGGCCCACGACCAGCATCGCGCTGCCGGTGGCCGCGAGCGCGTCCAGGATGTCGAAGTCCAGCCGCTCGTTGAGCTGGCCCACCAGCCCCACCCGACGCTCGCCTGGACCGGCCGCGGCGGTGTCCGCGGATGCGGCGGACGGGGTGCATCCGTTGGGCAGCACGTGCATGGGCAGGCCCGGCCGGCCCGCGGCGCCCAGACTACCGACCAGCGCATCGGAGACGGCGGCAACGACATCCGCGCTGCGCAGATTGTGCCGCTGATGAGCCAGGATGGCGCGCCGTCCGAGCCCCATCATTCCGGCCGCTTCCGGCCAGTCGTCGGTCACGTAGTACAGCCGGCGACCCGGCAGGCCGCCGGGGAACCGGCCCATTGGATGGGCCAGCACCACACCGTGCACCGGTAGGGTGATCTCACTGGCCGCGCGCCGAACCGCCCGCGCGAGTTGTGCCCTGGCGACCGAGCGGGCGACCGGTCGGGAGAATCCAGGCACCGAGCGCACCCGCAGCCGCCAGATCGTGGGGCTGACCGCCGACAGACCGACCGGGTGCAGCACGGCTCCCGCACGTCGGGCCCGCCGCAGACTGACGACCGACACCGGAGGGTCCACCCACAGCACGGGGCGCTGGGTCGACACGGCCGTCACCAATTGGCGATCGGTTCCGCGGACGCCATCCCACGGGACCCCGGCGACATACACGACCATGCCGAGATGGTTCGCACGCGAGCGGTCGGTGGCCCATCCGGCCACCGGTTCGGCGTTGAAATCGTCGGTCGCGCGACGACCGACCAGTCGCAATGCCTTGCGGCGCGCCTGATACCGGCCGTACTCGACGAGCGAGGCGACGGCGCCGAGGGCGCGCTCCGACCGGCCCGCCCGTCCGCCGGCGGACCGGACGTACACCTCCACCTGCCGCCGGGCTGCGTCGTGCAGCGAAAACCGCGTCTCCACGAGCCGGCGCCCGAAGGCGCCCAGCGCGTCGCGACGGGCGGGGTCGGGCAGCAGATCAGCCAGCAAATCCGCAAGCCGCTGGTGGCCCGCAACGGCCGGATTCGCGATCCCGTACCAGCCCTGCCAGAGGAATTCGTCGACGGTCTGCGGAGACAGCAGCCGAAAGTATCCGTGCTCGCCCTGCACGATCAGCGGCTTACCGAACGCCAGAGCGCGCAGCGCGGAGCCGCCCATCCCGATCACGACGTCCGCCGACGCGTAGGCGGGCCGCGGGTCGAGCAGTTCGCCGGTGAGCGTCACGACCTCCCGTCCGGCCCGGCGGTTGGCGTCCGCCGCCGCCGCTGACACCTGCTGCCGGGCCGGCCCGTCACCGACCAGCAGCAGCCGCACCGGTAACCGGGCGGCCAACTCTCCCGTCGCCCGGATCGCCGACAGCAGTCCCTCCAGCTTCAGTTGGTGCGCCAGCCGACTCACGCAGACGACGGTGAACTCGCCATCTGCCACGCCCCAGCGCACCCGAAAATCTCGCAGCGCGCCCGGCGACCCCGGCGCGTTGTGCACGAGGTCGACGGGAGGCTCCATCACGTCCACCCGCAGCCGGCCCCGGGCTCGCTCGGCGCTGGCAATCTGCTCCGTGCCCACCTGCACCGTCATGGTGCGTGGAATGAACGGTGCCACCGACATCGACATGACCGTTGCCACGGCGATGGCACCGCTACCGCGCACCGCCAGTGCCGCCTCCAGCACCGGGGGCCATTCGTAGCCGTGCACGATGTCGATGCCTCGGTCTCGGATCACCGCACGCAAATCCCCGATGACTCGAGGTGACGGGCGCCGCCCCGGTACCGGAGCAGCGATGAATTCCAACCCCAGCTGCCGGATCCGGTCGTTCAGCGATCCGGCGCGCCCGTAGATGGCCACCGTGTGCCCCAGGTCCCGCACCGCGGCGGCCAGTTCGATGGCGTTGAGCTGGCTGCCGCCCATCGCCAGATCGTGCGGATAGACCAGGATCCTCATCGCGACTTCCACGATCCGCGCGCTGCATTGAGGTCGGCGAGCACCCGCCGGTCGCGGACGAGTAGCGCCCCCACGGCAACCACCGCCGCTGCCCCGGCCAGCAGCGAGGTGGTCAGCGGGCCTACGATGCGGGCGTCGCTGATCAGATGGGCGACGCCGCCGACCAGCACGGCACCGACGGCGGGCGGCCCAACCCTGCGCAGCAGCACCCAGACGCGCAGCCCCACCCGACGCAACTCCGCACAGTAGATCGGCAGTGTCAGCAGCGCAGCCACCACGACCTGGGCGGCCGCCACTCCGGCAATGCCCGCCAGGTGCGCGCCCACCAGCATCAGCGGCACCACGCAGACCAGGCCGACGATCTGCACTCGCAGCAGCACTCCGGACCGGCCCAGCACCACCAGGTAGTCGTAGATCAGCTCGAACAAGATCCGAAACGCCGCGAAGACGCCCAACCAGAGCAGCGGCCCCGCCGAGGGTTCCCACGCGGTCCCGTAGACCAGGGTGACCAGCGGCGATGCGGCGCCCGCAATGACAAGGCAACAGGGGATCGTCACGGCCGCCAGCACCCCCATCACCGAGCTGAGGGTCGCCCGCATCTGCGGCGGGTCATCCTGCATCGCGGCAAACGCCGCCGGTGCCACCGACCGCAGCGGCTGGGAAAAGATGCTGACCGGCCAGCTCGCCAGGTTGAACGCGAGCACGTAGTAGCCGAGTTCGACTGCACCCAACGCATGCCCGGCAACGACCTGGTCGGCGTATCCCAGCGCGAACACCACCACGCTGGCACCGGCCAACGGCATCCCGAACCGGAGCAGCCCCGGCACGAGAGAGCGGTCGAAGCCCAGCCGGTACCTCATGGGCGAGTAGGCCAGAAACAGCACCGCCGATGCCATACTGCCGGCCACCCGGCCAATGGCCAGACTCATCGCCCCCATGCCCAGCGCGGCCAGCGCGATGGAGATGATCGCCCCCAACCAGACGTTCACCTGATCGATCACCATGCGTCGCGACTGCTGAAAGTACCGCTGCAGCAAGGCGGCGGGCGTCGCGACCAGCCCGTTGATCAGCACGCTGATCATCATCACCTGCACCACCGGGGTGGCATCCGGGGCGCCCATCGCGGCCGCGAAGGCCGGCGCGGCGGCAACTCCTGCCACCGTGATACCCGCGCTGGTCACGAGCGAGATCGTGCTGACCGTGGGCGCAATGGCAGCCGGCTCGACCGGCCATCGGACGATCGCCAGGCTGACGCCCAATTCGTTGAAGCTCAGTACGGCCAGTAGGGCCACGGTCGCCACGGCGAAGGTACCGAATTCCGCGGGGCCCAGCATTCGGGCCAGTGCGATGCCGATTCCGAGTGTCCCCAGTCGGGACACCGCGGTGTTGAGCAGGCTCCATCCGAGGGCACCGCTGGCGCGTGCCAGCACCGGGCGGGCCACGCCCGCTGCCGGATCCGCGGTCACCTTCCCGCCGGCTGCGCCGTCATCCATCACGCAGCGCCGTCACCAAGGCGTCGACGACGTGCCGCTGCAGTGTCGCGGTCAGGTGCGGATACAACGGCAACGACAGGATCTGCTCGGCCGCGGCCTCCGCAACCGGGAAGGTGCCGGTCCCGCCGCCGAGCCCCGCGAACGGCTTGGTCAGGTGCAGCGGAGCGGGGTAATGGATGCCGGCGCCCACGCCGAGGTCACCCAGCCGTGCCAGCACGCGGTCCCGGTGAGCGACCCGCACGACATACAGGTGCCAGACATCGCCGTTGCCTACGGCGCTGCGTGGCAGCACGATGTTCGACGCCTCGCCCAGCAGCGCCGCGTACCGGTCGGCCGCTGCCCGACGGGCGTCGTTCCAGCCGTCCAGCCGGCGCAGCTTGGCGGCAAGCACCACGGCCTGCAGAGCATCCATCCGGGAGTTGAAGCCGAGTGTCTCGTGCACGTATTTCTGTTCGCTACCGTGCGCACTCAGCAGTCGAACACGCCGAGCCAGTTCCGGGTCGCCGGTGAGTACCGCGCCGGCATCCCCCGCCGCCCCCAAGTTCTTGCCCGGATAGAAGCTGGTGGCCGCGATGGTGCCGAGACTGCCGGCCCTGCGCCCGAATCGGGTGGCGCCCTGGGACTGCGCGGCATCTTCCACGATCACTGCGCCGCACTCCTGGGCCAGCGGTAGCAGCCGTTCCACCGGGGCGGTCTGCCCGAACAGGTGCACCGGCACGATCGCCCGGGTGCGCGGCGTGATCGCCTCGGCAACCCGCACAGGATCGATCAACAACTGCTCCGGGTCGACGTCCACCAGCACCGGTGTGGCGCCGGCGCGCACCACCGCCTCGGCCGTCGCGATGAAGGTGTTTGCCGGCAGGACGACCTCGTCCCCCGGGCCCACTTCGGCCGCGCGCAACGCCAACTCGATCGCATCGGTGCCGTTGCCGACCCCGACGCAGTGCGCGACCCCGAGGTAGCAGGCATATGCCGCCTCGAACTCGGCCACCGCGGCCCCGCCGATATAGGCGGTGTTCGCCAGCACCGTGTCCCAGCCCGCGTGCACCTCGTCGGCGATCTCGGCCCATTGGGCCCCCAGGTCCACCAACGGAATCTGCACAGTCATCGTCCCTCCCTGGAATCCAAGCCACCCGATCGCGTCCCGCTGCGCTGCGCCCCGATGATCGTTCGCATCGGCAACTCGTGCGCGGGGTTCCCGACGACGATCGAGCCGTCGGCGATGCTCGTCAGGACGACGGCACCCATGCCCACGACGCACCGCTCCCCCACCGAGACCCGCTGTCGCACCGAGGCATTCATGCCGAGATAGGCACCCCGGCCGACCCGGACCGCGCCGCCCAGGCTCACCCCCGCGCAGAGTGTCGCGAAGTCCTCGATCACCCCGTCGTGGGTGACGGTGACGTGGGGCATCGCGACGACATGGGATCCGAGAGTGGCGTCCGTGGTGAGCGCCACATTGGCCAGCAGCACACTGCCTGGGCCGACACGACAGTCGGCACCCATGGTGACGCTGGGGTGCGCCACGGTCGCGAACCGATCCGGCCCGATGCCCCGGCCGGCCAGCCTGGTCACGATCGCCTCGCGTACTGCGCCGGATCCCGCGCAGACCACCAGTCGTACGTCACCATAGGACTCCGCCAACTCGATGGGGCCCAGCACGCCGACACCCCCAACGGTGCTGCCGTGCAGGTCCGGATCATCATCGAGCAGGCCCACCGCATGCTGGGCACCGGCGGCGCGCAGCGCGGCGAGGGCCTCCCTCGCCAAGCCGCCGGCGGCAATCAACAGGAGCGGTTCGGTTGCCATCGCTCAGCCCGCCCCGGCGCGCAGCACGTCGACCACTCGGGCCTGCTCGGAGTCCGACATTTGGTGGTACAGCGGCAGGATGAGCGTGCTGTCGGTCAGATGCTCGGTGTTGTGCAGGGTCGCGTCGCCGTCGTCTCGGCCTGCGTAGGCGGGCTGGCGGTGGGCCGCCATAATGCCCCGACGGGCCGAAATGTCCGCCGCTGCCAGCGCAGCCAGCAGGCCCTCGCGGTCGGTGCCGTAATCGGCGCCCACCTCGACCCAACAGGATTGGAAGTTCGTGGTGCCGAACGACGGATCAGCCACCAGCCGCAGACCGGGGACATCGGCGATCGCCTTGGCGTAGTTGCCGGCCAGCGCGCGCCGCCGGTCGACCACCCCGGGCAGCCGACTCAGCTGGACGAGTCCCATGGCGGCCTGCAGATCCGTCATTCGGAAGTTGAAGCCGATCTCCGAGTAGTGCTCTGCGGGCGGCAGCACGCTGGCGTGCCGATCGGCGGCGGAAACCGACATGGCGTGCTCGCGCAGGGTGCGTGCCCGCTCCGCCCACGAGGCGGACCCGGTGGTGATCATTCCGCCCTCGCCGGTGGTGACAATCTTGCGAGGGTGGAACGACCAGGCGGTGACGGCGGCTCCGGCGCCGACCGGCCCGCCACGATAGGTCGACCCCGCGGCACAGGCGGCGTCCTCGACGACGACGATGCCCCGAGGCTCACAGACTGCCCGGATGCCGTCCAGGTCGACGGGGACCCCACCCTGATCCACCGCGATCACCGCGGTGGTGGCGGGCGTGAGCGCCGCCTGCACGGTGGCCGCGGTGAGGTTTCCGCTCTGCCGCTCGACGTCGGCGAAGACCGCCCTGGCGCCGACGTATGCGGCCGCATTGGCGGTGGCGATGAACGACAGCGACGGTACGACCACATCATCGCCGGCGCTCACCCCGGCGACGATCAGCGCCAGGTGCAGCGCCGTCGTGCAGCTGGAGACCGCCACCGCGTGCTCGGCACGCACGGCATCGGCGAACGCGGACTCGAACGCCTTGACCCGGGGGCCCTGAGCAACCCACCCGGAGGCGATGGCCTCGGCGACGGCGTCGATCTCCTCCTGGCCGAGCAGGGGCTGCATCACGTTGATGCGGCTCACGAGCCGACCTCCGCGGGCACCCGCAGCGTGGCAGCTTGTTCCGAGCGCCACCAGTCGACCAGCATGCGCAGCCCGTCGTGCAGGCCCACCTCGGCGACGAAGCCGAGATCGCGCTGCGCTGCAGCGATGTCCGCCAGCCGGCGAGTCACACCGTTGACCGCGCGTTCCGGTCCGAACTCGATGCCCAGATCCGAGCCCATGGCCGACAGCAGCGCCTGCGCCAGCCCCCGCAACGAGGTCTCCTCGCCACGCGCCACGTTGTACACGCCCTCCCGCACCGTCGACTCGGCCGCGAGCACGTTGGCTCGGGCAATGTCCGTGGTGTAAACGAAGTCCATCGTCTGGGCGCCGTCGCCGAAGATGATCGGTTGCCGGCCATCGGCGATGCGCTCCATCCACCGGATCAGCACCTCGGTGTACAGGCCATGGATGTCCATCCTGGGTCCGTAGACATTGAAGTAGCGCAGCGCCACGTAGTCCAACCCGTACATGGCACGGAAGCTGCGCAGCATGCCCTCGTTGAAGGACTTGGCAGCACCGTAGAAGGTGTCGTTGTTGTGGTGATGGTGCCGTTCCCCCGTCGGGAACTGTTCGGCCAGGCCGTAGACGGACGCCGACGATGCGGCGATCAGCTTGTCCACCTTGTGCTCGGCCGCCGCCTCCAGCACGGTGAAGGTGCCGTCCACCAGCACCTGCAGGGCCAGCCTGGGCTCCTCGGCGCACTGGGTGATGCGGATGGCTGCCTGGTGAAACACGATGTCGGTGCCGCGCACCAGATCGTGCACCAGGTCGACCTCCCGCAGGTCACCGACGACCAACTCGACCCTGGGGTCGAGCAGCGCATCCGCGAGATTCTCCCGCCGCCCCCGGACCAGGTTGTCCAGCACGGTGACGCGGCCGACACCACGGCGACACAGCTCATCCACCAGCGTCGAACCGATGGTGCCGGCGCCTCCGGTCACCAGGACCGTGGCACCGCTCAACGAACTCATGGCACTATTCCCCATTTCCGTGTCGGTTCGGCAGATGTTTCACGCGGCCGGTGCCGGCACCGTCGCGGCAGCGGGCGGCATCGGCATGCCCCCCATGGCCAGCGATCCGGAGGCGGCGTCGAGCACCGACAGGACTCGCAGTCCGGACCGCCCGTCGGTGCGCGGCGGCCGACCCTGGCGAATGGATGCGGCGAACTCGGCCACCATGGTGGACAGCGCCTCCCGCTCCGGCAACGCCGGGACGGTGATGCTCCCCAGCCGGTAGGACACGGTCACCTCCCGGCGCTGCTCGGCATCGGCGGCCTGGGTGGCGAGGTCGACGCCACGGTCGTGAATGGCCACCCGCTGCTGTGGGTTGAGGTCGTCCCAGACCAGAGTGCGCCGGCTGCCACCAATCACCATTTGCCGGATCTTGGTGGGCGAGAGCCAATTGACGTGCACGTGGGCCATCCCCCCACCGGCCAGCGGCATCGACAGGTAGCCCACGCAGGCCCGGCCGGCACCCAGCGGGTCCGCGCCGCTGGCGGCGACGGTCTCCGGATTCAGAGCTCCCGGTAGCACGAAATCCAGGATCGACAGGTCGTGCGGAGCGAGGTCCCAGATCACGTCGACGTCCGGGCGCACCAGTCCCAGGTTGATACGCACCGAGTCGATGTACAAGATCTCGCCGAGATCTCCGCCGGCGATGGCCCGCTGGATGTATTGCACCGCGGGTGTGTAGCAGTAGGTGTGGTCCGTCATCAGGACGACCCGGGCCCGATCCGCGGCCTCGACCATGCCGGCAGCGGTCTCCGGGGTATCCGCCAGGGGCTTTTCCACCAGTACGTGCTTGCCGGCCGCGATAGCGCGATGGGTCAGGTCGGCGTGGGTCTGCACCGGGGTGGCCACCGCCACGGCATCGATGTCCGCACGCCCCAGCAGGCGGTCCACCGAGGTCTCCACCTCGACGGTGGAGCGGCCTCCGATTACCCTGCGGGCCTTCGCCTCATCCAGATCGCAGACCGCCACCAGATCCCAGTCGGGAGCGTTGCGGAAATTGCGGACCAGGTTCGGTCCCCAGTAGCCGGCGCCGATGACGGCGATCCGGAGTGCTGCGTGCATGATCACTCATCCTCGGTGTGGGTTGCCGCGACGTGTGGTGGTCGTCGAGGCCGCAGTCGTCGATGTGGATACGGTTGGGCTCTGGGTGGTGGTTGTGGTGGAGTTCGGCGTCGCACTGGTAGTGGTGCTCGCGGTGCCGCTCGGCGTCGTGCTGGCCGTGGTACTCGCCGTGCCGCTTGACGTCGTGCTGGCCGTCGTGCTCACCGTGCTACTCGCCGCGGCGCTCACCGTGCTCGAGGCGGTCGACTCTCCGCCGCTGGTGGGATCGTCCGGTTCCGTCGTCGGGGGCGGGGTGGTGGTAGGCGGGTCCTCCGGCTCGATGGCGGGCGTGGCGGTGGCGTGTGCTGCGGCCGTCTGCCCATCCGGAAGCGCGGGCGGCACGACCAGGACGACGTCCACCCAGAAATTCACCGCGCTGCTGCTGGTCGGGAACGCATCGGGATAGCTGTAGGTGCCACCGTTGGCAGGCACATGCAGGGGCGACGCATCAACCGCGGCGGCCAGCCCGCCCAGCGTCACGGCATAGTGACCGGTCGGGGCCCGGTACGACGCGACGTAGACCGTCCCGGCCGCGATCTGCACCGGAGAATCGAGATTCACCGTGCGCCAACCGTTCACGGTGCCGGTGGACGTTCCAGTGCCCAGCTGCGTGCCGTCCGGCCCCCAGATCGCCACCTGATGCGGGCCGGTATTGCCATCGCCGTCATAGAACTTGACCGCAGTGACGGCACCGGCCTGGTCGGAGGTGAAGCGCACGCCGACCGTCACCGGCCCCGGGTCATTCCACGACGGGGAATCGGGCTGGGATCCTTGCGCGAAGATGCTGTAGGCCGTTCCGTCCGGGGGTGCGGCCACCGTACTGAACGTCCATTGCACCGGCGCGGTCATCGGCACGCCGGCAGCGCTGCTGGCGCTGACGGATGCGGTCAACGTGGTCGCGTAGGCCAAGGCACTGACGGGCTGGAAGGTGGCCGTGCGGGAATCGGAGTCGTAGCTGACGGATCCGGACACCGCATTGCCACCGGCATCCCGCAGCGTGATCATCAAGGTGCCCGGATCGATAGCTCGGGCAAAGGTCGCGGTGACCGTGCTGTCGACCTGAGCCACGGTTCCGGGAGCGGGTGTCTGGGAGGTCACCACAGGCGGCGCCGTGTCCTGCGTGGTGAATACCACGTCGACGTAGTAGTTGCTGGCACGATAACTCTGCGTGGGCAACGCCTCGGAACCGTAGGTGTACGTGCCCAGCAGGCCGGTCAGGGGCGCGTTGTCGTATGGCGAGTCGAAGAAGTCCAGCGCCGCCGAATAGTGGCCGCTGGGCATGTACACCGCGGCGACATAGGTCGTCCCGGCGGTCACCGCCACCGGAGCCGAGAAGGCGGCCGTCTGCCAGCCCGGTGCCTGGGCGGCGAAGCTGAGATCGGCCAGCTTGGTGCCGTCCGTCGCATACAGAGCGCCGGTGTGCGAACCGGTATTGGCGGCATCGCGATAGAACCGCAGGCCGCTGACAAACCCATTGACCTGGGCGGTGAAGCGGGTGCCAACCGTCACGGCCGAGCCGTCACCGGAGTCGGACAGCACCGGCACCATGCCGGACGGGAACAGCGTGCACGGGCACGTGGTCGCGCCGGAGGTCGTGAAGTGCGCCACGAACGGTGTCGTCATCGCGGTGCCGGCCAGGCTGGTCGCCCCGGAGACGGTGACGGTGTAGGTCTGTCCACTCGCCAGCGGGCTAGCCGGTACGAACGTCACCGATGTTTGAGCGGACTCCTGGCTGTCCGCGCCGGCTACGGTCGATCCGCTGGAATCCTTGACCGTCACGGTGGCCGAATTGGGTTGGATCTTGCTGCTGAATCCGACGGTGACGCTGGCTGATACCGGCACCGAGGTGGATCCGTCTGCCGGATCGATGCTCGTGACCTGCGGTGGGACGGACGGATCGTAGGTATAGACCGGATCGACGTAGTAGTTGGCCGATGACGTGGCCACGGGCGCGGTGGAGCCGTACACATAGCGACCCGCGTTGACATCGGTATGCAGCGGGGACCGGTTGATGGCCGACGCCAGGCCGCCACTGTCGAAGGAGTAAACGCCGGTGGGCGAAAGATAAGAGGCCGTGTAGGTGGTACCGGCGGCAATGGTGACGGGAGTCGAGAAGTCAACCTCCTGCCATCCGCTGGCGACCTCGTTGACGGCCGTGGCGCTGGCCAGCTTGCTGCCGTTCAGGCCCCACAGGGCAACGGTGTGTGTGCCGGTGTTGTCCGGCGTCTTGTAAAAGCGGATGCCTGCGATTTGCCCGTTGGTGTCGGCGGTGAACGCCACACCCAATTGCAGGGAGGTGCCATCGCGGGCCGGGCCGGTGGACGGATTGTCACCGTCGTCGAACAGCGTGCACGGGCACACGCCGGGAACCTGCGGGGGGTTCGCCGTGGTAAAGCTCCACACCGCGGGGGCGGCCATCGGCCCGACCACGGGCGCGCTGGCGTTGATGCGGGCGGTGTAGGCGGTGCCGGCCTGTAGCGGTTGATCCGGCGTCAGGCTGACCGTCCTGGTGTCGGCGTTGTACTGGACAACGCTTGGAACGACATTGTTGTCGCCGTCGGCGACGGTGAAATCGATGCTGGACGCATCGACCGAACGGGAGAATGTCGCGGTGACGGGTGCCGCGGTGGGCACGCTGACGCTGTCGCCCAACGGACTGGTGGAGATCACGCCGAGCGGCGTGGTGTCGACGGGCGAGTAGACGACGTCGACGTAGTAGTTCGTTTGGTTGTAGGACGAATCGGGGAAGCGCTGGCCACCTGCGTAGACGCCGTTGGTGTTTCCCCGCCCGCCCAGCGCGGTGAGGCTGCCCGCGGAATGGCCGCCGGCGGTGAAGTATCTCGCGTCCGCGGCATAGTGCCCGCTCGGCGCGTAGTACGCGGCGACATAGGTTGTCCCGGCGGTGATCGGTACCGCGGACGAGAAGTTGACGGTCTGCCAGCCACTGGCCGTCTCGTTGGCGAAGGTTGCGCTGGCCAGTACCGCACCACCCGCTGAATACAGCGTTCCGACATGGGTGCCGGTGTTCCCGACTCCCTTGTAGAAGCGGATCCCGGTGATGAATCCGTCCTGCGAACTGGTGAATTTGACGCCGAGGGTGAGTGCGTCGCCGTCACTAGCGGCCGGGGTGGTCGGCGTCGCCGCACCGAAGATGCTGCACGGGCAGTCCACGACGAGCGGCAGCATGGTCGCCGGCGATTGCATGTTGGCGCTGTCGTCGGTAGCGCGTGCCTGGACAGCACCGGCACCGGTCCCGCTGAGGATGCCGGTATAGCTAAAGTTCGCCGTCCCGGTGGCCGGGTGCCAGGTCCGGCCGGCGTCGAGGGAAACCTCAACGCCCGCGACCCGGCCGCCACCGGCGTCGCTGGCCGTACCGGTCACGGTGACCAGCGACCCCTCCGGTATCGACGAGTTCGCGGCCGGTGCGGTCATCACCGCGGTTGGTGCTTGGGTATCGGTGGATTTACTGGCCGGCACCAACCCGCTGATCAGCGTCTGTGGCTGCACCCCCATATCGGCCAGCAGGTTGACCGTGGCCTGCTGCATGCGCGGGTCGGCGGGCTGTTGGGTACCGTCGTGCACGCTGTCCAGTCCCCAGCCCCAGTTGACAGTGCCAGCGCCGAATACCAGGGCGCCGGATGCCGCCCGGTACAGGGTCAGGTGATGGGTGGTCGTTCCCGGTGCCACCGTGTTCCCGTAGTCCAGCAAGTACTGCGGCGTCGGGCCGACCGTCGTGGACAGGTCGACCAGGCCCGCCGGCCGGTAGCCGTTGTCCAGGTCCTCGTCGGATTCATAACCGACGGTGTGGGCGGCAAGTGGTGTGCTGCCGCCCGCCGGTTGGTTGGCCAGCGCGGTGTTGCGCCACAACCGGTACTTGCCCTCCTGCGCGGAGACGGTGATCGGCAGGTCGGTGAAGTTGGACATGTACAAGGTTCCGGTCAATGCATTTTCCGGACCCTGCCCGTTGTCGCTGAACCGGGGGTCCCGCCACGTTGCGGTGTCCTCGACCGGGTCGATTTGCGCGTTGGCCCAGGTGTCCTTGTAGCACACCAGGGTGCGGTTGGGGGTGTTGCTACCGTCCTCGCTCGGCTCCCAGCGGGTCCGCCAGTAGACCTCGTTACCGGAAAGGAATGCCAGGTTCACACCCGCATCCCGAGCGGCCACGACATTGGCCCGTTGACCGTCCGACCAGTACTCGTCGTGCCCGACAGAGAGGAAAACCTTGTGGTTGGTCAGCAGACTTCCGTGAATATCGGTGTCGAGCCCGGAAATATAGGACACATCGTATCCGTTGGCCTCCAGGTACCGAATCGTCGGATACTCGTTGGAGAACAGGAAGTCCCGGCCGTCATTATCCCCGCCGGTGAGGTACGGCCGGTTGTACGAGATCTTGTAGGCACGGCCGTTGTCGAATCCCTGATAGAAGTCCGACCCGCCGTAGGTGTTGTAGGCCTGCCAGGTGGGATCCGAGGTCTGGTAGACGATGTCGGAGTGACTGGCGTCGTTGCGCACGATGAACGGGATCAGGCTGGCGTCGTCGGTATCGGCACGGTACAGGCGCGCGATGTACACGCCGGATACGGCGGTGCTGGGCACCGCCCAGGAGGCCGACACCGCCCAGGTGCCGCAGTCGTAGATCTCGGTCGCCGGATCCGTCGCGCACGACGGCTGGGCCTGCGGCAGGCGGGCGGACGGTGAGATCGTCGCGATCTGCCGGGCACCGTCGCCCTGGTAATAGCCCAGTCGATAGATGGTGATCGTGTAGGCGGAGGCGTTGGTGTCGATCTTGAACTGCTCGGTCTGTCCAACGTCCACGCTGATCTGGGTGGCGAAGCCCTGGATCGACGCATCGCCCGCACCATCCACCCACCACTGGCTTTGCGGCGTGCCGGGAAGTTGATTCTCACAGACGATCGCGTTGCCGGTGCAGGCGGTCGCAGCAGAGGCGGGCGGCGCAATGGCGATCGCGAGCGCGAACACCACCACGGCCGCCGTCAACGCCGACAGTGGCCTGATGGACCGGATCTGCAGCATTCTCATCGTCGTCGCTCCCGTGCCCTCAGTACGCGCCGCGCCGGCCCAGCACGGCGAACAGCGTCTTCCACAAGATCATCAAATCGCCGGTGAACGTCCAGTTCTCCACGTAGCGCAGGTCCAATCGGATCGACTCTTCCCAGCTCAGGTCCGAACGTCCGTTGATCTGCCAGAGCCCGGTCAGGCCCGGGGTGACCAACAGCCGACGGTGCGCCGGCCGCTCGTACTGCGCGACTTCACACGGCAGCGGCGGCCGCGGGCCGACCAACGACATGGTCCCGATCAGCACATTCACCAGCTGCGGCAACTCGTCGATCGAATACCGGCGGATGAACTCGCCCACTCTGGTCACCCGAGGGTCACACCTGATCTTGAATAGCACGCCGGCGCCCTCGTTCCGATCCCGCAGATTCTCCCGGCGCTGCTCGGCATCGGGCCGCATGGAACGGAACTTCCACATCGAGAAGTGCTTGCCGCCCTTGCCAACCCTTACCTGACGGAAGAGCACCGGGCCACCGTCCTCGAGTTTGATGGCGATCGCTACCACGATGGCCAGTGGCAGGGCAACCAGCAGCATCAGGGCGGCCAACGCGCGGTCCGTCACCGCCTTGATCACCCTGGTCGCGCCGGAAAACCGCGGCTCCTCGACGTGTAGCAGTGGCAACCCCTCGAATGGGCGGATGTGCAGCCGCGGCCCGGCGATCTCCATCAGGCCCGGGTCGACGAGCAACTCGACGTGACTGCCCTCCAGCGCCCAACCCAGGCTGCGCAGGAAACCCGGCTCGGTACCCGGTGCCACCGCTACCGCATCGGCCTCCCAGCGACGTACGGCCGAGGCCACCCGGTCGAGCCCGACGATGGACGGGATCCGCTCCGCGGCCAGGGCGTTGGCGTCGGACCGGTTCGGCACCACCGCCCCGACCGGGCGCATCCCGAAGTGCCGCTCCCGCTCGAAACGCTGCGCGAGCGACCGGGCGGCAAGCTGATCGCCTACCACCACCACCCGGCGAATTCCGCGTCCATCGGCGCGGCGCCGGTGCAGCAGCTTGCGCAGCACATACCTGGCCGCTACTCCGACGAGCACGGCCGAGGGGAACGCCATGATGGCCAGCCGCCCCACACCGATGCCGGCGACGGCGGTGACGAGTGCGACCACCGCCAGGCCACCGATCCCGGCACGAGTCACGGCACGAAGCTCATCGCTGCCGATGCCGAGTCTGGTGCGGTCGTACCCGCGAGCGGCGCAGATCGCGCCAACCCAGCCGAAGGCGGCCAGCACGCCGGCACCGACGCCGGTCGCGGGCGATGCCCCGCTGAGCACCGCGGCGAGCCCGCCATGCGTTCCACCGATCAGGACATCCGTGACCACCAATGCCGCCACGTATCGCTGGCACCAACGCGGAAACCGCGGAAAGCCGGACGGCACTTCGGCGCCGCGCTCGTCCGATTCAGTTGCCGACACCACGGGGCCACCCGGGCTCTCATCCCCTCCAGTCCCAGGGCGCGTGAGTCGCTCATGAGGCAGGGGCTGAACCGTCACCGCGGAATTCCCGACGGCCGGCGCCGCGGACTGTGCCCCAACGGCACCATCATCCGTGACTGCTCGACGCTCAGGGGCGAGCGTGCCATCGAGCACGATGGCCTCCCTTCCCGCCTTACCCATCCGGCGCGTCGGCGACTGCCTCCGCCCATGGTCACTTACTGTGAGCAGCTCGCCTATAGCCTATTCGGGTGAACATGTCCATCCATTGGGCAGCTCGATTGCTTTACGTAACGATCTTCTTGGTCTAACAAGAAGCGTTTCACTCTTTAGAGAGCTATGATCAGGAGCAGCTGTTACCAATCGTGATACATCACAAGGCCCGAAGGTCGATCTATGGTCACTCGCTGTATCACCCCTTCGGCGGCGAGTGGCAGCCAGGGCAAAAAGCGATTTCCGGACTGAATACCCCGAACCCAGGTCACAGCGACCCCCCATTCGGAGGTCGGCTGCTCTCGCCCTCGACGGAGCGACGGCGCCGCTTCACGCTCGCGGCACCCCGTCAGTCGCTCAGACGGTGACCGGCACCGGTTCGCCAGTACCCGCGATCGCCCGCAACACCCCACGACAGAATTCCAGCAACGCCGCGTCCCGCAATCCGGGCGCCCCGATCCGGGCCGACTCGGTCGGTGGCCGAACGGTGAGCGTGTGCGTGCTCTCCCGGTAGGCAGACCCCTTGTACATCCGAGCCATCCGCAGCTGCGCCGACTCCGGCAACACCGGGCCGACGAACCGCAGCCCATGGGAGCCCAGAGTGAGTTCCGTGATGCCGATCTCCTGGCAGCCATGCCGCAGCGACGCCACGGCCAGCAGGTTATCCACTTCGGGCCCGGGCGGGCCGTATCGGTCGGCCAGCTCGGCCCGCACCGCAGCGAGCTCGTCGGCGTGCCGTGCGGCCGCGATCCGGCGATAGGCGTCCAGCCGCAGCCGCTCCGAGTCGATGTACTCGTGGCCGATGTTGGCGTCCACCGGCAACTCGATGCGAACCTCGACGGGCTCGTCCTCGTCCGGCTCCCCGGCGGCGTTGCGGGCGGCCTTCTTGAACGCCGTCACCGCCTCGCCCACCAGCCGCACGTACAGATCGAAGCCGACACCGGCAATGTGCCCTGACTGTTCGGCGCCCAGGATCGAACCAGCGCCACGGATCTCCAGATCCTTCATGGCAACGGCGAGACCGGCACCCAGCGCGGAGTTCTGCGCGATGGTGGCCAGCCGGTCGTGCGCGGTCTCGGTCAGCGTGTGATCGGCCGGATACAGAAAGTAGGCATACCCGCGCTCCCGACCGCGACCCACCCGGCCGCGTAGCTGGTGCATCTGGGCCAGCCCCAGGATCTCCGAGTGATCCACGATCAACGTGTTGGCGTTCGAGATGTCCAATCCGGTCTCCACGATCGTGGTGCAGACCAGCACGTCGAACTCACGTTGCCAGAAGCCGTCGATCACTCGCTCCAGGGCATGCTCGGACATCTGGCCGTGCGCGACCGCGATCCGCGCCTCGGGCACCGCCTCCCGCAACCGCCTCGTCACCGCCTCGATGTCCTTGACCCGGTTGTGTACGAAGAAGGCCTGCCCGTCCCGCAGCAGCTCGCGTCGGATCGCGGCGGCGACCAGCTTGTCGTCGTAGGCGCCGACATAGGTCAGGATCGGATGCCGATCCTCCGGTGGCGTGGTGATCGTCGACATCTCCCGGATACCGGCCAGGCTCATCTCCAGGGTGCGCGGAATCGGGGTGGCCGACATGGTCAGCATGTCCACGCCCACCCGCAGTGCGGTGATGTGCTCCTTGTGCTCCACGCCGAAGCGCTGCTCCTCGTCGACGATCACCAGGCCCAGATCCTTGTAGCGGATGGTGGGCTGCAGCAGCCGATGGGTGCCGATCACGATGTCCACGGTGCCCTCGGCCAGGCCCGCAATGGTCTGCGCCGCATCCGCAGTCGAGGTGAAGCGGGAGAGCCCACGCACCACGACCGGAAACTGTGCCATCCGGGAGGCGAAGGTCGTCAGGTGTTGCTGGGCCAGCAGTGTGGTGGGCACCAACACGACGACCTGCTTGCCGTCCTGCACCGCCTTGAACGCCGCCCGTACCGCGATCTCGGTTTTGCCGTAGCCGACATCACCGGAGACGATCCGGTCCATCGGCACCGAGCGCTCCATATCGGCCTTCACCTCGTCGATGGCGGTGGCCTGATCCGGCGTCTCGGTGAACGGGAATGCCTCCTCGAGTTCGGCCTGCCAGGGCGTGTCGGGGGAGAACGCGTGGCCCGGAGAGGCGGCCCGTTCCGCGTACAACTGCACCAGTTTCGCGGCGATCTGGCGGACTGCCTTGCGGGCCCGGCCCTTGGTCTTGGCCCAGTCGGAGCCGCCCAGCTTGTTCAGCGCGGGAACCTCGCCGCCGACATACCGGGACAACTGGTCCAGCGCATCGGTGGGTACGTAGAGCCGATCGCCGGGCTGATTCCGCTTGCTGGCAGCGTATTCCACCACCAGGTAGTCGCGTGTCGCGCCGCCTGAGGAACGCTGCACCAGCTGCACGTAGCGGCCGATGCCGTGCTGGGCGTGCACCACGTAGTCGCCGACCTGCAGGGTGGCCGGGTCGATGGCGTTGCGGCGCCGACCGGGAGTGCGGGTGACGGATTCCGGTGCGCCACCACGATTCCCGGTCAGATCCGCCTCGGTGATGACGGCCAGATTCGAGCGCTCCAGCACGATCCCGTCTTCCAGGCGCCCGCAGGTGACGGTGACCAGATCGGCCCGCGGTTCGTCGACCAGCCCGTCGCGCAGCAGCACGGCGCCCACGTCGGCCTGGCCCAGCAGTTCGGCGGCCCGGGACGCGGTACCGGGTCCCAGCACCACGACCACGGTGGTGCCGCCGGCAGCCAACCTGTCTCGGGTGTCGCCGATGGCGCGCTCGATGTTGCCGCGGTAGCTAGGGGCGGCGGTGACGGACGGGTGCTGCGGCGCCCCGAGCGCACCGTCCCCCGCCGATGCACCGCCGGCCTCCGCCGGCGCCCCGCCGGAGTCCGCGAGCCCGCCGGCGAACGGCGTGATGCGCCACACCGGCAGGTCGAGATCTTCAATAGTGTCAAGGGTTTCGGTCAGATCGCGGTAGGCGGACTCACCCAGGTCGATCGGTGCCTGGCCACCGCTGGCGGCCGCCATCCAGGACGCGGCCAGGAACTCCGCGCCGGTGCGCACCAGGTCATCGGCGCGGGTGCGTAGCCGCTCCGGGTCGGCCAGCACCACGTGAGTTCCGGCGGGCAGCAGTTCACCGAGCAGCACCAGCCGGCCGGGAAGCAGCGCCGGGATCAGCGACTCCATGCCCTCCACCCCGACGCCGGCGGCGATCTTGCCGATCATGTCGGACAGGGTTGCGTCCCCGGTGGCGGCGGTGGACAGCCGGGCGGCACGCTCGCGCACCTCGTCGGTCAACAAGATCTCCCGACAGGGCGGGGCCAGCAGCTGCGTCACCGGCTCGATGGATCGCTGGTCGGCCACCGCGAAGGTGCGCATTCCGGCGATCTCGTCACCGTCGAACTCGGCCCGCACGGGATGTACAGCGGTGGGTGGAAAGACGTCCAGAATGCCGCCGCGGACGGCGATCTCGCCACGCTTTTCCACCAGGTCAACGCGGGTGTAGGCCAGGTCGACCAGCCGGGCAACCGTCGCGGTGAGGTCGGCGCTCTGGCCGACCCGCAGTCGGACCGGCTCCAGTTCGCCCAGGTCGGGCGCCATCGGCTGGATCAGCGACCGGACCGTGGTGACGATCACCGTCGGCGCCCCGGCCGGATGCTCTTCCGGGTGCGCCAGCCGACGCAGCACCTGCAGGCGCCGGCCTACGGTGTCGGCACGCGGCGAGAGCCGTTCGTGTGGCAACGTCTCCCAGGAGGGGAATACCTCGACGTGCTCGGCGCCGATCAGGTCGGCGATCGCGGCGGCGGCCACATCGGCCTCCCGCCCGGTGGCGGTCACCAGGCACACCGGAACCCCGGCGCCGCCCACGGTGCCCGGCGCCGCCAGTGCGGCCGCCACAAACGGGCGCAACCCGACCGGCCCGGTGATTCGGTTCGCCGGCCAACCGGCCGCGTCCACCACCCCGGCCAGCACCGGGTCGTGCAATGCCGCGGACAGTAACCCCGACAGCGGGGCTGGCGGCTCAACCGGAGACGGCGATGGCAGTGCCGACCGCGCGACGTCCTGGGTCCCTGCCTGCGTCACTGCTGTGCTCCCTCGCGCCCGTCACCGCCGGCCGGCGGTCCGCCGACGCACGACCACCAAGCCATCGGCCGCACGCCAAGAAACCCCCAGCCGGTTCGACAGGGGGTGTGCCGGATCGAGACTACGCCCGCCCGGCAACGCCGATGGTCGCGCTGCCGGCGCGATACGCCGAGTCGAATACCTCAGGACGCGCCCCAGCGCGTCCCCGGGCATTCGACCTCGGCAGGGAAGAGAGTCAGTGGCCCATCTCACTGGCGGTGGCCTGAATGCGGGCAAGTCGCTGGGCGCTGGGCCAGCGCACGTTGTACACCCAGCCGAGCTTTTCGAAGATCCAGATGGCCCGCGCCGAGGTGTCCCACTGCCCGCGCAGCACCCCGTGCCGCGCGCAGGTCGGATCTGCGTGGTGCAGGTTGTGCCAGGACTCACCAAAGCTCAGGATGGCCAACGGCCAGAAGTTCGCCGACTTGTCGCGCGCGGAAAACGGCCGCTCGCCGATCATGTGGCAGATGGAGTTGACCGACCAGGTGACATGGTGCAGCACCGCGACCCGCACCAGGCCGGCCCAGAAAAACGCCGTCAGCGCGCCGTGCCAGGACCAGGTGATCAGCCCGCCCAACACGCCCGGCGCAATCAGCGACACCAATGTCCACACCCAGAAGTACTTGTCGATCCGGACGATGGACTTGTCGGCCAGCAGGTCCGGCGCAAACCGCTGCTGGTTGGTGTTGTCCCGGTTGAACAGCCACCCCATGTGCGCGTGCCAGAAGCCGCGCGCCAGCGCGGGGATCGACGTGCCGTAGGTCCACGGCGAGTGCGGGTCGCCCTCTCGATCGGAGAACGCGTGGTGCCTGCGGTGATCTGCCACCCAGATGATCACCGGGCCCTGCACGGCGAGTTGGCCGGCAATCGCCAGGAACTTGCGCATCGGCGACCGTGCCTTGTACGAGCCGTGCGTGAAGTACCGGTGGAAGCCCACCGTGACGCCCATGCCGGACAGGTAGTAGAAGGCCACCGCCAGAGCGACGTCGACCCAGCCCAGGCCCCAGCCCCAGGCGAACGGGATCGCCACGATGAGCGCTATCAGCGGAATCACCGCGAACGCGTACACCGCGATCTGCGCGCCGATGCCCCGCTGCCCGTCGATGATCGGCTTGGGGGCGGAGCGCCCGGCCGCAGACGCCGAGGCGGTGTCGGTCGCCGGAGGCGTGATGCTGGCGGCGGTTGCCGTGGGCGCGGACTGCGGTGGCGTCATGCTGGCCTCTCGCGATGCGGGGTCGATTTCTCCGGTGAGAAGGCCCCTGACGGCAGCCCTACCACCGCTGAGGTTACCGGGCCCCCGGGAAGTTCTCCCTTGCCCTTGCAAGTTAGGGCATCCTCACCTGGACCGCAAGAGGAGCCATCAGCAACCGTCCGGACCGGGACATCCAGCGGTGGGAGCCCGGCGCCCGCGACCATGGAATGATGAGGGGCGGCGCAGCGCGCCATCACCGAACGGGCATCGCCAGTCCGCCGTGGTGTAACGGCAGCACCTCGGATTTTGGTTCCGATAGTCCAGGTTCGAATCCTGGCGGCGGAGCGGACCGGTATCGGTGACGGGGCAGCCACGGCACCGCCCGCTCGACGGGCGCCATGCAATCGCCGGGTGTCCGGCACGGGGAGGTACAGGGGACCGTGACGAGCCCGAACCAGTCGGAGCAACCCACCACCGGCGCGGCGCCGGTCGCGGCCGTCATCGTGTTGGCCGCCGGTCAAGGCACCCGGATGCGATCGGCACTGCCGAAGGTGTTGCATCCGCTGGCCGGGCGTCCGCTGCTGTGGCATGCAGTGCGCGCCGCCGCCGGGGTGGCGCCGCAGCGGGTGGTCGCGGTGATCGGGCACGGCCGGGACAGCGTGCAGCAGTACCTGGCCACCGCGGACGATCTGGCGGGTGTGCCGCTGATCACGGCGGTGCAGGCCGAGCAGCGGGGCACCGGGCACGCGGTGCAGTGCGCGCTCGAGGTCACCGGGCCGTTGCACGGAACCGTCGTCGTCACCTATGGGGACGTTCCGCTGCTCCGGCCGGAGACCCTCGCCGAGCTGACCACCGAGCACGCACGCGGCGGCCATGCGGTGACGGTGCTCACCGCCGAGGTCGCCGATCCCACCGGATACGGCCGGATCGTCCGGGACGCCGCCGGGGCGGTGACGGGCATCGTGGAGCACGCGGACGCCGACGAGCGAGTGCGCGCCCTACGGGAGATCAACTCCGGGGTGTACGCCTTCGACGGCGCGGTGCTCGCCGACGCGCTGGGCCGGCTGACCGACTCCAACGCGCAGGGCGAGCGGTACCTGACCGACGTGGTGCGCATCGCGCGCGACGACGGCCACCCGGTGGGCACCGTACGAGCCGCGGACCCGGCCGAGATCGAAGGCGTCAACGACCGGGTGCAGCTGGCCGCCATGGCCCGTCGGCTGGGCGACCGACTGGTCCGCGCAGCGCAGCTCGCCGGGGTGACGATCCACGATCCGGCCACCACGTACCTGCACGCCGACGTGCAGATCGGCGCCGACACCGAGATCCTGCCCGGCACCCACCTGCAGGCCGGCACCCGGATCGGCTCCGGCTGCCACATCGGCCCGGACACCACGCTGATCGACTGCACCGTCGACGACGGTGCCACCGTGCTGCGCTCGCACTGCCAGGGCGCGCACATCGCCACCCGCGCACACGTCGGGCCCTACACGCACCTGCGCCCGGGCTCCGAGATCGGCGCGGGCGCCGAAGTGGGCGCCTTCGTCGAGGTGAAGAAGGCGCGCATCGGCGCGGGCGCCAAGGCGCACCACCTGGCCTACCTGGGTGATGCGGAGGTCGGGGACGGCGCGAACATCGGCGCCGGGGTGATCACCGCCAACTACGACGGGGTGTCGAAGTCGGTGACGGCGATCGGTGCGCAGTCCTTCGTCGGCAGCAACGCCACCCTGGTCGCCCCCGTCGCCATCGCCGACGGCGCCTACGTGGCGGCCGGCTCCACCGTCACCGACGCTGTGCCGGCCGGCGACCTGGCCGTGGCCCGAGGGCACCAGCACAACTCGACGGGCTGGGTGCTGCGCCGCCGGGCCGGCACCCGATCCGACTCGGCCGCCCGCGCCGCCGGCGCCGGCGATGCCACCTAAGACACCCGCCGAGCGCCAGACCACCAACCCCGGGAAAGGGCAGCCAACACCGTGAGCTCGCTTCAAGTGGCGAATTCCAAAAGCCTGATGCTGTTTTCGGGGCGGGGCTACCCCGAACTCGCCGACGAGGTCGGCAAGCATCTGGACGTCACCGTCACGCCGCAGGACGCCTACGAGTTCGCCAACGGCGAGATCTTCGTGCGCTACAAGGAGTCCGTGCGCGGATCGGACGCCTTCGTCATCCAATCCTGCGGTGCCGGAATCAACACCTGGGTGATGGAGACGCTCATCATGATCGACGCGCTCAAGCGCGCGTCGGCCAAGCGGATCACCGTGGTGCTGCCGTTTTACCCGTATGCCCGGCAGGACAAGAAGCACCGCGGCCGGGAGCCGATCTCGGCCCGGCTGATGGCCGACCTGCTCAAGACGGCCGGCGCGCACCGGCTGATGTGCGTGGATCTGCACACCGACCAGATCCAGGGCTTCTTCGACGGGCCGGTGGACCATCTGATGGCGGCCCCGCTGCTGTCGGACTACGTGCTGGCGCACTACGGGTCCGAGCGGTTGACGGTGGTCTCCCCGGACTCCGGCCGGGTGCGCACCGCCGAGCGCTGGGCGGACCGGCTGGGCGGCACGCCGCTGGCGTTCATCCACAAGACCCGTGATCCGCTCAAGCCGAACGAGGTGGTGGCCAACCGGGTGGTCGGCGACGTCGCGGGCCGGACCTGCATCATCGTGGACGACATGATCGACACCGGCGGCACCATCGCCAGCGCCGCGGCCGAGGTACTCGCAGCGGGCGCGGCGACCGTCGTGGTTGCGGCGACGCACGGCGTGCTGTCCGACCCGGCCGCCGAGCGGCTGTCGGCCTGCGGGGTGTCGGAGGTGGTGCTGACCAACACGCTGCCCATCCCGCCGGAACACCGGTTCGGCTGCCTGACGGTGCTGTCCATCGCGCCGATCCTGGCCCGCGCGATTCACGAGGTCTTCGAGGACGGCTCCGTCACCAGCCTGTTCGAGAACTGATAGCGCGGCGGCCGGCTGCCGGGTTGCATCCCCCGCCCGGGAGCCCCGTCGCCTCCCCCGGCAGAATCGGACGAGTGACGACCCTGCACGACACCTCACTGATCTCGTTCGCCTCGGACAACTACGCCGGGATCCATCCGGAGATTCTGGCCGCCATCGCCGACGCCAACGGCGGGCACCAAATCTCCTACGGCGGCGACGAGTACACCGCGCACCTGCAGCGGGTGATCGCCGAACAATTCGGCGACGGCGCGCGGATCTGGCCGGTGTTCAACGGCACCGGCGCCAACGTGGTGGCGCTGCAGGCAATGCTGCCGTACTGGGGCGGGGTGGTGTGCGCGGAGACGGCTCACATCAACACCGACGAGAACGGCGCCCCGGAGCGGATCGCCGGCATCAAGCTGATGACGGTCCCCACGGCCGAGGGCAAGCTCACCCCCGAGCTGATCGATCGGCAGGCATGGGGTTTCGGTGACGAGCACCGTGCACAGCCGGTCGTGCTGTCCATCACCCAGAGCACCGAACTGGGCACCGCGTATTCGGCCGCGGAGCTCACCGCGGTCTGCGAGCACGCGCACGGTCTGGGGATGCGGGTGCACATGGACGGCTCCCGGATCGGCAACGCGGCCGCCGGGCTGGGCACAACGCTGCGCGAGATCACCACCGACGTCGGGGTGGACGTGCTCTCCTTCGGTGGCACCAAGAACGGGCTGCTGTCCGGCGACGCCGTCGTGGTACTCAATCCGCAGGCCGCCGACGGCCTGGACTTCGTGCGCAAGCTGGACGCGCAACTGGCCAGCAAGATGCGGTTCACCTCGGCCCAGCTGATCGCGCTGCTGGAGGGCGACCTGTGGCTGCGCTCGGCGCGGCACGCCAATGCGATGGCGACCCGGCTGGCGCAGGGGGTCTCGGCGCTGGATGGGGTGCGGGTCACTCAGCCGGTGCAGGCCAACGCGGTGTTTGCCGTCATGGATCCGGTAGTGGCCAACCGGCTGCGAGCGCGGTTCCGGTTCTACGACTGGCGCCCGGCCACCGGTGAGGTGCGGTGGATGTGCGCGTTCGACACCACCGAGGAACACGTGGACGCGTTTGTCGCCGCGCTGACCGAGGAACTGCGCGACGGGTCCCGAGAGGGCTCACGCGACGTATCTTGACCGGCGGTGGCGCCGCAGGTCCGTGTCCGGGCATCAGGAATCCACGCTGCCCCGGTGGCGAATCTGCGAGTGGAACGCGCTGTCCGGAGGGAAAAGTGCGGTTGCCGCCCGGCCACGCGCTCTGACCGATACCATCTGACCGATGAGGCCGCGACCGACCTTCGAAGACGATCTGGTGCAGTTCGGTCGCCGGCCGTCCCGGCGGGGATTTTTCGGATTGGTGGCCCGAGCCACGGCCGTGCTGGCGGGCGGGGCCGGGCTGGCCATGATCACCGCGCCGACAGCGGCGGCAGCGGAACGCTGCATCGTCGAGTACCCGCCCAGCGACCTGGATAACTGCCCCAACAAGCGGCCGCATCCCGGCGCGTCCCCGTCCACCAATGGATGCGGCGCCGCCGGCAGCGAGCTCAGCCAGTACATCCCCAACCGGTGGGGCGACGCGGACTTCGAACCGCACTGCAACAAGCACGACATCTGCTACGGCACCTGCGGCTCCTCCCGGCTGCAGTGCGACTGGGACCTGGGCAGCGACGCCATCGACGCCTGCATCCAGGCGTACGGCGGCTTCCCGGGCCCGAACGCTCGTCTGGCGGCCTGCATCGCGGTCGCGAACGCCTACCGGGCAGCCGTGCTGGCCGGCGGCGCCGGGGCGTTCGACGCCGGCCAGAAGGAGGCCTGCGAGTGCTGCCATCCGGTGCAGCAGGTGTGGTGCGGCCCGCTCGACTCCTGCCACGACACCGCCGTGGACTGCCTGGACGTGTGCCCCAGCGGGCTCGGAGTGACCGGGCAGACCCTGTGTGGACCCCCGCCGGAAGGTCGCTGCGAGACGTGACACCGACACGGGGGGGCTGAGGATGCTGGCTGTCCGGCTGCTGCTGGCCGTGGTCTTCGCGGTCAGCGGGATCGCGAAGCTGATGAGCCCGCGCGGCACCGCCGTCGCGGCCCGCGAGCTGGGTGTACCGGCGCGGCTGGCCACCCCCATCGCCATAGTGCTGCCGCTGGCGGAGATCGCGGTGGCCGGATCACTGACGGTGACCGACTGGGCCACCCCGGCGTCGGCCGCTGCGAGCGCACTGATGCTGGCCTTCACGGTGCTGGTGGCGGTGAACCTGGCCCGCGGGCGGCACCCGGCGTGCGCCTGCTTCGGCGAGCTGTCGGCGGGTGCGGCGATCAGCGGCCGGACGCTGGTGCGGAACCTGGTGCTGCTGGCCGGATCGCTCGCGGTGCTGGCATCGTCGCTGCTGCCGCACGGCTGCGCGGCCGGATGCTATGACGCGTCCGGTGCCCGGCACCTCACGGTCGGCGCTGGCGTACTGGTGCTGATCGCGATCGGCGCCGGGCTGGTGTTGGTGGTGACGTTGAGTCGGCTGGTCGGTCAGCTCACCGGCCGGGTCCGCGACCTGGAGGCGGCGCTCGGCCGCTCCGGCGGCGGGGCCGGTGACGGTCATCCGGGGCCGGACGTCCCGATGATGCTGCGCGCCGCGACCGAGCTGGCCGTCACCGATCGCGGTGGCGCGCCGCATCGGCTGGCCGATCTGGTCGCCGACGCCGATCGCACCCTGCTGGTATTGATGTCGTCGGGGTGCAGCGCCTGCTCCCGGGTGCGCGAACATCTGGCCGGCATGGCGCCGCCCCCCGGCCTGCAGGTCGTCTCGCTGGTCGAAGGGTTCGACCGCCTCGAACTACCTTCCGCCGGGCCTGGTCTGCGGATCTACCGCGACCGCGGCGACCTGGCCGCGGCCGGCGGGGTACGCGCGTTCCCGACGGCGCTCGAGGTGGATCGCGACCTGCGCGGCACCGGAGAGACGATGATCGGATCGACGGCCATCCTTCGCTACCTGACCGAGTACACGGAGGCGCCCAGCCATGTCTGACCACGACCGTCCACCTCCCGCACCACCGCACGACATCCCCCAGACCCCGGGCGGTTCCGGTGCCCTCGGTGCTGCCGGTGCTCCCGAGTCGTCCTCGGTGCGGTCGGCTGCGGTCCTCGCCGGCGTGTCCAGCGTTGCGCTGGCCGGCGGCATCGTCGGGGTGATCCTCGCCTCCGACGGCACCGAGACGGCCGGCCGGTCGCTCACACCCCCGCTCGGTGGCCCGTTCGCAACGACCGGTTCCGCCGGGGCGCCGGTCACCACCTCGGTCGGTGCCACCGGCGACCCGGCCAGCAGCCCCGGGGACGACCCCACCAGCCGTGCTCCCACGCCCGATGAGGTCAGCGGCGAGTGGACCGGCACCGTCGACGGCGGCGGCACCCCGGTGCGCACCCGCCTGATCCTGCAGACGCCCCGGGGATCCGCCGTCACCGGCCAGCTGATGTTCGGTGATCCCGGCACGGATTCCGAGGGCTGGGCCATCGCCGGCGCGCTCACCGGCTCGCTGGACGACCGGGCACTGACCCTGCGCACCGCCCCGCAGGATCCGCCACCCGCAGGTTCGACGGACAGCCCGCAGCCCGCCGTCACCGATATCGCGCTCGACTTGACCATTGATCGGCAGGCGATGACCGGCACCGGGACGCTGCCCGGCATGACCGAGCCGCTGCCCATCACCGTCACGTTGGCCCGCGGCTGAGCCAGAACCAGGCCCGTCCCAGCGCCCGGCCGGGCACCGTTGCCGGGGGGAACCCGGTTCCGTCCGCCCAGAATTTGGGGCGAACTCGGGACAAGAACGGCATGTACTTTGTACGATCCGCCTCAATGTTCAAGCATCACGACTTCGAGGGCGCACTGGTGGACTACACCCGCCAGCCGTCCCGACGCGGATTCCTCCGGTTGGCCACCGGAGCGGCGGCGATGTTCGTCACCGGAGCCGCGCTGGCTCCGCAGGCCGCGGCCGACGAGCCGACCTGCTTTTGGCAGTTCCCGGCGAGCGACCTCAGCACCTGCGCGAAGATCCGCCACCACGACGGCCACACCCCGACCACGAACGGCTGTGGACCCAGCGGCTGGAAGAACAAGGCAGTCCGGGATCACTGGGGCCGGGCGAACTTCACGCCGTCCTGCAACAAGCACGACGTCTGCTACGGCACCTGCGGTGCCAACAAGTCCGACTGCGACCTGAATCTCGCCCGAGAGGCGATGAACGCCTGCGGCGACGCCTACCCGGACAGCCCCACCCGGCGGGCCGCGTGCGAGACGATCGCGACGCTCTACGGCATCGCCGTGGACCAGTTCGGCGGCGACCCCTACAACGAGGCGCAGGAGGAGGACTGCGACTGCTGCCGCCTGCAGAACGTCGCCTACTGCCAGCCGGACGACTCGTGCTGGTATTCGGCCAGCGCCTGCCTGCAGGTGTGCCCGAGCGGTCTGGGCGTGACCGGGCAGAACCTGTGCGGCCCACCACCGGAGGGCAAGTGCGGCACCTAGACCGGCGGCGGTGACGAATGCTCGCCGTCCGGCTGATCCTGGCCGCGGTGTTCGTCGTCAGCGCCCTCACCAAGGCGATCGCGCCGCGCCGCACCGGGGCTGCCGCGCGGGAGCTGGGCGTGCCGTCGGCGCTGGCGCCGGTTGTCGCGGTGCTGCTGCCCGCCGCCGAACTCGCTGTCGCCGCGCTGTTGGTTGTCACCCCGACGGTGCTGGCGGGCGGGACGGCTGCGACGGCGCTGATGGCGACCTTCACCGCGCTGGTGGCCGGCAATCTGATTCGCGGCCGCCGCCCGGCGTGTGCCTGCTTCGGCGCCCTGTCCGCCGCGGAACCGATCGGGCCGTCGACCCTGGTGCGCAACGGCGTCCTGCTGGCGGCATCGGTCGCGGTGCTGGTGGCGGCATCGCTGCCGGGTCGGTGCGGCGCGGGCTGCTACGACGCGGCGGGCGCTCGAGCGGTCGCGATCGTCGGCGGGCTCGCGGTGTTGACGGCGGTCGCCGTCGGCGCCCTGCTGATCCACGCCATGAGCAGGACGGTCGGTGCGTTGGCCGGTCGGGTGCGCGACCTGGAGGGGGCGCTGGGGCGGGTGCCGGCGACCGGGCGGCCGGCAGTGGGCCCGGCGGTCGACATGGCCTCGCTGCAGGCGGCGGTGACGACGGCGACGGTGATGGACCGGGACGGCACGACGGTGCCACTCACGGAAGTCGCCGGGGAGGTCGCCGGCCGGCCGGGGCCGACGCTGCTGGTGTTGATGTCCGCGCAGTGCAGCGCCTGCGAGCGGCTGCGCGAGAGAATCCGCACCTCGCCACCGCCGCCGGGACTGTCCGTGCTGGGCGTGATCGACCGCGTCGATGCCGGGCTGGCGACCGGCCCCGGGGACGGGCTTGCCGTGTACGCGGACGGCGGCCGGATCGCCGCATCGGCCGGCGTCCAGGCCTTCCCCTCCGCGGTCCTGCTGGACGCGGCACTGCGGCCGGTCGGTGGTGTGCTGACCGGCACCACCGAGATCCGGCGCTTCCTGGACCAGCGCGCCGTGCTGCCACATGCCGTCACCGAAGGAGTCGCGCACCATGTCTGAGACCCCACACGTGCCGCCCGCCGGGACCACCCCGCCACCGGCATCCGCGCCCGACGCCACACCCGCGCCCGATCGGGTCAAGCCCGCGGCGATCGCCGCTGGGGTCGCCTCCCTGGCGTTGGTCGGCGGCATCGTGGCGGTCAACCTCGGCGCGAGGGCCGGCGGTGACGCGGCCGACGGACGGTCCAGTCCGCAGGCGCCGGCAGCAGGGTCGTCGTCGGGCGCCGGCCCGACCACCGCGGCGGCCAGCACCACCTCGCCGAGTCCCGGCGGCGGCCCGACAACGGCCGCGCCGGGTGCCCCGGAGACGACGCCGTCCTCGGAGTCCGGTACCACGCTGATCGGGTCCTGGACCGGGAAAGTCGACGGCGGCGGGGATCCGGTGAATGCCCGGATCACGCTGGGCGGCGATCCGGGCGCCGTCACCGGTCAGTTGCTGTTCGCCGACCCGGACAGCGGCGACTGGGTGCCGGCCGGCGACGTCACCGGCACGCTGACCGGCTCGGCGCTGCAGGTGCAGACCGACACCCAGGTCGTGCTGGCGCTCACGATGGACGGCGATGCGCTCTCCGGAACCGGCACGCTGGCCAGCACCGACCACCCGTTCCCGATCACGGTGTCGCTCACCCGGGACTGACCCGACCGCGGTACCCCGGCTCCAGCTGGCCGTTGCGTTCGGTATCCGCGGTGTCGCTCCGGCGATGGCCGATTGCCGGACCGTCCCTCACGTCCACAGCCGTTCGAGTGGCAGCACGTGAATACGGTCCTCCGCGCGGTAGCCGCGGGCACCGAGATGGAACGCAATGCCTGCCACAAATCGATCGCCGAGCTTGCCACGGAGTTTCCGCAGCGGACTGAGCCACCGCGGCTCGATGTGATCTGCGGCCTCCACCTCGAACGCGACGACCCCGCCATCCTCCCGCTCGACGATGAGGTCGACTTCGTCGTTGTCACGAGTGCGCCAGTGTCCAACAGTGAGGTTCCCGTCGAACCACGACACCTGACGCAGGATCTCCTGGACAACGAATGATTCCAGCAGGTGCCCGAACTCGGTCATGGCGGACGGCTCAAGGCGATCGAGCTTGGCTCGATTGATGTTCAGCAGGTGGGCCCCGAGACCGGAGTCGACGACATGAACCTTTGGAGTCGCGACGCTCCGCGACAGAGCCGTCGTCCGCCATGCCGGGAGTGTGCTGACCAGGAATAGCGACTCGAGGAGATGAAGGTATCCGCGGGCGGTTTCGTGGGCGATGGCAACATCACTGGCGACCTGCTGAATTGACAGCAGGCTCCCGGTCTGGCCGACCAGGCGATCCAGGGTCTGCGGAAGCGGCGCCCGCTGCGCGATTCGGCGCAACTCGCCAGCATCTCGATCGAGTGCCTGGCGGATCTGGGCGCGGAACCAGCGCCGACGGCTCTGGTCGTCGGGCTGAGCGAGCGCGAGCGGCATTCCGCCTCGAACGACGCGGTTGATGTACTCGGTACGGCCGGTCGCCGCCGAGGCTGCCGAGTGTGGGATGTCACCGTCCAGGACCTGCTCAAGAAAGTGGTTGTCAGTCCCGTCGATCTCAGTTTGGGCGAAGGGCAAGACCGGCAGCCGGAGGAGCCGTCCGGTGAGCGACTGAATCCCGCTTGGCAGCGAGTCGAAGCTGGCGGACCCGGCGAGAACGAACATTCCAAATTGCGTACCACGATTCAGCCTCGCCTTGATCCAGTTCAGGCTCCGGGGCTCCTTCTGGTACTCATCGATGAAGATTGGGATGTCTCTGTCGGCGAGCAGTGTCGGATTGCTCCGCGCGACCTGGAGAGTGTCCTCCTGGTCGAAATCGAAGACTTCGACCGCGGACTGTGCCGCTAGTTCGGCGAGAAGCGTCGACTTCCCGACACTTCGAGGCCCTTCCAATAGGAGCACAGGGACGCTGCTCATACGCGACACCGCCACTGGACGAATCCGACGCGGGATGCGGGCAATCGCGGCGGTCACGACCCGATGCTACACCCTGACCGTAAGATTGCCGAGCCGTAGACTGAAGTATTGCCGAAAGTATCTCTGAAGTATTGCCGAGGTGACTGCTCGCAGCACCGCCGACCGACCACCCGTTCACGGTCACGGTGTCGCTCACCCGGGACTGACCCGACCGCGGTGCCCCGGCGCGCTGCCGCCGGTCAGTGTGCCGGCACTCCCGCCGGGCGAGCGCGCCCGGTGCGCCGCAGCACCGCCAGGCCCAGCGCCGCCATCGCAGCTACCCAGAAGACGCCCAGCCCGGACAACAACAGCACCTGCCACAGGGCAGCGCCCGCCCCGCCGCAGGCGGCCGAGCCGGCATCCACCACGGCCACCCCGTCGATCAGGGGTCCACGCTGGCCCTTGGTCTTACTGATGAACGTCAGCTCCATGCTCGATGAGGAGCAGGCGTCGGCCTCCATGCTGGCGGGGTGCCAGTTGAGTGTGTCGCCGCTCGCCTCGTCGGTGGTGAACGACTTCGTGACCGTTCCGAGATTCACCTCCAGGTGTTTGACCGGCGGGTCACCGTGTGGGTTTCCGGCCAGCAGAAAGTCCAGCCGATAGCGACGGCCCTGCGTCGTGTGGAGGGTCTGGGTGAGGGTCGCGGCAGTGCCGTCACCGTCGTTGCCGTTCAGGTCGATGTACTGCGCGCCCTCGGCGGCGTCCTCCCAGCCGGCGCCGATGAGGTCGACACTGCCGGCTGTGATAGTCCAGGCGCCGAGCTTCGGGTGGTCGGCGGCGGTGTAGGTGTCGAAGCCGGAGACCTTCTCGACATCGGGCGGCTCGAAACCACCGGTGCGTACCAGCGATCCGGCCGGCAGGGTGGTCTTGCCGGCCGTCGAGGGGGGCGGTGACGAAGAGGGCGGTGACGAGGAGGCCGAGCCGGCGGCGTCCGAGGAGGCGACCGCAGCGCCCAGGGCAGCACCGGCGGCCGGGGCGGCTGCCGCCCGACCGGGGAGCAGCACCGCGGCCACCACCATCGCCACCGCGACCGCCGTCCGAGCAGTCGCCTGCCCCCGTCGCCGGAGCATCGCACCGCGGCGACCGGCACCGCCGGGATCACTGTTGTACATCGGGATATTCCAGCACGTCGGACGCGCAGATTGTGCAATTTCACCACACATTCTCCGCTTGTAGCACGACAAGGTCACGTGCCCGCAATCAACTCCGCCAGGATCGCGCGCACCTGTGCCACGGCGCCGGGCAGCTTGTGTGACAGGGTGTTCCACAAGAGCACGGGGTCGATCCGGCCTGGATGACGTGCCAAGACCTCACGGGCCTGGATCATGGCACGCCACGGTACTTCCGGGTGCGCGTCGGTGAACTCCGCTGGAAGGCGTGCCGCAGCATCACCGACCTTGCGCAGCACCAATTCGGCCAGCATCTGGGATGACTCGTCGAGCATGTAGTGAGCGCTGCCCTCCTCAACGATGCGGTCCGCAGTGCGGGTGTAGGCCAGCAGCGCGTAGAGATTCTGACGCACCCAGTTCTCGACAGAGTCGTCCTTCATATCCGCACGGCTTCGTCGCGAACCGGGTGGGCACCGGGAGGGATCCCGCCGTCGGACACAACATTCACTGACAGATCGGTGAGTTCCTCCAGCGCAGCGACCAAATCGGCTAGGTCGTACAGGTCGGCGTCCTCATCGAACCGGACTAGCAGGTCCAGGCCATGACCCGAGACGTCCGCTCCACGTGCCACCGACCCGAACACGCGTACATCCTCGGCGCCATGCCGGTGCGCCAGTTCGACGATCTCATCCCGATGCCGCGCGAGTACCACGGATGGTCGCGGAGGGGCCGCCTCCTGTAATCGGGCAAGCATCGTGGCGGAGGGCCGACGTCGACCACTCTCGTAGGCGGCGAGATTGGGCTGTGCCACCCCCGAGCGCTCGGTCAATCCGGCCTGGGTTAGTCCAGCGGCCAGGCGCATCTCCCGCACCTCGTTCACGTGGACAATATATCAAACGATATTGGCTGAACTAGTGTCAGCCGTCGAGGGCCTGGCGCCGAACCCTTCGCCGAGGTACGGCCGAGCCACGATCGGGGAGCAGCCAAACGTGGCGCGAGTCCACCCGGATGCCTCGCCCCGGACCCGTATCACCTCGCTGCGGCACATCGTCCTGATGAGCAACCTGACGTACACCCGTGCGCCGGGAGCCCGCGACGCGACCGGCGCCGCACCTGAGTCGGGAGGCTAACCATGGACATGACGTCGGGGCAGCGAGATGTGCTGCGCCAGTTGGAGTCCGTCAGCGACAATTTCACCCGGGAATGGGACGCCGAGCGCGGCGTACTGTCCTTCGCCCGAGCCGACGACCTCGTCGCCGCCGTCCCCGGGGCCGTCGCCGGGGAGCCACGCGGGGACGTGCTGCGCGCATTCCTGACGCGCTACCCCGGGCTGTTCGGCGGGGACAACGTGCTGGACACTCTGCGGCCGCAATCCGAGCGCACCGACTCGATCGGCTTCGTCCACCAGGTGTTCCAGCAATACGCTCCCCCACCCGAGACGCCGCCAGTCGCCGGGCCCGGCGAGGTCGAGGGAACAGGCCGGACCAGGCGGTCACGCACCGCCAAGGGCGGTTCCGGCGCCGAGACCCACGCAGAATGGGCGGCGATCATCCGCCGAGGGATCGAGGTGTACGGCGCCAAACTTGCCGCGCACTTCGGCCCGGGCGGCCGGCTGGTCGAGGTGCAGTCCTGCTGTCAGCGCGACCTGGAGCCCGGCAACACGATCTCCGTCACCGCCGACGAGATCCGCAAGATCGCAGCCGAATCCATCTCGGACCGGCCCGACTTCCAGGAGTTGCGGGCGCTGGCCCGCCGGCGCAAGGAGTCCCTGTTCCCGCTGGCCGCCGAACCCCGGTTGGTGCTCTACCCGTGGCGCGACCGGCTGATCTACACCTACGCCACGCACGGCTACCACGTCGCCCCCGAGGGCTATCACCTGGGCATGGCGGCCTCCGCGCCCGAGCACGAGCAGGCACCCTTGGTGTTCGGGCAGATGTTCTTCGACGCCGAATCGGGTGAGCTGTTCCTGTTCGCCCCGACCCGCAAGGGCGCCGAAACCCCCGACGTCGGAAGCGGTCTGTCCACGATTCCACTCGGCGGCCCGTTCGACTCGCGGACCCTGCAGATCGTCCGGGTCAATGGCGGATCGACCTACCGGCTGCGCAACACCACCAGGGGCCGGCCGATCGTCACCTACGATGCCAACGCCAACTCCAGCTGGGTCTACCCGAACATCCCGGCGCTGATCGACGCCGGCACCATTCCGGTGTCCGAGGACACCGATGGCGACCACACCTGGAGCCGGGTGGCAGCCAGCACCTCCGACGCCGACCGCACCTCCTCGCAGCAGCCGGAGGTCGACGAGCACGCCACCGTGGCCGACCTGTACGACTTCTACGGCGCGCTCGGCGGGCGAGTCGGCTGGGACGACGGCCAGTATTCCGCGCCGCTGGTCCCGGATCAGACGCTCAACGTGGTGGCACACACCTACGACACCTCGGCGGGCACCTCCCGGTCGGTCAATGCCTTCTTCGACCAGGAGCTGGTGAACGGGCACTGGGTGGCGCACCTGGCGTTCTTCGACGGCGACCCCACGGGCGCCTCCGGCTGGGTCTCCTACGACTACCTAGCCGGCTCGAAGGCCGTGGTGGGGCACGAGTATCAGCATGCCGTCACCGACTACTCGTTCGTGGACGGCGCCGGCAATCCGGGTCTGACGTACACCGACTGGCTGGCCGCGGTGCACGAGGGCACCTCCGACGTGTTCGGCGGGCTGTACTCCACGCAATGGTGGATGGCCACCGACATCTCCCCCACCGGGCAGATCTTCCGCAACCTGGCCTTCCCCCGCGACCCGAATGCCGCCGACCCGTCCAAGTTCGACCACTGGGACGACCGGAACACCATGACCGGCACCGGGGCGCGCTACTTCCGGGGTGACATTCTCGCGCACGCTGCGTATCTCATGGCGCAGGGTGGCATCCACCAGCGGGCGTCCCGCACCCCGGCGTTGATCCCGGTCAAGGGCCTGGGCAACGCCAGTTCCGGCGGTCGGGACGTGTACGTAGCCGCGCTGATCTGGTACCGAGCGTTCACCCATTACGTCTCGAACATCGGGGCCGCCACCGGACTGCCGGCCAACGATGAGAACGTGTTCCGCACCATCCGTAACGCCTGTGTGAGCGCGGCCATCGACCTGTACGGCGTCGGATCCGTCCAACACCGCACGACCGTGCTGGCCTGGTACGCGGTGGGTTTGCAGCCCACCGACGCTCCGTACGGCGCCGACATCACCTTCGCCACCTGGGGCGCCGATTGGTGGATGTCCCGGCCCTTCGTCGGCCTGTCGAGTCCGGATTGGTCGTCCCGGGATCTGTTCATCAACAACGGCGGTGCGTCCGAGTGGAACGCGCTGATCAACGTGCTGGACGGCGGGACCCCCACCCAGTACGAGAACACCGTCTACTGCAGGGTGCGCAACGTCGGGACGGCCACCGCTCGCAACGTCCAGGTCAGCTTCGAGTACACCAAGATCACCTCGGGTGGATCGGGCTGGCTGCCGATGACCGACAAGGACGGCAATATCCAGACCCTGGCCCTGGGCGATCTGGCCGCAGGGGCGTCCAACTTCGACGATTCGGCGCAGGACTCGCCGCCGGCGTCCGCCTCGGTCAAGTGGTGGATCCCGCCGCTGGAAGCCGGCGAGACCGTCGACCACTTCTGCATCCGGGCGACGGTGTTCTCCATCGACGATGTCAACCCGACCAACAACACGGTGCAGTCGAACATTGCCTACGCTCCCTACTCCCCGGGTTCCGGTTTCCGGCTCGGCTTCCTAGTCGGCAACGACTCCCGGGAGACCCTGCCGGTCGACGTGCGGCTGACGGACACCCTGCCGGCGGGTTGGCGGACCGAGTTGATCGAGCCCGTGCGTGGAACGGTGCTGGGGCCCGGCGAGACCCGGCGGGTGCACCTTTCGATACAGGCGCCTGCGGGAGAGACAGTGCTGCGGGAGCCGTTCGACGGCCGGGTGTGTGGCAGCGCCGGCGATGGGCTGGGCAGCATCGACGGGCTGCTCACCGACGGCCGGCTCGGCCCGGACGGCTTCACCGGCCGGTTCGCGGCACGCACTCACGACGGGTCGCATCTGATGGGCTGGTTCGTCGGGACGCTGGACGCGCACACCTGGCGGCTACAGGGCACCGTGACCGGATCGGTGCAGCGGCGCGACGGCGGGGCCAGCAACACGGCGGTGACGGTCAAGGGCTGCCTGCGCCCGGACAGATGGGTGCACCTCGCCCAGTACGCGGGTGGGCAGCCGACCGGCGGATTGTCGGTGCAAGTGCAGGTGCCGCTGCCGGACGGTTCCTGCTTCCCGGCGCTGCCTCCGACGAGCACGACGGTGCCGGGAACGCCGGAGGTCTGTGGGGACGTGTCGGATGCCGAGGCGCTGCTGAAATCGCTGTCGTTGGCCGACCGGGCGGTGTGCGCGGTCGACCTGCGCAGCGTGCTGGTGGAGTTCCGGTTCCGCCGGGAGGCCGACTGTCGCTAACCCCTCGCGCTTGTGTGTCTCAGGTGGCGCTATAGCGCCACGTGAGACACACAAGCGTGGGTGTAAGGTGAGGCGGTTGCCTCGGCGAGGGCGGCCCAGTGACCAGGCGTATCGGTGACGGGGTCCGCCGTGATCGACGCGGTGGGTGCTAGCTCCCGCGCGCGGTCCGCCGCGGAGACATCGTCACCGACGAACCGTAGCCCACCGCACGCCAGGAGATTCAGCATCATGTCCGAGACCCGTCTGGTCGCCCAGCCTCGCACCGAATTCGGCAAGGGCGCCGCCCGCCGCACCCGCAAGGCCGGCCTGGTACCGGCCGTGCTGTACGGCCATGGCTCCGATGCTCGCCACCTTTCGCTGCCCGCGCTGGAGTTCTCCCGGGCGATCAAGGGTGGCGTCAACACGGTGCTGACCATCGAGATCGACGGCCAGGACCAGCTCGCGCTGCCGCGCGCGATCGTGCGTCATCCGCTGCGCGATTATCTGGAGCACATCGACCTGCTGCTGGTGCGGCGCGGCGAGAAGGTCACCGTCGAGGTGCCGGTGCACCTGTTGGGTGAGGCCGCCCCCGGCACCCTGGTGCTGCACGAGCTGAACACCCTGGCGGTCGAGGTGGACGCGCTGGCGATCCCGGAGCGCGTCGAGGTGTCGATCGACGGCGCCGAGCCGGGCACCCAGGTCACCGCGGGTCAGATTCCGCTCCCGGCGGGCGCCACGTTGTCCACCGACCCGGAAGCATTGGTCGTCGCCATCCAGCTGGCCCCGACCGCGGAAGCCATGGAAGGCGAGTCCGAGGAAGCCGCCGCCGCGGAACCCGTCGCCGCGCCCACCCCCGACGAGGGCTGACCAGGCCCGTTCGCCATGCCGGCCGATCTGACGCTGATCGTCGGGCTGGGCAATCCCGGCCCGACGTATGCCGGCAACCGCCACAACGTCGGCGCGATGATTGCCGACGTGCTCGCGGCCCGCCTGGGCGGCCGGTTCCGAACGCACAAGTCTGGTGCCGACGTGGTCGAGGGCCGGTTGGCCGGATTGCGTGCGGTACTGGCCAAACCCCGCTCGTACATGAACGTTTCGGGCGGACCGGTCGCCGCGCTGGCCCGGTTCTACAAGATTGATCCGGGCGCGCTGATCGTGCTGCACGACGAGCTCGACCTGCCCTACGGCACGATCCGGGTCAAACAGGGGGGCGGCGAGGGCGGCCACAACGGGCTGCGCTCGATCAGTTCGGCCATCGGCAGCAAGGACTACCTGCGGGTGCGTTTCGGCATCGGCCGACCGCCCGGCCGGATGGATCCGGCGGACTTCGTGTTGCGCGACTTCACCGCCGCCGAGCGCGCGGACTTGGGCGTCGAGCTGGAGGAGGCAGCGGACGCGGCGGAAATGCTGATCAACGACGGGCTGCTGGCCACCCAGAACCGGCTGCACTGATCCGCGTTCCTCCGGCACCGGCACGGTCCCGGGCTGCGCACAGCCGCGCCCCGATCTGGTGGACGCGTCTCCGTCTGCAGAACCCATTCGCAGTCGAGGCACGGTTCGCAGGTGCAGCGTGTCGTCGAGAGCACCGACTCCCATTTCCCGCCCTTGCCAGACGAACGCGTAAGTAGTAGCTTACGCATTATGCAGGCGGTGGACAGCTGGTCGGCACTCGGCGACCCGACCCGCCGCGGGATCCTGGCCACCCTCGCGCGTCGGCCGAGCTCCGTCACCGACCTGGCACGCGACCTGCCCATCAGCCGACCGGCGGTCTCGCAGCATTTGCAGGTGCTGCTGCGCGCGGACCTGGTCGAGGTGCATCCCCATGGCCGGGAACGCATCTACCGCGCGCGCCTGGACGGGCTGGAGTCGCTGCGCCGCGAGCTGGAGCAGTTCTGGACCGAAGCCCTGTCCAGCTTCAAGTACCTGGCCGAAGACAGCTACCGGAGCGGAGAACGACCATGACCCCAACCGATGAGGCAACATCGCTGCGTTTCGAGACCGTCGTCGAAGTGCCCCAGCAGCACGCGTTCACGGTTTTCACCGAGCAATTCGACCGGATCAAGCCCCGGGAATACAACCTGCTCGATGTCGATGTCGCCGAGACGGTGTTCGAGACCCGGGTCGGCGGGCACGTCTACGACCGCGGCGTGGACGGCAGCGTGTGCCGGTGGGCGCGAGTACTCACCTTCGATCCGCCCGAGCGGTTCGTGATCAGCTGGGACATCGACGCCCGCTGGCAACTGGAGTCCGACCCGGAGCGCGCCAGCGAGGTGGAGGTGCGCTTCGTGCCGCTGGGCGCCCAGCGGACTCGCGTCGAGCTGTATCACCGGCACCTGGAGCGGCACGGCGACGGCTGGCAGCGCTACCGGACCGGGCTGGCGGCCGAGGGCGGCTGGCCGGTCTTCCTGCAACGGTTCGGTGCGGCGGTGACGGGGCGGTGACGAAAAACGCTGGCGGGAAGCCGGATCCGGAGGCGACGCCCGCGCGCAACAGAATGCGGCTGGCCGCCGATGAGCGCCGCGACCTGGCCGACTTGCTGGACACCCTGTCACCCGAGCAGTGGGAAGCACCGTCGCTGTGCGCGGGCTGGTCGGTGCGCGATGTGGTCGCCCATGTGATCAGCTACGAGGAACTCGGCCTAGCCGGGATCCTCGCGCGCCGCGTGAAGGGGTGGCGCCGGGGTGGACCGAACGAGGTCGGTCGCGCCGAGTTCGCCCGACGCTCTCCGGCTGAGCTGGTGGGGTTCCTGCGCGCCCATCTGACCCCGCACGGCATTACCGCGCTGTTCGGCGGTGCCGTCGGCCTGACCGACGGGCTCATCCACCACCAGGACATCCGCCGCGCGCTGAGACTTCCCCGCGCGGTGCCGGATGAGCGGATACGACCGGCGCTGGACTTCGCGCTTCGATCGCCGAAGCTACCCAGTCGCAAGGACACACACGGCCTGCGACTGGTCGCCACCGACCTGGACTGGCAGCACGGGTCGGGTCCCGACGCAGTCGGTCCGGCCGAGGCGCTGCTGATGGCCATCGCAGGCCGACCCGACTCGCTCGGCGACCTGGACGGCCCCGGGGCTCGGCTGCTGACCGATCGCATGAAGGCCCGCTCCTGACTTCCGCGGCGCGCCCCCTCCGCGTGGATCAACTTCCTGGGCATGCACGAAGTTCACCCCAATGGTCACTCCTGTCCCATAACCCCGACGTTTGTGCATGCTGAGGAAGTTGATCCATGCGGGGGCGCGAGTTCAGTGCAGAGGATCGGGGTCGGGGCGCGCGATCAGACCGGCGGCCGCCGCGCGCCTGATCTTCCCCGACGGCGTCTTCGGCAGCGCACCCGCCGGCACGACCGTCACCGCCGCCGGCCGCACCCCCATCGCGCTGGTCACTACCGAGCGAACCTCGTCGGCGATCCGCGCGGACTCTGCCGGATCGTCGGCCACTCGTGACTCCACCACTACCGCAAAGGTTTCCCGCCGGGCGCCGGCATCAATGCGCACCGCGGCAGCATTCCCAGCTCGTACCCCGGGCACGGATTGTGCGGCCCGCTCGATATCGGTCGGGTAGATGTTGCGCCCGCCCATGATGATCACGTCTTTGACGCGCCCACATACCACCACATTGCCGTCGGCCAGATATCCCAGATCGCCGGTGTCCAGCCAGCCATCGGCCCCCCTCGTCGGCACCGGACCATCCACGGTCAGATACCGCTCGGTAATCGCCTCACCGCGCAGCAGCAGGACGCCGACCTCACGGTCTTTGAGCAGGGATCCGTCCTCGCCGCGCACCGCCACCTCGATGCCGTCCAGCGGCGGGCCCAACAGCGGGAACTCGCGCACGGCCCCGGCACCTGCGCGCCCCGATCCCTCGTCACCGTTCGCGTCGCCGCTGCTGCCGGAGCGTGCGTCACCGATCGGCGTCGCTCGGCGCCGTTCTTCCAGCGCGACGGCGTCGACGGTGTCCACCGCCAGCGGAGTTCCCCACGGGTGGAACGAGATCGCCAACGTTGCCTCGGCCATTCCGTATGCCGGAACGACGGCGGTGTCTGCCAGCCCGAATGGCGCTCCCGCCGCAAGGAATGCGCGCACCGCGGGAACGTCGATCGGCTCGGCGCCGTTCAGTGCGAACCGCAGGCTGGACAAGTCCAGCTCCTCGGCCCGGCCGGCCTGAGGCCGTGTGACCGCCCGGCCCAACACCCTGGCGGTCAGCGCGTAGGCGAAGTTCGGTGCGGCGGTGACGGTTCCGCGATACTTGCTGATCAGTTCCGGCCACAGCACGGGCGAGCCCAGGAAATCCGCCGGCGTGACCTTGACCAGCTCAATCCCCCGGCACATCGGCAACGTCAAGAATCCCACCATGCCCATGTCGTGGAACAGCGGCAACCAGGACACCATCACATCGCGATCGGTGTTCAGATCGGCCGCGCGGCACATGGACTCGATGTTCGCCCAGAGGTTGCGATGGGTGATCCGCACCGCCTTCGGGGCGGCCGTAGAACCGGAGGTCAGTTGCAGCAGCGCAGCCGACTCCTCGCCGGCGTCCAGTGGATCCGCCTCGCGCTCCCCTGCCCGCAACTCATCCACCGTGACCGCGGTGAACCCGCTGCTGGCCAGCATTCCGGCGACCTCGACGAACGGATCACCCACGATCACGATGCGCGCGCCGATCACCCCGAGTACGGCCAGGGTGTCGGCGGCATAGCGTGCCAGGTCGGTGCGGGCGGTCGGCTGGTGCAGCATCGTCACCGATCCGCCGGCCAGCCACACGGCCTGCGCGGCCGGTGCGACGTCGGCCGGCATGCCGGCCAGAATCGCGACCGCATCGCCGGGCCGCAAGCCCCGGTCAGCGAGTACGGCCGCCCCCCGCCGAGCGGTGGCATGTACCTGCTCCCAGGGGCTGCGAACAGCGGCCCGGGGTTCGCCGGTGATGATGCCCTTTCCGGACCCGGCGGCCCCGACCAGCGCCTGGGTGAAGCGACTCATGGCCGGGACACTACCGTCAAGGCACTCATACCGAAGGGAGCGCCATGGCAGACCAATCGGCGACCGCCCAGGTGACGGTGTTGGGCAGCATCAATATGGACCTGCTGGCCGGCACCGAGCGCCTGCCGGCACCCGGCGAGACCGTGCTCGGCACCAGCTTCCGCACGGCTCCCGGTGGCAAGGGGTCCAACCAGGCCATCGCGGCGGCGCGCGCTGGCGGAGCCGTGAGATTCGTCGGCGCCGTGGGATCGGATGCGTTTGCCGACACGCTCGCCGACACGCTGTCTGCGGCAGGCGTCTCGACCGCGCGGCTGCGCCGAGTCGACGGGCCCAGCGGCATCGCGGTGATCAGCGTCGACGCCGCGGCGGAGAACACCATCATCGTGGTGCTCGGCGCCAACGGCGTGGTATCGGACCTCACCGGTGACGACGCCTCGACCATCGCCGGATCGGGGATCCTGGTGATGCAGCTGGAGATACCTCTGGACACCGTGATCGCCGGGGCCCGCATCGCCGCCGAGGCGGGAGTCCCCGTGCTGCTCAACCCCTCGCCGGTGCGGGAGCTCCCGGACAACCTGCTGGCGGCGGTGACGGTGCTGGTGGTCAACGAGGGCGAGTCGGCCGTGCTCGGCGAGGCGGCGGTGGCGTCGGTGCCGCATGTGGTGACGACACTCGGGGCGGGTGGCGCCCGGTACCGGGGTCCGTCCGGACGGGTGCTGACGGTCGCCGCCCCGACGGTGCGCCCGGTGGACACCACGGGGGCAGGAGATGCGTTCGCCGGGGCGCTCGCGGTGGCCTGGGCGGAGGGCCTGGAGCCGGAGCTTGCCTTGCGACGGGCCTGCGCGGCGGGTGCGCTCGCCACCACGGTGGCCGGGGCGTCCAGCTCGTCACCGACCCGGGAGACGATCGACGCGCTGGTGGCCCGGACCTACTGAGTCTGAGGTTCGCGGACCTCGAGCACGGTTTTCGGCCCGATACGCCCAGAAACCGTGCCGGAGATCCGCGAACATCTGGTCTGGTGCCGGACGGCTACTTCGGCCGGGCGCGCTGCGGGTGCACGGTCTCGCCCCGGGCCAGCATCTCCACGAACTGGGCGATGCGCCGTACCCGGGTCTCCGGCCGCTTGGCCGTCTGCAGCCGATACAGAATCGCGAACCGGTTTTGGCTGGTCAGGGTCTCGAACATCGCTGCTGCCCGGGGGCTGTCGGCCAGCGCCGATGCGAGGTCATCCGGGACCTCGATACGGGCCGGGCCGGCGTAGGCGGCATCGAGCCGGCCGTCGGCGCGGGCGTGCTCGACCGCGGCCAGCCCGGCGGCGTGCATCCTGCCCTGTTCGGTCAGCCGCTGGATGTGCGCCACGTTGCGTGCCGACCACTGGCTGCGCGCGGTCCGCGGAGTGAAGCGCTGACGGTAGGTCGGGCCACCGCCGGATCCGCGCACCTGCCCGTCGATCCAGCCGAAGCACAACGCCTCATCCAGCGCCTGGGCATAGTCCAGGGTGGTCGGCTCGGTCGTGCCCTTGCGGGCCAACGCCAGCCAGACGCCGGCAGCGTCGCCGTGATGCCGCTGCAGCCAGCGGCGCCACGCCGCAGCGTCCGGCACGATGAGCTCAGGCAGTTCCGCAGGCATCGGCACAGTGTGCCAGGCATGGCCGGCAGCCGAGCGGTGCGCCGGGCGCACCCACGGGCCTCGCGGCACCGACAGGCGCGTTCGATGGGCCCCACGACAAGCGCGGGCGCCGCCGACGGCCGGACCCGCCGACCAGGGTTCAGCTGCCAGGAATGGTGAAGTCGTTGCCGTCTGGTTCGGCCAATGCACGACCCGGTTGGGAGCCTTGCCAACGTGCACGCAAGGACACGCGGCTCCGCCGCGACGGCCGGGCGCCTGGTCGCTGATCGTGTCGAGCCCATTCGAGCGCGACCGGCACATACTGCCGGCGCGCCAGTCCTTTCGGCGAGTTCAGCGAGCGGTTACGCGCGATCGCTGTCAACTCCCGGCACGTCCGCGATCTACCACCAGGGCCGCTCTCCGACGTCGCTACGGCTGGGCACGGTCCTCCCAGAGCGGGCCGAATATTCGCGTCGCCAAGGCTCTACGGTACGACTGGCTGTGTTGTCGCACCGCAGCCTCGCCCGCGCTCGGGTCCCTCGCCTCCAGCGCCGCAACGATCTGGCGATGCTCTGCGATCGAACGAGCGCATTGCTCGGGTATGTCTGCGATCTCCCTGGTCCACGGGTCAAGTATCACAGCCTCGTAGGTGGAGGACAGCAGTCGAAGCGCGCGAGTGTTTCGAGCGCCCGCCCATAATGCGCTGTGAAACGCGTGGTCAAACTCCCGATAGCCTTCCCAGCTCACTCCCTCAGCAACCTTCTCCGCGGCATGGCTGAGAATGTCGTTCAATTCAGCAATCTCCTGGTCGGAGAACTCAGAGGCGCCTCGCCGGACGCACATGATCTCCAGCCATTCCAAGACCTCGTATTGTTCGCTGATGTCACGCGCAGTCAGCGTATTCACCAAAACACCACGGCCGGGTAGCCGGCTCAACAGGCCCTCGTATACGAGCCTGGAGATCGCCTCACGCAACGGGGTCCTGCCGAGCCCAATCTGCTTCGCGACCGTGTACTCGCTTAGAAGTGACCCGGGATGATAAGTCCCGTCACGTATCAGTCCCCGAACACGTTCGTACGCGAGATCAGCATGACTTGTCGTGCTCTCACCCAATCTCAAGCCACCTCCCGCATCATCCGTCACGACGATCCAAGCCAGCGTGCAGCGGTCTCGGTCGACATCTCCCGCTGGCGGGCATCAGTATACGGATCGCAGCGCGCCTCGGACCGGCGCCGCGCCGCCCCCATCGATCGTCGGATGCATTTCATTACCCCCGGATCGACGACACCCGGCGCGAACATTCAACCCGGGGACCGTTGCCATTTCAATGCCGAACCTGGCGGGGAACCGAGTCCGGGTCCAGTCGGACATCAATGAGTAACGGCCGCGCCTCCCTTCCAAGGGAAGCGACCATCTCTTGCAGATCAACCCGGGATCTGACTGAAACTGCATACCCGCCAAAGATGCGCGCAGTCTGGGCGAAGTCGGGCCACTGAAATGTGGCCAGGCTTGGATTCCAGTTCCTATCTCGCAGCTGCACATATTCCGAACCGTAGGCGCCGTCATTCGACACGATGACGACAAGATTCGCACGCGTACGAACCGCGGTGGAAAATTCCGCAAGGCCGGACATCATCAGTCCGCCATCACCGATCACCAGCAGCACCGTCTGGTCGGGAGACGCCACGGCGGCGCCCACCGCCAGGCCCATTCCCAGGCCGACCGAGCCAAAGTTGACTCCATGTACATAGTGTCGTGGCTCGGCCACATCGATCGACCTGATCGCGTCCGGAAAAAACCGCCCCACGTCGGTGACCAGCATCCGATCTTCTGGCAGGGCCTCATTCACCGCCTCCAGCACTGACTTCAGATCGATGGTTGCCGTCGAATCGCCGGCCCGCCCTTGTTCGAGCGTGCCGACCGCTGCCTGATACCACCTCGCACGGCTCACTCCTGCGTCTGTCAGAATCTGAGCCATTCTTCCTGCCGTCGACGGTGCGTCGCCGATCGCACTCACCGTCACGTCACAGAATCGACCTATGTGATCCTCGTCGATGTCGCAGTGCACAACGCTCTTGCCCTTGAGTAGGGCGCCGGCGTCGGTGGTGTAGGTACTCAAACTTGCGCCGAACGCAAGCACGCAGTCGCTGTCACCAATGATCGCCAGAGCGACGTCGTCAGACAAGGTGCCGAAGATGCCGACGCTCTCATCGTGCCCATCGAACAGCCCTTTTGCCTTCACCGTTGTACAGACCGGGGCTCCCAACGTCCGGGCCAACGCCAGCAGCGCGGTCTTCCCGGCCTCTGTCGCGCAGCCCACGCCGGCGAGCACAATCGGGCGGGCAGCACTCGCCGCGACACCCAGTGCGGCATCGATCTCGTCATCGGTCGCAGCCTTGGACACCGCAGTCGACGGTGACACCCGTCGCGCATCGACATAGTCGCCGTGCTCCGCCCACAGGTGCTCCACCGGAATGCTCACGACGTACGGCCGCCGCTCGCGCACCGTCGAGTCCAGGGCCTTGCGCACGCACTCGGCCCCAGAGCCAGCGGAGGCCAGCCTGAGGAACCCAGCCCCCGTGGCGGCCACCGTCAATTCCTGGTCCAAGTGCTGCGCATGAGATCGCCGGTCGCCGAGATCGCCGGCAACAACCAGTAGTGGACGGCCCGCGCGGACGACATCGATGAGCGCGGTCATGGCGTTGGTAAGCCCCGGTCCATGGGTAACGGTGGCGAGCCCGATACAGCCCGCAGCCTGCGCATATCCCGATGCCATGGCCACGGCCCCCGACTCGTGGACCGCGGCCACGTATTTATGACCCGGGAGCGCAGCGAAACTTGCCGCCACGAACAGGTTTCCGTCACCCGCCACGCCGAACAGGGTGTCGGCCCCCCCATTGGACATCGCACAAGCAATGGCCTCGTGGCACAACATGACTGGTTTCCGCCCTTCCGAGGAGAATCCACCAACGCACCGTCGCGCTCAGCTCCACCATGACCCCGAGCGGGTGGCCGATGCCACTGGCACCGGCCACCCGACTGCGTCAGCCGCTCGCAGGGAGGAACTCGGTGGTGTACGCGCCGCCATCCAGCTGCACCGGAGCATCCATCACGCCTTGCTCGACGTAGATGTCCTGCAGCTGCTTCCAGGAGTCCTCGTTGAACGTTCCGAAGGTTGCCGGATCGTCGCCCACCAGGTCCATGAACATCGGCAGCTTCTTGGTGTTGTACTCACCCTTCAGCTTCGGCTGAGCCTCGTAGAACTTCGTCAAAGCCTCGTCAGGGTTTTGGTGTATGTAGTCCAACGCCTTCATCACGGCACCGACGAACCCTCGGACGGCCTCGGGATGCTCCGCCTCAAAGTCCGTGTTCACCACCACGGTTGTATTCGGACTATCCAGCCCGAAGTCTCGATACGAGAGGTTGGCGATCGGCACGCCTTCCACGCTCGCCTGCAGGCATTGATTGAACGACCAGCCAGTGATCACATGGACCTTCCCTGACACGATTGCCGGCACCAGCGAGGAGCCCACATCGACTTCTTTGATCTTGGAAGCGTCTAGGTCGTTGATTGACTCCACCGCCTTCCACTCGTTGTATGCCGAACTCGCACGGACCACGCCGAGAGTCTTCCCATACAGATCCTTGAGGCTATTCAGCTTCATCTGCCTAGTGTCATAGCAGATTCCACTGGGGCTGTGTTGCAGAACATTCATCACCGCCTGCAGCTTGTACTTCTGCCCCCGCGCGACGATCACCTGCCCCGCAGACACGATGCCGAAGTCTGCCTTTCCGGTCGTCACAAGGGTCGACGTGACGTTGGAGCCATGGCCCTCATCGATCTGCACGTCCAGGCCCGCATCAGCGAAGTACCCGAGCGACTTGGCCAGCACGTATGGCGTGTGCTCGGCGCCCCACAGCCAATCCAGCCGAAGGGACACCTTGAGTGTCTCACCGCCCCCATCCGCACCGCCCGCGGCGCTCGTTCCACTGGCGGACTCTCCGCTGGTGTCCGCGCTCGCGGGCACCGTGGAGCTTGATCCGTTGGCCGATCCCCCGCTCTCTCCTCCGCTCGCTCCTCCGCTGCCGCAGCCGGCCACCACGACCACCGCACCCATCGCGAGTGCCAACCACCGCCGACGCATCTGCCACATCTTCTTGTCACTCCCTTCGAGCCACAACTGTTTTGGACCAATTTCACCGCCTCAGTCACGCCGTGCTGGGTACCTCCTTGTCTGACGCGATTTGCCAGCCGAACAGCGCACGCTCGATCAGCCCGACGATCCCGTAGGAGATGATTCCAATGAGGCTGACCATGAACAGCGCGGCGAACATGATGGTGGTGTCGAGATTGTTGATTGCCTGCAGTATCACGAACCCCAGGCCGGAGTCCGCTCCAATGAATTCGCCCACGATCGCGCCGACGGTGGCAAGCGACACGGCCACCTTCAACGACGCAAAGAAGTAGGGCATCGAGTTGGGCAGCCGCAGCCGAAGGAAGATCTTCGCTCCGCTGGCACCCAGCGTTCGGAAGTACTGGACCAGCTCCGGTTCGACCGCCGTGAGCCCTTTCGCAAGATTCACCACTATCGGAAAGAACGCTATGAGCGCCGCGATGACGATTTTTGGCGTCAGCCCGAACCCGAACCACACGACGAACAGCGGTGCCAACGCCGTCTTCGGCACGGCCTGCGTTGCAACCAGCAGCGGCATGATTGCTTTAGCGCCGAACGATGTCAGCGCAATCGGGATCGCCAGGGCAACTCCCGCAACCAGCCCAAGGGCGAATCCCGCCCACGTCTCAATCACGGTCGCTGGTGTGTTACTCAACAAATAGGAGCGTTCCTTCCACAGGTCAACCAGGACACTGGAAGGAGCGGGCAGTATGAAGGACTCGACCGACAGCAATCGGACTGCGGCCTCCCACAACGCCAGTAGCCCGATGACGAGACCAACCGCGCCCACATTCGACCTCACCCACGACGCAATCCTGTCCATCTTTAGAGTCCACTTCCCTGCGCCAGCAGCGACCTCAGTCGATCAGCGATGTGGTGGAATTCGTCACTGCCCCGAATTTGGGCATTACGAGGCGCCGGAAACGAAACCGCTTCGACATGCCGGATGGTTCCGGGGGCGTCCGACATCACCACTACCGTATCGGATAGCAGGACCGCCTCTTCAACGTTGTGAGTGACGAGCACTATTGTTGTGCTCCATTGCTTTCTTAGTTCCAACAGCTGGTACTGCAGGCCCTCCCGCGTGATTTCGTCTACCGCTGCGAATGGTTCGTCCATCAGGAGTAGCTCGGGGCTGGACACCAACGCGCGGGCCAGCGACGCACGCTGTCGCATTCCGCCCGAGAGCTCATTCGGTCTCAGGTGCATGGCGCGAGTCAGCCCGACGGCATCCAACAGCTGTTCCGCAGACTCCTGTCCGCGTCGAGGATCCCGATTGAGTAGCTGCACGGGCAGCAGGACGTTACTCAATACCGTTCGCCAGGGCAATAGTAGAGGCTGCTGGAACATGAAACTGAGCCGCCCGGTGAGATCCACCCGATCAGCTCGCTCGCCGTCTATGAGCATCGCGCCCTGACTGACCGGCAGGAGTTTGGCTATCACCTTCAAAAGGGTGCTCTTCCCACAGCCCGAAGGCCCGATGATCGAGACCACGGAGTTCCGCCTGATGGCCAGCGACACCTCCTTGAGGGCGCGGATCACCCGACCCTTGGTCGTGTAGCTCAAATTGAGATCTTCAATTCGAACGAATGCATCGTCTCCTTCGGTGGCACCGGGCTCTCGTGGGCCTCCCGATCCCTCGGCACCCGCCTCACCCCCGCCAGGATGCGAGCCAGGGATACCGAACGAGCCCGTTTCATGCTGGCCACTTGTCACGAGTCCTCCTCGGCTCGGTCATCACGGTAAGGAGCTGAACCCTCTGATCGCGTTACCCCGTGCGATGTGCTTCATGCTCGGTCCGACCCGAAGCCACCCGTCGGCGAAGTGGCTCTATTACGGACTCAGCGAACCGCGTCATACCCTCGGCGGCAGACTGCCCGCGGGAATCGATAAAGATCGACGACCATGCCGTGATGCCCGCAGCTTCGGCGCCCAGCACGGCGTCACGAAGTTCAGCGGGCGAACCAACCGCAACAAAGGTCCGCACCTCTGCATCAGTGAGATCCTCGGCGCGCACCATTCCCACCGCAGCCTTCTCGATCAGCGCCTCGCCGACATTCATCCGTTTCAACACGCTGGGAGAGGTGGTGCGCAGGAGCATAGCAGCGAACGCTCTCACGTCATCCGGTATCCTGTGGCCGGGTTCCGTGACAAATACGGCCTGCCACGATACGTGCGGGAAGCCATTCGTCGCCGACTCGTCCAGGATCGACCGACACCACTGCGCCAGGTCCGGACGAAACATCGATTCGATGATGACTCCGTCGGCCACCGCTACCGCACGTCGTATCGTTGTGGGGCCCCGTGTACCGACGTAGACCGAGCATCCCACCGGATCAAGCCCGAGGCGTACAGGTTCGGCGACGAGCCTGGACGCCGTCGGCTCCACGGTGTCACCGGCCAGCAGCCGCTTGATCGCCGCTACCCCATCGATCATCCTCGTGACGCTGGCGCCCGCATCCACCCCGAGCGGACCCAGCACCAGATTGCTGTTGCCGCGTCCGATTCCGAGGATCCAGTCTCTGGGCTGATCATCCAACTGGCACACCGTCGCCATCGCGCGGGCAATCTGTACGGGATGCCGCGAGAACGGGCTTGTGAGCGCCAATCCCAAGTTGATCGAGACGTGCCTGGCAAGGTCGCCCAGTATCACGAATGGGTCGCCCAGAAAGTGCTGATCGGGAACCCAGAAGCGTCCGTAGCCAAGGTGTTCCGCCAAGACCGCAGACGAGCGGAGCAGGGTGCTGTCGCCATTGGGAACCACGCTGCAGCTAAACTCCACGGCCGCGTCCGTCCTTTCCGCACAATATCTTGTCGGCTATCCGTTCGTGACCAGGTCAAGAATCTGCTCTGGACTCATCCCATCGATGCCTAGAGCGGCGGCATTCAGGCCCGTATCGATGTAGGGGACATCGTTCGCCGTGCTTGCTAGCGTGATAGCTGCGTCGATGACCGGCGTCGCAACCGAGGCCGCCTCGGCAAACGCTCGGAGCGCTACCAGGCCGGCCCCAATGTCCTCCTCGACATATCGGTCCCTCATGGTGGCGGGCGCGTCGATCTCCCTATTCGGCCCACTCTCGTGTATCGCCAGATACACGTCGTTGTGCCGAGCGATCTCGTGAGTCACCAGGCCATTGCGTTCGAAGACCTCGAGAAACGGCGGAAGATCCAAGCCGTAGGCCGCGCCGATCGCGCGACGTTCTTGGTCGATAGCGTCGATGATACGGCCTATTCCTGGTGTGACGCCCTCACTGTAAAACTTGAAGCCGCCGTTCGTGGATTCAATCCACCCGATGTTCCCCACCATCCCGGGCGGATGCATCACGGCGTTCATATTCGAAAGCGAGCTCTCCAAAACGTTCCGCGCCGGAATGACAGATTGCACGACAGGCTTGAAGGCCTCGGCCAGCGACTTTCGTTCCGAATTCGGCAAAGTGGCCAACAGGAGGTCCCGTGTCCGCCGCCAGACCGTGACCTCGGCTGGCCCGGTCATCCGAGTGATGAACGGCAGCGTCGAGGTCTCCCCGATAACGATGTCCGCACAATCTCGCCCGACCCGCCTGAGGGCGTTACGGAATGCCAGGGCACCTCCCGTGTGCCCCGGCGCCAGTAGGACTCGAGCGCCCTCGGCCAGGTGCGGCGCCATGAGCGTGGCATACCAGGGAATGCTGGACGTCGGCAACATCATAATGACTGCTTCGGCGCCATCAAGCGCTTCGGCCATGTCGGTCGTGTGCGCGACATCCGTCCGGGCGCGCTGTCCCCCTTCGATCTTAACCAGTCCACCGTGCGCGTCCAGCTCGGAGAACCGCCTGTCACTTCGTCCGAAGATCCGCGCCGGGATGCCCTGCTCCGCCAGGGTGGCTGCGGCCGCGAGGCCACCGGCACCCGCTCCGATGATGCTGAATCGCCGGGCGCTCACGCCGCAACGCTCTCGCTGCGAGCTGACAGTTGCTCAATCTTTGCCATGTCCACGTCCATTCCCCAGCCCGGCCCCTCGGGCACCAGGAGATCGCCGTTTTCCGCGACCATCGAGTGAATCAGCACATCGTCGGTGTACATGCGACCCGCGATGTGGCTTGTGATGTCGTCCGCGCGCTGAGATATTGGTATGACACATGCCTCCGAAAGGCTCCGCATGGTCGCCGCCAGGTGGAGGTTGGCAAGGTTGCCCACACCCGTCTCACCCGACCCGTTGACATTGGTGCCGATGCCGAACGCTGCAGCCACCGCATCGGCCGCCAGAGCGCCGTCCAGCCCACCGGCCTTGCAGGTGTAGACCGACGCGAGTGCGACCGAGCCGCCCAAGGCGATGTCCGCCATGTCGCGCGCAGTCCACATCGACTCGTCGGCCATGATGGGCACGCTCACCCGGCCCGCGAGTGCCTCCAGCTCCCGCAGGCCCTCCACCGGTTGCTCGACGTATCGAACTCCGTACTCGGAGATCCTGTCCACGATGGGTCGCGCTTGCCGCGCGGTCTGCCATCCCTGGTTCGCATCGACGAAAATGCTCACGTCCGGACCGACCGCCTTGCGCACACGTTCGACCAGGCGCACGTCGCGCTCCGGATCCTCGCCGACCTTGAGCTTGATCGATCGAATGCCGCCCTCGACCACCTGGACCGACTCCTGGGCTGCGGCGTCGATCGGCATCAGGCCGATACTGTGAGCCAGCGGTACCCTGTCGCGTCGTCGGCCACCGAGGAGCTCGTATACGGGAACGCCGTTCGTCCTCCCGATCAGGTCCAAGACCGCGCATTCGAACGCGGTTTTCGCATACGGGTGCCCGCGCACGGCGCTCCGCGACCTGGCGAGGATCTCGTGGCGGTCACTGAATTCCTGCCCGAGTACCGCCGGCGCGATGAGCCTGGTGAGGACGTACCAGACGCTGTCCGGTGTCTCGCCGTAATAGCGATCGAAATCGCCTCCCCAGCTACCCAACGCCGTGGCCTCGCCCCAACCGAGAACGCCTGCGTCCGACTCAATTCTGCACAGGACGTAGGAGCCCACCTTCTGCTTCAGGTTGGCCCACCGATGCTCTCTCCTGCTCTCCAGCGATACCAGGAAGAGAGTGAGGTCGGTGATCTGCATGATGTGGCACTCCATCAGTTCTAGGCGGACGCTGCGTCCGTAGTGAGCTATCGTGCGAGGCTGCTCGGGGTCCCCTATATCTCGACGCTCACCAACTGCCCGCCGTCCATGAGGTCCGACAGCATGTGATAGCCCTCGGAGGTGATCTGAACGACGTCCTTCATTTGAAGGCCGTAGCTGCCCGGAATCATGGCGAACGGTTCAACGCCAATCGTTGCGCCCTCCAGGATCTCGTCCTCCGAGGACGCACTCACATAGGGCCGTTCATGAACTCCCAGGCCAAGGCCGTGACCGAAGAATGCAATCGCGTATTCGGCCAGGGGACCCATCGCGTCGACATATGCGCGATACACCTCGCGAGGGTCGGCGCCGGGGCGAAGTCTGGCGAGCGCTTCGTTCCGCGCGACGCTGAGGTAGTTCCAGTTCTTGACCACGTCGGGCGTCGGTTCACCCAACACCACCGTGCGGGCCACCGCGCCGTTATATCCGTGGTCACTGGCAAATACCTCGACGCGCAGGATGTCTCCGGGCTCGACCTGGCGGTCGGACGGACCGACATTCGGGTACTGGCTGCGTGGGCCCGATGCGACGATGAGGGAACGGTGCTCGCTGACCCCGATGTCGTAGAGGTTTGTGATGATCTTTCGGCCGATTTGATATTCGGTGTCTCCGACGCGAACCTCGCTGATCGCCTTAGTCAGGGAGGCGTCGGCGGCACGCGTCAGCCGTTGGATTATTCCTGTCTGCTCGGGTGACTTCGAGATGCGTGCCGTTTCGATATCACTGTCGACCGGGAGCCAGGCAACCCCTGGGAGTTGCTTGGTGAGTCTGTCCATGCACTGGGTTGGAATAAAGTCCAATTCGATGCCCACTCGCGCCTGCGGATTATCGCCGAACCGGGACTTGAGTATGGTTGCCAATTCGATCATGGGGTCGTCGAAGAACTCTCGCCAGACGCTGATCGCGGTGTCCGGCAGTGCCGCGGACACGGTCGTGTACTCCATGTCCACTACCAGGATCGAGTCGAGCCCCCGGTGATCGACCACTGCTGCCGCATGTCGCCATCGCATGATGCTGTGGGACGGGACCCGGACCCCGGTGATGAAGGCGAACGATTCCGGCGAAAGCGCTACGTACGCATCCATTCCATCTGGTGGCGCTAGCGGTGGGACTACTGGTGGCATGGTGACGGTTCGGCCTTTCTCAACGGGTCGGCATTCTTCTCACAATGGGCGTCTGATAGCGGGCTCGACCAGGCCGCCCGCCATCTCGGGGTCGCTGCCCGCTAGTGGCGCTCACCCTGGGTCGCCGCACTTCTACTGCGGGAGCACCAAGCGCCCGCAGGATTACGACACATCTGAACCCTCCCGCTGATCAATGAACGACTGCTTCTTGGCAGTGTTGCGGCAGTAGCTTGGCATTAGCCAAGCCGATATATCGGTACCTGTCAAGCATCGCATCAGACTTCTTTACGTGGATTTCGAGAGTCTGCGGAAGCGCTGGGGGGCGATCGCTGGGTATTTGCCCTACGCTTCGAGCTTCTCGGCGACGATCAGCCAATCGGACTCGGCGACGTCCAGATCGTCCGTCACCGCCTGCAGTTCCTCGTCCAGCCGGGCCGCCGCCGCATAGTCACCGCCCACCGTCGCCAGCTTTCCGTGCAGGTCGGATTGCTTGCGCCGCAATGATTCCATCCGACGCTCCAGCCGTTGAAGTTCCTTGCGGAGCAGGCGTGCCTGGGCCGGGTCCGGCCGGTCGCTGGCACTCGAATCACCGGATCCGGGCGAGCCACCAGCGCCCACCCCGGCGGGCCCGGCAACCACCGTCCCCGCCGCGCGACGGTCCGCCAGGTACTGCTCCACGCCGCCGGGCCGGTGCAGCAGTCGGCCGTCGCCGGGCACTGCCAGCACGGTGTCCGCCACCCGTTCCACCAGATACCGGTCGTGCGAGACCACTACCAGGGTGCCGGCCCAGGAGTCCAGCAGATCCTCCAGCGCCGCCAGGGTGTCGGTGTCCAGATCGTTGGTCGGCTCGTCCAACAGCAACACGTTCGGTTCCGACGCCAGTACCCGCAGCAACTGCAGTCGGCGGCGCTCGCCCCCGGACAGTCGCGCGACTGGCATCCGTTGCTGAGCCGGGCTGAACCCGAACCGCTCGGCCAGCTGGGACACCGTCACCGGCTTGCCGTCCAACTCGACCGCCCCAGCGATCTGCGTCACCGCCTGCAGCACCCGCAGGTCGGGGTCGACCGGCTCGGGGTCCTGCCGCAGGAATCCCAGCCGCACCGTCCGTCCACGCTTGACCCTGCCGGAGTCGGGCGTCAGCTCGCCGGCCAGCAGCCTGAGCAGGGTCGACTTACCCGCACCGTTCGGCCCGACCACGGCGATCCGGTCGCCCGGCCCGATCAGCTGGGTCACCCGATCCAGCAGCACCCGCCCGTCGGGCAGCGACACCGTCGCGTCGTGCAGCTCCAGCACGTCCTTGCCCAGCCGGTGCCGCGCCAGGGATTGCAGCCGCACCGTGTCCCGGGGCGGGGGCACGTCGGCGATGATCTCCTCGGCGGCCTCGATCCGGAATCGGGGCTTGGAGGTGCGCGCCGGGGCGCCACGGCGCAGCCAGGCGAGCTCCTTGCGGGCCAGATTGCGCCGGCGCTCCTCGGTCACGACCGCCATCCGGGCCCGCTCGGCACGGGCGAACACCCAGTCCGAATAGCCTCCGTCGCGGATCTGCACCGACCCGTCCACCACCTCCCAGGTCTGCGAGGCGACCGCGTCCAAGAACCAGCGATCGTGGGTGACGACGATCAGCGCGCTGCGCCGGGCCGACAGGTGCGCCGCCAGCCAGTCGATGCCCTCGATGTCCAGGTGGTTGGTGGGCTCGTCCAAGATCAGCAGGTCGGCGTCGGTGACGAGCGCGGCCGCCAGCGAGACCCGCCGGCGTTCCCCGCCGGACAGCCCGTCCACCCCGGTGTCCAGGCCGATGCCCGTCATCCCCAGGCCGTCCAGTACTGCGCGGATCGAGGCATCCGAGGCCCACACGTGCTCACCGGCGCCGCTGTCACCGAAGTCGCCCAGCACGATCTGTCGCACCGTGGCCCTCTCGGGCAGCTGCACCCGCTGACCGACCAGCTCCACTCGGGCGCCGCGTGCGGTGGCCACCCGGCCGGAGTCCGGCGGGCGCAGGCCAGCCAGCACCGACAGCAGGGTGGTCTTTCCGGCGCCGTTGAGCCCGAGCACCCCTACCCGATCCCCGGTCTGCACGCCGAGCGAGACACCGTCCAGCACCGCGCGTTCCGGGATGTGCACCGTCACCGCCTCGGCGGACACGATCACCGGCACGGCGCCTCCAGGGTGATCACGGCCCTCATCCGGTGCCCACCACGCGCGCACCCGGCACCGGCCCGGTGGCGATTCGGACCGAGCGACAGGTACCGGATCCGGCCAGCTCGGCGGCGATTCCGGCCGCGGACGCCGGATCGGCGGCCAGCAGCGCCACCGTGGGGCCGGAGCCCGACACGATGCCACCGAGCGCGCCGGCATCCAGCCCGGCCCGCACCGTGCGGCGCAGCTCGGGGAGCAGACTGAACGCCGCCGGCTGCAGGTCGTTGGACATCTCCGCGGCGACCATCGCGGGGTCCCCGGTGGCCAGGGCGGTCAACATGGCCTGCACCGCACCGGTGCGCGGCGGGGATCCGATCTGCCGCAGCCGATCCAGCTCGGCATACACCGCGGGGGTGGACAGCTGGCCGTCGGACAGCGCCAGCACCCAGTGCAGCGGGGTGCGGGACAGCACCGGCGAGAGCCGCTCCCCGCGACCGGTGCCGACGGCGGTGCCACCGGACAGCGCGAACGGCACGTCCGAGCCGAGCGCGGCGGCGATCTCACCGAGTGCGTCCCGGGGCAGGTCGGCGCCCCACAGCGCAGCGCAGCCGACCAGGGCGGCCGCGGCGTCCGCGCTGCCGCCCGCCATGCCGCCGGCCACCGGGATCTGCTTGGCGATCTCGATCGCCACCGATGCCTTCATGCCCAGCCGCAGTGCCAGTGCCCGGGCGGCGGCACCGGCCAGGTTCTTCGTCCCGGTCGGGACGTCGTGCGGGCCGGAGGTGCGCACCGACAGCCGCTGGGCGCGCGAGATCACCAGCTCGTCATAGACGTCCACCGCATGAAACACGGTGACCAGGTCGTGATAGCCGTTCGGCTGCCGCGCGCCGACTGCCAGGTGCAGGTTGATCTTGGCCGGCACCCGGACACGCACCGGGCCGCGGACCTCGCGGGCCATCACCGCACGGCCTCCCGACGCCGCGCCGCATAGTGCCTGCCCAACGCGAGAAAGGCTTCCATGCCGAGGGATTCGCCGCGAGCACCAGGATCAACGCCGGCCGCGCGGCACAGCGATTCGGCGGCGGTCGGCGAGCCGGCCCAGCCGGCCAACGCCGCGCGGAGCGTCTTGCGCCGCTGCGCGAAAGCCGCATCGATGGCGGCAAACGCGGTCTCGCGTTCGGCGGCGTCACCCGGCGGTGGGGTTCGATCCAGCGCCACCAGCGCGGAGTCGACGCCCGGCACCGGCCAGAAGATGGCCCGACCGACGGACCCGGCTCGACGAGCCCGGCCGTACCAGGCCAGTTTGACGCTAGGCGCGCCATAGGTGCGAGATCCCGGCGCTGCCACCAGCCGGTCGGCCACCTCGGCCTGCACCATCACCAGGATCCGACGCAGGCTCGGGCTTTCCGGCAGCAGGTGCAGCAGCACGGGCACTGCCACGTTGTAGGGCAGGTTCGCCACCAAGGCGGTCGGGCGCTCGGGCAGATCGCTATCCCGCAGCCGCAGCGCATCGGCAGCGATCACGCGCAGCGACCCGGCCCGGTCGGGTGCATGCTCGGAGACCGTTTCCGGTAGCAGGGCAGCAAGCCGTGGGTCGATTTCCACGGCGGTGACGGAATCGGCGGCGTGCAGCAACTCCAGGGTAAGCGAGCCCAGGCCGGGGCCGACCTCGAGCACGTGATCTTCGCGGCCCACCCCCGCCTCGGCGACGATGCGGCGCACCGTGTTGGCATCGTGCACGAAGTTCTGCCCGAGCGTCTTCGTCGGGCGCAGCCCGATGCGATCAGCCAGGCGGCGGATCTCGGCCGGACCGAGCAGGTGGTGCGGCCGGCCCCCCACGGATGTCACCCCACCATCCTCACACGGCACCGACTCGATGGTCACCGTGCGGACGGCGCCGGGGAGATCCGCCGCCGTGGCCGCCCGATCATCCCGCCGCCGGCGGTGGCCCTGCGCCGGCCCCTGGCGACAGCAGCGGCCAAATCTCGTTCAGCCTGCCGAGGACCGCCCGGTAGCGCGCATAGCCCTCCAGCAGCGCGTCGTGGCGCGCGGCGCGCGGAACAAACCGACTCGCGATACCCCGAGCCGCGGTCTGCGGGGCGCTGGACAACGACGGATACCGGCCGACGCCGACCCCGGCGCACAGCGCGGACCCCCAACACCCCGTCTCCTCGACGGTCGGCACCTCGACGACGGCGTCGGCGACATCGGCCAGCAGCTGGCCCCACACCGGGCTGCGGGATCCTCCTCCCGTCAGGCGCAGCGGCAGCGCACCGAAGCGCTCCCGCAGCGCATCGAGTTGCATCAGGTGGTTGAAGATCACCCCCTGGAATACCGCCCGCATCATGTGCGCGCGGGTATGCCAGCCGCGCAGGCCGAGAAACGCCGCGCTGGCGGCCGCCCCCTCGGGTGAACCGAACAGGAACGGAAAGAACAGGATGTCCAGCGGGTCGTCTAGCACCCGGGCCACCTGCTCGTTGATTTCTCCCAGATCCACCTCGCCGGGCTGCCCGAAGCGCAGGAACCAGTCGAGGTTGCTGGTCGACGCCGGGGATGCCGACATGTGCACCCACCCGTCGCCCGTCACCCACCGTCGGGACTGCCACCGATGGTCGATGATGCGATCCTGCGCAAGTACCGCGTTCACCCCCCAGGTTCCCGCCACGATGCAATAGCGATCCGCGCCGGTGATCCCCGACCCCACCACGGCCGCGACGATATCGTGCGCGCCGAACGCGACCGGGGTGCCGGCGCGTAGCCCCGTCAGGCGTGCCGCCGACGCGGTGACGCCGCCGGCGAGATCGGTCGCCGCCGCCAACGGCGCCAGCAGTCCGGACACCTCAGGGATGCCGAGTAGCTGCGGGATCCTCGAGTCATATGTCCAGCCGTCAAGTGCGCCGAAACTGGCGTTCGCCTCGGAGAAGTCGGCACCCACTCGCCCAGTCAGGCACAGCCGCAGCCAGTCCTTCGCGGTCAGCAGCCACCGCATGCTGGCCACCGACTCCGGTTCCGACCGCCGCAGCCAGGCGAAGAGGGCGGCCTGGCTCGGTTCCGCCGGCCGCTGGCCCGCCATCTCCAGGACGTGGTCGAGCAGCCCCTGTCGATCCCACTCGGACACCACGGTGACGGCTCGCGAGTCCGTCGCCAGGATGGCGCGCCGCACCGGCCTGCCGTCCGCGTCGACGGCGTACAGGCCGTCGCTGTGCCCGCACACCCCGACCGCGGTGACGTCGGCCCCGCTGGCCCCCGCGAGATCCAGCGCATCGCGAATACAGCCGGCCACGTCCAGCCACATCTCGCCCATGTCGCGCTCGGCCCAGCGGGGCCGTTCGCTGCTGGTGCGGAGCCGGCGAGCGAGGGTGCCGCGGCAGAACCCATTGTCGTCGTACACGCCAACCTTGGCGGTGGTGCCTCCGCAGTCGATGCCGACCAGCATCGTTACCGCGCGGCGAGGTCGCCGTGCACCGCGTCCGACACGGCTGCGGCGGCCGCCACCGGATCATCGGCCTGCCAGATGTTGCGTCCGAAGACAACCCCGGATGCCCCGGCGCGAACCACCTGCCTGCTGATCTCGACGGCATCGGCCAGTGCGTCGGTCCGGGGGCCACCCAGGGCCATCACCGGAACCGGCACCACGGACAACACGTCGCGCATGCTCTGGACATCCCCGGTGTACTGCGTCTTGATCACATCCGCCCCGAACTCGGCGGCCTGCCGGCACACGAAGGCCAGGTTGGCCGGGTCCCGTGGATCCTTGATGCGCGGTCCCCACAGGACCGCTTCGACCATCACCGGCAGACCCACCGCGTGAGCGCGATGCACGGCCTTCGCCACCGCCTTCGCGTTATCGGCGGTGATGCGGGGATCCTGCTGGCCCAGGACCAAGAACAGCACGACGACGTCGGCGCCGAGCGCCGCCGCCTCCTCGGGCCTGATCAGCATTCGATACTCTTCGGCGGGCCCGGTCAGACCGTCGGGCAGGACCCCGGACATGATCAGCAGATCGCAGCGGATCAGCAGTTGCGGGCTGTGACGATGGGCGAAAGAGCCCAGACCGCGCGCGGCGAGTCCCGGGCCCAGCAGCAGCCCGTCGATAGACGATCGAGTCAGCGTCTCGATCACCTGCAGCGCCCGCTCGCCTCCCGGTCTCGCGCTCGCGACCAGGCCCCGGTCGAACGCGACCACAAAGCTCCGGCCGGAGTTCGGGTCGAAAAGCCGGCCCAGGCGCATATCGTGAGCCGCCATCACGCTCTCCTTCATGGTCAGTGCGGTCCTGCGCAGCGGTCGGTGTTCACTCGACGAGCGCCAGCTCGCTGCGGGCCGCGCCGCTGGTCAACGCGGCGACGACGGCCAACCCGATGCGATCGGGATGTTCGCCGCCGGCGATGACCCTGTGACACCGGGCTGTCCGCGTCGCGTGACGCAACACAGCCGCCGAGGCATCATCGGACACCAGCACCAGGTCCACGCCGCGTCCCGCGCCCAGATCGCTGGCAAGGGCCGCGATCTCGTCGGCACCGCGCGGGCCGCCGAGCATGATCACCGCATCGAGGCCACCGTGCGCCAGGACGGCACGGTCGATGACCTCGCCGGCCGGCTCGCCTCGCCCGGCGCTCAACCACGTGACCTCGCCAGGCGGCGTCTGGCTGGGTTGCCCCAGTGCCACCACGCTCGCCCCGGCAGCGACCAGTGCCTCGGTCACCGCATTGCTGTCAGGGCCTGTCCCGAGAACCAGCATCACTCGCCCTGATAGGGGGCGAGGCGGCGGCATGCGCCGCAATTTCGCCTCTTCCAGCGACCAGTACTCGATGCGGAACTTCTCCACGTCGGCGATCGGGCGATACTCCGACACCGACTCCGCCCCGATCATGGCATGGATCGCGTTGACGAAGAATTCGCCGGCCAGCCGCGCGGTTTGGGCGTCCCGCCCGAAGGTGAACATGCCTACCCCGGGTAGCAGCACGACGGCCGGATCGGCGCCCCGCATGGGCAGCGTCGTCGCGTCGGCGTATTCACGGTAGTAGCGGCGATAGTCCTCGCGATACCGCGCGTGCAATTCGGTGAGCAACGGGAGCAACTCCGCCATCGGGGTGTCCGTGGGGACGTCGATGATCAATGGCCGCACCTTGGTCCGGATGAAGTGATCCGGACATGAGGTGCCACGACCCGCGACACTCGCCATGTTGGCTCGGGACAGGAAGTCCAGCACCTCGTCCGAGTCGGTCCAGCATCCGATCACGGGCGTGTCGGTGCCGGCCAACCGCCGCAACTCCGGGAACAGCTGCCGGGCGCGCCGGCGTCGCTGGGGCGCGTCGAGGGCTCGCCGGTCGGCAACGACCGGACCGAGCGGATCGGCCCTGCCGGCACGCCGCAGATAGTCCGCGGCGGTGCGCACCACCCACAGCGAGCGCTCCTCGCACTCCGCGCTGGTGGCGCCCCACGCCGTCATGCCGTGCCCACCCAGGATGCAGCCAACCGCGTGCGGATGATCACGAGCCAACCGCTGGATGTCCAGGCCCAACTGAAACCCCGGGCGGCGCCAGGGAACCCACAGCACGCGATCACCAAAACATTGCCTGGTCAGCTCGGGTCCATCCGCGGCGGTGGCCAGCGCCAGGCAGGCATCCGGATGCAGGTGGTCGACGTGGTCGGCGTCCAGCAGGCCGTGCATGGCGGTGTCAATGGACGGCGGCGCGCCACCGTCACCATGCAGACACATCCGCATCAGGCCGACCATCTCGTCTTCGTGCTCGGGCCCGCGGTAGGCCGCGGCCAGCGCCCGCAGCCGGTCCACCCTGATCACGCTCAGGCCACGGCGCTGCAGCGTGCCGAGATCGCCTCCGGAACCCTTGACCCACATCACCGGAGCCGGATCCGGCGACAGCGGGTCGTCGAGGAATCCTTTCGCGGAGGTATTGCCCCCGGCGTAGTTGGTATTGCGGCGGTCGGCGCCGAGCCGATGCGATCGCTCCAGCAACTCGTCTACCACGTCGATGGCACTGCCTTTCCCGTTCGCATGGTTATCGCGACCGCTGTCGGGACGGCAGCGATGCGGTGAACTCTGGATTTCCATACGTGGCATGGGGACCGTGCTTGCGCCGGTAGTGCAGATCGATGACGTGCGCGGGCGGCGAAGCATCCGGAGAGAGCTGGAGCGTCAGGACGGCGAGTTCGGCAACGGCCTCGCACACCCGAGCGTGGCTCACTGCCTCGGCGGGCGAGGCTCCCCAGCTAAACGGGCCATGATTCGCGGCCAGTGCCGCCGGCACACCCATGACGGGCTTCCCACGCTGGATAACCACCGCGGCCAACGCCGTGCCGGTGTGCTGCTCGTACCGGTCGTCGCATTCGGCCTGGGTCAGTGGCCGCGCGCACGGCACCGGCCCGTCGAAGACATCGGCGTGCGTGGTGCCCAGAACGGGAATATCACGTTCTGCTTGCGCAAATGCGGTGGCAAAGGTCGAGTGGGTGTGCGCAATGGCTGCGATCTCCGGGAAGCTGAGATACAGCGCACGGTGCGTTTCGGCGTCGACCGACGGGCGCAGGTCGCCGTCGATCACCCGACCGTCCTCCAACCGAACCGTCACCAGCAGGTCAGCCGTCAATTCCACATATGGCACGCCGGACGGCTTGATCAAGAACACCCCGCGTTCGCGATCGACACCGCTGACGTTACCCCATGTCATCTGCGCCAACCCGGTTGCGGGGATGGCCATATTCGCGTCCAGGACGCGGTCGGCCAGCTCGCGCGGTGCACCGGGGGACATCGGCTCTACTCCTTCGTTGGTGGTGGTCGTCGGCGGGCAAATGGTCAGCCCAGTGACGCGGGATGACGCGCCCCAACACCGGCCAGGTACCGGGTGATCTCCTCCGCGACCATCACCGCGCCACGTTCCCGGGTCTCGATGGTCGCGCCACCCAGGTGTGGGGTGATGATCACGTCGTCGCGCCGGACCAACTCGTGCCACTGCCCCTTGGGTTCACAGACATCCAGCGCCGCGCCACCGAGCTGGCCGGATTCCAACGCTCGCAGCACGGCCTCCTCATCCACCAACGACTGTCGAGAAGTGTTGATCAACAGCGCCCCTGGCCGCATGATCGCGATGCGTGCGGCATCGATCAGATGCCGCGTCTCGGGTGTCGCCCTGGCGTGCAGACTCACGACATCCGCTTGACCGAGGACCTCCTCGAGGCCACCCAGCTGGATGCCGAGCGACGCCACGTCGGCTGGGGCGTAGGGGTCGTAGCCGACCATGCGCATCCCCAATGCCGCCGCCAGCGGCGCCACCTGGCGGGCCACATTCCCGACGCCGATCAGTGCAAGCGTGCGACCGCGTGGCTCGGCTGCCATCCACCCGCTGCCGATAAAGGTCGAGTCGATCTCCCGCACGCCCGCGCCGGACAGATCGCGCAGTGAGAGCGCGGCGGGCAGCAAGCGACGTAGCAGCATGATCATCATGCACACCGTGAGATCTGCGACCGCCGGCGCATTCTTGGCCGGAGTGGTCGTGACCACAACTCCGAGATCCCTCGCCGCCGGCAAATCGATGTTGACCGGACCGCCGCGGGCGCAGGCGACCAGCCGCACGCTCGGGTGCTCCAGCAGCAATTCTCGGGTGACCGGCGCAGCGTGCACGCACAGCACGCGGTGGCCATCGAGCCAGGAGTTCAGCTGCTCCGGGGAGCCCTGGTACTCACGCAGACCGGGGAGGTCTGCCGTGGCCGTGGTGTCCACGTCACGCAGCTCCGCATCGCCTTCCAGCCCCGCCGCCCGGAGCGCCGGGAGGAAGCTGTCGGCCGGCATGTACCCGTCTCCGACCACGAGGATCCTGGCACTCACCGGGTCGCATCCCTTTCGCTCTGTCGCTCCTGGCCGCGGTCATCGTCGGTGTCAGTCGGGCGAGCCAGCGCCGCGGCGGTCATCACGGCACGCTCGGTGGCGCCCGCCCCCGACAGCTCGGCAACCAGGCGACCGCCGCGCATCACCAGCACGCGATCGGCCAAGCCCAGTACCTCTTCCAGGTCGGAGGAGACCACCAGCACGCCCATGCCCTCCTGCTGGGCCAACCGTCGCAGGATGGCATGTATCTCGGCCTTCGCACCGACGTCGACGCCCTTGGTGGGTTCGTCCAGCAGCATCACCGCCGGCGCGGTCGCCAGCCACTTGCCGAGCACCACCTTCTGCCGGTTACCTCCCGACAGCGAGGCCACGTCTGCTTCCGTTCCGGCGGCGCGCACCGACAGCGCCGACATCTGAGTGTGCGCCGCACGTCGTTCCCGCGTGCGACGCAGCAAGCCATACCGGCTGGTGTGATTGGCTCCCCCCATGCCGATGTTCTCACTGATGCCAAAGCCGTAAACAAGGCCCTGCACATCACGGTCTTCCGGAACCAGCACGACACCTCTCCGAGACATCAGCCGCGGCGAACGCCGGCGCAGCACGCGCCCGCGAACCTCGACCGTGCCGGAGGTTTCGGACCGCAGACCCACAATGGTCTCCAGCGTCTCGCTGCGGCCGGAGCCGACCAGTCCTGCGATCACCACGATCTCACCGGCGCGCAGGCTCAACGACACATCGCGCACCCGGGCGCCGGCGTTCAAACCCTGCACGGCGAGCACGACGGGGCCTTCACTCGGCGTCGACGCGGCAGCCGCGTCTTGCAAGCGATGCGTGTAGTCCTCGTTGAGCATCTGCTCGATGATCTGGTCGTCGGTCAGGCTTCCCACCGGGCCGGAGTAGACATCCGTGCCGTCACGGAAGATCGTGATCCGGTCCGCGATCTCGCGGATCTCCTCCATGCGGTGCGAGATGAACAGCACCGCACCACCATCCGCGCGATATCGACGAACTACCTCGAACAGCCGGCCGGTGTCGTCGGGGGTCAGAGATGCCGTCGGCTCGTCGAGTATCAGCACTTTGGACTCGACCCGCAGAGCGCGGGCAATCGCGACAAACTCTCGCTCGGCGGCCGACAGGGTCTGTACCAACCGTCCCGGGGACAACGAGATGCCCAGCCGATCCAAGATCTCCTGCGCATCTCGCCGTGCGCGCGTCCGATCGATCATTCCCAGCCGTGTGCTGGGAAACATGCCGGCCATGATGTTCTCGGCCACATCGAGCTGTGGAAACAGCGGCGGGTCCTGGAATACAGTCGCCACTCCGGCATCGCGCGCGGCCTTCGCCGTCCGAAAGCTCACCGGCGCTGCATCGAGTTCGATTACCCCGCTGTCCGGCGCAGTCACCCCGGTGATGACCTTGACCAGGGTCGACTTTCCCGCTCCGTTCGCGCCTAGCAGCGCGTGTACTTCGCCGGCCTGAACGGTCAGGTTGGCGCCGTCGAGCGCGGTGACGGCGGCGTATCGCTTGGAGACGTCACTCGCCCGCAAACGCACACCGCCCCCACCCGGCGTCCGGGTCTGCGACGCGGCCGTTGCTGCTGTCATTGCTCACACCTTCGCCGGAGCCGAAGGCGTGCCGGGCCAACCATTCCGCCCGGCGCGCCCTGGGCCTCGATGGTCACGACACGTACTGATCGATGTTGTCCTTGGTGAAGGTCAGCGGTCGGTTGTAGGGCGCAACGTTGTCGGCCCCGACGGTAAAGGTCCCCAGCGAACCCGCAGTGAACTTCACACCCGGCGCGGGCTTGAGCTTCCCCTGATGGATCAGGGCCGCCGCGTAGGCCGCCATGTAGCCGAGGTTCTGGGGATCCCACAGCACGAACGCCTTTTCGGACCCGTCCTCGAGGTATTTCTTGATGTCGTCCGGAATGGCGGCACCGGTGGTGAACACCTTGCCCTGCTTCCCGGCCGTCTCGATGGCTTGGGCGGCCGCCGGAACGCTCACGGCCGAACCGGAAATCATGAACTTCACGCTCGGATCCGACTGCATGATGTTGGTCATCGTGTCGACCGACTTGGTGACATCATCGTTAACGAAGTAGGTCTTACCCGCCGTAAAGACCGCGTACTTCCCGCCCTGCGAGATCAGCTTCTTCATGGCATCGATCTGCCCCATGTGGTTCGCGGTCGTCGGCGTCGCCGCCATGAACACCACCTTGCCGCCCGCCGGATCATCCATCAGCGCGGCATCCAAATATGCCTTGGCAGCGGTCTCATACGTCAGCTGGTTGCAGTACAGATCCCGGGCCTGTGCGGCGCAGTCGGCGTCGTAGGTGACCACGGTGATTCCCTGCTTGCGCGCACTTCCCAACACTCCCGCGACGTTATCCGGCTCGATCGCCGAGAGCAGGATGATGTCCGGGTGCTGAGCCACCACCTTTTGCAAGGTGGCAACCTGCTGCTCGGCGTCCGGCGAGGTCGGGCCGGTGTAGGTGAGCGTCGCGCCCAGCTCGTCGCAGGCCTTCTTGGCGCCCTGATTGCAGGACTGGAAGTAGGGGAACGTGGTCCATTTGGGCACATTGACCATCGTCAGGCCGCTGCCGCCCGCACCGGCCGTGCCGCCCGCAGCACTCGATCCGCCCGCAGCGCTGGAACCGCCCGCAGCACTGGAACCGCCCGCAGCACTGGCAGAGCCACCGGCGGCACTGGTGGAGCCGCCCGAGCCGGCACCGCCAGACCCGGTCGCCGCTCCGCCGCCGGAGGAACCGCAGGCGGCCAGCAGGGCGAGCCCACCGGCGGCCAGCGATCCGGATAGAAACCCTCGACGGCTCAACCCACTGGCGGTGGAGTCGTTCTCGGTTCGAGCACCTCGTTCAGTCATGCCACTCTCCTTGACGGGACAACGGGATTAGGAACTACTGGTCGATGCCGGAGGGCTCCTGCGAAGGAACTGCGGCAACAGCGGTCCGTGGGTGCCTGCAAGCAGCCTGGACACCGACAGGCTCACAATCAGCAACAGGCCGATGACGATCGTCTGCACGGTGGTGTCCACGTTCAACAGCCCCATGCCGTCCTGGAGCACGCCGATGAGGATCAGCGAGAGCACCACGCTCGAGATCCGGCCGGTACCACCATAAATGTCCAGCCCGCCCAACGCGACCGCCGTCACGACCAGCAAGATGCTGTCGGAGGCCGCGCTACCGCTGCCGCTGCCGTAGTAGCCGACGAAGACGAGAGCGGCAACGCCCGCGGTCAGGCCGCCCAGGCCGAAGGCGCACAGCTTGGTGACGATCACCGATGACCCGTTGCGGCGAACCACCTCGGCCGCCCTTCCGACGACGTACATCGATCGGCCCACGGTGGTGGTTGTCAGGATCACGGCGAACAGCACTGCAATGATGCCAAAGGCGATCAACGAAATGGGAACTGGGCCCACGTACCCGATCCCCAATTCTTGTACCGCGGTGGGGAATTGCGTGTAGCCATTGTCGCCGCCGACCAGGTACGCGGCCCCTTGGTAGGCGCCCATGGCCCCCAGGGTGACGGCCAGCGATGGCATACCGTAGACCGCGACCAGGACGCCGTTGAGCAGTCCGAGCAGGACACCCGCGAGCAGCGCGATCGGGATGATCAGGGCCGCCGGAACTCCGCCGGCCGCGGCCATGCCGGCCAACACCGTGCAGAAGGCGAGGTTGGATGTCAACGAGATGTCGATCTCGCCCACGATGACAACCATGGCCAGGCCGAGCGCCAGGATCGCGGTCACGACGACGGCCTGACCAGCCGCAAACAGCTGGGCCGAGTGCAGGAAGGCGGGGGACGACATCGATGCCCAAACGGTGGTCACCACGATCAGGACGATCAGGCCGGTATTCCACCCGGGCAGGCCGAGGTACGGCCGCTGGGCGCGACCGCCCGGCAGCCACCTGCGGGCACCACGTATGTCGGTCGCGGCCGTCATCGACGCTCCACCCGGCGGGCGAACTGTCGCTTCAGCAGCACGTCGAAGCCGACGGCCAGCACGATCGCGCAGCCCTGTACGAAGCCCTGCCAGTAGCCTGACAGGCCCACCTGCACCAGACCGTTGTCGATGGTCGCCAGGATGAGCGCGCCCAGGGCGGCACCGAGGGCGGACCCCGTTCCGCCGAGCAGCGAGGCGCCACCGATGACGGCCGCGGCTAGCGTCTGCAGCTCATAGCCGCTGGCAATGTCCACCGTGACGGTGCCGGCCCTTCCGGCCAGAAATGTGCCCGCAATCCCGGCCAAGGTACCGGACAGTATGAAGGCGCGCAGCACCGTGCCGCGTCGCGGCAGCCCGTAGAACTCGCTGGCCTGCACGCTTGACCCGACCGCGAACAGGTTGCGGCCAAAGCCCGTCCGTTGAAAGACGACTCCCACCGCCACGACCGCGACGATCCCTACCACAACCAGCACCGGTATGCCGAACGGTCGCGCCGCCACCAACGACAACAGCCAATCCGGCACGCTCCCCACGCTGATCTGCCGGCCGTCGGCCGAGGCGTAGATCAGGCCGCGAAAAAGCGACAGAGTACCCAGGGTGGCAATCAACGAGGGGATGCCGATGAAGGCCACGATGAACCCGTTGATGGCGCCCATCACGGCGCCGATGCAGATGGCCATCGGCAGGAGCAGGCCGCCCAGACCCGGGTGGGCGTCGATGAGCAGCAGAGCGAAATATGCCGATCCCGCCATGACCGCACCGATCGACAGATCAAGGTTCCGGGTGACGACAACCGTCGATTGCGCCAGCGTCGCGATCACCAGGATCGCCGCCACGAAAAAGACGCTGCGGATGTTAGCAAAGGTCCAGAAGTTGTTGCCTGCGATGCCGAACACGACGGCCAAGGCGACGAGGAACGCCAGCGGCCCGCCGATGCGCGCATCGAAGGCGGGCGCCATACGCCTCACCCGCGCTGGCGCGTCCGTCAGGGTCATCCGATCCCGTCAATCTGTGAATGCTCATATGAGCGCGATGCCACAACGATGAGCACGTTAACCCCCGAGGCGCGGCGTGTCAACAGTCTCGTCCTATCCGACCGCTGATCCTCGGCGGCCGGAGCGGCGTCCGGCGCATCCGCCATCCCCGTTGTTGCATCGTGCGACGCAAAAGGGGACCATGCTCATATGAGCGATGGGCCCCGAGGCGATCAGTCAGCGACGCTGCAGACGGGCCAGCGAGTCGGCGGCATGGGACCCGGGGAGCTCATCCAGGCGCTGGCCATCGCCCGCCGCTACTACCTTCATGGCGACTCCAAGCTGGATATCGCTCAGCGCTTTGGTATTTCGCGCTTCAAGGTAGCCCGGATCCTGGACGCGTGCCTGGCCCAGGGCCTCGTCCGGGTGGAGATTCAGGCACCCGCCCAGATCGATGTCGAACTGTCGGAGGCCGTGCGAACGCAGTTCGACCTGCGTCAGGCCGTCGTGGTCCGGGCACTCGATCAGGAACCCGAACCGCTACGCGAGGCGCTGGGACAGGTGGCGGCAGATCTGCTGACCGAGATGGTGACGGAGTCGGACGTGCTCGGGGTGGGCTGGGGAAGGACCGTCAACGCGACGGTGCGCCACCTGCGCACCCTGGCGCCCTGCAGCGTGGTTCAGCTCACCGGGGTGGTCGGCGAGCCAGGATTGAACGCGGTCGATGTGGTGCGCAGCGTGGCCGGCAGGTCCGGTGGGCCGGTGTTCCCGCTGTATGCGCCGATGGTCGTGAGCAACGCCGAGACCGCACGCGCACTGGGCAACGAGCCGGCGGTCCGGGACACCGTGCGCCACTACGATTCGGTCACCGTTGCGGCGGTGTCGATCGGCAGCTGGGATCCCATCGATTCCATCCTGCATGACGGCATTGCGCCACGAGAGCGCACTCGGTTGCGCCGCAGCGGTGTTCGGGCGGAGGTCTGCGCGGTGCTCTTCGGCCAGGGCGGCGAGGTGCTGGCCCCGGAGTTTTCCGACCGATGCCTGTCGGTCACCGCCGCGCAGCTGGCCGCGATCCCGAACGTGCTGGCCATTGCGGGCGGGGCCAGAAAGGCCAATGCCATTCGAGCCGTGTTGTCCTCCGGTTTGGTCAAGACATTGGTGACGGACTCCTCCGTGGCGCATGCCCTGGTCGACGAGTCCGGCTGACCGTACCGGCGAGATCATCCCGACGCGATCCCGTCGCGCAGGTCCAACAGATCCTTCATCACGGTCGCCAGCGGGTGATCATCGAACCCACCGAATGCGTCATGCAGCACCAGGTAATGCGCGTAGAGGCGATCGTAAACCGCCCTGGACGCCGGATTGGCAACATAGGGCTCGCCGTAGAAGCCGCAAAGCCGCTCCTGCGCCTCGGCCACCGATGCGAACTCGCCCGCGGCGACGGCCGCGACCATGGCAGCCCCACGGGCGCTGCCCTGCCGGGTGGCTGCCACCCGGACCGGGCGCCCCAGCACATCGGCGTAGGTCTGCAAGAGGAACGGGTTGTGCCACGGCAGGCCGCCCGCCGCCACCACGGTATGGATCGACGCACCCGCCTGCTCGATCTGCTCGATGATCCGGCGGGCGCCGAACGCGGTCGCCTCGATCAGCGCCTGATAGATGTGATGGGGCTTGGTGTGCAACGTCATTCCGACCAGCATCCCGGTGAGCCGCTGATCCACCAAGATCGATCGGTTGCCGTTCCACCAGTCGAGCGCCACAAGCCCGTGCTCCCCGGGCCGCAGCCGGCTGGCACGCTCGCCCAACTCCGCCAGGGATACCCGGCCACCTTGCGACAGCAGCTCGGCGTACCAGGAAAAGATATCCCCCACCGCCGATTGTCCCGCCTCGACTCCAGCCTGGTTCGGCAGCACCGAACCAGCGACCACACCGCACACGCCGGTGATCTGCGGAACGCTGCCATCCGGGTTCAGCGGCATCACCGTCAGATCGCAGGTCGATGTCCCCATCACCTTGACAAAGACTCCCTCGCGGACGCCACCCGAGATTGCCGCGGCATGCGCATCGAACTGTCCGACCGCGACGACCGTGCCCTCCGGCAGTCCGGTGAGCTCGCTCCATCGTCGAGTCAGGCCCCCTGCGGGAACCGTGGAGTCGACCGCCTTGTCGTACAGCCGCCCCCGCAATTGCCCGAGTTCCGGCGCCAGCGAACTCAGAAACGCCGCATCCGGCAACCCACCCCACTGCTGGGAGTACATCGCCTTGTGGCCCGCCGCCGTGATGCTGCGCGGCAGGGCGGCCGGAGCCGACTTCCCGGTCAGCGCGCCGACCAGGAAGTCGCACAGTTCCGCCCATGACTCGGCAGCGGCGAACACCTCCGGATCGACCGTCAGACAGTGCCAGATCTTGGCCCAGAACCACTCGGCGGAATAGGTACCGCCGCAGGCCGCCACATATTCCGGGTGGTCCAGACGCGCCCGGCGCGTGATCTCGGCGGCCTCGCGGTGGCCGGTGTGGTCCTTCCACAACCAGGCCTTGGCCGCCAGCCGGCCGCGAAACTCCGGCCGCAAAGCCAATGCGATCCCATCGCCATCAATCGGAATGGGCGTGGATCCGGTCGTTGCCACCGCCAGGCTGCGCACCTGGTACGGGGCGAATCCCGGAATCTCACGCGCCGCCTGATCGACGGATCGCCGGATGGTGACGGCCAGGCCCTCGAGGTATTCGCCGGGCTCATGCCGCGCTACGTCCGGATCGTTCGGATCGATGATGACTCCGTCCACCCCGGACGGAAACTCGAAGACCGAATCGGTCAGCTCCTCGCCGGTGTCCAGGTTCAACAGCACGCTACGACAGGAGGTGGAGCCAAAGTCCACGCCGATGCAATAGCGCGGCTCCGACTGGCCCGACGTAGTCACGCCGACACCTGGTGATCGATTGCCGGAAACACTTTGCGTGCCACGAGCGAAATCATGTCAAGGTCGTCGCCGGGCAGCAGCATGAGCATCACGTGGTCGACGCCGACGTCCGCGTACTCGACCAGTCGCCGAGCCAGCGTCGAGGCCGTGCCCACGGTCCAGGCCGGCCCGGCCTGGCTGCGCCAGCGTTCCGGGTCCGCAACGCCGAAGAACTCCATACCACGCCGGAACCGTACCTCGACGTCCTCGTCATCCGTTCCGACGATCGCGCCGAGCAGCACCGACCGCCGCAGGGTGGTGGGATCGCGCCCCAGATCCAGGCAGTGGGCTGCTGCGCTGTCGAACAGCTCCCGACACTGCTGAGGGGACGGCCAGTCGACGTTGAACTCGTCGGCATAGCGTGCCGCCAATCGCGGCGTGCGCCGATGTCCATGGCCCCCGAGGATGAGCCACGGACGCGGACGTCGCACCGTCAGCGGCCGCGCGCGCACCGGACCGAGCCGGAAGCGGGATCCAGCCACGCCATCACCGGTGTCTCCCCACAGCGTGGTCAGCACCTCAAGGTAGTCCTCCAGGATGGCGAATCGCTCAGCCAGAGAGGGAAAGTCGAATCCAAGAAGATCATGTTCGGGGCCGTACCACCCCGTGCCGATGGACACGTCGACGCGACCCGCGCTCATCTCGTCGACGGTGCCGATGATCTTCGCGTACAGCGACGGGTGCCGGAACCCGACCGGGGTCACCAACGTGCCCAGCCTGATCCGATGGGTCTGCCGGGCCAGCCCCGCCAGCGTGGACCACGCCTCGGTCGCCGCCCGATCATGGTGGCCCGCGGTGGACGTGAGGTGGTCGGATCGGTAAACGCCGTGAAAGCCCTCCCGCTCCGCTCGGAGCGCCGCCGCGGCGAACTGCTCGTATGTCATGCCCTCCTGTGGGTCCAGAAACAACGACAGCTGCATGCATCACGCTCCGATCCTCGCAGTGCGACGATATGCCGACGGCGGCCTGCTCATACGAGCGCATCTGTGATCTAATGAGCGGCACGCTAGACGGCTGCAACCCGACGTGTCAACGGGCAGCGACCGAGCCGTCCGAGAGGAGTGCGGGTGTCACCTGTGCAGCGCCCCCCGGTGCGCTGGGGCATTCTGGGCGTCGCCGCGATCAACACCGCCTTCCTTCCGGGATTGGCCGCCGCAGCCGACGGGAGTGCGCACGCGATCGCCAGTCGCAGTCTGGACCGCGCGCGGTCGGCGGCCCGGCAGTGGGGCATCCCGGTGCCATACGGTTCGTATGAGGACCTGCTCGACGACGACAGCATCGATGCGGTCTACATCCCGCTCCCCAACCACTTGCACGCGATCTGGGTGGTACGCGCGCTCCGGGCCGGCAAGCACGTTCTGTGCGAGAAGCCGCTGGCCATCGATCCAGCCGGCATGTCGGCGATCAGGGCGGCCGCAGCCGCCTCCGGCACACTGGTCGTTGAGGCGTTCATGTATCGCTTCGCGCCGCGCTGGCGCCGGGCGATGCAGATGGTCCGCGAGGGCGTGATCGGGGATCCTCGCCTGGCGCGCATCGGGTTCGCCTTCCAGCAACACCCGGAAAACTACAACATCAGGTTCGATCCGGGCGCCGGGGGCGGCATCGAATGGGACATGGGGTGCTACGTCACGGCGTTCGCACGCGATGCGTTCGGCGCCGAACCTGTCGCCGTGACGGCGACCGGATACCAGCGACCCGGCAGCGCGGTGACAACCTCGGTCGCCGCTGTGCTGGCCTTTGCCGGCGGCCGGATGGCCGTCACTCACGCCAGCTTCGACTATCCCAATCCGTACAGCCAGTTCGAGATCATCGGTGACGAGGGCTGGATCGCGCTACCCGGCACCGGGATGCGTGCCGAGCCCTTCACCAGGCTCGTCCTGCATCGCGGCGGCCAGCAGGAGGTCTTCGCCGACGGCCGCGATCCGGAAAGCACCGACTTCCCCTTCGCCGATCCGTATCGGCTCGAGATTGACCATTTCAATGACTGCGTGATCAACGACCACTCGCCGGAGTTCGGCTTGGACGACGCCCAGGCCAATATGCAGGCGGTGCTAGCCATGATCGCGTCCCGGGAGAGCGGTGGCGCCGCCCGACCCGAAGCCCGGTAGTCACGCTCACGAGTGGGGAGCACCACGGTGAACAACAGCACGACCCGAAAGCCCAACATCCGGCAGATCGCCCTAGTGGTCGAGGATGTGGACGCGGCCATGGAACAGTACTGGACCGTCCTGGGCATCGGCCCCTGGGACGTCCGGCACTTCACCCCCGCCACCGTCCGGGACTTCTGCGTGGCCGGTCAACCCGTCACGGAGGATTTCGAATTCATCTGCGCGGTGACCTGGGTTGGCGATATCGAATTCGAGCTGATTCAGCCGGTCAAGGGTCCCAACATCTACTGGGATTTCCTGCGGCGGCGTGGCCCTGGCCTGCACCACATCAAAGACGTCATGCCCGACGAGGAATTGCCGGCCGCGCTGGAGGCGTTCGCGCAGCGCGGGATCAGGGTCCTACAGACCGGCTGGATCGACAAAGACGTGCACTACTACCTGGACACCGAATCCACCCTGGGACTGGTATTCGAGCTCGGCAATGGCGGTCCGATCGGCCCGCCCGCGCGCCGCTACCCACCGGATGCGGACCCCGAGCGCCAGGAGGGCTAATCCGACCCAGCCGCCTGTCCGTGAGGTCCGCGGACGATCAGCCCGCCGCCCAGGCGCACGCCCACGGCTGCAGCCCGCGGTCCTGATATAGCAGCTTGGCGCGCAGCAGCTGCTCCTCGGGGCTGGCGTCGATCGGGTTCCCGGTGCCGCCCACCGACGCCCACGTGGACAGGTCGAACTGGAACAGGCCGAAGTACGTGCCGGAGGGATCCACGGCCCGCGGGTTGTTGGTGGACTCGCAGTGCGCCAGACCGTCCCAGTTCACCCCGTAGCTGACGTCGTGGAAGAAGACCTGGTTGCCAACCCATTCCACGCTGCTGGCGGAGCTCGGAGCCGACGAGGTGATGGTCGCGGGCGCCTTGGCCGAGGTGCTGACGGCCGACTTCGCGGAGCGGCTCGAGGCCGTCGGGGTCGATGTCGACGCGGGAGCCGTCGTCGGCGGCGCCTTGGTCCCGATGACGGTGACGGTGGGGACCGCATCCTGCACCGTCACGCGGTCGATCTCCTGCGGGGAGCCCGCCTTGCCATTGACCGTCTTGACCCGGTAGGTCACCTTCTGGCTGCCGACATGCCCCGCGGTGACCTGCTGGGTGCCCTGCTCGAGGGTGTCGGAGTATTCGGTGATATCGGCCGGCTGCGGAACCGTCACCGTCTTGGTGGTGGTGGCGTACGAGACGCGCGTCACCGCCACGGTCATACCGTCGGTCAGCGGCGTCGCGGCGCTCGGGCTCACGGTGTCGTGCTTGCCCAGCGTGAGGTGCCGGGCGGCCAGTAGGTCGCCAACGGTGTCCTGGCGGGTGATCACCGTCACCGCCTTCGCCGTGCCGTCCACGACGCTGACGCTCGGCAGCGTCGTCACCGTCACCTGCATGCCGGATGTCACCGGACTCCCCGCCGATGGCGTGACGACGGTCTTATCGGACAGCGTGATCCCCTGGGCGGCCAGCAGCTCACCCACCGTGCCGGCACCCGACACGACGTCCCGCCGGTCGGTCCCACGGATCAGGGTCACCGTGGGCAGCGTGCGCACCGCAATGGTCAGGCCGTCGGTCAGGGCGGTGCCGGGCGCGGGATACACCTCCTGGTCGCCGGTCAGGGCGATACCTTGCTCGCGCAGCAGGTCGCCGACGGTGGCTGCCGCCGTGGTGATCGTGACCCTCGCGCCGCCCGCGTCGGTGAGGATCACGGTGTGCAATGTCTGGGCGGTCAGGGTCAGGCCATCGAGCGGGATCTGCCTGGACCGGTTGGCCGACAACTTGAGGTCGGAGGGATTGCGACCGATCTGTGCCAGCGCCCCGGCGACGGTGGTGGCGGTGGTCCAGAACTGCTGCGAGGTGCCGTCGATGGTGACCGTCACCAACCGGCCGCGCTGCACCACGATTTGGGACCCGTCACCGATCGGCGTGCCACCCGCGGGCGCGAGTTTGTCGTGCGCGCCGAGCGTCAGGCCCGCGGAGGATAGCGCGCCGGCCACGGTGCCGGACAGGGTGGTCACCTGCCGGCTGGCGCCGTCCACCGCGATGGTGACGGTCTTGGCCATCGCGGCGACGGTGCCGCCCACCGCGGTCAGACCCACCACGAGCGCGCCCACCGTGACGGCGGCCAGGATTCGACCCCGCCGACGCTCAGCCCGCTTGCGGCCCATCCGAGTCGGGCGCTCCGGACCTGGTTGCTCGGTGCCGGCGAGCCGGCCGCCGGTGTCGAGCGGTCGCGGCGTCTCGTCCATCGGGGCGAGCTGCGTGTCCTGCGAAGCGATGGTCGAGGCGGTCGGCGCGTCAGCCGCATCGACCACCACGGCCGAAGCAGCCGAAGCGGAGGAGGCAGCGGCACGTTCGAGCACCGACCAAGCCGGTCGGGCCGCCGGGCGCGGGGCGGTCGCGGAGTGTCGGGCCACGGGTCGTCCAGGGTCGCAGAACCCGGGCAGCGGCATCCGGGACGCGAGCACCCCAAGACCCGGCGGCAGGCAAGGCCTCAGTGCGGGCAGCGGCGACGGAGCGCCCGCGAGTGCGCAACCATGCTCCACTGCCCCGACGCGTCCGGGACTTCCCCATCCCGGCCAACATCACGGGAGGGTAACGGACCGGTGACGGATCGGCAAGCTGGACCGCCCGCCCACGTCGCACCGGCCGACCGACGATGCGATCGGGCGGGCTCGTGGCCGAGTGGGACCGCGCCATTCCGGCGCGATCCGGTCGTGGGTCCGACTCAGATCAGGCCGAGGATGTACGCGCACTGCCACGGGCTCAGGCCCCGGTGCGCGTACACGTTGTTGGCGATGGCGATCTGCTGGTCCTTGGTGGCCAGGTCCGCCCGCGGCGCATACTGGCCGCCACCGTTCGACAGCCAGGTACCGATGTCGAATTGCAGGCCACCGTAGTAGCCATTACCGGTGTTGATGTGCCAGTTGCCGGTGGACTCGCACTGGGCGATCTGCTCCCAGACCGCGATCCCGGGTCCGCCCGAGGTGGACACGGGGGTGTCGGACGAACTCGAACTCGAGGACGTCGGGGCGGGTGGCGGCGGTGCGACGTAGGTCCCCACGTGGATCACGGTCGGCGCCGCCTTGGTGATCGTCTCCCGAGAGATCTCCTTGGCCTTGCCGGGCTCGCCGTTCACGATCTTGGTCTGGTAGGTGACCTTGACCTTGCCGGCGTGGCCGTCCTGGGTGACCTCGGTGGTGCCCTTGGTCATCGAGCTGTCGTCGACATGCTCGTCGGCCGGCTGCGGGATGACCTCGGTCTTGGTGCTGGTCTGGTAGCTCACCCGGGTCACCGTGACGTCCAGGCCGTCGCTGAGCGGCGTTTTCGCCTGGGGCGAGAGGGTGTCGTGCTTGCCCAGACTGATGTCCTGAGCGGCCAGCATTCCGCCGACCGTGTTTGCATCCGAGATCACCGCGAAGGGCTTGTCGGCGCCGACCTGCACCGCCAGTGTGGGCAGCGCGGTCACGGTGATGGCAAGCCCATCATCCAGTGGGGTGTCCAGGGCGGGCGAGACCCGGTCGGCGGCCGACAGCGTGATGCCCTGCTGCTGGAGCAGATCACCCACGGTCTTGGCCGCAGTGGTCAGCTGCTCGGGAGCTGAGGCCGCGCCGTCCGCCGGGGCGGACAGTGCCATCACCGACGCCTCGGTGGTCGCACCCGCCGGCGCCGGCTCGGTGGCCAGCGTCACGGTGTGCAGGGTGTTGGCGGTGATGGACAGCCCGTCCAGCGGGATCTCCCGGGAGCGGTTCGCCGACAGTTGCAAGTCGCTGGCCCGCTGCCCGAGCTGGGCCAGGGCCGCCTCCACCGTCGTTGCGGTGGTCCAGACCGAGCGCTTGGCGCCGTCAATGGTCACGGCGAACAGCCGGCCGCGCTCGATGACGATCTGCGAGCCGTCCGAGATGTCCGCGTCGCCTCCCGGGGCCAGGGTGTCGTGCTGTCCGACCGTGACGCCGGCTGCGGACAACGCACCATCGACGGTGCCGGACAGGGTGGTGATCTGCTGGGCCGCGCCGTCGACCGAGATGGTGACGGTCTTGGCCAGGGCGGCCAGCGTGCCGCCCGCGGTAGCCAGCATGGCGACGATCACCGCGACGCCCATCAGGATCGGCTTGCGAGCCCGCCGACGTCGGGTCGACCGGGCCCGGACGACGGGGCCGGCGACAACCGGGAGCACCTCGATGGGCGCGTCGACGGCCGGGGCCGGCGCGCTCGGGTCCTCGTCCGTGACGACGGCCTGGGCGACGACGTCGTCGGTGATGTCGCCGTCGGCGGTGAGCCCGTCCTCCGAGGTGACGGCGCCTTCGGAGGTGACGGCATCGCCATCGGAGGTGACGGCGTCCGCGGCGGTGGCTTCACCTGCGGCGGCGCCTTCGGAGGTGACGGGGTCGTCGACACCCTGGGCACCGAGGACGTCGTCCGCGCCGCTCGTCGTTGTCGCGTCGCTGGCTGGCTCGGTGTCGTGACCGGCCTCGTCGCCGGGCACGTCGAACCGGGCGGTCCCGAATGCGGTACTCGTGGAGCTCAAGTTTCATCCGTACGTCGCAGATCCCGGGCAGGAGTCGGGCAGGTCTGCCGCGCCAGGGCACAGCAAGAGGGCAGGACTCATCGGCGACACTGACCGCCGATGCTCGCCTGCGTGTTCGTCCAACTGCGACGAACGACGAGTCGTCCTGCCCCGACCGGCCCGGGGTCTCCCCCCGGCCAACATCACGGAAGAGTAACGATGGGATCGCGGGCGCGACAACCCAAGGGATGGTCAAATTTCGCTCAGGTAACGATGAAAGTGCCCGAATCGCGCCCGATTCGTGCTCAGCTGACGGGTAATCCGTAGGTACGCAGGGTGTTCAGCCTCACAGAAATGCACAGCGATTCCAGGTCCGCACCGCGAATATCGGCCAGGGCACGCACGGTGTAGGGCAACGCAAACGGCTCATTGCGCCGGCCGCGGAACGGATGCGGCGTCAGGAATGGCGCGTCGGTCTCGACCAGGATCAGGTCCTCCGGCACAGTCTTGGCCGCGGCGGCCAGTTCTCGCGCGTTGGTGAAGCTGACCGCCCCCGCGAACGACATCACATAACCGGCGTCCGCACACGCTCGAGCCATTGCCTCATCACCCGAGAAGCAGTGGAAGACAACCGTTTCCGGAGCACCTTCGGACTTCAAAATGGACAGGATGTCCTCGTGTGCCTGCCGGTCGTGGATCATCAGCGGCTTACCGGTGCGCTTGGCGAGATCGATGTGCCAGGCGAATACCTCGGCCTGCACGCTGTGTGACGCCGAGTCCCAGTAGTAGTCCAGGCCTGTCTCGCCGATCGCGACAACCCGGTCGGTGCAGGCCAGTTGTTCGAGTTCGGCCCGGGCCAACGCATCCAGTGCGTCCGCGTGAGTGGGATGGATTGCCACTGCCGCGAACAGATCCGGGTGCCATGACGTGGCCCGCACCGCCCAGCGGCAGGAGGCCAGATCGTCACCGACGGTGATCGCCGCGCGGACGCCGACCTCCGCCGCGCGGCCCATTGCCGCGGCAACGCCATCCGCATCGTCGGCGCCACAGGCATCCAGATGCGTGTGCGCGTCGATCACCGGCGCCGGCAACGGTGCCGGTACCGGCGGCAGCTCGCGGTCGACGACCGCGGGGTGGATCGGCACGCTTGCTCCCTTCGAATGCTCACCGTCGTGGCAGGCTCACTCCGATCGTCAGAGCGAATCCTGCACCCCGATGGTCATCCCCCGATCGGCGCCCAGTCCGGGCCGGTCTGGCCCAGTGCCGGATCGAGTTTGGTGAACAGCGGCGTGGGTTTGCCCAGCGGCCGGCCGGCCGGAATCGACGCGCGACGCCACGCCGCCTGCTGCGCAACGTAATCGCCGGTCAGCACAGGGTAGTCGCGAACCGGCGGGGCCCCGACACCCTCGACGTCGTCGTCGAAGTCGGTGACGGTACGGATCTCCGGCTGCGCCGCCCACACCCCGTCACCCCCCAGTGCCGCGAACACCTGCTGGCTGGAGTGTGGCAGAAACGGTGTGAGCAGCGTCTTGGCGTCGTCCACCACCTGCAGCGCGGTGTGCAGGATGGTGGCTCGGCGCGCCGTATCGTCCGCCCCGTCACCGAGTTTCCACGGCGCGGTGTCCGACAGATACTTGTTGGCCAGCGATACCACCCGCATTGCCTCTCCGACCGCTGCCTTGAAGTGGCTGCGAGACAGCAGCTCTCCGACCGTGCCGAACGCCTTCTCCGATCCGGTCAGCAGATCCGCGTCGACTTCGGACAGTGTGGACGGCGCGGGAATGGCGCCGAAGTTCTTGTGCGCCATGGAGATCGATCTGTTAACCAGGTTTCCCCACTCGTTGGCCAGCTCGTAGTTGGTGCGCCGGACGAACTCCTCCCAGGTGAAGTCGACGTCCTGGGTCTCCGGACCGGCCGCCGAGATGAAGTAGCGCAATGCGTCCGGTCCGTACTCGCGTAGGAAGTCGCCGACGTAGATCACCGTGCCACGGGAGGTGGAGAACTTCGATCCGCTCATGGTCAAAAACTCGCTGGAGACTACCTCCGTCGGCAACTCCAGATCACCGAAAGCACCAGGGGCGCCGTCCTTGTCGCCGCTCCCGTCGTAGGCCAGCAGCTCCGCCGGCCAGATCTGCGAGTGGAAGGTGATGTTGTCCTTGCCCATGAAGTAGTACTGCCGTGCGGCAGGGTCGGACCACCAGTGCCGCCATTGCTCGGGATCGGCGCCGAACCGGCGGGCCCATTCGATGGAGGCCGACAGGTAACCGATCACGGCGTCGAACCAGACGTACAGCTTCTTGTCCGGGCGGTCCCGCCAGCCATCCAGTGGAATCGGGATGCCCCAGTCGATGTCACGAGTCATGGCCCGAGGCTTGAGGTCGTCCAACAGGTTCAGCGAAAACTTCAGCACATTGGGGCGCCAGTCCGTCCGCCCCCGTAACCATTCCCCGAGCGCGCCCGCCAGCGCCGGCAGGTCCAGGAAGAAGTGTTCGGACTCGACGAAGGTCGGCGTCTCGCCGTTGATCTTCGAGCGCGGATTGATCAGGTCGATGGGATCGAGTTGGTTGCCACAGTTGTCGCACTGGTCGCCGCGCGCCCCGTCGTAGCCGCAGATCGGGCAGGTGCCTTCGATGTAGCGATCCGGCAGGGTACGTCCGGTGGACGGAGAGATCGCGCTCATGGTCGTCTTGGGCACGAAGTAGCCATTGCGGTGCACCGTGCGGAACAGCTCCTGCACCACGGCATAGTGGTTGCGGGTGGTGGTGCGGGTGAACAGGTCGTACGACAGGCCCAGCCCGGCCAGATCGCGCACGATGACCTCGTTGTACCGGTCGGCCAGCGCCCGCGCCGGGACGCCCTCGGCGTCGGCCTGCACGAGGATCGGGGTGCCGTGCTCGTCGGTGCCGGACACCATCAGCACGTCGTTGCCGGCCATCCGCTGGTAGCGGGCGAAGATGTCCGACGGGACGCCGAAGCCGGAGACGTGGCCAATGTGGCGGGGGCCGTTGGCGTAGGGCCAGGCCACCGCGGTCAGGACGGGGGTGTTCATGAGGTTGAGGTTATCGGCCCGCCGCGACCCGGTTTCGCACGGATCGCCCCCTCCCTAACCCACCCGTACCGTTGGCGCTTATCAACTCGCGCTCCGCTGATCAAGTCGGCGGATTTGAGACGCATGTGACAGCAGTTGCCGAGTTGGCACGCGCTTGCGGAGTTGATAAGCGGCGACAGAGATCAGCGGTGACGGAGCTACCGGCGCTAGGTGACGGCGGTCAGCGCGCGGCCGGCGCGCCGTAGCGCAGCCCGTCGAAGACCAGGTCGACCAGCCGCCCCGCGCACTCGGGCTCGGCGCTCGGCCCGCCGGCCATGCAGATGCCGCCCATCGACCGGACCAGATCCTCTGCGGTGATGTCGCGGCGGATCTGGCCCGCATCGGCCGCGGCACCCAGCAGCTGCTCGGCGGCCTGCCGGATCTGCTCCTTCGTCCGGTCGAACAGGTCGGTGTCATCGTCCATCATGGTGCGGAGCATGCCCTTGAGCCCCCGCTTGGTCGCCGCATAGCGCACGAAGCGCCGCATCCACTCGCGCAACGCCTCGGCGGGTTCCCGCTCGGCCGCGAGCGCCGGCGCACTGGCTGCCAGCTGCTCGACCTCGCGCGCGTAGACGCCGAACACCAGCGCCTCCCGATTCGGGAAGTGCCGGTACAGCGTGCCGACGCCCACCCCGGCCGTCCTGGCGATGTCCTCCAGCGGAGCCTCGACGCCCTGGGTGGCGAAGGCCTCCGCGGCGGCGGTGAGCACCGCGTCCCGATTGCGACGCGCATCGGCACGCAGCGGCCGGTCCGCCGGCACCCAGCTCGGTGCCGCCGCCAGGCCCTGCCACCCGGGAGCTCCCTGGGCCGATCCCTCACGATCGGGCGTCGCCGCGGGCGGCCCGTCGCCGCCAACCCGGCCACCCGACCGCTCGCGGGGGTCCCCGGACCCGTCGTCACCGCCTGAGACCGATCGCCATTGATCGGCTCGCGCCGCCCGTCCCATGCCGCCCTTTCCGAGGTCGTCGACGAAACTAGTTTGCTAACCGGAGGGATCCTCCGTATAGTTACCGGAGGGCCCTTCCACTTATCGATACTAGCGCTTCAAGGAGCTCTCCGGAATGACGAGAGAACCAGACACCGCGCCGCCGCGCAGCACCGTGACGGCGGCGGCCCCGCCGGCCGCGTCCGCTGCCGGTGACCAGCACCACTCGGCCGTGCCCGCCCCGCGGGCCGGCACCTCGCAAGGAACCGTCGGACGCGCGGGCATCCCGCTCGCCGCGGTCCTGCCGCGCGTCCCCGTCGCCGCACCGGTTGGCGCGGCAGCACCGGACAAGCGCCACGCCCACCGGCCCGGCCTGATCCTGGGCATCGTGCTGATCGCCCAGCTGATGGTCGTGCTGGACGCCAGCATCGTGAACATCGCGTTGCCGGACATGGCCGTTGCGCTGCACTTCACCCCGACGTCGTTGTCCTGGGTGATCAACGCCTACACCCTGGCCTTCGGTGGGCTACTGCTGCTCGGCGCCCGCGCCGGCGACATCCTCGGTCGGAGACGGGTTTTCGTAGCCGGCCTGACGGTGTTCACCCTCGCCTCGCTGGCTGGTGGGTTCGCCGGCAGCGCGGGCGAACTGCTGACCGCCCGGGTGATCCAGGGCATCGGCGCGGCGTTCGCGGCACCATCCGCACTGGCCATCCTGATGACACTGTTCCCCGGCACCCGGGAGCGCACCCGCGCGCTCGGCTGGTTCTCGGCCGTGTCGGTGGGCGGCGCCGCCATCGGGCTCATCGCTGGCGGGATGCTCACCCAGTGGGCGTCCTGGCGGTGGGTGATGTTCGTCAATGTCCCCATCGGCGCCGCGCTGGTCGGTGCCATTCTGGCGGTAGTACCCCGGTACGCCCGCCGGAGCGGGCACGTCGACCTGGCCGGGGCACTGACCTCGACGGCCGGCGTCACCGCCGTGGTCTACGCCCTGGTCCGGGCGGCCAGTACCCGATGGGACGACCCGCTGGTGCTGCTCGGCCTGGTGGCCGGCGCGCTGTTGCTGGCGGCGTTCGTGCGGATCGAGCTGCGCGCCGAATCGCCGATCACCCCACTGCGACTGTTCGCCAGCCGCAACCGCAGCGCCTCGCACCTGGTGCGGTTGCTGATGGTGGCCGGAATGTTCGGGATGTTCTTCTTCATGACACAGTTCGTGCAGGAGATCCTGGGCTACAGCCCGCTGCGGGCCGGGATCGCGTTCCTACCGCTGACGGCGTTCCTGTTCGCGCTGTCGCAAATCACGGCGCGGGTGCTGGCCGCCCGGGTACCCGGTCGCACGTTGATGATGGCCGGCCTGGTGATCGCTGCGGCGGGGCTGCTGTGGTCCGCGACGCTGGATGCCGGCAGCAGCTACCCGGCGCTGCTGGTACCGCTGGTGCTGTTCGGCATCGGTGCGGGAACGACCTTCGTGCCGATGACGGCGATGTCGCTGGACGGGGTCGAGCCGGGTGACGCCGGGGCCGCGTCCGGGCTGGTCAACGTGTCCCAGCAGGTCGGCGGCGCGATCGGGCTGGCCGTGCTGGTGACGGTGTTCGGGCACACCGCGTCCCCGGACGCGCCGGGCCTGTCCGGGGCGGCGGCCAAAGCGGCACGGGATGCGTTCGTCGCCGGTGAGCACCGGGCGCTACTGGTGGCCGGAGCGCTGATGCTGGGAGCTGCGCTGCTGACCGCGGTGGCGATCCGGCGGCCGGCCACGGCTCCAGCGCGCGCCGGCCAGGGCCGGAGCGATGCCGAGTCGGAGCTGGACCTGGCCAGCGCCTGACCCGACACCCCGGGGGTACCGGGTCCGGCGGCCGAGACATCACGGAGCCGGACCCGGTGCCTCGCCATTGGGGCTCTGCACACCGCTCGCGCATACCAAACCCGGCCGGAAGCGACGCGACTGCAGCCAGTAACCGACAGCACGCGCCACGGGCGCATCGAATCGGTGGCGGTGACGGGTCAGTCGGCCGGCACCTCGGACCGGTCACCGGACCACAACGTGTGAAACGACCCGCCCCGGTCGATGCGACGGTAGGTGTGCGCGCCGAAGAAGTCCCGCTGCCCCTGGATCAGCGCCGCCGGCAGCCGTTCGGAACGCAGCCCGTCGTAGTACGCCAGCGCCGACGAGAACCCGGGCGTCGGGATCCCAGCGGTGACGGCGCCGGCCACCACCCGCCGCCAGGAGTCCTGGGCCCCGGCCACCGCCTCGGTGAAGTACGGGGCCAGCAGCAGCGATACCGGCGGCTGGTCGCCGGCATAAGCCTCGGTGATCCGATTCAGGAACGCCGCCCGGATGATGCAACCGCCGCGCCAGATCCGCGCGACCGCGCCGCGGTCGATGTCCCAGCCGTACTCGGCGGCGCCGGCATCGATCAGGAACAGGATGCTAAGTCGCAATTTGGCAGGTGACACTATCTACACCAGCCCGGGCTGTTCTGTGAACATGGATTCCCGGACCAGCAATGCTGCACTCAACCATCCCCGATCCCGCCGTGCGAGCCGTGAGCGTAAGGACCGGTGGCAACGGCTCAGTCAGAACAACAACGGTTCGCCAAGGTATCGGCTGATCCCGCTGCGCCCGTGGCTTTTGGGGACCTGCCGACCAGGTGACCTCTTGGAGGCTGGTCGCAGTGCCGCCCACACTGTAGACAACCGCCACCGCGCGGCGCGTATCGGTTACCGCGACCACATCAACTGAGTGACTCATTGATGTGGAAGTCGCTCGGGGCCCTTCGCCAGCGGATACAGAGCAACTACCGCATGCTAGCAGCGCGGCGCAGACCACGACGGTGAGTCTCCGAGTTTCGCAAGTCATACTTGTTGGGGCCCCTCAGCAACCCTTGCCGCTGCTTGCGCAACCGCCGTCGCGTGGCGCCATTCAATGAGCGATTGGCGCACTCCTAGGCCAGTTTGGTCGGTCAGCCGCATAACAAGGTCGGCATCTACGAGTGAAAGCGATGGCCACGCTTGCAGCAAGAACATCTCGTCTCCAACCTCAGCGTTCCGCTGTCTGTCGGCATCCCGTCCCCGGACGTGCACGCGCAACCGGTAAACACCCGGCCCGTCCAGGCTCAGGATGGGAAGCGGAGGCTCAATCTCCTCCAGCGGTGAGAAGACCATGATCTTTCCGGTCTCCGACACGAGTGGGACTTCTACGACATCGTCCCAGTCTGAGAGATCGGGCACGCCAGGCCAATGGCCACCATGCCATGCTTGAACTGCAACTTGCACCGATCCAAACTCCACGCCAGTGGTTATCACGGCCGACCGCCGAGTGCGGCCCACGAGCCCACTGTCTGCATGCCCGGCTGCTTCAGCGTCGAACAGCGCGGCACCATCCTCTACCGAAAAGTAGGAGGCCTCCACACCAACGACGGATGGTGGAGTCTGCACGTCCGGGACCGAAGGCCCAGGCGCACGCCCCCCGATCAGATGCGGCATCGTTGGAGCCTTAGAGCGCATTGGCGCGATAGAGGAAGGCTGAAAACGCCTGCCTAGTTGCATCCGCCACAGGATGGAAGGAATAGGTGCCGTCGGAATTCTCGGATCCTGTTATCACCCCTTGGGCCGCTAGCCACTCAATCACACCGCAAAATTGATTTGTTGACGGGACATCTGTGAACTTGCGGGTGGTCCCAGTACATGTCGCCGACGCATGCCCGAGCAACCGTGAGAGAAACGCGGCGATTCCCTGACGACTGACATAGTCATCCGGCTGGAACTGTAACGTGTCGTTAGGTCCCGGATATCCGTTGATGATCCCGGCCGTCGCTAGCGCTTCAATCGGTCCGCACCCAGCGTCAGCGCGAGGTACATCGGTGAACAATCTAGTGGTTCCGGCATCGCAGTCGGGGTCCGGAGCCCACGGGTGTTGCCATCTCCACAGCATGATTGCGGCACCCCTCCGATCAACTACTCTGGTTGGATGGAAGAGCCCATCCGCGCTCAACGTCGCGGACCTGGAGTTGGTTAGCCAAGTGATCTCGTTATAGAACGGGTTCGTTAGCTGTACATCCGACCACGAGTCGGGGTTTGTAACGGGTTCCCTGAACTTGGACCCAGAAGCCGTTCCCATCGAGGATCCGCTGTTGATTGTAGAACCCTCTGAGCGCGTTCGATTGCGCCTGGTTTTCTGTTGTAGGCACCATGCAGGCACTGGCGCCGTGGATCGCGGTTATGGTAAGTGCGGCCAACTGCGGAATATAGCACTTCGGGAATGTCCGCACCGGCCCTTTGTAGCTCATGTCAGAGTTTTTTGCCGCAGCACCTTCGTAGGTCGACGCGTACGGATACTCGTCACATTGGGTACCCGGAGCACGGTAGTAACTGGAGCGACAGGCACGGTCTCGGTTCGCTCGAATTGCTGTCTTGTTCCGCATTCGAGTCAGGTAGGTACCAGAAAGGCGCGATCCGGGGAGCCCCGACCCTTGAGCTGCGGCGGTGTGAGCCGCGATATTTGGGTATTGAATGGTAGGGATGTAGAACGTAGGAAGGTCGGATGAAGCGTCGATACATCCCGGGGGCTGATCATCCTCTTCGAGGACATCATCACATCTGAAGCGTGGCGAGTCGTCGACCACCCAATCGTTATCATTCGATCCGGCGGTTGCGTTGATCGGATTGAAATCGGAGAGCATGTGTGCATACCCAATCTGACCTAGACCCGCCGATCCCCAGTAAATATCAGGGGACTCGAACTCGGTGTCGTAAGCGACAGGGAAAGGAACAGGCTCATACGCACCACCGGTACAATAAACTGTGCAAGTACCGATATAGCTCATCACCCACGCGTCAGACCCGTAGCCCCATAGCGACTGGACTTGAAGCAGCGAGTAGTGCTCAAGCGCTTCAGTCAGATCATACGATAAGTCGATTGTTATCAAAGCGGTTTCGAGACCTCCGATGACTTCCCCAGTATTCAGATTGACGAGATCCCAGTCGAGGAGTCGAATAGCGCAAGCTTGGAACCGATCGTACTCCCACCCGTTTACGGCGCCGCAGGTTGCTGGCGCATCGTCAAGGTGAATGCCCGTGGCACTGGTGTATTGCTGCTTAGCTTTTGAAGCCGCTCTGGATCCTAGGGTCGTCAAGTGGCGGACGCTGGGACCTTTCGAGGTCGGTGTGCCTAGTGCGCGGCACACCCCTAGTGGCGTGTCCACCGTCGGTGCGACTGGATGTGTCGGACGAACGTTCGGGTTTACTCCGAGTGAGCTGCAACGTGGCGTGGTGCGGTGCGGCCCAGGGGCCGAGGGATCGCGGGTCGGCGACGCCGGGACTGCTGATATTGCGCCACTCAATAACCCTGCGACCGCAAGAACGATCATCAACCCCATAGCGAAGCAACCTCCTTAGTTGCGCTTAGGAACATAGCACTGTTCTGGGAGTTGCACATCACAAGTTTCCTGGGTTGGTCGCCCTATCCATATTTTGAGAGATGAGTTGCCCGGCCGAGTCAGCGCGGTACACCAATGAATCCGTTGGACAGGCTAAGCCGGATCCGCCTTCGGGTAGCAACCGTTCGTGGTCGCCAGGCACTGGTCTTGCGCTCCCGAACGAGCACGGACATCGGAGATCCTTGCCAGCGAAGTCATGCACTGCGGCGAAATCGTTCCGTTGGTTGGGTCTTCGGTGGATTCAATCGATGCGGGGATGGCGCCAGAGTACAAGTTCTTGCACCGGGTGCCGGTGATGCACGCGGTGGGACCGACTGCAATTATTCGACAGGCTGTTACCGATATCGGGATTCAGTTGCGGTTTTGCAAACCAGGTTTTCGTCGTCCTAGCTCCAGCGTGATGAGCGCACTCAAGACAGTGAGATCATTGGTCTGATCCTGGCCGAGTTCCACCCCAATACCGTCGGCAGGCCGCAACTCAGACGGTATCCTGCGGCGACCGCGGCGACGGCCCGCCGCTCCGTATCGGCCCACACCGTGACTGACGCTCTTAAACAGGCCGCCGCGACAGCCCGCTCCATACGCCCGACGGCCCGATGAGCATCCGCTGCCACATGCCGCGGCAAGGCTAAAGCCATGGACCTCTATCAGCAGAAGATCCGATGCCGATCATCATCCGCCTGCTCGGCCATGGGAACATGACCGCTACCGCAACGTTCTACGCGTCCGCCACCACCCACATGATCGGCGCATTTGGCGAACCCCGCGGCCGCGGCGACAGCCCCTCCCTGCGAACTCGCACGAAAGTGGGCTTGAAGGCTCCTGCGCGGACCGCACGCGGCGCCGACCCAGGCCGGCGGAGATCGAAGGCGCAGGCGGCGGTGACGGGTCAGTCGGCCGGCACCTCGGACCGGTCACCGGACCACAACGTGTGAAACGACCCGCCCCGGTCGATGCGACGGTAGGTGTGCGCGCCGAAGAAGTCCCGCTGCCCCTGGATCAGCGCCGCCGGCAGCCGTTCGGAACGCAGCCCGTCGTAGTACGCCAGCGCCGACGAGAACCCGGGCGTCGGGATCCCAGCGGTGACGGCGCCGGCCACCACCCGCCGCCAGGAGTCCTGGGCCCCGGCCACCGCCTCGGTGAAGTACGGGGCCAGCAGCAGCGATACCGGCGGCTGGTCGCCGGCATAAGCCTCGGTGATCCGATTCAGGAACGCCGCCCGGATGATGCAACCGCCGCGCCAGATCCGCGCGACCGCGCCGCGGTCGATGTCCCAGCCGTACTCGGCGGCGCCGGCGTCAATCAGGTCGAAACCCTGTGCGTAGGCAACGATCTTGGACGCGTACAGCGCCCGGCGCACGTCCTGGACGAACGCGTCCCGATCCGGCACGTCACCGGCGGGCGCGGGCCCCGGCAACGATCGGGCCGCGGCGCGCTCGTCGGCCAGGGACGACAGCCCCCGCGCGAAGACCGCCTCCGCGATCCCCGTCACCGGCACCGCCAGGTCCAGAGCCGTCTGCACCGTCCACGTACCGGTGCCCTTCATGCCAGCGGCATCGAGCATCACATCCACCAAAGGCTTTCCGGTCTCGGAGTCCAGCTGGCACAGCACCTGCGCGGTGATCTCGATCAGGAACGAGTCCAGCTCGCCGGTGTTCCAGCCGGAGAAGATGTCGGCGATCGCGGCCGGCTCCAGCCCGGCACCGCGACGCAGCAGGTCGTAGGCCTCACCGATGAGCTGCATGTCGGCGTACTCGATGCCGTTGTGCACCATCTTGACGAAGTGCCCGGCGCCGTCGGTGCCGATGTGCGTGCAGCACGGGTCACCCTCCACCTGAGCGGAAATCTTCTCCAGGATCGGGCCCAAGGTTCGGTAGGACTCGACCGAGCCGCCGGGCATGATCGACGGCCCGTTCAGGGCGCCCTCCTCGCCACCGGAGATGCCGCACCCCACGAAGTGCAAGGACCTGTCGCGCAGCGCCGACTCCCGCCGGCGGGTGTCGGTGAACAGCGCGTTGCCGCCATCGATGATGATGTCGCCCGGTTCCATCAGGCCCGCCAGTTCGTCGATCACGGCGTCGGTCGGCGCACCGGCCTTGACCATGATGATCGCGGTGCGCGGGCGCCGCAGTGATGCGACGAATTCTGACATCGCGTCCGCGGGCACGAACGCGCCGTCCGAGCCGTGTTGGTCGATGAGGGCCCCGGTCTTCGAGTAGCTGCGGTTGTGCACGGCGGTGACGAACCCGTTGCGCGCCAGGTTGCGGGCCAGGTTCGAGCCCATCACCGCCAGCCCGGTGACGCCGATGTCGGCGGTGCCCGTGGTGTTCATGCTCTCGGTCATCGGTCCGTCCTTCCCGCAGCCGTCAGGGTCCATCGGGAAGTCTTCCCGATCCGTCCAGACCACCAGCACCGGGTCCGTCGCCCCGACATGATCGAACGGCCCGGATCGACGAGACCCCGGCGCCGACTCCGGCCTGGCGACCTAACCCAGCGCCGCCTTGACGGCCGCGGCAATCCGAGCGCCCTCGGCCCGGCCGGCCGCCTTGGCCTGCACCGCCTTGATCACCTGGCCCATCTGGCGCATGGTGGGCGCCTCACCGAGCGTCTGCGTGACCTCGGCGACGGACCGGTCTACCAGCGAGCTCAACTCGTCGTCGGCCAGGGGCGCCGGCAGGTAGCGCCGCAGCACCTCGGCCTCGGCGTTCTCGTTGTCCGCCAGCTCGCCGCGGCCCGCACCCGCATACACCTCGGCGGCCTCATGCCGCTTGCGGACCTCCTTCGTCAGAACGGCCAGCACCTCGGCGTCGGTGAGCTCACGCGCCGCCTCGCCGGCCACCTCTGCGTTGGTGATGGCCGCCAGCGCCATCCGCAGCGTTCCCGTGGTGACGGTGTCCCGCGCTTTCATCGCAGCCGTCAGGTCCAACCGGATGCGACCCTTCAGATCCTGCGGGTGCTCGCTCATGCTCGACTCCTCGTCCGGTCATCGGTGCGCCCCGGTCCCCAACCCCGGGGCCCGTCCCCGGATCACGCTATCGGGTTGCCGATTCGGGCGCAGCGCCGTTCCCGGCGTCCTCCAGGCAGCTCCAGGACACCGGGCTTGACATCCATCAAGCTATTACTATTAGCTTATTAGCTATGAACATCAGCTACACCTCCGACACGCAGTACCTCGACCGCCCCGGCGGCCGCATCGCCTTCGATCTGACCGGTCCGGATAAGGGCCCGCTGGTGATCTGCGTGCCCGGCATGGGCGACGTGCGCAGCACCTTCCGGCACCTGCGCCCGGCATTGGTCGCGGCCGGATATCGAGTGGGCTGTCTGGATCTGCGCGGGCACGGCGACAGCGATGCCACATTCGGGCGCGGCGCCGGCCACTACGACGACACAGCCTCCGCCACCGATATCCTGGCGCTGGCGCACCATCTGCGCACGCCGGCGATACTGATCGGCAACTCGATGGGCGCCGGTGCCGCCGTGATTGCCGCGGCGTTCGAACCGGCCATGGTTCGCGCCCTGGTGCTGATAGGACCCTTCGTCCGCCAACCCCAGACGCCGGCCGCCGTCCGACTCGCCATGCGGGCAGCGATGGCCGGACCATGGTCCACGCGGGTCTGGCTGTCCTACCTGCCGACGCTGTATCCGTCACGACGCGGCGACGACTTCCGCCATCACCGCGAGGAGATCGCCGCCTCGATGCGTCGGCCGGGTCACGCGGCAGCGTTCCGGCAGGCCACGCGCACCGACCATGCACCGGCATGGCAGGCGGCGGGGACGGTGCGCCAGCCCACCCTGGTGGTGATGGGTCAGTTGGATCCAGACTTTCCGGACCCGGCCGGGGAGGCGCGGCTGGTCGCCGACGCCCTGGGCGGCGGTGTGCTGTTGGTGCCCGGCGCCGGACACTACCCCCAGTCGGAGTTCCCGGAGCTGACGGCGCCCGCCATTGTCGAATTCCTCCGGCAGGCGGCGCCCGGTGCCTAGGGCCGGCCTGAGCACGGCCGTGGTGGTGGGAACCGCCGCAGAGCTCGCCGATGAGGCCGGGTGGGACCAGCTGACGCTGGCGGCGGTGGCCGCCCGGCTCAGCGTGCGACAACCCAGCCTGTACAAGCACATCGGGTCGCTGGCGGAGCTGCGGAGGGCGGTCAGCGTACTGGCGGTGACGGAGATCGGCGACCGGCTGGTGGTCGCGGTGGCGGGCCGTTCGGGGGTAGATGCGCTGACGCATCTGGCGATCGCCTACCGCGGGTACGCTCACCGGCATCCCGGGCGCTATGCCGCCAGCGTCATCGCGCCGGCGCCTGGGGACCGCGAACACACTCGGGTCGCCGATGGTGTGCTCCGCACCCTCGCCGCGGTGCTGCGCGGATACGGCTTCCCCGACATCGCAGGGAATGTAGTCCGCGAAGTCGAGCGAGCCGGCGATGACGAGGTCGGCGCGCCTGGCGATGCTCCTGCGGGAGACACCATCGACGGTGGAAAGGGCGATGGCCCGGCGAGTGCTTCTCCGGCGGACACGCTGCACGCGATCCGAGGACTGCGTGCCATGCTGCACGGTTTCGTCGCGCTGGAGGCGGCCGGCGGCTTCGGCATGCCGCTCGATTTGGACGTGAGCTATCGGCGTCTGGTGGCCGGACTCGACGCAGCCCTCACCCGGCAAGGAGCGGGCGCTGGCCCATCCGGCGAGCATGACCGGGCCACCACCGTGGTCGGTCTATGACCACCGCCCGGGCGGTGGTGAACCTGGCCGCGGCGCTTGTCACCGAGCTGGCCGGTGACCGCATCCGCTGCTGGGGCGCGCAGGCCATCAGTCAGCCGGTCGGTCGCTGGGGATGGCTTGCTCGGTTCCGCTGCTGGCCGCTGTAATTTGGGGTTCGTGTTGCGCGCCAAGGGCGTCAATCGCGAGTCACTCCGTGCCACGCGGCGAGCATCGGCGCCAACTCGCCGGACCGATCATCGACCGTCCCGGACAGATGACGCACACAGCCACTCGGCGTGGCTAACGGTGGCCAGCCCGGGGTTGCGTGCGCGGCGAATCGGATGACTGTGTCCCGGTAGCGTGCCCCGAATTCACGTTGTGCGGGTGTGGGGCCCGGCGCCGTGCCGAAGAAGTGCGCGGTGTCGTCGAGATGACCGGTGGCCGGCAGGCCCGGGACGGACAGACACGCCAGCCAGCCCCTGGCACCTTGCTCGTTCGCCCGCAGGGCGGCCCTCGCCTCGGGCAGCACGAAGATCCAATCGGTGAGGATGCGTAGCCGGGCGTCCTCCGGCGTACCTCCCGCGGCCCGGTAGTACCGCACGATGCGCTGCCGGGCGGCTTGGTCGCCGATGCCCCACCGGACGAGATCCCGTTCTAGGTCCTGGTCGGTCTGTGCCGGCCGGAACTGGTCCGCGCCCTGACGCTGCCAGAACGCCGACTCCTGCGCGGTCGCGGTCAGCAGGATCCTGACATCGCGCCGAATCTCGCGTCTCATCGGGTGCGCGGCCAGCACCCCGCCGGGCAGGTGGCTGTCGTCCACGACGGCTAGCCCCTGGATCCGCACCGCATTCCGGTCACCCACATCCGGTTCGGTGATGACGTCCGCGGCGGCCATCCACTCGGCCAGTGGGACCCGAGCGAGCCGCTCGTGGGTGACTCGCTCGGCCGCCGAGATTCCCACTGCAGCCAGGATCCCGTCACCCATTTCCACGGCGGTCCGCTGATCGATGATCTTGTACGGCCCGCCCGACATCGGCACCACGGTGGTGTAGAGACCGTCCGCCGCCGGTGCACCCAGCAGCGCCCCGGCGAGGAAAGCGCCGGCGCTCTGACCGACGACGCAGACCCGCCGCGGATCGCCGCCGAATCCGGCAATGTTGTCACGGATCCAGCGCAGCGCCGCGATCACGTCCCGCAGGCCAAGGTTGCTCATCCCGGATAGGTCCGCGCCGCGGTGGGCGAAGGTACCAAAGCCCACTGCACCCACTCGGTAGTTCACCGAGACCACCACGGCCCCGTGCAAGGCGAGGGTCGTCCCGTCGTAGAACCGTGCCGAGGCGCCTCCGGACTTGAAGCCACCCCCGTACAGCCAGACCAGCACCGGAAGTGGCTCGCCACTCCTCGGACTCCAGACATTCAGGGTCAGGCAATCCTCGTCGAAGCGGTCGACGTCAGGCAGGTAGGGGGGCGGGATCTGCGGTGGGGCAGCCCCGAATCGGGTGGCGTCGATGAGGTGATTCTCGGCAGTCGCTGCGAGGGGTTGCGGTGGCCGCAGGCGGAAACGCCCGACCGGCGGTTGCGCGTACCGGATGCCACGAAAGGCACGCGTGCCCGAGCCACCCGGATCCGGTATCCCTCGGAATGTGCCCGCAGGCGTTCTGGCATCACACGGACCAAGAATCGACCGGCGCCCACTCCGATCCGTCATCGCGCCGGCCCTCGCCGGACCCACCCGGGCAGGGCGGCGGCCGGCGACGGCATGCGGGTCGCTGGCTCTGCATCCCGCGCTTCGGCGACCAGGTTGATCACCGCTCCGGACATCGTTCTCCTCGGCATCGGCGGGCGGTCGCGAGCGGACCTCCCGTAGCGGGGCCGAGCCGTGCCACACCACTCGGTCATGCCGAGAGTACCGTTGCCAGCTGCAGGGCCGCGCCGACTTGGGTCGCGCCACCCGTTGCCGTGCACCGGAACCCGGAAGCCGCGGGCATTGACAGGCCGTCCACTGGCCGATAGCGTCAACTCCGCTCCGTGGAAATCCAATTTCAGGGCCCAAAATACCTGGGAGATGGCGTGGCGACCTCGCCGCTGCTCGGACGCACTCAGACGGCGTCCGGTACGCTCAGCCTGCTGGCGCTGATCGCAGCCGGCGGGGTGGAGCCGGCCAGGGCTTCGCCTTACCGGAAGCCAGCGTCGGCCCGCATCGAGCTGGTGCGCTGCCCGGCCACCAGGTCGATCAATGCGGCAGTCGCCGACCCCCGGGCGCCCGACGCGGCGCACGCCAGGTACGTCGTGACCCGGTCGATCGGGCTCGGCAGCGGCCCAACCAGTTGAACGCCGCTGGTGTAGAGCACTTCGGTGGCCTGGGCGAACCCGATGGTGTCATCGCGGGTGTCGGCCCCAAGCGCCCGCATAGCCATCGCACCGTTGGGGTGCACGCTGATCCGGTCGGAGACCGAGTCCGCCACGCCCAACCGATCCAGCACGGCAAAGGCGTGGGAGCCTCCGGTGGACCGTTCGGGATCGCTGCAGTAGATCACCGATGCCGCCAGGATCGCAGCACGCACGGCATCGCAATCCTTGATGCCCGGGATCGGATTCCCACTACGCACGGCGACGCTCGTAGCGACCCGACCGAGGTCGCTGCGGGTGTCCGGATTCAGGTAGCCCTGATCGACCAGCGGGTGAAAGTGCACCTCGCTGGTGATCATCACGTCGCACGGTTCACCCGCAACGATGCGCTCTCGCAGAGCGCCAACCGGGGCGAAGACCGCGCGCAGCACCACCCCTGTAGACTCCTCAAATTGCCGCTGAATCGACTTCACGACGTCTTGCGCCGCTCCGGCACTTAGCAAGTGACATTCGGTCACGCGTCCATCCCTCTCACTATCTTGCTCGAGCCATAGCCTGCCGTCCCCGCGTCAGCCGTCTCGCAGGCCCTTCCAGCTGGACAGTCTGGCTTCGATTCGTGATAGACCGCTCATCATCAGGATCCCCATCACGCCGAAGACGATCACACCGGCCAGCATTTCAGCGGTATGGAAGTAACTCGCGGCCGTCGCAATCAGTCCACCGACACCCGTGAGATCGAGAAACATCTCCGCGATCACGACACCGAGCAGGGCACGACCAGCGGCAATACGCAGGCCCGCGATGACGTAGGGCATCGCAGCAGGAATGATCACATGGCGCACCATCTGCTGCTCGGTCGCGCTGAATGATCGAGCTACCTCGACCAGGTCACGCCGCGCGTTCCGCACGCCGATGGCCGTATTCAGAATGATAGGGATGACCGTCCCGATAAAGACTATAAACAGCCGACCGCTGTAGCCGACCCCAAACCACACAATGACCAGGGGGATGATCACGACTCTCGGAGTTGCGTAGATCGTCTCCAAGTAGGGTTCCAGGATGCTTCCGAAACCGATCTTTCGGCCCGCGAGCACTCCGAGTGGAACGCCGATCAAAACCGACGCCAGGTAGCCGACGACCAGTGTCCCCAGGGTGATCAGCAGCGCCCTTGGCAACTCACCGGACCCCACCATGCTGATGAAGGCGTCGACCACTGCGGTTGGTGGCGCGAACAAGATTGGATTCGAAGCACGGCCTGCAATCTCCCAGGCAACCAGAACAGCCACACCGAGCCCGACGGGCAGGAGGAACGTCGGCGACGCAAGACGCTTGACATAGCCGCCAGTGTGCCGCGATGATACGACGGCATTGGAAGCGGCGTGTTCGCTCATCCGAGGCGTCCTCCTGCCCGATGGTGCCGTGGCACTTACTTGCTTGACTGACCGCAGCCCATGGCCTTGGCCTTCTCCAGGAAGCTCAGATCCACCACGCCGTCTAGTGAGACCTCCTGCTGGATCTCGCCGGCATCCAGCATGGCTGTTTGCAGATTCTTCAGGCCCTCCTGCGTGATCACCTCATCGGGCTCCGTGGGGTACATGCCGTTCTTCGTCGCGGTCTCCCATAGGAACTTCACCCCGGCCGGGTCCACTCCCTTGACGTGGCGCTCGGTGAACTCGACGAATTGGCCCTCACTGGACGCGATCCACCTGTTGGCTTCCAAATTCGCACACGCAATACCCAGGAACAGGTCAGGGTTCTTGTTGATGAAATCCGTCTTGGCGTAGTAGGCGTCACTGGGGAAATCGGTGGTCTCCGCGAAATCCTCCAGAAGGTGAAGGTTCTTGGCCTGCGGCTTGATCTGCTCCCACGTCGAAGTAAAGATCGTCGCAGCATCGACACTGCCTGCCAGCAAGGCTGTCCCACGGTCGGGGCTGCCCCCGATCTGCACGAACTTTCCGTCGGTCACGTTCAACCCAGCTTCCCGGAGGGCGTGCTTCGCCAGCAGCGTGTCGAACCCCGATGGTCCGGACATGGCAATGGTGCGACCCTTAAGGTCGCTGACCTTCTTAATATCGTCCTTGCCAACCAGGACATAGTTCTGCTTGGTCCGCGCCGAGCCCACTGCCTTGATATCCGCGCCCTGAGACTTACCGAGCACGACCTCGTCGGCGCCCTGTGAGGCGAGGTCACTGCGCCCGGCCATCATCGTCTGAATGCCCGACGTGGTCGTGATGATGACCAAATCCACGTCTGCGCCCCACTGTCGCAACTTGTCCATCATGAAGAATGCGCCCATGTTCAGCGTGTCGGGTTCCGAGGTCGTCGCGACCAGTTTCACCCCGGAGAGGTCCACCTTCGGGCCCTCGAATGCCGCGACCAGCGGATCCACATCGGCGGCACCAGGAGCCGCTGATCCCTGCTGGCTGCCGCCGGCCGAAGCCGCCACTGAGCCACCGGGATCCGTGGCGGAACCTTCACTGGCCGACCCGCCACTACTACACGCCACCGCCACCATCAGCAGTGGTGTGGCCAGTGCGACTGCATGCCATGCCTTCACGATCAGACTCCCATCCCAGTTGCAGTGAAACCTGCGCCCACGAGGACGCCGGCGCGGTGCTCATCACGTGGTTCGCCATCCATCGAGCCGCCGCTCAACCATGCCAAGAATCTTGGTCAGCACGATGCTCAGAACGGGCAACGGCAGGATGGCGGCTAGGACGTAATTCGTCTTGAATGCAGATCCGTACTGAACGATCAGTGATCCGATTCCGCCAAGGCGCAGGTACACCTCGGCGACCGCCATTCCCACCACACCACGCCCGATGCTCAGCCGCAGGCCAGCGAGGATGAAGGGCAGCGCGGCGGGCACCACGACGCGGCGCAGTAGGCCACGCTCGGTGGCGACTCCAAAGCTTCGCGCCACCTCCACCAAGTTTCCGGGCGCATCGCGAACACCCGCGTAGGTGTTGATGAAGATCGGGAAGAAGGACGCGATGACCACCACGACCACACGGCCGCCGAGGCCGAACCCGAACCAGACCAGGATCAATGGGACCAGCGCGATCTCCGGTGTCGCGTATAACGCATTCAGATACGGCCCAAAAGTGACATCGAACAGCCGATATCGGCCGAGTACGATCCCAAGGGTGCAGCCCAGCACGATTGCAATGCCGAACCCGATCGCCAGCAGTTTCATACTGGAGGTCAGGGCAGGGACCAGGTCCCCGTGAAAGGTGATGTCGTATAACGCGGTTGCCACCGCCCACGGCGTCGGCAACAGCAGGGGCAGCGAGAACATGCCCGCGATCTGCCATACGGCTAACACCCCGACCAGTACCAGCAGCCTCTTGACTCGAAGACTCAGTCGGGCGCTGTGCCCCATCGACCCGTTGGGTGTACGGCGGGCGGCGGGGCGTCCCAGGCGTGCGGTAGTGGTGCTATCGGCCGTCATGGGGCGGACGACCCGCTCGGCTCGGTGCTCCGGCCCGGCACCGATCCCGCCCCGGACACCCGTACCGTGAGATTTTGCTTGAGCAGGCTCCAGATCCGAGCGCGCGCTTCAATATAGGCGGGATGGGCCCGCACATCGTACTCCCACCGCGGGCGAGGCAGATCTACCGGCACGATCTCTTGCACGACGCTGCCCGGACCGGCCGACAGCACAACGATGCGGTCGGACACGAGGACCGCCTCGTCCAAGTCATGCGTAATGAAGAGCACGGTCTTCTTGCTCTGTGCCCAGATCCGCATCAGTTCCTCTTGCATCACGGTTCTGGTCTGCGCATCAATGGCACCGAACGGTTCGTCCATCAGAAGGATTTCGGGATTGACGGCCAGTGCGCGCGCCAGCCCGACTCGCTGCTGCATCCCACCAGAGAGCTGTTGCGGATGGCGGCCCGCAAAATCCGCTAGCCCGACTGTCTCCAATTGCTCCATCGCTCGAGCGGTTGCCTCGTGATCCGGAATGTGCTGGATCGTCAGCGGAAACTTGACGTTATCCAGCACGGTTTTCCAGGGAAAGAGGCCGAACTGTTGGAATACCACGGCTCGGTCGTCACCGGGTTCGCGGATCTCGCGGCCGCCGATCAACACCTGTCCGCTGTCGGCGGGCGTCAATCCGGCGACCACCCTCAGCAGCGTGGTCTTGCCGCATCCACTAGGACCGATGACCGAGCAGAACTCATTGGCCTGGATATCGAAACTGACACCGCCAAGCGCCCGTGTCGACTGTTGGCGCCCTTTCGACTTCCAGGTGAAGTCCTTGTGGATATCGCGCAACTGAATCTTGGCGACATCGAGCGAGCTATCGATCACCGTCAGCCTCCAGCCCCTGGCTCGCTTGTGATTTCACGAGATCATCGACCGCTTGCAGAATCTGCGGATAAGACCCGCACCGGCACAGGTTGCCGGCGAGGTACTCCCGGACCCGCTCCGTACTGGTCCGCACTTCGGGGTCGGCCATGGCGGCATGCACGGCGACCGTCATCGCGGGGATGCAAAACGAGCACTGGTAGGCCGCCCGCGACACGAACGCCTCCTGGACCGGCGACAGCTGGCCGTCCGGTCCGCCGAGCCCCTCGGCGGTGGTAATCGTGTGCCCATTGGCCAACTCGGTCAGCTTGATGCACGAACTGATCACCTTTCCGTCCAGCAGGACGGTGCAGCTGCCGCACACTCCGATGCCACAGGTCTGACGGACACTGGTACGCCGAAATCGCTCCCGTAGCGTTTCCAGAAGTGTCTCGCCGGGACGCACGGCGACCGTGCGCTCGGTCCCGTCCACGGTCAGCTGGACGGTGCGGAGTTCCTCGGAGCCGTTCATGCGCTTCCCCGCTGCTCTGACTCGCGGGCCGCGTCAAGCGCCGCGAGAACTCGTTCCGGTGAGAGCGGCAGATCGGTGACGCGCGCCCCAGTCGCAGCGAAGATCGCGTTCGCGATGGCCGGTGCAATGGCGGGCGCCGCCATCTCCCCGACACCGTGTAGTTCCGCGAATGCGTCCGACGACTCGATGGCGGTTCCGGTGAGGTCCTCCGGGACATCCATGATGGAAGGAATCAGGTACCCGGACAGGTTCGGATTGCTCACTGCACCGTCGTGATATTGCAGCTCCTCGAACATCGCCGGCCCGAGACCCCATACGGCGCAACCCTGGTTCTGTTTGAGCACGCGGAGCGGGCTGACCGCATGGCCGGCGTAGCAGTTGGCATGCAGGCGGAGCACCCGCACAACGCCGGTCTCGGTGTCCACCTCGACCTCCGCGGCGGCTCCACCCTGGTGCCAATGCACGCTGACCGGCCCGTGCACCTTCATCGGATCCATCTGGGACAACCCGAAGGTGCTGTGAAAGACACCGTGGCCGACGAGCTCTGCCTCATCGGGCACCAGCAGGGACGCCCACGGAGCCCGTCGACCTGGCTTCGCACCCTCCACGACCACACCATCGCGGTGATCGATCCCCTGTGGGTCCACCCCCCAGCGAGCAGCCGCACGCCTCGCCAGCTGATCCAGCAGGTCGATCGCGGCGGACTGCAGGGCTGCGGACATCGATGACGTGGTGCGGCTGGAGCTGGTCGTCGTGTCGAAGGGCGTCACGTCGGTGTCGGGGAAGCCGATCACGAGCCGATCGGGACTGACTCCGAGCGCGTCGGCCGCAATCTGCACCAGCGTGATCGCTGCCCCCTGACCCATTTCCACACTGCTGCAGCGAATCTCTATCTGGCCATCGCGGCGAAGCGCCAGATAGGCCTCCGACCGCGATGGCGTCAGGGTGTTCTTGATGATAACGGCCAGGCCCTTGCCCCGTTTGATGTCCGGCCCGGACGACCCTGGCGGGGTGCGCCACTCGATGGCGTCTGCCAGGTCGTCCAGCAGGTCGTCGTAGTGCAAATCTTTCAGGGCCTCGCCGGTCGGATACAGATCCCCCTTACGCAGGAGGTTTCGCCGACGAAACTCCAGAGGATCGATGCCCAGATCGCGAGCAATTCGGTCCGATTCCGACTCGTACGCGAAGGCGATCTGTGATGTCATCGCTCCGCGAAACGGGCCGGTGGGCACGGTGTTCGTGTAGGTGGCTACCGAGTCGACGCGAACGTTGGGCACAACATAGGGGCCCGGCGCCCTCGACAATCCCTGACCGGCCCCACCAGGACTGGTGACGGCATAGGCTCCGGCGTTGTAGTTGATGCTGATTCGGCGGGCGATGATGGTGCCATCGCGCAGCACTCCGGTAGAAATATCGACCGTGGCGGCGTGCTTTCCGATCGTGTAGAAGACCTCATCGCGGGCCAGCTCGATCCGCACCGGGCACCCGGCAATTCGAGCGGCGCAGGCGACCATGGGCTCGATCCGCATCTGCCCCTTGCTGCCGTATCCGCCACCGACATTCAGCGTGCGAACGCGCACGGCGTCCGCCGGCAACGAGAACATCGCCCGCATGCCGGTGTGCACCGCGTATGGCGATTGGGATGAGGTCCAGATCTCCAACTTCCCGTCTTGCCAGTGCGCGACACCCACGAACGGTTCCATCGGCACGTGGCTGGCGGCCGGAGAGTGGTAGGTGGCCGAGTAGATGCGGTCGGCCCGTCGCATGCCGGAGTCGATGTCTCCGTGCTCGAGCCGCCATTGCCCGCAGCCGTTGTCCGGCCACTCTTCATGGATGACGGGTGCCCCCGGCTGGCGAGCCTGGACCTCGCTGGTCACGTAGGCGAGTTCCTCATATTCGCCGTACACCAGCTCCGCCGCCCGCTCCGCCTGATGCTGGGATTCCGCAATGACGATCGCGATCGGCTCACCTGCATATCGCACCTTCCCGATCGCCAGCACCGGCTGATCCGCGCGCTGCGCGCCGTAGTACTCGTGGATACCCGGGTCCTGCTGAATGTCCGCACCGGTGATCACCGTGATGACGCCGGGCTCGCGCAGCGCTTCGTCGGTCTGAACGCCGATCAGCCGACCGTGCGGCACGGTGGACCTGACGACCTTGCCGAACGCCATGCCGTCGATCCGGTGATCGAGCACGAATTCCAGGGTTCCGGTGACCCGCTGTACCGCATCGCGGACCGCCGGGTCTGTGCCGATGGCCTCAGCCACGCGAACCTCCTGGCGCGGCGGAGTCGCGTGCGGCGAGATCGGCCAGCGCACGGCGAATGAGCACCGGGATCACCCGAGTGCGGTACGCGGCCGAACCGCGGGCGTCATCCAGTGGCCGAATCCGTTCGACATACCCCTCGGCTACCGATTCGATGACGCCGTCCAGTGGCCGGCCAACGGCGCGGTCCAGCAGGTCCGGAAAGCGCTGCAACCTCGATGCCACCGCTCCGACGACCACGTCCAGGCGGATCAGGGCGCCGGCGTCGGTGTCGGCGCACGCGGCGACGCCCACGCAGGAGCGATCCTCCGACGAGCGAGTCCGGAACTTGAGATACGTGCTCTCGCGCCGATACCGGGTCAGCGGGATCTCGATTCGTGTGATCAACTCGTCGGGTTCGAGGACGGTCTCGTAAAAGCCGGTGATGACCTCGGCGACCGGCACCAGGCGTTCGCGAGCCGCGCCCACGATGCGACACTGCGCGCCCAGCGAGGCTAATGCCGCCGGCGGGTCGGAGGCGTAATCCGCCTCGGCGACGTTCCCACCGATCGTGGCAACGTTGCGAATTCGCTGATTGCCGACCACGGCGCACGCCCGGGCGAGGCTGGGTGCCGCGTGGCGAACCATCGTCGAGGAGGCGACCTCGGCCAGGGTGGTAGCCGCCCCGATGAGCAACTGCTCGGCGGTGACTTCGATGCCATGCAGGGCATCGACATCCGCCACGCTGACCAGTGTCTCGGGGGCGATCAGCCCCTGCTGCAGCATCAGCACGACGGCGGTTCCGCCGGAAATGACCTTGACATCGGAGTCGGATCCGGACAGCAGCCGGCAGGCATCCGGCACGCTCGGTGCGACCACGATGGCGGGCCCGCTCATCGTCCTGCGGTCCTCGTCATCGTGGCCAGGCTGCGACCCATCGACATCCTCGAAGCTCCTGAGCTCGGGTGGTGCGGGCGCTGGGCGTGCCCGCTGGATTCAGAGCGTACACTATGCATAGTATATCGTCGATTCCCACTGGCAAGTCTCACGCTCGGAGGTCACAGGATGTCGACGCTGCCCCGCGTGGCCATCCGGACGCTGGGCGGCACGATCGCCATGGCGCGGGTGCGGCCAGATCGGGCTGCGGTTCCGGCCATCGACGCTGCGGAGCTCATTGCGGCCGTCCCCAGCCTGGCCGAAATCGCCCGGGTGGATAGCGCTTCGGTCTGCAACGTTCCGAGCGCGTCCCTGTCGATGTCGGTCCTGTTCGATCTGGTGGACGAGCTGGCTCGCTCGTGCCAGGCGGGCGCCGACGGGGCGGTGATCACCATGGGCACCGACACCCTGGAGGAGGTCGCCGGTGGGCTGGAGTTCCTCTGGCCCCGCTCCGAACCGGTGGTCGTGACCGGCGCAATGCGCACCGCCGACGCCGTCAGCGCCGACGGTCCGGGCAACGTGGCGGCGGCCGTCACCGTGGCGGCCTCGCCGGCGGCGTCCGGGCGCGGCGTGCTGGTGGTCATGAACGACGAGATCCATTCGGCTCGCACGGTCCGCAAAACCCACTCGACCAGCACGGCGGCATTCGCCTCGCCAGGCAGTGGGCCCGTGGGATATGTCCACGAGGGGACGGCGTGCTTTATCGCCGCCCCGCCGCGGCGAAACGTCCTGACGCCCTCCCGCCTGTCCCCTGTTCCGCAGGTGGCCCTGCTCCGGGTGGCGTTGGGGTCCGACACCCGACTGCTGACCAGCGCCGTGCGGGACTACGACGGCATAGTGATCGAGGCCCTGGGCGGGGGTCACGTACCCGACTGGTGGGTGCCGGAACTTCGGGCGGCCGCCTCACAGATCCCCATCGTGATGGCCTCCCGAACCGGTGGCGGAGCGGTGCTGCGGTCGACGTACTCGTTCCCCGGATCCGAAGGCGATCTGATCGATGCCGGCGTTTTGCCGGCCGGCGTCCTCGACGGATTAAGGGCTCGGATCCTGCTAACGTTGTGCCTCATGCTCGGCAGCGAGGTCGGTGCCGTGCTGGATGAATTTTCTAGGCATGCGCGCCCATGGTCACCCGGCTATGGGCAGGGGGAGAGTTGACGATGGACGCCCACTTCGACCTGAGTTCGCAAAAGTCTCCCGGCTCGACCGGCAGCGAATCGCTGGCAGGGATTTCCCTTGGCGACGGCCAGTTTCGAGAGCCCGTCACCGCACAACAATACGCATACAAGGTGATTAGAAGGGCCGTGATGCATGGCGTGCTCGCCCCGGGCACCCGCCTGACCCAGAACGAGATCGCGGCGAAGCTTTCCATGAGCACCACACCCGTTCGCGAGGCGCTACGACGACTTGCCTCCGAGGGCGTGGTCCGCATCGATGCCTATCGGGGCGCCGTGGTGCGGGGGTTGGATGCGGCCGAACTCAGCGAGATCTACGAGCTTCGGATCCTGTTGGAGCCGTTGGCAGTCCGCAAGGCGGTTCCCAAGCTGACAGACGCAGAACTCAATGCGGCCCAAGGGTTTATCGACAACATGAGTGGCGACGTCGACGTTGACGTGTGGGTCGAGGCCAACCGAAATTTCCACAATGTGCTCACGCGCGTCGCCGACTCACCGAACCTCACCCCCATCGTGAAGAGCCTGCGCGACAGCGCCGCACCGTACGTTCGCCTGTCCATCGTGGTCGGCCAACAAGTACCCAAGAAGGCCAACGAGGAGCACCAGCAATTGCTGGATGCGTGCCTCGCACGCGATGCGGACCGCGCGGCCCACATCGAAGAACTCCATCTGCGCAGGACCCTGGCGGTCATCATGTCGAACCCGACCTGGCCGCCCGGCACAGCCGCGCCTCCATCGGAAAGGACACAGTAGTGCAGATCGGAAGGGTTGTTTTCGACGGAGTCGCTGCCTGCGCAGTTCGCCATCGCGGAGCGTGGATTCGACTCACCGAGCCCGATTCTGTCGACTGGGATGTGCTCGATGCGCTGAACCGCCGCCACGAGATCGAAGCACGCTTGGATGGCCTGGACCTTGAATCGGAAATCGCTGCAGGGAAAGCAGTCTCCGAGTCGGAGGCCACTGTGTGCTTGCCGCTGGGCCGGCGCCGGTCGATAGTGGCCGTCGGTCTGAACTATGCCGCGCACGCCAACGAGGTCTCGTTCAAAAGCGTCGACCACCCGCTGCTATTCGCCAAATGGCCCGGAGCTTTGACCGGGCCCTACGATCATGTCGTGCTGAACGCGGAGCTGAGCACGCAGGTCGACTACGAGGTAGAGCTGGCGGTGATCGTCGGCAAGACCGCGGAAAACGTGGCACCCGACGATGCGCTGAATTTTGTCGCCGGATATACCGTCGCAAACGACATCAGTGCCAGGGACATCCAACAGTCCGAGTCCCAATGGACGCGAGCCAAGAGCTTCAACGGGTTCTGTCCCGTCGGGCCGTGGATCACCTCCAGCGACGAGATCGCCGATCCGCAGAACCTCACTATCAGTTCCTACGTCAACGGGGATCGCCGGCAGCACGCTTCGACATCTCACATGCTGCATTCCGTGGCGGAAATTATCGCATTCACCACCCGGGGAGCGACCTTGTATCCGGGGGACATCATCATCACCGGGACACCGGCCGGTGTCGCCCTGGGCACCTCCGCCCTCAAGTGGCTCCAGCCTGGCGACATTGTTCGGTGCGAGATCGAAGGCCTGGGCCACCTGGAGAACACCATGGTGGCAGCCAGCAGGGCGGCGTAACCCGGTGGGCGCCGCGATGGCTCCGCACCATCATCGCGACGCCCGTTACCGTCCGGTGAACAGCTCGTTCATGTCGGCGTACGGAATGCCACCCGCCAGCACTCCAACGTCGCCGGTGGCCAGCAGCTCCGTCACCGACCGGCGCAGCATTCCGAACACCGACGCGCCCAACGACGAGCCGGTGGAGATTCGAGCGACGCCCGCCCCCGCCAACTCGCCCACGGACGGCGACAGCGGCCCGACCAGGATGTTCACCGGCCCCGCGATCGCCTCGGTCAGCCGGGTGATCACCTCCAGATCGGACACCCCGGGCACGAAGATGCCGCTCGCACCCGCGGCCAGGAACGCCTCGGCGCGGCGCAGCGTCTCGGCCAGCCGCCCCTCCGGGTCGCCGACCTGCGCCAGGTACACGTCGGTGCGAGCGTTGATGTACAGCGGAACTCCCGCAGCGTCGGCCGCGGCGCGCGCCTCCCGCACCCGATGCGCGGCGACATCGACCGGCCACAGCGGGTCGCCGCCGGAGTCCTCCAGGTTCACACCGACGGCCCCGGCGTCGATCAGCGCCCGGATGGTGGTGGCCAGAGCCTCGTCGCCGTCGCCGTAGCCGGTTTCGACATCGGCGGTGACGGGCAGGTCGACAGCCGCCGCGATCCGAGCGACCGCGCCGACGGCCTCGTCCCGGCTCATCACATTGCCGTCGGCGCGACCCAGGCTCCAGGCGACGGCGGCGCTGCTGGTGGCGATCGCCGCCGCACCCGCCCGCTCGATGATGCGCGCCGACGCGGCATCCCAGGCGTTGGGCAGCAGCACCGGCCGGCCAGGGACGTGCAGGCCGGTGAAAAGCTCGACGCGGGACCGGGAACTGGCGAGATCGCTCATACCCCTATGAAAGCGCAACCCTCGGACATCCGCCGCGCGGGCCCCGGCGTCAGTCGTGGGCTCAGCGAGAGACCGCCGCCGCGTACACCACCCGGCGGGGCAGGCCGTGCCGGGCCGCCACCTCGTCGACCGCGTCGCGCCGGCTCGATCCCGCGGCGACCAACTCCCCCACCTCGACCGCCAGCGCAGCCGCCTCCGGAGCATCGTCACCGCCCTCGGAGGCCCCGGCCACCACCAGCGTCACCTCGCCCCGCACGTCGCCCGCGCCTGCAGCCAATTCGCCCAGCGGCCCGCGACGGACCTCCTCGTAGGTCTTGGTCAGCTCCCGGCATAGCGCCGCCGGTCGGTCAGCGCCGAACGCCGTCACCATCGCCGCGAGCGTCTCGGCCAGCCGATGGACCGATTCGAAAAACACCATGGTTCGGCGCTCACCGGCCAGCGCGCCCAGCGCCCGGGCTCGCTCCCCCGGCTTGCGCGGCAGGAACCCCTCGAAGCAGAACCGGTCGGTGGGCAGGCCGGACAGCGCCAGTGCCGTCACGACCGCGCTGGGCCCGGGCACGCTCGTGACCGGCAGACCGGCCTCGGCGACCGCGGCGACCAGCCGGTAGCCCGGGTCGGACACCGCCGGCATACCGGCGTCGGTGACCAACACCACGGTCTGCCCGCCGCGGATCTGCTCCAGCAGCGCCGGCACCTTCGACTGCTCCACGGCGTCGTAATAGGAGACCACCCGGCCGCGCGGTGACACCTGCAGGTCGGCGGTCAGCCGGCGTAGCCGGCGGGTGTCCTCGGCGGCGATGATGTCCGCGTCGGCGAGCGCGGCCCGCAAACCGGGCGAAGCATCCGACAGCCGGCCCAGCGGCGTCCCGGCGAGCACCAACCGGCCGGTCTGAGCACCCGATCCCATCGGCTCACCCTACGATCGGACCCATGGCATCCGGCACCGGCGTCGCGGATCGCATCGGCGCACCTGGGCTCGAGCCGGATCTCTCAGCTCCGGAGCCCGACGATCGCACCCCGCAGTGGCTGGGCACGTCGAGTGTGGACGTGCCGGACGATGACGAGCACCGGTTGGCGGACCCGGCCGATTCGGTGGTGCCGATCGGTGACGTACCAGCCGTGCCCACGCCCGTCCGGCGACGCGGACTCGTGCTGCCACCCATGCCCACCGACACCGCACGCGGCTGGATCGTCACCGGCGTTCTCACCCTGATCGGCGGCATCCTACGGTTCTGGCACCTCGGCTGGCGCACCGATGGCGGCACTCCGCTATTCGACGAGAAGTACTACGCCGTCCAAGCCGCCGAAATGATCCGCACTGGCGGCATCGAAGACAATCAAGCCTTCGGCGTCATCGTCCACCCACCCCTGGGCAAACAGCTCATCGCCATCCCCGAAATGCTCTTCGGCTACAACCCCGTCGGCTGGCGCATCGCCTCCGCCATCGCCGGCACCCTGTGCATCCTGCTGGTCATCCGCGCCACCCGCCGCCTGACCCGATCCACCCTGCTCGGCGGCATCGCCGGCGTGCTGCTCATCTGCGACGGCGTCTCCCAGGTCATGGCCCGGACCGCCCTGCTGGACACCTTCGTCGCCGTGTTCATCCTCGCCGCATTCGCCTGTCTGCTTGCCGACCGCGACCAGGTCCGCGCACGCCTGGCCGCCGCCGTCGCCGACGGGTCCATGGACACCTTCCCCGGCGGGGTCCCGTTGGGCGCCCGCTGGTGGCGCTTCGGTTGCGGGCTGATGCTCGGCTGCGCCACCGCCACCAAATGGAACGGCGCCTACTGGATCATCGGCTTCGCCATCCTGTCGGTGATCTGGGACATCTCCGCCCGCAAACAGTACGGACTGCGGCACCCGATCACCGCCATGTTCCGCCGCGACTTCCTACCCTCCATCTGGTCCCTGGCCATCGTGCCGATCCTGACCTACCTGGCCTCCTACTGGGCCTGGTTCACCTCCGAGACCGGCTGGGACCGACACGTCGACTCCGGAGGCATCCTGCCCGGGTTGCGGTCGCTGATCACCATGACCCTGCAGATGCTCAAGACCAGCGCGGACATCCTGACTCCCACCGACCCCCACGACCGGCACCCGTGGGAGTCGAAACCGCTGGCGTGGCCCATGTCGACCCGGCCGGTGTTGTACTACCTGTCCGGCGGGCAGGGCACCACCGGCTGCGGGGCCGGGCACGACGACTGCGTCAAACGCATCCTGCTGGTCGGCACGCCGAGTCTGTGGTTCCTGGCGTTCTTCGTCGCAGGCTGGGCGTTGTGGCGGGCCATCGCCCGCCTCGACTGGCGCTACACCGCCGTACTGGTCGCCTACGGGTTCGGGTTCATCCCCTGGCTGTTCATCTGGGAACGCCAGATGTACTTCTTCTACATGACCCCCCTGGCGCCGTTCCTGGTCATCGGCATCACCCTGGCCCTCGGCGACATCCTCGGCCGCGCCGCCAGCGCTCCCGCACGAGCACCCAACGACGGCCCCGTCACCGCCACCCACCCGCCCTCACGTACGGCCCCCCGGCCGCACCGCACACTGCTACCCCGACACGGCCAGGGTCTCGCCGTTGGCATCGAACGCCGGTACACCTCCATCGCCGTCGTCGCCCTCTACGTCGGCATCGTCGCCGCCAACTTCATCTGGCTCTGGCCCATCCTGATGGGCGACCCCATCACCCCCGCCCGACTCGTCGCCGAAACCTGGATCCCCTCTTGGGGCTAACAACCGGGCTAACAACCGGGCCGAGCACAGGGCTAAACCCGCAGCACCCGCCCGATTCACCCCCACGCGGGGCGGGTATATGGTCGGAAGTAACGATCTTCAAGATCCGCACGGCGTCTGCTGTGCGTCGTCTCGACCGAGGGAGAAATCCATGGCGCAGTACACACTTCCGGATCTGCCGTACGACTACTCGGCCTTGGAGCCGCACATCTCCGGCGAGATCATGCAGCTGCATCACGACAAGCATCACGCCGCCTACGTGGCGGGCGCCAATACCGCATTGGAGCAGATGGCCGAGGCCCGGGAGAAGGAGTCGCACGGCACCGTCAACCTGCTGGAGAAGAACCTGGCCTTCAACCTCGGTGGGCACGTCAACCACTCGATCTTCTGGCCCAACCTGTCGCCGGACGGCGGGGACAAGCCGGACGGCGAGCTGGGCGCCGCCGTGGACGAGTTCTTCGGTTCGTTCGACGGCTTCCGCGGCCAGTTCACCGCGGCGGCCGCCGGCCTGCAGGGCTCCGGCTGGGCCATGCTGGTGTGGGACACCCTCGGCCAGCGGCTGAACCTGATGCAGCTGTTCGACCAGCAGGGCAACCTACCGGCCGCGCAGATCCCGATCGTGCTGCTGGACATGTGGGAGCACGCCTTCTACCTGCAGTACCGCAACGTCAAGGCGGACTACATCAAGGCCTGGTGGAACGTGGTCAACTGGGCCGACGCGACCGCCCGGTTCACCGCCGCCCGCAGCAAGACCTCCGGCCTGATCGTGCCCTGAGGTTCTCTCGCGTAGCACCCGACGCCCCCGGTCGCATCGGCCGGGGGCGTCGACGCATCTACCCCGCGGAGCCAACGGGATCGGCCGCCACCGGACCGGCCGCCCACGATCTAGCGGTGACGGCGCACCGAGCGGCGGCACCACGTCACCGCTGGGACCTCAACCGCCGTCGGACAGCAGCCGCTCTACCCGCTCGACCTTGCCGGTCAGCTCGCCGGCATGGCCTGGGCGGATGTCGGCCTTGAGCACCAGCGAGACCCGCGACCCAAACCGGCCCACCGCCTCGCAGGCCCGCCTGACGACATCCAGGCACTCGTCCCACTCACCCTCGACAGTGGTGAACATGGCATCGGTCCGGTTCGGCAGACCCGAATCCCGCACGACCCGTATGGCCTCGGCGACGGCAGCAGACACCGAGTCGCCACCGTCCGGGCCGCCGGAGGGTGCGACAGAGAAGGCAACCAGCATGGCGTCCACGGTATACGGATCGCATTGTGGACGCTTGACGGTATTGGCGACCGCATTTCGCGGGGCACCTGGTTGGGGATCGGCGGGTCATCAGGTCAGGGAAGTCAGCGCTGCCGTCGAGGGGGTTCGTCGCCACTTGCTCCGATGGGTGGCCGCCTCGTTGACTATCGTCGGATCATGAGCGGTACGGACCATGCCAGTGCCGAGCAGGCGACCGAGTTCGCGGCGGCGTTTCGATCCTTCTTGGAATGGGTGCACGACGACGCGCGCAATGCCCGCAACGAGGTCGCGAACCTGGTCCTGGACTTTCTAGGCCCGGACCGGGCTCGCGAATCGGTCGTCAGCCGGGAATGGTCGCCGTTCGAGCACGTCAACGTTCAAACGGCGCTGAACGCGTGGACAACCCGCGAGGGGCGCAGCGCGGTGGTGCGTGGGGTCGCCCTGCCACCGCACTACGGCGGATTCTCCTTGCAGCAACTGACCAGTGGCGGTGGATTGCCGCCGATCCGGCTGTCAGCCCCGCCGCTGGTGGATCTGCCCAACGGGCCGGGTTCCACGCTGGCCTGTCTGCAGCTGGCGGTTCTGCTCGTCGAGGACGTCGCCGGGCGGTACGTGCTGATGATCTCAGGCCCGCAGGAACACGAACACGGGCTGCGCATCGAGACCGTCGGTCTACCGGTGGCAGCGGCGCAGGCGGTGATCGCCGAACTGGACGAGCTCCGCGCCGCGCTGAACGTGTATCGCGGCCACCTGCTGGACGTAGCAGTGCTATCCACCGGCGGGATCCAATTGCGCTTCGTACCGGTACCGAGCACCGAACGCGACGACGTGATCTTGCCCGAGGCGGTGCTGGGCCGTGTCGAACGGCACGCGCTGGGCGTCGCCGCCCACCGCGACGCGCTGCTGGCAGCCGGGCAGCACCTCAAGCGGGGTCTGCTGCTGTACGGCCCGCCGGGAACGGGCAAGACGCACACGATGCGCTACCTGGTCGGGAACATGCCCAGCTACACCCGTCTGGTGCTGACCGGCCGCTCGCTGCACGCGGTCGGTTCGATCGCCGAGCTGGCCCGTGAACTCGCCCCAGCGGTGATGGTGCTGGAGGACGTCGATCTGGTCGCCGAGGACCGCTCCTTCGGCCCCGGCAGCAGCCCGGTGCTGTTCGACCTGCTCGACGCGATGGACGGTGCCGCCGCCGACGCCGACCTGCTATTCGTCCTGACCACGAACCGGGCTGATCTGCTGGAGCCGGCGTTGGCCGCGCGGCCCGGGCGCATTGACGTGGCCGTCGAGGTCCCGCTGCCCGACCCGGCTGCGCGGCGCCGGCTGTTCGAGCTCTACGCGCGCGGCGTGCCGGTGCAGCTCGGCCCGGAGGACCTGGCGGACGTGGTCGAGCGGACCGACGGAGTGACTGCGTCGTTTCTGAAAGAACTGCTACGCCGTGCGGTGCTCGAATCATTGATTGAGCGTGCGCCGCTGACCGTCGTCACCGCCGAACATGTCACCCGGGCCTTGGACGACCTGCTGGACTCCGCGCAGCAGGTCACGCGGACGCTGCTAGGGGTTGGCGTGGACCCGGCTGACCTGCCCGCCGGCGGACTCGGGCCAAATTCCGCGTCGCGACCCCGCCCCGGCATGGTGCCGCTCTCTCACGGACACCGGGTATACCGGCCGCGCTAGTACGGGGCCGTACCGATCGAACAGTGCGCGGTAACGATTCACGCCGTCCGGGGCCATGATCACAAAATCGCCACCCAAGGATCGCGTTCCGGCACACCGTCACCTGGGCGAAGCCTTGACCGGCCCAGGCATCTGCGTCCACCAGAGCCCGGCGGTGTACCGCGTGAGCAGCTATTCGCTGCCGGTGCCGAGATGGATTGGGACACGGCGGTCGTCTACCTCCAAGCCCGGGCGCGTGCCGCCGTGCTCGTGACGGCGCCCGCGGCCGGGACGACCCGGTAGCTGTCCGGCGATCCCGATGCCACCGTCGCGGTCCGTCCGGCATCCTTGGTGAACTTCTGGTTGGGTTCAACCGGGGCCGGGTCACGTCGGCGTATCACTGGTGTGAGTGTCGCGACGGCGGGACAGGACGCTCGGGATGAGGCTGAGGTGATGAGTCTGCCCGAGAACGACGGTTTCGACGAGTGGGTGGCCCCGCACCTGGCCGTCTTGACCGCGCTCGCCGCGCAACAGGTGCCGTCCGCGGACGTCGAAGACGTCGTCCAGGAGACGCTGGTGCGGGCGTGGCGGCGTCGCGCGACGTTCCGGCCGGAGCGCGGAACGGCTCGTGCTTGGCTGGTGGCCATCCTGTTGGACCGAGCCCGTCGGCACCGGACCCGGTCTCGGCCGGTCGAGCTGATCGGTCTGCGTCCCGACGACGACCCGGCAACCGGCAACTCCCCGGATCTGGCGGCGAGACATATGGACATCGATCGCGCGATCGCAGCGCTTCCCCGGCGGCAGCGTGAGGTGATCTGGCTGCACTACCTGGCGGACCTGTCCATGTCCGACATCGCCACCGTCCTCGGTATCTCCGCCGGGTCGGTCAAGACCCATTTGCACCTCGGGCGCAACGCCCTTCGCATCCGACTGGAGGCGACATGAACGACGACGAGCAGAACGACAAGGAAATGGACGAGCGGCTGCGCGCGTGGGCGTCCGCCGCCCGGCGGGCCGCGCCGAGACCGGATCTCGCCGCGGTTCGGGTGCACGCCTCCCGGACCGCTCGCAGGTCACGGATGCTCGCGACGATCGGCGTCGGAGCGGCCGTCATCATCGCGATCGCCGGCGCGACAACGGCGGTGCAACTGGCTCGCGACAGCGCGATCCCTGCCGCGCAACCGACCGCGTCCTCCCCCGATGCGGTGGCGACGGGCCCTAGCACGTCCGACGGCTCGGGCCCGGGGGCCTCGACAGCAGCGGGCACGACAGGCTCCGGCGCCGCCCCGGCGGCCACCAAGATGCGGCAAGTGGTGTTCCACGGGTTGGCCATCGAGGTACCTGCCGGGTGGCCACTGAACGCTCTGCAGTGCACCTCACCCATCCGCGACACCGTGGTACTTCCTGGCCCCAGAACCACGTGTGCGGGGCCGGTGCACCCACAGGTGACCTCGGCCGAGTTCTTCGAGGGCACAGCGGGCGGCCTGGCCGGCTCACTCACCAGCACCCGCACCGAGCCGGCCACCGTCGACGGGGTCACCGCCACCCGGCTGACCGGCACCGCCGACCACGGGGTACACGTGGTGACGGTGACGGTGCCATCGCTCCAGGCGCAGGTCGTGATCCGCTCGCCCGACGCGGGCCGCGCAGCACGACTGGCCGACAGCTTGACGATCGTGCGCACCGGACCCGACGGATGTTCCTCCCGCGACGACGATCTCGGCGTGCTGCCCGTCGGCGAGCCGGCCGCCAGACCCGGCGCCGACCAGCGCCTCGTCCCCGGCACCCCCACCTCCGTCGTGATCTGCCGCTACCTCGCCGGGCTGATCGAACAGTCCACGGCGCTCGATGCGGCCGACCGCGCGTCGCTGGTATCGCTGCTCAACGGCCTCCCGGAAGGCCTGTCCCGAGCAAATCCGCAGCATTTCAGCCCGGAATCGTGCCGGTCCCCCGTCACCGCCATCGGCTCGCTGACCGGACAGCAGGCGGACGACAGCGCCGCGTACCTCATCCGGGCCGAGTACCCCAGCGGCCCCAGCCTGACCGTCGTCGTCCGGCTCGGACTGTGCGGCGACCTGGGCGCCTCCAACGGCACCCGCACCGGACAGCGGACGATGGATCTGACCGAGCGGCTAGCCCGTCTCGCCGGATCCTCGGGGGGCTTTCCCGCGGACGTCCATCCCGCCGACACCGGAACTGTCACCGGTCGCCTCCTTGTCAGCCCGCCAATGAGCGCCGACTACCCGGTGTCCGGGACCGTCATCGTGACCAACACCGAGACCCACCAGCATCGTTCGCTATCCGTTACCGACGACGGGCGATACTCCGTGTCCGTCGCCCCGGGCAGCTACACCATCGAAGGGCACAGCCCGCAATACGGCGACAACACCGGCAATTGCATAACAATGGAAAATGCGGTTCGCGTCACCGCTGGCACCACCACCCACGTCGATGTCGTCTGCTTGGAGAAGTAGCCCCGCCCCGCCAGCAGCACGATCGTCACGTCGTAGCCGGCCGTTTCGCGCTCGTCGACCTCCGTCGAGGACGTCACGACCCACTGAGGCGCTCGCGCCCCGATAGCCGCGCTGTGGCTCCGCAGAGCCGCGCAGATGGCAGGCAGCGGTGGCGTGGCATCGCCTACCGGGGCACGATGAGCAAGGTCGGTCACGTTCGAAGGTTGCGCTGATCATGGGGCCATGTACCTGGGCGGCCTGCTCGCAACCGATCCCACCGAGGATTTCGATGTCGCCACCAGCGGCGGCGTCAACGACTTCGCCGTACGGATCAGCCTGGAAGCCGGAGACCGGACCATGCCGGCGAAGCCCGTCATTGATGGTGACCATGCGCGACCCGTCACTGGCAAGTTCCCCAACACGACGGACGTGGTCATCGGTCCGCTGAGTTACGCCGGTCTGCGCAACTACAAGAATTCACCGGTCCGTGAGAGGAGTCTGGACGGCGGCTACTTCTACAAGTCCGGCGCCCAACTCCCACCGGACGCGTCGGCAACGATCACGATCGGCGACTCCGCCGCCGGCTACGCCGCGATCGTGACCGAGACCGGGCCAGCCTCGGGATCCCGCTCGGTGACCTACCGAAGCTGCGAGCAGCCGGGCTCCACCGGCTCGTGGTGGGTCGGCGGGCTCCGTCCTTTTCGGCCGCAACACCGCTTGCGTGCCCATCACGGTGACAGACCCGGACAACAAGACAACACACAGGACCACGCTGTCCCTGGGAGCCGGCACCTGCGGCGGCTCGTGAACATTGAGCTCGTCAATGTTCACGAGCCCGCAGCACCGGCGCCTGCGCCAGCAACGCAAGAGCGTAGCGGCCCACCACGACAACGCGGTGACACCGATTCGGGGGTCCGCATATGACGATTACATGATCATGGTCAGACCAGCGAGATTCGTCACCGTTAGTCGATCCCTTCCGGAATGCGATGGCACTACAACTGCAGGTGGAGACGCAGTGCGTCGTCGAGGTGCACCATGACGTCCGCAGGGGCCCGGCCCAGGACTGCGCCGATCCGCTCGACGGCGATGGAGCGGACCTGCTCGGCTTGAGCTTTTGAGTCCTGCCGAAGACCGGTCGCCGCCGCAGGCAGCAATGCTTGGAACGGGAAGACTCGATCGATGTTGCTGGTGACCGGAACGACAGTGACCACGCCTCGGCCGAGCCGCGACGCGATCGAGTTCGCCCGGTCGTTGCTGACGATCACTGCCGGTCGTCGCTTGTTGGCCTCGTTACCGCGCGCAGGGTCCAAATCGACGAGCCGGATCTCACCGCGCAGCATTAGTAAGTCCGTCGGCAGCGGCCACGTCCCAAGCTGCGTGGTCGCCTGATTCTTCCCAGCCCTGCCAGGCAGCTTCGTAGTCCTGCTCCAAATCGGGCAGACGCAACATGCGCACGGCATGCTGGAGCGCGGCCGACCTAGAAGGGAGGCCCGCCGTTCGGGCGTACTCGTCGAGGACGGCTACATCCTCATCGGGCAGGCTGACACTCAGTTTCATACTCCGATGCTACCGCAGTACTACTCTGGTGCAACAGCACGGTTGGAGATGCAGCCGCATGTATCGGCGTCCCCAGTAAGCGATCCCCATAACGGAATCGACACCCGGACAGGTGATCGTCGCTTCTACGTTCGATCGACGATCGGCCTGCACCACACTCCAGTTTCGTTTCATGTAACATATGGGCATGGCTCACACCGTCAATCGCCGCGTAGCACAACATCGCGCGCGACTACGCGCGCAGGGGATGCGCCCGCTGCAGATCTGGGTGCCGGACACCAGCGCTCCAGGCTTTGACGATGAATGTCATCGCCAGTCGGTGGCCCTGGCCGCCAGTGAGCACGCCGAGCAGGATCAGGCGTTCGTCGACGCCATCTCGCAGTTCCCCGATGACATGGACGACGAGTGAGGCGCGGAGAGTTGTGGACGGTAGCCGCTCCTGGGGACTACACGAGCAAGCCCCGTCCGGCGTTGGTCCTGCAGTCCGACAGGTTCGACGCTACGACGTCCGTGGCTGTGTGCCCGTTGACGTCAGATCCCACGGAGAGCCTGCTGCGCATTGCCATCGATCCGACAGAAGCGAACGGTCTGACGGTCACTAGCCGAATCATGATCGACAAGATCACGGCGGTACGCCGGGACAGGCTGGGTCAGGCCATCGGAGCACTGACCGACGCGGAGATGCTCTCGGTGAGCCGCTCGATGCTCGTTTTCCTCGGCATCGCGTAGTTGCTTTTTCCGGGACCTGCTGACCCATCAGGAGGAGCCACAAATGTCACCGGTAGCCGAACCTCGACCGGGACGGCTCAGCTCTGCGGCTGCCGGAGGGATGCGGGAATGCCGTTGGCTATGCCTGGTTTCGTTGCCGTACGCAATTGAGTCTTCGTCGCCGCATGACCCTCCCGAACGCTTCACCGGGATACGGGTGTCATACGGCCACCCACCCGACTCGCTCGGCCTCAGTGCCGGTAACGCATCGTCCCGATTGGCGTTCCCGCGGGAACATCGATGCGGACATCCGGACAGTACCGGGTGGGTACGTCAGCCGGCCACGTCCGGGATCGACCCGACCGCCGGTGACGCAGCCTCGGGCCCTGCCGCTGTCTGACCGGATGCCGCCTCCGCCCGGTCGATATCTGGCTCGATGTAGATCACCCGAGCGGCCGGCACCGCCGCTCGCACCCGGCGCTCCACCTCGTCGATGGCCGAGGCCACATCGGCGGCCGCCGCCGATCCCGGTACACCCACCTTGATCCCGACCATCAACTCGTCCGGGCCCAGGTAGAGCGTGCGCATGTGGATGATCCGCTGCACGCCCGGCGCTCCCGTCACCGCCGATCGAATCGCCGCCGTATCGGCCGCCGATGCCCCCTCGCCCACCAGCAGGCTCTTGACCTCGACTCCCAGGATCAGCGCCACCGCCACCAGCAGCACCCCGATCGCCACCGTGCCCACGCCGTCGTAGAGCCCATCGCCGGTGATCACCGTTGCCAGCACACCGAACAGCGCGAGCACCAGTCCGGCCAGCGCCGCCATGTCCTCCAGCAGCACCACCGGCAGCTCCGGGGCCTTGGCGCGCCGGATGAACGCCAGCACCGAGATGCCCTGCCGGAAGGGCGCCGACTCTCGCAGCGCGGTGCGCAGCGAGAACGATTCCAGCCCGATCGCGATCACCAGCACCGCGATGGGCAGCCAGGCCGCGGCGATCGCCTCCGGATGCTGGATCTTGTGGATGCCCTCGTAGACCGAGAACACCCCGCCGACCGAGAACAGCACGATCGCGACCATGAAGGCGTACACGTAGCGCTCCCGGCCGTAGCCGAACGGATGCTCGGCATCCGCCGCCCGCCGCGCCCGCTTGCCACCGACCAGCAGCAGCACCTGGTTGCCGGAATCGGCTACCGAGTGCACCGACTCGGCCAACATCGACGACGAGCCCGACACCAGGAACGCGATGAACTTCGTCACCGCTATTCCCAGGTTCGCACCCAGCGCAGCCAGGATCGCCTTGGTGCCGCCCTCGTGCCCTGAGTGACCCGAACTCGCTGGGCCCCCCGAACTCACTGAACTGCCCGAACTTCCGGAATTCCCTGAACTCTCTGAAGTCACTGCCAACCCCGCCCTGGTCCCGGGCCGGCGACCATCCCCGGCCGAAGCAAAACGTTACCGGCCGCCGAGGCGTTCCCGACAGCGTCGATGGCACGGTCGACTAACCGCGCACGCGCTCCGTAGAGTGCTGGGCAGATCACCGGTTCGGCGCAGCGCCCCGGGCGACCCGGCCGGGCGCGCTGGCACACCGCACCGGTTGGATGTCGTCAAGGAGGACGTCATGCCCACCGCTAGCCTGTCCGACCGGCCGGCCTCGTTTGGCCGATTGTTCGCCGACCGGGTCGCCGCGACGCCGGACCGGCCGGCCTTCCTGTCTCCGGATCCCACCGAACCGGGCGGCTGGCAGACCCTGACCTGGGCGCAGACGGGCGAGCGGGTCACGGAGCTGGCGGCCGGCCTGCTGTCTCTGGGCATCGGCATCGAGGATCGGGTCGCGATCGCCTCGTCCACCCGGCTGGAGTGGGTGCTGGCCGACCTGGCGATCATGTGCGCCGGCGGCGCCACCACCACGATCTACCCCACGACGAAGCAGGACGACGTCGCCTACATCCTGCGCGATTCCGGCTCCCGGGTGATCTTCGCCGAGGACGACGCTCAGCTCGGCAAGCTGGCCGACGCGGATCTGCCGAATGTGCGGGCGATCGTCACCTTCGACGGCGCGGCCGACGGCGAGCGGGTGCTGTCCCTGCAGCAGCTCGCCGAGCGGGGCCGGGCACTGCTGGCCGAACAACCGGCGGCGGTGTCGGACCGGATCGACGAGCTGCTGCCGGAGCACCTGGCGACCCTGATCTACACCTCGGGCACCACCGGCCGGCCCAAGGGGGTGCGCCTGGTACACGACAACTGGACCTACGAGGGCGCCGCCGCGGATGCCGTGCAGATCCTGCGCGAGGACGACCTGCAATACCTGTGGCTGCCGCTGTCGCACGTCTTCGGCAAGGTGCTGCTGGCCATCCAGCTGACGGTCGGGTTCACCACCGCGGTGGACGGCAACCTGGACCGCATCGTGGAGAACCTGGCCAGCGTCAAGCCGACGTTCATGGCCGGAGCACCGCGGATCTTCGAGAAGGTGCGGGCGAAGGTGACGCTCACCGCGCAGGGCGGCGGTGGGGTGAAGGCGAAGATCTTCGACTGGGCATTCAGGGTCGGAGTGCGGGCGTCGCGGCTGCGGCAGGCCGGCGCCACCGTGCCCGCCACGCTGCGGGTGCAGAACGCGGTGGCCGGCAAGCTGGTGTTCGCCAAGATCCAGCATCTGGTCGGTGGCCGGGCCCGGTTCTTCATCTCCGGGTCGGCGAAGCTGTCGGTCGAAGTGGCCGAGTGGTTCGACGCCGCGGGCGTGCCCGTGCTGGAGGGCTACGGACTGACCGAGTCCAGCGCGGCCAGCTGCGTGAACCTGCCCTTCGACTACCGGATCGGCACCGTGGGTCCGCCACTGCCCGGCACCGAGGTCATGATCGCAGCCGACGGCGAGATCCTGATGCGGGGCGCCGGCATTATGCGCGGATATCACAACAGCCCGGAGGCGACCGACGAGGTGCTGTCCGCGGACGGCTGGCTGCACACCGGCGACATCGGCGAGATGGTGGACGGCTACCTCAAGGTCACCGATCGCAAGAAGGATCTGATCAAGACCTCCGGCGGCAAGTACGTGGCGCCACAGAAGATCGAGACGGTGTTCAAGGCGGTGTGCCCGTACTCCTCGCAGATCCTGGTGCACGGCGAGGGCCGCAAATTCTGCTCCGCGCTGATCACGCTGGATCCGGACGCCATCGGCGACTGGGCGAAGGCCAACGGGATGGCGGCTGCGTCGATCGCGGACCTCGCCTTGTCCCCGGCTGTGCAGCAGCTGATACAAGGCTTCGTCGACGAGCTGAATTCCAAGCTGGAACGCTGGGAGACGATCAAGAAGTTCATCATCCTGCCCCGGGACCTGTCGGTGGAGGATGGCGAGCTGACCCCTTCGCTGAAGATGCGCCGACGCGCCGTGGAAGCCCAGTACGCCGTGCAGCTGGACGCGCTGTACGCGGCGTGACGGTTGGCCGCCGATGACCCGGCGACCTAAGCGGTGACGGCGCCGACGGGGCATACCTAGCCGGCATGGGGGCGCGTCACCGGCGGATCTGAGGTCGATCGCGGGCGGGACCATGCCTATCGCCCGATGCCGGGGCCCCCGCCTTAGCACGACCGTAGGGGCATCGGGTCGGACATCTGGGTTCCGGCCCCGCCCCACGGAGGCATCGCATGAACCCGCAGATGATGCAGGCACTCTGGGCCGCGCGCGCCGAGGACGACCGGCGTCGGGCGGTGGAACGGCAGCGTCGGCAGGCGGCCCGGGCAGCACGCCGACGGCGGCGCGATCACGGCTGACGCGCCGTCGTCGGCGGGCGCGGCCGTGATGCGCCGTCAGTCGTAGGTGTAGAAGCCTCGGCCGGACTTGCGACCCAGCAGGCCCGACTCGACCATCCGGCGCAGCAGCGGCGGCGGCGCGAAGGTCGGCTCGGCGTACTCGGCATACAGCGACTCGGCCACCGCCATGGTGGTGTCCAGGCCGACCAGGTCGGTCAACGCCAGCGGCCCCATCGGGTGCGCGCAGCCCAGCACCATGCCGGTATCGACGTCCTCGGCGGTGGCATGCCCGGCCTCGACCATGCGAATCGCCGAGAGCATGTAGGGCACCAGCAGCGCATTGACCACGAAGCCCGCCCGGTCCTTGGCGCGCACCACGGTCTTGCCCAGCGTGCCGGTGGCCAGCTCGGTCACCCGATCGATGGTTGCGGCGGCGGTGAGCTGAGACGGGATGACCTCGACCAGCTTCTGCACGGTCGCCGGATTGAAGAAGTGCATGCCCACCACGAGTTCTGGTCGGGTGGTGGCAGCGCCGAGCCGCGCAATCGGGATCGAGGAGGTGTTGGACGCCAGGATCGCCGACCGGTCGGCCACGGTGCGGTCCAGGTCCGCGAACAGCGCCAGCTTGATCTGCTCGTTCTCGGTCGCGGCTTCGACCACCAATTCCCGGTCGGCCAGCTCCGCGATCCCCGTCACCGCCCGCAGCCTGCCCAGGGCGGCGTCGGCGTCCTGGGCCGATAGCTTGCCCTTGTCCACGCCGCGCCGCACCGACTTCTCGATCCGCGCCCGGGCGGCGTCGGCGAGTTCGTCGCTGGCCTCGGACACGACGACGTCCAGCCCGCTGCGGGCCGCGACCTCGGCGATGCCCGAGCCCATCAGCCCACCGCCGACCACGCCAATCCTGGTGATGCCCACGCGATCCTCCGCTTCTGTTCCGCCACCTCCAGGCAGGATGCCACACCGACGTCCTCGACCTCGGCGCGTGGTCGTGCCCATGGCAGCGCTGGAGGGGCGGCCGCCCCCAGCCGTCGCGGGCCGGTATCCAATTCGGTCAGGTGCAGCAATCGGGGAGGCAGCGATCGGGGAGGCAGGGGTCGGGGAGGCGGATCACGGTGATCGGCGATGGTGCGCACGACCCGCGGCCGACCACCGGTCACCCTCGTCGAATTCTGCCGTCGATGGTCGCATGGCTGTGCGCCGTCATCCTGGCGGGCCCTGCCACCGCGACCGCCGGCTGGCCGATCGATGCCCGCGGTTTCGGGAGTTCCGTACTGTGGGCAGGACGCACCAATCCCGGTGGGAGGTCGGATGGCGGGCGGGACGGCACGGGTCATGGCTCGGCTCGGCATCGGCGCGGTGCTCGCCGGCTCCCTGGTCATCGCGGTGCTGCACGTGGTCGGGCCGGGTGCGGCGATCTCGCCGATCCGCCGGACCATCAGCGAGTACATGCTCACCAGCGCCGCCTGGGCGTTCGACGTCGGCGTGCTGGCCATCGCCTCCGGCTCGGTGGCCGTTCTGCTGGCGACCGCTCGATCCGGTGGCCCGGGCGAGCCACGCGCCAGTTCCACCGGTCTGGTCTTCGGCGGGCTGTGGGTGATCGGCCTGCTGACGCTGACGGCGTTCCCCAAAGCGAATTGGGCGCTGGGACCCAGCATCTCCGGTCAGGTGCACCGGATCGCCAGTCTGGTGGCGTTCGTCGCGTTGCCGCTGGCGGTGCTGACGTTGGCCCGCCGCGGAACGTCGCGGCTCCGGGCGGCATTCGCGAGGGCTCGCTGGGCGGCCGGTCTGGCCGTGGCCGGGCTGGCCTGGTTCGTCCCGATCATCGTGGCGATCGCGACGGGGGCAAGCGGTGGCCGATGGTGGCTGGCGGTGCCGCTGGGGCTGGTGGAACGCGGCATGGCGGTGACGGAGATCGCGGCGCTAGTCGTTCTGGGGGTGTGGGCCATCCGGCGCACCGCACCGGAGAGCGCGGAGCGGACGGGCGCGGATCGGGTGACGGCCCCGGCGCTCGGGGGCGCTACTGGTGCGGTGGAACCCGATCCGGCGCCGGCCCGGCTGCCCGCCGTCGATCCAGCGACTCCCTGACCTCCGCGATCGCCTGCGGCCCCACCCGGCAGCAGCCGCCGATCAATGCCGCACCCGCGGCGCGCCAGCCGTCCACCAATCCGGCGCGGAAGGTGCCGGTCCCGGTCCAGCGGCGGGCGGCAGCGTCCCAACCCTCGCCGCTGTTCGGGTAGACCACACCAGGCTTGCCGGACGCCAGGACCGCCGCCGACACCATCTCGGCGGCATGCTCCGCCTCGCAGCAGTTGACCCCGACCGCGATGATCTCGTCCACCTCGGCGACCATGGCCCACACCCCGACGGCCGGTTCGCCCAGCCGGGTCGTCACCACCCCGTCGCGCATCGCGCAGGTCAACGACAACCACGCCGGAACACCCGTGCCGTCGATCTCGGCGAGCAGCGCCTCCGCCTCCGCGGCGCACGGGATCGTCTCCATGGCCAGCACATCGGCGCCCGCGTCGGCCAGCACCGCCAGCCGGGGCCGGTGCCACTCGCGCAGCTGCGACACGGACAAGCCATAGTCGCCGCGGTATTCCGAGCCATCGGCCAGCACCGCGCCGTACGGACCGATCGAGGCCGCCACCCAGCGATCCTCGTCACCGCCGGATTGCTCTCGCGCCCGCGCGGCCAGCGTCACGCTGCGCCGCATCAATGCTGCCGCACGGTCCGCATCCAGCCCGAGGCCGGCCAGTCCGGTGAACGACGCCTGATAGGACGCAGTGGTGGCGACCCGGGCTCCCGCGGCGAAGAAGTCGGCGTGCGCGGCGACGATCTCATCCGGGTCGTCGGCCAGCAGCCGGGCCGACCACAGCGCCGACGACAGGTCGTGTCCGCGCGCCTCCAGCCGGGTGGCCAGGCCGCCGTCCAGGGTGATCGGTCCGGCGGCGATCGCCTGCGCCAGTGTCGTTGCCATGCCCCGACTCTGCCACGTCAGCGGCGTCGATGTACCGCGTCGGGGCGCCCGACCGGACCCACTACCCGACGGGTTCCACCGGCTGGGCCACGGGTACCGGGCGGCGACCCACCCTGGTGGTCCAGGCCAGCAGCCAAGCGAGCAGCACGGCCGCCACCGCGATGGCCGCGCTGGTGACGATCACCGGCAGCACCCCGTGCGGCCGCGGATCCAGGAACGGGTAGGGATACCAGCCCACCGCCGGTCCGCGAACCTCCGAGTAGATCAGGTACAGCACCGGGTAGATCAGCCACAGCCAGGCACGGTCGAATCGCAGCGGCGTCACCGTGCGGTCGAGCAGGAAATCCGCCAGGACGACCACCGGCATCACGTAGTGCAGCACCGTGTTCACCCAGTCGACCTGGGTCTGCAGCGCGTCCTCCAGCCCGGACAGCAACAGCGAGTAGACGATGCCGGTGATCGTCATGTACAGCGCCGCCGCGCCGCGCAGCAGCGCCATCGACGGCGCGGTCGAGCCCCGCCAGGCCGCGACCGCCGACAGCGCCAACAGCACGGCGGCGATCAGGTTGGACTCGATGGTGAAGAAGCTGAAGAAGTTGGCCGCCGAGAACGTGGCGACATACCGGGTGCTGTAGACGAACTGCGTCACGACCGCGGCCACGATCAGCCCGGCGCCAGCGAGCCGAAGAATCGCACGAATCCGAGCCGACACGGACCCTCCCCCTCACTGTCGCCGACCACCGCACCGACCACCGCATACTGCCGCACCCATCATCGAGGATCGGCGCGTCACTGGGAAGTAGGTGCGGTCACGCCGCGAAGCGGTGCAGCCTGTCACTGTTCCGACACGTAGCGTGTCGCCCTCCCGGTGGCGGCCGGTGCGGGGGACACTGATCGTCACTCACGCGCCCGCGCGGGCACGTGTCCGATCGTAGGGGAGGCGCGATGACCACCGCTGTGAACATGCGGAAATTGGCCGCAGAGGCACTGGGCACAGGCTGCCTGGTGTTCTTCGCCGTGGGCGTGGCGACGCTGTGCTTCGGGTTCGGCATCACCGGCGGCAGCGGCGCGGCGGGGGTGATCGCCACCGCGCTCGCGTTCGGCCTGGTGCTACTGGTGCTCGTCTACGCCATCGGCTCGATCTCGGGCTGCCACATCAACCCCGCGGTGACCATGGGATTCCTGGTGGCGGGCCGGATGTCGATCGTCGAGGCGGTCGGCTACTGGGTGGCGCAGATCGTGGGGGGCATCGTCGGTGCCGCCCTGCTCCGCCTCGTGTTCGCCGGCGCCAGCAAGTACAGCTCTTCGACGGGGCTCGGCACCGACGGTTTCGGCGAGAACTCCATGGTCGGGCTGAATGCCGGCGGCGCGTTCCTGGCCGAGGTGGTGCTGACATTCCTGTTCGTGCTGGTGGTGCTGGTGGCCACCCGCCCGGCGGCGTATGCCTCGGTCGCCGCGCTGGGCATCGGCCTGGCCCTGACCACGGTGCACCTGATTGGCATTCCGCTGACCGGTACCTCGGTGAATCCGGCGCGCAGCATCGGTCCGGCGCTGTTCGTCGGCGGATCGGCGCTGTCCCAGCTGTGGCTGTTCATCGTGGCACCGCTGGTCGGTGGCGCGGTGGCCGCTCTGGTGGCCCGGCTGCTCTACCCCGCCAGGTTGGAAGCTGCGGCGCCGCAGGCCGCCGAGGAGTAGCCGGACCGAGGGCTAGCCGGCGCCATCGCGAGTCGTCTCCGCCGAGCTGAGCAACGGGCGCCGACCTCCGGGGATGTGCTCAGGCTCTGGGCGAAACGCCGTGCAGCGGATACCGTGACCGACACCACGCGCGCGGCGCGGGGCGCCGGTCACGGGCCGGGTGGGCGAGCCACAGCGGAGGCGGCCATGGCGGTACAGCAGCACAAGTTCCTTCTCGACGAGTCCGAGATGCCCACCCGGTGGTACAACATCATCCCGGACCTGCCCGATCCCCCGCCGCCACCGCTGCACCCGGCGACGCGCGAGCCGGTGGGGCCGGACGACCTGGCGCCGCTGTTTCCGGCCGAGCTGATCACCCAGGAGGTCTCCGGCGAGCGGTACATCGACATCCCGGAGGAGGTGCAGGAGGTCTACCGGCTGTGGCGCCCGTCCCCGCTGTTCCGGGCGCTGCGGCTGGAGCGGGCACTCGGCACCCCGGCACGCATCTACTACAAGTACGAGGGCGTCTCACCGGCCGGCTCACACAAGCCGAATACCGCTGTGCCGCAGGCCTTCTACAACGCTCGCGCGGGCGTGCGCAAGCTGACCACGGAGACCGGCGCCGGCCAGTGGGGCACCGCGCCAGCGTTCGCGTGCGCGCTGTTCGGGCTGGAGTGCGAGGTGTGGCAGGTCGGGGCCTCCTACGACTCCAAGCCCGGCCGCAAGACACTGATCGAAACCTTCGGCGGCACCATTCACCGGTCCCCGTCCCGGCTGACTGCCGCCGGGCGGGCATTTCCGGAAGACCACACCGGTTCGCTGGGCATCGCCATCTCCGAGGCCGTGGAGGTCGCCGCGGGATCCGACGACACGAAGTACGCGTTGGGCTCGGTGCTCAACCATGTGCTGCTGCACCAGACCGTGATCGGCGAGGAGGCGCTCGCGCAACTGCGGCTGGCCGGTGAGGACTCAGTGGATCTGATCGTGGGCTGCACCGGCGGCGGCTCCAACTTCGGCGGGCTGAGCTTCCCGTTCATCCGGGAGAAGCTGGCGGGCCGGATGTCCCCGGTGATCCGGGCGGTGGAGCCGGCCTCCTGCCCGTCGCTGACCCGAGGCGAGTATCGCTACGACTTCGGCGACACCGCCGGAATGACGCCGCTGCTGAAGATGCACACCCTGGGGCACGACTTCGTGCCGGACCCGATCCACGCCGGCGGGTTGCGCTACCACGGCATGGCGCCGTTGCTGAGCCACATCTACGAGTTGGGCCTGATGGAGGCCATCGCCATCGACCAGACCGAGTGCTTCGCCGCCGCCGTGCAATTCGCCCGCACCGAAGGCATCGTCCCGGCACCGGAGCCCACCCATGCGCTGGCGGCGGCGATCAGGGAAGCGGTGGCCTGCAAGGCGTCCGGTGAGGAGAAGGTGATCGTGACGGCGCTGTGCGGGCACGGCATGCTGGACTTGGCGGCGTACGACTCCTACCTGCGCGGCGACATGGTCGACTCCGGGTTGTCCGATGAGGCGCTGGCCGCGGCGCTGGCGGACGTCCCGGTGGTCGCCTGACCTTCCCCGCGCCGCATCCGGCACGCGCGCGGGACCGTACCGTGCCATGCCGTCCCCGGCCCGTCGCAAACGAGGGACCGGGGACGGCAGGTCGCGTCAGGGGGCCGAGCGTGGCCCCAATCGGGAGCCGAGGTGCGGGCCGCAGCCGCCGCGACGGTGACGGCCGAAGACGAGCAGCGCCAACCCGATCCAGAACACCGGGATCAGGATGAAGCCGTGGGTCAGCACGATCAGCAACAGCGCCCCCAGAATCACCGGCAGCGCGGCGACCGGGCGTCGGCGGTGTCCACCGGCGCGGCCGTACCACCGGCCGGCCGGCCCGTATCCGGGGGCACGCCCGGACCATCCCGGGGTGCGTTGCCAGCCGGGACCCTCGCCGCCCCACCCGGACTCGTCGCGGGTCCATTCCGAACCGCCGGTGTCCCGGCCGGAACCGCCGCCACCCCAGCTGGCGTCGTCCCTGGCTGCGCCGCGATCGTCCGGAAGATCGGCCAGCAGCGTCGGCAGCTCGTCCAGGTAGGTCGTGGCGTAGGCCTGCCGTACCCGCTCGTCGTACTCCGTCGCGGTCAGCCGACCGGCGGCGAAGTGCCGGGCCAGGTGGTCCACCGTGGCCTGCCGATCGGTGTCGGCCGCTCGCATCCGCGGCTCCGGCCCGCTCATGACCGACCCCGACCATCGCTGTCGGCGCCGCCGGCGCCGCCGCCGTCGTCACCGTCGAGATCGACCGCCGCATCGGCGACGTCGTCACCGGCGGTCGAGTCAGAATCCTCGTCACCGCCGGCCGCGTCCTCCTCATCGACACCGTCATCCGCCGGCTCGTCTCCGAGGATTCGGTACAGATCGGTCCGGGTGCGTGCCAGCACCGATCGGGCCTGCTCGACCTGCCGGGCCGTTCCGGTGCGCATCACATGAAGGAACGCCGCCGCGACGCCGAACACCAGACCGCCCATCTCCTCGGCGTTCTCGTCCCGCTCCGGTGCCATCTCGTCCCACATGTCGGCGAACTCGCGAGTCCGATCGGCGACGTGGTGCCGCCCGTCCGTGGTCAGTCGGTAGACCCGACGGCCGTCCTGTTCCTCGGCGCGGATCAGACCCTCGTCCTCCAACTGCTGCAGGGTCGGGTACACCGACCCTGGGCTGGGACGCCAGCCACCGCCGCTGCGCCGGCCGATCTCCTGGATCATCTGGTAGCCGTGCATGGGCTCCTCCGCGAGCAACGCGAGCAGCGCCGATCGCACATCGCCTCGCCCGGCGCGGGAGCCCCGGCGATGCCGGGGACCCTTCCAGCCGGGACCCCACGGGCCGCCCCAGGGCGGACCCCAGGGCTCGCCGCGCGGGCCACCCCTGCGCGGGCCGCCGTGGCTGTGTTCCTCCGGCCGCGGCGGGCGCGGGGGGCGCGGCGGCCTCGGCGGAGGCGGCCCGAATCCCATCTCGGCCGCCAGGCGCCGCAGGAACTCCGGCACCTCCCGGAAATCTCCGGGGGCTGATCCCCAGCCCTGTCCCCATCCGGTCATCTCGTCCTCCTCTGTCGGAACCCAGTGCGAGTTCGGTACGAGCAGCGTGCCGAGCTCGATGTCTGACCGAGCCCGATAGCTCTCGATAGGTCAACGATATATCGAGAACGATCGCTCAGGTAGGTTCGAGACGAGGATCAGGGTGAACTCCGGGTTTCCCCGGAGCCCATCGGAGTCGCGGGGAGCCAGGCCGAACTCAGCTCGAGGCCAGCAGCTCGTCCAGCTTCTGGTAGCCCTCGATCACGCCGGTGTCCATGCCGCTGGCCAGGATCATGTCGCGGATCTCCAGCGACTCGACCACCGACAGCGCGACGGTCCGGGTACGCCCGCCGCCGAGGTCGGTGAACGTCATGGTCTCCAGACTGACCCCGTCCGGGACGTCGGTGTAGGTGAAGGTCTGCACCAGGCGCTCGAACGGCCGGACCTCGTGGAACGACCCATAGAAGGCGGCGATCTGCTGCCCGTCGCGCACCGCGGCGTAACGCCAGCTACCGCCGGTGCGGGCGTCCCAGTGATCGATCCGGGTGTCGATGCTGCGCGGACCGATCCACCTCGCAAACAGCTCCGGGTCGACCCACGCGCGGAACACCCGCTCCGGCGGGGCGTCGAAATCGCGCACGATGGTGATGGTCGGGACGGACGGGTCGGACTCGATGGTGGTCTGCCGGGTGCTGTTCGTACTGGTCATGATGCCGCTCCTTGCTCGTGGGTGGATGGTGTGTGGGGGTCCGGATGGCCAGCCTCGTCCATCTCGGCGAGTACGGCGTCCAGCCGGCGGTAGCGCTCCTCGGCTTGCCGGCGGTAGCGCTCGATCCAGGCCGTCATCAGGTCGAACACCTCCGCGTCCAGGTGACACGGCCGACGCTGTGCCCGGCGGGTCTGGGTGACCAGGCCGGCGTCGGCGAGCACCCTGAGGTGCTTGGAGACCGCCTGCAGGCTGATCCGGTACGGCGCAGCCAACTCGCCAACGGTGGCGTCGGATACCGCCAGCCGGGCGACGATGTCCCGCCGGGTCGGATCGGCCAGAGCCGCAAAGGCCCGGGACAGGGTGTCCTGCGTCATGTCGCGCTCCATCATCAACCAATTGGTTGAGAACGAGAGTAGCGGCGCGCGGCGATCGTTGTCAACCGCTTGGTTGAATACCCTCTTGCGGCCGGCGGATCGCTAGTCGAACAGCGGCGGCGTTCCCTGCCTCGGATAGGTGACGTGCCCGTCGGGCCGCAGCAGTGGCGGCGGGCCCCACTGCCCGATCCGGTGCCCGACTAGCTGACCCGGTCCGAGGACGTGCTGCACCTGCCAGCCGCGAGCCACCAGCGCCGTGGCGATCAGGCTGCGATGGCACCGCCAGGGGACCGCCTCCGCACACATGATCGCTGTCCGGATCCCCCGGCCCGACAGTCCGGCCCGCGTCACCGGCGCCGTCGGGCACCTCGGAACCGTGCGGTCCGGACGGCCAGCCGAGCCCACCAGGTTCGCCAGTTCTGCCAGGCCCTGCTCGAATTCGTCCCCAAGCGTCCAATCGGCGTAGGCGTGAAAGCCGTCGTTGGTCCAACCCGCATTGATCTCGGGGTCGACGCCACGACGTCGCCGGCGCCCGCCGAGCGCCTGTATCCGCCGGTAATCGATGCCGGCATCAGCCAGCCAGCCGGACATCACCTCGGCCCCGAATTGCGGATTACGTCGTGAGCCGGGAATGCTGCGCACATCCACCACGCTGGCAATCCCACTGTCGCGCAACAACTCCAGGGTCTGCTCGACGGTGCGCGTGGAGTGTCCGAACGTCCACAGCCGGTCGGATGGCATACCCCTCACCCTAGCCACGGGCTCGTTCGGTGCAATGCCGAGCCGGCGCCGGCGCAGCATCGCAGCGACCACGACACGCCGCTCCGACCGGGGCCAAGACCGAGACGTGCCGGAGTCGTCAGCGGCCTGGCATTACTGTGGCTGGCATTTGCTGTGGCCGGCATTACTGTGGTTGGAATGCACCCCGTGATGGGACATCTCGCGCTACCCACTCAGGTTCCCCGGCCGGAGCGCCGACGGTGCTGACCTCACGACCGCGTGTCACCCTCGCCATGTCCGACCGGACCCGCGCCGAGCTGCTGACGCCGCCGCTGCTGACCCGCCTGCACGAGGTGGCGCAGACCGACCCCGCGGTGCTGGTGCAGGACTTCGCCGATCCACGGCACCGGGCGCTGCTCGCAGGCACCGACATCCTGCTGACCGGATGGGGTGTTCCCGCGGTGGACGGCGCGGCGCTGGAGCGAATGCCTCGGCTGGGCGCCATCGTGCACGGGGCCGGATCGGTCAAGGGATTCATCGGCCCGGGGGTGTTCGAGCGCGGCGTGCTGGTCTCCTCGGCGGCCGCAGCCAACGCCGTGCCGGTCGCCGAGTTCACGATCGCCGCGATCATCTTCGCGGCCAAACGGGTCACCCGGTTCGTGCACGCCCTCCGCACCCATCGCGCAGCCGGCGCACTGGATCTCGCGGTGACGGGGGTCGGCGGGCACGGCCTGACCATCGGCGTGGTGGGCGCCTCCCGCATCGGGCGGCGGGTGATCGCGGCGCTGCACGGCCTGCAGATGTCGGTGCTGCTGGCGGATCCGACCGTCGACCGCGCGGACGCAGCAACCCTCGGCGCGGATCTGGTAGATCTCGACGAACTGCTGCACCGCGCGAACATCGTCACCCTGCACGCGCCGAGCGTGCCGGAGACGCGGCACCTGCTGGATGCGCGACGGCTGGGCCTGCTCTCCGACGGCGCCACGGTGATCAACACCGCCCGTGGGGCGCTGATCGACACCGCCGCGCTAACAGCCGAGCTGGTATCCGGCCGGCTCGACGCGGTGTTGGACGTCACCGATCCGGAGCCGCTGCCGCCGGACTCGCCGCTGTTCGATCTGCCAAACGTGCTGCTCACTCCGCACATCGCCGGCGCCCTGGGCAACGAGGTAACCCGGCTGGGCGAGCTGGCGGTGACGGAGATCGAACGGCTGACCGCGGGCCTGCCGCTGGCCCACCCGGTGCACGCCGCGGACCTGGAGCGGATCGCGTGAGCGCGCCCACGCCGGATGCCCGGCTCGCCTTCTCCACCCTGGGCTGCCCGGGCATAGCCATCGCCGACGTCGCCGATAGCGCGGCACGGCACGGCTTTTCCGGCCTGGAACTGCGCGCTGCGGCGGGCGAGCCCGTGCACCTCGGGCTCGAGCCGGCCGAGCGGCGGGACATCGTCACCGCCCTGGCCGCACGGCACATCACCGTGCTCGCGCTCGCCTCCTACCTGCGGGTTGCGGACCCGGCGGCGGACGACGACGCCGTGGTCGCCGCCGGGCTCGCGCATGGCCGGTTGGCCGCGGACCTGGGCGCGACGTACCTTCGGGTCTTCCCCGGGGCGCCCGCCCACCCGGACGCCGACCGCGACGCCCATGATGCGGCCGCCGTCCGGCGGCTGCGCCGGCTGCGCCACGAACTGGACGACCTCGGCGTCGCGGTCGCGCTGGAGACACATGACTCGCACCCGGCAGGCGCCGACGTGGCCCGGATCATCGAGCGCTGCCCGGGAGTACTGGCCATCTGGGACACCCTGCACACCTGGCGGGCCGGCGAGGCACCCGCCCAGACCGCGGCCACGCTGGCCGGCCGGCTGGCGTACGTCCAGCTCAAGGACGTGGCATCCCGGACCAATCTGGCCCCACTACCACCCGGCGATGGAGTGCTGCCGCTGCAGCAGGTGGCGGACTCCCTGCGCGCCAACGGCTATCGTGGCTGGCTGTCGTGGGAGTACGAGCGAGCCTGGTTCCCCGAGGCGCCGGCGCTGCCCGAGTTGGCCGCCGATGTCGCTACCTGGATGCGTACGACCTTCGGGCACTGACCGGGCGGGACGATCATGCCGGCGCCGGGCGGAGCCTCAGCCTGACCCACTGTCGTCCGCCACGTTTGACTCGATCCCGCCCGCTCCCTAGTCTGTTACTAAAGCAGCTCCTTTAGTATCGAGAGGAACACGAGCGTGCCGGTCACCCAGACGTTCGCCGCACTCGCGGACCCGATCCGCAGCGCCATTGTGGACCAACTGACCCGCGGCGACGCCACGGTGAGCGAGCTGTCCTGCCTGTTCCCCATCACGCTGCAAGCGGTCTCGCAACAGATCGGCACGTTGGAGCGAGCCGGACTGGTGACCCGACACCGGGAGGGAAGAACACGGCGCGTGCACCTGGAAACCTCTCCCATCGATCAGGCATTCCGCTGGCTAGAGGCCAGACGGCAACGCCTGGAGCAGCGCTACCAGCGACTGGACGAGGTGCTTGCCGACGTACTCGTCATCGAAGCACCGACCGCCACTCCGAAGAGCAGGGCGCAGTCCGATCGTGAATCTCACCGAAAGGAATCGTCATGACACAGCACGACATCCGCCACCCCGGCGCCACCGAACACACCCGGGTCGGTGAACAAAGCATCATGCATCGGCGCGAATTCAACGCACCCGCCCTCCTGGTGCAGCGTGCGCACACCGACCCTGACCTGTTCACCCGGTGGATGGGCCCGCGCGGCACCACCGTCCGGCTGGACCACTTCGACGCCACCACCGGAGGGGCGTTCCGCTACCTCGTGCAGGCTCCCAGCGGCGATCGTTGGGCCTTTCGCGGCTCCTACCACCTGGTCGACAACGGCATCATCGTGCACACCTGGGAATACGAGGCCGAACCTGGAATCACCCTGGAAACGCTGCGATTCTCCGAACTACCGGGCAGCCGCAGCACGCTCGAGATCACCTCGACCTACACCTCCCGGCAGGCCTGCGACGCCATGCTCGCCAGTGGGATGGATGCCGGCATGGACGAAGACTTCGAACGGCTCGACTCCATCCTCCAGACGGTCCCGGCCAGCAACGACGACTGACCGAGCGGGACGATCATGCCGGTGCTGGGCGGGGCACCTCGGCGAACGGTGAGAGCCGCAGCCAGCCGGGCAGCGCCCGGCGCGCCCAACTCGGTCCCTGCACGATGAGCCCGGTCCGCAGCGCACCAGGCCAGCTGACATCGCCACGCCACCACTGCACCAGCAGGCGAAGCGGCGCGGAGACCGTGACAGTGACCGGCTGGCCCGGGTCCGCGTCGCAGACGTCCGCCCCTCCCGAGGTCGCCACCAGCCACCAACGACCGGCCGCACCAGGCACGTCGGGGAACCGGAACTCCAGCACCGCACCGGACTCCGGCAGCGCCGCCAGGTTGAGATTGCGGTGCATGTCCCACAGCAACAGGTGCGGATCCAGGTCGGTCTCCCCCAGCTCGGGTACCCATCGTGCGCCCCACCGGCCAACCGACTCCACCACCGGCAGCAACTCACGGCCGGCGAGCGTCAGCGCGTACTGGACGCCCCCAGGTCCGGCGACCCTGTCAACCACCCCCGCCCGCGTCAGCCGCCGCAACCGCTTTGACAGCAACGCCGGCGACATCCGGGGCACCCCGCGTTGCAATTCGGAGAATCGCCGCGATCCCATCAGCAGCTCGCGAACCACCAGCAACGTCCACCGCTCGTCGAGCAGTTCCATCGCCTTGGCGACGGGACAGAACTGTCCATAGCCGGCCATCACGATCCTCCGCACTGCGCGTGGGGCAGCCGACCGGCGCCGGCGCGCACCCGGCAGCAGGGCCACTACACATTCTGAACTGTCGCCGGCCGCATCGCCGGGCACATCGTGGACCCCACACTCCACCACGATCGGAGGCACGCCATGTTCACAGCCACACCCACACCAACGGCAGCACCCCAGCGTCCGGGTGCGCCGGGGCCGGACGGCCGCTCCACCGAGCAACCCGAGCCCACGCCGCAACAGCAGGGTGCCAGACTGCTGGGGCAGGTCGCCGGGTATGTGGGTCACCGGACCGTCGCGATGGGGCTGCGCACCGGGCTGGTGCGGGCGCTGGCGACCGCCGAAGACGGGACCACACCGAAGGCGCTGGCCGCTCACCTGGGGCTGGATGCCGGCTACGTGCGGGTATGGTGCCGCGCCGCCGTGGCGACCGGGCTATGCGAGACCGACAGCGCCGCCGCAGATTCCGGCGTGGCAGTGCGTCTGGCCCGGCACGTCGGCGCATTGCTGCTGGATGAGGAGCATCCGGCCTACCTGGGCGGCGTGTTCGAGGTGCTGGAGCAGCCGGAGGTGTTCGACCGGTTCGAGTGCAGCCTGGCCGACGGCAGCCGGATGTGGTGGTCGGACTGTCGGCCCGAGTGGATCGATGGCGTCGCCGGCACCGGCCGGCCGTTCTACACCCGGCTGGTGCCGGGCGGCCTGCAGCGCATTCCCGGCCTGGCAGAGCGTCTGGCGGCCGGTGGGACGGTGCTGGACAGCTCCTGCGGGTCTGGCGCGGGGCTGCTCCGGCTGGCCGCCAGCTATCCGGCGTGCCGGATCGTGGGGGTGGACGGCGACGCGTTCTCCCTGCGGCGGGCCGCCGATCGGTTGCATGCGGCGAGCCTGGCCGACCGGTGCGAACTCATCGAGAGCCCGCTGGAGGAGCTGACGCTCACCGAGCCGGTGACGGTGATCGTCAACAACATCTCGATGCACGAGTGCCGGGACATCGACCGGGCCACGGACCGGCTAGCGGCGGCCCTGGAACCGGGCGGCTACCTGGTGATCTCCGATTTCCCGTTCCCGGACACGGTTTCCGGGCTGCGCACGGCTGCGGGGCAGGTCATGAGCGGCATTCAGTTCTTCGAGGCGCAGATCGACGACCAGCTGCTGCCCCGGGCGGCATATCCGGCGCTGCTGGCGCGGCACGGATTCACCGATATCGACCAGTTCGACCTCGCCCCCGTACATGCCGTCACGCACGGGCGGGTGCCACCCCGGGACTGAACGCGGGCCGGGCGATCCGGCGGCGCCCGCTCGCGACCGGTTCGCCCGATGGCGCCGTGCCCCCGGTCGTCGGCTCCGGCTACTATCCGGGTCCGAGCAGCGGAGGTGGGGCACGTGGGGGCGGCGACCGGGTGGACGGTGCCCGGGTTCGCGCTCGGCACCGGTACCCGGTTTCGGGTCAGCGCCGGCGCCATCGCACGCCAGCACACCAGCTTCACGTGCCCGATGGGCCTGGCGTTGGACGCGCGATTCCGGGCCGGCTCGCTGCGGCCGGACGATCCGTCGGCCCGGCCCCGGTTCGACCGTTCCGCCTCGTTGATCTTCGCCGTGCAGCGCGCCGTCGGGGCCCTCGCGGCCGGCACCGATCCCCGCGACATTGTCGACGGCGAGCGGGATCTGACCCACTCGCAGCGTCGATACTTGCGACACGCCCTGGACGTGCTACCGGACCTGATTCCCGAGGCGTCCCGCGCCGCCGGAGCGCCGTACCGGCCGGCCGAGAGTATCGCGGGACGGGTTCCGCTGGGGACGCTGCACGGCACGGTGACGGTATTTGCCATGCACCTGACCGGCCCCGGGGCGGCGGGGGCGGTGCACGAGGCGGTGCGGATCCGGCTGAGCGGGCTGCGCGAGCCCACCGCCGAGGACGCGGTGTGGGTGGCGGTGGCGGCGGTCGCACTGGCCACCGATGACGCGGTCGGCGAGGACGCCCGCATCCGGGTCAGCGAGTTCAGCGCGCTGGACGGGCAGCTGCGCTGCTCCTTCGACGGCTCCCGGTCCGACGCCATCGATGCATTGCGTCGGCACGGCACCGTGCTGTGGGAGGCGTTGGGCGGCAGCGTGTTCCGCCCCGGCTCGGCCTGCGTGGGTTGCGCGTTCCTGTCGGCTTGCCCCGCGGTCGAGTCCCGGTCGGGGCTGCTCGGGGTGCCGAAGGGGGTCGTCCGGCGTCGGGTCAGCGCCGCGGACCTTGCCTCGTATTCCCGCTGCCCCACGGTGTTTCGGGTCCGCGACGACCATCTGCCCGCCCGATATTCCGATATCGCGGACCTCGACTTCGGTGGGCCGCAGCGCCGAGGGCTGGCCGTGCATGCCTGGCTGGCCTGGGCCCATGCGCGCCAGCCAGCCCGCGCCTGCACTCCGGAGGATCTGCCCTCGCCCGGATCCGCGACCGCTATCGCGGCGGCGGCCGAGGCGGGTCTGGATCCGGACGATTGTGCCCTGGCATACCCGTATCTGGCGCAGCATCCGGCGCACTGCCTGGTCGGACACCCGGAATTGGGCGGCTGGGCCCCGGAACGGCCGGTGGTCAGCTACGACCCGCACGCGGACGCCGTGGTGATATCCACCCCGGATCTGGTGGCCGCGGCAGCGGACAGCGGCGAACCGGTCTGGCGCGAGACGAAGACGGCAGCAACCGTGCCGCCCGATCTGTTCGCGGCCATGCGGCGTTACCCGGACCTCGCGCTGAACCTGGTCCTGCTCGCCGACCGCGCGGACCAGACCGGCCTGCGCGGCGACGCCGAGCTGGAGGTGCTCACCCCCGGCGGTGGCACGGTCCTGGCCGCATCCACCGATCAAACCGACATCGTCGCCCTGGCCCGGGATCTCGTCACGCGGATAGCCGGATCGCTCGTCACCGATACGGTCTTCGATCGCGACCCCGGCCCCGGCTGCCCGACATGCCCGGCGCACGGCTGGTGCGATCCCCCAGAGGATCGGGTGCACTTCGGCGGGGTACCCGTGCCGCCCGGCGGTGACCCCACAGGTGACGAGGCCGCCGACGATGCGCCGTTTTGATCGAACGCGCCGTGTGCCCGGACCGCCCGGGTCCGTCAACGGCCGGGCAGCGGGACGCTGGCCTCGGCGGTGAGCGCCAGGAACGTCAGGGACTCCTGCAGGTACAGCCGAATACGGTCGGCGTCGTGCGAGGCATACCCGATCGAGAGGTCCTGGCCGAGGTGTAGTTCGTGGTCGCCGCCCCTCGTGCTCAGCAGCAGCGCCCCCTGCAGCGCGGGCGCCCAGATGATCTCGCCGTCGCCCAGCAGTCGGGCCAGATGGTCGCGGATCGGGTAGCCGTGGTCGGTGGTCTCCGACACCGCGGTGTACACGTCGGCGGACACCAGCAGGCTGTACGGTCCGCCGACACCTGCCAGTCGCAGCGCCGCCAGGCCCTGCGACACGGCGTCGGGCAGCTGCTGCACATCGGCGGGAACCGGCAGCGGCGCATTCGAACTGCCCGGCGTGATGCCGCCGATCCCGGCGTCGGCGAGGCCGTGGAAGATGGCGCCGTCCTCGGCCAACGCGATCGCGCGAGCGGCATCCTTGACGGGCTGCCAGTCGGAGTCCTTTGCGCCGCGCTCGACGTCGTCCACCGCACGGCGAGTCACGGTGAACGGCACCCGGAACTCGACCAGGAGCTGCGCCTCCCGCTGCTGAACGATCACCCCGCCGCCTGCGGTGGGCAGATCGCGCAGGTGCCCGGTGCCGACCGCAGACAGTCCCGAACCGGCGGGTCCGATCACGTCCACCACCCGGCGACCGGCGAGGTGACGGGTGAAGGTGCGGCGCGCCTCGTCCTCGATCTCCGACCAGGCGGCGTCCGAGATCGGAGCGAGTTCGCGGTGCAGGTTGTTCATGGCGAGCGGTGTCCCTTCCGAGGTCGGCTCACTATTGTCAGCGGTCCTTCAGGCTTCCAATACCCAACGAGCCGGCGACCGATGCTTGCATCGCCGGAGCACCCTCACCCTTGTCACCGGGTTCGGGCGTCACGACGCCAGGATCCTCCAGGAAGTCAGCGGACGGCACGAAGAACAGCCCTCCCGTGACCGCCGTGGAGAAGTCCAGGATGCGGTCGTAGTTCCCCGGCGGGTTGCCCAGGAACATGTGCCGCAGCATCTGCTCGGTCACCTCGGGGGTGGCGGCATACCCGATGAAATAGGTGCCGAACTCGCCGGCCCGCTCCGATCCGAACACCAGGTTGGCACGCAGGATGTCCCGTTCGGTGCCGTCCGGGTCGGTGATGGTGTTCAGCGCGACGTGCGAATTGGTCGGCTTGACGTCGTCGGGCATCTCGATGTTCGACAGCTTGCTGCGGCCGATCACCCGCTCCTGTTCGGCCACCCCGATTCGCTCCCAGGCCGGCAGGTCGTGCAGGTACTTCTGCACGATCACATAGCTGCCGCCCGCGTAGGCGGGATCCTCGTCGCCGATGAAGACCGCGTCCGACGCCGCCTGACCCGTCGGGTTCTCGGTACCGTCCACGAATCCCAGCAGGTCCCGATTGTCGAAGTACCGGAAGGCCTGCACTTCGTCGGCGACGTCCACCGATCCGGTCAGTCGCAGCATGACCTGCCGGGCCAGTTCGAAGCACAGGTCGGGTCGCCGCGACCGGACGTGCAGCAGCAGGTCGCCGGGCGTGGCGGGTGCGCGGTGCCGGTCACCGACGAGTTCACGGAACGGGTGCAGTCCGGCGGGGCGGGGCAGATCGTAGAGCCGATCCCACAACCCGGCCCCGATCCCGATCACGCTGGACAGCAATTCCTCCGGATAGCGGAACCCGACCGACCTGGTCAGCGCCGGCAGGTTGGCAAGCAGGTCCGCCACCACGCCCTCGGCGCCGCGGCGCACCGTCAGCACCAGGAACACGGCAGCCTGCGCGGGCGGGGCCAGCACGTCCTGCGGTTGCCGTCGCCCCACCGGCCCTCCCCTGCGGTTGCCCATCCAGTGCGGCCCGATTCGCCCGTAGCCCGTCACCGATCCTGCCATCCGGCGGTCGGTCCGGCATGTCAGCACCCGGCCGAACCCGGCAGATCACGACCTGGTCGGCTAGCGGGCCCGGGTCCGGCATTCTCAGCTCGTTCACAGTGCTCACCCACCGGGAGCGTCGGGTCGGCGACCACGATGGGCGCATGCACAGCAGCAGCACCGCGACTTCCCACGGCCGGACGTCACGCGGCCGGACATCCAGCGGCGGGATTTCCACAGACGGGACCACCCGCCCCGAGACCCTCACCGGCCCGGGCGGTCGCCCCATTCGCGCGCTGGTCGTGGACGACGAGCAGACGCTGGCCGAACTGGTCTGCATGGCCCTGCGCTATGAGGGGTGGGAGGTCCGCACGGCATTCGACGGCGACGCCGCCATCACCGCCGCCCGGGAGTTCCGCCCGGACATCGTGGTTCTGGACGTGATGTTGCCCGGCATGGATGGGCTGGCCGCGCTGGGCAGGATCCGGGAGGAGATCCCCACCGTGCCGGTGCTGTTTCTCACCGCCCGGGACGGCGTGGAGGACCGGATAGCCGGGTTGACCGCCGGCGGCGACGACTATGTGACCAAGCCATTTTCCATCGAAGAGTTGGTGCTGCGACTGCGGGCGCTGCTGCGGCGCTCCCGCGCCACCGTGGTCGCCGCGCCCTCCGTGATCCAGGTCGGAGACCTCAGCCTGGACGAGGACACCCGGGAGGTGCATCGCGACGGTGAGCTGATCATGTTGACCGCCACCGAGTTCGACCTGCTGCGCTACCTCATGCGCAACCCCCGGCGCGTGCTGTCCAAGACGCAGATCCTGGATCGGGTGTGGCACTACGACTTCGGCGGCAACGCCAACATAGTGGAGCTGTACATCTCCTATCTCCGCAAGAAGATCGATACCGGGCGGGAGCCGATGATCCACACCATGCGCGGGTTCGGCTATGTCCTCAAACCCGTCTGACCGTTCCCACGCGGCGGATCCGGCCGCCGATGCTCGCCCGAGCGAACCCGATACCGCAAGCCGCCCGGGCAACCCGGCTGACACCCCGGCGGCATGGGGGCTCCGGCTGCGACCGATCACCCTGCGCAGCAAGCTGATCGCCGGTTTCGTCGTCGCGATCGTCGCCGTATCGGCGGTGATCGGGGTGGTAACCCAGGTGATGCTGTCCGGGTTCCTCACGGCACAGCTGGATCACCAGGTGCGCAGCACCGCGATCCGACTGGGCGGTCCCCCGCCCGGCCGGGACGAGCAACCCTCCGTGCCACGCTCCGAGTTCTCCCCCGCCGACCAGCTGTGTAGCACGGACGGGACCACCGGCCGTCCCGGCGGTCGGCAACCGGACGACAGCGTGTTCGCCGTGATCACCGGCCACGGGACGTCGGCCACGGTACTGGCCGCAATCCGCGGCGCCTACCCCACCTGCACCCAGCTGTCATCCACCCAGGCCGCCGCGCTGGCGACCATCCCGACCGGAGACGCGATCAGCATCGTCACGCTCGGCGAATTCGGCGACTACCGGGTGATCGCCCAGAAGGTGGGCGACGACACGATCGTCAGCGGCCTGTCCACCGGTTCGGTGGACGCCACCCGGCACCGGCTGCTGGTGATTCTGCTGATCGTGGCCGGATCCACCGTGCTGCTGGGCGGTGTCGCGGTGTTCTGGAGCGTCCGGCGATCGCTGCGACCGCTCGAGCAGGTGGCGGCGACCGCCCGGGAGGTCACCCGGCTGCCGCTACGGCACGGCGAGGTCGACCTGTCGGTCCGGGTGCCGACCGCGCTGACCGATCCGCGTACCGAGGTGGGCCAGGTCGGCGCCGCGCTGGAGGCGATGCTGGCGCATGTTGAGGATGCGCTGGTCTCTCGGCAGCAGTCCGAGACGCGGGTGCGGCGGTTCGTCGCCGATGCCTCGCACGAGCTGCGCACCCCACTGACAGCGATCCGCGGCTACGCCGAGCTGGCCGGTCGCAATCCCGACGACCTGACCACCGTGCGACATGCGTTGGGCCGCGTGCAATCCGAGTCCGCCCGAATGACGACGCTGGTGGACGATCTGCTGCTGCTGGCCAGGCTGGATGCGGGGCGGCCGCTCGGTTCGGAATCGGTCGATCTGAGCCAACTGGCGGTCGATGCGGTATCAGACGCGCGAGTGGCTGGCCCCGGGCATCGGTGGCGACTCGACCTGCCCGCCGACCCGGTGCAGACCACCGGCGATGTCCAGCGCTTGCACCAGGTGCTGACTAACCTGCTGGCCAACGCCCGCTCGCACACGCCGCCCGGCAGCACGGTCGTCACCACCCTGCGAAGCCGGGACGGCGCCGCGGTGTTGACGGTGGCCGATAACGGTGACGGTATCCCGGACGAGCTGCAGCCCGAGATCTTCGGCCGATTCGTCCGCGGGGAACGGTCCCGGTCCCGCGCGGCCGGCTCCACCGGACTCGGTCTGGCCATCGTGGCGGCGGTGGTCACCGCGCACCACGGCGCCGTCCAGGTCGAGAGTCGCCCGGGCCGCACGATCTTCACCGTACGGCTGCCGCAAACCGAGCGGTGACGAGCACGGCCAATGCCATCGGCCACTACGACCAGTAATCATCGGGGCGCAGCCCTGCCCGCCCGTCACCCCTCGATCGGTTCGCCGGCCTCCCGCCACGCTGCTGTGCCGCCGATCAGGTCGCCGACGTCCTCGATGCCATGGCCGGCCAGGAACCGGGCAACCTGCCGGGATCTGCCGCCGGTCGCGCACACCACCAGGATCTCGCGGTCCCGCGGGAGTTCGTCGATCCGGGTCAGGATGTCGGCCTGTGGCAGGTGCCACGCCCCCGGCAGGTGTCCGGCCGCGAATTCGTGACCCTCCCGGACGTCCAGGACCACCGGGTGCCGGCTGCGGATGTGCTCCTTGGCCTGGTCGATGTCCCACCTCGGCGGGTCCGCGTCGCCGATCTCCTGGGCAAACCCCAGTTCGGCGCGGCCCTGATTGGTGTCCATGATCGCGGTCATGTTCAGCGGGCGCGCCGGCGGTTCGGCCGCGTAGGAAAGGAATTGCTCGTGGCTCATCGTCAGCACCGGGTTGTAGCGGCGCTCGAAACCGATGGTGCTGCTCGGCCGGCCACACATACCCTTGCCGCAGCTGCCCTCGAAGTGGGCGGGAAAGACCTCCACCCAGTCCGGCAGTTCCAACAGCCGCTGCACGCTCTCCCACTGCTGGTCGGCGCCCTCCGCGCCGCCGAAGTCCGGGCGCCCGACGTCGCCGACGAACAACGTGTCCCCGGAGAGCACCATCGACGGCTCCGGGCTGCGCGGCGGATTGGTGACCAGCAACGACATGGCCTCGGGCCGATGCCCCGGGGTGTGCACCACGCGCAGCTCGAGCTGGCCGATTCCCAGCACGTCGCCGTGGTGCAGCCCGGTGAATTCGAAGTCCACGTCGGCGCTGGCATGCAGGTACACGGTGGCCCCGGTGGCGCGGGCCAGCGCGCGGTTGCCGGAGACGTGGTCGGCGTGCAGGTGGGTATCGACGGCGGCAATGATCCGGTACCCACGGTCGGCGGCCAGCCTCGAGTACTCGCCGACGTCCAGCTGCGGGTCGACCACCACGGCCTCCCGGCTGCTGCGGGAGGCGATGAAGTACGCGGCGCAGCCACGCTCGTCGTAGAGGAACTGCTTGATGTACATCGGGCCGTCCTCGGTCGGTGGGGACTGATCGGACACTGATGGACAACCTGCGGGCGGTGTGAGTCCACACTAGTGGGATCCGCCTTGCGGCGCGGCGGTAAGGTCCAAGACGCGTCGAGCCCCGGCCCGGCGACGCGCCGAGCGGCGCAGCACCAACGGATCGATGAGCATTCGCGATGGGGAGACATGGTCACCAGGCAATGGCCCAAGCCGTCGGACATTGTTGAATTGATGCACTTTCGCCGGCCGGAGTGGAATCCGACCAGGCGGCGGCTGCGCGACGCGCTGACCATCTCCGATCTGCGGGCCATTGCCCGACGCCGGACCCCGCGAGCCCCGTTCGACTACACCGACGGTGCGGCCGAGGGCGAGCTGAGCCTGCAGCGGGCCCGCCAGGCGTTCCACGATATCGAGTTCCACCCGTCGATCCTGCGCGACGTATCGAAGGTCGACACATCGGTGACGGTGCTCGGCGGGCCGTCGGCGTTGCCATTCGGCATCGCCCCGACCGGCTTCACCAGGCTGATGCAGACCGAGGGCGAGACGGCCGGCGCCGGGGCGGCCGGGGCGGCCGGCATCCCGTTCACGCTGTCCACCCTGGGCACCACGTCGATCGAGGATGTGAAGGCGGCGAACCCGCACGGCCGCAACTGGTTCCAGCTGTATGTGATGCGCAAACGCGAGGTGTCCTACGAGCTGACACGGCGCGCGGCGGCGGCCGGATTCGACACGCTGTTCTTCACCGTGGACACCCCGATCGGGGGTGCACGGTTGCGCGATGTGCGCAGCGGGTTCTCCATCCCACCCCAGCTGACGGTGCGCAATGTGCTGGACACGCTGTGGCGGCCCGCCTGGTGGTTCAACTTCCTGACCACCCCGAAGCTGGAGTTCGCCTCGTTGACCTCCACCGGCGGCACCGTCGCCGACCTGATCGACGGCGTCTTCGACCCGACCATCAACTTCTCCGACCTCACCACGATCCGGGAGCTGTGGCCCGGCAAGATCGCCATCAAAGGCGTGCAGACCGTGGATGACGCGAAGACCCTGGTGGACCTTGGTGTCGACGGCATCGTGCTGTCCAACCACGGTGGCCGGCAACTGGATCGGGCACCGATCCCGTTCCACCTGCTGCCGGAGGTGGTCCGCGAGGTGGGCGCCGACGTCGAGGTGATGATCGACACCGGCATCATGAACGGCGCCGACATCGTCGCCTCGATCGCGATGGGGGCCCGGTTCACCCTGATCGGCCGGGCCTACCTGTACGGGCTGATGGCCGGCGGCCGAGCGGGCGTGGACCGCACCATCGAGATCCTGCGCGGCGAGATCGTGCGCACCATGAAGCTGCTGCAGGTCGCCAGCATCGACGAACTGGAGCCCCGGCACGTCACCCAGCTGGAACGTCTGGTGCCACGGGGTCGGGCGTAGTCCCCAGCCAACCCAGCTTGCGCGAGAGGGCACGCGCGGACCGCCGGACGGCGGTCACCGGCCAGGCCTCGTCACCGTCGCGCCACAGCACCGACCACGGCAACCGGGACCCTGGCTGCAACGGGATCCACCGAACCTGCTGCATCAGCAGGTCGCAGGAGCTGGGCACCACGACGGCGCAGCCGTGCTCGGCCACCAGGTAGGCCGCGGCGCGGATGCTCTGCACGCTGTCGGGATGCCGGGTGGGCCGAAAGCCCGCGGCGGCGCAGATATCGGTGACGAAGTCGTTGATCTCTGGCGCTCGATCCACCTCGGCGAGCACCAGCGGAACGCCCCGCAGGTCCCGGACGGGCACGGCGTCCGCCCTCGCCAACGGATGGTTCTCGGCCAGCAGCACGCCCATCGGGTCGCGGCGGAACACCTCGCTCGCGACCCCGGGCGGGACGTGCGGCGCGTAGCCGACGCCGACGTCCAGTGAGCGGTCCACCAGCATCCGGTACTGCGCCGGCACCGGAGTCTCCAGCCGATGAATCACCAGATTCGGGTGGTTGTACTGCACGTTGCGCAGCACCTGCGGCATCGAGTCCAGGCTGGCATCCAGCACCGAGACGCGCAGCACGCCGGTGTCGGCGCTGGCGCGTTGCGCCGCCATGACCGCCCGCTCCACCGCACGAAGCACCGTCCGCGCCTCCACCAGCAACGCCTCACCGGCGGCGGTCAGCGCGACGTGGTGCGTGGTGCGCTGCACCAGCTCGGTGCCGAGTTCCCGTTCCAGGCGGGTGATCTGCTGGCTCAGCCCGGATTGGACGATGTGCTCACGGGCCGCGGCGCGACCGAAGTGCAGTTCTTCGGCGAGGGTGACGAAATACCGCAGCTGCCGCAGTTCCACGCGCCGTCACCTCCGGGCGGCACCGTTCGGTGTCCGGTCGGCATGGCCGGAGCCGGCACCGCTGGTTCATCCTGCCACCGCGGGCGCCTGGCGACGGCCCGTCACCACCGTTTCGCCCGACCGTCCGCCGCCGCGGTGGTTATCACCATCGGTGAAAAGCCCTCCATGGGTTGCTGCTTTCCGCGGGTTCGGCCCGGGCGGTGGGATCGGTGACGAACCACCCGAGGGGGGCAACCCGACCCGGAGGATGCAGCCACCATGTCGTATCGCATCGCACCAGCCGCTGCCGGAACCTCCCCCGCCCACCCGGCGGGCGAGCGTCGCCGGTCCGCGCTGTTCGCGGCCTCGGCCGACGCCTACGACCGGTTCATGGGGCGATACACCCCCGACCTGGCCCGTGGCCTGGCCGATGTTGCCGAGATCAAGCCCGGCCTGCGGGTTCTCGACATCGGCTGCGGCCCCGGCGGCCTGACCGGGGTACTGGCGGACCGTGTCGGCGCCACGAATGTGGCGGCCATCGATCCGGCACCCCAGTTCGCCGCAGCCTGCCGACGTCGCCATCCCGGCGTCGATGTGCGGGTCGGGGTCGCCGAGTTCCTACCCTGGCCGGACGAATACTTCGACGGCGTGCTGTCCAGCCTGGTGATCGGGTTCGTCGACGACCCCGCGCTGGCGGTGCGAGAGATGCGGCGGGTGACCCGCCCCGGCGGCGTGGTCGCGGCCTGCATGTGGGATCTGGCCGAGGGTGGCATGACGATGCTGCGCACCTTCTGGGGTGCGATGGGCACGGTGATGCCCGGGGCGAATGAGGGCGGCCGGCAGGGCAGGGCGCGGGGCGAGATCGCCGAGTTGCTGCGCGCGGCGGGGCTGGAGGTGGTCTTCGACTCGGAGCTGCGCTCGCATGCGGACTACACCGATTTCGATGACTTCTGGGATCCGTTCACCGGCGGTGTCGGCCCCGCCGGTCAGGCACTCGCGTCGCTGTCGGCGGCCCAGCGTGCCGCGGTGCGGGAGGCGTGCCGCACCCTGCTGCCCAGCGGCTCGTTCACCCTCACGGCACGTGCCTGGTGCGCCGCCGGCCGGGTGCCGTTGGACGCCGGCCCCGGCGATTGACCGTGCCGGCGCCGCCGATCGTGGTCCGCGGTGCCCGGCTGTTCGACGGGCTGGAGTCGTGGGCGGTGACGGATCCCGCCGTGCAGATCCAGGGCTCCAGGATCGTCGCCGTCGGGGCGCGGCAGGCGTGGCCACGCGGTGCGCGGGTCCTGGCCCTGGAGGGGACGACCCTGCTACCCGGCCTGATCGACACCCACGTGCACCTGGCCTTCGACTCCGGCCCCGACCCGGTGGCGTCGCTGGTCGCACGCGACGAGAGGGGGGTACTGGCGGGCATGCGCATGGCGGCCCGCGCGGCGCTGGTTGGCGGGGTCACCACACTGCGCGACCTGGGCGACCGGGCGTACCTGTCGCTGGAACTACGCGGCCGACCCGACCTGCCCACCATCCTGACGGCGGGGCCGCCCATCACCACGCCCGGCGGACACTGCCATTTCCTCGGCGGCGCGGTGGAACCCAACCGACGCGCCGTGCGGGACGCCGTGCAGGAACACGCCGAGCGCGGAGTGGACGTCATCAAGATCATGGCCAGTGGCGGCGCCCTGACACCGGGCAGTCGGCCGGACCTGTCGCAGTTCTCGCCCGAGGTGCTGCTGGCGGCGGTTTCCGAGGCGCACGGGCTCGGGCTGCCCATCACCGCGCATGCCCATGCGGTGGGCGCGATCCGCAGCGCGATCCGGGCGGGGGTCGACGGGATCGAGCACGCGTCGTTCTGGACCCTGAACGGCGTCGACTCCCGGCCCGAGCTGATCGATGCGATTGCGGACGCCGGAATCGTGGTCGGCGCGACCGTCGGCATGCGGGCGGTCCCGGGCCTCGCCCCGCCGCCGGAGGCGCTGCGCCGCATGCCAGCCATGATCGGGATCCTGCGGGAGTTGCATCGGGCCGGGGCGCTGCTGGTTGCCGGCACGGACGCGGGCGTGGGCCCGATCAAGCCGCACGACGTGGTGCGCTATGCCCCGGTGGCGCTGCAGCAGCTGGGCATGTCGCCGGTGCAAGCGCTGCGCGCAGTGACATCACGAGCCGCAGCGGCGGTGGGGCTCGGCGACCGGAAGGGCCGGCTGGCTGTCGGTTTCGACGCCGACATTCTTGCGGTGGACGGTGACCCGCTGACCGATCCCGAAGCCCTGCACCGGATCCGCGCCGTCATCTGCCGGGGCCGGGTCGTCACCGACGGGCTCATGGATCGATGACCGGGCGCAGGTCGCGCAGCGTGGCGAGCACCTGCGCGAGCCGGTCAGCGCCGACGTGGGCACCCCAGTCGGCCAGCGCGCGACCGACCTCGGCGTCCGCGATCCGGACGACCGGCGCCGCCCGGGCCGTCAGGCGCACCAGCCGTGCCCGCCCGTCGGCGGGGTCGGGAATCCGCTCGACGTAGCCGGCCCGCGCGAGTTGTTCGACCAGGAAGCTCGCGGTCTGCTTGGTGACTCGAGCCTGGGCCGCCAGATCGACGAGACGGGTGCCGTCCGGCCCGATCCGCGACGCGAGCCGCACCTGCGCCAGGGTGATGTTGGCGTATCCGGCGGCCGCCACCGCGTCATACGCCCGCCGCTCCAGTTCACGGGAGGCGATGAACAGCAGCACTCCCAGTTCGGTCTCTTGACGAAGGTCGGTCACGATGACATATTAGTCAGAGTATCTGACTACCTGCAGGGTGGTGAGTGATGGATTCCGACACGATCTGGAAGCACATTGACACCCAGCGCGGCGAGCTTGCCGATCTTCTCGCGGAGCTCCCCGAGGAGTCCTGGGATCGTCCCAGCCTGTGCCACGGCTGGACGGTGCGGGACGTCGCGGCCCATCTGACGGCCGCGCAGGCCCGGCTGCGCGACGTGATCGGGCCCGCACTGCGGGCCGGCTTCCGCTACAACGCGACGATCAAACTGGCGGCACTGCGCAGCCCCCTGTCGCATCAGGAGATCATCGCGACACTGCGCGGTTTCGTGGGCTCGCGGCGCACGGCGCCGTTCGTCACCGAACTCGAACCACTGCTGGACATCCTGGTGCACACCCAGGACATTTGCGCACCGCTCGGCATCACCCGAGAGATGCCGCTGGACGCCGCGGTGGCCGCCGCCGACCGCGTCCTGACGCTGCGTGGACCCATGCGACTGTGGAAACCACCGACAGACCGGCGCCTGGTGGCGACCGACGTCGACTGGTCCTATGGCCAGGGGCCGACAGTCGAGGCGCCCATGGCCAGCCTGCTGCTGATGCTGACCGGCCGGACGAGTTGAGATCGCCAGACCCTCCAGGGAGATCGCCACGTCGCGGTGACTCTGCGCCGGCGGTGTTGACCCACACGTGGCAACGAACACCATCAACCCCGGGCCGCGGCTACTGGTGCAACACCCTACGACCGCCCCGCCGATGGCCAAGTTCCAGATCGGAGTAACCAATGTCGCGACTCAGGTGTCACCTATGTCCCGACTCATCACACTGGTGGAGCTGAGGGGAATCGACCCTGACCTCTCCGATGCGTACGGCGGTCGGGCACTTTTCGGACCTGCACCGATCGCGCTGTACTCATGCTGACCTGGTCATATAGATCAGTGCCGATCATACAGATTTGTGTTACTCGTCGGAAAGTGTGGGCAAAATGTGGGCATGGTAATGATCTTGATCCCGAGCCGTCGCGCCCCGCTTCCATGCGGCGCACAGCGAGGGCGCCTGTCGGACGTCGCCAATTGATAGTTACTCATCGTCACCACCCGCCTATGGCCAGCCCCATCCCGACGTGGCATGAACCTCGACCGGCCGGCGGGCCCGATCGCGCCAACCGCGGCGCCCATCGCTGGGCGCCGCCCGCTCCCGCCCAGAATCATTGGACGGCGTGGGTGCCCGATGGTACTTTGGTACCAGAGGCCGAGCCCAGGCTCGAAGGAGCATGCCCTATGGCTACCACCACAACGCCGATCAAGATCGACGCCACCACCGATGATCTCGTGTCGCACGCAGCCCACTTCATGTCCAGGTCGAAGAAGGACATTGTCCAAGCTGCGGTGCGCGAGTACATCAACGCGCACCGCGACGAGATCAACGCTGGCATCAGGGCCACGCTCGGTCAGCTCAACGGCACTGATGCTGCAGCCGTTTCGATGATGACTGGTCTCAGCGCCGAGGAGATTGAGGACCTCGGCGGCTTGGCGAAGTAGCTGGTGCTAACCGCAATTGCACTGTCGGTCCGAGCCGCTACGTTCAGCGCATGGCTTTGGACCCCACCAGCGTCCGCCCCACCAGGCGCTGCCTCGCCGACCTTGATGTCGACCCGCCCGATCTAGGCACGCCGCTGAGCGAGATCGATGATCCGGTCATCTCGAGTGCGCAGTCCGTGCCCGAACAACGAGATGCCGGCGGTGCCGAGCGTGTCGTCTCACTCGCGGACCGCGTGTGGTTCAAGGTTAAGACAGCTGACCGCCGAGCCGTGGTGACAGAACTCCGGGGCCACCAGATCCCTGACTGGGCGACGCGAGGCATGGGCAGATGGTGGGTCAGTGCTGCGGGCCGACGGCAGAGTGACAGCCCGCAACGTGATTTCTACGCGGCGCTGCAGCGTGAGTGCACGACGGGCAAGACCGTTTCGACGGACCATCTTCTCCCTAGGGATTGGGACTGGAAGCGCCTAAGGGCGGAGCGGGCGGTCGCTTGGCGGAGCGACATGAAACGGATGGTTATCCAGTTGATCGTGACGTCCCTCAAGAGCGGGAAGGTCGCAGTGGCGGAGTTCCGAAGGCACCGAATCAAGGCACTGGTCCGGGCGGCAAACGGCCATGAGGCTTATCTTGCGATCATCGCCGAGGGGGTACCCGACGCGAACGTCTTTGCTTTGCTCTTGGACTGTGTTCCGGGAATCGCGGTCGACGACTGGCAACCTGAGCCATCGCCGTTGGCTGAGATGAGCCCTGCACCGGGCGAAGTCATCTGGTCGGCTCTGTTCCCGCCAAACATCGCAAGCGCAATCCTCGACCTGGCCCAGGATTAAGGCCAGGGCGCCGCTACCTCCAACCGGCCGATGCCCCGCTCCGAGAGAAGTGCGGGCAGTTGGTGACCGTGGGGCGGCTGCCAGCTTCGGGCTCCGCGGCGCCAGTCCGCGGCCATGAGAACCTAGCGGCCTTGTACGCGAGTTGCCGGAATCGCAGGTGGCAGCAATCTCGACACCCATCGCAATAGCAATCACACGCCCAGGGCCGGCGCGTCGCAGTGAACCACGACGTCGCACGACCCCGACGGCGCGCGATGTCGGAGGCCACCGCCACAATGTGGGGGATGTCCGCCATCGCCAGAGCGCAGCGCCTGTGCCATACCATCGAGGATGATGCTGCCCTGCGCCTGTTACGCGCAGGGGACAGCGCTGCACGCGGCGCGGCCGTCATGGGCCTGCTGGCCGAACACCTCGGCGGTGACGATCGGCGGCTCACCGCAGACGAGCTCTACGAGCGGCTGGACGCCGACCTGGACCAGCTGCGCGCAGCGGGATTCGAGTTGAAAGGCTCCGCCAAGGGCCGTCGGGCAGGTCGACTCGGCCGTCATCGATATCCCGTTGCATCCACCGACCGAACGCGACGTGCTCACCGACTACACCGGTGCCCTCGAGTGGGTCGAGTCCTGGCGCGCAGCCGACGGCACGCACACCACTGTCGTGTGGGAATCGCGGCGATGGGGGCGCGTGGGCGCACAGACGGTCCCGATCCGCGCGCGCGTTGACGGGGCCAGCGCAATTGCATCCGTCGCCAAGACGACCGCCGTGTGGAACTGCTGGCGTAGCCGTGCCATGGAGTTGGTCAACGCCCTCGGTGACGGCACAGATGACAGCCTGTTAGTCGCGATCATGACGCATGTCCGCATGATCGGCACCCTCGACACAACGGACTTCCGCCGGCTCCGAGACGTATGCCGCTGGCTCAGAACGCTGCGTACATTCCGTGATCTATGGGTAGCCGAGCCGGCGCCCTTTCGCGGCACACTCGACAACCTCACTTCCGTGGAACTGGCGGCGCTCGCCATGTTGCGCGACGAAGGCAACGTCCGCCTCGAGCAGGAGCGCATCGCATGGGGCCATGCCCTCCAACGACTCGCCCTCGTTCTCTAGCGAACCGATGACCTCATCGGGCGAGCTAGGCCGACGGCACGGATGCAGAATAGCCCGGCCCAGCCGGACCGCAGTCGAACATTCAGTGGGCAAAACGTGGGCACGGATGAGATCTTGAACATTTCAAGATCTCCCTACAGGCCGCTGAACTGCGCAAACCCGGTGGAGCTGAGGGTGGAGCTGAGGGGAATCGAACCCCTGACCTCTTCGATGCGAACGAAGCGCGCT